>Ga0208242_100086_pt1 | contig 128683 bp, 141 predicted proteins | sample SubbioAug_CSW13A_FD_184825 | JGI IMG/M metagenome (GOLD analysis project Ga0208242, IMG submission 184825) | Serpentinite rock and fluid subsurface biosphere microbial communities from McLaughlin Reserve, California, USA - CR12Aug_CSW13A (SPAdes) | ecosystem: Environmental > Terrestrial > Deep... | reverse complement strand
GAAAGTATACCATAACATACTATAACATACAACACATACAACACAATTATTTTAGTGCTTGACACAAAAAAAGCAGCATTCACGCTACTCATTAGATTTTATCTTGTTTTCAACTGTCAAAGTCCCGGACATTCCAATTAGTAAATATCTAGAATCTTCTGTGAATTATAATATTAAGGTTATCTTCCATTTAATTATATTAAAACTCGTGTTATCATTATTCTAGATTTTTACATAAGGTTCTGGACTTGATATATGAATGCATTTGTTTGGATAATAGTCATTTAAAAATTCGTGAATGAACATTTTAATCTATATTGAAACATTAACTGTATGTATGGTTAGTATTAATTTACAATGATGTGATTTAAAAGTATATATGACTTAGTGAATAATTAATTGAAAGCTGGAGACGAGATGAATCAAAATCCTTTTATAAAAAACAGAAAGTTTCATTCACTCAACAGATGGTGGTACGTTTTTTTAGGAATCATTATAATGTTGTGTCTAGGAACAGTCTATTCTTATAGTGTCTTTAGGTTTCCAATCGAGGAGTTATTTAATATTGGATCCACACAAAGTGGAATGCCATATATGATAGCACTGGCCTTTTACGCATTCTTTATGTTTATAACCGGGAAGTATTTAAATAAATATAATCCGAGATCCATACTTCTATTAGGCGGTTTTTTAGTGTCCATAGGATGGATTTTGTCAGCTTATGCGCCTAATATTTTTGTATTGACAGTCACATATGGAATAATAAGTGGTGCAGGCGTGGGAATTGCATACGGTGTTCCAATAACAGTTATAGCAAGGTGGTTCCCTGAAAAGAAAGGTTTGACTATGGGTATGGTTTTAATAGGATTTGGATTATCACCATTAATTACAGCTCCACTTGCTAGAAATCTTTTAGAAAATTATGGTATTATGAACACATTCCAAATTTTGGGAATATTTTTTGGTATTATCATATCGATTCTGTCATTTCCGTTTAGATATCCGTCTGAGTCAGGACAGTTAAGTTTGAAGTCAACAATAAATGCGAGCGATAATTTAAGTGAATTGAACACGTCAAGTATGATTAAATCTGATAGTTTTAAAGGGTTATATATTAATTTTATGATTGGTACAACGATTGGGCTCATGCTAATTGGATTGACGAGTGGTGTTGGGACTGAATTAATTGGGTTGTCACCAAAGTTCGTTGCAACTTTGATGGCACTGTTTGCAATTTCTAATGGGATTGGAAGACCGATATTTGGATGGATTACTGATAAATTTTCTTCGAAGAACGCAATGTATCTTTCTTACAGTTTGATTATTTTTTCTTCATTTTTGATTTTGCTTGCCAAGGAAGGTACTATAACATTATATTTTATTTCATTTTCAATTTTTTGGTTTAACTTAGGTGGATGGTTAGCAATTGCACCTACGTCGACTCTGGCACTTTTTGGAATAAAACATTATAGCCAAAACTATGGTGTTGTATTTACTGCATATGGAATTGGTGCTGTTTTTGGAGTTTTGTCATCGGGGCGTTTGATAGATTTATTTCAAGATTACCGATATGTTTTTTACTATGTCATTATCTTGTGTTTAATTGGTATCTTAACGACTTCAAAATTAATAAAGTAAAATTTACATATAAGTTTAGAAGATAACTAGGAAGAGTGGAAATTCACATTAAAAAATTGTATTCGATGCTCTCTTTTTACGACAGTAATGAAGAAAAATTGAATTTAGATGAGTGTGTTCGAAGTGGTTAAAAATGTTAAGTGACAAATCTACGATGTGTTAGAGAAACACTTTGGTAGAATCAAAATTGTGGTAAAATAAAGGTGTTTAATTCAAAAGGAGTAATACCAAATGAAGGTTTTCGAAGGGCGAACGTTAGCATTACTGACAAAACACAACAAAGAAAAAGTCATTCAACCAATCTTTGAAGTAGAAACAGGTTGCAATTTCATAGTAGAAAATGCGTTTGATACCGATATTTTAGGTGCTTTTTCACGTGAAATACTGCGAGAAAAGTCTCAATTAGAAACAGCAAGAGAGAAGATTAAGATTTGCATGAATTTGTCAAGCGCAGAAATATTTATCGCAAGTGAAGGGAGTTTTGGTCCTCACCCGATGTTTCCAATGCCTTGGAATGTCGAGATTATACTATTATATGACAAGATTTCAAAGTACGAAATGTTTGGTATTTACAAAGGATCTGAAACAAATTTTGATCATATAACTACACGTGATTGGAGTGAAGCATTAGATTTTTCTGTTAAAGTGGGGTTCCCCGAGCATTTTTTGATTTTGCGGCCAAGCAATGAAAACGGAAGTCCTGTCATAAAAGATATTGACACTCTTGAAAAATTCGAAAAAGCATTTAAAAAATGTAAGGCAAGATCTTTAACAAGGAACGTCTTTATTGAGACAGATATGAGAGCACATGCCAATCCAACACGGATGAAAAATATAGCATTAGCATCAATGGATCTTGTGAAGAAAATTAACAATTTATGTCCTATGTGTGGATTTTATGGATTTGTCGTTACTGAAGTTATCAAAGGTTTGCCATGTGAGCTGTGCCGATTGCCGAGTGAACTGACACTGAAACATGTTTTTAGTTGCCACAGATGCAAACATGTAGCTGAAGAGCTGCATCCAATTGGTGAGTTTGCATCTCCGCAATATTGTCATAATTGTAATCCGTGATAGTAATCTAAAAAAACAGTAGAGTTCGCTTAAGTTTAGGTCATATAATGTACACTTAATTAATAACATAAGTTTGCGGGTAAAAGAAAATTGGAGAATTTAAAACATGAATAATTTTGATGATTTGATAGAACTCGGGAAACTATCTGCAACCATAACTGGTGGAAATCAGTCTAAGCCAGACGAAATATTTAAGCGTGTACTAGATTTATTGAATGTCTATTTCAAAGCAGATTGGTGTATTATAAGGAAACTTGATGAATTGAACCAAAACCTAGAAATAATTGAATCTAGCGGTTTGTCAAGTGACGAGCTTGTTGAACTTAGGTCACTAACAACATCGAGTTGGGTTTATTCTCATATTGTATTACAGAAAAAACCATTACAAGTTGATAATCTTAACTATGAGTCTCTGTTCAACAATGAAATTTATATAACTCGTGGTATTTTGTCATTTATTGCAACACCAATCATCGTTAATGATAGAGTGTTGGGATCAATTAAAATTTACAGCAAAAAGCCAAAGGTTTGGAAAAAAACTGATATGATATTTTTAAATATTGTAGCTTCACAACTGAGCATGACAATGGACAATTATGATAAGATGAATGGATACAGAGCAGATTACCAAGCTATCTTAAGCGCAATCATTAAACTTCTTGAAATAAAAGATAAATACACATCGGGACACTCTAGTAGAGTTTCATATTATGCGGTTTTAATCGCAAAGCAATTAAAATTAAGCATGTCAGAAATTAAAAGAATTGAAATCGCAGCAACTTTACATGATATTGGGAAAATTGCTATTTCAGATGAAATTTTAAACAAATCTAGTAAACTAAGTGAAGAAGAGTTTATTGTGGTAAAAAAACACTCATTCATTGGTGCAACTGTTCTCAGATCGGGTGGTTTTTGCGAGAAGATTTGCGAAACTGTTGAGCAACACCATGAGTGGTGGAATGGAAAAGGTTATCCCTATGGAATTTCAGGGGATATGATTAGTTTAAATGCTCGTATCGTTGCGGTAGCTGATGCATATGAAACCATGACATCACATAGACCTTATCACAAAATAAAGTCCCATGATGAAGCAATTGTGGAATTAGTTCGATGCTCAGGAACACAGTTTTGTCCAACCATTGTAAAAGTATTTTTATCTATTAAGGAATGAATTTATTCATAAGTTTAAATTTAACTTCGGTACATACCGAAGTTTTTTTATGTGATAACTTAACTCTATAGAGGTGTGTGATGGCTAAGAGTAAATGGGATCAGGTTAAATCAAAACTAAGTCTTGTTGAAAAATGGGCAAGAGATGGTTTAAGAGAAGATCAAATTGCTAAAAACCTTGGTATTTCAGTCACAACCTTAGAAGTCTATAAGAAGCAATATCTTGAAGTTTCTAAAGCCTTAAAAAAGGGGAAGGAAACATTAATCACTGAACTTGAGAACGCTCTTATCAAAAAAGCGCTTGGGTATGAGTATGAAGAGAAGAAAGTCTACACCAAAAATGAGAACGGTAATTCTGTGACCTATACCGAGATCACCAAGAAACACCAACCTCCAGATACAGGTGCACTCTTCGGATTACTCAAGAATAAAGATCCTCAAAACTATTCTGATAATCCACAAATGCTGCAGCTTAAGAAACAAGAACTTGAACTACGAGAGCGTCTTGCTAAAGCAGAGGAATGGTAGTGGCCAAGTATACAACCCGTGCCGATTTCTATAAAAGTCAGGAATGGAGATCATTGCGTCTCAAGCTCATGAACGAGCGAAGTCATCCAAGCAAAGGATTATGCTGTCAACATTGTGGAGAAGTCATTCATAAAGAAATTGATTGTATAGCTCATCATATTACAGAGCTGACCCCAGTCAATGTCCATGATGTCACCATATCACTTAACCCGAAGAATATACTGTTGGTCCATCATCGATGTCACAACCAAATTCATGAACGCTTTGGTTATCCATCAACTCAAAAAGTCTATATTGTCTATGGTCCGCCTCTATCGGGGAAGACTACCTTTGTTAAACAAAGCAAAGGCAGGAAAGATATTGTGTTGGATCTTGATGAACTATACAAAGCCATCACTCTATTACCAGCCTATGATAAACCAACCGAAATAGCCCAAAATATATTTCAACTAAGGGATATGTTACTGGATCAAATCAAAACAAGAACCGGCAAATGGTCTCAAGCGTGGATCATCGGTGGCTATCCAAACTTTGTAGAGCGTGAGCGATTAGCTCATCAACTTGGAGCAGAACTTTTATTCATTGAGGCAACTCAAGATGATTGTCTACAAAGACTATGTCAAGACAAGGATAAACTGCACGTTCAACGTGAATGGCAGCAATATATCCAACAGTGGTTCCTAAGATTCATTCCTGACCCCCCCCCGGGTCTGAATCTTAGGCAATCAGCTGTGAACTGGACCAGGGACAACAGATGTACGGAATCTGCAATTTTGAGATATCATCATTGGTTTTGGAAAAAGTTGAAAAAGGAAATCAAATAAAAATGGTTGTCATGAATTAAATCATAAATGCAAACTATTTAAAAATGTGGTCACAATGTGGTCAAGGCAAAATAAAAACCGCTATTGAAGCGGTTTATTTGATTACTGGCAGGGGTAGCAGGACTGATGGAAAAGCTTTACAAAGTCTCACTAATCCACTCTTTAGAGGCTTTTTCTGTCCAAACTCTAACCATGTTTTACCCTCTTTTTCAAAAAATGTGGTCAAAGATGTGGTCACGGAAATTATTGACAGTAAGGATCAATATAAGAGTTATAAATAAATGATATAATTGACATATATAAATAGGGGGTTTATCTTGTGAAGCTTGGAACTATAGTTTTAATATTCTTGTCATTGATCATTACACCATTAATAATGATCCCAATATCATTAAATATGTTTTTATTTCTTGCTAATAATCAATACTCTGGTGTGTTATCAACATTATCTGAATCAGGAAGATTTGATGTAACAACTAATTTGATTAGCATATATTTATCATCCATTAGTTTAATTGTATCGATCTTACTTGTATATTATGTTCAGAAACTATCTAAAGATCAGCAGGCAAGTGAGAATAATCAATATAGAAATATCTTATACACTCAAACTTGTAACTCATTGAAGTCTGCACTAGAAAATGAACCTATGAAGATATCAATTACTGAAAACATCATGTATGAAAGTTACAAATTACTTGGGGTTCTAAAAAAAGAAGATATTGATTTTCTTATACAAATTTGGAACATTTTGATTATTATTAAAAGCAATCCAAGTGAAATCAATCATCATCAAGTTTTATTAAAGGATCAAGTATATGTGTCTATGTACAGTTTAATCGAAAACAATGATTTTGAAGGGTTTTATTCGATGTTTAATGAAGTTTGCTGTAATGTTTTAAATAGACTGAATCCTGATAAGCACAAAAGTTTCGTATTTGGGAAGGCGTATTCAAAAAATGATGAGTTGATTTTTGAACACTATAAGAAAGGTGAAGAAGATTTCTATAGAATATTTGATGGTGGATTAAAGTATGATTGCTCATTTGTGTCGAATTGTGTAAACAATGGATTTGCAATCGTCCAAGATTCGAGTTATTTATATGAAGGTATGTTTGAAAGAAGATTAAAAAATGGTGTTGGAAAACAGTATTACATAAAAGATGGTGGAAAAGATCTATTAAAAGATGGATTATGGATAGATGATAAATTTCGGGAAGGTACAGCATACTTCCTCAAAAAAAATAATTTAATTGGTTTGGGATTTTCGCATTTCTTAAATAGAAAAGAAGTTAACGACAATATAAGGAAAGAAATAGAATATTTTAGTGCGGAGATTTTTGATGGTAAGATTGTAAGGCAATTTGATTTCGCAATAGGATATGAAGAAGACCCTATTAAAATTTTAGGAAATTATGGAAAAAATATTTCTAAAATGATAAATGAAAATGCTAAATCAATTGATTTGAGTTTTCTAGATATTAAAGACTAAGAATAATTTAATCATCTAAGAGATCGATAATATGTTCTTCGTTTTCTTTAAGAAGGTGTGTATATACTTTAAGAGTCATATTAATGTCAGAATGACCCAGTCGTTTTGATACTGCAACAATGTTTGCTCCCTTGTTGATAAGGAATGTCGCATGACTGTGTCTCATATCATGAAGTCGTATTTTTGGAATTGGCTTCTCTCCACGTGCAATAAGGTGTTCATTACAGAGTTTAATGCCGTTAGAGAAATAACGCTGAATGGATGTGGAAGATAAATGTTCATTTCCACCAAAGAGTAAATGGCCTTCAGTTTCCATGAGAGGTTGGATCATCTCTAGTACATGTTGATTAATTTGGATCTTACGACGACTTGAGTTTGTTTTCAGTGATTTGAATTCACCACTATATTGATGCATCGATTTGTTGATACTGACGACACCATCGACGATATCTCGCTTTTCAATTGCTCGAGCTTCACTTCGTCTCATCCCAGTATAGTACAAGAAGGTGAAGTATGTTTTATAGACGTAATGATCCACATGTTCAATAAAGAGTTTAAACTGATCAGGTGTCCATACTTCCTTTTCCCTAAATTCAGTGGACTTGAGTGGTACAATTTTAAGAAGTCGAGCGTGATCTTTCAGCTCATAATAATCATATCCAAATCGTGACACACTCTTCAAAAGAAAAATGGCTTTGTTCCGGTATCGGACTGCAGCCTTTTCACTTTCAATGATGTTACGACAATCGAGATAATCACTTGGTTTAATCTTAGACATCGGAATGTCCATCACTCGTCCAAAGAAACGCTTGGCAACCTGGATGTATTTGTTGACATTGTAATCTTCAGCTTCATGTCGTTTGTTTTCAATATACTTATCAAACAGCTCTCTAAAGAGCATATCTTTGACGGGTTCAACGACTTGAGTCATGTCTTCGGTAGGATTCTCAATCTTTTGGTATTGCTCAACTCGATAGGATGATTCATAATTTAAAGCATCACGTTTCAACTTAAAACCACGTTTGGTATGTGAGATCAGTTTTCCATCATGATTAAGATAGTTAACCTTACAGTACCACGTTCCACGTTTTTCATCTTTATAGATTGCCATAACTTGTTGTCCTCGCTGATATTTGATAGAATTACTTGGCAACAACTTAAATCCCCTTTACGTATGTTGCACATACTCCGGTACCCAGTTCAAGATGGGTACTTTTCTTTTACCTTGAATGAGATACAAATGCAAGTTTAAAAGCTCTTGGCAGCACAACTCCAAACGAGCTTACCAATGACACTAATGTTCTCTTGATCATTCTCTTTGATGATTATCGCTTGATGCTCAGGATTATAACTGAGAGGTTCAAGCACAACTCCATCTTTGATTCGATAGTATCTCTTAAGAGTTGCATCAAATCCATTCACTAAGATTGCACCAATGGACCCATCCTCTAAGGTGTGAGTCTTTTGTAGTACCGCAATATAACCATCCGGAATAACCTTATTCATTGAATCACCGACCACCATCAAACCAAACAATCCAGTTCGTCCTGCGAGCCAGCTTGGTATCTCAATGTGATCGAGAATATTCTCAATGGCTTCATTCGGTTGACCCGCAGGGATCTTGCCATAGACCGGAATTTTACTCACCATCACGGATGTATGACTATTAGGGATATACGTGATCGTTTCATCTCGACCTAATAAAAACCCTACATCCACATTAAAATAGTCGGATAAGACTTCAAGGGTTTCAAAGTCGGGTTCTCTTCGTTCCATCTCATACATGCTTATAGTACTCTCTGCTACGCCAGCGGCATGTGCAAGCTCTTTTTGTGTTAATCGTGCGACTTTGCGCAACTCTCTAAGACGTTCTCCAAATGTTGCCATAATTTCACCTCACAAACAGTGTAACACATTATGTGATTCTTTCAAGAACTTTCACCACATTTTGTGTTGCTTTTTTCGTAAGCCTCTTTTAGAATAGAATCATATTACGTGACGATAGACCCAAGGACATGTCGACAGCCTGGGGAATAAGCAACGTTGATCATCATGAGTCCCATGTATGACGTTATTCCGAAAAGGAGACAGGGTGTGGACAAAGACACTATCGCAAAACGATTGGTTCAACTACGAGGGAACCGATCCAAAGAAACTATTGCTCAAGAAGTGAATATCTCGATTCGAGCTCTCGAATCGTATGAAGCAGGACAACGTATCCCACGAGATGCTGTCAAGCTTTCCTTAGCTCGATGTTATGACACAACAGTAGAAGCTATTTTTTTTCAAGACGAACAACACGAAATGTGAAGTTTGTGTATGAAAATACTATTTCAACCGTATGCAACGAAGCGGGACATACAAGAGTTGATGGGTGGAGCACGTTGGGAAAGTGCAGCTAAAGTGTTTAGCGAGTGTAAGAAACTCGAGCAGGATCCCTTTGATATTCGACCAACACGAGTCCCGAGTCATTTAGTTTTCAAAGTCTTAGGTATAGATTATGATTTTACACTTCATCAGTATGAACAAACATTAAAGCTTCAACAGGGGGATAAGAAATGACCCCGTGTGATCTAAAAGAAGTTGTTCGTCAACAACATATGATAAAAACATCGGATTATCAAAGTGAGCGAGCGATTCGCCAGATCCTGAGTCAACTACGAAAAGAAGGGATTATCTTCATTCCTTCAAAGTTAGGCAAAGGAATCTATGTGCGCATTAATCATGCAAGTAAAGAAGAGATCGATGTGTATGCTCGATCACAAGCGAAACACTTTAAAACCCAATACTTCAACACGATGTTACCAATGAAGAAGTATGTCCAGGATCAACACCTTCAATCTTTATTTGGACAACTTGAAGATGTCATGAGTGATGAAGGTGGTCATGACTAAAGAAGAGCTACATCATAAACTCAATCATTATATTCAAAACCAGATCATGCTGGAGAAAAGTATTAAGACTACGACAAAGTATCAGCGAGATATAAAGCGATTTATAAACTCACTCCCTGATCATGAAGTCATTGATAAGCGACATGTCATGGAATACAAAGAGCAGCTGATACAAAGCCACTACAAAACCAGCAGTGTGAATAACTTCATCACGATTCTCAATTCATTTCTGAAGTGGTGTGAGTTAAGTGAATGGCGAGTCAGAGAAATCAAGACTCAGCAAAAATCCAGTTTACTAAATGTAGTCAGTGAAAGTGATGTTGAACGATTACTGCGCTACGCTAAAAAACTCAACAAAGAAGAGATTTACCTCATCATAAAAATAGTCTCCACCACTGGCATTCGCATTAGTGAGCTAGATGCTTTCACTGTGGAGAATATTCAAGGATTTTATTTTACAACGTATAAAAAAGGCAAAGAGCGAGAGATTATACTCACTCAAGAGTTGGCGAGAGAACTACGACGATATGTTAAGGAGAAGCAGATCACAAGTGGAAGGATATTCACAATCAGTTACTCCACCTTATGGAGACATCTCAAAATAGTCGCAGGAGCAGCCAAGGTGAGTTTGGTGAAAGTACATCCCCATAGCTTTCGCCATCTCTTCGCTAAACGTTTTATGGATCAATACAACAATGTCTTGGATCTTGCGGACATCTTAGGTCACAGCTCACTAGAGACCACTCGTATCTATACTCGAAGCACCCTTGATGAGAAACGCAGGAAATTAGAAAACATGAAAGGAAGACGCCATCGTGATTAATCATCCCTTTCTAAAGAGTCAGTTATGACCTCCGTTAAATGGATCAAACTTGTCTCAGACTTGTTTGATAATCGTAAAATCAAACAGATTCGAAAAATGCCAGACAGTGATGCGATCATCGTCGTCTGGCTTCAAATCTTATGTTTAGCAGGGCATACCAATGATAATGGACTGGTTTATTTCTCGAAAGACATTCCCTACACTGATGAGATGTTGGCGGTTGAGTTTGATCGACCTGTTGCATCGATTCGCTTAGCCCTAAGTGTTCTTGTGAAGTTTGGAATGATTGAGATCATCAATGACATCTTGATGGTGAGCAATTGGGAAAAGTATCAAAACCAAGGAAGACTAGAGTCCATTCGAGATTATCATCGAGAGAAGAAGCGAGAGTCACGTCAGCGACAAAAACTCTTACTGACTGAGATGTCCTTGACAGGTCAAAATGGTCCAGACACAGATATAGAAATAGAATTAGAAAAAGAAGTAGAAAAAAAGAAACAAGATGTGTTTGAGATGTTTGCGATGGACAATCAAGAATTGCTTCAAGCTCTTAAAGGCTATGAATCCATGAGAAAAAGTATGAAAAATAAACAGTTGACTCAGCGAGGGAAAGAACTCTTATGTCAACGACTCACGCAGCTTCAAGACATGGGAGAGGATATCATCGCATGCATCAATCAAAGCATTGTTTCAAATTGGCTCAGTGTGTATCCAATCAAACAAGGAGGGCAACATGGACAAAGTGGACAAGATCATGCCAAAGATCAATGGGACATCAACACCACCGTCAAGCTTTAGCACAATGCAGTGTGATTACTACAATGAACTACCAGGAACCCTAAAAGGAGTTGAGTGCTCACTCTGTAAAAACAAAGGGTCAATCTTAGTGGAGGTGGAAGGCTATACCGTGCTTAGGATGTGTGAGTGTCAAAAGCAACGACGTGCCTTACAAGCTCTAACCAAAAGTGGACTAAAAGAACTGGTGAAAGAGTACACCTTCGACACGTATCTTACCAAGGAGCAGTGGCAGTATCACATCAAGCAAAAAGCACTAGAGTATGTGACTAATCCCCATCAAAGCTGGTTTTTCATTGGTGGACAAGTGGGATCAGGTAAGACCCACATCTGTACGGCAGTGGTGAATCGACTCATGGAAAAAGGGTTTGAAGCGCATTACATGTTGTGGAGAGATGACATTGTTAAACTCAAAAGCAGTGTGATGGAGCAAGAAGTGTATCAAAAGGCAGTGAAGTATTTGAAGGAAGTGAAAGTGTTGTACATTGATGATTTGTTTAAGACTGAGCGAGGGAAGTCACCAACGCAATCCGATATTCAAATCACCTTTGAGATCATCAATACTCGCTACAACAACAAAAACACCATTACCCTATTTAGCTGTGAAAAGCTCATCCAAGATTTATTGGAGATTGATGAAGCAATAGGGTCAAGAATCTATCAAATGGCGAAGCATTACACCATTGAGATTCGTGAAGATAAACGTAAGAACATTCGCTTACGATAGGGAGAAGACATGAATAAATACCGACGAGATGTAGAGTACTATTTATACAATCGCCAACAAATCAAACATAGCCATGATCGAGAGGAACAAACATGGTCAACGATCATTGAAAATGTATTTAAGCGATACCAAGACACCGAGATTGGAAAACTGATGACCCTCAAGTATGAGCTCAAAGTGCCTGAGCAAAAAATCTTTGAGCAACTCCATATTGAAAAGACCACCTACTATGTGTGGAGAAATCGTTTGATTAATGAGATTACTCTACAAGCTGCTTATATGCAGCTCATTAGACCCTTTTAGGTGAATCATGCAATTTGAAAAAGTAACCCTCGATCAGCTCATTTATGCCAACTACAATCCAAGAAAAGCACTAAAACCTGGAGACAGTGAGTTTGAGAAGATAAGACGAAGCATTGAAGAATTTGGTTATGTGGATCCAATCATTGTGAATAAAGACTATACCATCATTGGTGGACATCAGCGAGCCACTGTACTAAAAGCACTTGGCTATCATGAAGTGGATGTAGTGATTGTCGAGGTCGATAAACTCAAAGAAAAGGCCCTCAACATTGCTTTGAATAAAATCAGTGGTGAGTGGCAGATGGATAAGCTTAAAGAGCTCTTACTAGAATTAGAGTCTCAAATAGATTTAGGAATCACAGGATTTGATGATGATGAGTTCAAACAGCTCCTCGCATCAATGGATACCAAGCAAGCTGTCGATGATGACTTTGATGTGGAAGCAGCGTTAGAAGAGATTGAGGAACCCAAAGCCAAGCGAGGAGATGTGTTCATCTTAGGACCACATCGAGTCATGTGTGGAGACAGTACAGTTCCTGAAGATGTAGAGAAACTCATGAATGGAAGGATTGCGGATCTTATTGTGACTGATCCTCCCTACAATGTGAATTATGAAAACAAGATTGATTACCATAAGATGTTTAAGAATGATGTTCGTAAGAATAACTCCATCATGAATGATTATATGGACAGTGATAAGTTCTTTGATTTCTTGTTAGCGATGTACATGATTGCGAATCAACACATCAAAGCAGGTGGACCGATCTATGTCTTCCATAGTGATGTGGAGCGAGTCGCATTTCAATTAGCGATGAATGCAGCTGGATTCAAATTCTCTGAGACACTCATCTGGGTGAAGAATTCATTTAACCTTAGCCGCAACGATTATCACTGGAAACATGAACCGATCCTATATGGATGGAAAGAAGGAGCAGGACATTACTTTGTGGATGATCGCACACAATCCACTGTGTTTGATGAATCAGTCAATATTGAAAAATTGAAGAAGGAAGAGCTCATAGAGTTACTTACCAATATCCTTTCTCAGATTCATACCACGATCATCTATGACAACAAGCCACTACGAAGTGATATCCATCCAACAATGAAGCCTGTATCATTAGTAGGTAAGCTTATTAAAAACTCAAGCAAAGCTCGAGAACTACTCTATGAGCCCTTTGGTGGGAGTGGATCAACACTCATTGCAGCGGATCAATTAGATCGAGTTTGTTACTGTATGGAGCTAGACCCAAAGTATGTGGATGTTATTGTGAAGCGGTGGGAAGAACAGTCGAAAAAATAAAAGACAAACAGCCAAGATAAGTTTTGGCTGTTTGTCTTTATTCATTAATAAAACTAATATTTAGTCATGCAGAAATTTTGATTTTTCGGTTCGAATTTTTGAAAGCATTGTTTGCATAACTTTGGTTATTCTTTTTCTAAAAAATCAGATGCGCTACTAGCAGAAAGTTCAAATTGAATAAAATAAACAACTGTTTTAATGAAATCTTTGAGATCCTTAATATCTTTTGTTTCATGTATTCGTGTATAGTGAGTTTCATCATTGCCAATCCAAGAAGCTGCAATTGATGGTTTTTTAATTCTATGTTCAGTAATATATTCATTAATACATTGACTCAATTTATATGAAGGGGAAGAAATTTTATCCTTATCAGTGGGATGTTTATGAATTGCATAATCTTTGATTAGTATCTCGAGTGCTTTGCGATACCCCATTCCACATACTTCCTTAAGATCAATTTGCTCAGCTATTGATGATTCATTATAAGTTGTTATAAATCTAGGGGAAAGTTGTTCAATAACTTTCTCAAATGGTACCTTTTCGAAAAATCTAGGAGCATGTAATTTGTAGCCTTGAAAAATATACCTATGATCATAAGTTGGTTTATAATGGTCAAAATGCGATATGAATGTTTTGTTACATGCGGTGCAATAAAACATTATTGCTCCTTCTCGTTCTGATTGAATAGCAATTGAAATTAGAACTGGTTCTATTGCATGGTGGCACATCGGACATTTCTTTGGTGATTCTATACTTTCTAAGTTATAGAGTTCTTCAGGATTATATGAAAATTGAATACTTTTTGTATATGGCATTATTGGATACCCCCTAATATAGAGTATAACAAAGAACTATATTTGAGACAAAGGCTATTTTATACGCAAAAAGTATTATTCATTTAAAAGTTATTAAAATGCCTTGTTTACAGCTTATTGTTCAAATTTTACTGTGAATTATAATATTAAGGTTATCTTCCATTTAATTATATTAAAACTCGTGTTATCATTATTCTAGATTTTACACAAGATTCGGGACTTTTATTAATAACATAAGTGTAACCGGTCCAGAAAGTTGAGGAATTTAAAACATGAATAATTTTGATAATTTGATAGAACTTGGGAAACTATCTGCAATCATAACTGATGGAGATCAGTATAAACCAGAAGAAATATTTAAGAGTGTACTAGATTTATTGAATGTCTATTTCAAAGCAGATTGGTGTATTATAAGGAAACATGATGAATTGAACCAAAACCTAGAAATAATTGAATCCAGCGGTTTGTCAAGTGACGAGCTTGTTGAACTTAAATCACTAACAACATCGAGTTTGGTTTATTCTCATATTGTATTACAGAGAAAACCATTACAAGTTGATAATATTTACAATGAGCCTCTGTTCAACAATGAAGTTTATATAACTCAAGGTATTTTGTCATTTATTGCAACACCAATCATCGTCAATGATAGAGTGTTGGGGTCAATTAAAATTTACAGCAAAAAGCCAAAGGTTTGGAAAAAATCTGAAATGATATTTTTGAATATTGTGGCTTCTCAACTGAGCATGACAATGTCCAATTACGATATGATGAATGGGTACAAAGCAGATTACCAAGCTATCGTAAGCGCAATCATTAAACTTCTTGAAATAAAAGATAAATACACATCAGGACACTCTATTAGAGTTTCATATTATGCGGTTTTAATCGCAAAGCAATTAGAATTGAGCACGTCAGAGATTAAAAGAATTGAAATCGCTGCAATTTTACATGATATTGGGAAAGTTGTTGTTTCAGATGAAATTTTAAATAAATCTAGCAAACTAAGTGAAGAGGAGTTTAATGAGATAAAAAAACACTCAGTCATTGGTGCAATTGTTCTCAGATCGGGTGGTTTTTGCGAGAAGATTTACAAAGCTGTTGAGCAACACCATGAGTGGTGGAATGGTAAAGGTTATCCCTATGGAATTTCAGGGGATATGATTAGTTTAAATGCTCGTATCATTGCGGTAGCTGATGCATATGAAACCATGACATCACAAAGACCCTATCACAAAATAAAGTCCCATGATGAAGCAATTGAGGAATTAGTTCGATGTTCTGGAACACAGTTTTGTCCTACCATTGTAAAAGTATTTTTATCTATTAAGGAATGAATTTATTCATAAGCTTAAGTTTAACTTCGGTACTTACCGAAGTTTTTTAATATGCTAACTTATCACTATAGAGGTGTACTATGGCCAAGAGCAAATGGGATCAAGTTAAATCAAAACTTCATCTTGTTGAAAAATGGGCAAGGGATGGTTTAAGAGAAGATCAAATCGCTAAAAACCTTGGCATTTCAGTTACGACCTTAGAAGTTTATAAGAAACAATACACTGAAGTTTCTAAAGCCTTAAAAAAGGGAAAAGAGACATTAATCACAGAACTTGAAAATGCTCTTATCAAGAAAGCTCTAGGATACGAGTATGAAGAGAAGAAGGTATATACGAAAAATGAGAACGGTAATTCAGTGACGTATACCGAAATCACCAAGAAACATCAACCTCCAGATACAGGCGCATTATTCGGACTATTAAAGAACAAAGATCCTCAGAACTATTCTGACAATCCACAAATGCTACAGCTTAAGAAGCAAGAACTTGAGTTAAGAGAACGACTTGCAAAAGCAGAGGAGTGGTAGTGGCAAAGTATCAAGCACTTTCAGACTTCTATAAAAGCAGAGAGTGGAGAGCATTAAGACTCAACCTTATGAATGAGCGAAGTCATCCAAGTAAAGGGTTATGCTGTCAACACTGTGGAGAAATCATCCATAAAGAGATTGATTGTATTGCCCATCACATCAAAGAGCTAACACCATCCAATGTTCATGATGCCACCATTGCACTGAACCCAAGGAATATCTTGTTGGTTCACCATCGATGTCACAATGCTATTCATGAGCGATTCGGTCATACAACACAACGTAAAGTCTACATCGTCTATGGTCCTCCATTATCAGGCAAGACGACTTTTGTTAGAACAAGCAAAGGTCGAAAAGACATAGTACTTGATCTTGACGAACTATATAGAGCCATCACCCTATTACCAGCTTATGACAAGCCAAGTGAACTCTCACAAAATATCTTTCAACTACGAGATGTCCTGTTGGATCAAATCAAAACCCGAACAGGGCAATGGTCTCAAGCATGGATCATCGGTGGCTATCCTAACTTTGTAGAACGAGAACGACTTGTCCAGCAACTTGGAGCAGAGCTCATTTACATTGAAGCTACCCAAGAAGAGTGTCTAAAGCGGCTCTTTGAAGACAAGGATAAACTGCACGTTCAACACGACTGGCAGAAATATATCCACGATTGGTTCCTAAGATTCTTACCTGCTCCCCCCGGGTCTGAATCTTAGGGAATCAGCCGGGAACTGGACTAGGGACAACAGATGCACGCAAACCGAAATTTCGAGAAATCGTGCCAAGTTTTGGAAAAACTGGTGAAAGAAAATCAAACTACGAAAACTTCAGAAAGGAACCGCATGACTGAACTCGAGAAACTCCAAGAGATCTTCCAAAAGGTAGATCCCGATAAACAAAGACTCGTGGAGAAACTACTTCATGATGCAGCCTTCTTATCAGAACAAAATGAGGATCTGCGAAAGATGATTGAAGTGACAGGAATGGTGAAGTTTCACCCTACAAACCCCAACCTTCAAAAACCTACTGAAGCTGCAAAGCAATATTTAAGAAATCTACAAACGTATTCAGTCGTCATTAAAACACTCAATCAAGTCTTCTCCAAGAACTCAATTGAGGAACAAGATGACTTTGAACAATTCATGAATCAATCCATTGATGAGGCGTTGTGACCTATCTTGAGCAGTATGTCGAAGCGATTGAATCACGACAAATCATAGTAGGCCAAGAATTAGATGCCGTCCTTAAGCAACTTGTTGAGGACATAAACGATGATCGTTATATCTACGATACAAAACGAGCTCATCGTCGCATTGCCTTTATTGAACGATTCTGTAAACACACCAAGTCACCATTTCATGGGAAGCCATTTATCCTTGAGCTATGGGAGAAAGCATTCATCGAAGTGGTCTATGGATTCCTTCGATCATCCACGAAACGACGACGATTCAAGAGAGTCATTCTACTTATAAGTCGAAAGAATGGTAAATCAACCCTTACCGCAGCATTAGCTTTCACAGAATTAATGATGGGAAGTGGAGGTTCTGACATTGTATGTTCATCCAACGATGATGCTCAAGCTTCAATCATCTTCTTAGAGATTGGAGCTATGCGAGAGATGTTTGATCCCTCCAGCAAACGAACTCATAAGAACCTACGCTGGATCATCAATAAGAAAAACAAAAGCAAAGTATTCAAACTCTCGGAGAAGACCCAAAACAAAGAAGGGTACAACATTGAGTTTGGTATCTTGGATGAATCTCATGAGATGAAGGATAACTCCATTGCTAAACCGATTGAGCAATCTCAATCCACCAAAGATGAACCCCTCTTTGTCAACATCACTACTGAAGGATTTGTGAATGATGGATACCTGGACAAAGAACTTCAATATGCTCGACGAGTGATTGCAGGGGAATATGAAGATGACACACTTCTTGCATGGTTATATACCCAAGACAGTGAAGCTGAAGTTTGGCAGGACGAATCCAGCTGGATGAAATCCAATCCATCGCTTGGTTTGATTAAGAAAAGAGAATATCTAAGAGATCAAATCAATAAGGCTAAACTAGATAAGGGAGATCGAATGTATGTCCTAGCCAAGGACTTCAACATTAAGCAAAACAATGCTGAAGCATGGCTGATGGAACAAGACTACAACATCTCCACCACCTTCCATATGGAAGACTTTATTGGAAGTATTGCTTTAGGTGCAGTGGACTTATCAGAGACAACGGACCTCACCTGTGCCAAAGTGCTTCTCATGAAAAAGGGAGATCCCACCAAGTATATCGCTACCCGCTACTTCATTCCTGAGAGCAAAGTCATTCAAGGATCCATTGATGATAAGAAAGATTATCTGACCTGGGCAAAAGAAGGACTCATTGAAATCACAGAAGGGAATGAAGTCGATTTATCCAAAGTGGCTAAGTGGTTTCTGGATCTATATAAGCATTACAAAATACGAACTTATAAAACGGGATATGATAACCGATTTGCTAAAACATGGTTAAGCGCAATGGATGGGTATGGACTTGAAACAGAGCGAGTGGATCAAAACCGATTCACACTCTCTAATCCAATGAAGCTTCTTGAAGCAGATCTGAAGTCTCGACTGGTTAATTACAACAGCCATCCGATTGACAAATGGTGCCTATCCAATACCGCCATCAAAGTGGATAACCTTGGACTGGTGATGCCAGTCAAAGTAAATGATATGCGCAATCGTCGTATTGATGGAGCTGTAACTATGATTATTCTATATGCCATGTGGCAGCGTTATCGCACTGAGTTTCTTGAAATGTTGAGGTGATCACATGGGCTGGATGGACTCCATAAAAAACTTGCTTAATAAACCAAAGGATGGATTAGCTTCAGCACAACTTGCCATGATCAGTGGGAATCCACCCATCTATACCCAATTTGGGCAAAGTGTTTATGCAAGTGATGTGGTTCAACAAGCTATAGCCTGTATTGCCCAGGAAATCAGTAAACTTACGCCCAAGCATGTACGCTTTGATCGCCAAGGATTACAAACCACTGTCATTGGACCTCTCAATGAACTACTTGAATATGGACCCAATGAGTGGATGACCACGAAAGACTTTCTTGAGAAGATCACCTGGCAGCTCTTTCTTAACTACAATGTGTTTCTGTATCCTGTTAAAGAAGTAAGTAATAAAGACGAACCAGGAGTCAAACAGATTAAGGCTATCTACATTCTAGAACCACAACAAGTGTCGTTTCTGGTTGATGGCAGTAATGAGCTCTATGTCGAAATGATTTTCGATAATGCACAAAAGCTAACGTTGAAGTATGTCGATTTAATCCATTGGCGATATCGCTACTCCGTGAATCCATTCATGGGTGGGAATACCAATGGTCAACCCGATCATCATGCTTTACTTCAAACAGTGGAGATTAACCATAAGCTACTTCAATCCATTGAGAAATCAGTGAATTCCTCGATGCAAATCTATGGAGTCATGAAGTACAACACGATCCTGGATGAAGATCATATGAAGTCAGAAATACTTCGCTTTGAAAAAATGTTGTCAGAGAATAAGAATGGGATTATTGGAGCAGACTTGAAGTCAGAGTACATTCAAATCAAACCTGATCCAAAAATGGTGGATGCAGAAACCTTAGCTTTCATTGATTCTAAGATTTTACGACATTATGGTGTACCACTTCCTATCTTGACGGGGGACTTCACACCGGAACAGTATCAAGCCTTTTATGAAAAGACACTTGAACCCTTGATTCTTTCGTTAACCCAGGTGTTTACCAAAACACTATTTACACCAAGAGAACTGCAGTTTGGCAACAAGATTATCTTCTATGCGAACAATTTATTGTACATGGCTTTGGATAAGCGAGTCGCTTTAGGAGAACTGCTTGGAAATCGAGGAGCACTCACCAACAATGAACTCTTAGCCCTCTTTGGCTATCCTCCATATGAGGGTGGAAACATTCGCTTGATGTCACTCAACTATGTTGATGTGGCCATTGCGAATCAATATCAAATGAGTTTATCGTCATCACCTAAGGAGGACAAAGATGCACCAACCTCGTAATGTACAACCCATCTGTCGATCATTTATCTCTGACTTTAAAGTCGATGGTAATAAAGTCGTTGGATTGGCAGCTGTCTATGAGAGTCGAACTAACATTGGCAACATGTTTGAAGAAGTCATTGAACGTGGTGCATTTGATTCGAGTGATCTTACGGATGTCTTGTTCTTTGTGAATCATGACATGAGCAAGATACCACTTGCACGAAGTCGACGAAACAATGGAAGTAGTACCATGAGACTCACTCTGGATGAGCGAGGACTCAACATGGAAGCCTGCCTTGATGTGGATAACAACAACGAAGCTAAAGCCCTCTATTCGGCCATTCAACGTGGAGATATGAGTGGCATGTCGTTTCTGTTCACCATCAAAGAAGACTCATGGGAAAACTTAAACTCTGAGATGCCGACTCGTCGCATCAAAAAGATTGCACGAGTGCGAGAAGTCTCAGCAGTGAACTTTCCTGCATATCATGACACTGAAATATTAGCTCGAGATGCAGCTTCACTGGAGAGTGAGCGCAAAGCATTAGACCATGCACGAGCTTTAGGAGTGGAGACTCAACAACGCTATGATGTATGGCGTTTAAAGAATGCAAACTTAGCCCAGAAATGAGGACCCATGAACAAAGAAAAACTCAATGAATTGTTGAAAGAAAAACAAGCGAAGATTGATGAACTTGTAGCACGATCTCAAGCCAGTGAAAACATTGATGAGCTTAAAGCGATCAATACACAGCTTGAAGGACTAAAACAAGAAATCAGTGAACTTCGCAAACTTGAAGATGATGCTCTTCAACAAGAAGCACGTTCCCAAAGCAAAGCTACCATCTTAGCCACCTATGGTCTAAAGAAGGAAGACAAGTTCCATGAGCGACAAGTGTCGGATGAGGAGAAACGTGCTGAAGCATTTGTGGCTTCCAACAAAATCAACATCAGTATCGATGAAGTCCGTGCCATCACAATTGGCTCAGGGGATCTTGTTAGTCCAAAACCAGTTCAAACCAGTATCAATGAGAAATTCAATGAAGTCTCATCGATCATTGAGCAAGTCAACACCGTGTCTGCGGAACGTATGGGTGAATATGAAGTCCCTTACGTGGTTGGGTATAGTGAAGGGGGCATTATCACTGAAGGACAAGATTACAGTGATGGCGAACCCGTCTTCAATTATGCATCCATCAAGCCGGTCAAGATTACCATCTATACCGAAGTCTCTGAAGAAGTGACCAAACTTACTCCAGTGCAATACTTTGCGAAGGTGCGTCAAGCAGCACTGATTGCATTACGTAAAAAAGTAGCGAAGTTGATTCCACTCGGTAATCCAAACTCAACTCCTGCTGAAATCACGGGGATCATTCATGCGCCAGCGATTACGGATGGATCCCTTGAGCTCACCGCCATTGATGAGAACACCCTTCGACGTATCGCCTTAGCTTATGGTGGTGATGAAAACGTGGTGGGCAATGCCATCCTTCTTATCAACAAGCTAGATTTGATTGCCTTTGGGGATGTTCGTGGAGCAGATAAGAAATCAGTCTATGAGATTACTCCAGACACTTCTAACCCAAACGCTGGAATCATCAAAGAAGGTGGACTCTCTGTTCGATACATTATCAACAGTGCACTTCCTGCGGTATCCGTCGCTGCCACCCCTGCCACTTCGACCTGTATGATCTATGGAAACCCCAATGCTTATGAATTAGCGCTCTTCAGTCCTTATGAAATCAAGGTCTCTGAAGATGCAGCTTTTAAGAAAGGTATGCTTGCGGTTCGAGGCAGTGTGTTTGTTGGAGGAAACGTGGTGACTTCCAATGGATTTGTCTTAATTGAGAAGAAAGCAACGTAAAAGAGGAACACTATGAGCGAAGCAGAACAGCTTGAGGAAATCAAACGTGGACTTGGAGTGAGTGGATCGTATCATGATTCAACACTTCTGCGACATCTTAAAGATGTCAAAGCTTACTGCATCTCTGCAGGAGTCAGTCCCATTGTCCTTGAGAGTGATGCTTCGCTTGGTTGTTTACTGCGTGGTGTATCAGACTCTTGGACACAAGAAAGTGGGCATACCCAGTTTAGTGTGATGTTCACACAACGACTCATTCAGCTCATTTCAATAAGTAAAAACAGTGAGGTGAACGGTGGTTAAACCTAAAGAAATTCATGCATTGATTACCCCCATGAAGATCATGAAACGGTATTTAACGTGGGTGAGTGGAGCAGCTGAAAGCACATATCATGAAGCCGATGATCCTATCCTGTTTTGTAACTTCAAAACCTTTGGTGGAACCGAGTCGGTGGTCAATGGTCAGATTGTGAACATTGCTACAGCGACCATAACAACATGGTATCGCCAAGACATTCAATCTCCAGATCGACTAGTCCTGTTATCGGATAACAGTGTGTGGGAGATTATCGGTGAACCAGAAAACTTTGAGATGCGCGGTCAGTATATGCAACTCAGAGTGAAGAAAATCAGTGGAGGTGCCTAATGTCCAAGAACTCATTAACCCTCTCACTCAGTGGGGTTGAACAACTCCTTAAAGAGATTGAGAAGATGGGTGGAAATGTGAATGAAGCTGCAGAGAAAGCCATCATGGCCAGTGCTCAACCTTTCACACAAGATTTAAAACTTGCCATTGTAAAGCATCGACGAAGTGGATTAACTGAATCAGCACTTCGATCCCCACAACAAGTTAAGTGGGAAGGCAATCGATGCAGTTTACACGTCGGCTTTGATATGGCAGCAGGTGGACTTCCAGCAATCTTTCTAGAGTATGGAACTCCAAGAATGAGTGCCCGTCCATTTATTCGTCCAGCAATTTCAAAAGCTAAAAGAAACATGGTTCAGCTTCAAAGCCAAGCACTTCATGCGATCATGAAAGACCTCAAACCATGAACGTACGAGATCGATTGATATCAGCCCTTGCACCATGCGGGGTTGAAGTTCGTTATCAAGGATCACTCAGTGATACAGAACCATTGAGTGACACCTTTATTACCTATCAAATCAGTGATTCAAGTGATGAGAGTTATTATGATAACGATGCACAGCGACATATCACACATATACAACTCATCATCTACACCACTAAAATGTCGATCATTAAAACCTTACCTCTTCAAGTCAGTTCACTCATTAAGCAAGCTGGCTTTACAAGGCAAAGTTTAGGTCGAGATCATGGATTCTATGAACAACATTATGCGTGGCTCATGGAAATTCATTTTACAGAAAGGAAGCATAGTGATGTCCAATAATTATGTCTATGAGGAATACCAAGGATTTGATTCCTTGATGTTTGCCCAAATCACTCAAGATGATGCCACTTCATATACAACCTCAGTTCCCGAAATCTTAGCTCCAGCCGGAGAAATCTCGGTCAAAACAGAGCGATCCAGTGAACCAAAGTATTATGATAACCAACCATTTTTGATTGTGACGTCTGAAGGTTTTGATGAAGCCACCTTGACTGTTCCAGTGTTACCTATTAGTTTGGTTGCGCGACTTCTAGGAAAAACAGTGGATACAACTACAGGAGCACTCCTTGATACAGGTGAGACACAGAACAAGTATTTCGCCATAGGGTATCGACTTCGATTTACCGATGGAACCTATCGATACGTCTGGAGACACAAAGGCATGTTTCGTCTTGATGAAGAAGCTGCAAAAGCAAAAGATGCTTCAACGGATACCAACAATCATAAGCTCATTTTCACAGGGATTACGACCAAGTATAAGTTTACACTCCCTAACAATGTGAAGCGAAGCAGCAAACAGATCGTAGTGGATGAGCGAGATGGGAAAGCTGATGTGGAGACTTGGTTTGAACAAGTCATCACCCCTGACAACTTAGCTCTTATTACACTCACTCCATAGGATCAGTTATGAAATCAAGTATCAATTTGAAGATCTATGATCAAAGTGATGAGATCATTGCGGAGTTTGAAGAGAAGCGCTTGCGTTGGGGTCTTGTGGAGGATGTAGTAGATCTTAGTGAGCAACTTGAAGGCCAAAGTGAGCGAGAAGCTTATGTTGCGATGGGATCATTTCTTCAACGAGTGTTTCCTTCACTCACTCATGAGCTCTTACGACAAGCGGATGTTCATGATGTGAAGCAGTGCTTTAATCAGATCATCACCTTAGTCCAAAGTATTGGAGACACAAGCCAAAAAAAAGAGGATTAGAAAAGAGCACTGTAGAGAAAAGCTCAGTGATGCTCTTTCAAATGGTGTTGTCCCTCACACAAATGTTTCCTTCGCTCAATCCACTCGTGCTTCGTCAGTATGAAGCCACTGAAGTCATACAACTGATTCATAAAATTATGAAAAGTTCACAAATGAGTGAACCAAATCATCATCGCAAGAAAGTGTATGCGGATCAGGTGAACTGGTTCTAGGAGGTGATCCATTGACACAACAAAACATTCTAGGGGGTAAATGGACCCTTGATACCACTGATCTTAAAGCAGGCATCTCTGAAGCAAACCGATTGATTCGAGTGGCCGATTCAGAGTTTAAAGCCGTTGCTGCAAGCATGGGTCAATGGGGAAATCAAGCTGATGGACTCAGTGCCAAGATTAAATCTTTAACAACCATTGTGGATGTTCAAGAACAAAAGGTTTCAGCCCTTAAAACACAACATCAATCCATTGTGGCTACTTCAGGTGAGCACAGTAAAGCAGCTCAGGAACTAGAAATACGAATCAATCAAGAAACAGCTTCGCTTAATCGCAATAAACTTGAGTTGGAGCAATCTAAATCGGCGTATCAAAACATCATTGATAAAACTCAAGAAACTGCGCAAAAGAAAGAAGAACTTAAAAAGAAGACCGAAGAGCTTACTGCTTCCATCAATGAGATGGGGAAAAAGGCAATGGTAGCCCTCACCGCCGCAGCCACTGCCGCAGCTGCCGCACTTGGTAAGCTCATGATGGATTCAGGAAAGTTTGCAGATGACTTAATTACGTTATCCAATAAAACAGGAATCTCAGTCATCGAGCTACAAGAACTTGAGTATGCAGCTCGATTTGTGGATGTCTCATTAGAAACCATGACATCATCCATGAATAAACTCACCCGAACAATGGGGACGGCTCAGCAAAGTCTACAAAGTGGAAAACTGAATGAGCAAGCAAAAGCATATCAGCGCTTAGGTGTTGAAGTCATGAACACTGATGGAACACTTCGAAACAATAAGGTAGTTTTCAATGAAGTGATTGACGCACTTGGTAAAATGACCAATGAGACAGAGCGAGATGCCTTGGCGATGCAACTCTTTGGAAAGTCTGCCGCCGAACTCAACCCAATGATTAAAGCTGGATCAGTGGAGTTGAATCGATTAGCACAAGAAGCTCATCAAGTAGGAGCGATTGTCAGTGAAGAGGGGGTGTTAGCATTAGGAGCCTTTGATGATCACATGCAAACCTTAAATGCCTCGACTCAAGGACTCATGCGTGAAGCGTTAGCCCAACTCGCACCACTTATCAATGACATGATTGTTGGACTTAAAGAGATGATGCCACAAATTATAGAGTCTATTCAAAACTTCATCACCTTCGTGATTACCAATGGACCAACTATAGCATCACTCATTACGGCGATTGCAACAGGACTCTTAGCTTGGAATGTCGTCACGATGATTCAAGGCTTAATCACGGTGGTTAAAGGATGGAAACTTGCTACTGAAGGCATGACCCTCTCACAAGCATTGCTGAATGTGGTGATGTCAGCCAATCCGATTGGGATCATCATTACACTGATCGCAGCATTAGTTGGAGGACTTATTGTGTTATGGAATACCAATGACGATTTCCGTAAAGCTGTCACCAAGATCTTTAATGACATCCTTTCCACCATCAGTCATGTCGTGAACAACATTGTGAACTTCTTTACGGTGACCATTCCAGAAACACTATCAAATGTGGCGGACTGGTTTAAGGATATAGGAAGCAACATTGTCAAAGGCGTCTGGTCAGGGATTCAAGGAATGTCGCAGTGGTTCTCCGATCAAGTTGGAAAGTTCTTTAATGGGATTGTGAGTGGTGCAAAGAAACTCCTTGGGATTCAATCCCCCTCAAAAGTATTTGCAGGTATTGGAGAGAATATGGCCCGAGGACTTGGACTAGGATTTCAAGATGAGATCCAAGATGTTCAATCCAAGATCCAACAAGCCATTCCAACTCCTACAGGATTTGAGGGACTAAGTCACGGAACACAACGAGCAGGTTCTCAAGCTTCGACAATTACGATTAATCAATCCATTCAATCTCCAAAACCATTGAGTGCCTATGAAGTGTATCGTCAGACTCGACAAGTGGGACAGCTCATTGCAGCGAGCCTAGTGAAGGGGTAAGTATGAAAATTACCTTCACTAATACCCAAGGACAATCCTGTTGGATTAATGATGAAGTGCATTTTTCACTAATTGGACTGACAGGGTTTCAACCTCCCAAAGCTAACATTCTATTAGGATCACTACCTGGTGTCGATGGATCATTGATCCTTCATTCAAAAGTTGAACAACGCAATATTGTTTTAACCCTTCAGATTCTGCATGATGGTGAAAGCAATCGACAAAAACTTAATTCAATCTTTAAAGTGAATCAACCAGGGCAACTGAAAGTCGAGCTGAGCCATCATAGTGTAAGCATTCAGGCATGGGTAGAATCGTGTGAAACTCTGGCAATGAACTGGCCACTGAGGGTGATGATTTCTCTTATCTGTCCTCAACCTTACTTTGAAGCAGAGCAGTGGAGTCAGCTTGAGCTGGCGTCGATTACACCACAATTTGGCTTTCCACTCAATCTCACTCAAAGTGGACAACCGATGGGGGTCCTCCTGTTATCGACTCCAGTGAATGCCTATAACCCTGGAGATATTGAAATTGGATTCATTTGTCGTTTTGAATGCATCACCTCTGTTGAAAACCCGAAGTTGATTAACCTGAATACTGGAGAAAGCATTCAACTCAACATTGTGATGCAAGCAGGACAGGTCATTGAGATCAACACTGAAATAGGACAAAAACGAATTGAACTACTGAGTGGCAGTGATCGACTCAATCTTTTCAACACCTTAAAGATTGGTTCAACCTTCTTTCGACTTAAAGAGAAAGACAACATGATTCTAGCCACGAGTGAACTCGGTTCAAGTGGACTCATGACGGAGATACTCTATCGACCAAAATACAGCGGGGTCTAACCATGCAGTGTAAAGTTTACAATCAAGAGATTCAACTCCTAGGAATCATTGATTCAATTCAATCTCTCATATGGCATCGCCATTTTTATGAGCCAGGTGAGTTTGAATTGGTGATTCCATTTTCACATCACGTTTTATCCCTGCTTGAGATTCAAAACTACATCACAAAAGATGAATCCGGTGAGTTTGCGATCATTGAAACCATTGATGTTGAAAATAGTGAAGATGGAGAATGGATTCATTGTAGTGGTCGCTTTGGACCATCCCTGCTGTATCGACGTATCATCTATGATCGACTCACCATTTCAAATACCGTTGAAATGGTCATGAGAATGCTGGTGACCCACTCGTGTATTACCCCAAGTGATCCTTCAAGAGTCATACCTAAACTACAACTCGAAACCTTTCAAGGACACGCTCCAACCGTGACCATGCAAGTCACGTATCGTAGTCTTGCGCAAACTTTGTATCAACTATCCTATACCCATCAAGTAGGTTGGGATGTTCATCTCAATCCATCAACTCAAAAACTCATCTTTAAGACATGGATGCCCCAAGATCACAGTGCTAATCAAACCACAAACCCTCAAGTCGTCTTCAGTGAAGACTATGAAAACATTCGCTCAACTCATTATCAAAATAGTGAGCGATTCACTCGTAACATTGCTTTGGTGGGTGGTCAAGGCGAAGGAGATGAGCGGATTCTTGTGGAAGTGGGTGAAGGAAGTGGATCATCACGATTTGAAACCTTTGTGAATGCGAAAGATTGTCGTTGGGAAGATGAAATGAGTGAACAAGAATATCTTAATGTCTTGAGTCAGCGAGGGTGGCAATCGATAGAACCACCGATAAAGTTTATTGAAACACAAGTGATTCTTAATGGATCGATTCGATACAAGGAAGACTTTGATTTAGGAGATTGGGTCAGTATTGATCAATCACGGTGGAACACGATTATCCATGTACAAGTCAGTGAGATTACTGAAGTCTGGGATGAACAAGGTTATCACCTTCAACCCATCTTTGGACAATCCTTAGGCTCACAGCGAACTCAACTTCAAAGTGATACCTCAGGAACCAGTCAAAGCCTGTCGCCAGCCTTTAGCCCTAATAAAGCACTGGTTAGCGATAGTAGTGGGCAGCTCAGTGCGTCAAATGTTTCCACAAGTGAGTTATCCAGTTTATCTGGAATAACATCCTCTATTCAAACTCAGCTTGATACTAAGCAAGCTGTGATTAGCGGGGCAGCCAGTACAATCGCAAGTAGTAATTTGACGACCAGTCGTGCTCTTATTAGTAATTCAAGTGGAAAAGTGACTGTGAGTAGTGTAACCAGCACTCAACTTGATACCTTGTCTGGAGTGACATCTTCCATTCAAACCCAACTTGATTCTAAAGCAAGCACTAGCCATACCCATACGTCCTCACAGATTACTGACTTTCTTAATAAGGTGTATCCAGTGGGAGCGATTTATCTCTCAACTAGTTCAACCTCCCCAGCAACACTGTTTGGTGGAACATGGACAGCGATTCAAAACCGTTTCCTTGTGGCTGCAGGGAGCAGTTATTCAGCAGGGAGTACGGGTGGAAGTGAATCCCATACCCATACCTCTGCGGCACATAAGCATGGAGCAGGATTTGAAAGTGGTGGGGATGGAGATCTATGGGCGACTGTATCTGGGAATACGGGATACATCTACTTTAGAGAAGATGGCACTGTGACTGGATCAGTAGCCACATGGCCAGCAACGCATCGAGTGAGTGGAACCTATGGAACAACCTCCAACAGTGTTGGTGGTGGAGCTGATGTGCGTGGCTTTACATCAACCACCACACCAGGACCCACAGGATCATCCAGCTCATTACCTCCGTATTTATCAGTCTATATGTGGCAGCGAACTGCCTAGAAATGGAGTCCTATGTTACGTTCTCTTATGATGGTGTTACCCATCGCGATTGGGGTCAATATTTTATTAGGTAGTGCTATCGCTCAATCAACCACAAAGTTTGATAAAGCCAAGTTTCTTAAAGGGCTCTTTAAAGCAGGGTGTATCTATGCAGCAATTGGTGGACTAGTGCTCATTGCCCAGATCATCCCCGTCGTCAGTGTCGATGGACTTGGTGAGATTGACATCATAAATTCACTTACCATTATCGTCTCAACGGTGTTTGGACTATACATCACCCAAGCGTTACAGAAACTGATTGAAGCGTTAAAACTCAAGATCAAAGTTCCCGTGCGCAGTGAAGAATTTGAGTCTCATGGAACGGAGTAAAGAGTATTATGGCTATTCGTAGTGGATTCTTTAATAGCATCAATGATGATCGGTTGTATTCAGCCACCGAATTTGCAGAGTATTTTGCAACCTTTATTGGTAATGGAGTGTTTCCAACCCCATTGAATGGACTTCAAGTGGTGCCTGATGATGGGAACACCATTCTCATTAAAGCAGGGAAAGCATGGATTAATGGATACTACTTTGTGAGTGATGCAGATGTATCACTATCTATATCACCTGATGTGCTTTTACCTCGTATGGATCGTATCGTGTTACGACTTCATTTTACCGGTCGACAGATTACACTAGAACATAAACAAGGCATTCCAGCTTCAACCCCTGGTGCACCAGCACTCACACGAAATGCAGAGATGATTGAATTGTCCCTAGCAACGATTAACTTGCCAGCTTCAGGATCTTCCATCCCCAGTGGCATGATTACCGACACGAGAGCTAATATTTCAGAATGTGGCTTTGTTGCCTCAACCATTACCAACATACCAACACTCACCTTTAATCGTGCATTAGTGTCCAACTCCAGTGGGGAGCTGAGTGTGAGTGAGATCACCTCCACTCAACTTGGACATTTATCGGGTGTCAGCAGCAATATTCAAACTCAGCTCAATGGAAAGCAAGCCATCATTAGTGGAGGAGCGAGTACGATCACGTCAAGTAATCTTACAACCTCACGAGCTCTTCAATCCGATGGCAGTGGTAAGGTGGCAGTAAGCAGCGTGAGTTCCACCGAACTAGGGTACTTAAGTGGGGTAACTTCATCACTTCAAAACCAACTCAACGGGAAACAAGCGACGATCACTGGAGCAGGAACCACACTAACATCCACAAATCTGACAACCAATCGAGCCCTTGTTTCAGATGCAAATGGGAAAGTCGCAGTAGCAACGATCACTTCGACTGAACTAGCAACACTATTGGGGGTCAGTTCAGCCATTCAAACTCAACTCAATGCCAAACTAGGTTCAACGGCTCAAGCCGCTGATTCAGCAAAAATTGGAGGTCGTAAGATTCATGTGGGAACTTCAGCACCAATTGGTCCAGTCAATGGAGACTTGTGGGTGGACACCAACTAATGGCAATTAAAACTTTTGGAATCAAACCCACACTCACCAGTGCATATTGGGGAGGAGTGCCATACTATGCGAATGTAGGCTATCGAACTGTGATGCCAGAGCGAGGAAAGCTTATCTCCATTGCACTGCGACTTGCGCGTTACAGTGACAATGAAGTTCCACTAGTGTGGGGAACGATATGGAATCGAAGTAGTGGTGCACTCTTGGCACAATCCAATCACTCCCATTCACCCAATAACACGTATTCAAATTTGGCAAGCTTACAGATTTATACATTTAACTTTGATGGACAAATCATTGAAGCAGGAACACTGTTATGGATTGGGTATGGTAAACGATCCAATCAAAGTGGTCGAGCGTTTCATTTTGGAGCTCACAATAACACATCAGGTCATTTCATTGATTACAACGATGTGAGTCAAAGTGCACCAGCAACCACATTTACTGCCACAAGCACTCACTCCAACAATGCATTATGGGTGGAAGTCATCTATGAGAGTGGCGGCGAAATCAAAGTGTGGGATGGCAGCTCATTTGTGCAAAAACCTGTGAAAGTCTTCAATGGATCATCATGGGTTACAAAACCAGTAAAACACTATAAGGATGGACAATGGTTTGAAAGCAACTAAAGATAAACCAATCTATACTCAACCTCTTGATGAAGAGATTGAAGAACTAGATTACTCAAAAGAACAAGCATTCTTATTAGAAGAAGAAAGTGAGGAACATCATGAGCAAAACCAATCTCGGACTGGTTGAGTTTGCCAAGAGCAAACTGAATGTGCCTACAATCTATATGCTGGGAGGTTTCGGGCGACACCTCACTCAAGCGATGATTAATCGCCGTGTGAATGAACTTCAATGTGCCCATACTATTCGAAACCTATCTACCATTCAAGGAGGACTCGGAAAAGCCTGTTATGACTGTGTGGGGTTGATCAAAGGATATCTATGGGAAGATAAACCAGGAATTATTCGCTACAACGTACCTAAGGGAAGTGATCAAAATGTAGGCGACATGTTTCGCTCATGTAAAGAAAAAGGCAATCTCTCGGAGATGCCTGATCTTCCTGGTTTACTTGTGTTTACAAAGAATCTTGGTCATATAGGAATTTACATAGGTAAAAACAAAAATGGTGAGCGAGAATACATTGAAGCAACTCCAGCACGTAATCAGTGGGGAGTGACGCTTAGTAATGACAAACTAAGAACCTGGGCTTTCTGGGGTAAGTATTCCTACATCGAGTACCTGAGTAAAAATTCACCCATCCACTTCAAACCAGGCGATATTGTCTATGTCAATGGAATCGGCAGAGCAAGCAGTTTAGGAACCGGAAAATCCACCGCAACCTATCGCAATAAAAAAATGATGATCATCAAGCATTTACCGCAAGCCTCACATGCTTATGGGTGTTCGTCCATGTTGATGGCACCAATTGGTGAAGGAGGATCACGATTCATCACAGCATACTTTAAGGAATCATCACTAAGTAAACATCGCTTATGACAAGTGACACCTCATTAAGTATCTCGGTAGTAATTGCGATTGTAGGGTGTTTTGTAGGACTTGCGGGTTGGATTCGTGGTCGAGATACACGGATTATTAATGATTCAGAGTGGAAAGGCATGGTCAATGCTAAGTTAGACATGGCCATAGGCCTTAGAAAAGATCATGATGAACTTCAAGATCGTCACAATCAACACTCAGAAAGAATTGGCCGAGTGGAGGAATCAACAAAGGCAGCTCATCGACGAATTGATGCGATGGAAAACAAAAGACAATAAAAGGGCATTGCCCTTTTTTAGTCTAGAATCAAATCTAGAATCTTATCTTTTAATCGATATAAAATTTCATGTGATGAAATCTCGACAAATCCTTCAACAAAGCAATTCAATGCAAATTGAAACATAAGTTAACCTCCTTAGACTAATATTCACATTTTGTGCAGTTATTCCTAAAAAAGTGAGCAAAATCCCTTTTGCAATGATAGAATTATAAAAGAAACAATTAGTGGGAGGAAATACATGTCACTACTTAATATCGAATCACAACTCTGGGAAATGGCAGATAAACTAAGGGGGAATATTTCTGCCAATGAGTATAAAGATGTAGTTTTAGGACTTATATTCTTGAAATATATTTCTGACAGTTTTGATGAAAGATATCAAGAACTTGTCGCACAAGGTGAAGGCTTTGAGGAAGACGAAGACTTCTATATTGCTGAAAATGTGTTCTTTGTTCCACAACTAGCTCGTTGGGGTTATATCAAGAGTAACGCAAAACAACCAACAATTGGGCAGATAATTGATGATGCAATGATTTTAATTGAGAAGGAAAACAAATCATTGAAAGGAGTTTTACCAAAGAATTATGCTCGTCCTGAGCTCGACAAAATCAAACTTGGAGAACTTGTCGATTTGTTTTCGTTTAATTTGGGTAATAAAGAGGCAAAATCCCAAGATATTTTAGGTAGAGTTTATGAGTATTTTTTAAGTAAGTTTGGATCAACAGATGGAGAATTCTATACTCCTCCATCGATTGTAAAGTTATTAGTAGGTATGATCGAACCCTACAAAGGTAGAGTCTATGATCCATGCTGTGGATCAGGCGGAATGTTTGTGCAGTCGGCAAAATTTGTGGAGCAACATCAAGGAAGACTTGGTGACATTTCTATCTATGGTCAAGAATACAATGCCAGTACATGGAAACTTGCAAAGATGAATTTAGCCATTCGAGGAATTGATGGAAATCTTGGTGAACGAGATGCAGACACCTTTGGAAATGATCAACATAAAACGCTTCGAGCTGACTACATTTTAGCTAATCCACCGTTTAATATAAGTGATTATTCACTTCAACAAGACGATGTGAGATGGAAATATGGTATTCCACCATTAGGCAATGCCAACTATGCATGGATTTCTCATATCATTAGCAAGTTATCGCCATCTGGTATTGCAGGATTTGTCATGGCTAATGGATCAATGAGTACTTCAAATAAACAAGAACTTGAGATTCGAAAAAATATTATTGAAGCAGGGCTTGTCGATTGCATAGTAGCCATGCCATCACAATTATTTTATACAGTTGCTATTCCTGTTTGTCTTTGGTTTGTTACTAAAAACAAAGCTAATCGAAAAGACAAAATACTTTTTATTGATGCACGTAAAATGGGGACAATGGTTACTAGGAAACATCGTGAGTTTTCAGATTACGAGATATCCAGCATATACAATACATATCATTTCTGGAGAGATAATAAAGAATACATAGATGTTGATGGTTTTTGTAAGTCTTCTTCAATTGAAGAAGTTCGTTTAAACTCGTATTCACTTACTCCAGGACGATATGTTGGAATTGAAAGTAATGATAATCTTGACGATGAATTCAGTGAAAAGATGGAAAGTTTGATTGATGATTTAAGACTACTATTTGAAGATTCAGATGCTAATGACTCTCAAATTAAAGAGCAGCTAAAGGGTATCGGTTATGAGCTTTGAAACTTGGAAGGAATCATTATTAAAGGATGTCTTTGAAATCAATCCTAAAGAGACATTACCAAAAAATACGACAGCAAGAAAGATTTCGATGGATAAAATTTCACCATTTACAAGGTTCATTACGTCTTTTGATGTTGAACAATATAAAGGTGGATCAAAGTTTAGAAATGGAGATACTTTACTTGCAAGAATTACTCCATGTTTAGAAAATGGTAAGACGGCTCAAGTGAAATTCTTGAACGATGATGAAGTTGCTTTTGGATCAACTGAGTTTGTAGTCTTAAGAGGAAAGCCCAATGTATCTGATAGTGATTTTGTTTACTATTATTCGATATCACCATATTTTCGTGAGAGAGCAATAAAGTCAATGGTTGGTACATCAGGTAGACAACGTGTTCAGATAAATGAGATTGAGAATACGGTTATTAGTTTACCACCACTAAATGAGCAAATAGGAATCGCAGCAGTGCTGTCATCACTTGACAATAGAATTGAGATCAATAGCAAAATTAACAAGAAACTTGAATTACTAGCTCAGACTATTTTTAAGAATTGGTTTATTGATTTTGAACCATTCAAAGATCTTGATTTTGTAGATAGTGAGATAGGCAAGCTACCTATTGGGTGGACTGTTGGAAATCTTGGAGAAAGTAATTTAACCTCGTTGGTTAAACCTGGTATCGAATCATTTGATGGAGAAAAAAAATATTTGGCTACTGCAGATGTTTCAGAGACACAGATCAATTTCAACTCAACAAACATTTCATTTTACAGCCGTCCAAGCAGAGCAAACATGCAACCATTACCTAAGACAGTGTGGTTTGCCAAAATGAAAGATAGTAGAAAGCTGATCATGATTGATGACTTTTCTGATTTGATATTGTCTAGCTATATTTTTTCGACTGGATTTGCTGGTATAAAATGTACCAATGAAAGTTTATATTATATTTGGTTGTATATATCAAGTTTGCAATTCGATCAAGTGAAGAACAGCCTGTGTAATGGTACAACAATGGAAGCTATTAATAATGAAAACATAAGTAATATTAAGATTGCTATACCGGATGTAGAAACACTTGTGAAGTTTAATGAGATTTGCAAACCGATTTTTAAGAAGATTTACTTAAATTCGATTCAAAATATTAAAATTTCAAACTTAAGAGATCTTTTATTGCCAAAACTTATGTCAGGTGAAATTAGAGTTCCTAAAGAGGAGGTATAATTGTGCCAAATACCAGTTTTTATGAATCTCATTTGGAAGAAGCTGCAATTGAATGGTTCCGTGAACTAGAATATGACTATATCTTTGGACCTGACATTGCACCTGATGCAACATTTCCAGAGCGGACGAATTTTGGTGATGTTATTTTGAATGAAAGGGCATTCGATTCATTAGCTCTTATTAATCCAAGTATTCCAGAAGAAGGAATTCATGAAGCAATAAGACAATTACAGTATCATCCAAGTCCAAGTGTATTGATTAATAATGTAAGATTTCAGAAGTTTACTAGTGAAGGAATTAATGTTCCGGTCAGAAAAAACGATGGATCTACACAAGTCCTTAAGGTCAATTTATTCGATTTTGATGATCCGTCAAATAATCAGTTTATCGTGGTTAATCAGTTTTCTGTTGCAGAGCATCAATATACTAAAAGACCTGATTTAGTTGTTTTTGTTAATGGAATTCCACTTGTTGTATTTGAACTTAAAAGTGCTTCTGAAGAAAAAGTAGATATTAGCGATGCATTCAATCAGATTCGAAACTATATTAAAACTATTCCAAGTCTATTTAATTACAATGCATTTGCTGTGATAAGTGATGGAATTAATGCCAAAGTTGGAACGATTACTTCAAGTGAAGATCGATTTATGAGTTGGCGTACAATGGAAGGATCAGAACTAGCTCCGCAAAACATTCCTCAGCTTGAAGTTCTAATAAAAGGGATGTTTAGAAAAGAAATACTTCTTGATATTATTAAGAACTTTGTGCTATTTCAAAGTGATAACTCAGACTATATTAAGATCATTGCAGGGTATCATCAATATCATGCTGTCAATAAAGCAATCACAAACACCATTAAAGCGATCGATATTCAAGGAGATCGTCGAGCTGGTGTTATTTGGCATACGCAAGGCAGTGGCAAAAGTTTAACGATGGTTTTTTATGTCGGGAAACTAGTGACAAATAATCATCTTGATAATCCTACAATTGTTGTTATTACAGATCGAAATGATTTGGATGATCAACTCTATGAAACATTTAGTAAAAGTAAAGATGTTTTAAGAAATACTCCAGTGCAGGCAAATGATCGAGCTCATTTGAGAACGTTACTAAACCAGCGAACTAGTGGAGGAATTATCTTTACCACCATTCATAAGTTTTCACCTGAAGAGAACAATGATACCACATCTGTTCTTACAGATAGAAGAAACGTCATTGTCATTGCGGATGAAGCTCATCGCAGCCAATATGGATTTGAAGCACAAGTGGTTAGTAATATAAATAAGGATGAAGCCGAGATTAAGTATGGGTACGCAAAATATATGAGAGAAAGCTTACCAAACGCTTCGTATATTGGATTTACTGGTACACCAATTGAACTAACTGATAAGAGCACGCAAGCAGTTTTCGGTAATTATATTGATGTATATGATATGACTCGAGCTGTAGAAGATGGAACAACAGTAAGAATTTACTATGAAAGTAGACTAGCTAAGCTAGAACTTCCTGAGAAACTTAAGCCGCAGATTGATGTAGAATATGAAGAAATCACAGAATTCCAAGAGCAAACCCAACGAGAGCAACTTAAATCCAAGTGGGCAAGACTTGAAGCTATCGTTGGTGCTAAAGAGAGAGTGGAAGTTATCGCAAAAGATATTATTGATCATTTTGAAAAGAGAGAGAAGTCTCAAGAGTTTGATGGTGGTAAAGGAATGATTGTAGCAATGAGCCGACGTATTGCGGTTGATTTATATCAAGCAATTATTGCACTTCGACCTCATTGGCATAATCCAGATATAAACAAAGGGCAAATTAAAGTTGTCATGACTGGAAGTTCATCTGATCCAGAAAGTTGGCAAGAATATGTTGGATCAAAGACTTCAAGAGAAACATTGGCTAAACGTTACAAAGATAAGAATGATGAACTAAAACTTGTAATCGTACGAGACATGTGGCTTACGGGTTTTGATGTGCCAAGTATGCATACTATGTATATCGATAAACCAATGAGTGGTCATAATTTAATGCAAGCAATTGCGAGAGTAAATCGAGTATTTAAAGAAAAACAAGGTGGACTAGTTGTTGATTATATAGGGATTGCCGAGAACTTAAAAAATGCACTAGCTCAATACACAGATAGTGATCGTAAAAATACTGGAGTTAATGCAGAGATTGCTTCACAATTACTTTTAGAAAAGTATGAAATAATCAAGAGTCTACTTCACAAGCATAACTATCAAAGATTCTTTGCTGGAACTTCTAGTGAAAAGATGCAAGCAATCTCTGAAACAATGGACTTTGTTTTAGGACTTGGCAAAGATGACAAAGAAAGTTATCTAAAGATTGTTAATGAGATGGCAAGAGTATATTCACTTTGCTCAACAACTGATATTGCACTTAGCTTAAATGTAGAAATAGGATTTCATAAAGCGGTACGTGCTGCAATTATTAAGTTGCAAACTGATGATGGAAAGAAAAAAACTATTGGAATACTAGACTCAGAAATTAATCAGTTGATTTCTAAATCAATATCATCTAATGAAGTGGTAGATATTCTCGGTTCGGTTGGATTAAATAAACCAAATATTGGTATTCTTTCTGAGGAGTTTTTAGAAGAAGTTAAGTCCATGAAGCAAAAAAATCTTGCAGTAGAATTGCTAAATCGATTACTAAAAGGTCAACTAAAATCATTTTCAAAACGGAATTTGATTCAGTCGCGAAAGTTTTCTGAGATGTTAAGTAATACCTTAAGCAAATATCAAAATAGAGCTATTGAGACAACAATAATTATTCAAGAGCTTATTGAGCTTGCAAAGCAAATCAGTGAAGCAGAAGATCGTGGGGTGAAATCAGGTTTATCTCAAGATGAGCTAGCATTTTACGATGCACTTGCTGATAATGAAACAGCCAAAGAAGTGCTTGGTGATGAAACACTTAAGAAAATCGCTAGAGAACTTACAGTATCAATTAAAAATGATATGAGTGTGGATTGGACTATTCGGGAGAGTGTTCAAGCAAAGATAAGAACCTCTATAAAAAAATTACTGAAAAAATACGGTTATCCACCTGATCAATCAGAAAAAGCTGTTAAAACAGTATTAGAGCAATCTAAGCTAATGGCTTCTAGCATTGCAGGTGAGTTTTAATAACAGTCTTGAAAATTGAAAATATACAATCAAAAGGCAAAGACGTTTTACTTATGTTTTATATCTATGATAATTTTCTTAATTAAAAAATTCGAAGTTAATAAAAAATTCTATAGAGAAAGGTAGCAACATGGAAAGCAAAAATGGAGTCATCTATATACTAACAAATCCTTCTTTTCCAGAATATGTAAAAATAGGTTATGCAGACGATATCAGAAGTCGATTGAATCAACTAAATAGAAGTGAATGCATTCCTTTTGCCTTTCGAGTTTATGCTACATATGAAGTGAACTCTCGATTATCTGATTTGAAGATTCACTCAATAATTGATAAGTTAAACCCTAACTTACGTTCAATTGAAACATTTAGTGGAAAGCAACGTGTTCGTGAGTTTTATGCAATGTCACCTGAAGATGCATACTCCATATTAGAAGCAATAGCTGAGATACATGGTTTCTCTGAGAGATTAAGAATTGTTAAACCAAATGATGAAGAAGTTGAAGCTGAAGAATTAGCGAAGCAGATTGATACAGAAAGTGCTGAAAGAGCATCTAATTTTTCTTTTTCAATGTGTCAAATTCCTATTGGAGCAACAATTGAATATGCTTATAATGAAGACTTTAAAGCAACTGTTGTTGATGATAGAAGTGTTAAATATGAGGGTAGGGTAATGTCTCTGACTGCCTTAGCAAAACTCTTGTCTGGTAAACAGTACTCAATTTCCGGACCGAAATTTTTCAAATATAAAGGGGAATGGTTGAACGAGATACGTCATAGACTTGATGTATAAAAAATGATATTTGAGTTTAGATAATAAGAATTTAGATAATGTGGTCACAATGTGGTCACGGCAAACTAAAACCCGCTATTTAAGCGGGTTATTTACATGTTGGCAGGGGTAGCAGGAGTTGAACCCGCATCAGCGGTTTTGGAGACCGATATTCTACCATTGAACTATACCCCTAATTGTGTGCTAAGAAATAATACCATAAGATGAATTTCATTTCAATGAATTATCAAACACATTCATGATTTTGTGATGTTTAAAAAGCAAGATTTGTTATAATGATACAAAGAGGTTTTATATGATGAAAGAAATTATGGATCATGCGGCAATCACACGCTCAATCACACGACTATCGCATGAAATTATTGAAAGAAATAAAAATTTGGATGATGTTGTGCTTGTGGGGATTAAGACACGTGGTGTTAACCTTGCCAAAAGACTTCAAGCCATGATTCAACAATTATCAGGAATTGAATTACCCATGGGAGTATTAAACATACGGCCTTGGCGAGATGATCTTGTTGAAGAGGTTGCAATTGAACCCCTAGATGTTGATGTGAGGAATAAAAGAGTTATTCTTGTCGATGATGTTTTATACACAGGAAGAACAATTCGAGCAGCGATGGATGGTCTTGTGTATTTTGGCCGACCAAGCCAAATCCAACTAGCTGTTCTAGTTGATCGCGGTCACAAAGAATTCCCTATCAAAGGTGACTATGTAGGTAAAAATATCCCTACATCAAAAGATGAAGAAGTGATTGTACAACTCAAAGAAGTTGATCTTCAAGAAGGAGTCTTTATTCAATGAAACCACACATTCATGATATTTTAAAACTTGGGAAAGAAATATTAGAAATCCCAAGTCCTACAGGATACTCAGAGAAAATAATCCCTTACCTGATTTCTAAATTAAATAACCTACCATATGAATATGAAGTGACCCCAAAAGGAAACTTACTCATTCATCTTGAAGGAAATGACACCTCAAAACATGTGGCATTGTCAGCACATACTGATACTTTAGGATTAATGGTACGATCCATTCAATCCAATGGTACACTTAAAGTCACCACATTAGGAGGTATTATTGTTCCGACCTTAGATGGAGAATATTGTCATGTGATTACACGTGATAATAAACTAATATCAGGTACTATTCTTTATAAATCTCCATCATCTCATGTGTATAAGGATGCGAATAGTGGAGTACGTGAAGTCGACAACATGATTATTCGTCTTGATGAAGTAGTGAAATCAAAACAGGATGTGGAAGCTCTGGGAATCCAAAATGGTGACATCATTGCGATTGATCCTAAAACTCAGATTACTCCAAGTGGATTTATTAAGTCTCGCTTCTTGGATGATAAGATCTCTGTAGCTATTTTACTTGCTTTGTTAGAATATGCTCATAAAACAAATCAAAAACCAGTATTTAATACTACATTCATTATCTCGACATATGAAGAAGTGGGACATGGTACCGCATGGATACCTTCATCAATTACAGAAATGATTGCGGTTGATATGGGCTGTATTGGAGAAGATCTAGCTTGCACTGAATATGATGTCTCCATTTGTGCTAAGGACTCTTCAGGTCCCTATGATCGTGACATGATAACATCACTAAAATCAATGGCGGTTAAAAAATCACTTAATCATGTCCTTGATATTTATCCAATGTATGGTTCGGATGTATCAGCTGCACTAAGAGGTGGAGCTAATATCAAGGGTGCACTAATTGGTCCAGGTGTTATGGCGTCACATGGCATGGAGCGTACTCACGGCGATGCGGTGGAAGCAACTTTTGAATTATTAAAATCTTATTTAAACCTAGGTTGATAAACTAATTTATCAACCTTTCACATTATTTTCCAACACTTCATGGACAACCCATGTCAAGAATTTGGTATGATACTCCTATGATATTTTTTCTAATACTGATCGCCTTTATAGGCTTGGTGATGCCATTTCCTAAACCTAATCGTTTTAGATGGTTACGACAACATCATGCTCATCGAGGTCTTTATGATGAACTTCACCCAGAGAACACTCTAGGTGCTTTTGAGAATGCCATTTCAGAAGGTTTAGGTATCGAATGTGATGTGAGATTATCAAAAGATGATAAAGTGATCATGATGCACGATCCAACTTTAAAAAGATTGTGTAACATTGATAAACGTCTTGATGAGTTTACATATGAAGAACTACAATCCTTAAAAATAGCAAACACAGAGTATTCATTTATAGACTTAGAAACATTCCTGCAATGTGTGGATGGACAAGTTCCTATCATGATAGAAATTAAACCTACTTCACAGGCACAAAAGATTGTTGATATGGTTTATCACCAGTTGGAATCATATGTTGGAAATGTAAGTGTCATTTCTTTTGACCCACGTATTGTAGCGATGTGCAAACGTAAGAAAGAAAACGATCGACCTGTAGGACAGATTATTGAAGTACATTTTAAAAATCAAACACTTTCAATTTGGCAACGCTTTGCTTTAACATTCAATATTTATCAACGATATTCAAAGGCTGATTTTGTTTCTGTGAATGTTGATTTGTTTCCATTTTATCAATGGATGACTTGGTTTGGAGTGTGTGTTGGGGTATGGGCTATTCGGAGTAAGAAAATGTTAAGTCAATGTCGTTCAAACAATATTGCGATACTAGAAAAAGAGGCTTTATGATGGGCTGGTTGCTGAATTTAATAGGATATAAGATTGATATCAAAGATCCAACTCCTGCAAGTATGATAAAGAAAACAATAAAGATTGCTTGGCCAAGTGCTACTGAAGCCTTTTTGATCAGTATCATTGGTGCAGTTGATATGATGATGGTGGGCCGCTTAGGTGAATCTGCCATTGCGGCTGTTGGAATCACTAATCAACCAAAATTTATCTTGTTGTCGATGCTATTTGCGCTTAATGTTGGGACGACCGTTGTTATCTCTCGACGTAGAGGAGAGAAAAACTATCAAGCACTCAAGGATGTCATGCGACATTCTTTAATCATGTCTTTTGTGATTAGTTTAGCTTTTTCTTTAATTGGAATCATTTTTGCAAAAGAGTTATTACTCATTGCGGGTGCAAGTAGTGATTATCTTGCAACATCGATCAACTACTTACGTGTGATTATGATTGGTAATTTCTTCTTAGGAATGTCAATGAATATTAATGCAGCACAACGTGGTGTTGGAAATACGTTCATTGCTATGAAAACCAATCTTACAGCGAATATCGTGAACGTCATTTTAAACTTTCTACTCATTAATGGTATCTGGATATTTCCGCGTCTTGAAGTATTAGGTGCTGGGATTGCGACAACCATTGGTAACTTTGTGATGTTTGTGATTGCATTTCGCTCGATTTTAGATAAGGAATCATTATTATACCAATCATTTAAAGATTCATTTGAATACTCAAAGGACATTGTGAGTTCATTTGTAAAGCTAGGTAAACCAGCTTTAACTGAGCAAATTTTTATTCGTATAGGATTTCTTTTATACGCAAGAGCTGTTGCGGATTTAGGAACAACAGCCTTCGCAACCCATCAGTTAGTTATGAATGTCATGGTTATCTCATTTGCGATTGGGGATGGTTTATCAACTGCAAACTCAGCTTTAATTGGACAATCCTTAGGATCAAAACGTCCAGATGTCGCGATGGGATATGGGAAGATCACACAAAGAATAGGACTTACTTTAGCTATTATTTTTAGTTCATTACTCGCATTGAATCGAAGAAGTGTTTTATCTCTTTTTACCAGTGATCAAAACATCATAGAACTTGGTGGACCTCTCATCATTATCCTAGCCGTCATCATTCTATTTCAGATTGTACAGGTTATTGTTGTTGGAGCATTAAGAGGTGCGGGAGATGTGAAGTTTGTAGCGACATTATCACTGATTAGTGTCTCGATTGTGCGACCAGGATTAACGTATCTTTTTGCTTATGGATTAGGCTTTGGGCTAACTGGAGCTTGGATGTCCGTCTTAGTTGATCAGATGATGAGGTTCGCGATATCACAACATCGATTCAATGGAGCAACATGGACTAAAATCAAAGTCTAGATATCATATTTATTTCACTAATCATTTCACAAACAAGCAATTTCACATGGTCTTTTGAGCCTTAAAGGTGTATAATTGACATGTTAAGAAGGTATCGAGGAGGAACAAATGCCGAAACAATTTATGACTATGGATGGGAATACCGCTACCTCTCATGTGGCGTATGCGTTCACAGAAGTCGCAGGTATATATCCAATTACTCCATCATCCACGATGGCTGAACTTGTTGATGCGTGGGCATCACAAGGACGTAGAAATATTTTCAACTCAGTGGTGAAAGTAGTTGAAATGCAATCAGAAGCAGGAGCTGCAGGGGTTGTGCATGGTGCTCTACAAGGTGGAGCATTAGCTGCAACATTTACAGCATCTCAAGGATTATTACTCATGATTCCTAACATGTACAAATGGGTAGGAGAATTATTACCAGGGGTTATTCACGTATCAGCTCGTTCACTTGCTACACGTGCTTTGTCAATCTTTGGTGATCATCAAGACGTGTATGCTGTTCGTCAAACTGGCTTTACAATGATTGCTTCACATTCAGTACAAGAAGCGATGGACCTTGCAGGGGTTGCTCACTTAACTGCGATTCAAGCATCAGCACCAGTATTACATTTCTTTGATGGTTTTAGAACCTCACACGAAATTCAAAAAATTGAAGTCTTAGATTATGAAGATTTAGCAAAACTTGTTGATCAAGATGCTTTAGCTCGTTTTAGAGCACGTGCTTTAAACCCACATACAAACCCAGTAACTCGTGGGGGAGCTGAGAATGATGATATCTACTTCCAAGGTCGTGAAGCTCAAAACACTCATTACGAAAAGATTAGTGATGTAGTCATTCATTACATGAACGAAATTAGTAAACTTACAGGTCGCAATTATGCTCCATTTACTTATTATGGTGCAAAAAATGCAACACGTGTAATTATCGCTATGGGTTCAGTCACTGAAGCTACTGCGGAAGTTATTGATGAACTTAATGCTCGTGGTGAAAAAGTTGGTTTAGTGAAAGTTCACTTATTCCGTCCTTTCCGTGCTGATTTACTTAAATCAGTTTTACCTGCTTCAGTTGAAAAAATTGCAGTCTTAGATCGTACAAAAGAAGTAGGTTCACATGGGCCTTTATATCTTGATGTCCATGAAGCACTTCATGGATTTGGAAACATCAAAACAATCATTGGTGGACGTTATGGATTATCTTCAAAAGATACTCAACCTGGCGATATCAAAGGTGTTTATGATCATTTACTTGTTGAGAAACCAATTAATGGCTTTACTATCTCCATTGTGGATGATGTTACTTTCTTATCCATCCCTAGTGATGATTCATTCAAAGTTAAAAATGATTACACATCATGTTTATTCTATGGATTAGGTTCTGATGGAACGGTTTCTGCTAACAAAAACTCCATTAAAATTATCGGTGATCATACTGATTTATATTCACAAGCTTACTTTGCGTACGATAGTAAAAAAGCTGGTGGAGCAACTCGCTCATTCTTACGTTTTGGTAAATCTCCAATTCGTAGTACATACTATGTGAAAGATGCTGATTTTATTTCATGTTCACTTGATTCATATCTTTTCCGTTATGATATGCTTCGTAATTTAAAAGAAGGTGGAACATTCTTGTTGTCAACTTCAACACCTGCAGCTGATATTGATCGCTTATTACCAAATCGTGTTAAGAAACAATTAGCACAGAAAAAAGCAAAAATGTATGTCATTGATGCGAATGCAATTGCGGAATCTATTGGCATGGGACGACGCACTAATACAATTCTTCAATCTTCATTCTTTGCTCTCAATGAATCTATTATTCCTTATGAAGATGCATTAACTTATATGAAGGATGCAGCTGAAAAATCATATGGCAAAAAAGGTGATGAAGTTGTTGAATTAAACTTCAAAGCAATCGATATGGGTAAAGAAGGATTAATCGAAGTAAGTATTGATCCTGAATGGGCAAATATCGTATTAGGTAATACTCGTAAAACTACAGGTGATGAATACTTTGATGAACACGTTGCAATGATTAATGGACTTGAAGGCTATGATCTTCCTGTTTCAGCATTCACAACTGATCGTCTCATTGATGGTTCAATGCGCAACAATATTACATTTAAAGAAAAACGTACCATAGCAACTCAAGTTCCTAAATGGATTCCTGAAAACTGTATTCAATGTGGGTTCTGTTCATTTGTATGTCCTCACGGTACAATTCGTACATTCTTACTTGATGAGAATGAAGTGAAGAATGCTCCAATGGAATTTGCAACATTACAACCTAATGGTAAAGGGGTTGATCATTTACGTTATCGCGTTATGGTTTCTCCTGATAACTGCGTCGGTTGTTCACTTTGTGTGGTAGAGTGTCCAGGTAAAGGTGGCCAGAAAGCATTAGTGATGACTGATGTGAATGAACAACTTCATGAAGCGCCATTAGCTGATTACATCTACAAACATACTACTTATAAATCTGAATACTTCCCAACTGATTCGATTAAGGGAACTCAATTCTTAATGCCTTACTTTGAAGTTTCAGGAGCATGTGCTGGTTGTGGAGAAACTCCATACTACAAACTTGTAACTCAACTTTTCGGTAGTGACATGATGATTTCTAATGCTACAGGTTGTACATCCATTTATTGTGGATCTACTCCATCAACTCCATTTGTGACTGACGCTTCTGGAAAAGGACCAGCATGGGCTAACTCCTTATTTGAAGACAACGCTGAGTTTGGATTTGGTATGAAAGTTGCTCAAGAGTTTAAAGCTCGTCAACTTGTTGAACGTTTAACTGAGGCACAATCTTCATTTGAACCTGAATTACAAGGTGTTGTTGCTGAATACTTAGCAGCAAAAGGCAACAGAAATGTTGAAAAAGAAATTGCACCTCGCTTAGTTGAATTATTAAAAGCATCTAAATCTGAATTAGCAACTTCTCTTCTTGAGATGGAAAGAGACTTTATCTCCAAATCTGTATGGATTATTGGTGGTGATGGATGGGCTTATGATATCGGATTTGGTGGTTTAGACCATGTTATTGCCAATAACTTGAATGTTAACATCCTTATCCTTGATACTGAAGTATATTCAAACACTGGTGGACAATCCTCTAAAGCTTCTCAAGCGGCATCCATTGCGAAGTTTGCAGCAGGTGGTAAACCTACAGGTAAGAAGGACTTAGGTCTTATGGCGATGATGTATGGCCACGTGTACGTAGCATCCATTGCAATGGGAGCTAACCGTGTACAAACCATTAAGGCATTAAAAGAAGCTGAAGCATATCAAGGACCATCTGTGGTTATTGCTTACTCTCCATGTATTGAACATGGTATTAAAGGTGGATTATCCAATCATCAAATTACCCAAAAACTTGCGGTAGAATGTGGATATTGGACTTTATATCGTTTCAATCCAGATGCAGAGAAACCTCTCACAGTGGATTACACAAAACCTGATTTCAGTAAATTCCGTGACTTTGTTATGACTGAGACTCGTTTCAATCAACTCCCTAATGCGAATCCATTTGAGGCAGAAGCTTTACTTGAAAAAGCAGCTTCAGATGCTGAGAAACGTTTCGGACGTCTCATGAAATTAGCAAGAGACTAAAAAGAAGATTAAATCAGGGTGATTGAACACCCTGATTTTTTAAAAGGAAGGTCAATCATGAAAGTATTATTATACTTTGAAGGAGAGAATTTAATCTCAAAATCTGGGATTGGACGTGCTTTAAAACATCAAAAACGTGCTCTAGAGCTTGTAGGTGTTGATTATACGACAGATGTCATGGATGATTATGATATCCTTCATATCAATACCGTTGGAATTACAAGTCCTCTTGTAGTAGCACAAGCTCACGCTTTAGGGAAAAAGGTGGTTTATCATGCCCATAGCACTGAAGAGGATTTTAGAAATTCGTTTATTTTATCGAATCAAATAGCACCATTAGTTAAGCAACATCTTATAAACATGTATCAAATGGCGGATGTGATTATCACACCAACTCCTTACTCAAAATCCTTACTAGAGAACTATGGCATCATCAAACCTATTTATGCTGTCTCCAATGGGATTGATTTATCACGATATTCAAAAGATGCTGAAAAAGAGAAAACTTTTAGAAGTTATTTCCATCTTGCACCTGAGGATAAAGTGGTGGTCAGTGCAGGACTTTATCTAAAACGTAAAGGCATTATTGATTTTATGGAAGTTGCACGAATGATGCCAGAAGTAACTTTTATATGGTTCGGTTCGACTCCACGAATTGCATTAAGTCAAGAAGTAAAACGTGCCATTGATCATCATCCTGTCAACGTGAGATTACCGGGATATCTCAAAGGTCCAGGATTTGAAGGAGCATTTTCAGGAGCTGATGCGTTTTTCTTCCCTTCACTTGAAGAAACCGAAGGGATTGTAGTGCTTGAAGCGTTAGCATCGAAACAAAAGATTGTCGTTAGAGATATTGGAGTTTACCAAGGTTGGTTAAATCATGGTCAGAACTGCCTTATGGGATCAACCAATCACGAGTTTGTGAATCATCTCAAAGCGACACTCGATGGGAAATATCCTAATGAACTTATCGAACAAGCTTATCAGACAGCTAGTGATCGTAGCCTTGATAAAGTGGGGCAACAACTAAAAGCGATTTACGAATCTTTATGAACATCTTAATTGACTTATTTGTATGATTTGATATAATACAATCATGAAAACAAACAAGTCGATGCTTTTGAACTTTATGATTATAATTTCAGTCATTGGATTGATGATTTTCATCATGGCCGATGACTTTTCTTCTATTACACAAATTTTGAGTAGTATACGCTTAAGTTATGTCGTCTTAATTGTTTTACTTACTATTTTTTATCATGTTTTAGTCGGGGTATCACTTACAAGACTAGCTCGTGTCTCAAATCCTAAATATACTTATTTAAAAGGTATTCATAACGCATTCATAGCAGCTTTTTTTCATGGTATAACACCTGGATCAAGTGGCGGTCAAGTTGCGCAAGCAATCATTTTTAATAAACAAGGTGTAAATTCTGGAGCTGCAGCAAGTATACTTTGGATTGAATTTATCATTCATCAAGCAGCCTTAGTGATTGTAGGATTTGTTTTTCTCTTTACAAAAGTAGGAATTTTAAGAATGCTTAATCCAACCATTCAACTCCTCGTATTTTTAGGATTCATTATGAATATGATTGTGCTATTATTCTTATTCTTAATTGTTCAATCACCACGATTTAACAAGTGGTTTCTTATTAAGGGACTCCATATACTTAAAAGCATTCGTGTAATTAAATCTATTGAGAAAAATCAACAAAAAGTTATAGAATTTGTTCATCAATTTGAACAAGCACAAACCATGTTAATGAACAATCTTGATGAAGTAGCACGAGTCACAATCATGTCTATATGTAAGATAACATTATTCTATTTTATCCCTTATCTTGTGTTGCGATCATTTGGAGTCCAACTCATTAGAGTTAATTTCTTAGATATTATGGCTTTGTCTGCATTTTTGGGTATGTTGAAGGTATTTGCACCACTTCCAGGGGGAGCTGGTGGAACAGAAGTGCTATTCATTATCTTATTTTCAATCTTTACGAATCAAATCGTAGCAACTTCTACCATGATAGTGTGGCGTTTTGTCTCGTTTTATATGATAATGTTAATAGGCTTTTTATTCTACATGACATACAAACTTAAAATGAGGTAACTATGCGAATCGGATTATTTGCTGACACGTATGCTCCGGATATTAATGGAGTAGTCAGTTCAATTGTGACACTTCAAGAAGGACTAATCGAACTAGGGCATGAAGTGTTTGTGATTACGACACATAACAATCTAATTTCAACAAAATTTGAAAACAATGTTTTAAGATTACCTGGAATTGAAATCAAGAAACTATATGGGTATGTGCTTACCACGCCAGCCCATTTTCTTGCGTACAATCATGTGAAATCGATGAACCTGGATGTTATTCATGTTCATACTGAATTTGGTGTTGGTATTTTTGGTCACATTATGGGGAGTATGTTAAAACTTCCTATTGTATCTACCTACCATACAACCTATGAAGATTACACGCATTATGTGAACATTTTCAATTCTAAAACTATCGAACGCTTAGCAAAGAAAACAGTGATGAAGTTATCACGACTTTATGGTTCTCACTGTATGGCGATTATTTCACCATCAGAAAAAACTAAAGAGATGTTGGAGCGATATCAAATAGAAACACCAATCCATGTTATTCCAACAGGATTAAATCTAGATAAATTCAAAAAAGTATACTCAACTTCAGAGAAAAAGGATTTCAGAGTGAAGTTAGGTATTAATGATGATGATTTTATTATCACTTATGTAGGAAGAATCGCAAAAGAGAAAAGTATTGATGTTGTGATAGATGGAATGGCTGAACTGAAGAAAATTAACCAAAGAGTTAAGTTTCTTATCGTAGGTGCTGGACCTGAATTAGAAGAACTTCAATCACAATGTGAAAAACTTAAACTTAATGATTGTGTTATATTTTATGGAAAAGTTCCAAATCAAATGGTTTCAGAGATATATGGTCTATCAGATATGTTTGTTTCTGCATCACTAACTGAGACCCAGGGACTTACTTTTATTGAAGCATTAGCTTCAGGATTACCTGTATTCGCAAGAAAAGATGATGTTCTTGAAGAATTAGTGTTTGATAATGAAACTGGGTATTATTTTGATTCAGCTAAGGAATTTGCACTGAAGGTTGATTCATATACTAAAATGAGTCAAGAAGATCGAATCAAGATTGAAAGTAATGCTCATCAAGTCGTCGAAAAATTTGATCGATTAAGTTTTGCGAAAAAAGTTATCTCAACTTATGAACTTGCGATGAAGCGTTACTTTTCAACTTATTATATTGAAGATATCATAGTACGAAATGATATTTCAGAAGTTGAACTAATTTCAAAGTTTGAGAAAAGCAAGGTTAAGATTTTCCCTGATATTGTAAGACAGCTCAAACTTAAGAAGGGATCTATTGTGAATAAAGAGACATATCAACGGTTTGAAGAGGAGCAGAAAGTTGTTGATGCATTTGAGAAGTGTGTGAGAAAGATTGCGTTTAAAGATCGTACTCGAAAAGAAATTTTTGATTTTCTTCACCAACTTGGTGATCTCAATGCGACTCAAATGAATGCAATCATTTCAAAACTTGAATCTTATGGATATATTGATGATGTGAGGTACACATCTTCGATGATTATGAACTTTCAATCTTTGCTTGTTGGGCAAAACAAGATACTTAAATCATTGCAAGATAAGGGAATACCATATGAAATGATTCTCAAGGTTCTTAGCGAAGAGAATAGTCAAAGTGAATATGAACGTGCTGTTATGTTTGCGGAAAAGACAAAATCTTCACTTCATGACATGCCTTTACTGGCGAAGAAAAGTAAAATTAGGAATAGACTTATTTCACGTGGATTTGAATCTTCATTAGCTACTGAAGTTGTGAACCAATTAGATTATGATATGGATGAAACCGAAGAGTTCATTATCTGTCAAAATGAAGCAATGAAACTTAAAGAAAAACTTGCGAAGAAAGACTTAGATCCTTATAAAGCGCGTCAAACTTTATTGCGCCAGCTTGTCAACAAAGGATTTAGATTTGAAACTATCCAACAAGTGATTGATGGATTAAAGGAGGATGAAATTGGTTAATATAAAAGAGTTTAAAGATAAAGAAAAGCACGAACAACCTTTATTAGTAAGTAATATTCTTCAAGGTGTGACCACAAAAGGTTCACCCTATTTATCAATAACTTTGCAAGATAAATCAGGTCAGATTGAAGGAAAATTATGGGATGTTAAGCCTGAGCAACTTCAAATCATCAAACAAGGCATGATAGTTTTAGTTTCCTTTGAGGTATTAAATTATCGTGAGCAACTTCAACTTAAGATTTTTGATGTAAAACCATTGGATCAAAAAACCGTTTCAATTGATGATTTCCTACCAGAATCTGATGTGTCCTCTGAGGAATTAAAATTATCAATTGAAGGCTTTATTTCTCAGTTGAAGAATCCAGTGTATAAATCTTTAGTCAGTGCTATTGTGACTGAAGTAGGATATGATTTCTATGAATACCCTGCCGCAAGTAAAAATCATCATGAATTTAAAGGTGGACTTGCAAGCCATGTGGTAAGTATGATTAAACTTGCGAAGGAAGTACTTCGTTTATATCCAATGTTAGATCATGATTTATTGATGAGTGGGATACTACTCCATGACATTGGTAAGACTGTAGAACTTTCAGGACCTATTTTGACCGAATATACAACGGTGGGGCGTCTACTTGGGCATATCTCAATTGTGAATGCCATGATTTATCATCATGCGAAATTGTTGGGCATAGAGAATAAAGAAGAGACTATGTTACTTCAACATGTCGTCTTATCCCATCATGGTCAGTATGAATTTGGTTCGCCTGTTCTTCCACTTGTTCCTGAGGCTGAAGTTTTACATTTGATTGATAACTTAGATGCAAGATTAAACATGTTTTCTAAAGCTATGGAAAATATTGAAGAGGGAATGTTTACTCAAAGAATATTCAGTTTAGAGAATAGAAGTTTTTATAAGAAAAAAGGTTAATTAAAACACCGTGCTTCATTACAATGGTCACGGTGTTTTTAAATATATCATAATTTAATGTCTTGATGGAGCGAGAATAAATCAATCTGTTCTTTAACTTGTTTAAAAGATTCAAACAAATGATGATCGACCTTATATCTAGGAATGATATGAAAATGGGTATGAAATACACTTTGACCCGATGATTCATGAACATTACTTACAATATTATATCCTGTAGCTTTCAAGACTTCATCATAATGTTTTGTAATGATTTTAATGACCTCGAAGCAACGATGAATGGTTTCATCTGAAGCTTCAAGTACGTGTTCACTATGATGCTTTGGAACGACTAAGGTATGTCCTTTACTCATTGGGAATATGTCTAAAAATGCATAGGTGTGTTCATCTTCATATATTTTATATGATGGAATTTCTTGATGGATAATTCTACAAAAAAGGCACATGGCATTCTCCTTATTAAAAAGCCGCAATTAGCGGCTTGGTAAAAATTTAGATTGACTTCCGTTTTTAATAGCATTGTAGACGTTGATGTCATAAATTGTGAAACCAGCATCTGTAAACTCTTTTAACCACATAGTATCAATAAGCGTAGAAACTGCGGATAATGAAGTGATCATTTCTTCTTGGAATCGTGATGGAACTGCTTCAATCACTTCAACAATGTAGAACTTGCTATTAGCGCTGATGAGTTCTTGAGTAAGCATTGGTCCATTAGCATCTTTTAAGAATGTCTTGACAGTAGCAGGAAGATTGCTGTCGCGATGATATGTTGCAAGTTGCCCGAAGAAATCAAGAGAAGTAGTATTGGCTTTTCCTAATTCTTCAGTATTTCCACCAGCTTTAATTGCAGCAAGAACTTCTTTGGCATCTTCTTCAACTGCAAATTCGATGATGCGTGCACGACGTGGATAATATGTCGCAACAACGAAATCCAGATTTGCTTCAATATAGGTTTTCATCATGACGTTTTGTTGTGCTAAAGGCACTAATGCTCTTTCAACGTAGTCTTCTTCAGAAGTATAACCTAATGATTTCAAACCTAGTAAGAAATCATCTTTAAGGATATCTTTCATAAGAACTAAATCTTTTTGAGCCATCTCTCTAACTTCGTCAGTAACTTCAACTTTTGCATTTCTAATGACATTTTTTGCCATGTTGATGATCACCGTTGATGTATCACCGCTAATCATAAATTGGAATACTTGATCTTTAGTAATAGTAGTATCACCAATTTGAAGGACTTTTTCACTTGGATTTGATAATTTTGCGACTGCATCACTACATGCTGCAAGAGTTAATACTAGAGTGAGGAGAATAAGTATTTTTTTCATATTATTCATCTCCTTCTTCTTTGTTAAGTTCAGCGAAATAATCTAAGAAACGTTTTTCAAACTCTGCATTCCCAAAGGTTAATCCTAAAGATTGTGCCTTTTCCCAGATTAGTGTTTGTTGAGCATTTGGGAATAACGAAACCATTGAACTTAAGAATTTTTGATCCTTCACAATGTCTTCTTTTGCTAATGAATCTAAACGAATAATATGATAACCATAAGTTGTTTTAACCCATGCAGATAACTGACCTTCTTCAGTTAAAGCAAGAGATGCTGCTAAGAATTCAGGGACAAATTGAGTCGTCGAATCCACAAGTCCTAAACTACCATTTGTTGCAACAGAGCCTGTGTCATCTGAATATTGTTTTGCTAATTGAGCGAAGTCTTCACCTGCTTCAATTTTTGCTTTAACAGTATCGAGTTTTGTTTGTTCTGCTTCAGTAGGTTGATTTGGGTTTGTCATACGCACTAAGATGTGACTCACAATACGTGGTTTTCTTTGTTCAAGATACTGATTGAACTGTGCTTCTTCAGTAAAATAAGTAGTCATCAAATCTTCCAACATTAATGCACTTTCAAAGAATAAGTGCATATCACTAATGCGATCGATTCCTACAGCTTTTAGTGCTTCTAACAAATAGGTTTCGTAATCAGCACCATAGTAATCTTTAAAACTCTTGATGGTTGACTCAGCTTGTAAACGTGCATCAGTAATAATGTCATCAGTACGGTTACCGACTTGTGCTAGAACTGCTCTCTCAAATAATTGATATACAGCTTGAATACCAAATGTACGCTCTAATTCTAAATAATATTCATCTACAGTAATCGCTTGTCCATTAATTTCGAAGACGATATCTTTACCATTAACAGTTTTACCTGGTAATAAGTCTTTTGTCTGCTCAAGGGCGAAAAAAACCGTCGCACCAGCGAACAAAATACCGATAAGAACAATGAACCAATTTTTCTTAATAAAATTGATCATGAAGACCTCCTTGTATGCCACATAATTATAATTTAACCACTAGTAAATTGCAATTATACATGATTATTGCGACACTTTTCACACACATTCACAAAACAAAAATGTGATTTGAAGCACAGTAAAATACAATTAGTCAAAGATTGTCCCAAAATAAGTGCTTTTAATTGAGAAAAGGTGGGTAATTTGATAAAGTTATTGTCAGGAAGGTAGGTAAACTTAATGTCAGTTTTACAAATTAAAAATCTACATGTATCTATTGAAGATAAAGAAATATTAAAAGGTGTGAACTTAACGATTTCAACTGGTGAAATTCATGCAATTATGGGGCCAAATGGAAATGGTAAGTCCACATTATTATCAACCATTATGGGACACCCAAAGTATGAAGTCACTGAAGGGGAAATTCTTTTTGATGGTGAGAATGTACTAGAAATGGAAGTTGATGAGAGAAGCCGTTTAGGATTATTTTTAGGAATGCAATATCCTCAAGAAGTTCCTGGGGTGACTAATTCAGATTTCATGAAAGCAGCAATGAATGCACGTCGTGAAACCCCAATCAATCTCTTCTCATTTATTAAAGAGATGGAAAAAGCAGTTAAAGCTTTGGAAATGAAGCCCGATCTTGCACATCGTTATGTGAACGAAGGTTTTTCTGGTGGAGAGAAAAAACGCAATGAAATTATGCAAATGCTCCTACTAAAACCAAAAATCGCAATGTTAGATGAAATCGATTCGGGTTTAGATATTGATGCTTTGCGTATAGTTGCTAACGTTATTAATGATATGGTTAAAAACAAAGATATGGGAATGATGGTGGTTTCTCACTATGAGCGATTCTTCCAACTTCTTGTTCCAACTCATACTCATATTATGATTGATGGTCAAATAGTCCTTGATTCTGATGCTTCATTAGTATCAAAAATTGATGCCGAAGGATATGAATGGATTGCTAATGAATTAGGTATTGAAATTGTTGATGAGAATGAAGAAGCACCTAAGAAACAAGTTGTAAGTGTAGGATCTTGCGCTGTCAATGAATCAACCAAGGGGGCAAGAAATGTCTAATCTTGAAAGTGTGATTGTAAAGAGTTCTACCTTAGAATTGGAATCAGGTGGACTTCATACCATCAACATTCAAGTGAGCGAGCACATTGAGGTTACGCTTGTTGCACCTAAGAGAACGAAGGGTAATGCCCTCATTAATGTGCTTGGTGAAGGACAACTTAAATTGAATGTTGTTATAGAAGAATCGGCTAACTGGGCTATTTTAGAAATGAACCAAAGTGATAATGCGATTGTATTTGAGGAGCGTTGGACTTTGAAAAAGAACTCAAATTTGCTTCTCGCTGTGGGAGAACTTACTGCAGGAAGTCATGTTAAAAATGTAAACTATGATTTGGCTGAAGAAGGAGCAACCATTAATGTTCGTGGAGCAACTTTAGTTCAATCTAAACTGGAAGCTGTACTGACGGCTAATCATATTAAAGGAAATACTTATGCTGAGATTAATACCTATGGTATTGTTTTAAAAGAATGTACTTTAAAACTTGATGTTGTAGGTGTAATCAAAGCAAAAGCAAAAAATTCCAAAACTCATCAAACTAGCCGAGTCATGAATTTTGATACTAAACCTAATACATCTGTAAATCCTCAACTTGTCATTGATGAGAATGATGTGGAAGCATCTCATGCAGCTTCTGTAGGTCAACCGGATGTGTTGCAAGTGTATTACTTACAGTCACGAGGAATGTCACGTAGTGAATCCTTAAAACTCATTTCATTAGGATATTTAATGCCTATTGTGGATGTCATTGAGAATGAAGTTGTTAAAGAAGCTTTAAGAGAAGCGGTTATCAATAAGGTTGCCGAGTCATGCTTGATATAAAGGTTATTCGCGAACAATTTCCAATACTAAAAACTAAGATGAGTGGAGAACCACTAGTCTATTTTGATAATGCCGCAACAACATTAAAGCCAGAAGCTGTAATTAATGATGTTACTCGTATACTCTCAACTCAATCAGTTAATATTCATCGTGGTGATTATCAATTGTCATACGATATTTCAAATCAATATGAGGATGTAAGACAAAGTGTTGCAAAGTTCATTAATGCAACTGAGAGTGAAATCGTTTTTACATCAGGAGCGACTCAATCTCTTAATGATATTGCTTATGGTCTAGAATATTTGCTTAAAGAGGGAGATGTCGTATTAACTTCCCATACTGATCACGCTTCAAACTTATTGCCTTGGTTTGAGGTCACTAAACGAAAGAATGCAAAAATTGAATATTTTAAATTAACTGAAGAAGGTCGTATTGATCTTGAAGCAGTCGAAGGGTTGCTTCATGACAAAGTTAAATTCATTACTCTAGTGCATGTTTCTAATGTGTTGGGATATATCAATCCTGTGAAAGAGATTATTAAACTTGCTCATGAAAGAAATATTTGTGTCATTCTTGATGGTGCTCAATCTGTGGCACATCTTAGTATTGATGTGAAAGATTTAGACGTTGATTTCTTAGCTTGGTCAGGTCATAAGATGTGTTCTCCAACTGGAGTAGGTGTCTTATATGGTAAGAAGACATGGTTAGAGCGTTTAAAGAGTGTCAAAATGGGTGGTGGAGCGAATGCTCAGTTTAATGAGCTCGGTGAAGTCATCCTTAAATCAGCACCAACTCGCTTTGAAGCAGGGACTCCAGCCATTGAGTCAACCATAGCTTTAAAATCAGCCATTTCATTTCTTTCTTCATTGGGAATGGATAATATTCATCAACATGAACTGCTTCTAAAGAACTACTTCTTAAGTAAGATACAAGACTTTACTCACGTCAAGGTGTATAATCCAAATACAGACACTGGTATTGTTGTATTCAATGTTGATGGAATTTTTGCCCAAGATGCTGCAGCATATTTGAGTTCAAAAGGTATTGCTGTTAGGGCAGGTAATCACTGTGCAAAACTTATTCATCATGTTATTGGTGTGACAGAAACGCTACGTGCGAGTTTCTATCTTTATAACAGCATTGAAGAAGTTGATCATCTAGTGGAAGTTCTTAGAGATATCACGCTTGAAAAATGCGTTGATTTATATATTTAGGAGATGCAATCATGAACTTAAACGATCCTCAATTAATGAGAAGTATTATCATGGATCATTATCAATACCCTCGTAATCGTCGAGAGTGTCATGATCATGATTGTAAATCTGTGCATATGAATTCTGAGTCTTGTATTGATGATATTATGGTGTATGTCAAACTAGACCATAATGTAATAAAAGACTTTAGTTTTACTGGTCAAGCTTGCACAATTTCAACCGCATCCACTTCAATTTTAAGTGAATTGGTAAAGGGAAAGACGCTTGGTGAGGCTAAAGAGATTATTAGTGAATATCGCAAGATGGTGAATTTAGAATCTTATGACGCTGAAACTTTAGAAGAGGCTGTGGCGTTTTCAAATATTGGCAAACAAGCCAATCGTATCAAATGTGCTCTCATTGGATGGGATGCACTCTCGCAAATCATTGCAGAAAGTGAGGAGTAATATGGCAGAAATTACATTTGAAGAGAATATAAAAAATATTCCTAAGGATGAGTATAAATACGGTTTTGCGGATAAGGATGTAAGTGTTTATCGTACCGCAAAAGGAATCAATGATGATATTGTTGCTGAAATTTCAACGATTAAGAAAGAACCAGAATGGATGAAAGAGTTTAGATTGAATTCTTATCATGCATTTGAAGCTAAACCAATGCCACAATGGGGAGCGAACTTAAATCAAATTGAGTTTCAGGACTTCACATATTATGTTAAGCCTAGTGAGCGTCAAGAAACAAGCTGGGATGATGTTCCAGAAACAATCAAAAACACTTTTGATCGCTTAGGTTTGCCTGAAGCTGAACAGAAATATCTGGCGGGGATTTCTACTCAATATGAATCAGAAGTTGTATATCACAATATGCTTCAAGAAGTTACTGATAAAGGTGTAATCTTCTTAGATACAGACAGTGGATTACGTGAACACCCAGAACTATTTAAGAAGTACTTTGGAACAATTATTCCACCAAGCGACAATAAATTTGCAGCACTAAATAGTGCTGTGTGGTCTGGTGGGTCATTCATTTATGTGCCTAAAGGTGTTAAACTTGATAAGCCTCTTCAATCTTACTTTAGAATTAATTCTGAAAGTATGGGTCAGTTTGAGCGTACATTGATTATTGTGGATGAAGGTGCGGATGTTCACTATGTTGAAGGTTGTACAGCTCCTTCATATTCTAAAGATTCACTACATGCGGCAGTGGTTGAGATTTATGTTGCAAAGAATGCTAAATGTCGCTATACCACTGTTCAAAACTGGAGTACTAATGTTCTTAACTTAGTAACTAAACGTGCTTATGTAGAAAGTCATGGAGTTATGGAGTGGATTGATGGAAACATTGGTTCCTCTATTACTATGAAATATCCAGCATGTGTATTGGCTGGAGAATATGCTCGCGGAATGACGATTTCCATTGCGGTTGCAGGTGCTGGACAAGTATTGGATGCTGGCGCAAAAATGATTCATTTAGCACCGAATACCTCAAGCACAATTATTTCAAAATCCATTGCTCGTAATGGTGGCGCAGTGAACTATCGCGGTTTAATTAAGCACACCGGTCGTGCAGTAGGTGCGAAATCAAAAATTGAATGTGATACCTTACTTCTTGATGATCGCTCAACAAGCGATACTTTACCAACTAATGTTGTGACGACACATCAGTCTACAGTAGAACATGAAGCATCAGTCTCTAAGATTTCTGAGGAGCAATTATTCTATCTGATGTCTCGTGGACTAACTGAAGAACAAGCTGCAGAAACCATTATTCTTGGATTCCTAGAACCGTTTACTAGAGAACTTCCAATGGAATATGCGGTTGAATTAAATCAACTAATGAAGCTTGATATGATTGGATCAATAGGATAGTATATACAACAAGCCCTTTCTTTGAATTTAGTCAAAGGAAGGGTTTTAATTTATTGCATTAAAGGATTAAATGCACTATGATAAATCAATGAGAAAACTTACTAACTTCATATTACCTTATTCTATTTACTTTTTTGTGTTTGGTAGTTTTGCGTTCATCTACACTCAGTTAATTCCATATTTAACTTTTCTTGGTTTTTCAACGTTTGAAAGAGGATTGATTTTATCATCCATTTCTTTACTAACATTGTTTATTCAAATCATCTATGGATACTTTAGTGATAAATATAATACAATTAAGCCTTTTTTTAATATCTCATATTTAGTTCTTGGAGTATTATCGTTTATTTTATACAAATCAACAAGCTCAAACTTCTTTATTATCATGTTGCTAGTTTCACTTGTTGGAGCATTATTTAGAACATTAGCGGGATATTTAGAGACGTGGACATTGTTATCTGATGAGTCAGTTAAAATGCGTTTTGGATCAATTCGTGCATTTGGCTCAATTGGATGGGCCCTTATTGCACCACTAACTTCAATTATTGTTAATCAATATGGATATTCAGTTTTGGCGAATGTGTTACTAATAATGATTATTTTTACCTTAACTTTGACATTTATGCAAAAAGATGTCACAAGTATTGAAACGTCAAGTTTACGATTTGTTGATATCAAAGATTTGATTAAGACCCCTGATTATGTGAAGTTAATTTTAATTTTTACAATTATTAATATTGGTTTCAACACAGACAATTTCACCGTGATTGATAAGATGATTTTTTTAAATGCTACTAACACACAGATTGCACTTAAGTGGTCGATACAAGCAATTATTGAGATGCCTGCGTTATTTTTAAGTGGTTGGATACTCATGAAATTAGATATCCTAAAAGCATTGAGAATATCCATTGTGTTTTTTATTTTAAGAATTGCATTAAATGGTTTGGCAAGTTCACCTGATCAAATCTTAATGATTTCATTACTGCAGGGAGTAACGTTTCCGTTATCATTTTTAGCTCAGAAGTTTATGATTGAACAAATTACACCTGTTAGACTCAGAAGTAGTGCTCAGATGATAGGGTTAGCTTTTTATGGAGCATTTCCCGCTTTTTTTACACCACTTATGTCTGGGTTTCTGGTGAGTTTGACAGGGTATAACATATCTTTATTTATATTTTCAATTTCATTATTAAGTGGCTTAGCGTTAACTTTTAGGCTCACACAATTTCACAAAGCTAAAATATAATTGAGAGTACGCACTAGGTTATTATTTACTTGCAATTAAGTTGCGCTGTATGGACCTCTTCTCCTACAAAATACATGATAAAATCAACCATACAGGAAATTCTTTCCCCTTAAGAAAAAAGCGATGATCTCGCTTTTTTCTTATTCTTCAATTATTACTTCATTGTCGAGTCTAAATATTCTATGGATTCGAATATTTAGGCAGGTTAGAACCTCGTACGTAATTGTGTTTGTAAGTTTGGCCATGGTTTCAAAATTACTAATCATTCCACTAATAGTGACTAAATCAGATGTGCAATCTTGAGGTATCTTTATCATCAATTGATCCATGCAAATTTTTCCAATAATAGGACATGAGACATTCTCAATTGTGACTTCAAAGTTATTGCTTAAACCTATAGGAAGTCCATCAGCATATCCAACTGGTACGATACCAATCATCATATCTTCACTTGCAGTATATGTCGCTCCATAACTTACCGTTTCATTTTTCTTAAGTAATTTCTTTTGGGTAATCTGTGAGAAGAAATGCATAATGGGGATGAGTTCGGATTTAACACTAGAGTAGCCATAGAGTGCTAGACCTGGTCTGATTGCATTTGAAATATCATCTTTTAGATTGAAGATAGCGTCAGAGTTTGCTGTATGAATCCATTTAAATGAAAAATCAAGTTCGTTTACGATATCTTTAAATGTGTTGAATTGCAAGGTCATTGAACCATCTTGTTTGTCTGAACTATGGAAATGGGTGTAAATACCTTCTAAAGTAATATTTTGGTTGGCTGAGTCAATAATAATCTGCTTAATCTCGCTTATATTTTTGAATCCTAAGCGGTTCATTCCAGTATCTACTTCAATATGTAATGTAATTGGAGAAGTGTTTAAGTTGAATCTTGTGAGTTCCTGAAACCATTCTAGTGAAATGACAGTCAAGGTGATTTTATTCTTTGAGACAATGTTTAATACATGCTGAGTCAGTTTGGTATATCCAAGGATAAGAATTGGTGAAACGATTCCCTTGTTCCTTAGTCTCATAGCTTCATCAAGAGAAGAAACGCAAATATAGGCACATTGAAGTTGGTCAAGATATTTTGATATCCCAATCATCCCATGGCCATAAGCATTGGCTTTAACAACGGCAAATATTTCTTTTTGGGATACATTTTTAAGATAATCAAAATTATGTTTGAGTGCATTGAGATTGATTTCTAAGTAGGTGGGGCGATTATACATATTAAATAATCCTTGAGTTCTTGTAAACAATGTTTATGGAATATATGATAATTAATAGATTAATGATTGAAGATAAATCAGTGATGTTTAGGGCACTGATGATGATGACAGGTGTGAATATTGACAAGAGTTGTATGCTAGGTATGTTTAATCCAATGATGGTGAATAAATCAATTGTAAGAATTGACACCACGAAAATTGCGATTGCAATATAACTTGCTTGAATGGAAACAGAACGGCCATATTTCCTGAATACACTAGAAATGACGTATGCAATTAATAAGTAACTCAAAGAAAGTTGTAATCGAATCGAATTTTGAATAATCCCAATGACGATACTTAAAAGCAATGCGATTGGTAATGTGTAGAGTGTACCTCTAACTAATCGTTTTCCACCTGAGTATCTGTTGAAGTTATATAATTTCATTTTAATACCTCTGCACTAAAGTATAGCACATGAAAAGAGTTTATAAAATTGATGATAAATGAAAAATAATATTTATAATTTGTTGACCGATGTGGTGTAGTGTGTTATATTATTTAGGCACTATAGTTGCGGAGGTTTAGCTCAGTTGGGAGAGCATCTGCCTTACAAGCAGAGGGTCAGCGGTTCGAGCCCGTTAACCTCCACCATTCGCCGATTTAGCTCAATTGGTAGAGCAACTGATTTGTAATCAGTAGGTTGTGGGTTCAAGTCCTATAATCGGCACCATTATTTTTTTTTGGAGGGGTAGCGAAGTGGTTAAACGCGGCTGACTGTAACTCAGCTCCCTACGGGTTCGGGGGTTCAAATCCCTCCCCCTCCACCAGCGTTTTTGGGGTATAGCCAAGCGGTAAGGCATCAGACTTTGACTCTGACATTCCCTGGTTCGATCCCAGGTACCCCAGCCAATTTTTGACCCGTTAGCTCAGGTGGTAGAGCAACTGACTTTTAATCAGTGGGTCGTAGGTTCGAGTCCTACACGGGTCACCATGTTGCGAGTGTAGTTCAATGGTAGAACTTCAGCCTTCCAAGCTGACTACGCGGGTTCGATTCCCGTCACTCGCTCCATTTTGACAAAAATTCGAAACTGCGTAGTAGCAGTTTTTTTTTAGGTTTTTAAGAAATAATAGCATATATTAAGTAGGAGGTGATTATGTATAGAACTTATACCTTTCCTATTTATCCACAAAATGAGACTAAGCAGTTTATCGATGATACATTTGAAGAGTTGCATTCATTAATAGTTCAGCAAGTAAGCAATGACCTAAAACTTGAAAGCAATAAAATAGTTAAAGCCAAGAATGTGCCAATGTCATCGAATCGACACATTTACAGTTTGTCTTCAATGATTGTAAAACATAAAAGATATGGATACGATCAATTTCAAAACCTCTTCATTAAGCAAAAGAAGCACGCTTACTTCCACTTTGTCAATTTCACCATATCTTCTGAAATATCACTTAGAAGTAGGAATGGGAAACTATTCAAAACTCCATATCGAATGACAGAATATGTCAAAACAAGAGTTTTATCAGGACATCTTGTAAGTATAAAGATTTTCAAAAAAAATCAAAAGTATCTTGCATCAGTTTTGATCAAACATAAACCGAGTGCATCTAGTGGAGAATATAAAGCGGGACTGGATATTGGAATTAAAGTGCCAGCTGTATTAAGTACTGAAAATGGTTCAATTCGGTTCTATAAAGGAGGGAAAATTCGTAGATATTTGATAAGCAAGCAAATATCGTTATTGAAAGATAGCAAAATTCAGCTAACACAAAAACTTAAAGTAAGTAGAAAACTAAAAAACTTAGATCACAAGATAAGTTCAATGATTGTAAAGGATTTGATTAAGTTAAATGTTAAGCAATTAAATATTGAAGACTTGAAGTATATCCAACTCAATAAAACCGCGCAGTTACAGTCCTCTTGGAGTTATGAGAGACTTCAAAGATTCATTATCTATAAATGCGAATCTACAGGTATTGAAGTTAAGAAGGTTGACCCAAGATTCACGTCAAGGTTGTGTCCAAAATGTAAAAGACATAATCAAGCCTATAAACGGATTTATTCATGTGTTTGTGGTTATCAACATCATCGAGATGTGGTAGGTGCTACTAATATTATGAATAGATAAGTTAGCCAATATTACTATAAGTACAGATATTGGAAGGATTATGAGGAATCCATAATATGCCTCAAGGGATCTCGAATCATGATATACTCTTACTAAGGAGTCATATTATGGATATTCTAATTACTACAAAACAAATACAAAAGATTAATGTACCTGATGGAAGTAGCATAAAGCATTTGGGAGATTTGAATGTTTCTGATATAAATGAAATCGAAGATATATATGATGTTATTGTAGGTGGATTTGAACTAAAAAATCTAAATTTTGCAAGATTAAGAAACCTTAAACTAGTCCAGCTGATTAGTTCAGGATATGATTATGTCGATTTATCAAACGCTTCCCATGTAGTATTAGCAAATGCTAGAGGGGTCTATTCCAAGGCAATTGCGGAATGGACCTTATCAACATTACTCTACGAATTAAAAGGTATAAGGAAAATCATCGAAAACCAAAGAAGAAAAAAGTGGGAACGGAAAGTTAATTCTGAAGATTTATGTGATAAACGTATACTGGTATTTGGAACTGGCAGTATAGGTCAAGAGTTCGCAAAGATAATGAAGTTCTTTAACGTGCATGTAGATGGTGTGAATTCAAATGGAAGACCAATAGATTTTTTTGGAAAAACTTATTCATTGGCTGAGTCTAAATCTCATATTAAGGAGTATGACACTTTTATTTTTTGCTTACCATCTACAAAAGAAACCATAAATTTCATTGATGAAGAAGCAATAGTACTTTTTGAACCGAATAGTATTATTGTTAACGTTGGACGTGGCGATTTAATTAAGGAAGAAGCACTTTACCTAAGAAATGATATTAGATTTATACTCGATGTTCATTTTAACGAACCATTACCTGAAGAGTGTAAGTTGTGGGACATGGATAATATCCTGGTTTCTCCACATATTTCATTTCAATCTTCTGAATATGTCAACAAATTAAGAGAATTGATTCAAATCAATATTTCAAATGTCTATTACCATAGAGATATTGTTAACAGAGTATAATAATTGTAGATACTTCATTAAAGTGATATTATCAAGTTGTCTCGATACCTTCTTAACAACTTTTTATCGAAACAACAGCACCTCCTGCAAAGGTGCTTTTCTTTTTGTGATATAATTTGCGTATGATTAACCTCGAAATTTTTAATAAGAAAACTGGTCTTGCTCTTTCGGGTGGAGGAATTAAATCTTATGCTCAACAACCGGTGGTTGAATTTTTATATTCTAAGAAGATTAAATTCAACTACTTTGCGGGAACAAGCATGGGTTCAGTCATTGCAACCTTGCTTGCTTTGGGATTGGATGCTGAAGAACTTAAAACAACATTGATTCGACTAGAGAAGAAGTTTGAAGAACGAAGAATTATGACCCCCAACATCCCGTCATTAGCCACTAGTAAAAACAATGGACTTCTTGATGGGAGAAAGTTAGAAGAGCTTCTTGAAGAAGAATTCAAGTTGTTAGGATGTATAAATATTGAAGATGTCAAGACAGGATTGTTCATTATTTCTGTGGATATACTAACGTCAAAACTTGTCATTTTTACATCATGTAAATCATATAAATCAAAGATTGCCAATTCGATTGTTATTAACAAGGGGAAGTTGTCCAAAATAATTAGAGCTTCATGCTCGATTCCTGTTTTATTCGCATCTTATGATGTTAAAGGTATGAAATTAGTTGATGGTGGGTTGCTCATGAACTTACCTGTTACTCCTCTATTAGACGCAGGAGCAAGAAAAATCATATCAATTTCAATGGTTTCTGAATACTCAAAATCAAACTGCACGACTATACTTGATATTGGATCAAGAAGCTTAGAAATGATGTTAGATTCAACAGTTCATCTTGAAAGAAACAAAGCAACTGTGAACATCAATATTCCACTTGATGATGTTTCAATTATTGATGTAGGAAAGTCAAAACTTGTTTTTGAGATTGCATCAAAATGGATTGAAGAGAATCGAGAGTACTTGAGTAAACAATTAAAAGAAAAGGAGATTTAAATGATTACTAGAAAACTATTAAATGGTGTGGAGATTCCCGCAATTGGATTAGGAACTTGGAAAATTCCTAATGATGAAGTTGCTGATGTTATTGTAGAAGCTATTAAGATTGGTTATCGTCACATTGACACTGCAGCAGTATACAAAAATGAACAAGGTGTTGGAGAAGGCATTAGAAAAAGTGGAATTGATCGTTCTGAGATTTTTGTTACTACAAAAGTTTGGAATGATGATCAAGGATTCTTGACCACCTTAAAAGCATTTGATAAATCACTTGAGCGTCTAGGTTTAGAATATATAGACCTTTACTTAATTCACTGGCCTAAACCACTTAATGCAGAAACATGGCGCGCGCTTGAGCAGTTATACAATCAAGGTAAAGTAAGAGCAATTGGGGTCTCTAATTTCCATCCTCATCACTTTGATAATCTTCTCTTAACCGCAAAAATAAAGCCCATGATTAATCAGTTTGAACTTCACCCAAAACTAACTCAAGAAACAAGTGTTTTATATTACCAAAATCAAGGTGTTGTTGTCGAAAGTTGGAGTCCACTCATGAGAGGACAGTTAGATAGTGTGATTCTACATGACATTGCACAAAAATACGGGAAGACACCTGCTCAAGTCGTTTTAAGGTGGAATATTGAAAAGGGTTTTGTAACTATACCAAAGACAGTAAAAAAAGAGCGTCTAATTGAGAACTTTTCAATCTTTGATTTCCAATTAAATGAAGATGATATTCATCGAATTGATTCTATGAATATCAACCATCGCACAGGTCCAGACCCAGATCTTATTACCTTTTAATAATTTTATCTATTATTTTCTTATGTGCCGTGATAATCGGTACATTTTTTAATTCTTTTATTTTTATTGGAATTACATTTTCTGTGTTATCTAGTTGATTGACAAAGACATTCATAGCCCATGTTTTGTGAGAATAGATGTGCTTGCTTACAAAAACTGGTCTTTCTTCTCTTATGGTTTCACTGACCTGTGGTAATCGATACATGCCTTGCATTAGACCATCTGAATCGTCTAAACTCATAAAAATTGTTTCATCTGAGAAATTAAGAATGACATCATAAAACTCTTTCTTTATTAAACTCTTCTTAACGACCATTGGGAGTTCGGATTGTTTATTATATTGATTTGCATAGCAAAACGACTTTAAGGGGCAATCATTACATTTAGGGTTTTTTGGAGTACAAACTAAGGCCCCCAATTCCATCCATGCTTGCGTCAAAAGATGATTATTCTCATTATCTAAAAAAGGTGCCATGTGATTCTTGATGATATCAAGAGTGGTTCTCTTTGAAGGATTCTCATGAATTCCATATAGACGAGAGATTACGCGAACTACATTTCCATCTACAGCAACAACCGCACTATTAAAAGCGATAGACATGATTGCGCCTGCTGTATAGTCTCCGATTCCAGGAAGTGAGCGAACTTCCTCATATTCATGAGGAAAAACCCCTTGATAGTCATTCATAATTTTTTTCGCAGCTTGATGAATAAAACGGGCTCGTCGATAATATCCTAAACCCTCCCACATTTTGAGTATCTCAACTTCACTTGCATTCGCAACACTTTCTATAGTTGGGAAAACGCTCATCCATCGTTCATAGTAAGGAATCATGGTGTCTATTTGTGTTTGCTGTGCCATGATTTCAGAGATCCAAATATGATAAGGATTATTGCTTCCTCTAAATGGTAAAACTCGTTGGTGTTTTGCATACCAATTAAGTAAATGTTTTTTAATTGTCATGAATCAATCATAATTAAAAAGAGTGACATTGTCACTCTTTTTAATTAATGATTTGTTACCCGAAGTTAAGTAATGAAAAAGGAGGGAGGTTTAGACATTTCTGATCGGTAACGATACAACATTCATGGTTACGTTTGATGTTGTTGGGATGATTATAACAACCTTTGAAATCATTTTCAAGCATTTTGAAAGATTTTCACATCCATTTCACAGAAGAATAAAGAAATCATATGAATCATATAGATCAACTTTTTTCATAAAAAGGTAATTTATGATAAAATGTCTCAGAGGTTATGACCATGGACAAATTTAAATTTAATATAAATACCAAATGCAACGAAACAAAAGCACGTACGGGAACTATAGTAACTCCAAATGGAACTGTGAAAACTCCAATCTTTATGCCTGTTGGTACACTAGCAAGTGTAAAATATGTTTCACCAGAAGAACTCACGGATATCGAAGCAGGAATTATTCTTTCAAACACATATCATTTATGGTTAAGACCCGGCGAGGATATTATAAAAGAAGCAGGGGGTCTTCATCGTTTTATGAATGTTAAGCGACCTATTCTTACAGATTCAGGTGGATTTCAAGTTTTTTCATTAAGTTCAATGAGAAAAATTACTGAAGAAGGTGTTGCTTTTAGAAATCACTTAAATGGAGATGCTTTGTTTTTAACTCCAGAAAAATCTATTCAAATTCAAAATGATCTTGGAGCAGATATTATTATGAGCTTTGATGAATGTCCTGCGTATCCTGCTACATATGAATATATGAAGGAATCAGTTGATAGAACACTACGTTGGGCAAAGCGTGGTAAGGATGCACATAAAAATCCAAATCAAGCTTTATTTGGAATTGTGCAAGGTGGAGAGTTTTCAGATTTAAGAGAGTATTCTGCTCGAAAAACAGTTGAAATGGACTTTGATGGATATTCTATTGGAGGGACATCAGTGGGTGAAAGTAAGCCTGTCATGTTCAAAATGATTCAGGACACAGTTCCTTTTTTACCTGAAGATAAACCTCGATACTTAATGGGTGTTGGAACAGTAGATGCTATTCTTGATGGAATCTCCCAAGGTGTCGATATGTTTGACTGTGTGCTTCCCACTCGTATTGCTCGACATGGTACTGCAATGACCACGATAGGGCGCATTAATATTCGTAATCAACAATATGATCGGGACTTTACTCCTCTTGATCCAGGATGTGATTGTATCGCATGCAAAAATTACACTCGTGCCTATTTAAGACATCTAATTAAAAATAAAGAAGGACTTGGGATGAGGCTTCTTTCTATTCACAACTTACGCTTTTTGATTAAACTGACTCAAAATGCTCAAGAGGCTATAGAAGAAGGCCGATTTAAAGCGTTTAAAGATGAGATGTTTGAAAGATTTGGCTTCAATAAAGGAAATACAAAGGGATACTAATGAAAACAAGTGATTTTGATTATCATTTACCACCTGAGCTTATTGCACAAAATCCAACAGATCAACGTGATATGTCTAGACTTATGCATATTAAAGTTAATTCAAAATCGTGGTCACACGGAGTCTTTTCAGACATTTTAGATATTCTAAAACCTGATGATGTGCTTGTGTTAAATAACACAAAAGTGATTCCTGCACGATTGTATGGGATTAAAGCAGACTCACTTGCAAAAGTAGAATTACTAATTCTAAAACTTGAAGGTGACTTAGCTCAATGTATGGTGAAGAAAGCAAAGGTAGTGAAGGTTGGAACCATCATTCAATTTCAGCATCCCGATTTATTAGCGGAATGTGTGGAAGTACTAGAAGAAGGGCTTAGGATGTTTAAATTTAGTTCCCATCGACCTATTTTAGAAATGCTATATGAAGTAGGAACCATGCCTTTACCTCCTTACATTAAGCATTCAACCACAAGTATGGACCGTTATCAAACAGTGTATGCAAAAAAGGAGGGTAGTAGTGCCGCTCCTACAGCGGGTCTACATTTTACCCCTGAACTAATTGAAAAAATGAAGAAAAAAGGCATTCAATTTGTGGAAGTAACACTTCATATCGGATTAGGCACTTTTAAACCGGTTGAGGTTGAAGATGTATCCTTGCACAAAATGCATTCCGAAACTTATTTTGTAAGTGAAGAAAGTGCAAAAATTATTGCGAAAGCGAAAGCAAATCATCAACGGATTATTGCGGTGGGAACAACTAGTGCAAGAACACTTGAAAGTGTGATGCAAAAACATGGTAAAATAATGAAAGATGAAGGAGACACAAACATATTTATTACTCCAGGATATGAGTTTAAAGCGATTGATGGTCTTATTACAAACTTCCATCTCCCAAAATCAACATTAATGATGATGGTGACTGCTCTAGGTGGATATGAATTGATGATGAAGGCATATCATGAAGCTGTAGATCAAAAGTATCGCTTTTTCTCTTTTGGAGATAGTATGTTTATCGAACTAGCATGAACGCAAAAGAACTCTATCAGCTTCAGCTTTCAACAATTGAATCAGTTGTAGCAACGGGTCGAAAACCAACCCTTCTTTTGCATTCTTGTTGTGGACCATGTAATACATATCCTATGGAGTATTTGTCTCAATATTTCCAATTAACCTTATTCTTCAATAACCATAATATTTATCCTTATGAAGAATATAAACGTCGTTTTGATGAACTTCTGAGTTATGTCAAATTCTTTGAGAAACAAGAAAATATTAAGATTGATGTGGTATTACCACCAGATTATCTAAATGCGTCTTTTAGTGAAAAGTTACGACCTTTTGCAGATGAAAAAGAAGGTGGAACTCGATGCAATATGTGTTTTGCTTTGCGTATGGCAGAAGCAATGAAATTTGCTGCCAAGCACGAATTCGAGTATATCGCGACAGTGATGAGTGTAAGCCGCCATAAAGATGCCTTAGCAATCCACGATATCGCATCAAAGCAAGTGGCAAAATATCAAGATCTTAAATACCTGCCATCAAACTTTAAAAAAGGTAATGGGTATAATCGTGGAATAGAATTATCCAAAGAACATCACATGTATCGACAAACGTATTGTGGATGCCAATTCTCCCAATCATGTGGAAAGGACTCAGAAGGATGCTGATTAAACTAAACGAGAGATTAGAAAAACTTGAAATGAGTGGCATTCGTTTGTTTACAAACCAAGCCTCAAAGTTTCAAGATGTTATTAAGTTGACGATTGGAGAACCAACTTTCGCAACCCCTGAACCAATCAAACAAGCTTTAAAAGCATCGCTTGATAAAAACAGAACCTTTTATCCTTCTTTTGCCGGTAGTGAATCTTTTAAACAAGAAATTATCGCCTATGAAAAACGTGTCAATGGGGTAGAATATACGATGGATGAAATACTCATCACGCAAGGTGCAACAGGCGCAATTTTTGGAGCATTAGGTTCAATCCTAAATCCTGGGGATGAAGTAATATTATTTGAACCTGCCTACATTGCCTATCAACCAGCCATAGAGTTTTTTCAAGGTAAGCCAGTTTTTGTGGATACCACAAAAAATCAGTTTCAATTGAATTATGAAGACATTAAGAAACAGATGACTCCTAAGACAAAGGCACTTATTGTGAATTCTCCAAATAACCCAACAGGTGTAATCTATAATGAGGCATCACTTAACATTGTCAAGCGTATTCTTGATGAACATGAGGTGTTTGTAATCTCAGATGACGTGTATGCGCAGTTAGTGTATGATAAAGCAACTTTTCTAAATCAAGATATTCGATACAAAGACAGAATTATTTTGACACAAAGTTTATCTAAACCATATGCCATGACAGGATGGCGGATTGGATATTTATGTGCCCCCAAAGATATCATCAAGAGTGCCCACAAAATCCAACAATACGCAGCTGCAGGAGTACCGTTATTTATTCAGGATGCAGGTGAAGTAGCACTGAATACAAATGTGGATGAAATGACAACGTTTTATCGTCAGAATCGAGATGATGTGGTGAAATTACTTGATCAGGCAAAAGTACCTTACATTTATCCTCAAGGCGCATTCTATATTTTTATTGATGTATCACATAAGCAATTAGATTCATGGACATTCGCAACTCAGTTATTAGAACATTATCACGTTGCGGTGATCCCTGGGGTGGTATTTTCAAAACATAGTGATCACTTTATCCGAATTTCTTTAGCTGCATCCAATCAAAATTGTAAAGAAGGAGTTAAGAGGTTGATTCAATTCCTTTATGAAGCACAATGAAAAAAGATATCTATAATCTGATACTAACGTATCTATTTATTCAAGTCATCTATAGTCTTGTGTTATGGATTGCATTCACAACAAGTCATCCTTTACGATTCTTACCATCAAGTTATTTAAGATTTGGGTTGAGTGTACTTTTTATTACCTTAACCTATATGCTATTAGGCTATTTTGCGATGCTAGCACGTTCCAAATTTCTTAAGGAAGCTCATGATGCATCTAAAAGTATGTTGATTATGATGGTGATGAATGCTCTAAGTGCAATCATCTATTATTTCACTTTGCAAGTTCGATATCTTTCATGGCTAAATGATCTTGCGATAGTGTTTAATTTCCCAGGTTATTTATTTTTAACCCTTGAACCGATGTCATTACTAAATTTACTTGTCATAGTGATTCTCCCACCTTTTTCATACATGATTGGTTTGTTGATAAGACAAACTCACCACTAAGGAGTTTTATGAAACATTTCTTTAATACTTTAAAACCATTGTTAGTTTTATTAGTGAGTTATCTACTTTTCATAGTGAGTGATTGGTTGTTTAATGGCCAACCTTATGCCATGATGGTTCAACTTATCACTATAGGAATGTTCTTTTCTTTAGGACTTATACTTCATAGTAGTAAAAGAAAAAATCAAGACTGGATTAAGAAAGTCTTGATTAGTTTAATACTGATTTTGATTGTGTTTGATCGACTCAATGTAATCCAAATTCAATGGTTATCAATTAGTCAATTCATGAATGCATACCCTCTTATTGTGAATGCGTTATTAGTTTATTTAGGTTGGCTATTCTTTGAATAAAGCTCGTCCTAGCCTAATATGAGTGGCTCCTCTTTCAATAGCCCAATGATAATCATCACTCATCCCCATGGATAATATATTCATGTGGGGTGAGTTTTTTATATTGTCTTGATGAATCTTGAATGCTTGATCAAAGACTGCTTTAGTATGGAACTCATCATTTGAGGTAGGTCCCATGACCATGATGCCTTTAAATTGAAGATGTGGGTATTGATCTTGGTTTTGAATAAGATATTTCATAGTTGACTCATCTAGACCGTATTTTGATATTTCATGAGTCAAATTGAGTTGAAGTAAAATGGGTATAGTTTTTTGGATTCTAGAAGCTTCTTTCTCAATCACTTCACATAACTTAATGGAGTCAACGGAATGAATCATATAAACATATGGAAGTAAAAGTCTAACTTTATTGGTTTGTAAGTGACCAATAAAGTGCCATCTCCATGGTTGATTTGATTCGGTTTTGGTAAGTAGTTCTTGAACCTTATTTTCTCCAAAATCATGGATTCCAAAACTGTAGGCTTTTTTGATTGTGTCAAGAGATTGATGTTTACTGACACCAATACACGTTATGTGAGTCGGCAAAGATTGCAGAAGTTTTTGATTCATATAAACATTATAAATCAAAACAGTTCAATCGTCACTTGTATGGAAGTCAACTTCTTTCTATAATCTAATTAGGAGAAAATTTATGACATTCTTTGCCCATTTTTCAGAACTTACGTCAATTCAACCAGTGATGCCTTTTGATGCTCAGAATATTCAATTGATTATCTTAGGTTTAATTAGTGCAGTCGTTCCATTAGTCCATGCGAAATTCCTAAATGACTCACAACGTAGAAAAGCGCTTGTATTTTGGGTTGGAATGATTGTGTTTCTTGAATTTAGTCGACAGATTTGGGCTTTATCTTTAGGTAGTTATGATTTTTCAGAAATGCTTCCACTTCATCTTTGTGGGTTACAAATCATACTGATGCCGATCATGTTAAAAACAAACAAACGCACATGGCGTACCTTTGTCTATCTGACAGCGATGATTGGAGCACTAGCAGCCATATTCTTTAATGAGGGAATATTAGAGCGTTATCCATTATGGCATTTTCAAAGTCTTCAATCATTCATCATCCATGGACTTATTATGATGGTACCTTTATATGACATCATTTGGTTTAAGTTTAGACCATCATTTAAAGAGCTTCCTTTCGCAACACTACTTATGGGATATTTAGCCATTCAAAACTATATTATTAATATCTTTACAGGTGGTAATTACTTATTTGTGACCTTTGCACCGCGAAACACCCCGCTTGAACTCGTGTCTTCAATCGTTGGGCCAACTCTCTATGTTCCCGTGATGTTTGTGATTATTCATGTGATATGGACTCTACAATTACTTCCATTTCACTTTCAAAGGAAAGTTGTATGAAACCTTTTCAAGAAGCAGTATTTTATCAAATATGGCCAAGAAGTTTTAATGATTCCAATCATGATGGTATTGGAGATCTTAGAGGAATCATCGAAAAACTTGATTATATCAAAAGTCTACATGTGGACTATATTTGGATTTCACCTTTTTATAAATCGCCACAAGATGATTACGGATATGATGTAAGTGATTATATGAGTGTCGCAAGTGAATATGGAACACTTGAAGACTTTAAAGAACTTGTCGCCAAAGCAAAATCCCTCAATATGGGGATTATTTGCGACCTCGTTGCGAATCATACTTCCACTTCTCATGCTTGGTTTCAAGAGGCACTAAATAACCCTCTTAGTGACAAAAGAGATTATTACTTTTTTAGACCCATCAGTGAAGGAGTTCCTAACAATTGGATTTCAATCTTTGGGGGGAGTGCGTGGACACAAGTGAGTGAAAAAGATTATGCGTTAACTCTATTTACCCCCACTCAAGCAGACCTAAATTGGGATAATCCAAAAGTAAGAGCAGAAGTAAAACATATCATGAAGACATGGTTAGATTTAGGCATAGCAGGATTCAGATTAGATGTATTTAATACCATTTCGAAAATTGAAGGACTTATTAGTAAGAATCCACATAAAAAAGGATACCAATTTGCGGATGATTTTATTAAAGATCGACCTTTAGGACAAAAATATCTCAAAGACCTATTAAGAGAACTAAAACAAGATTATGAGTTCATTACCATTGGGGAGGGCATGTTGATAACACAAGAGGCTGCTGCTATCATGTGTGGGCCGAATAAAGATCAACTCGACTTAATCATTCACTTTGATCTACATATGCTTGGATGTGGACCCTTAGGCAAATTTGATTTTAGAAAGCTGTATCACTATACTAACAAGGATTTTAAAAAAGTGTTAAGAGCATGGAATAATGCTGCTCAAAGCCGTGGTTTCAAGATAGCTTCAACCATGTCAAATCATGATCAACCACGCTCAGTGTCTCGATTTGGTGATGATCGACAATACCGCTTTGAAAGCGCAAAAGCATTGTTCGCTATTAACTTCTTTAATGTAGGGAGTCCTTTTATTTATCAAGGTGAAGAAATCGCCATGAAAAATATGGATCTTCCGATCGAGGAATGGAAAGACTTTGAAGCAATCAATACATACAAAGCATTACAAAGCATGATGAAAGTTCCAGCATTCATCGCCAAGAGAATCATTCAAAAGATGAGCAGAGATCATGCACGAGGTGTAATGCAATGGGATGATTCAACCTATGGTGGCTTTAGTGAAGTGAAACCATGGTTTAAAGTTAACGATGATGTGAAAACCATTAATGTCTTCAATCAAGAACATGATCCTCACAGTGTATTGAATTATGTAAGAAAGTTATCTGCACTTTATCATGAATTTTCAACGCTTGCACTTGGAGTGTGGAGTGAAAGTCTGAGTGAACACCCACAGTGTATTATCATGCATCGTCAAGATCAAGACTTTCAGTTTACCTTAGTATGTAATTTCTCAAAGAAGAAGATTTCACTTCCTCAAATTGATTTCGGACAACTTGTATTAAGTAATATGAAGACTAATCATTCAAGTCAATTATTAGGTCCATATGAGACTCATATCTATCAAAAAGGTTTAAAATAAGAGTGTATCATACATGAAACCAAACCATGGTTTTGGTATGATAGGACTACTTAGGAGGAACAATATGTTAGTTATTGGACAAAAAGCCCCAGATTTCACTTTGCAAAATGAGGCAGGAGATTTAGTTTCATTAAGTGATTTTAAAGATCAAACATGCGTACTTTATTTTTACCCAAAAGATGATACCCCAGGATGTACAACTCAGGCGTGTTCCTATCGTGATTCATCACACGAATTTGTAAAACGAGGGGTAAAGGTGATTGGTATTTCAAAAGATGATGTGAAGTCACACAAGAAATTCCAAGAGAAGTTTCAACTTAACTTTACTATTCTTGCAGATCCTGACACCACAGTGGTTCAACGCTATGATGTATGGAAGGAAAAATCCATGTATGGCAAAAAATACATGGGAGTTGCTCGTACCACCTTCGTGATTGAAAAGGGCATAATTAAAGCGATATTTGAAAATGTAGATCCAAAAAATGATGTCGAGATGGTTCTAAACTTCCTTGACCAACAATGAAGGTATTCTACGCTTTCTTAGCACTCCTCATGTTTATTCTAGGGGTAATAGGAGCATTTTTACCCGTCATGCCGACCACCATCTTTATTATCTTAGCCATTTTTTTCGCATCAAAGAGTTCACCTCAACTCACTGAGAAATTGAAATCTTCTGAATTGGCTAAAGAATATTATGATGAAGATGCCAAACATCTTTCGATGACTTGGTCAAGAAAACTACGTATCCTTGTCTTGGTATTCATAACTTTATCCATTACCTTTATATTGGTTAACATAGGTTGGGTCAGAATACTTCTAGTGATTGTGTATAGTTTGAAACTACTAACTTTTATATTTATAGTGAAGACAAAAAAGGCAACATCATAGTTGCCTTTTATAGTGAAGCTAAAAACATTTGTAGGTGCATCAAAGCTTCATCACTAATATCAAGATGAGTCACGATTCTCATCCATCCATAACTGGAACCACTTAGAATTAAGTTAAATGCTTTTGCCTTTTGAATCCATGTTTGTTCATCTTGATGTGGTTTTAGTTTGAAGAATACCATATTAATATCACGATGATGTGTTAAAACTTCATATCCAAATGACACCAACATGTCGGTAATCTTCTGAGCACGTTCATGATCTTCTTTAAGCCTATGGATATGATGTTCTAAAGCATAATGGCCTGCCGCCGCAAGATATCCTGCTTGTCGTAGTCCCCCTCCAAGCATTTTGCGATATCTTCTTGCCTGCGCAATAAACGCTTTTGAACCACATAACATCGATCCAACAGGAGCACCTAACCCTTTAGATAAACAAAACATACAGGAATCAGCTTGACCAATTAATGTTCTAATGTCAGTGTTGAGTGCTATCGCGGCATTAAATAGTCTTGCGCCATCCATGTGAATCTTATATCCATATTCGTGGGCTAGTTCCATGACATCTTTCATAGTACTTATATCCACAACTCGGCCATCACTTAAAGCATTCTCTAATACTACTGTCGTTATCTTAGGGAAGTGAATATTATCAGGGGTGAAGTTTTGAATAATATCTTCTTTTCTTAAGTATCCCACCTTATTTTCAACTAGCTTTGGATAGACACTTGAAAGAAGACTAATTGCGCCAACTTCATAGCGGTTGATATGAACATGCTTATGCATGAGTACCGATTCTCCCTTGTGGGTATGGCTCATGATGGCGAGTTGATTTCCCATCGTTCCAGAGACCACAAATAATGCATCCTCAAAACCAGTCAGATGGGCAACATATCGCTCTAATGCATTAACACTAGGATCATCCCCATAGACATCATCCCCCACATGAGCATTCATCATGGCTTCTTTCATCCCTTGTGTAGGACGTGTAACTGTGTCGCTTCTAAAATCAAACATAGTGATCTCCTTAAATAGTTCTTTATTTTTGTGTCCACATTGAGTAAACTACTTGTGAAAGGATTTACTCTATGAATCAACTTATCAATTTCTTCATCTTTGCATCGAATGGTAAAGTGCTTGTGGCACTTATTACGTTTATTGTATCACTAGTTTTAACACTCTGGTTAGGCAAAAAATATCACCTTAATAAGTTACAAATGTTGATGTTTGTCTTATTAGTGTTGTTTTGGGCTTCAATCAATATTATCAGATCCTATCGTCGTGTTTATGCAATCTCCGATGTGAATGTTGGAGGGTTAGGCATTGATGGAATTGTAACTGCATCAATCGTTTCAGCCTATGGACTCATTTCAATCTTTGCACGCCTACCCATTTTTATCTTATCAGACTGGTTTCAAAACCGTAAATGGTTTATTGCATTAGCATTATGGGCGATTATGCTAACAAGTATCTATGTGGTGGTTAAACCTGATGCGACATCACTTTACTTATCTTCATTAGCCCTTGGGCTTGGAGCAAGCATGCTTGCGCTATTTAATGTCATGTTCTCTGAGACTTTTGATGCTAAGGATGCATTAATTTCGGTGTCTATCTTATCTGTGGCTCCACTCATGGCTGAATTTTTAGTAGCTCCATTACAGACATTCGCAACCATGGATGTAGTCAAAAACTATACTATGTTATGGACACTGTCTGCAGTGTTAGCTCTTGTGGCTTTCGTTTTACTACTTCAATTAAAGGATAATAAGACAAAAGTCACTAACTTCAAGTTATCCACATTCTTTAGAATCTTAGTTACACCAAGGTTTCTCTTCATTGCCTTGTTTGGGGTCTTAGTGTCTTTCGTGCGTTTTGCGACATCACAAGCAAATATGGTGGCTTATGCTCGCACTGATCTTGTGAATATGTCTTCAATGCTAGTGGCGTATTTAGATGTGGTGTTCACACTCTTTCAATTAGGGGCCGGTGTGATGGTTGGTTTATATTTCAAACAAAAGTTTGGTGTTAAATGGACGCTTGTATTTGGATTAGCCTTATCAGGAATTTTCGCACTGATTGGTGGACTCATGACTCATGATATTACACTATTCTTTGCGTATGGTTTAAATGGTTTTGGATATGGCATTACCTACAATCTATTATTAGGGCTAGCATTAAGTTCATTTATTAAAGAAGAGCGAGAAATGTCCATGGGAATTTATCAAACCTTCTTTGCGGTAGGAATCTACTATGGTGATCAAATCTATGGACTAGTTATGCAATGGGTGAAGGGAACTGTTGAGGGAGCGGCACTTTATCAAAGTGTATTTTTAGGGACTGCAGCATTAGTCGCGGTGCTTATCTTAGCAGTACTAATCATTGTGAATGGTAAAATACAACAAGGTTTAGAACAATGAAATGTTTTTTGGAAGTGAATTCAAAACTTAATTTTCAAAAGCTATGTGAAAGTAATGCGGATGTATTAGTATTCGGACTTCACGGTTTTTGTGGTGATCGATTAATGAGTGTGATGATTGATGACCTTGATGATGTTATTCATCAGATTCATGCGTCAAATAAACAAGCATGTTTGTTTTTCCCCTACATTATTCTGCAGACCCAATTCAAAGAACAAGAATCAACACTAGCTCGATGTGCAAGAGCTGCTTTGGATTTTATTGCCTCAGGAGATGTGGGGTTAGGATACTTCCTAAAACACAATCAAACCCAATCTAAACTTATTTTCATGAATGAAACGATGATTGCGAGTCCAATGGATGCTCAAACATTCTTAGAAACAGGATATGATGTGATTGCGCCAGCTGTAGATATCACACTAGAAAAGAAGAAATCATTTGCGCAGCACATGCCTAAGCAAGTCATTTTTCAATTATGTGGCACTCATCTTATCTCGACATCAAAACGTCCATTATTAAGTTCCTATTATGACGTAATTAACACTCCAAATGCACCGAAACATGTGCGAATGCGAGAATTATCTCGTGAGGCTCGCTATTTTGGAGTTGAAGATGACCAAGGATTTCATGTCTTTCATGACTCGCTTCTAGTCTTAGAAGATCCACTCTTTCTCGCATGTGATTATGGTTATCTTTCATCACTTTTTATTCCCATTGAAGAAACATTAGTTTGGATTGAACTCATTAAACAAAACAACTTCACAATAGATAACGTTAAAAAGCATTCACAATTTAATGTGTATGCAGGTTTAGAAGAAACAGATAAAGGATTGGAGGCTGGCACATGAGTGTAGAGTTATTAGCCCCTGCAGGAGATTTGTTTCGCCTAAAGGTTGCCTTTGATTTTGGAGCAGATGCTGTCTTTATTGGAGGAAAAGCTTTTTCGCTTCGCGCACGAGCTTCAAACTTCACAATGGATGACATCAAGCTAGGGGTAGAACATGCCCATCGATTAGGGAAGAAGCTTTTTGTGACGGTCAATATTGTTCCTCATGAGGATAATTTTGAAGGGATTGAAGAGTATCTTAGACAACTTAATCATATTAAAGTTGATGCGGTAATCGTCGCAAGTATTGCCATGGGACGCCTAAGCAAAAGAGTCGCACCAGAGATGGAAGTTCACATCTCCACACAAGTGAGTGCTGCGAATGAACATGCTCTACGTTTTTATAAAGCCTGTGGATTTGATCGTGTAGTGCTTGCACGCGAATGTTCTTTAGAGGATGTTCAAGCCATGATTGATTTAGATATCTTACCTATTGAAGTCTTTATCCATGGTGGAATGTGTGTCAATGTTTCTGGTCGATGTACATTATCGAATCATATGTCACTTCGTGATGCGAATCGAGGGGGATGTGCTCAAAGTTGTCGTTGGCGATATGAACTCACTCATATCGAAGATGGAACCATTATCTCTGATATTCATCCATCATTTACGATGTCTTCTAAAGACTTAAATGCCACACCACATCTTAAGGCGTTGCTTAACATGAAAGTCGCCTCCTTAAAAATTGAAGGTCGTATGAAGAGTGAATATTATGTCGCAACGATTGTGAATGCCTATCGTCATTTTATTGACCATGTGGATGAACTAGATGAAGACAATCATGTCGCGACAACGTTAGTAGAACTCTCAAAAGCTGCCTCAAGAGCAACCTTTGATGGCTTCTATGGGCAACTTCCACATTCATCGTCCATTCTTTATGGAGTAAATGGAGCCGGCATTAATCAAGATTTTGTAGGGGTTGTAAGAAAAGTTGAGAAAGATCGTATTTGGGTAGAAGTTAGAAATGTATTTCAAGTGAATGACACTTTAGAAGTCTTTGGTCCTCATCATGAAAATAGACAATGGGTTGTCACAGACATGAAAAATGAAGAGCATGAATCCATCACACGAGCTTATCAACCCATGTCTTGGGTTTCCATTCCAAGTGTTGAACCCATTGATGAAAATGAGTTCATCAGAAAGGTGACATTATGATATTAGAAGGAGCATTAAGTGTTAAAGCTGCACTAACATATCAAAGACGAGTCATTCATGAAGTGATTCTTCCTTTAAAATTGTCAAAAGATCAAGCCTACATATTCCATCTTTGTAAGAAAAATAATGTGAAGGTAAGACAAAGTGATGATGTTTCAGAATTAGTGAGTGGAAGAACGCATGGTGGGGTGCTTGCAAAGGTTGAACCGATTGCATTTCATAAAAAACCATCCTTTAAAGGTTTGATTCTTGTGGTAGAAGGAGTCGATGATCCTTTTAATTTAGGAATGATTATGAGAACAGCCGCAATCAGTGGGTTTAGTACCATCATTACCAATACTAAAGATTTTTATGACCATGAAGCTACAGTAGTTAAATCTTCTGCCGGAATGAGTGAAGCCTTGGAATGGATTCGTAGTGAAGATATTCCTTCACTTTTAAAACAATACAAGGCTAAAGGATACTCCTGTTTTGTGGCACAACGCAGTGATCAGTCGCAACCATTTGATCAAGTTAAGTACTCACAAAAATCAATAATCGCGATTGGTGGCGAGAAACGAGGATTATCAAAAGAGATTTTACTGCTCAGTGATGTGCATGTCGTGATTGAGTATCCATCATCTCAGAAAATTGCTTTATCTGCTGTATCCGCCACATCAATCTTGACATATCACATCGGTCGACAACTATCATGTGATATACTATGAGTGTATGAAACTTAAAATAGCTTTAGGACAAATGAGAGTCAAAGCAGGTCGTATTCAAGATAATGTTGCGACAATGCGAAGTATGATTCACGATGCGAAATTAAAAGGAGTAGACATGATTGTCTTTCCTGAGATGTGCATCAGTGGGTATATGATTGCGGATCGATACCACGATTTTGCATTTTTATCGTATGCGGAAAAAATGAATGAAGTCATTAAGGAGTTATCCACTGACATCATTGTGGTATGGGGAAACATTGCTTTAACCCTAGGTGAACATAAGATAAAAGGCCATGATGGTCGCTTTGGTCGTGCGAACAGTGTCTATATGGCGTATAACCAACAGTATGTAGCACGTGAGAATGGCTTATATTATCCTGGTGTTAAAACATTACTTCCAAATTATCGAATCTTTGATGATGCAAGATACTTTTTAAGTTCAACGGATTTAAGTCAAACCCTAGGAATAGATTTTTTCAGTCCATTTATCCTCAATTATCACGGATTAACTTATCGCTTTGGTTTAGAAATCTGTGAAGATTTATGGAGTCAAGATTATGCGATTAATCCTACACTTAATTGGGTAAATCAACATGTCGATGTTATTATCAACGTCTCGGCTTCACCGTGGACGCTTAATAAAGAATCATCTCGTTTTAAAGCATTAGCGCATCATATGAAACAAGTGGAATCATTTCCAACCTTTGTCTATGTCAATCAAGTGGGTTTTCAAAACAATGGGAAGAACGTCATAGGATTTGATGGTGGGTCAATGATTGTGGATACTTTCGGAAAAGTCATAGTGCAAGCTCCTGATCAGTTCACTCAGGCTTTGGTTGTCGAAACTTTAGAGTATAAACCTACGATGTCTAAGTTACTCACTGGACTTGTGAATGCAATTCAGTGTTTTGATGAAGAAATACTCCCATTTAAGCCTAAATGGGTTGTTGGACTCTCAGGAGGACTTGATAGTAGTATTGGGGCCTGTTTATTAACCTTGGCTTTAGGAAATCAACGTGTGATTGGTGTCAACATGGCCACCCAATATAACTCGAAAGCTACCATTTTCAATGCTCAAAAGTTGGCTCAAAAATTAAACATTCAATATCATGAAGGTTCAATTGAACCTCTTGTCAAGATAACCCATCAAGTGAGTGAAGCTTTTGGATTTCCTCTAGTCACCTCATTATCACAAGAAAATGCACAAGCACGTATTCGAGGACATTTGCTTTCAAGCATTGCCTCAAGTGTTGGGGGTGTAATTCTCAATAATGCCAATAAAGTAGAAACTGCACTAGGCTATGCCACATTGTATGGAGATACTATTGGAGCATTATCTCCTTTAGGAGACTGTACTAAAGTACAACTCTTTGACTTAGCCAATGAGATCAACACATTATTTCAAGATGAAATTATTCCAAAAAACCTTATAGGTCAACTTACTGAAAAAGGGTATCATTTTGATTTACCACCTAGTGCAGAACTCAAAGAAAAACAAGTTGATCCTATGAAGTGGGGATATCATGATGCTTTGGTGTCGAAACTCACACTTTATCCAGGATTTCAAATTCATGAGTTTGAAAAGAAAGTTTTAACCAATACTTTAGATGATGAAACCATGGCTTATTGGTTAAGAATCTATGGTCTGGATCAAGATCTTGAAGCCTTTAAAGCAGATCTTCAATGGTTTAAGAAAAGTGTTTCTCAAGGGATATTTAAACGTATTCAAATGCCACCCATTGTTTTAATCTCTCGAGGTGCATTTGGATATGATTATCGCGAAGTACAAGGCACTTTTGAGGAGGAGACCCTATGAAGTTTAAATTCGAGCCAACTTTGAAAAATACAATCCTTGGATTCACAATTTCTGGAATATTAATTGTAACCTTTACATTAATTGCACTAAACTTTAATCTTGTGATTTCAGCCATAAGTTCTATGTCAGCATTACTATTGCCTTTTATTGTGGGGTTCACTTTGGCATTCTTAATGTCCCCACTTCAAAATTTCATTGAGAAGAGACTACTAAAAAACTTAAGTTTGAAACAACGATTCAAACGAATCATTTCCACTTTCTTTTCACTTGTATTTACATTAAGTGTCCTCATTGGATTGTTTGTGGTAGTAACCCCACAACTGATCTCTTCAATCAATACGCTCATTGATCAGATTCCATCCTATATTGATTCGACTAATGCATTTATTGATCAACTCATTGCGCAACTCAATATAGAAGCCGAGGCAACCCTCTTTCTTCAGGATATTACAGCAGAAATACTTCAAAACATTAACCAGCTTGGGCGAGAATTTCTACCAAATTTGCTTTCAATGAGTATTAATTTATTAACTCTAATCTTTAGACTTATAGTGGGGATTATCATTGCTGTTTATATGCTTTTAGAAAAAGAGAGATTTGCGAATCAAGTCAGTAAACTTGTATTAGCAATAGTGCCAAGTGATGACGCCAAGATTGTGTTTAAAGTCTCTAATCTTGCGAAAGATAAGTTTAATCAATTTATTCTAGGAAAAACAGTCGACTCAATAATCGTCGGAATCATATCCTTTGTGTTCATGAGTCTTCTACAATGGCCTTACGCCTTACTTATATCCGTGATTATTGGAATCACCAATATGATCCCAGTCTTTGGACCATTCATTGGAGCAGTGCCAGGGGTGCTCATCCTATTTATTGTATCTCCAAGTACAGCCTTATGGTTCATCCTATTTATCATTGTCCTTCAACAAATCGATGGTAACATCATCGGTCCAAAGATCTTGGGGGATTCATTAGGATTACCAACCTTATGGATTATGTTTGCGATAATTGTAGGAGGGGGTTTCTTTGGCATCTTAGGTATGTTCTTAGGAGTTCCAGTCTTTGCGGTCATTTATGTCATCATTAAAGAAACGGTAGCTTTAAAACTTAAAGATAAAGGCATTGAATAAAAAGAACTTGGATCATGATCCAAGTTCTTTTTATTTTAGAAACTAAATAGTAAATCAGTATATGTTGGAATAGGGTATAAGTCATGATCCATGAGTGATTCAATCTTATCAGCCACTTCACGACATACGACCATATGTGGTCTAACAATCTCATTGAAGAGTTTACCTTTAGCACGGATATCATCCATCTTTTGGCCTTCTTCCACAAGAAGTTGTAATGTTTTCACTAAATCATAAGCATCATCCACAAGTTTAGAAAGTTCACTCACTTTATCACTTGCGAATCGTGAAGTGCTTACTAGTGAAGCGTGATGAATATCTTTAAGTGCTGCAGGAAGGATAAACTTCAGTAGTAACTCACTTAATGAGCGAGCTTCAAATAAGACAGCACGATAGAATTGTTCATGAAGAATTTCGACGCGTGCATGGACTTCCTTATCTGTGTATACTCCTTGACGTGCAAACATGGCTAAGGTTGCGGGTTCGAGATAGGAATCAATGGACTCATTAAATGATTTGATATTAGGGAGTCCACGACGCTCTGCTTCATCAACCCAAGCTTGAGAATACCCATCCCCTGAGAAAAGAATACGCTCATGTTTTGTGAAGCGAGTAATCAATACATCCATAATGCTTTCACGAATATCCTTTTGACTGGATTCGATTTCTTTCGCAATCATTGCGAGTTCATCCGCAAGTGCAGCGTTTAAAATGGTATTTGTGGTGGCGGCTGAACGAGATGAGCCTACCATTCTAAATTCAAATTTTGAACCAGTGAATGCGAATGGAGAAGTTCGGTTACGATCTGAGAATTCTTTAGGCATTTCTTTAAGGTTTGAAAGTGGTGAATGAACTTCACGAGTCTTAGTAATCGATGCGACACCATTTGCTAAAGAGCGAAGTAAATCTTCAAGAGTTGATCCTAGGTATACAGAAATAATAGCAGGAGGGGCTTCATTCGCTCCTAAACGATGATCATTTCCAGCACCAGAGGCAGACATCCGAAGAAGAGTAGGGTATTTATCAACCACAGCTAGAACGGCCACTACAAACACTAAGAAACGCAAATTGCTTCCAGGTTCATCACTTGGATCAAATAAGTTCAATCCAGTATCCGTTTGAAGAGACCAGTTATTGTGTTTGCCTGATCCATTAATCCCCGCAAATGGTTTTTCATGAAGTAGGCATTCTAATCCATGCTTTTTCGCTGTTTTCTTTAAAATGTCCATAATCAATTGGTTTTGATCAATTGCAATATGTGCAGGAGCATACATAGGAACAATTTCAAATTGATTAAAGGCTACTTCGTTATGTTCTACTTTTGAGTAAATACCAAGAGCCCAACATGCCTCATTGACATCTTCCATAAATGCATTCACATTTTCAGAGATCGATCCGAAGTAATGATCTTCAGAGTCTTGTCCTTTGGCTGGAGGTTGTCCAATTAAAGTTCTTCCAGTGAGTTTTAGGTCAAGACGTTTCTTAAACAAATCAGCATCAATCAAGAAATATTCTTGTTCCTGACCTAGTGTTGGTGTGACACTTTTGACTTCGGTGTCTCCAAGTAAATGTAGAACTTTAGTGGCTTCCTTTGAAAGAGCACGCATGGAGCGAAGCAAAGGAGTCTTCTTATCAAGTGCTTCCCCATTAAATGATACGAAAACACTTGGGATACAAAGTACATGTCCACGAATAAATGCAGGAGATGTAATATCCCAATAGGTATAACCACGAGCTTCAAATGTTGCGCGTAATCCACCACTTGGGAATGATGAACCATCAGCTTCCCCTTTGATTAGTGCTTTTCCAGAAAAACGTGTGATAGGGACACCATTATCATTGGATTCTAAGAAGGCATCATGTTTTTCAGCTGTGTTGCCCGTCATTGGTTGGAACCAATGGGAATAATGGGTTGCTCCTTGTTCAATAGCCCAAGTCTTCATGACATGAGCAATGGCATCAGCTACAGCAGGTTCAAGTGCTGTTTCATGAGCTAAAGCTTCTTTCCATTGTTCATAGATAGGACTCGGTAGACGATCTTTCAAAACCTTGTTATGACATAAATTCTTTCCAAAAGCATCTATACTTGACTTGTGCATAATTTATTCTCCCCTTGCATAATATGGAAGTATTTTAGGGGAAACATCAAACAATTGCAAGGATTATTTTCAATAAAAAAGCGTTTAATATTGATTAAACGCTTTTTTATTAATCTTCGACGAGTACAACTTCAGTAACAAAGGGAATTTCATCCGTTAAAATCGCTTCAACTCCCATTTTATATGTTGTATCGGTTGCACCACAACCTACACATGCTCCTAGCAAACGTAGGGTGACGACTCCGTCATCGTTGACATCCACAAATTCAACATCACCACCGTCACGCTGAATATAAGGTCTGATCTTTTCGATGGTATCTGCAATTTGGTCGATATATTGTTCTCTCACAAGACACCTCCTTATCATCGTTATTATAGCACAAAGGATAAAGTGAGTGTGATATAATGAGCATGAACATGAGGTAGTGGTATGTATAAAGTTGGACAAGTGGTTGTGGGAAAAATTAGCGGCATTCAGCCATATGGTGCATTTGTCGTCATCGATGATAACACAACGGGTCTTATACATATATCTGAGATGAGTGACTACTATGTTAAGGATATTGGTTTGTACGTTCAATTAAATGATCAAGTTTATTTGAAAGTCTTAGAAGTATCTGAAGATGGTCGTCAACTTAAATTATCGCTTAAAGCTGTTTATCAAAGACCTTTAAGACGATTTAGAGCGCGTGAATTAAATCAAAGATTACCACAAAGTAATTTAGGATTTAAATCATTAGCACAAAAACTACCTGAATGGATAACACAGTGGAAAGGGAAATACCATGATTAAAGTTGATTTAACACACGCAAAGCTTGCTTCTTCCATTTTTGAAAAGCAAAATGATGTCTCTCGTATTCATACTTGGATTCATGAAAAATCGTATAAAGGTTCTGATTATTTAGGATGGGTGGACTGGCCACTTAATTATGATAGTGATGAATTTGAGCGCATAATCACTGCTGCGAAAACCATTCGAGAAAATGGTGATGTACTACTTGTATGTGGTGTTGGTGGTTCTTATTTAGGTGCTCGTGCAGCCATTGAGTTTGTAAAGGGATTATATGATGAAAGTTCACCAAAGATTTACTATGTGGGAAACACGTTCTCTTCAACAGCACTCCTTCAAATTCTTAAGAATATTGAAGGTAAATCGGTGTATGTGAACGTCATCTCAAAATCGGGAACGACGACAGAAACAGCGTTAGCATTCAGAATGATTCGTTTAAAAATGCAAGAGTGGTATGGTGAGGAGGCGAAACATCGTATCTTTGCGACGACAGACAAAGCTCGTGGTACCCTTAAGCAACTCTCAAACCAAATGGGATATGAAACATTTACGATTCCTGATGATGTTGGGGGAAGATACTCTGTCTTTACATCTGTGGGACTATTACCTATCGCAGCTGCGGGAGTTGATATTCGTGCTTTGATGCAAGGATCGCTAGATGCTTATCATGATCTTAATACAGATGATTTAGCCCTTAATCCTGCATATCAATATGCGGTTGCTCGTAAGCTATTAGAATCAAGCGGTAAATCAGTGGAGATAATGGTATCCTATGAAAGTCATTTTGCCATGTTAGCAGAATGGTGGAAGCAACTATTTGGGGAATCAGAAGGGAAAGAAGGTAAAGGATTATTTCCAGCCTCAGTCATCAATTCAACTGATTTACACTCTATGGGACAATTTATACAAGAAGGTAAAAAAGTGTTCTTTGAATCTGTGCTTAGAGTCAATGAAGTACTTCTTGATGGAGTTGTATTATCCAGTGAGAATGATACTGATCAAATTAACTATTTAGCAGGAAAGTCATTACATTGGGTCAACCAACAAGCTTTACTTGGAACTTTATCAGCACATGTCGATGAAGGGAATGTTCCAAATATCTTGATTGATATACCAAAACATGATGCATATACTTTTGGATATCTCATTTACTTCTACTTCAAGGCAGTGGCTATGAGTGTCTATATGGATGATGTGAATCCATTTGACCAACCTGGTGTTGAAGTCTACAAACGTAATATGTTTAAGTTACTTGGGAAATAATCTAAAGACATCATGAAAGCAATACTTAAACTTGGTGTGATCTTTTTGATCATGTTGACACCTGCATTAATATCAATGCTCTTCAGTTTTGAATATGAACTTCTTCAAGGGCAATATGTTGTCTATGGACTTTCTACGATTGCGATTATGTTTGGACTTTGGTTAATCAAGACCGAGTTTATTGATCACATAGAAGAATAAACACTAAACAATGAAAAAGACTAACTTAGAGAAATAAGTTAGTCTTTGTTTTTATCTAAATCCTGCTGCGTAAGGGATTAAATTCTCAGTCATCCCAAACCAGACATCAAGATATTCTACTCTTCCAAATCCATCGACAAATTCTTGAGTCCCTTCTTTTGTTTCAAGAAGAGAACTATCAGGACGTTTATTTTCATCAAATACCCAAATGGCACCAAAGAATTGATCAGGATATGCTGCTTGAAGTCGTGCTAAGAAAACTTGGCCTTCTTCAAGTGTTTTTAAAAACAAGATGGTAGATAAGGTATCTCCAATTGTAGCATCTTCACTAATCACAACTACATTTCTAAAATGATTTTCTGGTAGTTGTGTTTTAGGATTAATGAGATGATGATAGAAAGTTCCGTTTTCATCAATATAGTTTTGTTGGTCAATACCTGAAGTTGATATCGCTACATTAAATGGCATTTCTACATTTATGACACCATTCGCAACTCCAATATTCCAAGGTTTATTTTCTTCTTTTAGTCCTAATAAGTTAATGGAAGAAAGCCCTGCAGAAACAAGTGCTCGTGTAAGTCCTGCTTCAATGATTGCTTCACTGGCCATATCTGCTGCATATCCTTTAGCAATCCCACCAAGATCTAAGCTTGCGCAAGAACGAGTAAGGAAAATTGTTGATTGGACTTCATCAATTTGGACTAAATCCCATCCAATGCATTCTGCTGCTTCTTGTAGTCTTACTAAATCAGGTGTTGGTCCTAGTCCACCATTGGCTTTGGCGATTTCACGATATTCATGCCAAATCTCAAAGATTGCACCCGCAGTCACATCAAAGATTCCATTAGATAAATCGTACATCTCACGTGATAATTTTAGTAATTCAATCACACGTGGATCGACTTTAACTGGGGCAATTCCTGCCATCTTATTGACAGTATAGATGGAGTTAACTCCTTCATATTCAGCGTAGCGATCAAAATGTGTATTGAGTTCAGATATTGTTGCGCGAAACAAATCAAATTTCTTATCAAAATCATTTTTTGATCTGGTTAAGCCAATGAGTCTAAACTCAGTATTAAATCCTGCAGTAACAGTGATATTACTAAATCGTTCTATTTGTAGTGCTTGACGAATTTGAACCATTGCGATTACGATAATCACAAAAGCAATGAGTCCAGCACGAAACCATTTGTTTTCTAACATAAAAGCACTCCTTTACCGTAATAGTATACCAAAGAGACTATCAAAAAAACTTATTTTTTTGTGTGATTTGTTATAAATTTAACAATACGTATTTAAGCTTGTGAAATAGGATGTTATAATGTCACTATGTCATGACGCATAAGGTCATTTCAAGTGTTAAGAAGGTTGAAAGGAAGGTTACTATGTCAGTTTGGATTGGTTCCATGCAAAAGCATATCGAAGGCTTTAAAGAGCTAACCACTTACAACGACATTGTCAATATCGCTGCACCTAAAGAGGTATTCATACCTTTAATTAATGGTGTTTCCACAGCGTTTGAAGTGTTGGTGAAAGAAGGGGATCGTGTTTTTGTGAATACTAAAGTTGCGGTTCGCAACGATCGATTTGAAGTGCCATTATTTTCTCCTGTCTCAGGAGTAGTAAAAGGCATCAAGAAAATCATGCATGCTTCACTCAAACCAGTGGATCATATCGTGATTGAAAATGATGAGTTGTATGAATCAACCATCACTATTCCTAAGTTGGATTTAGACAATGCAACTAAGGAAGATGTTATTGAGTTTGCGAAAGTCGCTGGTATTGTTGGTATGGGAGGTGCAGGATTCCCAACTTACTTCAAGTACCTTACTCCCGCAACACTTCATGCAGTCTTAATTAATGGGGTTGAATGTGAGCCTTATATTACTGCAGACTATCGTATGATGGAAAACTTTACTCAGGATCTTATTACTGGGTTTATTGCCATGAAGAAAATGGCCAATGCGAATGAAGTTCACATCGCGATTAAGAAGTCTAAAAAGAAATTAATCAAGTATATTCAAGAAGCGATTAAACCATACCCATTCGCATCGATTAAAGAAGTGGATGATGTTTATCCTATGGGTTGGGAGCGTACTCTTGTGTATGCTATCTATAAGAAACGTTATGTCAAAATTCCTTGTGAAGTCAATGTGATTGTCAATAACGCCACCACAGCGATTGCGCTAGGACAAGCTATTAATAACCAAGTCGGACCAACTCAAAAGATGGTCACTGTATCTGGTAATGGTATCAAGAACCCTGCGAACGTATTTGTGCCTGTAGGAACTCCTGCAAGTCATATTATTGCGCAACTTGGTGGATATACTGCTGAAGAGGTTACGCTTGTAGCGGGTGGCCCAATGATGGGTAAAACAATGACTAATGATGCATGGGTGGTTACACCATATACTAACGCAATTACAATTACGCAAACTGAAAAAGTAGATTCAATGACATGCTTACGTTGTGGAACGTGTAATGATCATTGTCCTGCAGGCTTATTGCCAGTTCGTATCAATAATGCTGAACAAGCTAAAAATGTTGATCTTATAGCACAACTTAATGCTGATTTATGTATTGAATGTGGACTATGCACCTATGTCTGTCCATCTAAATTAGAAGTGACTGAAGGGGTACGTAGAGCTAAACGTGTCCTAGCGTTGAAGAAGGGAGCTTAATCATGAAATTTACATTTAAAGTTTCACCAACGATGAAGACTCGCCAAAGCACGCAACAAATCATGTTCCTTCTTACTTTAGGATTAATGGCTGTGGTCTTGTTTTCATCAGCATTCTATTTTGTTGAGTACGGAATAAATTATGTTGTTCATTTATGGACACTACTTCTTACTGCAATTATTGTTGCGGTAGCTGCTGAAGCTATCTGGGCTAAGGCTTTAAAGAAAGATGTTGTTAAGTATTTAAAAACATCATTTCCTTGGGTTACTGCCATTATTTTAGTTTTAATGGTTCCGATTTCCACACCAGTCTATCCAATTGCGATTGGTACACTCTTTGCGATTGTGGTTGCGAAGTTACTATTTGGTGGATTTGGTCATAACGTCTTTAACCTTGCGGGGGTAGGACGTGCTGTGATGTTATTTAGCTTTGGAGCAAGTGTAATGCCAGACTTGGTCACCTCTGCGACTCCAATCTCATCCATTGCGAATATGGGATGGGTTGTGAAAGATGCTGCACAGATTGAGGTATTGGTCTCTCAATTTGGTGGACTCAATGGATTGCTTTTGGGATGGTATCCAGGAGCAATTGGTGAAACTTCAGCATTACTCATCATGGCTATTGGATTATTCCTAGCCATTAAGAATGTATTAGACTGGCGTATTCCTGTATTCTATATGGGGACAATCTTTGCGCTAGCTTCACTTGTTGCGCTCATTCAAGGTCTTGGCTTCTGGTTCCCAATTTATCATATTTTTGCAGGTGGAGCTATGTTTGGAGCAGTGTTCATGTTAACTGATCCAGTCACTAATCCAACTTCGGCATCTGGAAGAATTATCTTTGCTATGGGAGCAGCTATTATTACCATGCTTATTCGTCTTCAAGGTAACTATCCTGAAGGAGTCGTGTTCTCAATTCTCATTATGAACATGCTTTCTCCTATGATTGATCGCTTTACAGATGGATGGCAAATCGAACTTTCTAAAAAATATGTCACATCAATTGCGACTTTAGGGCTTGTAGGGGCAGTGTTATTAGGAGTTGTTGGATTTAATCTTAAAGCGGTAGCTATTGAAGATCCAGATCCAGAAGTACCTGATATTACATTGTCATCTCCAATTGCTCTAGATCAAAGTGCCTCTAGCACTAAAGGAGTCATTCTTTCATCTTCAACTGAAGGTGATGTTGAAGTGGTATTAGTGGAGATCAAAGGTTATGCAGTTCTTGAGGGGGGTTATGAAGGAGCTCAACCAAATAAGGTTGAAGTCCGTATTAACAAAACATCATTAAAAGTGGTTAGTGTCACCATTATTGAAATAAAAGACACAGCTAATATCGGTACAAAAGTAGATCATCCTACATTCTTAAATCAATTCAACGGAGTTGATGAAAGTAGTAGTGTTGATGCAGTTTCAGGTGCAACCGTTACATCCTTATCAGTGGTAAGAGCTGTGTATGCTGCACTTGATCATGTGAAAGGAGGAGAATAAAGATGAATAAAAAAGTCATTCACCTCACATTATTTTTAGCAATCATTGCATCTATTTCAGGCGGTTTATTATCTTTTGTGAATTCATTTACCGCTCCGATCATTAATGAAAATGCAATTGCAGCTGAAAAAGCAACTCTAAAATTACTATTCCCAAATACTGATGAGTTTGTTCCTGTGACAAACTTTGAAGATGAGACGGGTGCAATTCTTTCCATCTTTGAAGCTAAAGGAGCAGGGTTTGCTTATAAAGTATCACGTATGGGATATGCCAACCCCATTGTGCTTATGGTTGGAATCTCAAATGATGGCAAAATTATTGGATTACAAGTATTAGAACTTGCGGATACCCCGGGGTATGGTATGAAAGTTGGAGAAGCTCCATTTATTAATTCAGTCGTAGGTAAAAGTACGACGGATGGTCTTGATTTGATTTCAGGATCAACGGTATCTTCCACAGCAGCAGTCACTGCAATTAATGCAGCTCGCTCACACTTTAATAACCTTAAAGGGATTGATGATGGTGGTGGATCAGTGATTACACCTCCAACACCAGAACTTGGAAGAACTATTTTATTATCATCGGATGAAGCGACTTCAGTTGAAGCCACAATTATTGAAACAGTAGTTAATGGTGATGAAAAAACCTTCACATTATCTTCGAATGGATATGCAGTTCTTGAAGGTGGATATGGTGATCCAAAACCAAACGTATTTAAAGTAACTATCAACTCAGTCACTCAAGTGATTGTAAGTGTTGAAGTTGTTGAAATGAATGATACTGCAAATATTGGTGACAAGATTGAACATGAAGTGTTCTTATCACAGTTTGTAGGAATTCGTCTTGATGATGAAAATGCAAGTGTTGATGTTGTTAGTGGGGCAACCCGCACGTCAATCTCAGCCATTCGTGCTGTGATGACGACTCGTGGAAAGTAGGTGACACTCATGAGTTTCTTAAAGAACTTATCAAATGGCATGGTGAAAGAAAACCCAGTATTTGCGCTCTATCTAGGATTATGTTCTGTTCTAGCTGTTTCAAATACGATTACTAATGCTCTTGGAATGAGTGTAGCGGTAATAATCGTTCTGACAATTTCTAATATCATTATCTCAGCCATGAGAAAAATCATTCCGAATGAAATCCGTATTCCAGTGTACATTGTTGTTATCGCAACATTAGTTAAGATTGTAGAAATGCTTATGCAGGCCTACACTCCGGAACTCTATGCGGCACTTGGTGTATTCATTCCACTCATTGTTGTGAACTGCATTATCTTAGGTCGTGCGGAAGCATTTGCATCTAAAAACACAGTAGCGTCATCAACATTAGATGGTATAGGTATGGGTCTTGGTTATACAGTAGGGATCTTCTTATTAGCAGCTACACGTCAATTATTATCAAGTGGAGCACTGAATTTAATTAATCCTTTCAATCAAGCAGTGTTGTTTGACATTACCATTATCCCAACTCAGTTTACTATTCCTTTATTTGCGCAACCAGCAGGGGCATTTGTTACCTTTGCAATCTTAGCCGCATTACTTGAAGTATACAAACAAGCAGGGGTAAAACCTGCTAAGAAGGGAGCATAAACATGGAACTCTTTTCTCTATTTATCTCTGCTATTTTCATTAATAACATTATTCTTAATAAGTTCTTAGGAATGTGTCCTTTCATGGGAGTATCTCGTAAGACTAGTTCAGCATTAGGTATGGGAGGTGCAGTAACTTTTGTTATTTTCTCCTCGGCTCTACTTACATGGGGACTTTATCACTATGTTTTAGAACCAGCAAGTCTACAGTACATGGATTTAATTACATTTATCTTAATCATTGCATCATTTGTTCAACTTGTTGAAATGATTATTAAGAAGTTCTCTCCATCTCTGTACAAGTCTTTAGGAATCTTCTTACCTTTAATCACTACAAACTGTGCTGTGCTCTTTGTGGCATTAGAAAATATTAAACAAGGTTTCAACTTTGTGGAAACAGTGGTGTATTCACTTGCGGTTCCCATTGGCTTCACTTTAGTCTTAATTATCTTCTCATCCATTCGTGAACGTCTTGATATTGCGGATGTTCCAGCACCATTAAAAGGGAATCCAGTGGCGATGATTGTTGCAGCCATTATGGCCTTAGCTTTCTCTGGACTCGCAGGGTTAGTGTAAGATGCAATTTATCGCACCATTACTTTTCTTAGGTTTTCTTGGTGGGATGTATGCATCCGCGTACTATCTTAACTTGAAAACACCAAAACCAGAAGGATGTGAAGATGTCGATGTGTCATGTGCATCATGTTCCATTTCAACATGTGGCTTACATCCAGATAGTAAAAAACTTATTGTGGAGGTAAAATCATGATCGAAGCGATTTTGTTAATGTTGGGGTTAGGTGCATTGCTAGGATTAGGTTTAGGCATTTCTGGAGAAATTTTTTACGTAAAACCCGATGAGCGATTTGAAAAGGTACTCAATATGTTGCCAGGATATAACTGTGGAGCATGTGGATATCCAGGTTGCCAAGGGATGGCTGAAGGATTGCTCAATGGCGAAGTGACGGCTGTATCTCAATGTAAACCTTCCAACTCACAACAAAGAACTGATATTTCATCATACTTGAATGAAAACCCAGGTCCAGACGGTAAAACATTAGCTATTAAACCATAAGAAAATGGGTCTCCCATTTTCTTTTTCTTTTCAAATGATGTAAAAAGAGTATAATTGTTTGGTGTGAGGTCAACATGTTCATTAATGTACTATTACTTATTCTAGGGTTAGGATTTATTATCAAAGGTGGAGATTGGTTTGTGGACTCCGCTATTTGGATGGCACGAATTACGAAAATTCCTCCATTTATCATTGGAGCAACTATCGTCTCATTAGCAACGACTGTTCCTGAAGTGCTTGTATCCGTGATTGCTACGATGCAAGGATCAACTGATTTAGCTTTAGGCAATGCAATAGGATCAATCATTGCGAATATTGGTTTGATTATGGGGATATCATTATTTGTCGCACCACCAAAACATACAAGTAAGGATTATATCATCAAAGGATTGTATATGGTGGCCTCAGCCATTATCTTAATTGCTTTAAGTCTTGATGGACTTTTAAGTAAACCTCAGAGTTTAATCTTGTGGGGTCTTCTTATCGGATTCTTTATTCTTAATATCACAAGCAGTAAAAAAGATGGCACTATGGAAGAAGTGGCTTTTGATAAAAAATATGTATTTCTATTTATCTTAGGTGCTATAAGTGTTGTGATTGGGGCTCGTTTACTCGTTGATAATGGAGTGGCGATAGCTCGAGCACTTAATATCTCAGAAGCCATTATTGGCCTCACGATTGTCGCTGTAGGTACATCATTACCAGAACTCGTCACAACAATCACGGCTTTAATAAAGAAAAACTCAAATCTTTCATTGGGCAATATTGTTGGCGCGAATATTATGAATATCTTACTTGTCATTCCATCCGCAACCTTAGTATCAACATCAGGGCTTGTCATGAGAATGCAAACAGTTGTTCAGGATATTCCATTTTCAATATTGTTTATGAGTATTGCCATGATTCCACCACTACTATTCAAACGTTTCTTTAAATGGCAAGGTCTTATGATGCTTGTAACTTATGGAATTTACTTAATCATCACAATATTATAATAAGACAGCGAAGGAATTCGCTGTTTTTTTGTGTATGTTAAAACAGAGGTGATTATGAAAAGTGTAAGTATCATTATGATTCTGTTTTTGTTTTTTACAACTCTAATATTATCAATGATTTGGATGATTGATTTTCAAATTCAAAGTGATCAGTTTTTACTGCATTCGAAGCAACTTCATCGAACCTTAAGCTTAGAATGCATCCAAGTTGGGTGTACTCAAGAAAGTATTAAGCAAAAAATAAATCAATCAATCATGCAACGCTTCATTCATCATCAATCACACTCAAATCAAATTCTCGTATTTAATCTTGAACCTTTTATCCTTAAGATTCAAATTAATCTAAAGTTACCAGCCTTAGTAAAACCAATCATACTTCAATATGAAAAAACAATGATTCAGGAGGACGACTAATGTTTGATTACTCAGTAATAGCCCCGTATATACAAGATGACTTGATTACAGATATTAACTACAATGGTCAAGATTTGTGGTGTGATCATTTGAAGAAAGGTCGGTATAAAATTCATGGGTTTTCATTTCATCAGCAGATGCAACAATTAGCTTATCGTTTTGCGAATCATGTCAATCAAACATTCAATCCAAAAACCCCACTTGTAGAGGCTCAATTTGATGGTATGAGATGGTCCATGGTTCATGAATCCATTGCTTCAAAATTATCAATTTCGATACGAAAGACCCCTATGATTGCGCGACTTACAACCAAATCAATGATCAAAGAAGCGTATGCTCCAATTCATGTGATTGAATATTTAATTCAAGCGGTGAAAGATCGAAAAAACATTCTTGTTTCAGGACTTCCTGGGGCTGGGAAAACAGAACTCATCAAGTTTTTAACATCCGCAATTACACCTTATGAAAGAATTATCACGATAGAAGACACTTTAGAAATGCATGTGCGATCACTGTATCCTCATCTTGATTGTGTCAGTTTAAAAGTAAGTGATTCATTTACCTATCAAGATGCCATTAAAGCATCACTTAGACAAAGACCTGATTGGATATTAGTATCCGAAGTACGTTCTAAAGAGGTTTATTATTTGCTTCAAAGCATGAGTACAGGGACTCATTGTTTATCGACTATCCATGCACCTAATGCATCACTGATCCCACAACGTCTCATTCACATGATTCCAGGTCATGATTTATCGTATGATCAGATGATGGCATTAATTCATGATGCTATTGATATTGGTGTCCATATTCAATCCACTATTACCAAAAAGGGGATTACTCGCTTCATTAAAGAAGTGGTGTCATTTTCGCTCAAAGAATCACATCAACCGCATATAGAGGTGGTTTATCTACGTCCTCAAAATCACCTCGAAGGTGATTCTATATGTTGAATCTACTCATGTTTTTTATCACCGGATTAATGCTTTTCTACATAAACAAGAAGATATCATTAAAGAGTTTATTTAAAAAAACACCAGTTTTAAGTTCACTTTATGGAGCAAGTCAGAGTTTTTTTCATCGAAAAGAATCATGGATTTTGTTGCTTTTTGTAAGCTTAGGTATTGGTTTTGGGAGTTTAATGTTCAAATTATCAATTCGTGCTAGCAGTGGATTAATCATCATGGGGATGGGTATGATTCCACTTTTGATTCATTATCAATCTAAAGCTCATCAACATGCTCTTACCTTTAATCAGATTACGACATTTCTTCAACATTTCTTAGCTCACTTTAAAATTCACCATCAAACCTATCATGCTTTACATGATGTCAGTCAAGTCATGGATGATCAGTATCAAGGCTACATCAGTCATGCTTTGAATCGCATCAATGAAAACGTGTCTTATCATCCGTTAACATTTCTTTATGATCTCTGTCCTCACTTTAACATTCTTAATATCATGTCTTGGGTTCAACATGTTGAAACCCATGGAATGGATCAGTCTTATGAAATCTTAGATATGCTTGAAAATGATATCGATGATTGGATTGAAGATGCAACCATTTACATCAAGAAATTACACAGTATTAAAAATAAAATACTAATCTTGGTTGGACTTTCACTCGTTATTGCTTTGTTTAATCAACATATGCTTAGTAGTTTTATGGATTTGTCAAATAATGAGGTATATCAGTTCTCAATCTTTGTATTTATGAGTGTTCTCTATTTAACGATCATAAAAGCGTTTGAGCTACTTGATACGTCATGGATATTAAGGAGTGAGTGTCTATGGAAAGATTAGTGGTCATCATCATCTGTCTCTGTTTATATGGCTTCCTATGGTTAAACAAAAAAACTTTACAGAAATTATTCCTAGAGAAGGAAACTCCTAAACTATTGCATATATTAGATCGAGGAGACGTTGAAGTTTTTTCAAAACAAAGGATACATCGTGGATTATTAGTGATTGGACTTGCGATAATTTCTTATCTGATGAAACAAAGTGTGACGATTTGGATGAGTTTGATGATTTGTGCGGTGGGGGTGATCAAGTGGCCAGAGATCACATTAAGACGAATTTATCAACGAAGACTTAATCAATTAAAAATTGAATTTCCAATTTGGTTAAGACAACTTCAAATACTCTTACAACACAATACTGTGCTTCAAAGTTTAAGATTATCGCAATCGCATGCACCGATATTATTCAAGGTTGCCTTAAAAGAACTTGTAGTTCAGCTTGAAGAAACTCCTCAAGATTTATCACTTTATACTTCATTTCTTAATGAATATCAAAGTATTGAGGTTCAACGAGCAATGAAGTTGTTGTATCGCTATAATGCGATTGGGTCAGATGATTCCACAAGACAATTATCTCGACTCATCTTGGCTACAACTAAATGGCTTCGTGATCAACGCTCTTCAATTCATAGCACCACACTATCCCTCACAGGGTGGTGGGGAATGTGTCCTCTATTAGGAGTAAGTGGCTTATTTTTGGTGATGATGGTTCAGACGATGTTGACATTATTAGAGAGGAGGTGAAGGGATGAAGGCTTTTTTTGAAGAATATGGATTAGTATTGGTTGTGACCGTAATTGCGGTAGGCATGATTGCATTCTCTGAAGACTTTAAAGTTACTTTACGTGACAATTTAAATACTCAGTGGCAAAGTATGACTGAGGTTGGTAATTAATGAAAGGATCATTTGAGTTTGCATTCATTATGACCTTTGTGATGATGTTCTTTGTGTTAGGAATAGGATTCATTAGAATAATGGTTCAATATCAAGATGCCAAAATGTTACAAGAAAGACTTATTGCGCATCTTGAAGTGATGGAACACTTTGATTCAGAAAGTTTATCCGTTTTAAGCCAGATCAGTCAATGTGAGACTTGTGAAATACACTATGAAGCTGATGAAACGAATCGTATTGAAGTTATAGTTAGTTTTCCACTCAAGTTACCCATCCTTGACTGGTCTATACGAACTAAGATACGGGCAAAGACCATTCCACTGTTTTAAAAGGCGAAATTTCGCCTTTTTTTGTTTGTGATGTGCTATTATATTGAGGTGAGGTGTCTATGATATTAACGATTGATGTAGGTAATTCAAATGTGTTTGTGGTGGGATACAAAGATGAAAGAAGAGTCTTTGAGAATCGCCAAGAAACTATAAAGGTGGATGTTGTCCAACACTATTTACATTATTTTGAAATGATTAAAGGTGTATGTGAGACTATATCAGAAATTGAAGGCATTGTGATAAGTTGTGTAGTACCACTGATTAGTGACGCTATTGTGTCATGTGTTGTGGAAGTTTTTGACATAGAACCATTGTTTGTGAGTGGGGATTTAATTCAAACCTTTGAAAATCGTTTGACGAATCCTCAAGAGATTGGCGCAGATTTATTAGCAACCACCATTGCTGTGTTAGAAAAGAATTTATACCCTGCATGTGTGGCGGATATTGGGACAGCCACAAAGGTTACTGTCATCAATGAAAATGGTGCATTTCTTGGAGGGGTCATTGCTCCTGGCATAGGAATATCCTCAATTGCCTTAAACAAATCTATTCCACATCTTCCTCCAATTGAACTAAAAGTTCCATCTAAAGTCATAGGTATTGATACCGTGAGTGCAATTCAATCAGGAGTTATGTATGGCCTTATTGGAAGTATTGAAGGTATTTGCCAATCGATAGAAAGTGAAATGAAGGTAGAGACTCGAAAAATATTAACGGGAGGATACTCAAATCTTATTCATGAACATATGCTTTCTTTCGAGTTTATGCCATACTTATTGAATGAAGGGCTACTTATCATATATAATCGAGTCGTAAAGGAGAAATCATGAAAACAAAACAAATAGCATATAATGCTTTGATTATAGCTTTAATTGCCGTCATGGCATTTGTACCATGGCTTGGATTTATTACTATTGGAACTGTTTCAATTACGATCTTACATGTTCCTGTCATTATTGCTGCACTACTTCTTGGGGGGCAAAGTGCGATTATCGCTTCATTAGCATTTGGGGTCAGTACGATGTTAGTCGCAATGACTCGTGGTGTAACACCAATCGATTTATTATTTGTGAATCCTGTTGTTTCAGTTTTACCACGTTTAATGTTTGGATTAGTCTTAGCGGGTCTTGTGAAGTTATTCAATAAAGATCGCTTTGCGGACACATTAACTGATCTCATGGTGGCGATTGTTGGAACCTTGGCGCATACATTATTTGTATTAACTATTTTATTCATGTTCTTAGGATATGAAGGAACCTTATTGACTCAAATCTCAATTTGGTGGACATTAGTATTAGGAATTCTACTCACAAATACTTCATTAGAAATCTTAGCATCTGTATTTATTGCGATTCCAGTCGTGAAAGTATTACGTCGTCGACTTCGCTAAGTTTTAAGTGTTTTAGTGCTTTACAATCTTATAGAAATACTATAAAATAGAAAAGCACTTAATCATGGCGATCGTGGCGAAGTGGTCAACGCACCGGGTTGTGGTCCCGGCACTCGCGGGTTCGAAACCCGTCGGTCGCCCCATTTTAAAAACAAAGCACCTACTTAAGTAGGTGCCTTTTTTATTCACTTATCGCCTTATCAATGAAAGAGTGAATTAGTGCAAAGATTTGATCTTGATAAGTAATATCCTCCACTAAATTATGATTAACACCTTCTAAGCATATCAATTGTTTATGAAAACTACACGTTTTCTCATAGGCATAATAACTACTACTTAATGGAATTCTTGAATCCTTAGATCCATGGATAATAAGGAGTGGACAACAGACATAATGAATGGAGTCTCTATATTCTTTAATGACATCTTTAAATGTCTTCTCAAAGCTTGCAGGGAGGGGTAGAAAATCGGTGTCGGTTTCAATGTTTTTAGGAAGTAATGACTTCACGACTTTATTTTTAACATTCTCAAAGGTGATGTAATCAAATGCAGGAGCTAATAGAATTAATCGATTGAGTTTAACTTTTGAAGCAATTGCGCTCGCAACGACACCTCCCATTGAAAATCCAATCACAAACATTTTTTTATGACTCAGCGAGATTTGAGCAGCTCGATCAATCATTCTTTCCACCCATAACTTAGCATTATCATCCTTTTCATCAAGTGGATCATAGATGGCAGGATAGAAGACAGAAAAACCTTCATTCTCTAGATAAGCAATGAGTGGATCTAAGGCATGCCAACGTCGTTTAGAATAACCATGGACAATCAATATCGCAGTCGATTGATTCTTGAATCGTTTAAAGATAGATTTCATAAGTATTCCTCTAGCAGTATTATACCATGATAAACTTTATTTTTTTGAGATGCAGGGAGTTGTGAGTTTACATTGAAAAAACACAAGATAACAAGTATAATGTCAACATAAAAACGATGGAGATAAAAATGAGTAAAAAAGATATTTTAGTAGAGATTTCAGCCCGACATGCCCATGTTACCCAAGCTGATTTAGAAGTATTGTTTGGAGAAGGAGCTACCTTAACCGCTACAAAGCCATTGTCTCAACCTGGACAATATGCAACATCACAAAAGATTGATGTGGTAGGACCACGTAACACGCTAAAAGGAGTTACAATTCTAGGACCAGTAAGAAGCGCAACGCAAGTTGAAGTGTCCGCGACAGAAGCAAGAAATCTTGGAATTAAAGCCCCTGTGCGTGAATCTGGAAATATAGTGGGTTCTGCAGGAGCAACTCTAGTAGGACCAATGGGATCGATTACTATTGAAGAAGGTGTGATTGTTGCGAAACGTCATATTCATTTCTCAGATAGTGAAGCTATTGAATACAATGTTCAAGATAAAGAGATAGTTTTAGTCAAAGTCACCTCAGAAGATCGCACTTTGATCTTCGATGATGTGGTTGTACGTGTTCATCCAAATTTCAAAGCTGCAATGCATATTGATACTGATGAATCTAATGCCGCGGGAATTAGTGGTGAAGTTATGGGAGAAATCATAAAAAAGGTGTAAACTAAGTTTGGGGGAGTAAAGGGAAAGAATGCTCAAATGAGCCAAGGACAACATATGAATCATGTTTTTATCCTTAATCCAGCAAGTGGAAAAAAGAAATCAACATCACTTGTGGAAGATATTCATACTCACATGGGGGAACTCAAGGAACCCTATGAAATCGTCTTCACCGAATACGCTGGACATGCGACTGAGATTGCAGCCAACTATTATGAACCAGACACATGTGTGTACGCTGTAGGAGGCGATGGCACTGCTTATGAAGTATTGAATGGATTACAAGATAATGTCTGTATGGCGATTATTCCAGCCGGTACAGGCAATGATTTTTATCGCATGCTTGATCTAGGTAAAGACTTAAAAACGGCCTTAAAGGACACTATCTTTGGTCGAGAGGTTAAAGTGGATTATGCGGTTGCGAATGGTAAGAAATTCATCAATATGATGGCGATGGGTTTAGATGCCCACGCAAATCGAATTGCCCAAGATATTACCCGAAAGATGCCAATACCTCGTGTTTTAGTGTATGTAGCGGCTGCACTTTTAGCAATCGCAAATCCTGTTAAAATTGAAGTTGAAGCAAAAATAAACGGTGAAGTCATCCGAAAGCGCATTGTCTTATCTGCGATAATGAATGGCAAATGGTATGGAGGTGGCTTTACTCCGACACCTAATGCTAGTATCCAAGATGGAAAACTTGATATTTGCTTAGTGGATGATTGCAGTTTACTTAGAAAACTTCAATTATTACCGATGTACTCTAAAGGAACTCATGTGAATGAGAAAGAAGTGAGTTTCTATCAAACAGAAGAATTCACATTAACAACAAAAGAATTAGCTCCATTATCCATTGATGGGGAAGTATACCAAGAGAATTCACTTCATGTGAAGATGATTAAGCAACAACTTCGTATGAGAGTACCTCAACAATCCGCACTTCAATAAATGTCTTCTCAATGAGGAAGTAGACGTTATTTAACCCCATAAAGGAGGACTATATGAAACATATTCGAGTGATTGTGTCAGACATTGATGGCACACTACTTAATGATGAAAAAGAATTAACTGATGTGACTAGAGATACTTTAATTGAAGCTCAAGAAAAAGGGTATAAATTAATCCTTGCATCAGGACGAAATGTCGCCATGGTGATGCCACTGGCTAAGCAATTACGTATGGATGAGTTTGAAGGCATGATTATTGGTTCTAATGGCCAACAACGCTATGATTTTAAAGATGAGGAATTTGTTGAAGATGGAGTATTAGATTCAGAACTTGCTAAAGAAATCTTTATGTTTTCAAAGCGTAATCATCTTCAAGTCTTAGTAGAACATAAGGGAGGGTTTTTAATCCATACTCCATGGATACTTCTTCCTGTCAAAATCATTCTCTTATATCTCAAAACACGTCAATTATTAAAAAGGAAGCAAACAGAGCCATATCAAATCTTATCAGGATTTATGATGGAACCATCTATGAAAGTGAAATCTCTTCGCTATCCTAAGCAACTAGATATTGAAGTCACGAAAATGGGAATCTCACAATACAAGTTAATCTTTCAAAGTAAAGAAAAAAGACTAAACGATCTTTTTAAATCAAAGGCAAATCTTTCTAAAGTAACATCATTTTGGTATGATGTAATGCCACTTGGCATGAGTAAGGCTGTTGGACTTGAATGGGCTTCAAAGAAGTGGGATATTCCATTATCTGACTTCATTGCCTTTGGGGATGCAAATAATGATATAGAAATGATTAATGCGGTCGGTCTTGGTTATGCGATGGCTAATGCAATGGATGAAGTGAAGGAAGCTGCAGATTATATTTGTGCTTCAAATAATGACAATGGCATTGCTTCGGTCATATCTGCTTTAATTAATCACTAGAGTGGTGTATAATCAATAAGTACTCATTAGGAGGTAATTTAATGAAACATGCAACTGCAGGTACATTCGAATCATTAGTATCGCAAGGTGTGGTCTTAGTTGATTTCTGGGCTGACTGGTGTGGACCATGTAAAATGGTTGCCCCTGTACTTGATCAATTAGAAAAGGAATATGCTGGAAAACTCGACGTTGTTAAAGTTGATGTTGATAGTGAAGGAGCGCTTGCCCAAAAGTTTGGGATTGTCTCTATTCCAACCCTTGTCTTATTCAAAGATGGCCAACAAATTGGCCAAGTGATTGGATTCCAAGCTAAACCAATGTTAAAACAATTTATTGCTTCAAAAGCAGGCATCTAAGAAGGGAAACCTTCTTTTTTGTTTATTTTTACTAAACTTTATGTTTTTTTATTGATTTATTTCTCAATGTTTCTTATAATGACTTCTGTGTTTAATAAAAACAACTTATATTTTTAGCAATACTAAACAAGGAGGTTAATATGAACATTGGACAACGCATCAAACAACTAAGAATTAAAAATGGATTAACCCTAGAAGAACTGGCTTCTCGTACTGAATTATCAAAGGGTTTCTTATCTCAACTTGAGCGTGATCTGACCTCGCCTTCAATCTCCACACTCTCTGATATTACAGAAGCTTTAGGATTATCACTCTCAATGTTTTTCCAAGAAGAGAAACAAGAAAAGGTTGTCTTTAGTAGTGATGACTTCTTTGTGGATGAGCGTGATGATCAAATCATCACGTGGATTGTGCCGAATGCACAGAAAAATGATATGGAACCCATTGAACTCACGCTTAATCCAGGAGCTAGCAGTTTCACAATTGATCCACATGTTGGGCAAGAATTTGGATATGTACTTTTAGGAAAGGTAACACTTATCGATGGTGATAAATCTTATGTGCTTAAAAAAGGTCAAACTTTCTATATTCAAGGGACTTATCAGCATTACTTAAGAAATGATTCATCGCAAACTGCCAAAGTCATTTGGGTGTGTACCCCACCAATATTTTAGAAGGAGTAACTATGAAACCATTGATAGAGTTTAAAAACATTGTTAAGAGTTTTGATGACATTATTGTATTAAAAGGGATTACTTTAAATATTCTTGAGAATGAGTTTGTAACATTATTAGGTCCTTCAGGGTGTGGAAAAACGACTTTACTTCGAATTCTTGGAGGTTTCATTGAACAAAATAATGGGGAGATTTATTTTGATGGTATCGAAATTTCAAAGCTTCCACCATATAAGCGAGAAATTAACACTGTGTTTCAAAGATATGCATTATTTCCTCATATGAACGTCTTTGATAATATAGCATTTGGGCTTCGGATTAAGAAAACAAGTGAAGATATCATAAAACAAAAAGTAGAAAAGATGCTTAGACTTGTTGGTCTTGTGGGGTTCGAGAAAAGAGCTGTAACACTTCTTTCTGGAGGTCAACAACAACGGGTTGCGATCGCACGAGCACTTGTGAATGAACCGATGGTTTTACTTCTTGATGAACCTTTAGGAGCACTTGATTTAAAACTAAGAAAAGAAATGCAAATTGAACTTAAGAAGATTCAAAAGGAAGTTGGGATTACCTTTATCTATGTGACTCATGATCAAGAAGAGGCGTTAACCATGTCTGATAAAATTGTGGTCATGAATGAAGGAGAGGTTCAGCAAATTGGTTCACCAACTGATATCTACAACGAACCTGAGAATCGTTTTGTGGCAGATTTTATTGGTGAATCAAATATTCTAGAAGGCATCATGCATGATGATTATGTTGTGAGTTTTGATGGCATAACCTTTGAATGTGTTGACTATGGTTTCCATGATAATGAAGAGGTTGATATTGTAGTTCGTCCTGAAGATATTGATATCGTGAGTGTTACTGAAGGAAAAATTCAAGGTGAAGTCATTTCTTCACTATTCAAAGGGGTTCACTTCGAAGTCTTTGTGAAGAGTCAACATCGTCAATGGATGATTCATACGACAGATCCTGTCGTCATTGGAAGTCAGGTAGGGTTATTCTTCTATCCTGAAGATATCCATGTGATGAGTAAGCAGGGGGCTTATTAATATGAAACTCTATCGCACATTTGTTCAACCTTATCTATTTTGGATGAGTATATTCATTGTTGTACCGATGTTGCTTATTGTATTCTATGCATTCACAACCTCAGGCAATGATATTATCAGCTTTAGATTTACTTTGGATAATTTCCTAAAATTCAGTGAGCCGATATTCCTTAGAGTACTATTACGCTCGTTATCCATTGCGATGCTTACAACGCTGATTTCTATTGTGCTTGGTTATCCAGTAGCTTATCTAATTTCCCAAACTAGTGAGCGTGTTCAAACATTTCTAATTCTACTGATAACCATCCCCATGTGGATCAATATGCTTGTGCGTACATATGCATGGATTGGCATTCTATCGGAAAACGGATTAATTAATTCATTCATGACTTGGCTTGGTTTACCTACTTTAAATCTTATGTATACAGATTTTGCGGTCATTTTAGGGATGGTGTATAACTTTTTGCCATTTATGATTTTATCTATCTATACTGTACTTGCGAAGCTTGATAAAGCTTTAATTCAAGCAAGTTATGATTTAGGGGCAAACAAGACGCAAACATTCTTGAAAGTGGTATTACCATTATCAGTTCCTGGAATTATCTCAGGGATTACTTTAGTCTTTCTTCCCGCTGTTAGTACATTTGTGATACCTCGCTTTCTTGGTGGAGGGAACTTTGTCCTCATTGGTAACTTAATCGAAACTCAGTTTATCACTGTTGGAGAATGGAATTTTGGGAGTGCCATCTCTATGATTATGGCAAGTGTGATTATGTTAACAATGTTCATCACCAAGCGATTTGATCAAGACATTGAAGAGATTCAAACGCGTAAGGAGGTGGGATAATGGTCGGTAGTAAGAAAGCGACTTTATCTAAAGTTGTGATGATTGGAGGAGTCTTATTATTCTTTTATCTTCCTATTCTCATCCTCATGGTGTTCTCGTTTAATGATTCACGTTCACTGACCTCATGGGCAGGTTTCTCACTTCGTTGGTATGAGGATTTATTCTCTTCTCGTGATGTGATGAGTGCAGTGACCACGACCATCTTTATTGCGGTAGTCTCGACCATTGTTTCAACTTTTGTAGGAACTTTGACCGCCATTGGGTTGAGTAAATCTAAGAAGATAGTGAAGGATGTCGTTAACTCTATCAACAATCTTCCTATCCTTAATCCTGAGATTGTGACTGCGATTGGGTTGATGTTATTGTTTAGTGCACTCAATTTACCACGTGGGTACTTAACATTATTATTAGCTCATATTAGTTTTTCAATCCCATATGTTATCTTGACCATTCTTCCAAAGCTACGCTCACTAGATCCCAATCTTGCGGAAGCTGCGATGGATTTAGGGGCAACGCCGTGGCAAGCACTCACTAAAGTCATCGTTCCTCAGATCACTCCTGGCATTCTTGCGGGGGCATTGATTGCATTTACCATGTCATTTGATGATTTTGTGATTTCATACTTTGTGACGGGTGGTGGAGTTAAAAATATTTCGATTTTAGTGTATACTATGTCTCGGCGTATAAATCCTTCGATTAATGCGTTATCCACACTCATGGTCTTAGTAATAACCATCGTCTTGGTGTTAATCAACATCATTCCATTATTAAATAAGAAAGAAAGGATGCCAATAGAATGAAAAAAATCATTGGATTAGTATTAATTGGTTTACTTGTATCTGCAGGTCTAACTGCATGTGTGTCAAAAGAAACACTTCGTGTGTTTTCATGGGGAGTTTATATTGATGAAAGTTTGATTGCGGAGTTTGAAAAAGAGCACAATGTTCGTGTCATTTATGATGAGTTTGCATCAAATGAAGAAATGTATACTCGCTTACTTTCAGGTGAACAATATGATGTGTTAGTTCCGAGTGACTACACTATTGAGCGCTTGATTCAAGAGAACTTATTACAACGTCTTGATTTATCAAAAATCCCAAATCGTAGTGGCTTAATTCCTGAACTTGTTGGTCTTCCTCATGATCCACAAGGGCAATACTCAATGCCTTATTTTTGGGGTAATGTCGGTCTTGTTTATAACAAGAATAACGTTGCATTAGAAGATTTAGAACAGTTAGGATGGGAAATCTTAAGAAATCCTACTTATGCAGGACGTATTTATTTCTATGATTCTGAGCGTGATGCCTTCATGATTGCCTTAAAAGCGTTAGGATACTCAGTGAACACCGTCAATGAAGCTGAAATTCAAGAGGCTTATGAATGGTTACTTCAAATGGATGCAACGATGAATGTGGTTTATGTGACTGATGAAATCATTGATTCCATGATTGCTGGAAATAAAGATCTAGCGGTGATGTATTCTGGTGATGCTGTGTATGTTAGTTATGAAAATGAAGATATGGGATTCTATGTTCCAGAACAAGGAACTAACCTTTGGGTCGATGCTATGGTTATCCCAGCCAATGCTCGTAATGTGGAGTTGGCCCATAAATGGATTAACTTCATGTTGTCACATGAAGCTGCCCTCGCGAACACGATTGAAGTCGCTTATACAACTCCTGTCAAATCTGTCTTTGATGAAGTGACTAGTGATGGTGGAGATTATGAGGATTATGTGGATTCTTATGTTCCTCGTTTAGGTCATCCATTTGATGAGGTATATCGTTATAATAACGAAATCAAGAAGCTATTATCTGATCTGTATACTTTAGTGAAAGCACAATAAAACAGAGGGTTAATCCTCTGTTTTTCTTTTTTTATTGATGCCTTTTTCAGTGTTAAGTTTCTTTAAAAATTGGTTGCATTTTAATTGGTGCGTGTGTATAATAGTAAGGCACAGCAGTGAAACAGCCATCGGTTCCTTAGCCAAGTGGTAAGGCAATAGACTGCAACTCTGTGATCATCGGTTCGAATCCGATAGGAACCTCCAAATGAAATGGGGATGTGGCGGAATAGGCAGACGCGACGGACTTAAAATCCGTTGATGGTAACATCGTATGGGTTCAAGTCCCTTCATCCCCACCATTTCAATTTAGGTTTATAAGTGCGCCCATAGCTCAATTGGACAGAGCGTTTGACTACGGATCAAAAGGTTGTGGGTTCGACTCCTGCTGGGCGCGCCATTTTATTTATTATGTTGTCAGTAGCTTAAAAACTCGGGATGTAGCACAGCTTGGTAGTGCACTTGATTTGGGATCAAGGGGTCGCAGGTTCGAATCCTGTCATCCCGACCAGTTTTTATTGGCGGGATAGCTCAGCTGGCTAGAGCGCTCGGTTCATACCCGGGAGGTCGTGGGTTCGAGTCCCACTCCCGCTACCAATTGTTTAAGTGGCCAAAAGGGACCCTTAGCTCAGTTGGTCAGAGCTGCCGGCTCATAACCGGTTGGTCGTAGGTTCGAGTCCTACAGGGTCCACCAAAACTGGAGGAATACCCAAGTGGTTGAAGGGATCGGTCTTGAAAACCGACAGGAGGTAAAATCTCGCGTGGGTTCGAATCCCACTTCCTCCGCCAGTTTCTTATCACATTCTTATCTTTAGTTATCGCGGGGTAGAGCAGTCTGGTAGCTCGTCGGGCTCATAACCCGGAGGTCGTAGGTTCAAATCCTGCCCCCGCAACCAATGGTTCTGTAGCTCAGTCGGTAGAGCAATGGACTGAAAATCCATGTGTCGTCGGTTCAATTCCGACCGGAACCACCATTATAAAAATTACCACTCATCGAGTGGCTTTTTTATTTTTTAAAGGTTTTCTTATATATTCGATGAGTTGGTGAGGATAAAACTTTATCTAGCTGCCATTCATCAAAAGACTCGAGTTTATAGAGGGAATTGATATTCACAATATTTTGGTGGGTACATGCTCTTAGAAATGCTCCACGTGCGTGTTTCGCATGCACTGAGATGATCTTTTCTTGACCATCCATGATGGAGATAAAACTAGTATCAATGATTAAGGCATGAGATTTAAGTTCATTGAGATCAATTTTATCTTTGAATTCTTGCGAACATATTAAAACAATCACTTTATGATGTGAATGAATGAGCTGTTGGGTGACATCATGTTTGATGATAGTGGAGGGGTTTTGATAACCAAGTTGTTCAAAGGGTGTAAGAAAGTCAAGGCGATAGGATTGTATCTTATCAAGAGGTTTGAGTAACCCATATAAAGTGGAGTAAATATAGGCATGTTCTTGTAAGTAATGAACGTGTTGATGTGTCATATCACTTACATGAAGATATTTAAAAGCCTCCCCAAAATAATAGAAGATCGCGGGATGAACAACTGGATTTTGTAGTTCTTCAAAAAGCTTATTCGCAAGCTTTTCTGAAATTGAGAATAATGTTTGAAGTTGTTTGGTATTACATGATTTGAGTGAAGCTAATAGTGGTTGAGTTAGACTGTGCCCATGGGGTCGAGTGGCTTTAATGGTGGTCTTTTGAATTTTGAATGCCTTAGAAGGGGATAAAATGAATTTCATACGACTCCTTATTAATATCCTGAGAATTCAACACCACTATGGTGTCCAGTGTCTTGTGTAATAAGTTTATTGTCTTGATAGAGTGAAAGTGTTATGACGCCTTCTAAACCCTCTTTAATCATATTACTCATCGATCCTTGTTTTGGTGAGACTAAAGCAATGCTTGAAGGAGAGTAAATATTGAAAATCGCTTTAAGATTTCCTTGGGTCAATGTAATAATCCTTGTGTTGTCATCAATCGTTTCGATATGAAACTTGGCGAAAGTATAGGTTGCGAAGCGATATTCTTGTGTTCCTAAGGTGATGTTCGCAATAAGGCCTTCAAATTCAAAACCAAGCATAGGAATGGTTGCGATCGAAAGAAATACACTGATATTTGGATTTGAGAAGTTGTTAGATTGACACCATACATATTTCCTTGGAAATGAGGTACCCCAATCCTTTTCGATATATCCTTTTTGATTTTTAAATGAAGTGGTATGTTCATTGAGGGTTATTGTGCCACTTAAAGTATGATTCATTGAGACAATCCCATGATTACATTCCATTCTTGGGATGTAATGGAAGGGACCCATGATGGTAGGGGAGATTATAGTAGTTTGAATAGGTGTAAGATCATGAAGTTCGCAGTTCATTTTTAACTGAAAATCATCTTCCTTCACATTAATCAAGACTTGATTAAGTGAAAAAATTTGATTCTTAATGGTGACTTGAAAAGGATTTTCTTGGACATGAAAATCATTCTTATCAAATCGAATATACTTGAAGATCATGTGAGGAGAAATGAATACTTGTATAAATGCATGGGGGTCTTTTGAGTTAAGTGTTACCCCAGGAATAAGTGCGAGAGTAAGATTTGCTTCTTCCAATACAAACTTGTAATACCAACCTTCAAAGAAGTTTTGACGGCGGTGACCATGAAATCCAATATCCTTAAATTTCTTCATAGAAATACCTCAACTTTATTATACAAGAAATGATTGTGTTATAATATTCGCATTAAGGAGAATCGTTATGTCCAATAAGGTTTTAAAACGTAGTGAAGTTCCAGTAGAGTCTACATGGGACTTAACATCCATCTTTGAAAATGATGCGGCATGGGAAGCAACATTTGAAAAAGTATCTGAATCATTAAAAGGAGTTTCATCACTAAGAGGAACATTATCCACGAGTGCTGAAAGTTTACTCAATGCGATTAAAACTCAAGAAACTATCGGGTATGATCTTGGTTTCTTGTATGTGTATGCTCATCTTCAATTTGACACAGATACTACCAATAATCGCTATCAAGGATATTTCTCAAAAATTCAAAGTTTATATGCGAATTTTATGGCAGCTTTTTCATTCTTTAAAACAGAATTACTGGCTGCGGATGAAGGCGTTATTCGCTCATTTTTAGATCATGATGATTTAAAAATCTATACTCATGATTTCAATCAACTCTTTGCGAATCGAAAATTTATCCTTTCTGATAAAGAAGAAACATTATTAGCGCAAGCCAGTGAAGTCTTTGGTGCTCCAAGTTCAATCTTTGGCATGCTAAACAATGCGGATATTAAGTTCCGTGATGTGACGAATGAACTTGGTGAGAAAGTTCCTTTATCTCATGGTCGTTATGTGTTGTTCCTCGAAAACAAGAATCGTGATGTGAGAAAAGATGCTTTCATGGCTATGTATGAAACATTTAAAGGATTAAAGAATACTTTCGCCACCACACTATCGTCCGCTATTAAAGTTCATAATTTCAATGCGAAGGTTCGTGGATATGATTCAGCTCGTCATGCGGCACTAAGTGCAAATCATATTCCTGAAAGCGTGTATGACGCGCTTGTAGAGGCTGTAAATGACAAACTGGACTATTTACATTCTTACGTTGATTTACGCAAGAAAGCCCTCAAACAAGACGATGTGGCGATGTATGATATGTATACACCTTTAGTTGAAAGTGTTGAGACTAAATTCACGTATGAGTTTGCGAAAGACATTATTCTTAAAGCATTAAGTATTCTAGGGGATGAATATCTTGAAGTACTTCATAAAGCTTTTGATGAGCGTTGGATTGATGTGTATGAAAATGAAGGTAAGCGATCTGGTGCTTATTCCTCGGGTACCTATGGCACTAATCCATATATTCTCATGAACTGGCAAGATAACATTGATAATGTCTTTACTTTAGCTCATGAGTTAGGTCACTCAGTGCATTCCTACTTCACACGTAAGTATCAACCATTTGTGTATGGAGACTATTCTATCTTCTTAGCGGAAGTTGCCTCCACCACTAATGAAATTCTTCTAACAGATTACATGTTGAAGGAATTTGATGATCCTAAACTCAAAGCTTACCTCATCAATCATTATCTTGATGGATTTAAAGGTACAGTCTTTAGACAAACTCAATTTGCAGAGTTTGAACATGTGATACACCAAGCTGACCAAAATCAAACCCCACTTACTCAAGAATTCTTAACAACCACATACTTCGAACTTAATAAGAAGTATTATGGGGAAGTCATGACTTATGATGAAGAGATTGGCTATGAATGGGCTCGTATTCCTCATTTCTACTATAACTATTATGTATTCCAATATGCGACTGGTTTCTCAGCAGCTTCTGCGCTTTCAGCTCGCATCTTGAGTAATCCTAAGGAGAATGTGACTCCATATCTCAACTATCTTAAAGCGGGATCAAGTGATTTCCCAATTGAGGTGTTGAAGAAGGCTGGAGTGGATATGACGACGAATCAAGCGACTAAAGAAGCATTAGATGTCTTTAAACAACGTCTTGATGAATTAATGAAACTTGTATAAATAAGAAAGGACCACTTCAATGAAGTGGTCCTTGTTTTATTTTAGGATAGCTTGTAGACGCTCTTTAATTGGTGAATGAGAATAGGTGAGTTCAACCACAAGAGGATGTGGATTAAGATGCACAAAGTTAGTTTTGCCTAAGATCTTAAAGGCTTCTACCGCGGCTTTCTTATATCCTAATGACACCATCATTTGATCGGCTTTATATTCCATGCTTCTTGAGAAGCGAGATGTGATAATGGATAAAAGAAGTTGTAGAGGTTCAATAAGTACAAAGAAGACCATGAGTTTAAAGATGAGGGTGTTCTCATTAACATTAAATGTAGTGCTTATATCTAAGATGGTAAGAAGCCATTGGAATAAACCGAGAATCATGAATAAATTTAAAGCATTGATAAGAAGTAGTTTAAGAACATCTTTATGCTTGGCGTGTCCAATTTCGTGGGCAAGTACACTTGTAATTTGATCGTCATTAAGTTTACTTAGTAACGTGTCAAATAAGATAATATGTTTAAACTTTCCAAATCCTGTAAAGAATGCATTGAGTCGATTGGAGCGTTTCGATGCATTCATCATTGAGATTTGCTTTACTTCATAGTTTGCTTTCTTGGCGACTTCTTGGATTTTGTTTTTTAATGGACCTTCTTCAAGGGGAGACAATTTATTAAATAATGGAATTAAAACCGGAACATATAATATCTGAGTAATGATGATAAAAGCTAGGGCTCCAAGCCATGCAGTGAGTAAAAACGAAGTTGGGCTTGTTAGGATTAAGTAGAGAAGTCCACTGATTAAAGGTAATCCAATTACTAAAAATAATAATGCGCCTTTAATCTTATCTTGAACCCAAAGTTTGAAGGTTGTGTTTGAAAATCCAAAAGGAATTTCTATCATGAGTTGATTTAGCCACTCAATGGGTAAATTGATGATACTTTGAAGGGTGAGCACAATGACTAAGAAAAGGATGTTATAAAGTAAGATATTATTAACATCATATAGCATGAGGATTGTCGTATTGGTTTGAAGTAAAGATGAAATGAGTGGTGCAATCCATAAAAAGAAAATGATATTAAGAACAAGAGATATCATTTTTGATCCGATTTTAAAACGGGAGTTCACTAAAGTATACGTTTTAAATTTCTCATATCCTTGACGATCATAGATGTCTTTCACAAGGGGATCAAGGGGTTGATCTAAGGTTGTGATATTCAGTTGAATGAGAATGATTTCAAGGATACTCATAAAGATGAGGATGGATAAAAGAAGGGTCATGGTTGGATTCATAAGTGATGCTCCTTAACATTCTTAGTCTATCAGAATTTAAGATGGTTCGCTATCATCACTTGAATACATCCTTCCTTTTTTTGAAACATCAGAGAAGTATTGCATGAATGATTACATTAAATACATCATTATAATCACAAATAAGGCATTTAAGGACAAAAAAAGAAGGCGGATTATTTAGCCTTCTTATTAATCGATAAAGATCTTAACAACATCGCCATCCGCAGACTCGACATTGACGATTTCACCCGTTGCGCCTTCTTCAATGGCCGCCATAATCATATCCACATCAACACCTTTCATATCAATTGGATTTCCATCAACTTTGAGTTGACCTGATAGGTTTAAACCGGCCTTGACTAAGGATGTTGGGACATTAATGCGAACCACATCACCTTTTGCGCTATCAACGACGACACGAAGCATTTTCTTGCCGCCAGCAGGATTAACGTTAATCACGGGAGCGACTGGTGGAATAGGTGCGCTCTGTAGGCCTAATGCTTCAAGAAGTTTAAGTCCATCTTCAACACTAATTGTGCCATCTTTGACCATTTGTAGGATTTGTTCTTTTGAGTTCATGTTTTCTCTCACTTTCTTAAGTTAGTTAGTTGGTTTGTATAAATCATCGGTTGTTGGGACATCATAATTGATATACCCATCATTGATAATCTTGCCATCTTGGATGATAATCAGATGTGGCATCATGACCATCACAAATGGTGATTTCTTTTTGTTTATCATCAGTTGATCCTCCTTTATTGGCTGAGTCGATCTACGACTTCATTCAATGTGGCTTGATAATTGGAGTAACGATCATTAATGATAGATCCGTCTTCAATTAAATTTAGATGTAGAAACATCATGTGGATGATGTTGGAAAAGTTGTGCTTTTTCACTTTCCTCACCTCCGTTCTTTACTTTTTGATGAAAGCTAAAGCCTCTTCTACGCTCATTTCGCCAGACTTGATCTTTGCCAAGACTTCATCTTCGTTTATCTTTGGTTTTGGTACACTGAATCCCATCTTCGCGACAATGGAATCTAAGCTTTTCTTGACCGTTGGATAAGAGATTTCAAGTTCTCTTTCCATTTCTTTGATGTTGCCTTGAACCCTTACAAAGGTTTCGACGAAATATAATTCTTCTTTTGACAAGTAACTAAATCGCGATAGTGCGAACTCACCTGTAATCTCGGTGTTACATGTGTGACATGATAACTTGGTACATAATAGTGAACCTCCACATACTGGACAAGTTCCAAATACTTCTTTTTTCATTGTGTTTTCTCCTATTGTATTTCGATGAGTACGTTGGCGTCATTAGATCTTACTTCAACAAGCGTGAAGGGTTCCATCCCCTTTAGCTCTTTGAATATTCCTTTGACAGTTTGAATGATGACTTCTTTATTTTCACGAATGAATCTTTGAGAATCTTCATCCATATCCTTGACGAATTTAGATGTCCATAAGCCGAATCGCACAAAGGTTAATGCTAGTCCAAAGCCTATGGAAGGTAGGTTAATATTCTTATCTTCTGTTTTGATCATGATCTTGATTTTGCTTGCCATACCATCACCTCACCTACAGTTTAACTCTTTTTTCTCATATGTCAATACACAAATTAATAAAATTAATATAATAATTAAATATTTTAATAAATTAATCAATTATTATGGTTTTTGGCTCAAAATTTGTGGGTTTTAATAAAAAATGAAGCCAAAATTCAGCAGAAGTCCTTCGTCAAAGAGTGATTCACACCTAAAAATGAATCAAATAATCAATCAGGAAAGATACAATTTGAACTAATTTATTACTTTTATAAAAAAAACCATGATTAATCATGGTCAAGTTCAATGGATTCGACAGTGGTATTAAAGATAATATTTCCTTGATGAGTGTTAAGGACAAGATGTCCATATTCATTAACACCTTCAAGAGTTCCAACATAGGTTTTTGATAAATGAGTGATTTTTACTTTCTTAAGATGATGAAGAAGATGTTGATTGATACGATGCTGAACCAAACGAGGATGTTTCATATGGATAGTGAAATGATTGAGGATTGATGCACATAATGCTAGAGGATCGATCATGTCATCACTAAACTCATGAAGTGACCCCGCAAGATCCTTAAGTTCATTTGGAAATGTCGAGACACTATGATTAATTCCAAATCCAACGACGATTCCATTTGGAAAGCTTTCACACAACACCCCACCCACTTTTTTATCCTGAATTAAGATATCATTGACCCATTTGATATGAGGTCTAAATCCAAAATCAAGGAGGGCATTAAGGATGGAAGCCCCAATGACTAATGAAATGGGATATTCAAGTTTATCATGAACTGAAAATGAAACATACAAGCCTTGATTTGGTGCACAATAAAATGATCGCTCATGAGTCCCTCTTCCAGCACTTTGATGATGAGCCACCACTAAGGTTGGTTCTTTGGGAGAAATCTTTTTAAGATAGGTATTCGTACTTTCAATCACATCAAAGAGGTCCACCTTGTGAATCCAAGGTGGACTGATACTTTTGAGTTCATTGAGATCAAATGAGGGTGGGGTGGACGTCTTTTTTAATGATGTCATAAATCATCTCGCTTATTTCATCACTACTTTTTCCTTCAATCGAGTGATAAGGAATGAGAGGATGAAGTGTCAGGGTGATGGGTTGTTTAATTCGTGTATCAAAGGGATCGTAGGCATGGGATAAAGATATGGGTAATATATTCGCTTGTGCCATCTTGACGATTCCAAAAGCTTTAGCTTTAAATGGATTCATGGAATCACTCTTAGATCGTGTTCCTTCGGGAAAGATAAGTACATTATGGCCTGATTTAATCGCTTGGGTGCATTCACGAAGCATCTTAACATTACCTTCTCGCGAAGAACGATCAAAGTAAATCAAGTCAATTGTATCACCCCATGCGCCAATGCCTAAAATCTTACGATTTTCAATCTTAGAAACAAAACTCATTGGAGATTTTACTCCACATAAGATAGGTAAAGGATCAGTGAGACCTTGATGATTACACACAATGAGTGTGTGAGTCATGTTTTCACTATATTCACCATGATTCACCACAAGTTTACGTCCTAGAAATTTCAGCCCTAATCGTGACCAAAACTGGACGCGTGCATGTCTTTTCGCTTTAGATGCTTTACGATATATGAATGCATCAAGATGAAGCCAAGGCAAGATCAAACAAAGGGCAAGAAAGCGAAGTGCTTTAATTACCAATCGCAAAGAGAATTTCTCCTTCACATACGACTTGTCCATCCAGGGCATCTAATGTTGCCTTCACTGTGGCAATCCCGATGGTTCCACGCATATTCTTTAACCCAACATGATAATAAAGCGTGTCTCCAGGAGCGACCATCTTTTTAAAACGCATGCGATTAATCCCCGCAAAGTATACATATTTCCCTTCATTTTTAGGATCGAGCAAGACTAGGATAGCTCCTGTGTCTGCTAAGCCTTCCACAATCAGTACTCCAGGAAACACATGTTTGTTTGGAAAGTGTCCTTGAAAGACTGCTTCATTCACCGTAATGTTCTTTTTTGCAATGATACTTGTTTCTGTTGGTGTATCGACCACACAGTCGACATAAAGAAATGGATAGCGATGGGGTAGTATCGCTTGAATTTGATCGGAAGTTAATTTCATGATTTGACCTTTCTAAAACACAATGTCGCGTTATGTCCACCAAACCCTAAGGAATTGGATAAGACCACATTAACCTCTTGAGTGCGTCCAACGTTAGGTACTACATCAAGATCACATTCAGGATCATCCGCATGGGTATTAATGGTGGCGGGAATAAATCCATCTTCAATCGCTTTAATACTTAGGATTGCTTCGACAGCTCCTGCTGCCCCAAGCATATGCCCCGTCATCGACTTGGTGGAAGAGACGGCAACTTTAGTTGCGTATTCACCCAAAGCCGTTTTAATTGCTTTGGTTTCAGTTTTATCATTCAGAGGTGTCGATGTCCCATGGGCATTAATATAGTCGACTTCTGAAGGTTTCACTTTCGCTTCTTGCATCGCCATAATCATCGCTTGTGCACCACCATCACCACTTTCAATAGGTGCAGTGATATGATGGGCATCACTCGTAGCCCCATAACCCACAAGTTCAGCATAAATATGAGCTCCTCGTTTTAGGGCATGTTCGTATTCTTCTAAAACTAAGACACCGGCTCCTTCTCCCATGACAAAGCCACTACGTGCTTGATCAAAAGGAATGGATGCACGATTCACATCTTCACTTTCATTAAGAGCTCTCATCACCATAAATCCAGCCATTGAGAGTGGGGTAATGGAAGCTTCACTGCCCCCTGCAAGCATGATATCCATAAGACCAAATTTGATCTTGTGAAAAGCATCTCCTATTGCATTCGCCCCTGCGGCACATGCCGTGACCACACATGAACAATATCCTTGTGCATGATGATCAATGGCTACTTGACCTGCCGCTAGATTTGCCAAGGCCATCGGAATGAAGTAAGGTGTAATTCGAGTCGGGCCACGATCAAGCATTTGTTGGTAAGCCGCTTCAATACTGCCAACTCCTCCAATACCTGAGCCAATAATCACCCCAAAGCGAGAGCGATCAATATCCTCAGGAAGTTTCGCATCATTCATTGCTTGTTTTGCGCTAATACGAGCAAATTGAGTAAAACGATCACATGTTTTGAGTTCTCTTGCGCTAAAGTAGGCTTCCATATCGAAAGGTTCGACTTGCGCAGCAAGCTTGACCTTGTAGTGGGTGGTGTCAAAGGCTGTAATGGGTTTAATCCCATTCTTCCCTGATTTGGCGTTAGCCCAGAAGTTGTCAACATCCACCCCAATCGGTGATACAACTCCTAAACCTGTCACAACTACTCGACGCATTTTATCCAACATGAGTTAATCCTCCATCAATGACTAAAGTTTGAGCCGTGATATATTTAGCTTGCGCAAGAAACAAGACTCCATCCGCAATATCTTGAGCTTGTCCTAAGGCTTTAAGAGGTATTTTATTAAGCATAGCTTGTTTAATGGTGTCATCAAGAGCATGAGTCATATCGGTTTCAATAAATCCAGGAGCCACCGCATTAACGCGAATACCACGACTTCCTAGTTCTAATGCTAAAGACTTCGTTAAACCAATGATGCCTGCTTTTGATGCAGCGTAGTTAGCTTGACCGACGTTGCCCACTAAACCAATGACTGAAGATACATTCACCATAACACCAAAGCGTTGTTTCATCATGATCTTTGCTGCTAGTTTGGCACAGTTGAAAGTTCCTTTCAAATTAATCGAAATCACATCATCAAAGTCACTTTCACTCATTCTTAAGACAAGATTATCTTTCACAATCCCTGCATTATTCACAAGGACATCTAGGCGACCCATCTGAGTCATTACAGAGTTAAACATGACTTCACACTCATTAAATTGACTCACATTGGCTTGGATGACTTGGGTTTGTGCTCCAAAAGCTTCACATTCCTTCGCCACTTTTAAAGCTGCCGCTTCACTACTCGAATAGTTAATGACTACATCATACCCCGCCTTAGCAAAGGTCAATGCACACTGGGCTCCAATTCCTTTAGATGCCCCAGTAATAAGAACCACTGGTTTACTCATAGTTCCTCCTGAATGAATTGATTTAAAGTCTCTATATCCATTACCACCCTATGTTTAATGTTTGGGCAAGATGCCTTAATCATTGATGATAATGTTGAGGATGGTCCAATTTCAATGATGGTATCGATCCCCATGCTTTCAAGCATGAGTAAAGATTGCATCCATTTCACTGGAGAATAAATTTGTTTTGATAGTTTTGGTATGAAATCTTGAGTGGATGCGTGTGCGTCCACATTCATCACCACCGGGATACTTGGTGGTAAGAAATTGACTTGATTCAAAGCGTTGTTGAGTTCTTCTGACACACCTTTTAGGTAAGGAGAATGAAATGCGCCAGCCACTTTGAGTGGAATCACTTTTCGTATTCCTGCGTCAACTAAGAGTTTTTTGGCCACCTCAAGAGCTTTTAGATCACCACTCATCACAAACTGTGAAGGCGCATTATAATTCGCAAGCGTACAAACTCCTACGTCATTGGCTTGTTTAATGATATCTTCAATCAGTCCAATTTGATCACTAATAATCGCACTCATGCCTGTTTCGTGACCTTCTAATGCATCACTCATGAGTTGACCTCGTGTTTGAATTAGAGGCATCGCTTCCTCTAGGGTGAGTGCTTGAGCACATACTAACGCACTGTATTCTCCCAGTGATAATCCTGCTACTGCCTCGACTTTGACATGTTTCATGACTTGCTTAGCCATGACGACACTGGTAAGTAGAATAGCTTGTTGAGTAGTGAGTGTTGATGAAAGACCTTCATCTATATTAAAGAAGCACACATCTCTGATGTCAGGATAGTGATCATACAAGGAAGCAGATTCTTCATAGGCATGATAAAAGTCTTGTCCCATGCCTATTTTTTGTGCTCCTTGTCCTGGAAAGACTAAGGCTACTTTCATAAGGCTTGCTCAATCTCTTTAAAACGTTGTGCTTGAGCTTTAGTTTCTCGAATCATATCGTCAAAGATTTGCGCAATAGGACGCATGGTTTTCACCATTCCCGCAATTTGTCCCATCATGAGTGATCCATTGACCATATCCCCATCAAACACAGCTCGACGAAGGGAACCAATGGTTAAGTGTTCCAGTTCATCTCGGGTTGCACCAGCACGCTCTTTCTTAATATATTCATTTGACATTTGATTCTTTAAAATTCTCACAGGTGCACTCACACTACGACCAGTTACAATCGTGTCGGAATCTTTAGCTTTTAAGACAGCTTGTTTATAGTTGTCATGACATGGACATTCAGGGGAGGCAAGGAGTACGGTACCCACTTGAACGCCAACCGCTCCTAGATTAAGCACTGCGGCCATAGTACGACCATCCGCAATACCCCCTGCCGCAATGACAGGAATTTTCACCGCATCCACCACTTGTGGAACTAAGGTTAAAGTCGTCATTTCACCAACGTGTCCTCCAGATTCAGTGCCTTCCACAATAACCATATCAGCACCAACTTGTTCAACACGACGTGCTAATGAAACGGTAGGGACAATCGGAACCACTTTAATCCCAGCCGCTTTTAAAGCAGGGATATATGGTCCAGGATTTCCTGCACCAGTGGTGACAATTGCAGGTTTGTGCTTTAAGATGACTTCCACAATCGCATCACAATGCGGATTCATCAACATAAGATTCACTCCAAAAGGCTTATCAGTTAAACTCTTGCATTTGATAATCGCAGCTTCAGCGCGCTCTGCATCCATTGCGCCAGTGCCAATGATGCCTAATGCGCCAGTATTTGAGACGGTTGCGGCAAATTCAGGAGTGGCGATATGTGCCATTGCTCCTTGAATGATCGGGTATTTAATTCCTAAGATTTCATGAAGTAACATAATGTTCTCCTTCTATAGTGTAAAAGATGCGGCTCCATAGCTAAGTCCACCTCCGAATCCCACAACCATGACAGACTCACCATGATGTAGTGATCCATCAAGCAAAGCCATTGAGATTGCGAGAGGGATGGAAGCAGCCGAAGTGTTACCCACCTTGGCAATATTTGAAATGCTTTTTGAAAGGTCTAGATTTAAGCGTTTCATCGCATAATCCATAATCCTTTGATTCGCTTGGTGTAAGATGACATGATCGAGTGATTCAAGGGTTAGTTTGGCTTTCTGTGCACATTCTTGCATCACACTGGGAATCACATCGACCGCAAAGCGATAGACATCTTTCCCTTGCATGGAAAGTATAAGTGGACGTGCATCTTCTTGAAGTAATGGAACTCCACAAGCACGTAGTGTACCATCAAGATCTCCCTCACTATGATTTACACAAACACATGGGGGTGCAGATTCATCATAGTCAATAATCATTGCCCCAGCTCCATCCCCAAAAAGAATACAGGTGGTGCGATCATTCCAGTCTAAGATTTTTGAAAACACTTCAGCTCCAATGATCGCAATACGTTTAAAGCGTTTGCTTTCAAGTAAAGCACTTGCTAGATCAAGCCCCACCACAAAGCCACTGCATGCGACATTCACATCAAAGGCCATGATTTTTAAAGGATTGAGTCCCATCTTGGCTTGAATGAGGGATGCGGTGGAAGGGGTGAAATGATCTGGAGTCATCGTTGCGACGATGATCGCATCAATGCTTTGAGGATCTAAATTATAGCGTTCACAGGCGTTTTTTAATGCCTGAGTTCCTAAATCTGAGGTATTCTTATGATCTGAGATATATCTTTGAGTAATCCCAGTACGCTCTAGTATCCATTCATGAGAGGTATCGATATGTTGAGCCAACTCATGATTGGTTAAGACCCGCTCACCTAAGGCATGGCCTACGGCACTCACTTTAATGCCCATAATCTGACCCCATCTTTCTAAATTTTTTATCTTTATGTGCAATTAGCTCTGCTTTACTCATGGTTTTAAGTAACTCAAGTTGCTTTAACACTTTGATTTTTGTATCTTTAATTGCTGCATTCATCGACTTAGATTCATCCACTATCTCATCCACAATGCCTTTAGCTTTCAAATCATAGGAAGTTAAACCCATAAGTTCAGCCACTTCTTTTGATTTTGATGCATCTTTGTATAAGATTGATGCGAAACCTTCAGGGGAGAGAATAGAGTAGATAGCATGTTCAAACATGATGATGTGATTCGCAATGCTTAGGGCTAATGCACCACCACTACCACCTTCAGATAAGACAATGGTGATAATCGGAACTTCAGCTGATGCGAAAGCATATAAACAATGGGCAATGGCACTGTGTTGACCTCGCTCTTCAGCTCCTAAACCTGGATAGGCTCCTGGAGTATCCACAATACTCACAATGGGTATATTAAGTTTATTGGCCAGTTGTACTGCGCGAATGGCTTTTCTAAAGCCTTCAGGTTGATTCATTCCAAAGTTTTTATGGACATTGTCAGCCGTATTGGTACCTTTGACTTGGGCGATAATCATGACACTGTGTTGACCTAGGATGGCACAACCACAAAACATACTTGGATCATCTTTAAAGTGACGATCCCCATGCATTTCAATGACTTCATCACACAGGGCTTGGACAAGTCCTAAACCTTTTAGGCGGTCTTTATCACGTGCAATTTGCACATGATCATACGCGGATAGGCTCATGTGGACCTCCTTTCGACCATAATAGTAGGTAGGCAAGAGTGGACTTCATCTCATGACGATGAATAATCATATCGATGAAGCCTTGTTCAAGGCCAAATTCTGCACTTTGAAAGTGAGGTGGAAGGCTTTGTTGGATGGTTTTTTCAATCACTCGCTTACCCGCAAACCCTATAAGAGCTTGAGGTTCAGACAAAGTTAAATCTCCTAACATTGCAAAACTAGCACTCACACCTCCAGTGGTAGGATGAGTTAACACCATCAAACTTAATAAGTTTAAATCATGATGTTTTCTCATGGCTTGGGTGGTTTTTGCCATCTGCATTAAAGAAAGTATGCCTTCTTGCATCCGTGCCCCTCCAGAAGCTACAAATAAGATGAGAGGTAAGCGATGTTCGCAGGCATGTTCAATAAGTCGAGTGATGAGTTCACCCACAAGGGAACCCATACTTCCCATCATGAAGTTCGCATCCATCACTCCAATGGCGATGGGTTGCTCTTCTATGGTGGCTTCACCAACTAATACAGCTTCATTAAGTTTGGATTGACTCCGAGCTTCTTTAAGTTTCTTTTGATAATCTGGAAAATCAAGTTTTGAAGAGGTGGTCAGTTGATTCCACAAAGGTTTAAATGATCCTTCATCGACCACCATCTCGATTCGTTGGGTTGCACCAACACGCTCATGGGCATCACAATGCACACAAACACGAAGATTACGTTGAAAATGATCTAAAGTCGAAGCTTTATGACATGAGGCACATACATGAATCACATCATCAGGCATCTCTTTTTTTGCAAACAGGTGTTTCGACACATTCATAATGGTTTTAAACCCTGAGATTTGTTTTTTACGTTGTTCGAATAAATTCTTCAACTGTGTTCAACTCCTTTATGAAGGCACTAGCATATTCAGTGGTATAACGACCTTCAATGAATTCTTTTTGGTGAAGTACCAAATAATGAAATTCAATGTTGGTGTGAACCCCTTCAATGAGTAATTCTTCTAGCGCGCCTCTCATTCGTTTAATAGCTTCTAAGCGAGTTTGTCCCCACACAATAAGTTTTAAGATCATCGAATCATAATAAGGAGGTATCGTTGCTCCTTGATACATGGAAGTTTCAATACGAATATGAGGTCCAAATGGAACATGCATGAATGAAATGGTTCCTGGACTTGGAGCGAAGTTCGCTCGGATATTCTCGGCATTGATACGACATTCAATACTAAAGCCGTTCATGGTGATCTCTCTTTGAGTAAAAGGAAGAGGCTTACCTTGAGCGCATAAGATCATGACTTTAATAATATCAATCCCAGTAATCATTTCACTGACAGGGTGTTCTACCTGAATACGAGTGTTCATTTCCATGAAATAGGTTTGTCCTGAGGAATCCATCAAAAATTCAATGGTTCCCACAGAGTCATAGCCTACAGCTTTAGCAGCCTTCACCGCATCATTAAGTATTTTTCTTCGTTGCATTTTTGTGAGGGCAAAACAAGGTGCTTCTTCAATGACTTTTTGATGACGCCGTTGAAATGAGCAATCTCTTTCAAATAAATGCACCACATGACCATGCTTATCTGCCATGATTTGAACTTCTACGTGTTTTGTTTGGGTAAAGTAGCGCTCCATATACACTTCTGAAGAACCAAAGGATGCTAATGCTTCTTGTTTAGCACTATGATAAGCATTTTCAAGTTCACTTCGCTCATGAACTAAACGCATTCCTTTACCACCACCCCCAGCTGCAGCTTTAATAATAAGGGGATAACCAATCTCAGACGCGATTTTTGAGCATTGTTCAAAATCAACAACCGCCCCAATCGATCCGGGAATAATTGGAATACGCGCATCAATCATGGCTTGTTTAGCTTTCACTTTGTTGCCCATGAGTTCAATCAAATGGGCACTCGGACCTACAAAGATAAGTCCAACTTGTTCAACTAAAGAAGCAAAAATGGCATTTTCACTAAGGAAACCAAAACCTGGATGGATGGCATCACAGCCGCTGTTTAAAGCAGCCATGATGATGTTATTCATATGTAAATAGGATGAGGAAGCATGGGCTTCACCCACACATATGGCTTCATCCGCAAACTTCACATGGTAGCTCTCTTCATCAGCACTAGAATAGATAGCGACAGTCGTGATTCCCATTTCTTTACATGTACGCATAATACGTACTGCAATTTCACCACGATTAGCAATCAACATCTTTTTAATCATGAGGTTGAACCTTCATGAGGGTTTGATTAAAAGCAACGGAGGTATTATTGGCAGCACAGCACTCGACAATAACCCCTTCATATGGTGAGGTGACTTCATTCATGACTTTCATCGCTTCAATCACACCGACGACTTGGCCGACTTTCACTTTATCACCAACCTTCACAAATGGATCTGAGGTCGGAGAGGAAGCGTGATAGAAGGTTCCTACTAATGGTGCCTTGATGTCTTTAAGTAATTGAACAGGTTCACTCTTTTCAGGTTGACTGGTGGGTGAAACTGATTCAGTTGGAACACTGTAGGTTGCTTGAGGGTGACCTTGAGGTACCATCATCACCGGTTGTGCTTTTTCTAGTTTTATTTTAAATCCTTCAAGCTCAAGTTCCATTTTCGCAACTTCACTTGACTCAAAGATTTCAATGATTGTTTTTAAGGTTTGTTTATCTTTCATCATAGGGTCTCTTTCCTTATAAAAAAGACTAAGGGTGAGACCACCCTTAGTTTAATTTTGTTGAAACGAGGTCGACAACATCTTGCACAGTGACCAGTTTCGCAAGCTCGGCGTCTTCAATACGAACATCAAATGTTGTTTCAAGTTCTAGCGCGAGTTCAACTGCTGCTAAGGAATCAATACCTAGATCATCTTTTAGTGTTGCACTCGCAACCACTAATGCATCATCAATGTGGACTGCATCCACGAGGACTTTTTTTACTTGTTCAAACATATTCTGTTTCTCCTTTTGTATTTACTTTGAAGTTCAAACTTTGAGCATCAAATTAAGTAACACTTTACTCCTGAAGAAACACGAAATCAAGGACTTTATACGTGAAAAAACAATGAAATTGTGAAAGTTATGTGATGTAAACGGTTACTTACTTTGAAATTCAAAGAATTTGAATAAGGTTGTTTGAGTTGAAGAAGTTTTTAATTGGCAAATTGTAAAATGAAGTCGTCCACCCAATAGAATAAAAGAAAAGCACCATTTAAAGAAACCGAGTATCATAGAGTTGCGAAACACATGAGAAAGGATCATTAAATGATGCCCTTAAATGATACA
>Ga0208242_100085_pt1 | contig 131068 bp, 118 predicted proteins | sample SubbioAug_CSW13A_FD_184825 | JGI IMG/M metagenome (GOLD analysis project Ga0208242, IMG submission 184825) | Serpentinite rock and fluid subsurface biosphere microbial communities from McLaughlin Reserve, California, USA - CR12Aug_CSW13A (SPAdes) | ecosystem: Environmental > Terrestrial > Deep... | reverse complement strand
CGCCTGCTGCTGCGCTGGTCGGCCCACCACACGCCGCCGCAGCTGGCGGTGCAGGCGGTGGCCGGCGGCGAGGCGGTCAAGCTCACCGATACCCGCCGCGACGACTACAAGGCGCGCCAGTGGCTCGCCCCGCAGATCGTGCAGGTGCCGTCCACGCACGGCGCGGGCACCGTCTGGGCCAAGCTCTACCGGCCCGAAACGCTCGAGCCGGGCCGCAAGTACCCGGTGGTGATGTTCGTGCACGGAGCGGGCTACCTGCAGAACGTGCATGCGCGCTGGCCGGTGTACTTCCGCGAACAGATGTTCCACCAGCTGCTGGTCGAGCGCGGCTACGTGGTGCTGGACATGGACTTCCGCGCCTCGGAGGGCTACGGCCGCGACTGGCGCACGGCGATCTACCAGCGCATGGGCCACCCGGAGCTCGAGGACTACCTCGACGGCGTGAAGTACATGGTGGCCGGGCACCAGGGCGACGCCGCCAACGTGGGCATCTACGGCGGCAGCTACGGCGGCTTCATGAGCTTCATGGCGCTGTTCCGCGCGCCCGAGGTGTTCAAGGCCGGCGCCGCGCTGCGCCCGGTCACCGACTGGACGAGCTACAACCACGAGTACACCTCGAACATCCTCAACACGCCCGAGCTCGACCCGGAGGCGTTCAAGCGCAGCTCGCCGATCGAGTACGCGGAGAACTTCCGCGGCCACCTGCTGATCAGCCACGGCATGATCGACGACAACGTCTTCTACCAGGACTCGGTGCGCCTGGCGCAGCGGCTGATCGAGCTCAGGAAGCACAACTGGGAACTGGCCAGCTACCCGCTCGAGCGCCACGCCTACCAGCATCCGGAGTCGTGGTACGACCAGTACCGCCGCATCCTCGAGCTGTTCGAGGACAACCTGAAGTAAGGCCTCAGGCCGCCGCGAACACGCCTTCGAGTTCGACGTCGAGTTCGCGGCGGCAGACGTCGCCGCGCAGGTAGGTGATGCGGGCGGACTCGATGCCGCTGGTGGCCAGGATGGCCTGGGCCGTGGCCAGGTCGCCCGGCTGGCGAAGGTAGACGCGCAGCGCCTCGCAGCCCGCCAGCGGGAAGCGGCGGCCGGTGGCCTGGTGGCCCTGCTCGAGCAGGGTGGCGAGGTTGTCGAGGCTCTCGCGCAGTTGCGCGGCGAAATCACCCACGTGCTGCGACACGTGGCCGACGATGCTGGCCGTGCCCGAGGCCATCAGCCGCGGCGTGGCGGTGTCGGCGTCGAGCACCGCGCCGCGCGAGAAGCCCGGCGACACCGGGCCGTGCTCGCGCGGATAGCGCCAGGCCGGGGTCTGCCGCGGGTTCTCCAGCGCGATCGCCGGCGCCTTCGAGCACAACGCGACCACCTGCAGCCGCCCGGGCTCGCCGTCGGCGCCGATGGCGGTGGCCGCCGGCGGCACCTCGTTGAACATCGCGTCCACCGCGCCGGCACGACCGACGCAGAAGCGCCGATAGCGCTCCTGGTCGCCCTCGCCCGCGTTGATGGCGGCGAAGTAGTTCCAGATGCGCAGCAGGTAGGGCTGCGCCGACGGCCGCACTTGCGCCAGCAGGCGGCGATAGGCCTCGGCGGCGGCGCGCTCGATGTCGCCATCCGCCTCGGCCACCTCGACGATGCGCACGGCGTAGTGGCCGTCGGCGGCGCACCAGGCCTCGGCCGGCGCGCCGGCCAGCAGCGCGCAGTCGACCGCGGCAGGGCCGCGGCCGGCGGGAGGATAGGTGAAGGCGACCAGGGCGTCGGGGCCGGGTTCGGCGCGGACGCGCAGGCGCGGGGGCGTGGGGGAGTCCATTGCTGCGCGGATTATAGCGGTGGCCCGGGCGGCTATCATGGCGAACCTTTCACCCGTCCCGCCGCCATGACCGACTTCGCCGCCGTGCACGCCTACCTGATGGACCTGCAGGACCGCATCTGCGCCGGCCTGGAGGCCATCGACGGCCAGCGCTTCGAGCAGGACGCCTGGACCCGCGAGCGGCAGGAAGGCGGTCCGTCCATGGCCGGAGGAGGCCGTACCCGCGTGCTCAAGGAAGGCGCGGTGTTCGAGCAGGCCGGCGTGAACTTCTCCGACGTCTCCGGCCCCGCGCTGCCGGCTTCGGCCAGCGCCCACCGGCCCGAGCTGGCCGGCGCACCCTGGCGCGCGGCGGGCGTGTCGCTGGTGATCCACCCGCGCAATCCCTACGTGCCGACCTCGCATGCCAACGTGCGCTTCTTCGAGGCACGGCCCGAGGGCCGCGAGCCGATCTGGTGGTTCGGCGGCGGCTTCGACCTCACGCCCTTCTACCCCTTCGACGAGGACGTGCGGCACTGGCATGGCGTGGCGCGCGACCTGTGCGCGCCCTTCGGCGAAACGCGCTACGCCGAGCACAAGGCCTGGTGCGACAGGTACTTCTTCCTCAGGCACCGCGGCGAGACCCGTGGCGTGGGCGGCCTGTTCTACGACGACCTGCACGCCGACGGCTTCGAGCGCAGCTTCGCCTACACCCGCGCGGTGGGCGACGGCTTCCTCGACGCCTACCTGCCGATCGTGCGCCGCCGCAGGGACACGCCGTACGGCGAGCGCGAGCGCGAGTTCCAGCTTTATCGCCGTGGACGCTACGTGGAGTTCAACCTGGTCTGGGACCGCGGCACCCTGTTCGGCCTGCAGAGCGGCGGCCGCACCGAATCGATCCTGATGAGCCTGCCGCCGCGGGTGCGCTTCGAGTATGCGTATGCGCCGGAAGCTGGAAGCGCCGAGGCGCGGCTGGGTGAGTACCTGGTGCCGCGGGACTGGCTGGACAAATAAAAACCCCGCGGGCCAGGGGAAGCCCGCGGGGTAGGGGTTGGAGTTCGGGTTGGGGAGAACCCTGCTCCGGTTGGATCCACTCAGGGGAGGGAGTGATCCGGCGCCGGACCTTGCATCCGACGCACCTAGTAGACCCCCCGGTGCATGAGAAGTTCGTGAACAGGGACGTTAAGAACCCGTTCGGTTCAGGACGCGTTCACCCGCTCGCAACCGATTGATAAACCTGGGAAATGGCGCACACGAAATCAGTGCGCCTCGTCCCAGTTCCGGCCCACGCCCACGTCCACCACCAGGGCCACGCGCAGGCTGGCGGCCGCCTCCATGCGCTGGCGCACCTGGGACACCAGGGTATCGACGAAATCCTCGTCGGCCTCGAACACCAGTTCGTCATGCACCTGCAGCAGCATCGCGGCGCGGTCGCGGTGGCCATCGAGCCAGGCGTCCACCGACACCATGGCGCGCTTGATGATGTCGGCGGCGGTGCCCTGCATCGGCGCGTTGATGGCCGCGCGCTCGGCGCCGGCGCGCTGGGCCTGGTTGCGCGAGCGGATCTCGGCCAGCTGCAGCCTGCGCCCGAACACCGTCTCCACGTAGCCCTGGTCGCGCGCCTGCTGGCGCACGCGCTCCATGTAGTCGCGCACGCCCGGGTACTTGCCGAAGTAGAGCGCGATGTAGTCCTGGGCCTCGCCGCGGCCGATGCCCAGCTGGCGCGCCAGGCCCCAGGCGCTCATGCCGTACATCAGGCCGAAGTTGATGGCCTTGGCGGCGCGGCGCTGGTCGCCGCTCACGTCCGCCAGCGGCACGTCGAAGACCTCCGACGCCGTGGCCTTGTGCACGTCCTGGCCCGATTCGAAGGCGCGCAGCAGGCCGGCGTCCTGCGAGAGGTGCGCCATGATGCGCAGCTCGATCTGCGAGTAGTCGCAGGCGACGATGCGGCGTCCTTCCGGCGCGATGAAGGCGGTGCGGATGCGCCGGCCGTCGGCGGTGCGGATCGGGATGTTCTGCAGGTTCGGGTCGTTCGAGCTCAGGCGGCCGGTGGCCGCGCCGGCCTGGTGGTAGCTGGTGTGCAGGCGGCCGGTTTCCGGATTCACCATTTCCGGCAGTTTGTCGGTGTAGGTGTTGCGCAGCTTGGCCAGGCCGCGGTACTCGAGCACCAGCGCCGGCAGTTCGTGCTGGTCGGCGATGGCCTCCAGCGCCTCCTCGTTGGTGGACGGCGCGCCGGTGGGCGTCTTCACCAGCGCCGGCAGCTTGAGTTCGTCGAACAGCAGGGCGCCGAGCTGCTTGGGCGAGTCGAGGTTGAAGGCGCGGCCGGCGATCTCGTGCGCGCGCTGCTGGGCGGCGAGCATGCGCTGCGAGAGGTCGGCGCTCTGGCGGCGCAGCTCCTCGGCGTCCACCAGCACGCCGGCGGCCTCCATGCGCGCCAGCACCGGCACCAGCGGCATCTCGATGTCGCGGTACACGGCTTCCAGCGTGGGCTCGGCGGCCAGCCTCGCCGACAGCACGCGATGCAGGCGCAGGGTGACGTCGGCGTCCTCGGCGGCGTACCTGGTCGCTTCCTCCAGGCCCACCGAGGAGAACGGGATCTGCTTGGCGCCCTTGCCCGCCACGTCCTCGTACTTGATGGTCTCGTAGCCCAGGTAGCGGCGCGCCAGCGTGTCCATGTCGTGGCGCAGGCCGCCGGCGTTGAACACGAAGCTCTCGAGCATCGTGTCCTCGGCATAGCCCCGCACCTGCACGCCGTGGCGGCGCAGCACGTGCAGGTCGTACTTGCCGTGCTGCCCGAGCTTGGGCTTGCCGGCGTCTTCGAGCACCGGCCGCAGCGCGTCGAGCACCGCCTCGCGCGGCAGCTGCGCGGGCGCGCCCGGGTAGTCGTGGCCGACCGGGATGTAGCAGGCCTTGCCGGGCTCGACGCTGAAGCTCAGGCCGACCAGGTTGGCGCGCAGCGGGTCGAGCGAATCGGTCTCGGTGTCGAAGGCCACCAGGCCGGCGGCCTGCAGGCGCGCGACCCACGCGGCCAGCGCGTCGGCGTCGGTGATGCATTCGTACTCGCCGGGCGCGGCCAGGGCCGGGTCCGGCGCTTCCTCGGCGGCGTGCACCGCGGCGGCAAGGGTGGCCTGGGCCGGGCCGGTGGACGGGTCGGGCTTGCCGCCCTCGAGCTCGCGCAGCGCGGCGTTGAAGCCGTAGCGCGCATACAGGTCGCGCAGCGCCTCGACGTCGCGCGCGCGCAGCTTCAAGGCCTGCGGCGGCTGCTCGAGCGGCACGTCGGTCCGGATCGTCACCAGCTCGCGGTTGAGCGGCAGGCGGCCGAGCGCCGCGCGCAGGTTCTCGCCGATCTTGCCGCCGATGTCGGCGGCCGCGGCCATCACGCCGTCGAGCGAGTCGTACTGGGCCAGCCATTTGGCGGCGGTCTTGGGCCCGCACTTGTCCACGCCCGGCACGTTGTCCACCGTGTCGCCCATCAGCGCCAGCAGGTCCACCACCTGGTCGGGGCGCACGCCGAACTTCTCGAACACGCCGGCGCCGTCGGTGACGCTGCCGGTCATGGTGTTGGTGAGCGTGATGCCCGGCCGCACCAGCTGGGCGAAGTCCTTGTCGCCGGTGGAGATGGTGACCGGGATGCCGGCCTCATGCGCCTGCAGCGCCAGCGTGCCGATCACGTCGTCGGCCTCCACGCCCGGCACGCGCAGGATCGGGAAGCCCAGGGCCTCGACGATGCGCATCATCGGCTCGACCTGGGCACGCAGCTCGTCGGGCATCGGCGGGCGGTTGGCCTTGTAGTCCGGGTAGAGCTCGTCGCGGAAGGTCGGGCCCGGCGCGTCGACCACGAAGGCCACGTAGTCGGGATGCTCCTTGAGCGTGGCGCGCAGCATGTTGACGATGCCGAACAGCGCGCCGGTGGGCGAACCGTCCGGGCCGGTCAGCGGCGGCAGCGCGTGGAAGGCGCGGTAGAGGTAGGACGAGCCGTCGATCAGGACGAGGCGGGACATGGCGGCGCTTTCCGTTTCGGCACAGCCCGCGATTCTACGCGCCCCGGCCGCCCCGCTTGAGCGCCCCGCGGGCATTTGCCATGCTTTGGCTCCCGTGCGCAGGAGCCTGCCATGAACGTGATCATCCCCCTGATCCTCGCCCTCGCCGCCCAGGATGGCGGGCAGGCCACGGAGCCCGCCGCGCGCGCGGACGTGCCCATCCCCGAGAAGGTGCAGGCCCCCGCGGCCGACCAGGCCCCCCCGGCCGTCAGCATCCGCACCGAGCGCAACGGCGACCGGGTCGAGGAATACCGCCAGAACGGCGTGCTCTACATGGTCAAGGTCACGCCCGAGCGCAGCCCGGCCTATTACCTGATGGATACCGACGGCAACGGTCGCCTCAACCGCGAAAGCGTCGCCAAGGGCGTGGCCGAGACGGTGTCGCCGGTGTACTGGACGCTCTACGAGTGGGATTGACCGCCCGGGCCCTGGCCTGGGCCGACGCGACCAGCGACGCTGCCGGCCGCGTGGCCGCGGTGCTCGCCGTCGCGCTGGTGGCGCTGGTGTTCGGCCTGGTGGTGGCGCGCTACGGCGCCGGCACCGGCTCGGTGGCGGCGCAGGAAGCCGTGCTGTGGCTGCATTCTTCGCTGTTCCTGCTGGGCCTGTGCTACGCGCTGCGGCACGGCGCGCACGTCAGCGTCGACGTGTTCGCGCAGCGCTGGTCGCCGCGGACGCGCGCACGGGTCGAGTTCGCCTGCGGGCTGTGCCTGCTGATGCCGTTCTGCGTCTTCATCGTCGCCATGAGCTGGGACTACGTGGCCACCAGCTGGGCGCTGCGCGAAGGCTCGCGTGACCCCGGCGGCCTGCCCGGCTGGTACCTGCTCAAGTCGCTGATCCCGCTGTCGGCGGCGCTGTTGCTCCTGCAGGGCCTGGCCCTGACCGTGCGTGCCTTCGGCCGCGCCACCGCCCCGCCAGCCGACGCATGAGCCACGACACCCTGCAGGTACTGATGCTGGCGCTGCTGCTGGCCGGGCTGTTCGCCGGCCTGGCCACGGGCTTCCCGGTGGCCTTCGTGCTGGGCGGCGTGGCCCTGCTCACCGCCGGCGCGGGCCTGCTGCTGGGCGTGTTCGACCCCAGCTTCCTGCAGGCCTTCCCCAACCGTCTTTTCGGCGTGATGACCAACGAGACGCTGGTGGCGGTGCCGCTGTTCGTGTTCATGGGCGTGATGCTCGAGCGCTCGCGCATCGCCGAATCGCTGCTCGAGGCCGTGGCCGGCCTGTTCGGGCGCAAGCGCGGCGGCCTGGTGGTGGCGGTGCTGCTGGTGGGCGCCGTGCTCGCGGCCTCGACGGGCATCGTCGGCGCGACCGTGGTGGCGATGGGCCTGATCTCGCTGCCGACCATGCTGCGCAACGGCTATTGCCCGCGCCTGGCCAGCGGCGCGATCTGCGCCTCGGGCACGCTGGGGCAGATCGTGCCGCCCTCGATCGTGCTCGTGCTGCTGGGCGACCAGCTGGGCAACGCCTACCAGCAGGCCCAGCTCAGGCAGGGCGTGTTCGCGCCCGAGACGGTGTCGGTGGGCGACCTGTTCGCCGGTGCGCTCATCCCGGGCCTGGGCCTGGTGCTGCTCTACCTGCTCTACGTGCTGTGGGTGGCCTGGCGCCAGCCGGAGCGCGCACCGGCGATGCGCGAGTCGGCGCCGCGCTCGCTGGCGCAGCTCGCGCGCGCCATCGTGCCGGCGCTGGTGCTGATCGGCCTGGTGCTGGGTTCGATCCTCGGCGGCTTCGCCACGCCGACCGAAGCCGCGGCGGTCGGCGCGGTCGGCGCCACCGTGTTCGCGGCCCTGCACGGCCAGCTCGACCGCAAGCGCCTGGGCGAGGTCGCCACGCAGACGGTGAAGGTGACCTCGATGGTGTTCGCCATCCTCATCGGCGCCGCGCTGTTCGCCCTGGTGTTCCGCGGCCTGGGCGGCGACGACTGGGTGCACCGCGCGCTCACCGCGCTGCCGGGCGGCAAGTGGGGCGCGATCGTCGCGGTGATGCTGCTGATGTTCGTGCTCGGCTTCGTGCTCGACTTCATCGAGATCGTGTTCGTGGTGGTGCCCATCGTCGGCCCGGTGCTGCTGGCGCTGGGGGTGGACCCGGTGTGGCTGGGCGTGATGATGGCCATCAACCTGCAGACCAGCTTCCTCACGCCGCCCTTCGGCTTCGCGCTGTTCTACCTGCGCGGCGTGGCGCCGCCATCCCTGCCCACCAGCGAGATCTACCGCGGCGCGCTGCCCTTCATCGTGCTGCAGCTGCTGATGCTGGCGGCGGTGGCGGCCTTCCCTGCGCTGGCCACGGCGCTGCCCGACCTGCTCTACAAGTGATGGCGATGGACGAGCTTCGCATCAGCGACGACCCGGCCGACGTCGACCTCGACGTGGTGCATGCCTTCCTGAGCGGCCAGGCCTACTGGAGCCCGGGCATCCCGCGCGCGCTGGTGGAGAAGGCGGTGGCGAACTCGCTGTGCTTCAGCGCCTGGCTCGACGGCCGCCAGGTGGGCTTCGCCCGCATCGTTGGTGACCGCGCCACCTTCGGCTACCTGGCCGACGTGTTCGTGCTTCCGGAACACCGCGGGCGCGGCATCGCCAGGGCGCTGGTGGCCGCGGCGATGGCACACCCGGAAGTGCGCGGCCTGCGCCGGATCATGCTGGCCACCCGCGACGCGCACGCGCTGTACGCCGGCTTCGGCTTCGGCCCGCCGTCCCGGCCGGAGAACCTCATGGAGATCCACCGGCCGGACCTGTACCGCAAGGGCTAGGCCTTTTTCGCCTTGGGCTGGCCCGGCTTGGCGGGCAGCCTCGAGAAGTGCAGCCACAGCGCCGAGACTTCCGTTTCGGTCATTGCCCCGTAGGCGCCCCAGGGCATGAACGGATGCAGCTGGCTGCCGTCGGGGCGCAGGCCCTGGCGCACCGCGCGCGCGAAGTCGGCTTCGGTCCAGCCGGCCAGCCCGTTCTCATGCGGCGTGAGGTTGGCGGCCGGCGGCAGCTCCGGTGGCGTGCCGGGCACGCGCTGGCCGGCCCAGTCGGCGCCGTGGCAGCCGGTGCAGACCTGCGCCAGGTAGGCGCCGTATTCGGCGGTGGCGGCCGGCGCGATCGCCTCGCGGCGGCGCGGCGAATGGTCGATGCCGGCGGCCGGCACCAGGTGCAGCTTGCCCAGCAGGTGCAGCACGCGGCCCAGCGGGCGGATTACGGTGGCACCCGGGTCGTTGTCGGAATCGGGCAGCGACTGCAGGTAGGCCACCAGCGCCGCGGTGTCGGCATCGGAGAGGTTCATGAAGTCGCCGGCGGGCATGATGCGCAGCGGCCGGCCCTGGGGGTCGAGGCCGTGCCGGATCGCCACGCCGATGGCGTCGGTGTCGTAGCGCGCACCGAGCACGGCCGGCGTGAGGTTGGGCGCGACCACGCGCGCCACCGGGCCGGCGTCGATGAAGACCTTGCCGCGCCCGCCCTCGCCATGGCATTCGACGCAGCCGCCGACCCGGTAGAGGTGGGCGCCGCGCCCAAGCTCGGCTTCGTCGCCGGCCAGTCGCAGCGGCGCGTCGTTGACCTCGTACACGCGGGCCATGTCGGCCTCGGCCTTGAACCAGGCCACGGTGAAAAGCACGGCCACCGCCGCGAGGAGAAAGCCGGCCAGCCAGGCCGAGCGAAGGAGCCACGTTTTCATTGTTCATCCACGTCAACAGCAGGTGACGGGAAACTACGGGGTCTGGCGCGGCAAGCGGCCGTCCCGGAAGTCACGCGCCGCGCGCGGGTTTCAGCCGCCGTTGTGCCTCGGCGGCGCGTTCGTGACCTATGGCAGGGTCAGCCGCGGGTGGCGTAGTACGCCTCTTCCGACACCGCGTGCCAGGCGCGGGCCTGGGCCTGGAAGGCGCGCATGGACTCGAGCACCTTGCGCGCGAAGGGGTCTTCGCCGGCCACGTCCTCGAGCACCCTGTCGGAGGCGCGGCGCAGGGCCAGCAGCACGTCGTCGGGCAGCTGGCGCAGTTCGACGCCGTGCTCGCGCACCAGGACGTCCAGCGCCTGCTGGTTGCGCGCGGTGTACTCGGCCAGCATCGAATCGTTCACGGCGCGGCAGCAGGCGTCGACGATGTCCTTGAGGTCCTGCGGCAGCTTCTCCCACGCGGCCTGGTTGACCATGCATTCGAGCGTGGGGCCCGGCTCCTGCCAGCCCGGGTAGTAGCAGAACTTGGCGGCGCGATGCAGGCCGAAGGCCAGGTCGTTGTAGGGGCCCACCCATTCGGCGGCGTCGATGGCACCGGTCTGCAGCGAGCTGAAGATCTCGGCGCCCGGCAGGTTCACCGGGGTGGCGCCGACGCGCGACATCACTTCGCCACCCAGGCCCGGGATGCGCATCTTCAGGCCCTTGAGGTCGGCCAGCGAAGCCACCGGCTTGCGGAACCAGCCGGCCAGCTGCACGCCGGTGTTGCCGGCCGGGAACGGCACCAGGCCAAAGCGCGCGTACAGCTCGCGCCAAAGCTCCAGGCCGCCGCCCTGGTAGAGCCAGCCGTTCATTTCCTGGGCGTTGAGGCCGAAGGGCACGGCGCAGAAGAAGGGCGCGGCGGCCGACTTGCCCTTCCAGTAATAAGCGGCCGAATGGCCCATCTCGGCGGTGCCGCGGCCGACGGCGTCGAACACCTCGAAGGCGGGCACCAGTTCGCCCGCGCCGTAGACCTTGACCGTGAGGCGGCCGCCGCTGGTGGCCGTGATCATCTCGGCCAGCTTCGCCGCGCCGGTGCCCAGGCCGGGGAAGTTGGTCGGCCAGGACGTGACCATCTTCCACTGCAAGCGCTCGGTGGAGGCCGTCGGGCCGGCGCCGTCCCCCGGCGCCGCACCGCAGGCCGCCAGGCCGGTCGCCACGGCCGCCAGGCCGGCGCCGCGCAGGAGTTCACGTCGCTTCATGGGCAATCCTCGAAGGCAAATGTCGCCGCGCAGTATGCCTCCACCGCCCCCCTGTGGGAGCGGCTCAGGCGGGTTGGAGGTGGGCGTAGGCGAGGACGAGCCACTTGGCGCCGCCGGTTTCGAAGTTCACCTGCACGCGGGCGTGGGCGCCGCTGCCCTCGGCGTCCATCACGATGCCGGCGCCGAAGCTGGGGTGGACGACCCGCTGGCCCAGGCGCAGGCCCGAGGGCGCGCTGCCCAGGGCCGCCGAAGGCGGCGCACCGAGGCCGGCCGGACGGCTGACCTGCACCTTCGGCCGCGCCTCGCGCAGCAGCGCCTGCGGGATCTCGCGCAGGAAGCGCGAGGGCGGGTTCATCGTCTCCATGCCGTGCAGGCGGCGCGACTCGGCATAGCTGAGCACCAGCTTCTGGCGCGCGCGCGTCAGGCCCACGTAGGCCAGGCGGCGCTCCTCCTCCAGCCGCCCGCTTTCCTCCAGCGACTTGCCGTTGGGGAACAGGCCTTCCTCGAGGCCCACGAGGAACACTTGCGGGAACTCCAGGCCCTTGGCGCTGTGCAGCGTCATCAGCTGCACGCCGTCCTCGCCGGCCTCGGCCTGGCCCTCGCCGGCCTCGAGCGCGGCGTAGCCGAGGAAGGCGACGAGTTCGCTCATGCCGGCCAGCTCCTCGTCGTCCGGGCGCTCGAAGCGGCTGGCCACCGAGACCAGTTCGTCGAGGTTTTCGACCCGCGAGTCGAGCTGCCCGCGCGACTCGGCCGCGTAGTGCGCGCGCAGGCCCGAGGTGGTGATGACGTGGTCGAACTGCTCGTGCAGCGGCGAATCGAGGATGTCGGCTTCGAGGCCGTCCATCAGCTCGATGAAGCCGCGCAGCGCGTTGCGCGCGCGGCCGGCCAGGCCGCTGCCCTCGCCCGACATCGCGGTGGCGGCGGCGAACAGCGGCATCGCGTTCTCGCGCGCGTGCCGGCGCACCTCGTCCAGGGTCTTGCCGCCGATGCCGCGCGGCGGCGTGTTCACCGCGCGCTCGAAGGCCGCGTCGTCGGCGCGGTTGGCCACCAGGCGCAGGTAGGCCAGCGCGTCCTTGATTTCCATGCGCTCGAAGAAGCGCTGGCCGCCGTACACGCGGTAGGGCAGGCCAGCCTGCACGAGCTGCTCTTCCATCGCCCGCGATTGCGCGTTGGATCGGTAGAGCACGGCGTTGTCGCCGGCGCTGCCGCCCTCGCGGATCCAGGCCTGGATGCGCTCGACCACGAAGCGCGCCTCGTCGACCTCGTTGTAGGCCGCGAACAGGTCGATCGGCTCGCCCTCGCCGGTGTCGGTCCACAGCTGCTTGCCGATGCGCTCGGGGTTGTGGGCGATCACCGCGTTGGCCGCGGCCAGGATGTTGCCGCTGGAGCGGTAGTTCTGCTCGAGCTTGAGCGTGCGCGCGCCGGGGTAGTCGTGCAGGAAGCGCTGCACGTTCTCGACCTTGGCGCCGCGCCAGCCGTAGATGGACTGGTCGTCGTCGCCGACCACGAACACTTCGCCGGCCTCGCCCGCCAGTACGCGCACGAAGGCGTACTGGATGGCGTTGGTGTCCTGGAACTCGTCGACCAGGATGTGGCGGAAACGCTGACGGTAGTGGTGCAGCAGCGGCTCGTTGCCCAACCACAGCTCGTGCGCGCGCAGCAGCAGCTCGGCGAAGTCCACCAGGCCGGCGCGCTGGCAGCGCTCCTCGTAGGCCTCGTAGACGCGCACCATGGTCGAGCCGTAGTAGTCGCCGCCGGCCGGCTGGATGTGCTTCGGGCGCCGGCCCTCGTCCTTCTGCGCGTTGATCCACCAGGCCATCTGCCGCGGCGGGAAGCGGCCCTCGTCGAGCTCGAGGTCGGCAGCCACGCGCTTGAGCAGGCGCACCTGGTCGTCGGCGTCGAGCACCTGGAAGGATTCGGGCAGGCCGGCCTCCTGCCAGTGCAGGCGCAGCAGCCGGTGCGCCAGGCCGTGGAAGGTGCCGATCCACATGCCGCGGCTGCCGTGGCGCAGCAGGCCTTCGACGCGGCCGCGCATCTCGGCGGCGGCCTTGTTGGTGAAGGTGACCGCGAGGATGCCGTGGGCGGGCACGCCCACGACCTCGTTGAGCCAGCCGATGCGGTGCGTGAGTACGCGGGTCTTGCCGGAACCGGCGCCGGCGAGCACCAGCAGGTGGCCCGGCGGGGCCGACACGGCCTCGCGCTGGGCCGGGTTCAGGCCGTCGAGCAGGTGGGAAACATCCATGGCGCCATTGTAGCCGCGCCGCGACCGCGCGGCCGTGCGCGAAACGCCTGCGCCGCTACTTCTTGCTGGCGACGCCAACCACCAACGCCAGCGCGCCGACGCCCACCAGCACCCAGCCCAGGTTCGCCGGCGGGGTCTTTTCCCTCGTGAGGCTGAACTTGACCGGGCCGAACTCCGCCTTGTCCTCGCCGTCGTACCTGAGCATGCCGGCGGCGATCAGGCCGCCAACGATCAGCAGGATGACGCCGAGGATTAGGGCTGGCATTCGCATGGTCGGTCTCCCGGAGCGCCCCGCATGGGCCGGCCAAGGGTAACGGGGCACGCCTTGGCCAGCAAAGCCGGTCGCCTGCCGGGGCTCCGCGATGGTAAAAGGCCAGTGGCCGATACCCAGGGCGGGTTGCGTTGGCCTAAAAAGCACCCGCTCAATCTGGAGGACAGAAATGAGACTTTTTCTCTATTTCTCGCTTGCATTCTTTACCTTCCTGGCTGCCGGCAATTCGCATGCGGCATCTGACCATGACATCCACGTCGTTTCCGCGCGCGTCCTGATCGATGGCAAGGAGGTCATGGCACCGAATGTGCAACTGCTCGCTGACAGAACCGGCTATATCAGCCGCATTGACGACGACAAGAATCCGCTTTACTCCATTGAATTGGAGCTCATCACCCAGCTGGAGATTGGACCAGTGAAAGGCACGGGACTCAGGGCTCGGGTATGGGGAGGCAAGTTCGAAACGGGAAGCGAACTGATCAACGCCACCCTGATCTTGTCTCCAAGGCCCGATGACACTGGCAACGTCATCTCTGCCACGCAAACCGACTCCACAGGCAAGTCAATCGAAGTGCAGGTCTCTTCGTATGCGGTGATGAAGGCCGACCCATCCAGAATGACGGAGCGCACCACGCAATGCTTGGATGAAGATGGCCTGATTGCTGCAGGCGATGACTCCGAGGCAGAAGCCACAGGGTGTTGTGGAGGTCTTTGCTCCCCACCGGGCTCAGGCTCGTATCAGTGCTGCAACGTCTATGCGTGCTGCGTTTGTGGTCAATGTTGCATTGTCGAATAGGGCGGAACGTCAAGCCTGCCCGCCGCCGCCAAGCGGCTCACTCCAGGCGCACGCCCGGCAGCGACAGCACGTAGTCGGCGCCCATCAGCCGCGAGGGCGTGTGGAAGCCGGGCTCCGGTGCCGGGCCCGACAGCAGGCGCTGCACGATGCCCAGCGAGGCGGTCACGGTGATGTCGTAGCCGTTGGGCGTGCGTAGCGTGCGCTTCACCTCGTGGCCGGCAGCGTCGCGCGCCTCGCCCCAGACCACGCAGCCGGTCTTGCCGCGGGTCTTCTCCGAGGGGCCGCGCACCTTCTTTTCGACCTGCTTCTTCAGGAAGGACTGCACCAGGCCCAGGCCCAGCAGCGGGCCCAGCAGGCGCAGCCTGCGCAGGCGTGCGGCGGTGGCGGGCGGCACGCCCATGTAGACCTCGATGTCGGGGATGCCGGTGGACACGTAGGCGGTGTACACATCGCCCCAGGGAATGGTCATGGCGAAACGCTGCTCGCCGTCGCGCTCGAAGGTGCGCGTTTTCCACGCCAGCGGCACGCGCGTGAGCTGGCCGCCGATGCGCGCGCGCCCGCCCTTGCCCAGGCCCTCGACGCTGGTCTTGGCGGTGCCGGGGCTGGGGCCGCCGCCGGCCTCGAAGGCCAGCACCAGTGCGCTGGCCGAAGGCAGCTCGCGCTTGAGGATCGCCGCCAGGCAGTCGGTGGGCACCACGTCGAAGCCCGAACCGGGCAGGACGACGATGCCCTTGGCCTTCGCGTCGGCGTCGCGCGAATGGCAGTGCGCGAACACGTCGATCTCGCCGGTTATGTCGAGGTAGTGGGCTCCCACGTCCAGGCAGGCATCGAGCATCGGCGCGGCGGTGGCCGAGAACGGGCCGGCGCAGTGCAGCACCAGGCCGATGCCGTTGAGGCCGGTGCGCAGGGCCACCGGGTTGTCGAGCGCGAAGGCGCGCACCGGCAGGCCGTGCTGCTGTGCCATGGCCTCGAGCTCGGCGGCATTGCGGCCGGCCAGCACCGGGCGCAGGCCGCGGCGCAGCGCTTCCTCCACCACCATCCGGCCGGTGTAGCCGTTGGCGCCGTAGATCATCCATTCCATGTCAGTGCCCCGGGTTGCGCTGCTTGACCAGCTTGAGCAGCTGCTTGAAATAAAGGTTCGGGAACCAGCGCTTCAGGCGCCAGCGCATGGGTTCATTGCGGGTGGGCATGACGAGGAACTCGCCGCGCTCGATGGCGGCGAAACTGCGGTCGGCCACGCCTTCGAGCGTGTCGGGCGAGGTGTCCATCATCTTGCCCGCGAAGGACTTCAGGCGCGGGTCGCCCTGCCAGCTCTCGAGCAGGTTGGTGCGGAAGAAGGCCGGGCACAGCACGCTCACCTTGATGCCCTTGGGCTCCACTTCGGCCCGCAGCTGCTCGCTCAACGCCACCACGGAGGCCTTGGACACGCCGTAGCTCATGATGCTCGGCGCGCCGGCCAGGCCGGCGAAGCTGGCGGTGTTGACGACCTGGCCGCGGCCGGCGGCGATCATGCCGGGCAGGAACAGCCGGCAGCCGCGCACCACGCCCAGCAGGTTGATCTCGAGCACGTTGCGCCACTCGGCCATGGTGGTGTCCACCATGGCGCCGCCGGTGGCGATACCGGCGTTGTTCACCAGCACGTCCAGCCCGCCCCACTCGCCGGCGATGCGTTCGTGCACCTGCTCCATCGCGTCGTCACTGCCGACGTTGGCCGACATCGCCAGGTGGCCCTCGCCGGGCAGCGCGGCGCGGGTCAGCTCGGCCCGCGCGGCGTCGAGGTCGATGCAGGCGACCTTGTCGCCGGCCCTTGCGTAGCGATGCGCCAGCGCCTGCCCCAGCCCGCTGCCCGCCCCCGTGATCAGCACCCGCCGCTGCGCCATCCAAGCCACTCCCCGTCGTGCCAGGCCGCCCACGGGGCCTGTGCTAGATTCGGGAGCATAACAATCCCGTCGTCCGGTATTCATCACGGAGCCCTGCGTGACCGACCCCCTGTTCGATCTTTCCGGCCAGACCGCCCTGGTCTCCGGCGCCTCGCGCGGCATCGGCGAGGCCATCGCCCACCTGCTCGCCGCCCACGGCGCCCACGTCATCTGCACCAGCCGCAAGCTCGAGGGCTGCCAGGCCGTGGCCGACGCCATCGCCGCCGCCGGCGGCTCGGCCGAGGCGCACGCCGTGCACGTGGGCGACCCGGCGGCCATCGAGGCCCTGTTCGCCACGCTCGACGCGGCCGGCAAGCGCGTGGACATCCTGGTCAACAACGCCGCCGCCAACCCCTACTTCGGCCCGGCCGTGGACATGACGCTCGACGCCTACGAGAAGACCGTCGAGGTGAACCTGCGCGGCTACTTCTGGACCACGGTGCAGGCCGCGCGGCGCATGAAGGGCCACGGCGGCGCGGTGGTGAACGTGGCCTCGGTGAACGCCGAGCGCCCGGCGCCAGGCCAGCTGGTGTATTCGATGACCAAGGCCGGCATCGTCAACATGACCGAGGGCTTCGCCAAGGAGCTCGCGCCGCTGGGCATCCGCGTCAACGCGGTGCTGCCGGGCCTGACCGACACCAGGTTCGCCTCGGCGCTCACCTCCAACCCCAAGATCATGGACATGATGCTGCGCCTGATCCCGCTGGCGCGCGTCGCGCAGCCGGGCGAGATCGCGCCGGCCGTGCTGTTCCTGGCCTCGCCGGCCGCCTCCTACCTCACCGGCGCCGCGCTGCCGGTGGACGGCGGCTACCTCGCCTGACCTCCAGAACCCCGGAGCTTCCCATGCCTCGCCTCCATCGCCTCGCCACCGCGCTCGCCACCCTGCTGCTGGCCGCGCCGGCCGCCGCACAGGACTTTTCCCAGGTCGAGATCGAAACCACGAAGGTCGCCGAGGGCGTGTACGCGCTCAAGGGCGCCGGCGGCAACCTCGGCCTGGTGGTGGGCAGCGACCGCGCCTTCCTGATCGACGACCAGTACGCGCCGCTGGTGCCCAGGATCCGCGCCGCCATCGCCGCGGTCACCGACAAGCCGGTGAGCTTCGTGCTCAACACCCACTGGCATGGCGACCACGTCGGCGGCAACGAGGCCTTCGCCGAGAGCGGCACCCTGGTGGTGGCGCACGACAACGTGCGCACGCGCCTGTCGTCCGACCAGGTGATGGCCGCCTTCGACCGCACCGTGCCGGCCGCGCCCAAGGGCGCGCTGCCGGTGATCACCTTCAACGACCAGGTGAGCTTCCATGTCGGCGGCCACACCGTGCGCGCCATCCACATCCCCAGCGCGCACACCGACGGCGATGCCATCGTGCACCTGCCCGAGGTGAACGTGATCCACACCGGCGACCTGGTGTTCTACGGCCTCTACCCGGTGGTGGACTACAGCAACGGCGGCAGCCTCAAGGGCATGGCCGACGCCACCGCGCGCCTGCTGGCGATGTCGGACGAGGACACCCGCTTCATCCCCGGCCACGGCCCGGTGGTGATCGGCCGCCAGGAGCTGGCCGAGTACCTGGAGATGCTGCGCGTGGTGCATGCGCGCCTGGAGAAGCTGATCGGCGAGGGCAAGACGCTCGACGAAGTGATTGCCGCCAGGCCCACCGCCGAGTTCGACGAGAAGTGGGGCAAGGGCTTCCTGCCGCCCGAGCGCTGGGTGCGCATCAACTACCAGGGCATGGCCCCGGCCAAGGACTCGAAGTGATGAAGAGCCTGCTGCTGGCCACGATGATGACCCTCGCCCCCGCCGCCCACGCCGAGAAACTCACGCTCGAAGCCATCACCGGCGGCGCGCCGCTGTCGGGCCCGAGCCTGATGAAGCCGGCCATCGCCCCCGACGGCTCGCGCGTCACCTTCCTGCGCGGCAAGGACGGCGACCGCTTCCAGCTCGACCTGTGGGAATACCACGTGGCCGACGGCCAGGCCCGCCTGCTGGTGGATTCGGCCGTGGTGCTGCCCGGCGGCGAGGAGCTGAGCGACGAGGAAAAGGCGCGGCGCGAGCGCCAGCGCATCGCCGCCTTCCGCGGCATCGTCGAGTACCAGTGGGCGCCGGATTCGCAGTCGCTGCTGTTCCCGCTCGGCGGCGAGCTCTACCTGTACGACCTGCGCGAGGGCGCGGCCAACCCGGTGCGCAAGCTCAGCTCGGGCACCGGCTTCGCCACCGACCCGCGCCTGTCGCCCGGCGGCAAGTTCGTGGGCTTCGTGCGCGAGCGCAACCTGTGGGTGATCGACCTGGCCAGCGGCCGCGAGATCCAGCTCACCGACGACGGCAGCGACACCATCGGCAACGGCGTGGCCGAGTTCGTGGCCGACGAGGAAATGGGCCGGCACACCGGCTACTGGTTCGCGCCCGATGATTCGGCCGTCGCCTTCGCCCGCATCGACGAGTCGCCGGTGCCGGTGCAGAAGCGCTACGAGATGTACGCCGACCGCACCGAGGTGGTGGAGCAGTTCTACCCCGCCGCCGGCGACCCGAACGTGCGCATCAGCCTGCACGTGGCCGACCTGGCCTCGATGCGCGCCGGCAAGCCGGGCGTGGACAGGCCGGCGAAGCTTTCCGTCAGCGACGTCGACCTCGGCCACGACGCCGACATCTACCTCGCCCGCGTGCAGTGGCGGGCGCCCGGCGTGCTGACCTTCCAGCGCCAGTCGCGCGACCAGCGCCGGCTCGAGCTCATCGAAGCGACGCTGGCCACCGGCCAGCAGCGCGTGCTGGTCACCGAGACCAGCGAGACCTGGGTGCCGCTGCACGATGGCCTGCGCTTCCTGGCCGACGGCCGCTTCCTCTGGATCTCCGAGCGCAGCGGCTTCGAACACCTGCAGCTGCATGCCGCCGACGGCGCCTTCGAGCGCGCGCTCACCGCCGGCGAGTGGGTGGTGGACGCGCTGCTGGGCGTGGACGAGGCCGCGGGCCTGGCCTACGTCGCCGGCACCAGGGATTCACCCCTGGAGAAGCACGTCTACGCCGTGCCACTGGCCGGCGGCGAGCCGCGCCGGCTGACCGCGGCGCCGGGCATGCACGAGGCGGCATTCAGCGCCAACGCGGCGGTGTTCGTCGACCTGTGGTCGAACCCGGCCACGCCGCCGCAGACCGAGCTGTACCGGGCCGACGGCACGAAGCTGGCGACGCTGGTGGCCAACGACCTCGACGACCCGGCGCACCCCTACGCGCCCTACCGCGCCGCGCACCGGCCGGTGGAATTCGGCACCCTGCAGGCCGCCGACGGCACGCCGATGCACTACAGCCTGATCAAGCCCGAGGGCTTCGACCCGTCGAAGAAGTATCCGGTGGTGGTGTACGTGTACGGCGGCCCGGCCGCGCAGACGGTGACGCGCGCCTGGCCCGGCCGCGCCGACGCGCTGTTCAACCAGTACCTGGCCCAGCGCGGCTACGTGGTGTTCTCGCTCGACAACCGCGGCACGCCGCGGCGCGGCGCGAAGTTCGGCGGCGCGCTGTATGGCAGGCAGGGCACGGTGGAAGTCGAGGACCAGGTGGCGGGCGTGGAGTTCCTGCGCAGCCAGCCCTGGGTGGACCCGGCGCGCATCGGCGTGCATGGCTGGTCCAACGGCGGCTACATGACCCTGATGCTGCTGGCCAAGGCCTCGGGCCACTATGCCTGCGGCGCCGCCGGCGCGCCGGTGACCGACTGGGCGCTCTACGACACGCATTACACCGAGCGCTACATGGACCACCCTGCGCGCAACCCCGAAGGCTACCACGAGGCCTCGGTGTTCACCCACCTGGGTGGCCTGCGCTCGAAGCTGCTGCTCGTCCACGGCATGGCCGACGACAACGTGCTGTTCACCAACTCGACCAAGCTGATGTCCGAGCTGCAAAAGCGCGGCACGCCCTTCGAGCTGATGACCTACCCGGGCGCCAAGCACGGCCTGTCGGGCGCGGATGCGCTGCACCGCTATCGCCTGAGCGAGGCCTTCTTCGACCGCTGCCTGAGGTAAAGGGGGACAGGCTAACGCGCCAGGCGCACGAGGGCCGGGGCGTGGTCGCTGGGCCGCTCCCAGGTGCGCGGTTCGCGGTCCACTTCGGCGCCGACGCAGCGCTCGCGCAGGGCGTCGGACACCAGGCACAGGTCGATGCGCAGGCCCAGGTTGCGGCGGAAGCCGGCCGCGCGGTAATCCCACCAGCTGAACACGCCCGCGTCCTGGTGGTGCAGGCGGAAGCTGTCGTGCAGGCCCAGCTCGAGCAGGCGGCGCAGCGCCGCGCGCTCGGCCGTGGAGGTGAGGATGGAGGCGTCGTTCCACACCGCCGGGTCGTGCACGTCGCGCTCGTCGGGGGCGATGTTGAAGTCGCCCATCACCACCAGCCGCGGATGCGCCTTGATCTCCTGCGCCAGCCAGCCGTGCACGGCCTCGAGCCAGCGCAGCTTGTAGTCGTACTTGTCGGTGCCCACGTCCTGGCCGTTGACCACGTACAGGTTGACGATGCGCAGGTCGCCCACGGTGGCGGCGATGACGCGCTTTTGCTCGTCCTCGAAGCCCGGGATGCCCACCTGCACCTCGGCCGGGGCCTCGCGCGCCAGGATGGCCACGCCGTTGTAGGTCTTCTGGCCGGCGAACACGCTGCGGTAGCCCAGCGCCGCCAGCGCGTCATCGGGGAAGCGGCTGTCCTCGAGCTTGGTTTCCTGCAGGCCGACGATGTCGGGCTGGCGCAGCTTGAGCCACTCCTCCAAGTGCGGCAGGCGCACGTTGAGCGAGTTGACGTTCCAGCTGGCGACGGTGGTGGTGTTTTCCATGCCGCGAATGCTAACCGTTCGCGCGGGCATCGGCGAACGCTTGACCGCCGTCAAGGCAAGGCGCCACCGTTGGCGCAGTCTGGCGCCAGGCCAGCCCGAGGAGCCCGCCATGGTTTCGCCGCGACCCCGCTATGCCGCGTCCCGCCGCGCCCTGCACTGGGGCATCGGCATCCTGCTGGTGCTGGCCTTCGTGTTCATCGAGGGCCGCGAGAACTTCGACCGCGGCACGCCCGAGCGTGCCGCCATGATGCAGGCCCACTTCTGGGTGGGCATCGCCATCCTGGCGCTGATGCTGCCCCGCCTGCTGCTGGCCATCTCGCGCCCGGCCCCGGCCGTGTCGCCGCCGCTGCCGGCCTGGCAGGCGCTGCCGGCCAAGGGCCTGCACCTGCTGCTCTACGCCATGCTGGTGGCGCAGCCGGTGCTGGGGCTGCTGACGGCGTGGACGGACGGCAAGCAGGTCCTGCTGCCCTTCACCCGCGTGGTGCTGCCTGCCCTGATCGCGCCCAGCGAGACCCTGGCCCACCAGTTCGAAGACCTGCACGAATTCATCGGCAGCGCCTTCTACTGGGTGGTGGGCCTGCACGTGCTGGCGGCGCTGTACCACCATTTCGTGCGCCGGGACGATACGCTACGCCGGATGACCTGATCCGGGAGCACGCGGCACATGCAGTGGGTTGATCTTCGCAGCGACACCGTCACCCAGCCCACGCCGGCGATGCGCGAGGCGGGCCTGCGCGCCGCCGTTGGCGACGACGTGATGGGCGACGATCCGAGCGTGAACGCCCTGCAGGACCGGGTGGCGGCCGAACTGGGCTTCGAGGCGGCGCTGTTCGTGCCCAGCGGCACCCAGTCGAACCTGCTGGCGCTGATGGCGCACTGCGAGCGCGGCGACGAATACCTGGTGGGCATGGACGCGCACACCTACAAGTACGAAGGCGGCGGCGCGGCAGTGCTGGGCTCGATCCAGCCGCAGCCGATCGTGCACGCGGCCGACGGTACGCTGCCGCTGGACGCGGTGGCGGCGGCGATCAAGCCGCTGGGTGACCCGCACTTCGCGCGCACCCGCCTGCTGGCGCTGGAGAACACCTGGCATGGCCGGCCGCTGCCGCTGGACTACCTCGCCGCGGCCGGCACGCTGGCGCGCGGTCGCGGCCTGGCCTACCACCTCGACGGCGCGCGCCTGTACAACGCGGCGGTCGCCTGCGGCGTGCCGGCGGCGCAGATCGCCGGACACTTCGATTCGGTGTCGGTGTGCCTGTCCAAGGGCCTGGGCGCGCCGGTGGGCTCGGTGCTGGCGGGCTCGAAGGCGCTGGTCGACACCGCGCGGCGCTGGCGCAAGGTGCTCGGCGGCGGCTGGCGCCAGGCCGGCCTGCTGGCGGCGATGGGCCAGCATGCGCTCGACCACCACGTGGCGCGCCTGGCCGACGACCACCGCCGCGCGGCGGAACTGGCGGCGGCGCTGCGGGCGATCCCGGGGCTGGTGGTGGAGGGCGCGTTCACCAACATCCTGTTCGTCACCGTGCCCGACGGGCGCCAGGACGCGCTGGCGAAGCATCTCGCGTCGCAGGGCGTGCGCATTTCGGCCGGGCGCGGCCCGCGCCTCCGGCTGGTGACGCACCTGGACGTCGACGATGCCGGCGTCGGGCGCGCGATCGCGGCGTTCCGCAGCTTCTTCGACTGAGCCGAGCGGGGTCGGAGGTAATTTGCCTCCGGCAAATTACCTCCGACCCCTGCCTTTCCTAGGTCGCCGGCCGCTGGGCGGCCTTGGGTTCCGCCACCTCCTCGCCGTCGCGCGCACGGCCGGCCATCTCGGCGCCGGCGTCGCGGGGCAGGCGGAACATCACCCAGGCCGACATGGCCGAGATCACGCCGACGGTGAGGAAGGCCCAGCCGAAGTTGGCCGGCGCGGCGTAGTCCTGTCCCGTCAGCGCGCCGGCCACCTGCAGGGCGTAGCCGCCCACCGCCACGCCCAGCGCCAGCGAGAACTGCTGCATCATCCCCGACAGCGCCGAGGCCTGGCCCATGCGCTCCTGGTCGACCTCGGCGTAGCTGATGGCGTTGAGGCTGGTGAACTGCAGCGAGCGGAAGCACCCCGACATCAGCAGCACGCCGATGATCAGCCAGTGCGGCGTGTCGATGCGGAACAGGCCGAAGCCCGCCAGCATGGCCGAGGCCAGCAGCGCGTTGACCCACAGCACGCGCCGGAAGCCGAAGCGGCGCAACACGCGCGCGGCCAGGGTCTTCATGAAGATCGCGCCCACGGCCGAGAAGAAGGTCAGCAGGCCCGAGGCCAGCGGCGTCATGCCGAAGCCCAGCTGCAGCATCAGCGGCAGCAGGAAGGGCGTGGCGCCGATGCCGACGCGAAACAGCAGGCCGCCGAGCACGCCGGCGCGGAAGGTGGCCAGGCGCAGCAGCTGCAGGTCGATCAGCGGATGCGGGTGGCGGCGCGCGTGCCACACATACGCGGCCATGCCGGCGATGCCCAGCAGCAGGCAGCCCACCGCCACCGGCGTGGCCACGAGGTGGCGGCCCAGCGTGGAAAAGCCGAAGAGGGCCAGCGCCAGGCCCAGGCCCGAGAGCGCGAAGCCGGTCCAGTCCAGCGGCTTCACCTCCTCGCGCAGGTCGGGCACGAAGCGCCAGGCCAGGAAGATGCCGACGACGCCGATGGGCAGGTTGATCAGGAAAATCCAGCGCCAGTCGCTGTAGGTGGCGATGAAGCCGCCGACGGGCGGGCCGAGGATGGGCGCGACCAGGGCCGGGATGGTGAGCCAGCTCAGGGCCTGCACCAGCTCGTTCTTGGGGATCGTGCGCAGCAGCACCAGCCGGCCCACCGGCACCATCAGCGCGCCACCCAGGCCCTGCAGGAAGCGCGCCGCCACCAGCTGGCCCAGCGAGCCGCTGGCGGCGCAGGCCAGCGAGCCGAGCAGGAACACGCCGATGGCGAGCATGAAGGTGCGCTTGGCGCCGAAGCGGTCGGCGATCCAGCCGCTGACCGGGATGAACACGGCCAGGGCCAGCAGGTAGGCGGTGAGCGCCAGCTTGAGTGCGATCGGCTCGGTGCCCAGGTCGGCGGCGATCGCCGGCAGCGAGGTCGCGATGGCCGTCGAATCCATGTTCTCGATGAACAAGGCCGTGGCAACGATCAAGGGCAACCGGCGCGAAGACTGCATCCGGCGATTCTAATCGGGTCGGCGAACACCAACGATTGAATCAGGCGCTTGAAGCGTTATTGTTCTCCGACCCCCTCAGGTTTTGATGGCATGGACCAGGTTCGGATCGTCCCGTTTGCGCCGGCGCTGCGCGCGCATTTCCATCGGCTCAATGCCGAGTGGCTGGAGAAGTACCACTCGATCGAGCCCTTCGACCACGAGGTGCTGTCGAACCCGGAGACCTGGATCCTGGGCAAGGGCGGGCGCATCTGGTTCGCGCTGGTGGGCGACGAGGTCGTGGGTACCTGCGCGCTGATGCCCGACGCGCCCGGCACCTGGGAGCTGACCAAGATGGGCGTCACCGCCGGCCACCAGGGCCGGGGCATCGGCCGCAAGCTGCTGGCGGCGGCGATCGCGGGCTTTCGCGAACTGGGCGGGCGCGAGCTGTTCCTCGAATCGAGCAGCAAGCTCAAGACCGCGCTGCGCCTGTACGAGTCCATGGGCTTCGAGCTGCAGCCGGGCGTGAAGCCCGGCTCGCATTACGCCCGCGCCGATGTCTACATGATCTGGCGCGGGGAGTGAGGGGACGGGTGCAATTTTCCTTTGGAAAATTGCACCTGTCCCCGGGCTTCGCTCAGGCGGCGAGGCCGTAGGAGCGCAGCAGGGCCTCGGGCTCCGGCTCGCGGCCGCGGAAGGCGACAAAGCTTTCAAGGGCCGGGCGCGAGCCGCCGACGGCGAGGATCTCGCGGCGGTAGCGGGCGCCGGTGCTGGCGTCGAACACCCCGGCCTCCTCGAAGGCGGCGAAGGCGTCGGCGCTGAGCACCTCGGCCCACAGGTAGCTGTAGTAACCGGCCGAATAACCGCCCGCGAAGATGTGCGTGAACGCGTGCGGGAAGCGGTGCCAGGCCGGCGGCTGGATCACGGCCACCTCCTGGCGCACCTCGTCGAGCAGCTCCAGCGTGCGCGGCCCGCGCGCCGGGTCGTACTCCAGGTGCAGGCGGAAGTCGTAGAGCGCGAACTCCAGCTGCCGCACCAGGAACAGGCCGGCGTGGAAATGCCGCGCCTGCAGCATCTTGGCGTAGAGCTCGTCGGGCAGCCGCTCGCCGCTCTGCCAGTGCTTCGCGAACAGGTCCAGGGCCTCGCGCTGCCAGGCGAAGTTCTCCATGAACTGGCTCGGCAGCTCCACCGCGTCCCACTCCACGCCGCTGATGCCGCCCACGCTCGGCCAGTCCACCTCGGTCAGCAGGTGGTGGATGCCGTGGCCGAACTCGTGGAAGAGCGTGACCACGTCGTCGTGGGTCAGCAAGGCCGGCGTGCCGTCGTGGCCAGGCGCGAAGTTGCAGGTGAGGTAGGCCACCGGCTTGTGCGCCGCCTCGCCGTCGCGCAGGCGCGAGCGGCACACGTCCATCCAGGCGCCGCCGCGCTTGCCGGCGCGGGCGTAATGGTCGAGGTAGACGCCGGCGCGCACCGTGCCATCGAGGTCCACCACGTCGAAGTAGTGCACGTCCGGGTGCCAGGTATCGACGCCCTGGCGCTCGACCAGGCGCACGCCGAACACGCGCTCGGCCACGGTGAACAGGCCCTGCATCACCGACGGCAGCGGGAAGTAGGGCTTGAGGTCCTCCTCGCTGAAGGCGAAGCGCGACTCGCGCAGTTTCTCCGAGGCGTAGGCCACGTCCCAGGGCTGCAGGTCGGCCAGGCCCAGGGTTTCGGAGGCGAACATGCGCAGTTCGTCGAGCTCGCGCTGCGCGACGGGCCGCGCCTTCGACGCCAGTTCGCGCAGGAAGCCGAGCACGCGTTCCGGCGTACCGGCCATCTTGTCCTCGAGCGATTCGTGCGCGGCCGATGCGAAGCCCAGCAGCTGCGCCGCCTCGTGCCGCAGCGCCAGGATGCGGCCGATGCGCTCGCCGTTGTCGTGCTTGCCGCCGTGCGGGCCCTGGTCGGAGGCGCGGGTGTTGTAGGCGGTGTAGATCTCCTCGCGCAGCGCGCGGCTGTCGGCGAAGGTGAGCACGGCCTGCACCACCGGCCCCTTGAGCGTGGCCAGCCAGCCGTCCACGCCCTTTTCCTTCGCCATCGCGCGCAGCAGGTCGCGCGCCGAAGGCGGCAGGCCGGCGAGCTCGTGCTCCGCCACCGGCCGCGTCCAGGCGTCGGTGTCGTCGAGCACGGCTTCCTCGAATTCGGTCTGCAGCTTGCTCAGCTCGTTCTGGATGGCCTTGAAGCGCGAGCGCGCCGGCTCCTCCAGCGCCACGCCGCTGAGGCGGAAGCCGCGCAGGCTGTCCTCCACCAGCGTGCGGCGCGGGCGGTCGAGCGATTCGAAGCCCGGCGACTCGCGCAGCGCCTTCACCGCGGCATAGAGGCCGCGATGCTGGCCCAGTTCGGTGGCGTGGTCGGTGAGCTTCTCGATCGCGGCCGAATAGGCCTCGCGCAACTCGGGGGAATCCTTCACGCCATGCAAGTGCGACACCGGCGAGAAGGTGCGGCCGAGCTTCTCCTCCCAGCGCTCGAGCGGCGCCATCAGCGACGCGAAATCGCGCGCCGCCGGCTCGGCCACCAGGCGCTCGACCGCGGCACGGAAGTCGGCCAGCACGGCGTCGACCGCGGGGTTCACGTGGGCCGGGGTGATGGCGGAAAAGGCAGGCAGCTCGCCGTCGGAAAGCAGGGGGTTGTTCGTGGACATGGGCATCATCTGGGGTTCGTGGGGCGGTACTGCAAGCCGGGCCCGGGCGCGACGGACATCATCGCGCCAGCCACTTCACGACGAAGTCGGCGAGCTTCCCGAACGGCGGGTCGAACACGAACATGCCGTTCAGGCGCGGCTGGAACATCACCGGCATGCGCTTGGTGAAGGTCAGGAAGCCCGCCTCGCCGTGGTACTGGCCCATGCCGCTGGGGCCGACGCCGCCCACCGGCAGCGCGTGCTGGCCGAACTGGATCAGGGTGTCGTTCACGCACACGCTGCCCGCCACCACGGTGTCGAGCGTACGGCGCAGGCGCGCGCGGTCGCGATCGAAGGGATAGAAGGCCAGCGGGCGGTCGCGGCCGAGGATGTAGGCGATGGCGTCGTCGTGGCTGTCGTAGGACTTCACCGGCAACAGCGGGCCGAAGATCTCCTCCTGCATCACCTTCGCCTCGTCGGGCGGGTCGAGCAGCACGGTGGGCGGCAGCACTTCCACGCCCGGCGGCGGCGATTCGCCGTCGGGGCGGTGCTGCACCACGCTCACGCCACGCTCGCGGGCGTCGTCGAGCCAGGCGCGCAGGCGCTCGGCCTGGCGATGGTTCACCACCGCGGTGTAGTCGGGGTTGCCGGCCAGGCTCGGGTAGCGGCGGCGCACCGAGGCCAGCCAGGCGCGCACGAACTCGTCGCGCTGCGCACGCGGCACCAGCACGTAGTCCGGCGCCACGCAGGTCTGTCCGGCGTTGAAGCACTTGCCGGCGGCGATGCGCTCGGCCGCCAGCTCGATCGGATAGCCCGGCGCCACCAGCGCCGGCGACTTGCCGCCGAGCTCCAGCGTCAGCGGCACCAGGTTGGGCGCCGCGGCCGCCATCACCGCGCGGCCGACCACGGTGGAGCCGGTGAACAGCAGGTGGTCGAAGGCGAGGCGGCTGAAGGCCGCGCCCACCACCGCGTCGCCCTGCACCACCACCACGCGCTCGGGCGGGAACACCTCGGCCAGCATCCGTGCCAGCAGCGCCGACGTGCGCGGCGTGTGCTCGGAGGGCTTGATCATCACGTGGTTGCCGGCGGCAATCGCGTCGGCCAGCGGCACCAGCGCCAGCTGGATCGGATAGTTCCAGGGCGCCACGATGCCCACCACGCCCAGCGGCACGCGCCGGATCTCGGCGCGCGCGGGCAGGAAGGCCCAGTTCACGCGCGGGCGCTCGGGGCGCATCCACTTGCGCAGCTTGCGGCGCAGGTGGCTGATCTCGTCGAGGGTCACCATCACGTCGGCGGCCATCGTCTCGTGGCGCGAGCGGCGGCCGAAGTCGGCCGACACCGCCCTGGCCAGGTCGTCGCGGTGCCGGCGAACGGCGTCCGCCAGGCGCTGCAGGTCGTCCATCCGCTGCCGGTAGGTCGGCACCTGGCGCTGGTGCGCGGCGCGCAGGCGGGCCAGCAGCGGGCGGAGGTCTTCGTCGGGGTGGGCGGGGGTTTCCATGGGTCCATCTTAGCGCCGCGTGGGGCTAGAATCCGGTGATGAACATCCGACCCTACAAGGGCATCCTGCCCACCCTCGGCGCCCGGGCCTACGTGGACCCGGCCGCCACCGTCATCGGCGACGTCCACCTGGGCGAGGACAGCTCGGTCTGGCCGGGCTGCGTCATCCGCGGCGACGTGAACCACATCCGCATCGGCGCGCGCACCAACATCCAGGACGGCACCATCGTGCACGTCACCCACGACGGCCCCTACACCCGGCCGGACGGCTTCCCGACGATCATCGGCGACGACGTCACCATCGGCCACGGCGCCATCATCCACGCCTGCACCATCGGCAACGCCGTGCTCATCGGCATGGGCGCCACCGTGCTCGACGGCGCGATGGTGATGGACCACGGCTTCGTGGGCGCCGGCGCCGTGGTGCCGCCGGGCAAGAAGGTGCTGGCCGGCGAGCTGTGGCTGGGCAACCCGGCCAAGCCGGTGCGCCACCTCTCCGACAAGGAGATCGAGCAGCTCTACTACAGCGCCAAGCACTATGTGCGGCTGAAGGACGAGTACCTGGCGGGCTGAGCCCGCGGCCGATCAGTCCGCCGTGTGCAGCACGCCGGCCCGGGCGCTGAGCACGGCATAGACCGGGTCCGTGTCCGGGCGCCGGCCGTGCCAGATGGCGAAGCTTTCGGCCGCCTGCTCGACCAGCATGCCGATGCCGTCGATGCGCTGGGCGCAGCCGGCGGCCTCGGCCCAGGCCAGGAAAGGCACCGCGGCCTCGCCGTAGCTCAGGTCCACGGCCAGGGTGCGCTGCGTGGCCAGGGTGAAGGGCAGCTCGAGGCTGCCGCCGCGCCCGGCCGAGGTGGCGTTGACCACCATGTCGAAGCTGCCGAGGTTGCGCAGGTCGTCCCAGTAGCGGGTGTGCACGCGGCCCGGCTCGCCCATCGCGTCGGCCAGGGCATCGGCGCGCTCGGGCGTGCGGTTGACCACCCACAGCTCCTCGATGCCGGCATCGAGCAGGGCCGGCGCGGCGCCGCGGGCCGCGCCGCCGGCGCCGATCATCAGCACGCGGCGCGCGCGCAGGTCGATGCGGTGGCGCTCGGTGAGGTCGTGCACCAGGCCGATGCCGTCGGTGTTGTCGCCGTGCCAGTCGCCGTCGCGGCGCGTGAGCGTGTTGGCGGCGCCGGCGCGGCGGGCGCGTTCGCTGGCGGCGGCGCAGAGCGCGAGCGCGCGCTCCTTGTGCGGCAGCGTCACGTTGGCGCCGAGGCCGCCGGTGGCGGCGAAGGCGGCGATGGCCGCGGCAAAGTCCTCCGGCGCCGCGTCGATGGCCACGTACTCCATCGCGATGCCGAGTTGGGCGGCGAAGTCGGCATGGATGCGCGGCGAGAGCGAGTGCGCCACCGGGTGGCCGAATACGGCGTAGCGGGCGGTCATGTCACTGCTCCTTGAGCCAGCGCGCCGCGTCGAGCGCGAAGTAGGTGAGCACGCCGTCGGCACCGGCGCGCTTGAAGCCCAGCAGCGCCTCCATCGCGCAGGCGCGCTCGTCGAGCCAGCCGTTGAGCGCCGCGGCCTTGAGCATCGCGTACTCGCCGCTCACCTGGTAGGCGAAGGTGGGCACGCCGAAGTGGTCCTTCACCCGTCGCACGATGTCGAGGTAGGGCAGGCCCGGCTTGACCATCACCATGTCGGCGCCCTCGTCGAGGTCGAGGCCGACCTCGCGCAGGGCCTCGTCGGAATTGCCCGGGTCCATCTGGTAGGTGTACTTGTTGCCCTTGCCCAGCGCGCCGGCGCTGCCGACCGCGTCGCGGAAGGGGCCGTAGAAGGCCGAGGCGTACTTGGCGCTGTAGGCCAGGATGCGGGTGTTGACGTGGCCTGCTTCCTCCAGCGCCTCGCGGATGGCGCCGATGCGGCCGTCCATCATGTCGCTGGGCGCCACCACGTCGGCGCCGGCCTCGGCATGCGAGAGCGCCTGGCGCACCAGCGCCTCGACGGTGTCGTCGTTGGTGACGTAGCCGTCGGCGTCCACCAGGCCGTCCTGGCCGTGGCTGGTGTAGGGATCGAGCGCGACGTCGGTGATCACGCCCAGCTGCGGGTATTCCTTCTTGAGCGCGCGGATGGCGCGCTGGGCCAGGCCGTCCGGGTCCCAGGCGGCCACGGCGTCGAGCGACTTGGCCTCGGGCGCGGTGACCGGGAACAGCACGATCGCCGGGATGCCCAGCTCCACCGCCTGGCCCGCCACCTTCAGCAGCTCGTCCACCGACAGGCGCTCGACGCCCGGCATCGAGGCCACCGGCGCGCGGCCGGCGAGCTCGTGGATGAAGACCGGCAGGATCAGGTCGTCGGCACTGAGCCGGTGCTCGCGCACCAGGCGGCGGGAGAAGTCGTCGCGGCGCAGGCGGCGCGGGCGGGTATGCGGGAAGGCCATCGGGGACACTCGCTTTGTTCGTCCCGGCCATGATACGCCGCCCGGCGCGGCGGCTAAGATGCCCCGCATGCCCGCGCCACGACCCTTGCCCGCCTCTGCCCGCGCCTGCCTGTGGCTGATCGGCGCGCTGGCCCTGGCCTGCTGGGCCGGTCCGTGGCTGCTGGGCCTGCCCGACCCGCACCGGCCGGACTGGAACGCGCTGTCGCAGCCGCCCTCGCTCGCCAGCGGGCACTGGTTCGGCACCGACGCCATCGGCCGCGACATCCTCGCGCGCACCCTGGCCGGCGGCCGGCTGTCGCTGGGCATCGGCGCGCTGGCCACCGTGGTCGCGCTGGTGGTGGGCCTGGCCTACGGCGCCATCGCCGGTTACGCCGGCGGCCGCACCGAGCGGGCGATGGTGCGCGCGCTGGACGTGCTCTCGGCGCTGCCCTTCCTGCTGATCGTGATCCTGCTGCTGGCCCTGTTCGGGCGCTCGCTGTGGCTGCTGCTGGCGGCGATCGGCGGCTATGTCTGGATCGACCTGGCGCGCGTGGTGCGCGCCGAGGCCGCGCGCCTGCGCGAGATGCCCTTCGTGCTGGCCGCGCGTGCCGCCGGCGCCCGCTTCGACCAGGTGCTGCGCTGGCACCTGCTGCCCAACCTGCTGCCGCTGGGCCTGGTCTACCTGGGCCTGATCCTGCCGCAGGCGATCCTGGTGGAAAGCTTCCTGGGCTTCCTCGGCCTGGGCGTGGACGAGCCCGCCGCCAGCTGGGGCGGCCTGCTCGGCGAGGGCACGCAGGAGCTGGACGTGGCACCCTGGTCGCTGCTGTTCCCGGCCGGTTTCCTGGTGGCCACGCTGGCGGCCTTTCAGTTCCTCGGCGACGGCCTGCGCGACTGGCTCGACGTGCGCGGGGATGCGGCGTGAGCCCGCTCGAGATCCGCGGCCTGCAGGTACACGCCGGCGCGCGCCGCCTGCTCGGCCCGCTCGACCTGCGGCTCGAACCCGGCGCCTGCCTGGCCCTGGTCGGCGAAAGCGGCAGCGGCAAGAGCCTGAGCCTGGCCGCCCTGCTTGGCCTGCTGCCGCCCGGCCTGCAGGCCAGCGGCGAACTGCAGGTGGACGGCCAGGCGGTGCCGCTGGGCTCGCCGGCGCATGCCCGCCTGCCCGGCCGCGTGCTGGCCTGGGTGCCGCAGGATCCGCAGGCGGCGCTGCACCCGCTGCGCCGCGTCGGCGACCAGCTCATCGAAGGCCTGCGCGTGCTGCGCGGCCTCGACCGCGCCTCGGCCGCGCGCGAGGCCCGTGCCCTGTTCGAACGCCTGCAGCTGCCCGACCCGCCGGCGCTGCTGCGCCGCTATCCGCACCAGCTTTCCGGCGGCCAGCGCCAGCGCGTGCTGGTGGCCCTGGCCCTGGCCGGCCAGCCGCGCGTGCTGCTGGCCGACGAACCCACCTCGGCGCTCGACCCGCGGCTGGCCCGCGAAGCCCTGGGCCTGTTCGACCAGCTGCGCGCCGAACTGGGCCTGGCCGTGCTGCTGGTCAGCCACGACCTGCCGATGGTCGCTGCGCACGCGCAGCGCCTGGCCATCCTGCGCGGCGGCGAAATGGTGGAGCAGGGCGACACCGCCACCGTGTTCGCCCGGCCCGCGCACGCCTACACCCGCGAGCTGCTGGCGGCCGACCAACTCCCTGCCCCTGAGGCCACGGCCCCCGGCGCGCCGCTGCTGAGGCTGGAGTCCGTCCAGGTCACTTATCCCGGCCTGACCTCGCCGGTGGTGTCCGACATCAGCCTCGAACTCCGCCGCGGGGAATGCCTGGCCCTGGTCGGCGAGAGCGGCAGCGGCAAGTCCAGTCTCGGCCGGGCCCTGCTGCGGCTGATGCGGCGCGGCGTGGGCGGCCGCATCGTGTTCGACGGCGAGGACCTGCTCGCGGCCGGGCCGGGCCGGCTGCGCCGCTTGCGCCGGCGCATCGGCGTCGTGTTCCAGGACCCCACCGCCTCGCTCGACCCGCGCCTGCGGGTGCACGAGATCGTTTCCGAGCCGCTGCGCATCCACGGCCTGGCCGACCGGGCGCGGCGCCGCGCACGCGCCGGCGAACTGCTGCAGGCCGTGGGCCTGGCCGCCGAACTGGCCGAACGCTGGCCGCACCAGCTCTCCGGCGGCCAGCGCCAGCGCGTGGCCATCGCCCGCGCCCTGGCCACCGACCCCGAGCTGCTGGTCTGCGACGAGGCGGTCTCGGCCCTGGACGCCCAGCACCGCGCCGGCGTGCTGGCCCTGCTGGGCCGGCTCAAGCGCGAACGCGGGCTGGCGCTGCTGTTCATCACCCACGATTTCGCCGCCGCCCGGGCCCTGGCGGAACGCTGCGCCATGCTCGCCGATGGCCGCCTGCAGGCCCTCGGAGCGACCCGCGAGCTGCTGCCGGGCGCCGCCCCGACGGGCTGATACACTCGCGTGAAGGCCACCGGGGAAGGCCACGCTTGAAGCCAGGAAGTCCGTTCTCGTCCAGCACCGCCGCCGGTCCGGCCGTCGCCGACCCGGTGCGCCTGCGCGCCAGCGACCCGGCCTCGCTGGCGGCCGAGGTGCAGCGCCTGAGGGTGGACGTCGAACGCCTGGGCCGGGCCGAGCGGCTGCAGCGCGCCCTGTTCGCCATCTCCGACCTGGCCAGCTCCGGCGAGGACACCGCCACGGTGCTGCACGGCCTGCACGAGATCGTCGGCCGGCTGATGTACGCCGAGAACTTCTACATCGTGCGTTACTCGCCCGAGCGCGACACGATGCGCTTCATCTACTTCGCCGACAGCCAGGACCCGATCACGCCCGACCCGGACGAGGAACTGCCGGCCGCGCAGATGGGCAACAGCCTCACCCTGGCCCTGATCCGACACGGCAAGCCGGTGCTCGGCCCGTCCGACCAGGTGCGGCGCGAACTGGGCGTGCGGCGGGACGAGTCCCTGGGCCCGGACAGCGTGGACTGGCTCGGCGTGCCGATGCTCGACGACGGCGTGGTGCGCGGCGCGGTGGTGGTGCAGAGCTACGACCCCGAGTCGCGCTACACCGAGGACGACCGCGCCCTGCTGGGCTACGTGGCCCAGCACATCCTCACCGCGCTGGCCCGTCGCGACGCCCAGGAGGAGCTCGAGCGCCGCGTCGAGGAGCGCACCCGGGAGCTGCGCGAGCAGGTGGCCGAGCGCGAGCGCAGCGAGCGGCTGCAGGCGGCGCTGTTCCGCATCGCCGAGCAGGCTGGCCGCGCCGAAAGCATCGAAGTGTTCTACGCCGAGGTGCACGGCATCGTCAGCGCCCTGCTCGATGCGCGCAACTTCTTCATCGCCCTGCTCACGCCGGACGGCCAGGAGCTGGATTTCCCCTATTCGGTGGACGAACGCGACCAGGCCCGACCGCGCCGCCGGCTGGCCCGCGGCCTCACCGAGTACGTACTGGCCAGCGGCGAGCCGCTGCTGGCCGACCGCGACGGCATCCACCAGCTGGTGGCCGAAGGCAAGGTGCAGTCCTTCGGCACGCCCTCGGTGTGCTGGCTGGGCGTGCCGCTTCAGATCGAGGGCCGGGTGGCCGGCGTCATCGCCGTGCAGAGCTATACGCCCGACTACCTCTACACGCGGCGCGACCAGGAGCTGCTGAGCTTCGTCTCCTTCCACATCGCACAAGCGCTGGAGCGGCGCCGGGCGCACGAATCGCTGCGCGAGGCCTACGCCGAACTCGAGCAGCGCGTGGCCGCGCGCACCAGCGAACTGGCCGAGGCCAACCGCGAGCTGCTCGACCAGATCTCGGTGCGCGAGCGCATGGAGCACAAGCTCAAGCACGAGGCCATGCACGACACGCTCACCGGCCTGCCCAACCGCAGCCACCTGCTGGGCCGCATGGGCCTGGCGCTGTCGCGCTACCGCTACGACCCCAGCCAGCTGTTCGCGGTGCTGTTCCTCGACCTCGACCGCTTCAAGGTGGTCAACGACTCGGTCGGCCACCTGGTGGGCGACGAGCTGCTCAAGGAGGCCGCGCGGCGCATCGGCCGCTGCGTGCGCGACCCGGACATGGTGGCGCGCCTGGGCGGCGACGAGTTCGCCATCGTGCTCGACTTCATCCACTCGGCCGACGAGGCGGCGGCGGTGGCCGAACGCGTGATCGAGTCGCTCGCCGAGCCGATGCGCATCGCCGGCAAGGAGCTCTACACCTCGGCCAGCATCGGCATCGCCATGGTCGATGGCCGCTACCGCAGCCCGGAAGAGCTGCTGCGCGACGCCGACGTGGCGATGTACCGCGCCAAGGCCAACGGCCGCCAGCGCTACGCCATCTTCGACGAGCACCTGCACGAGGCCGCGCTCAAGCTGCTCGAGCTCGAGGGCGACCTGCGGCGCGCGCTGCAGCGCCAGGAGTTCGTGCCGCACTACCAGCCCATCCTGTCGCTGGCCGATGGCCACCTGGTGGGCTTCGAGGCGCTGATGCGCTGGCACCATCCCGAGCGCGGCCTGAGCATGCCGGGCGAGTTCCTGGGCGTGGCCGAGGAAACCGGCAGCCTCGAGCAGATGGACTGGCAGATCTACGACCTGGTCTGCCGCGACATCCACCGGCTGAACATGGGCCGCGCCTATGCCACGCTCAACGTCTCGCCGCGGCACCTGCGCGTGGCCGACTTCGACGCGCGCCTGCTCGAGCTGATGTCGCGCCACGGCGTCAACCCGCAGCGTCTGCGCCTGGAGGTGACCGAAGGCGCGCTCATGGAAAAGCCCGACCAGGTGCGCGACTGCCTGGCGCGGCTGCGCGAGGCCGGCGTGCTCACCCTGCTCGACGACTTCGGCACGGGCTATTCGTCGCTGAGCTACCTGCACCGGTTCCCGCTGCACGGCCTGAAGATCGACCGCAGCTTCGTGCGCGAGCTGCGCAGCGGCGAGAGCGGCGGCAGCACGGCCATCGTGCGCGCCATCCGGCTGCTGGCCGATTCGCTGGGGCTGGAGGTGATCGCCGAGGGCATCGAGGCCGAGGAGCAGCGCTACCAGCTGCGCCTGCTTGGCCTGAGCCTGGGCCAGGGCTACCTGTTCTCGAAGCCGGCCTCGGCCGGGGAAATACTGGCGCGCTACGCGCCGGCGCCGGACTGAGGGCTCAGCGCGCCAGCCCCTCGCTGGCCCAGACCGAACGCTTGCGCCGGGTCTCGGCGCGGATGGCGCGGTTGCGCTCGATCGATTCCCTGGTGGCGTAGCCGCGCTTGTGGTCGAGGTGCACGCAGACCGCGCGGTAGCGGATGCGCTTGCCCTTGATGCCGGCGTTTTCCATGCGTTCGCCGAACTCGCGATCCTGCCCGCCGTACTGCATGCGGGTGTCGAAGCCGTTCACGCGCAGCAGGTCGGCCTTCCAGCCGGAGGCGTTGTGGCCGTTCCAGCTCGCCTTGGCGGTGCTGAGCTGGTCCCAGAACCAGGCCCAGCGGCCGCTGACCTTGAGCTTGCGCGAGACTTCGGACGGGCTGCAGCCGTTGGCGCGCAGCCACCCGGGGCGCGCGAAATCGCCGGCGGCGATGTTGGCCTCGTCGATGGCCAGCGAAGTGGACATCGGCAGCTTGACGTAGCCGCCCGAGAGGAAGCGGCCGGGCTCGCGCAGCTGGTGGTGCACGGCCAGGAAGTCGGCGCGCGGGATGCAGTCGCCGTCGGAGAACACCAGGTAGTCGGCGCGCGCGGCTTCGCTGGCGCGGTTGAGGATCTCGCACTTCTGGAAGCCGTTGTCCGGGTGCCAGACGTGGCGCAGCGGCACCGGGAAGTCGGTGGCCAGCGCCTCGAGCATCTCGCGGGTTTCGTCCTTCGAGCCATCGTCGGCCACCACGACTTCGAAGTCGCGGAAGGTCTGGTGCGCGTAGCCCAGCAGCGCCTTTCGGAGCCAGGCGGGCTGGTTGTAGGTCGAGAGCACGACCGACATGGCCGGCGGGGTGGCGCGGGCGGGGCCCAGATCGGTGATTCGTAGCGACATGCGGGGGCAGGGTCTTCGGTCCGAGGCGCTGAGACTACACCAGCCGCCGGAAGGTGGCCGTGCAGGGACCGCGTTCCCCTGCCCCCACCGCGGGGGAGCGTCAAGCCCGCCTTGTCCGAATTGTGAAACCAGTCACGTTTTTGATAGTAAGCTTGAGGAAAACTGGCTAACCCCCCGCCCGCAATGACATTCATGTCCCCGCTCCTGCCCCTCCCGATGCCCCTGGCACCCCTGGCCTGGCTGACCGGTTTGCGCCGGGTGCCGGACAACAGCGTGGTCACGGTTCACCGGTTCGGGCGCTTCGTGCGGGCCCTGGGGCCGGGCTGGCGCTGGACCCTGCCGGGCCTGGACCAGCTGGGCCAGCCGGTCTGCCTGATCGGCCATCACCTTGATATTCCTGCCGATTCCGGCGCCCACGCGGAGCTCTACTACCAGATCCTCGACCCGGCCCAGGCCGGCGAGGCCCTGGACCGGGTCGATGCCCTGGTCACCGACCAGGCCCGCGAGGCCCTGGCCAGCCTGGCAGCCGCCAACGACGACGCACCCTCGCTGGCCGAGACGCTCAAGGCCGAGCTCAACCGGCGGCTGGGCCGGATGGGGCTGCGGGTCATCCGCTGCGCCCTGCATCCGGCGTGAGAGGCAGGGGCCAAGACCCCCGGTCATAATGGCGGCATGAATCCGCTCAACCACCTCGCGCCCGAGCTCGAGGCCGGGCTGGCCGCGCTCGGCCTGCCGCCGCAGCCGCTGGCCGGCCGGCTGCTCGAGTACCTGGCCCTGCTCGACCGCTGGAACCAGGCCTACAACCTCACCGCCATCCGCGACCCGCGCGAGATGCTGCACAAGCACCTGCTCGACTCGCTGTCGATGTGGAAGGCCGTGCGCCCCGGCCGCCTGGCCGACCTGGGCACCGGACCGGGCCTGCCCGGCATCCCGCTGGCCCTGGCGGTGCCCGGGCTCGAGGTGACCCTGGTCGAGAGCAACGGCAAGAAGTGCCGCTTCATGCGCGAGGCCCTGCGCAAGCTCGGCCTGGCCAACGCCCGGGTGGTGGAAGCGCGCGCCGAAGCCGTGGACGAGCCCGGCGCCTACGACCAGCTCACCGCCCGGGCCATGGACACCCTGGCCGGCATCCTGGCCGTCGGCGGCCACCTGCTGGCCCCGGGCGGACGCCTGCTGGCCATGAAGGGCCAGCGCCCCGACGCCGAGATCGCCGCGCTGCCGGCGGGCTGGACGGTCGAATCCGTGCAGCCGCTCTCGGTCCCGGGCCTGGAAGGCGATCGCCACCTGGTCACGGTCACCCGCGGGCCGGCCGAGCCGGCATAATCCCCCGTTCGGGGTCGGGGAAGGAGAGTCCATGGGTCGCATCATCGCCATTGCCAACCAGAAGGGCGGGGTCGGCAAGACCACCACCGCCGTGAACCTGGCCGCCGCGCTGGCCGCGACGCCGCGCCGCGTGCTGCTGGTCGACCTCGACCCGCAGGGCAACGCAACCATGGCCTCGGGCGTGGACAAGCGCGAGCTGGAGAACTCCACCTGCGAGGTGCTGCTGGGCGAATGCCCGGCGCGCGCCGCCGTGGTGAAGTCGCCCGAGGGCTTCGACCTGCTGCCCGGCAACATCGACCTCACCGCCGCCGAGATCCGGCTGATGGACGAGATCGGCCGCGAGCAGCGCCTCAAGGAGGCCCTGGCGCCGCTGCGCGAGGACTACGACTACCTGATCATCGACTGCCCGCCCTCGCTGTCCCTGCTCACGCTCAACGCCCTGGCCGCGGCCGACGGCGTGATCGTGCCGATGCAGTGCGAATACTTCGCGCTCGAGGGCCTGAGCTCGCTGGTGGACACCATCAACGCGCTCAAGGGCAAGCTCAACCCGCAGCTGGAGATCGAGGGCATCGTGCGCACCATGTTCGACGTGCGCAACAACCTGGCCAACGCGGTTTCGGGCGAGCTCACCCGCCACTTCGGCGACAAGGTGTTCCGCTCGATCATCCCGCGCAACGTGCGCCTGGCCGAGGCGCCCAGCCACGGCCAGTCGATCGTCGGCTACGACCGCGCCTCGCGCGGTGGCATCGCCTACCTCGGCCTGGCCGGCGAGATCGTGCGGCGCGAGAAGAAGATGCACAAGGAGATGGCATGAGCAGCAAGAAGCGCGGCCTCGGCCGCGGCCTCGACGCCCTGCTGGGCACCGGCAACAAGGGCGCCGCTCCCGCGGACGAGGCGCCCGCCGGCGAAGGCCTGCGCACCCTGCCGCTGGCCCAGCTCCAGCCCGGCAAGTACCAGCCGCGCAGCGCGATGGACCCGGCCAAGCTCACCGAGCTGGCCGAGTCGATCAAGGCCCAGGGCCTGATCCAGCCGATCGTGGTGCGCGAGATCGGCAAGGGCAAGGACGGCCAGGCGCGCTACGAAATCATCGCCGGCGAACGCCGCTGGCGCGCCGCCACCCAGGCCGGCCTGACCGACGTGCCGGTGGTGCTGCGCGAGGTCGACGACCGCGCCTCGATTGCCATGGCGCTGATCGAGAACATCCAGCGCGAGGACCTCAACCCGCTGGAAGAAGCGCTGGCGCTGAGCCGCCTGATCGACGAGTTCTCGCTCACCCACCAGCAGGCCGCCGAAGCCGTGGGCCGCTCGCGCGCCTCGGTGTCGAACCTGCTGCGCCTGCTCGAGCTGCCCGAGGGCATCCGCAAGCTGCTCGAGGAGCGCCAGCTGGAAATGGGCCACGCCCGCGCCCTGCTCACGCTGGCGCCGCAGGCGGCCCTGGCCCTGGCCCGCGAGGCCGTGGCCGAGGGCTGGAGCGTGCGCGAGGTCGAGCGCCGCGCCCAGCTGCTGGCCAAGGGCCAGATCCCCGGCAAGAAGCCGGCGAAGCTGCCTGCGAAGAAGACCGACGCCGACATCGCCGCGCTCGAGCGCGAACTTTCGGAGAAGCTCGGCGCCAAGGTGGCCGTGCAGCACGGCCGCGGCGGCCGCGGCAAGCTGGTGATCAGCTACCACGGCCTCGACACCCTCGACGGCATCCTGGAACGCCTGCGGGGCTGAAGCCCCTAGCGACTTGTTAACGGCGCGCCTGCGAAAATGCGCGCCAACCCCAGCGCCCAAGGGCACCGCGTGAGCCAACCGCAACTGTCGGTCGTCGTCCCCGCCTTCAACGAGGAAGGCAACGTAGTAACCCTGCTCGGGGAGATCGTCGCGGCACTGCGCGGCGTGGTGCCCTTCGAGGTCGTCTTCGTCGACGACTGCAGCCGCGACGGCACGCTGGCCCTGCTGCAGGGCGCGAAGGCCGGCACGCCCGAACTGCGCGTGCTGGCCCACCGGCAGCAGAGCGGCCAGAGCACCGCCATCCGCAACGGCGTGAAGGCCGCGCGCGCACCCTGGGTGGCCACGCTCGACGGCGACGGCCAGAACGACCCGGCCGACCTGCCCAGACTGCTGGCCGCCCGCGACGCCGGCCCGGCCGACGTGAAGCTCTACGCCGGCTGGCGCGTCAACCGCCAGGACACCGGCAGCAAGAAGTGGGCCTCGAAATGGGCCAATGCCATCCGCTCGCGCCTGCTGCGCGACGCCACGCCCGACACCGGCTGCGGCACCAAGCTGTTCGAGCGCGCGGCCTTCCTCGAACTGCCCTATTTCGACCACATGCACCGCTACCTGCCGGCCCTGATGCAGCGCGCCGGCTGGCGCACGGTCTCGGTGCCGGTGAACCACCGGCCGCGCGGCGCCGGCGCCTCGAAGTACACCAACCTCGGCCGCGCCCTGGTCGGCATCCGCGACCTGATGGGCGTGGCCTGGCTGATCAAGCGCAGCAAGCGCACCGAGATCCGCGAACTGGAGTGAGGCCGTGAACGAGGAAATCACCTGGCTGGCCTGGTCCGGCCTGCACGTGACGCCGTGGAAGCTGATCGGCTACCTGGGCGCCCTGATGTTCGGCGGCCGCTGGGTGGTGCAGTTCATCGCCAGCCGCCGGGCCGGCAAGCCGGTCATCCCCCGGGTGTTCTGGTACATGAGCCTGGTCGGCGCCCTGATGACCCTGAGCTACTTCCTGTTCTCGGCAAAGCAGGACTCGGTGGGCGTGCTCCAGAACCTCTTCCCCACCTTCACCGCCGCCTACAGCCTCTGGCTCGACATCCGGCACCGCGGCTGGCACCGCGACAAGGCCAGCCACTAGCCGGCCTGTGGATAAGTCTTGCCTGGGGGCCCGGCCACGGGCATAATGCGCGGCTCGCTCCGCATCTGCCCCCTCGGCCCTGGCCCCGGTAGTGCGATCCCGGCCCCTGGCGGAGCGTCTGCTGTATCCCGCATCGCATGCGCCTGCAGGCCACCCGGCCCGCCGCGCGGGGCCGCCGCCGCCCGGGCTATGGGCGGCCAGTCCGACCCAGGAGTCACACCATGAGCCGAGTTTGCCAAGTTACCGGCAAGGGCGTGCAGAGCGGCAACAACGTCTCGCATGCCAACAACAAGACCCGCCGCCGTTTCCTTCCCAACTTGCACGAGCGCCGCTTCTGGGTAGCCTCGGAGAACCGTTGGGTGAAGCTGCGTGTTTCCATGCACGCCCTGCGCACCATCGACAAGAACGGCATCGACGCCGTGCTGGCCGAAATGCGCGCCCGCGGCGAAAAGATCTGAGGAGGACTGAACCATGGCATCCAAGCGCGACAAGATCCGCCTGACCTCGTCGGCCGGCACCGGTCACTTCTACACGACCGACAAGAACAAGAAGACCACCCCGAACAAGATGGAGATCAAGAAGTACGATCCCGTCGTTCGCAAGCACGTGATCTACAAGGAAGGCAAGATCAAGTAATCCGCGCAGCGGATTACTGTAGGAGCGCCTTCAGGCGCGAAGCCTTCGAAGAAGACCCGCCCAAGTGGCGGGTTTTCTTTTGCCCCGGGAAAAGAATCGCGCCTGAAGGCGCTCCTACGGGGACAAGCGCAGGCCGAGCATCAGCGTACGCCCCGGCGCCGGCTCGAAGTAGCGGCCGTTGGCCTCGTTGACGATGACCGAGCCGATGGTTTCCCGATCGAGCAGGTTGTCCACGCGCGCCCAGGCGGTGAAGCGCCGGTCGCGGCCGAAGCGGTGCTCGGCGCCCAGGCCCAGCAGGGCGTGGCCGGGCGCGCGCGCCGTGTTGAAGTCGTCGGCGAAGTAGCCGCTGGTGGCGCGCGCTTCGAACAGCAGCGTGGTGTCGTCGCTGGCCTCCCACCGCAACTCGGCCCAGGCCGTACGCTCGGCCACGCCGGGCAGGCGGTTGCCGGCGACGAGGCGGCGCTGGCCCGGGGCGCAGGCCGGCGTGGTGCAGGCATCGCGGCGCTGGCGCGCGTCGAGCCAGGTGCCGCTCATGGCCAGCCGCCAGTCCGGCGCCAGCTGCGCTTCGAAGGAAAACTCCGCGCCGCGCCGGCGCGTGAGGCCGGCATTGCCGAACACGCTGCGGCCGCCGAGGCTGGAGAGGACGAACAGCTCGTCCTCGGTGCGCGCCTGGAACAGCGCCAGGTCCCAGCGCAGCGCCGCCGTGGCGCCGCGCGCACCGAGCTCGACGTGGCGGCTGCGCGCGGGTCGCAGCGCGTCGTTGAGGCCGCTGCCGCCGTCGCTGCGGTAGGCCAGCTCGGCGAAGGTGGGCGTCTCGAAGCCGGTACCGGCGTTGGCGTAGGCGCTCCAGCCTTTGCCGCCGGCGAACAGCAGCCCCAGCACCGGCGTCGTGCGCGAGTAGCGCAGCGCGCCGCTGTCGTCGGGATTGCCCGGGCGCACGTAGCGATCGCGCGAGGCGAAGCGCACCTGGCTGTGGCGCAGGCCGGCGCTCAGGCGCCAGCGTTCGGCCAGCGCCCCATCGAGCTGCAGGTAGGCGTCGTCGCCGGTGACGCGGTTGGCCTCGTCGCGGCGCAGCGCGCCGACCACGCCCAGCTGGCTGCCAATGAAGTTCTCGAAGCCCCGGCGCGCCTCCTCGGCACGCTCGTGCAGCGCGCCGGCGGTGAGCGTGAGCGCGTCCAACGGCTGCCACTGCCAGCGCAGGTCGGCGCCGGCGTAATCGCGGTCGAGGTCGATGACGCCGCCGCCCGAGCTCGGGCTGGCCTGCGCGGCCACGGGCACCGAGAGCACCTGGAAGGTCTGGCGTCGACCCGTCCACGCGGACAGCGACAGTTCGTGTGCCTCGGTCACCGGCTGCCGCCAGCGCGCGCCCAGCTGCTGCTGCGACACCGTCTTGCGGGTGTCGAACTGCAGCGCGCCGGCGCTGGCGGCGCGGCGGTTGCCGGCAAGCTGCGCGGCGGTGAGGCCCTGCGGATCGTCCGCCTCCAGCCCGAGGTGGTTGGCCAGCAGGCGCAGCTCGCCGGCGCCGGGCAACTGCGCGCGCCAGGCCAACTGGGCCGCGTCGCGCTGCCAGGCCGAGTGCTCGCGGTAGCCGTCGGCGGCGGCGCGCTGCCAGTCCACGCGCAGTCGGTGGCGATCGTCCCCGTCCACGCTGCCGGCCCAGCTGGCGCCCAGGCGCCACAGGCCGTCGGCGCCACCCAGGGCCTCGACTTCGGCCCGCGGCGCGCCGGCCGGCATCGCCGTGGTCACCGAGACCACGCCGCCGGCAGCGTTGCCGTGCAGGGCCGAGAAGGGCCCGCGCAGCACCTCGATGCGGTCGGCGGCAGAGAGCGCGAAATGCGAGACCTGGCCCTGGCCGTCGGGCATGGTCGCCGGGATGCCGTCGCTGTACAGGCGCAGGCCCCGCACGCCGAAGCTGGCGCGGGCGCCGAAACCGCGGATCGACAGCTGCAGGTCCTGGGCCTGGTTCTGGCGGTCGCGCACGACGACGCCGGGCACGCGTGGCAGCGCCTCGGCCAAGCTGAGCGCCGGACGGGCCAGGCGCAGCGCCTCGCCGTCGATCACGTCCACGGCGGCCGGCACCTGGCTGCGCGGACGCTCGCCGGCGGTGGCGGTGACGACCACGGGGTCGAGCACGGCCGGCGGCGCGGCGGTGGCCGCGAGGGCGGGCGCCAGCGCGAGCGCGAGCGCCAGCGGTTTGCGAAGGGGAAGGTCCACGCGGCGATGGTAAGCGCCCCGGCGTAACCGCGGCGTCAGCAGGCGCGCCGGCGCCGCGCTCAGGTGCCGACCGGCAGCCTCAGCCGCGCGCACAGCCCGGGGTGGCCGTCGGCCAGTTCCAGCTCGCCGCCGTAGCCTTCGGCGATGTCGCGCACGATGGCCAGGCCCAGGCCCGAGCCCGGCTTGCGCTCGTCCAGGCGCACGCCGCGCTGGGTGACGTCGGCCGCCGCATCGGCCGGCAGGCCCGGGCCGTCGTCGCGTACCTCCAGCAGCAGCCCGCCGCCCTCGCGCGACACCGCGAGGCCGACGCGGGCGAGCGCGAACTTGCCGGCGTTGTCGAGCAGGTTGCCGAGCATCTCCTCCAGGTCCTCGCGGCCACCGGCGAACACCAGGTCGTCGCCGCCCGGCAGTCGCTCGAAGGCGATGCCGCGGGCGCCGTGCACCCGCGCCATCAGCGCCAGCAGCGCGTCGGCCACCGGCACCACCGGCGTGCGCGCGCGCTGGTCGGCGGTGATGCTGCGGCCCAGGTGGCGGTCCACCGACTGGCGCATGCGCGCCACCTGCTCGCGCAGCACCTCGGCGGTGCGTTCGCCAGGCCGCTGGGCCTCGAGCGAGAGCACGGTGAGCGGGGTCTTGAGCGCATGCGCCAGGTCCTGCGCGGCCGTGCGCGCGCGCTGCACCGAGCGCTCGTGGTGCTCGAGCAGCTCGTTGAGGTGGCGCGCCAGCGGCTCGACCTCGCTGGGCAGGCCCTGCTCTGGAAAACGCGACGACTCGCCGCGACGCACACGCCCGGCGGTGTCGGCCAGGCGGTTGAGGGGACGCAGCGCGAAGCCCGCCTGCAGCGCCAGCAGGCCCAGCAGGCAGACGGCCACGAGGGCCACCGTGCCGCCGGCGAGCAGGCGGAAATCGGCGGCCTCGGCCTCCAGCGGCGCGCGGTCGGCGGCCACCATGAACACCACCGGGCCCGCATGGCCCGGGTAATCCACGGCCTGCACCAGCACGCGCAGCGTCGCGTCGCGCGGACCCGGCAGTTCGACCGTGCGCGCCGGGCCGGCGCGCGCAGGCAGGGCCGGCTCGAAGCCGGCGTCCCAAAGCGAGCGCGACTGGAACTGGCGGTCACCGGCGACCACGCGCCAGTAGTGGCCCGAGTAGGGTTGCGAATAATGATGGTCCTCGGGCTCGGACTCGAGCACGAAGCGGCCGCGGGCATCGACCTCGCCCATCGCCACCAGGGTGCGCAGCTCGTCGTCGAGCTCGCGGTCGAAGGCGCGCTCGGAAGCTTCGCGGAAGGCCTGGCCCAGCCACAGCGCCACCAGCAGCGACGCGGCCGCCACCCCGGCCACGCCGGTGGTCAGCAGGCGCATGCGCAGCGAGCGCCGGAAAATCACGGCAGCGACACCAGGCGGAAGCCCTTGCCGCGCTCGGTGACGATGCGTTCGGCGCCGATCTTGCGGCGGATGCGGCCGATCAGCACGTCGAGCACGTTCGAATCGGGGTCGTAACCCTGCTCGTACACGTGCTCGCCGAGCTCGGTGCGGCTGACCACGGCCTCGCCGCGATGCACGAGGTAGGCCAGGATGCGGTGCTCCTGCGCCGTCAGCGACAGCGGCTGCTCGTCGAGCAGGAAGCGGCCGGCATTGTCGTCGAGCACCAGCGCGCCGCGGGCGATGCGCGGGTGCGCGTGGCCGCTGGCGCGGCGCACCAGGGCGCGCAGGCGCAGCACCAGCTCCTCGACCGGGAAGGGCTTGACCAGGTAATCGTCGGCGCCGGCGTCGAAGCCGGCCAGCTTGTCGTGCCAGCGGCCGCGCGCGGTGAGCACCAGCACCGGCAGGCGGCGGCCGTTGGCGCGCCAGGCGTCGAGCACCGACAGGCCGTCCATGCCCGGCAGGCCCAGGTCGAGCACGGCGGCGTCGTAGTCCTCGGTCTGGCCGCGGAACTCGGCGTCGGCGCCGTCGGCGGCGTGGTCCACCGCGAAGCCGGCCGCGGCCAGCGACGACGACAGCTGGCGCGCGAGTTCGGCATCGTCCTCGGCCAGCAGCACGCGCATCAGTCGTCCACCTCGATTTCCAGCAGCGCGCCGGTGCGGGCGTCGTACTCGAGCTCCATGATCACGCCGTCGGCGCCGAGGATCTCCACCTCGTATTCATGCCCTTCGAGTTCCACTTCCAGCACGGTGCCGGGGTAACGGCGCAGGGCGTCGGCCAGGATGAGCGACAGCGGCACCATCTCGCCGCGGGCGACGGCCGCGCGCACGCGTTCGTGGTCGCGCTCGGGCAGCGCCTCGATGCCGTCCGTGCGCACCGGCTCCGGCGGCGCGGGCGCGGCCGGGGCCTCGCGCAGCCACGCCCAGGCCAGGCCGGCGGCAAGGACCAACACCAGCAGGGCAATGAAGGCGCGCATGGGCACGAGGATGCCGAAAAGCATTAACCCGATTGTGAACGGGGCGATCACCGTGCTGTTAGGGCGCGTGCGGAGACTGGCGCCACACCCCACCGAGGAGCCCGCCATGAAGACCCCCCGTTTCCTGCTGATCGCCCTGGTCGCCGCCGCACCGGCCTTCGCCCAGCCCGCCCTGCCGGCCACCGCCGACGCCCTGCAGGCGCTGCGCGCCGCCGGCTACGGCGAGGTGCGCGAGATCGAGTTCGACGACGGCCTGTGGGAAGCCGAAGTACGCCGCGACAACGGCCGCTGGGGCGAGGTGAAGCTCGATCCGGCGACCGGCGAGATCTTCGACCCGATCGCCAACCGTCCGGTGCTCGAACTGCCCGCCGTGCTGGCCGCGGTGGAAGCCGCCGGCTACCAGCGCGTGCACGGCATCGACCGCGAAGGCGCGCTGTGGGAGGCCGACGCCTACGACGGCAGCGGCATGCAGGTCGAGCTGCGCATCAGCGCCTTCGACGGCCGCATCGTTTCCGTGCGTCCGGACCAGGACGACTGAGCATGACCTCATCACGCCATTGGCCGCGGGCCGCGGCGGTGCTGTCACTCGCCCTGCTGGCGGCCTGCGGCGCCGAAACGCTGCCACCGCCGCCCGTCGGCGCGCACTGGGTCGAGGACACCGGGCTGAGCGAGATGAGCGGCCTGGTGGCCTCGGCCCGCGACCCGGGCGTGCTCTGGAGCATCAACGACAGCGGCAGCCTGCCGCGGCTTTACCGGCTCGACGAGCAGGGCCGCTCGCTCGGCCGCGTCTGGGTGGCGGGCAGCTGGTGGAACGACACCGAAACCCTGGCCACCTGGCGCGAGGGCGCGCAGCACTGGCTGTTGGTGGGCGACGTCGGCGACAACCGCGGCCGGCGCGACGAGGTGGCCGTGCACGCGTTGGCCGAGCCCGCGCGCGGCGACACCTCGGCGCGGGTGGCCTGGTCGATCCGCTTTCGCTACCCCGACGGGCCGCGCGACGCCGAAGGCATCGCCGTCGATGCCGCCACCGGCGACCTGCTGGTGCTGAGCAAGCGCGACAACCCGGTGCGCCTTTACCGCGTGCCGCTGTCGGCGCGCCATTCGGACGCGGTGGCCGTGGCCGAATACCTGGGCTCGCCGCCCGAAGGCGTGATCGACGGCGACGCCACCGGCCTCGACCTCGACGTGGCCGGTCGCGAGCTGATGGTGCTCAGCTACGGCGGCCTCTATCGCTGGCAGCGCGCGCCGGGCGAAGCCTGGGCGACGGTGCTGGCGCGCGCACCGCAGACCGTGCCGATGCCGGCGCTGCGCAAGGCCGAGGCGATGGCGCTGTCGGCCACGCCCGGGCGCGTGCTGGTGGGCGCCGAACGCCTGCCCACGCCGCTGTGGTCGACCCGCTTCGCCCCGGCCGACGCGAGCGCCGGCACGCACTGAGCCTGTCGGCTGCTCAGGCTGCGCTGGCCACGGCCTCGCGCACGCGCTGCAGGCGCTCGTGCGCCACGGCGCGCAGCTCGCGCCGCAGCGGCGGCGGGAACGGCGAGCGCGAGCCGCAGTGGCGCAGCAGCAGCACGTCGTCCTGGGCCTCGCCCAGCATCGTCGCTTCGTCGAGCGGCACCCCCGCGGCCGGCCGCAGGGCCGGCGCGAGCGCCATCAGCAGGTGATCCTGCTGCCGCAGCCGCCGCAGGCGGCGGCGCAGCACGTGCCAGCGCTCGTCATGCCCGGGCTGGCGGAACACGCGCCGGCGCGCCCTGGCCAGCCGGCGTTCGCTGCGCAAGATCGCGCGGGCCACGCGCTTCCCGCGAACCTCGTCCCAGGGCAGCCGGGCCAGGCGCTGGGCAAAGGCCTGGATGCGCTGGCGCCGCCGGGCCAGGTCGGGGTCGCGGGCCAGCGCCCGCTGCAGCAGCGCCTCGCGCCGCGCCTTGGCCAGCTCAATGGCCTGCGGCAGCAGCGCCTGCAGCGCAGGCGGCTCGGCCGGGGCCAGGCGCTTGAGCGCCTCGACCAGGGCCTGGCCGTCGCGCAGGCCCGACAGGCCGCGGCACAGGCTGGCGATGTCTTCGTCGAGGTGTCGCCCCGGCTCGCCCAGCGCACGCCGGGCCAGGGCCAGGGTGGCGCGAACGCGGCGCAGGGACTTGCGCGCCTGGTGGATGCCGGTATGCCGCTCGCCGCCCTCGCGGGCCAGCTGGCGCGCGGCATTGGCCAACTCGTCGAGCGCGAAGGCACGCAGCGCCTCGCCAATCGGCGGCGCGTCGGACGCGGGCGAAACAGGTGGCGCGGCCTCGGGCATGGCAGGCAAGCCTCCCATCGGGGGACTCCAGCCTAGTTTCCCGCGCCGCCGACCCCCTTGATATCGGTCAAGCCCGCCGTGGGAGGACCTCCCGGCCCGACTTTCCCTCAGGAGGCCGCCGCCACCGCTGATTCCAGCGAGCGTTTCATGTTCTTCAGGCAGCGGTGCATCGCCCGGCGCATGAACAGGTGCAGCACGATCGCCGCCACCGGCGCCAGCCAGGGCCGCGCCAGCGTGAACTCATAGTCCCAGCGCACGCGCGCGCCGAACTCGTGGCCGGCGAAGCTCCACATGGCCTCGCCCTTGTCCACCAGCCAGGCCATCGGCGGCCGGAAGCCGGTGAGGGTGTAGCCGTGGCGAACCGGCGGGTCGTGCTCGGTGACGCGCTCGGTGAGCACCGTGCCGTCCACCAGGTGCACGCGCCGCTGGCTGCCGCTCGCGAGCTCGGAATGCAGGCGGATGCCGCTGACGCCGCGCACTGGCCCGAAGCCGGTGAAGAAGGCGGGGAACTTGTCGGCGTTGGTCGCCAGTTCGAAGGCGACATCGGGCGTGCAGGGCAGACTGCGTTCGGCGGAAACGGTCAGGCGCATGGCCTGATTCTGACCGCTGCGCGCCGCGCGTGTCCACGCCGCGGCCTCATCGGCGGGCCTGCAGGGCCAGCCAGCACAGCGCGACGGTGGTGACGTCGCCCAGCGCGGTGTGGCGGGCGATCACCGGCACGCCCAGTTCGCCGGCGATGGCGTCCAGCGACAGGTCCACGTGCGCGTGCGGGTCGGCCAGGCGGCAGTGGTCGAGCCAGGCCTGGCCGAGCTCGGCGCGCCTGTTCGGCAGCGGGAAGCCCAGCACCACGCGCATCGGGCCGTCGAGCATGGCGGCGTCGAAGGCCAGGTGGTGGCCGAGCAGGGTGCGCGGCCCGAGCCAGTGCAGGAAGCCGGGCAGCACCTCGCGCAGCTGCGGCGCGTCGGCCACGTCCGCCGGCGTGAGCCGGTGGTGGCGGATCGAGTCGATGTCGAAGTCCCGGCCCGGGTGCACCAGGGTCTCGAAGCGCTCGGCCAGCACCACCCGGCCGCCGCGCACCGGCACCGCGGCCAGGCTGAGGATGGCGTCGCGGCGCGTGTCCAGGCCCGTGGTCTCGAGGTCGATCGACACCCATTCGCCGGGCGGCGCGGGGCCGAACAGCGCGCCCCACCCGCCGCTGCCGTGGCGTCGGCGCAGCCACCAGCGGTGCAGCGCGTTCACGGCTCAGCCGTCCAGGTGGAAGGCATCGGCCACGTGGTCCTTGAACGCGTTCACCACGCGCAGCGCGTCGCGCAGCAGTTCGCGGTCGAGCCGGCGCAGCCCCGCCACGTCCACGCCGTTCGAGGCCGGCTGGCCGGCGTCGAGGTCGGCCAGCTGCTGCCCGAGGCGCAGGCGCATCAGCACCGCCAGCGCCTGCGGCACGTCGCGCCCCAGCTCGCGGTCGAGCGCGCCGGCGGCAACCAGCGAAGCGCAGCGGTCGAAGCTGTTGCGGTGCGCGATGCCGTGCCTGAGCGCGAGCACGCGCAGGCCGTGCACCAGCGGGAACACGCCGCCGCGCTTGAGGTCGGCGCGACCGCCGTGCTCGCGCACCTGGCCCAGCCAGGTGAGCGGGTTGCCCTTGCTGAGCGTGGCCTCGGCCAGGTACTTCAGGCCGATGGCGTCGTGGCCCAGCGCCTGCACCGCCGGGCGCAGCGCGTCGAAGAGCGCGGCGTTGCCGGCCACCGGGCGCGCGTCGAGGGTGATGGCCAGGTCGAGCGCGGTCTGGCCATCGGCCACGCGTGCCCACTGGCCGATGCGCTCGCGCCACTGGCTGGCGCTGAGCCGCCAGTGCGGGTTGCTCACCATCACCCGGCCCGGGCAGGGCGGGTAGCCGATGCGCGCGAGCGCGGCGGAGAAGGCCTCCATCGCCGCGGGCAGACCGTCCCAGTCGAAACCATCGGCCAGCACGAGCGCATTGTCCTGGTCGGTCTTGAGGATCTGCTCGCGGCGGCCCTCGCTGCCCAGCACCAGCAGGCACAGGTTGTGGTGGTGCTCCGCCGGCACGCACAGCGCGAACACCCGCGCCAGGATGCGGCTGTTGAGCGCGCTGACCATCTCCATCAGGTAGCTCATCTTCGCGCCCTGGGCGTGCAGCTGGCGCACCAGGTCGGTCATGCCGCGGGCGGCCTCGGCGATCTCCCCGACCGTCTGCGCGCGGGCCAGGCGCAGGCTGATCAGGTGCGAGCTGGACGCGTAATGCGCCAGCACCTCGGCCATGCCCAGGGTGCCCAGCGCGCGGCCCTCGGCATCGACCACCACCACGCGTTCGACATGGTGCTCGGTCATGCTCACCAGGGCCTGGAACAGCACTGCGTCGGCGCGCACCGACAGCAGCGGCCGGCTGGCCAGCGGGCCGACCGGGAACTCGCGCGGCAGGCCGCGCAGGGCCAGCGCGTCGAGCAGGTCGGTGCGGGTGACGATGCCGGGGCCCTCGTCGCCGGCCACCAGCAGGCAGTCCACGCGTTGCTCGCGCAGGGCCGCGGCGGCATCGGCGATGCCGGTGGCGGCGGCCACTTCGTGCACCGGCGCCAGCTGCGCCTCGGCCACGCGGGTCAGCATCAGCCGCCCCAGCTCGCCGGGCTGCTGCTGCTCGGCGAGGAGCTTTCGCTTGACCGACAGCGCCTCGTGGAAATAGGCCGCGAAACGCGGGTTCTCCGATAGCAGCGCGTGGAAGGTGGCGGCCGGCAGCAGGAAGCACACGGTGTCCTGCACCGCCTCGTAGCGGTGCCGGGCGCGCCCGGCGATGACGGCGAAGGCGCCGAACAGGTCGCCCGGGCCGTAGTCGGCGAAGCGCGTGCTGTCGGCGCCGCGGCCATCGAAGGCCTGCACGGCGCCCTTGAGGATCACCTGCACGTGGCCCGAGGGCTCGCCGGCCTCGATGATGCGCGCGCCGGCCGGGTGGTAGGCCAGGTCCACGGACGCGGCCAGCCGCTGCTTCTGGCCCGCGTCGAGCAGGTCGAAGGGCGGCGAATCGAGGTCCAGTCCGGGTACCGGGGTGGCCATGGCGCCAGCCTGACACGGCGCGGGGCTGGCGTCAGCGGCCGGGCGGCTTCGACTTTGGTCGAAGGCCCGGCGGCGCGGCGGACGCTACACTCGCCCGGTCGCGGTTTCACGGCAAGGAGGGGTCGTGATCGCAGGCTGGATCCTGCTGCTGGTTTCGGTGGCCTACGTCGGCCTGCTGTTCGGCGTGGCCTGGCTGGGCGACCGCAAGCCGCTCTACCCGGGGCGCAGCTGGCTGCGCCCGGTGATTTATTCGCTGGCGCTGGCGGTGTACTGCTCGTCGTGGACCTTCTACGGCGCGGTGGGCACGGCCGCGACCACGGGCCTGGGTTTCCTGCCGATCTACCTCGGGCCGATCCTGATGTTCCTGTTCGGCTGGCGCATCCTCGAACGCCTGGTGCTGGTGGCCCGCGAACAGAGCACGGTCTCGATCGCCGACTTCCTGGCGGCGCGCTACGGCCGCGCCCAGAACATCGCCGCTACGGTGACGCTGATCGCCGTCATCGCCGCCATTCCCTACATCGCGCTGCAGTTCAAGGCGGTGGCGATGAGCATCGACGTGCTCTCCGGCCCCACCCGGGAGCAAGGGGTCGGCGTGCTGGCCGACCCGGCGTTCTACTCGGCCCTGCTGCTGGCGCTGTTCGCCATCCTGTTCGGCACCCGCGAGATCGACGCCACCGAACACCACCACGGCATGATCCTGGCCGTGGCGCTCGAGTCGCTGGTCAAGCTGGTGGCCTTCGTGGCCGTGGGCGTGTTCGCGCTGGGCCACCTGCCCGGCAGCGAGGACCTGCTGGCGCGCATCCGCGCCAGCACCGCCGACTTCGTCGCCCCGGGCATCCCGCAGGGTTTCGTGGCGCAGACCCTGCTCGCCTTCGCCGCCATCGTCTGCCTGCCGCGCCAGTTCCACGTGGCGGTGGTGGAGTGCGGCGACGTGGCCGACGTGCGCCGCGCACGCTGGCTGTTCAGCGGCTACCTGCTGGTGATCTGCCTGTTCGTGCTGCCGATCACCTCGGCCGGTCGCGCCCTGCTTTCCGACGCCGGGGTGGCGCCCGACACCTACGTGCTGGCGCTGCCGATGGCCATGGACAACACCGCGCTGGCGCTGGCGGCCTACGTGGGCGGTTTCTCGGCCGCCACCGGCATGGTGATCGTGGCGTCGGTGGCGCTGGCGACGATGGTGAGCAACGACCTGGTGATGCCGCTGCTCTGGCGCGGCCGCCTGACCGACGCCGGCAGCCGCGAGCACCTGGGCCGGCGCGTCCTGTGGGTGCGCCGCTTCGCCATCCTCGCCCTCGCCCTGCTGGCCTATGCGTACTACCGCAACGCCGGCGACTCGGGCTCGCTGGCGGCCTTTGGCCTGCTGGCGTTCGTGGCGGTGGCACAGTTCGCGCCGGCCCTGATCGGCGGCCTGTACTGGCGCGGCGCCAGCCGCCGCGGCGTGATGGCGGGACTGGTGGCGGGCTTCTGGCTCTGGGCCTACACCTTGCTGCTGCCCACGCTCAGCCGCGCCGGCTGGTTCGACACGGCGTGGCTGCAGCTGGGTCCGCTGGGCATAGGTTGGCTGCAGCCGGAAAGCCTGTTCGGCCTGCGCGGCTGGGACCCGATCACCCACGGCACCTTCTGGTCGCTGCTGGTGAACGTGGGCGCGCTGCTGGTCGTGTCGGCGCGCTACCGGCCCAGCCTGGAGGAACGAATCCGCGCCACGCCCTTCCTCGACCCCTACGCGGCGCGCCCGCTGGCCTCGCCGGGCAGCTGGAGCGTGACGCTCAGCGCCGGCGACCTGCTCGCGTTGGCCTCGCGCATCGTCGGCGAGCGGGCCGCCCAGCGCGCTTTCGCCGAGCACGCGGCCTCGCAGGGGCGCGAGCTGGCGCCGGGCACGCCCGCCGACCGCGCGCTGATCCAGTTCACCGAACGCCTGCTGGCCGGCGCCATCGGCGCGGCCTCGGCGCGCCTGACCCTGACCACCGCGCTGCGCGGCTCGGGCATGGAGCTGGGCGAGGTGATGAGCCTGCTCGACGAAGCCAGCCACGAGCTGCGCTTCAACCGCGAGATCCTCTCGGCCACGCTCGAGAACCTGACCCAGGCCGTGAGCGTGGTGGACCGCGACCTGCGCCTGGTGGCCTGGAACGGCCGCTACCAGCAGATGTTCGACTACCCCGACGGCATGCTCTACGTCGGCCGGCCGGTGGCCGAGCTGATCCGCTACAACGCCGAGCGCGGCGAGATGGGACCCGGCGACGTCGAGGAGCAGGTGGCCAAGCGCGTGGCCTACCTGCGCGAGGGCACGCCCTACGTGTTCGAGCGCGTGCGCGCCAACGGCCAGGTGATCGAAATGCGCGGCCAGCCGCTGCCCGGCGGCGGCTACGTCACCAGCTACAGCGACATCACCGACTACAAGCGCGCCGAGCAGGCCCTGCGCGAGGCCAACGAGACGCTGGAGCAGCGCGTGGCCCAGCGCACCCGCGAGGCCGAGGCGGCGAACCTGTCGAAGACGCGCTTCCTGGCAGCGATCTCGCACGACGTGCTGCAGCCGATCAATGCCGCGCGCCTGTTCACCTCGGCGCTGCGCGACGCCGACGAGGGCGGCGAGCAGAGGCGCCTGGCCGAGCGCGTGGACGTGTCGCTGCGCGATGCCGAGGAGCTGCTCGACGGCCTGCTCGACATCTCGCGCCTGGACGCCGGCGCGCTCAAGCCCGAGCTGTCGGTGTTCCGGCTCGACGAACTGGTGGCCAGCGTGGCTGCCCAGTACGCGCCGCTGGCGGCCGCGCGCGGGCTACGCTTCGGCGTGCATGCCGGCCCGCTGGCGGTGCGCAGCGACCGCCGCCTGCTGCGGCGCGCGCTGCAGAACTTCGTGGCCAATGCGCTGCGCTACACCAAGGACGGCCGCGTGATCATCGGCACGCGCCGGCGCGGCGAGTCCGTGGACATCGAAGTCTGGGACAGCGGCCCCGGCATCCCGCCGCACCACCTGGCGCAGATCTTCGAGGAGTTCCGCCGCTTCGACCAGCCCTCGCCCTGGGGCGAGCGCGGCCTCGGCCTGGGCCTGAGCATCTGCCAGCGCGTGTCGCGCATGCTCGACCACCCGATTTCGGTGCGCTCCTGGCCGGGACGCGGCAGCGCCTTCGGCATCCGCGTGCCGGTGGCCCATCTGGCGGTGCCGGCGACGCCGCCGCGCGCCACCGCGGCCCAGGGCGACCTGGGCGGGCTGAAGGTGCTGTGCCTGGACAACGACCGCGAGATCCTCGACGGCATGGAAGCCCTGCTGGGCCGCTGGGGCGTGGACGTGCGCGTGGCCGAAACCGTGGCGACGGCGCTGGAGGCTGCGCGTGCCAGCCGCCCCGACGTGCTGGTGGCCGACTACCACCTGCACGACGAGCTCGACGGCCTGGGCGCGCTGCAGGCCCTGCGCGGCGTCTGCGGCCCGCACACGCCGGCGGTGCTGGTGACCGCCGACGGCAGCGACGCCGTCAAGCGCGCCGCCCGCGACCTGGGCATCCCAGTCTTGACCAAACCCGTGAAGCCGGCGAGCCTGCGGGCGTTCCTGGCGGCGCAGCAGCGGCGCAGCGGCGCAGCGGTCTGAGCCCCGCCAGCTTCCTACATCCCGAGGTGCCATCGATGTTTCCAGCCTTCTCCAAGCCCCGCGTGCTCTGCGCCCTGCTGCTGGCGCTGCCCGGCCTGGCCCTCGCGCAGCAGGACGACGCCCGGGCCCGCTGCCAGTCCGGCGAAGGCGGCTTCGCGATGCAGGTCGCGGCCTGCAGCGAGGTGCTGGACGGCCAGCCCGACGCGGCGACGCGGCTCAATGCGCTGGTGCGGCGCGCCGGCGCGCATTTCCGCAACGGCAAGAGCGACGACGCCATCGCCGACATCAGCCAGGCCATCGCGCTGGCGCCCGACAACGCCACCGTGTACCGGGCCCGCGGGATGATGCGCAACGCGCGCTTGGAGTACGAGCTGGCCCTGGCCGACCTGGACAGGGCGCTCGAGCTGGCGCCCGGCGATACCGGTGCGCTGCGCCACCGTGCCCACGCGTACCAGGCGCTGGGCCAGAACGCCAGGGCGGTGGCCGACCTCAACGCCATCCTCGCCAAGGACCCCGGCTATGCCAGCGAGTTCAAGCCCGCCTGCCTGTCGCTCGACGAGGGCACGCGCCAGCTGGTGCTGGTGAACTGGCCAGCCTGCGACGAGTAATGTTCAGCCCGGCGCCAGCGCCAGCCGGCGCGCGCTGCTGAAGCGGCGCAACTCGCCGCTGAGCGGATCGGTGAATGCCAGGGCGCGCGCCAGCAGCTGCAGCGGCGCCTCGTAGTTGCCGGGCGCGCGATGCGCCACCTCGGGATAGAGCGGATCGTTGGCGATCGGCGCGCCCAGGGCCGCCATGTGCACGCGCAGCTGGTGCTTGCGGCCGGTGACCGGATGCAGCACGTAGTGCCAGTGGCGTTCGCCGCGGGCGATGACGTCGATGGCGGTCTCGCTGTTGGCCTCGCCCGGCGCTTCCTGCATGCGATGGAAAGGCTCGCCGGGCACGAGCCGGCTGCGCCGCAGGTGCGGGAACGCCAGCCCCGGCAGCGGTGCGGCGACGGCTTCGTAGGTCTTGTCGATGCGGCGCTCGCGGAACAGCGCCTGGTAGGCATCGCGGCTGCCCGGCTGGGTCGAGAACAGCACCAGCCCGGCGGTGTCGCGGTCGAGACGGTGCAGGGGCGCCAGGTCGCGGTTGCCGGTGCGGCGCACCAGCCGGCCGAGCAGGGTTTCGCGCACATGCGCCCCGGTCGGCGCCACCGGCAGGAAATGCGGTTTGTCGGCCACCAGCAGGTGCTCGTCCGCGTACAGCACCGTTTCCCCGAAGGGGATGCGCGGCTCGTCGGCCACTTCGCGGTAGTAGTGCACCTCGAGCCCGACGCGGTAGCGCGCGTCCGGCCCCAGCGGCTGGCCCGCGTCGTCGAGCACGCGCCCGCGCGCCATCCGGTCGAGCCACTGCGCCCGCGACACCGCCGGAAAGCGCGCGCACAGGCCGTCGAGCACCGTTGCCCACGGACCGGGCGGCAGCTGCAGGGTGCTGGCGGCAAGGCCGTCCAGCGGCGGCGGCGGCCTGCGCAAGGCCCTGCCTCAGGACGCGCTTCGGCGCGCGCGCTTGTCGGCGTACATGGCCTGGTCGGCGGCGTGCAGGAGCGGGGCCAGCGACATCGGGCCGTCGCCCGTGGTCGCGATGCCGAAGCTGGCCGAGACGCAAACGCCCAGCGGCTGCACGGGCGATGCGTCCAGCCGCTGGCGGATGGATGCCACCACGGCCTGCGCCCGGGCCTCGTCGCAGTCGGGCAGCAGGATGGCGAACTCGTCGCCACTCAGGCGCGCGATGAAGCTCCCCGGGCCCAGGCAGGCCTGGCTCCTCACCACCAGCTCGCGCAGCGCGGCGTCGCCGGCGGCGTGCCCGTGGGTGTCGTTGAGGTGCTTGAGGCCGTCGAGGTCGAGCATGACCAGGGCAGCGGGCTGGCCGCGCCCGGCCGCGCCGGCCAGCGCCTGGCCCGCGCGATCCTCGAAATGGCGGCGGCTGAGCGCACCCGTGAGTCCGTCGTGGCTGACCTGGTCGCGAAGCCGCTGGTTGGCGGCGTACAGCGCCGGCGCTGCGAGTCCGAGGTAGGTGTTGGCGGCCAGGCTGATGGCGGCGAACTGCAGCACCAGCGCATCCTCGCCCACGTCGAAGCCGGCCGCCGCGCCCACCGTGAGCAGGCTGAAGCCGAGCATGCCCAGCTGGCTGCTGGCCAGGTCTTCGGTGTGCACGATCCACAGCTGCAGCACCACCGGCAGCACCAGCACCACCAGCAGGGCGGGGCTCTTGGACAGCTCGAGGTAGCCAAGCAGGATGGCCAGCGTGGCCAGCAGCAGCAGCGCCAGCTTCGCCGAGGCCACGCGCGGGAAACGCCACGGCCCCCATTCGAAGGGCGGGAAGCGACGCACGCCCTGGTCGCCGCCAACCCATCGCAGCACCAGCGCCAGCACGGGTGCGAGGGTGACCAGGGCGGCGTAGTCGCCGATCCACCAGGCGGCCGCGAGCTCGAACAGGTCGGGTGCGTCGAGCAGCTCGGTCTGGCTGAGGCCGAACGTGCCGAGCACCGCCGCCAGCAGCGCGCCCAAGGCGCCCAGCAGCAGGAACTGGCTGACCGCGCGCAGGGTGAGCTCCGACGGCGCCTGGGAGGCGATGCGCCGCAGCATCATCGCCGGCAGGGCGTAGGCGCCGGTGTGGATCAGCGCGAACACCAGGCTCGACAACGCGAACACGCCCAGGCGCACTTCGCCGGCGTTGTTCGAGGCCTCGGTGAGCCAGGTGCCCAGCACGCAGGCCACGAATAGGGCCGGTACCGCGCGCCAGCCCACGCAAAACAGTCCCGCGAAGGTCACCGCCGCCGGCGGGAACCACAGGCTGGCGTGCGGCGCGTGCTCGAGCGCGGCCGCGAGCAGGAAACTGCCCAGCCAGAGCACCAACAGCAGTGGGTGCAGCAGCCAGGGCCGCCACGAACCGCCTTGCGCCGGAACCACCCGAGAATCCGTCATCCCACCCCCCGTGCGTGCATCCTATCGCGCCAGTGGGCGGTGTCGACTTGCACCGGGGTTCCGGTTCACGCGCCGCAGGTCAGCGCCAGGCCGGGGTCGCGAACGCCTCGACCAGGAAATCCACCATGCGACGGGTCTTGACCGGCAGGAATTTGCGGGTCGGGTACATGGCATGGATGTCGATGCGGCCCGCCCGCCAGCCCGGCAGCAGTTCCACCAAGGTGCCCCGGCGAAGGTCTTCGCCGACAATGAAGTCGGGCTGCAGGATGATGCCCTGGTCGGCCAGCGCGGCACCGCGGCAGGTGTCGCCGTTGTTGGCGTGCATGCGGGCGCGGATTCGCACCGCCGCCCTTGATCCGTCGGCCGCGGTGAAGCTCCATTCGTCGCGGCCGGAAAAGTAGGAATACGAGATGGCCTCGTGGTCGGCGAGGTCCCCCGGCGTGCGGGGCTCACCGCGCGCCGCCAGGTAGCCAGGAGACGCGCACAGCACCATCCGCGTGCTGGCCAGCTTGCGGCTGACAAGCTGGGAGCTGGGCAGGTTGGTGATGCGCACGGCCAGGTCGAAGCCCTCGTCCACCAGGTCCACCAGGCGATCGCTGAGCGAGATGTCCAGCGACACCTTCGGGTTGTCGCGCGCGAACCGGCCCCACAGCGGTGCCAGGTGCAGCACCCCGAAGCTCAGCGGCGCGTTGATCCGCAGCAGGCCGGTGGCTTCGCCGCTGCGGGCGCTGATCTCGGCCTCCGCCTCCTCCGTGGCAGCCAGCAGTTCCTTGGCCCGCACGAAGAAGGCCTGCCCATCGTCGGTGAGCGACAGCCGCCGGGTGGTTCGGTGCAACAGCCGCGCCCCCAGGCGCTTCTCGAGGTCCGCGACGTGCCGCGAGACCGCGGCCTTGGAGAGGCCCAAGGCGTCGGCCGCAGCCACGAAGCTGCCAGCCTCGACCACGGCGATGAAGCTGGCCATTTCCTGGAACCGGTCCATGGAGTCTCCGTTTGTCTCGTAATTAGAGACAGTTAATCACTCAGACATCTGTTTATCTACCGATATAACGCCAATAGAGTGATTCCCACGCCGGGAGCCGCAGGGCCCGAAGCCTTGCCCCGCACACCTAAGGAAAACCCCATGAGCACTTCGACTTACCGGCGCCTGCTGGCGTCCGACAACACCTCCGCCGCCCTGGTCCTCCGGGTGCCGGTGGGCATCATCTTCGCGGCGCACGGCGCCCAGAAACTGTTCGGCTGGTTCGGCGGCTACGGCCTCGAAGGCACCGGCCAGTACATGGCTTCGATCGGCCTGGCGCCCGGCTACCTGATGGCCTTGCTCGCCGGCGGCGCGGAATTCTTCGGTGGCCTCGCCCTGGTGCTGGGCCTGCTGGTCCGCCCGGCGGCGGCCGCGCTGGCCTTCGCGATGCTGGTGGCGATCTTCGTGGCGCACTGGTCGAGCGGCTTCTTCGCGGCCAGCGGTGGCTACGAGTTCGCGTTGGCGCTGTTCGCCGCGTCGCTGTCGCTGGTGTTCAGCGGCGGTGGTCGCTACTCGCTCGATCGCCGGATTTCCGGGGAGGCGTGATGGACCGCCAGCCCAGCCTGTTCGTTTCCCACGGCTCGCCGATGTTCGCGCTCGAACCCGGCATGCTGGGCCCGAACCTGGGCCGGCTGGGCGGGACGCTGCGTGCGCTCGCCGCCGTCGCGGTGGTTTCGCCGCACTGGCAGACGCGCGGCGTGCGCGTGGCGGCCACGGCCGCCCCCGAAACCATCCACGATTTCGGCGGCTTTCCCGCGGCGCTGTACCGGCTGCAATACCCGGCGCCCGGCGCACCGGACTTCGCGGTCGAAGCGCTCTCACTCCTGCGGCAGGCTGGGTTCGAGGCCAGCCTCGACCCGCAGCGCGGCCTCGACCACGGCGCTTGGGTGCCACTGCTCCACTTGCTGCCCCGGGCCGAGGTCCCGGTGTTCCAGGTCTCGATGCCACATGACCTGGACGCGGCTGGCGCGCTGCGCCTGGGCCAGGCGCTGGCGCCGCTTCGCGAGCGGGGCGTGCTGGTGCTGGGCTCGGGCAGCCTCACCCACAACCTCCACGAGTTCCGCCGGCACATCCACGATCCGGAGTACGCGCAACAGTTCGCCGACTGGGTGAACGAGGCGGTGCTCGCCCGCGATGCACGGGCACTGGCGGACTACCGCCGCCGCGCGCCGCATGCGGCGCGCGCGCATCCCAGCGAAGAGCACTACCTGCCGCTGCTGGTCGCGGTGGGCGCCTGCCTGCCCGGCGACGACGCGCGCCGCATCGAAGGCGGCATGACCCATGGCGTGCTGTCCATGGATTCGTTTGCCTTCGGCCTCGCGCCGCCGGCCCAGTGAGGGGAATCAGCGTGAGGACCTACGGGCCGTTGTTCGAGGATCCTGGGTTCGCCCTGGCGTTCCGCACCGTGCAGCCTGCCCCGAAGCATCCGACTTCGCTGCTGGTGCTTTTGCATGGCGTGGGCGGGGACGAGACCAACCTGGCGTCCCTTGCGGCCGGCGTGCCGCCGGAAACCCTCGTGGTGATGCCGCGCGGGCCTGTCGCCCTTGGCCCGCAGGCCTACGGCTGGTTCCGGGTGACCTTCACCGGGTCGGGCCCCGTCATCGAGGCCGCGGAAGCCGAGGCGAGCCGTCGGCTGCTGGCCGACTTCCTCCGCCAGCTGCAGCTCAGGCATGGCGTCGATGGCGACCACACCGTGGTGGCGGGCTTCAGCCAGGGCGGCATCCTGAGTGCCAGCGTCGCCTTGAGCGAGCCCGAGCGGGTGGCCGGCTTTGGCATCCTGGCAGGCCGGATCCTCCCCGAGCTCGAACCACGGGTGGCGGCGCCATCGCGACTGGCACGCCTGCGTGGCATCGTCGCGCATGGACGCCTGGACGAGAAGCTGCCGGTGGACTGGGCGCATCGTGCCAGCGCCTCGCTGTCGCGCTGGGGGGTGGCGCATGGGCTGCATCTGTACCCGGCGGGTCATGCCCTGACGGCCGCGATGCAGGCCGATTTCCTCGCCTGGCTCGGCAACCCGGCCGCATCGTGGAACGCCCGGGCGGATTGATGCCCGGAGCCAACCTTCAACCCGATGCCGGACGGCGAGAAACGCCAGACGCGAGTCCGGGATCGAAGCCGTTGGAACTCCGATTCCAGCTTGCTCCACGGCCTCAGGATGGCCCACCCGCCGACCGCAGCCGCAGCGCGTTGGCCACCACCGAGGCCGAGCTCAGGCTCATGGCCAGCGCCGCGATCATCGGGCTGAGCAGCAGGCCGAAGGCCGGGTACAGCAGGCCCGCCGCGATCGGCACGCCCAGGGCGTTGTAGAGCAGCGCGAAAACGAGGTTCTGCTTCATGTTCGCCACCGTCGCCTGGGAAATGCGGCGGGCGCGGGCGATGCCGCGCAGGTCGCCCTTCACCAGCGTGACCTGGCCGGTGGACATGGCCACGTCGGTGCCCGTGCCCATCGCGATGCCCACGTCGGCGAGCGCGAGCGCAGGCGCATCGTTGATGCCGTCGCCGGCCATGGCGACGCGCCGGCCCTGCGCCTGCAGCGCCGCGACGAGGTCAGCCTTGTCCTGCGGCCGCACCTCGCCGTGCACCTCGTCGATGCCCAGGGCCCTCGCCACCGAGCGGGCGGTGGTCTCGCCATCGCCGGTGGCCATGATCAGGCGAAGGCCGGCATCGCGCAGCGTCGACAAGGCGGCCGGCGTCGTGGACTTGACCGGATCGGCGACGGCGACCAGCCCGGCCGCACGCCCGTCCACTGCCAGGAACATCACGCTGGCGCCTTCCGAGCGCAGCGCCTCGGCCGATTGGCGCAGGGCGCCGACGTCCACCCCTTCCTCCGTCATCAGTGCATGGTTGCCCAGCGCCAGGGACTGGCCCCCGACCCGGCCGCGCACGCCGATGCCGCTGGCCGACTCGAAGGATTCCGCCTTCGACAGTGCCATGCCGCGTCCGCGGGCCTCGGCGACGAGCGCAGCGGCCAGGGGATGCTCGCTGCCTTGGTCGAGCGAGGCCGCAAGGCGCAGCACGTCGTCCCCCGACGCGCCGTCCGCGGCAACCGCCGTGCGGAACGCCGGCCGGCCCTCCGTGAGCGTGCCGGTCTTGTCGACGATCAGCGTATCGACCTTGCGCAGGTTCTCGATCGCCTCGGCGTCGCGGAACAGCACGCCGGCACCGGCCGCGCGGCCGGTCGCGACCATGATGGACATCGGCGTGGCCAGGCCCAGCGCGCAGGGGCAGGCGATGATCAGCACGGCCACGCTGTTGAGCACGGCATAGACCCAGGCCGGCTCCGGGCCGAACAGGCCCCAGGCGAAGAACGTGATCACGGCGATCACCAGCACCGCCAGCACGAACCAGTACGACACTACGTCGGCCATGCGCTGCATCGGCGCGCGCGAGCGCTGCGCCTTGGCCACCAGCTGCACGATCTGGCTGAGCACGGTGTCCGCGCCGACCTTGCCCGCCACCATCACCAGGCTGCCCGAGGTGTTGAGGGTGGCGCCGATCAGCGCATCGCCCGGGCCCTTGGCCACCGGCAGCGATTCGCCGGTGATCATCGATTCGTCCACGCTCGAGTAGCCGTCCTCGACCGTGCCGTCGGTAGGCACGTTCTCGCCGGGCCGCACGCGCAGGCGGTCGCCGACGTGCACGTGCGAGACCTCGATGTCCTCTTCGCCGCCGTCGGCGCGGATTCGCCTCGCGGTCTTCGGGGCAAGCCGCAGGAGCGCCCTGATCGCCGCCGAGGTCTGCGAGCGCGCGCGCAACTCCAGCATCTGGCCCAGCAGGGTCAGCGACACGATCACGGCGGCCGCCTCGAAATAGACGCCGACCCGGCCGTGCTCCCGGAACGAATCCGGGAACAGGCCGGGCGCGACGGTGGCGGCCACGCTGTAGAGGTAGGCCGCGCCGACGCCGGTGCCGATCAGCGTCCACATGTTGAACTGGCGCGTGCGCAACGACGCCGCCCAGCGCACGAAGAAGGGCGCCGCCGCCCAGGCCACCACCGGCGTCGACAGCACCAGTTCGATCCAGGTCCGCGTGGCCACGTCGAGCGCCTCCCAGCGGTGCCCGACCATGGCCAGCGCCAGCACCACCAGGGTCGCCGGCAGGGTGAACCAGAACCGCCGGGAAAAGTCGGCCAGTTCCGGAGACCCCTCGTCCTCGAGGCCGGGCATCATGGGCTCCAGCGCCATGCCGCACTTGGGGCAGGTGCCGGGCGCATCGCGGATGATCTCGGGATGCATGGGGCAGGTGTAGCGGGTGCCCGCGGCGGGCGCGGCGGGCGGGCGATGGCCGGCGTGGTCCATGGATGTGTCTCCCGGTGGATGCCTGGTCTGGTTGGCTCGCTCACTCATGGCCTTCGATCCTCCCCTCCCTTGGCGCGGCGGGCAATCTGGCGCTGCTTCACCAGCGCGTAGATCGCCGGGATCACGGCCAGGGTCAGCACCGTCGACGACACCATGCCGCCGACCATCGGCGCCGCGATCCTGCGCATCACCTCCGACCCGGTGCCGGTGCTCCACATGATCGGAAGCAGTCCGGCCATGATCGCCACCACGGTCATCATCTTCGGCCGGACGCGCTCGACGGCGCCCTCGACGATGGCATCGGCCAGGTCGCCCACGGCCAGCGAAGCCCCCTGGGCGCGCCGCGCCCGGGCCCGGGCCTCGAGCGCGTGGTCCAGGTAGATCAGCATCACCACGCCCGTCTCGGCCGCGACGCCGGCCAGCGCGATGAAGCCCACCGCCACCGCCACGCTCAGGTTGTAGCCCAGCGCCCACAGCAGCCAGATGCCGCCCACCAGCGCGAAGGGCACCGACAGCATCACGATCAGGGACTCGGTGACGCGGCGGAAGTTGAGGTAGAGCAACAGGAAGATGATCGCCAGCGTGACCGGCACCACGATCTTCATCTTCGCGATGGCGCGCTGCATGTACTCGTACTGGCCGCTCCAGGTCGCGTAGTAGCCGGGCGGAAAGTGCACTTCGCGGGCGACGGCTTCCCGGGCCGCCTTCACGTAGGCGCCGAGGTCGGCATTCCGTGTGTCGACGTAGATGTAGGCGGAAAGCATCGCGTTCTCGGTGCGGATGGACGGCGCGCCCTGGCGGATGCGGATGTCGGCCAGCTCGCCCAGCGGCACCTGCGCGCCGCCCGGCGTCGCCACCAGCACCTGCTGCGCAATGGCTTCGGGGCTGTCGCGCAGGTCCCGCGGGTAGCGGACGATGACCCCGAAGCGCTCACGTCCCTCGACGGTGCGCGTGACCAGGTCACCCCCCAGCGCGGTCGCCACGACATCCTGGAGGTCCCCCACGTGCAGGCCATGGCGGGCCAGCTGTCCCCGGTCGGGCTCGATGTCCAGGTAGAAACCGCCGGTCAGGCGCTCGGCATACACGCTGGTGGTGCCGGGAACCGTGCGCACGACGGCCTCGATCTGGCGGGCCAGGCGCTCCATCCCGGCCAGGTCGGTGCCGAAGACCTTGATGCCGATCGGCGTGCGGATGCCGGTGGCGAGCATGTCGGTGCGGGCCTTGATGGGCATGGTCCAGGCATTGGCCACGCCCGGGAACTGCAGCGCCTCGTCCATCTCGGCGATCAGCGCGTCCATGGTCATGCCTTCGCGCCACTGGGCTTCGGGCTTGAGGTTGATGATGGTCTCGAACATCTCCAGCGGCGCCGGGTCCGTCGCGGTCAGTGCACGGCCGGCCTTCCCAAGGACCGACTCGACTTCCGGGAAGGACCGGATGATCCGGTCCTGCTGCTGCAGGAGTTCGCCCGCCTTGGTCACGGACAGGCCCGGCAGCGACGTGGGCATGTAGAGCAGGCTGCCCTCGTTGAGCGTGGGCATGAACTCGCTGCCCAGGCGTGACGCGGGCCAGGCCGATGCGGCGACCACCAGGACGGCGACGGCCACCGTGGCCGACTTGTGCCTCAGCACGAGGCCGATCACGGGCCGGTAGGCCCGGGTCAGCAGCCGGTTCACCGGGTTGCTGGCCTCGGGCAGGATCCGGCCGCGCACGAACAGGAGCATGAGCACCGGCACCAGGGTCACCGACAGCAGCGCGCCGGCGGCCATGGCGAAGGTCTTGGTGAAGGCCAGCGGATGGAACAGGCGGCCTTCCTGCGCCTCCAGGGCGAACACGGGCAGGAAGGACACGGTGATGATCATCAGGCTGAAAAAGAGCGCCGGCCCGACCTCGCGGCAGGCAGCGATGACCAGCTGCAGGCGCGGCGTGCGCCCGCCATCGCGCTCGATGTGCTTGTGCGCGTTCTCGATCATCACGATCGCGGCATCCACCATGGCGCCGATGGCGATGGCGATGCCGCCCAGGCTCATGATGTTGGAGTTCATGCCGAGCAGGCGCATGGCCAGGAAGGCGACCAGGACGCCCACCGGGAGCATGATGATCGCCACCATGGCGCTGCGCACATGGAACAGGAAGACCACGCACACCAGGGCGACGATCAGGGCCTCCTCGACCAGCGTCCATCGCAGCGTGGCGATGGCGCGATGGATCAGATCGGAGCGATCGTAGACGGCGCGGATCGACACGCCTTCCGGGAGGCCGGGCGTGATCTCGGCGATCTTCCGCTTCAGGCCGTCGATCACGGCCAGGGCATTCTCGCCGTATCTCGCCACGGCGATGCCCGATACCACCTCGCCCTCGCCGTCGAGCTCGGCGATGCCGCGTCGCTCGTCCGGGACCCGTTCCACCCTGGCCAGGTCGCCCACCCGCACCGGCGTGCCGCCTTCCTCCTTGACCACCAGGCGCTCGATGTCCTCGATGCCACGCAGGTAGCCGCGCCCGCGGATCATGTACTCGGTTTCAGCCATCTCCAGCACGCGTCCGCCGACATCGCGATTGCTGGCGGCGATCACTTCGGAGAGGCGGGCGAGCGGCACGCCGTACTGCCGCAGCCGGCCCGGATCCACCGTGACCGAATACTGGCGGACGAAGCCGCCGACGCTGGCCACCTCGGCCACGCCTGGCGCCTTGGCCAACTGGTAGCGGACATACCAGTCCTGGGTCGCGCGCAGTTCGTCCAGGGATCGCTGGTCGCCCTCCAGCACGTACTGGTAGACCCAGCCCACGCCGGTCGCATCCGGGCCGAGCGTGGGTGTCACGCCGTCCGGCAGCTGCCTGGACGCGGCGCCGAGATACTCGAGCACCCGCGATCGCGCCCAGTAGAGGTCGGTGCCGTCCTCGAAGATCACATAGACGAAGGAGGCACCGAAGAACGAGAAGCCGCGGACGACCCTGGACTTCGGGACGGCCAGCATGGCCGTGGTCAGCGGATAGGTGACCTGGTCCTCGACGACCTGTGGCGCCTGGCCGGGCACTTCGGTGAACACGATCACCTGCACGTCGGAAAGGTCGGGAAGCGCGTCGAGCGGCGTCTTCGCCAGGGCGTAAAGCCCGGCGGCGGTGACCGCGAGCGTGGCCACCAGCACCAGGAAGACGTTGCGCACGGACCATTCGATCAGCCGGGCGAGCATCTCAGTGGCCTCCCTCGTGGCCGGCGTGCGGGTCGTCCCCGGGCGCATCCGACGGTCCGTCCGCTTCCGCCGCCGCGCCCGCGTCCAGGCTGGCCAGCGCCGCGCGCAGATTGCTTTCGGCGTCGATCAGGAAGTTCGCGGAGACCACGACGGTTTCGCCGGCCTCGACGCCCGAGAGCAGCGCGACCCGATCCCCCGAGCGCGCACCCAGCCGCACCTCCCGCGGCGTGAACCGGCCGGGCGCGGTCTGCACCAGCACGACCTGGCGCGTGCCCGAATCGATGACCGCGGAACGGTCGACGACCACGGCAGGCGTCGCCACCGGGCCGGTGAGCTCGACGTCGCCGAACAGCCCGGGGCGCAGCACGCCGTCCGGATTGGCGACTTCGATCCGCACGTCCAGGGTCCGGCGGGCACGGTCGACCGTGGGCTGGATGAACCCCACCGCGCCCTCGAACTGCCGACCGGGAAGGCTGGGGGTTTCGAAGACCGCGCGCCCCCCCAGGGCGACCTCGGCCAGGGCGGAGGTGGGCACCTGCGCAACGATCCAGACGCCCGACAGGTCGGCGAGGCGCAGGATGGTCTGGCCCGGCTCGAAACGCTCCCCCTGGACCACGCGCTTTTCGAGCACGTACGCGTCGACGGGGGATGACAGCACGAGCTTCGCCTCGCCGCCCGCCGTGGCCACGCCGGCACCGGAGACCTCCCAGTTGCGCAGGCGCGCGCGGGCCGCGTCGCGGAGGCGACGCATGGTCGCCGCGCTGTCCGGATCATGCTCCGCCAGCCGCTGCGCCGCCTCGTCGGCCACCCTGGATTCCTGCCGGGCCGCGGCCAGTTCCGGGCTGTAGACCGTCGCCAGCGGCTCGCCGCGGCGGATCGCCATGCCCGTCTGGTTGGCATGCAGGGTTTCGATCCAGCCCTCGAATCGCGGCGCGACCGCGAACTGCCGGGTCTCGTCCACCTCCACCGTCGCGCTCGCCCGCACCCGGCTGGCCAGGGCTTCGAGCACGGCCACTTCCGTGCGCACGCCCAGGCGCTGGACCTTCCCGGGCGGGAGCACCACGGTGCCTGGTTCGGGAGGCGGCGCCTGGTCCGCATACACGGGCAGGTAGTCCATGCCCATCGAGTCCTTCTTCGGCACCGGCGAGGTATCCGGCAGACCCATGGGATTGCGGTAGTACAGGATCTCGCGTTCGACGGTTCCGGCCACCTCGGCGTCCTTCGGCGGCGAAGCCGGTGCCGATGCGCGCCCGGCCCACCAACCCACGGCCAGGGCCGCACCCAGCGCGAGCACCAGGGCGCTCCACTTCAGTCCGTTCATCGCACACCTCCGGTGATGGCGCCCAGGGTGGCGGCAGCGACCAGTTCGTCGCGGCGCGCATCCAACCGCGCCAGGGCCGCGCCCTGCCAGGCGTCCAGGGCTTCGAGCAAGGTTGAGAAGTCCACCTCGCCCACGCGGTAGCTGGCCAGGGCGGACTCGAAGTTGGCTTGTGCCTGCGGCATCAGGGTCTGTTCGATCAGGCGACGCTGGTCACGCGCGCCGATGGCCTGCGACCAGGCCTGGCCGAGCTGTCCGGCCAGGCCGGCGGCCAGGGCGTCCGATCGGGCACGGGCGGCCTCGCCCAGCATCCGGGCCTCGCGCTCACGCTCGCGGCGGGCGTTGTGCTGCAGCGGGATCTCGACCGCGAGCATCACTTCGTAGCCCTGCACGCGGTCGCCCCGCTGCGTGACGCCGAGGCCCAGGCTCAGGTCGGGATAGCGGGCGCGGTGCTGCAGACGCAGGGCGACATCCGCCGCTTCGGCCCGGGCGGCGCTCGCCCGCAGCGCGGGGTGCCCGGCGTCGGCCAGCATCGCCAGGGCCTGGTCCAGCCGGTCGGCGGCGAGCGGGATGTCCGGCTCCGAGCCGGGTTCGGCCAAGGGTGCATCCACGGGTCGCGCCAGCACCGCATTGAGCATCGCGGCGGCCTCGCTGCGTGCAGCGAAGGCGCCGATGCGCTCGCGCAGCAGCCCGGTGCGGGCCACCTGCGCCCGGATGGCGTCCTGCTGCACGGCGATGCCCAGCGCATAGCGGGTCCTGGCGACGTCTTCGAGCTGGTCGAGGAGTTCGATCTGCCGGTCGAGCACCGCCACGGCCTCGCGGGCGTGCCAGAAGCGCACGTACGCCTCCTCGGCGCGAGCGAGCAGTTCAAGCGCGAGCGCCTCGCGCTCGAGTCCCGCGGCACTGGCCTGGTGATGGGCGACCTGGCGGGCCAGGCCGCGCTTGCCCCACATCGGGAAGGACTGCCTGAGCCGCCAGGTCGTGGCGTCCACGTTCCCGGGCAGCAGGCTGGGGCGATCGGGGTCGATGCCCATCAGTTCGACCTCGGCCATCGGATCGGGCAATGCGCCGGCGGGAAGAATCCGGGCTTTCGCGGCTTCGGCCTCCGCCTGCAAGGCACGCAGCTCCGGGTTCTGCTCCAGCAGCCAGGTCCGCACGGACGCGAGGTCGGCACCGGGCGCGGCGGTGGTCGTCGCCGCCGCGGGCGCGACGAGAAACACGCTGGCCAGCAACAGCGCCAGCAAAAGCGGGGCGCGGTCCGCGGCCAGGCCACGCCACGCAGGAATCGGGTTCAAGAATCCCATGAGGTTCGCCTTGCACGTTCTGCGCCTTGGGGTGGCGCAGGATGGAATGCGGCGACGCGGCCCCCATGCGGGCCGCACCGGGTGGACCGGACGCGGCGCACGGGGCGTCGCGCCGGCTCATCGGCGGGGAATCAAATCAGCAGGAGGCTCGCGGGATGCGCGGTGGGACGATGCCAGGAGCCCAGGGGGCCCGGCCGTGCCGTTCCGATCGTCGAATCCGGCACGGGCGCCCGCACCAGTGCGAGCGACGGCACTGGCAGGGGGCCCAGGGCCGGGACGGAGAGCGCACGCGATGCGTCGGACGCCAGCTCGCTCCGGCTGCAGTGGGTTTCGCAGCCTGCCGACAGGCCGGGGTCCGGGGTTGGGGCCGGATGGCACGGCTCCGGCACCGGCTCGTCGGCCATCGCCAGGCCCGCGTGGGTGCCGGAGAGGACCATGCCCGCCAGCGTGCAGGCCGGGTGGCTTGCCATGGCGATCTGGGTCCACAGCAGCGCAACCATCGCCAGGAGCGACAGCCGGGCACGCAAGCGGGGGTGGCACAGGGGCTTCATCGTGGGCCCACCTTACTCCTCCCGGAGGGACCCGTCGGTGATCCGGGTCAAGTCCGGCCGGGCTTTCGACCGTGCCTTCGAGCCGCTTCCCGGCCCACCCGGGATCCGGCTGCCATCACCCGCGCCGAACGGTCGCCGTGGCCCAATACCGCGTCCCCGTCGCGAGCGCCGCCATGTCCGAGCTCCTGCCCCCCGCCCCGCCGCGCTGGCGGCACCTGCTGCCCTATGTCGGCATCGCCGCCGTGGTGGGCGCGCTGGGCGGCGCCTTCGCCTGGACCGCCGGCTGGCTGACGCCGCAGCGGGTGACCGCGCCGCGGCTGGTGGACACCATCGAGAACGGCAAGCCCTTCGTGGGCTTCCGGCGCGCGCATGCGCGTGGCGTCTGCGTGGCCGGCTATTTCGAGCCGACGGCCGCGGGCGCGGCGCTGTCGAAGGCGCGCGTCTTCAGCCAGGCGCGCACGCCGGCGCGGGGCCGCATGTCCATCGGCGGCGGCGACCCGAACGGGCCCGAGGCCATGGCGCGCGTGCGCAGCCTCGCGCTGCAGCTCGACACCGACGACGGCCAGCAGTGGCGCATGGCGATGAACAGCTTCCCCTTCTTCGCGGTGTCCACGCCGCAGGCTTTCGCCGAGCAGATCCTCGCCTCGCGGCCGGATCCGGCCACGGGCAAGCCCGACCCGGCGAAGCAGCAGGCCTTCGCGCAGCGGCATCCGGAAGTGTTGGACTTCATGGCCTGGGCGCAGTCGGCGCCGTGGTCCACCAGCTATGCCAGCACGGCCTACCACGGCGTGCATGCCTTCCGCTTCAGCAACGAGGCGGGCGAGTCGCGCTGGGTGCGCTGGTCGTTCGTGCCGCAGTCGCCGTTCGAGCCGATGGAGGTTGAGCAGCGCCAGGCCGCCGAGGCCAGCTACCTCGCCGACGAGCTGGCCGCGCGCCTGGCGCAGGGGCCGGTGCGGTGGACGCTGTCGGTGCAGCTGGCCGAAGAAGGCGACCCGATCGAGAACCCGTCGCAGCCCTGGCCGGAAGAGCGCAGGCGCGTGGACGCCGGCACCTTCGTGCTCGAGCGCGCCACCGCCGAAGCCGACGGCGACTGCCGCGACATCAACTTTGACCCCACCATCCTGCCCACCGGCATCGCGCCCTCGCGCGACCCGGTGCTGGCCGCGCGCGCCGCGGCCTACTCGGTGTCGTTCAACCGCCGCCAGCGCGAAGTGGCCCGCCAGGAGACGCCGTGATGGCCCGCACGCACTTCACCCGCACCGCCCGCTGGCTGCACTGGTCGATGGCGGCGATGATCCTGGCGATGCTGTTCATCGGCGCCGCCATGGTCGCCTCGCTCGAGCTGCGGCCGCTGCTGCTCGAGATCCACCGGCCGCTGGGCCTGCTGATCCTGCTGCTGGCGCTGCTGCGCCTGCGGCACCGGCGCAGGAATCCGCCGCCGGCCCTGCCCGCCGACCTGCCGCGCCTGCAGGCGCGCATCGCCGGCGCCTCGCACGTGGCGCTGTACGCGCTGATGTTCGCGATGCCGCTGCTGGGCTGGGCGATGTCGTCCGCCGGCGGCTACCTCGTGACGCTGCCCTTCGGCCTCGTGCTGCCGCCGCTGGCACCGCAGGACGCCGCGCTCTACACGCTGCTGCGCGGCGCGCACGGCGTGCTCGGCTACGCCTTCTTCGCGCTGGTGCTGGCGCACATCGCCGGCGCCCTGCACCACGCCTGGGTGCGGCGCGATGGCGTGTTCCAGGCGATGGCCGGGCCGGGCCCGGCGCCTGCGACCCGGGACGCCGACCGGGACTGAAGGCACATCTGGCGCGGGCATCGGCCGAGGATACTGGGCCCTCGATTGCCGGAGCCGCCCATGATCGGATCTTCCCCCGCCTCGACCGCCCGTGCGGCTGCCCTCGGGGCCGCGCTGGCGTTGTTCCTGGCGCTGGCCCCGGCTCGTGCCAACGACGGGCCGCACCCGGCGCTGCACGACGCGCTGTCGTCGTTGGTCGCCGAACAGGGCTGGCAGGGCCTGGTCTGGTCCACGCTCGACGCCGAAGGCGTCACGCGCACCGGTGCCGTCGGCGTGCGCGATGCCCGCAGCGGCGAGGCCTTGTCGGCCGACGACCGCGTGCACGTCGGTTCGGTGGCCAAGACGATGCTCGCCATCGGCGTGCTGCAGCTGGTGACCGAAGGCCGCTTCGACCTGGAAACGCCGGTCGCGACCCTGCTGCCACAGGTCGACTTCGACAACCCCTGGGCCGCAACGGATCCGGTGCGGCTGCGACACCTGCTCGACCACAGCGCCGGCCTGGACGATGCGCGCCTGGCCGACGTCTTCAGCCTCGAGGCGGACGCCGATGCGCCACTCGGCGGGTTCGCCGAAGGCCGCCGGCTGGCGGTACGCAGCCGCCCGGGCAGCCGCCATTCGTACTCGAACACCAGCTACGCCCTGCTCGGCCTGGTGCTTGAAGCCAGCACCGGCGAGCGCTACGAGCCTTACCTGCAACGCACGCTGCTGCAGCCGCTGGGCATGCATCGCAGCACCTTCGACTTCACCACGCAGGAGGGCCCGCGCGCCGACGCCAGCGTGGCGATGGGCCACTTCGAGGGCGGCCAGACGCAGGCGGCAGTGCCGACGCCGCTGCGTCCGGCGACGCAGTTCACCACCACGGCCGCCGACATGGCGCGGCTGGCGGCCTTCCTGATGGGCGATGGCACCGCCGACGGCCGCAGGCTCGTGCGCGCCGACCTGCTGGCGGCGATGGGCCAGCCGGTCGGTACCGAAGCCGCCGATGCCGGCTTGTCCGTGGGTTACGGCCTGGGCATGGCGACGCGCGACCGACATGGCGCGATCGGCAAGTGCCACGGCGGCAGCACGGTGGGCTTCCAGGCGATGTTGTGCGTGTTCCCGGCGCAACGCAGCGCGTTCTTCACGGCCGTCAATTCCGACCACGAAGGCGCCGACTACGGGCGCGTGGACCGCTTGCTGGTCGAGTCGCTGGCGATGCCGCCGTTCGAGCCGGCAGCCGTCGATGGTGCGCCGGGCGAGGTCGCCGCGGGTTTCTACGTCCCGGCGCCGAACCGTTTCGCGCGATTCGCCTGGATCGATACGACGCTGAACTTCGTGCGGGTGGATCCGACCCCCGGGGGCCTGCGCTTCGCGCCTTTCCAGTCGCCCGCGATCGTGCTGCAGCCGCTCGGCGGCGGGCGCTATCGCGTACCCGGCCGGCTTGTCGCTTCGCATGTGGTGACGGTCGCCGACGATGGCCGACCGGTAGTCAGCACTGGCCTGCAGACCTATGCGCGGGCGTCGACGGCCGCGATGGTGGCGCTGTGGTCCAGCCTGGTCGCCGGCCTGCTTGGCCTGGGCTGGCTGCTGCTGGCCGGCGTGCCGCGCCTGGCCTTCGGCGCGGGTCCGCGCTGGCGGCAGCCGCTGGCGGCGCCCTGCCTGGGCATCCTGCTGCTGGCGCTGCCGGTGCAATTCTTCTTCGGCCAATCCTTCCTGGCGATAGGCGACCTGACCGTGGCCAGCGGCCTGCTGGCCGCGGTGACGCTACTGCTGCCGGTCGCCATGGGGGTCGGGCTGTGGCGGACCTGGCGCGCGCCGCGCCGCTCGCGCTGGCAGCTGGCCGATGCGCTGGCGATGGCCGGCGTGCTGCAGTGGTGCGCGGTGCTCGCAGCCTGGGGTTTGCTGCCGCTGCGGACCTGGGCCTGAGGCCGGGTATCCGTATCCGGCGAAAGAAAACGCCCCGGCAGGCCGGGGCGTTGCTTCGCGGCTGAGCCAGGCGAAACCGGCGGGCTTCAGGCCGCCGATTTCACCAGGCGGCGTTCTGCAGCACGATCCGGTACCCGTCGGGGTCGACGAAGGTACGTCCCCGTTGGTCCCAGTAAGGATTGAACGACTCCACCTCGCGAAACCCCGCGGCAGCAGTGCGCTTGCACGTGGCCGCCCACTGCCCGCGGTCCGGAAGATAAAGGACGAGCAGGTCTTCCGGCGTGGGCACCGGAGCGACGGGATGGTCGCGATGCAGCGTCAGCTCGAGGTGGAAGGCGCCACCGGGGGGCCCCACCATGATGCCGTCGAAACCGGCATGGTCCTCGAAGCCGCCGAGCACCTGCCAATCCAGCGCTCGACAATACAGGTCGGCCAGGGCCGTAGGGTCGCTGCTCGGGCGGGCGATGCGAAGATGCGGGTTCATGCGCCGGCCTCCTTCGCGCCGCGGCCGATCAGGCCAAGATGGGTGTACCGGAATCCATGTGCGTGCTTGAGCCCGTAACCCAATAACCGGTCGAAGCCGATGTGCCCCAGCCAGATCGCCGCGGCCAGGCCCCACGCTGGCTCGTGCAGCATCAAGCCGATGGCCGCTGCGGCCAGGCCGCCGAGGGTCGAGTGGCTAGCGTTGTAGGCCAGCGCGCCGGCACGGGCGCCGGCGAGATAGCCCAGCAGGGCAAGGTCCGGTAGCAAGAAGCAGGCGAGGAACCAGCCCCAGCTGCCGTCGAGCTGCCCGTAGGCAATCAGGGCCGTCGCCAGCAGGCCGGCGCCTTCCGCGCGCAGCAGCCAGGTGACACCGGATGGGTTGGGCTGCACGTTCATGGCGAACCCTCCCCGAGGTCGGCGCCTTCGTTGCGCCAGCGCTTTGCGTAACGCCCAGGCGCCAGCTCCAGCACCTGCGCGGTCACCTGAAGGCGTTTCCCTGGCAAGCGCGGCAGCGCGTGGTCGATCGCGCAGACAAGCTTCCCGGCCAATGCAGCCAGCAACTCGGGGGGCGACCGGGCATCAGTCGCAATTCGGCGTGGACAAAGGTTTCCTCCGGACTGTCGACACCGACCCGGTGGGCCTGCGGCCGGAGGATTCGGCCCTTGATCTCCGGCGCGTGGAAGTGGCCGGTGTCCACAAGCATTCCATGGAGGCTGCGAAGCAGGGCCTGGCCGTCGAACGCGGGCAGGTCGGGGGCGATTTCCAGTACAAGGTGCGGCATGGCGTGTCGGCGGGGCTCCGGGGCTACGGTGGGGGCCATTTTTCTGCCGCCCCGGCGTCGCCGCCAGCGAAATGTGACGAATCGCGGCCGGCAGGGATGAATGGCGTTTGCGAAACCGCCGGGGCGCTCGCGGAGCGCGGCGTCAGGGTGGCGCTGGACTAGCCGCCGTCCGCCGGCACCGACGTCGCAGCGTCGGGATCGACGGCCAGGCGGCCGGCCATCAGCACCGCCTGGGTGCGGTTGCTGGCGCCGAGTTTGCGCAGGATGGCGGTCATGTGGGCCTTCACGGTGGCTTCGGACACGCCCAGCGCGTGCGCGATCTGCTTGTTCAGCAGGCCGCTGCCAAGCATGCCCAGCACCTTGAACTGCTGTGGCGTGAGCTCGCGCAGGCGCTCGGCCACGCGCGCTTCCTCGGGCGCCAGGCCTTCGGCGCCGTCGGCCTGCGCGGGCGCCCACTGGCCGCCGTCGAGCACGGCGGCGATGGCTTCGCGGATGGTGGCCGGGCAGGAGCTCTTGGGGATGAAACCGGCCGCGCCGTGCTCGAGCGCGCGCCGCACCACGCTCGGCTCCTCGCGCGCCGACACCACCACCACCGGCAGCTGCGGCTGCACCGCGCGCAGGTGCACCAGCGCGCTGAAGCCGTGCGCACCGGGCATGTTCAGGTCCAGCAGCACCAGGTCGGCCTCGGGGTGGGCCTCGGCGCTGGCCAGCAGGCCTTCGGCCGAGTCCGACTCCACCAGGCGCGCCTGCGGCAGCAGTTTCGACACCGCGCCCTTGAGCGCCTCCCGGAACAGCGGATGGTCGTCCGCCACCAGGATGGTGGGCGTGTTGGGCATGCTCAGCGCACCCGCCGTTCGCGCACCAGCGAGTCGACCACCGCCGGGTCGGCCAGCGTCGAGGTGTCGCCCAGCGTGCCGCGGTCGACGCCCTCGGGGCCGGCCTCGGCGATCTTGCGCAGGATGCGCCGCATGATCTTGCCGCTGCGGGTCTTGGGCAGGCCCGGCGCCCACTGCAGCCAGTCGGGCGCGGCGATCGGGCCGATCTCGTGGCGCACGTGCTGCACCAGCTCCTTGCGCAGCGCGTCGGTCGGTTCGACGCCGGCCTTGAGCGTCACGTAGGCGTAGATGCCCTGGCCCTTGATGTCGTGCGGCGCGCCCACCACCGCCGCCTCGGCCACGGCCGGGTGCGCGACCAGCGCGCTCTCCACTTCCGCCGTGCCCATGCGGTGGCCCGAGACGTTGATCACGTCGTCCACGCGGCCGGTGATCCAGTAGTAGCCATCGGCGTCGCGGCGGCAGCCGTCGCCGGTGAAGTACATGCCCGGGTAGGTCTTGAAGTAGGTGTCGATGAAGCGCTGGTGGTCGCCGTAGACGCTGCGCATCTGGCCCGGCCAGGAATCCTTGAGCACCAGGTTGCCCTCGGTGGCGCCGTGCAGCTCGCGTCCTTCCGCGTCCACCAGCGCCGGCTGCACGCCGAAGAAGGGCAGGGTGGCCGAGCCGGGCTTGGTGGCCGTCGCGCCGGGCAGGGGCGAGATCAGGATGCCGCCGGTTTCGGTCTGCCACCAGGTGTCGACGATGGGGCAACGCTCCTCGCCCACGACGCGGTTGTACCACTCCCAGGCCTCGGGATTGATGGGCTCGCCCACCGTGCCCAGCAGGCGGATGGACGTGCGCTTGCTGCGCTTGACCGGCGCGTCGCCCTCGCGCATCAGCGCGCGGATGGCGGTGGGCGCGGTGTAGAAGATCGTCACCTGGTGGCGGTCGCACACCTCCCAGAAGCGGCCCGGGTCGGGGTAGGTGGGCACGCCCTCGAACATCAGCGTGGTGGCGCCGTTGGCGAGCGGGCCGTACACGACGTAGCTGTGGCCCGTGACCCAGCCGACGTCGGCGGTGCACCAGAACACGTCGTCGTCCTTGAGGTCGAAGACGCATTCATGGGTGTAGCTGGCCCAGGTCAGGTAGCCGCCGCTGGTGTGAAGCACGCCCTTGGGCTTGCCGGTGCTGCCGGAGGTGTAAAGGATGAAGAGCGGGTCTTCCGCGTTCATCGGTTTGGCCGCATGGGTGGCCGGCTGCGCGTCCACGACGGCGTCGTACCAGCGGTCGCGCGGCATCTGCATGGGCACGCCGCCGCCGGTGTGGCGCACCACCAGCACGGTTTCCACGCTGTTGGTGCCGGGCCTGGACAGGGCCTCGTCGACGTTGGCCTTGAGCGGGATGGTCTTGCCGCCACGCAGGCCTTCGTCGGCGGTGATGACGAGCTTGCTGGCGCAATCGGCGATGCGGTTGGCGATCGAATCGGGCGAGAAGCCGCCGAACACCACCGAGTGGATGGCCCCGATGCGCGCGCAGGCCAGCATGGCCACCGCGGCCTCGGGAATCATCGGCAGGTAGAGCGTGATGCGGTCGCCCTTGACCACGCCCAGGGCCTCGAGCGCGTTGGCGAGCTTGCACACCATGGCGTGCAGCTCGCGGTAGGTGATCCGCCGCGGCGGCGTCTTCGGGTCGTCGGCCTCCCAGACGATGGCCACCTTGTCGCCGCGCTCCGCGAGATGGCGGTCCAGGCAGTTCACGCTGACGTTGAGCTCGCCGTCGGCGAACCAGCGGATGTGGAAGTCCTCGAGGCGGTAGCTGGTGTCCTTGGCGCGCGTGTAGGGCTTTGACCACTGCAGGCGCTGGCCCACCTTGGACCAGTAAGCCTCCGGGTCGCGCAGCGACTCGGCGTAGCCACGCTCGTAGTCGGCGCGCCTGATCGCGGCGGCGGCCTCGAAGGCCGGGGGAACGGGGACGATGCGCTCGGACATGGGGGCTCCTGCGGCCCGGGGCCGCGCGGGTGACATTCGAAAGGTTACTCGCCTGCCCGCCATTCTGGACACCCACCCCGCCGGCCCAATTAGACCTTCGTCTAAACCGGCCCCGCACTAGACCAATGGCTAATGGCCGCACCCCGGGGCCGCGCCCAGACTCGGCCGGCCATCGTGGCCCAGGTTCGGTCTTCCGGGAGGGGAAGGATGAACAAACTCACTCGCAAACAGCGGCCCGCGCTGACGCTCGCCATACTGCTGGCGATCGCGGCACCGGGCCAGGCGCTGGCGCAGGACGCCGGCACGCAGGACCTCGAGGCGCGCATCGCGCAGCTCGAGCAGATGGTGCAAGGCCTGAAGGCCGAGCTCGACGCGCAGAAGGCGCAGGCCGCGGCCGCGCCGCCGCCCGCGCCGGCGGCCCAGCCGCTGCAATCCACGCCGATCATGCCGGCGGCCAACCCGGGCACGCGCTTCAGCTTCGGCGGCTTCGTCAAGCTCGATGCCATGGTCACCGACACCGACGGCGGCGAGATCGCCGACGGTTCGACCGGGCGCCTGTTCTACCTGCCCAGCGCCATCCCGGTCGGCGGCGCGCCGGAGAGTGGCAACGACCTCGACGCGCACGCGCAGTTCTCGCGCCTGTGGTTCGGCGCCGACACCGACCTCGACGGCCACAAGCTCAAGGCCTACCTGGAGATGGACCTGTTCGGCGGCGCGCTCGGCAACGAGATCGCCACCAACACCTACGGCCTGACCATCCGCCACGCCTACGTGAGCTGGGACAAGTGGCTGGCCGGCCAGACGTGGTCGAACTTCCAGGACGTGGCCTCGCTGCCCGACGCGGTCGACTTCATCGGCCCGACCGAGGGCACGGTGTTCGTGCGCCAGGCCCAGCTGCGCTACACCAGCGGCCCCTGGTCGTTCTCGCTGGAGAACCCCGAGACCACGTTCACGTCCTACCTGACCGGCGTGCGCGGCAACAGCGACGACAACTCGGTCCCGGACTTCACCGCCCGCTACGTCAGCCGCGGCGACTGGGGCCACGTCAGCATCGCCGGCATGGCGCGCCAGCTGAAGGTGGCCAATGCCCTCGGCAGCCAGGACGACACCGCCTTCGCGGTGAGCGTGTCGGGCAAGTGGAACGTCGGCGCCAGCGACGACCTGCGCTACATGCTCAGCTACGGCCCGGGCATCGGCCGCTACCTGGGCCTGGGCCTGGGGCCGGACGCGATGACCGCGGCCGACGGCTCGCTCGAGGCGCTCGACGGCATCGGCGGCTTCGTCGCCTGGCGCCACGTGTTCAGCCCCAAGTGGCGCGGCAACCTCTTCTACTCGGCCGCCAAGTTCGACAACGAGACCGCGCTCACCGGCCTCGGCGTCACCGAGTCCTCGCAGTCGTTCCACGCCAACCTGATCTACTCGCCGCTGCCCAAGCTCGACGTCGGCGCCGAGCTGATCTGGGGCAACCGTGAACTCGAGAGCGGTGCCGACGGCGACCTTCGCCGCCTGCACATGCACGTCAAGTACAGCTTCTGACCAGCGCCCGGAGTCCTGAGAAATGAACAATCCCGTCACCGAAGAGCGGCGCAAGGAGTACTGGCGCCGCACGCTCCGGGTCACGGCAATCCTGCTGTCGATCTGGTTCGTCGTTACCTACGTGGTGATCTTCTACGCCGTTGAGCTCAACGCGATCACCTTCCTCGGCTTCCCGTTCGCCTTCTACATGGGCGCGCAGGGTTCGCTGATAGTTTACGTGGTGCTGATCGTGTTCTACGCCTGGTACATGAACAGGCTGGACCGCGAGTTCGGCGTGGCCGAGGAGGGCTGACCCATGTCCGGAGATTTCGTCAGTCGACTCCCGAAGATCTATGGCATGTACACGGGCGGCTTCCTCGCCTTCGTCATCGCCCTGGCCATCGCCGAGCAGATGGGCTTGCCCAACGTCTGGATCGGCTACGTGTTCATGGCCGCCACCATCGGCCTGTACGCGATGATCGGCATCATGAGCCGCACCGCCGAGACCGACGAGTACTACGTCGCCGGCCGGCGCGTGCCGGCCCTGTTCAACGGCATGGCCACGGGCGCGGACTGGATGTCGGCGGCCAGCTTCATCGGCATGGCCGGCACGCTCTACGCCCAGGGCTACGACGGCCTGGCCTTCGTGATGGGCTGGACCGGCGGCTACGTGCTGGTGGCGCTGTTCCTGGCGCCCTACCTGCGCAAGTTCGGCCAGTACACCATCCCGGACTTCCTGGGCACGCGCTACGGCGGCAACCTGCCGCGCACCATCGGCATCATCTGCGCCATCACGGCCAGCTTCACCTACGTGATCGCGCAGATCTACGGCGCCGGCATCATCACCAGCCGCTTCCTGGGCATCGACCTGGCCACCGGCGTGTGGGTGGGCCTGGTGGGCGTGCTGGTGTGCTCGCTGCTGGGCGGCATGCGCGCGGTGACCTGGACGCAGGTGGCGCAATACATCGTGCTCATCATCGCCTACCTGGTCCCGGTGGTCTGGCTGTCGATCAAGGTCACCGGCAACCCGGTGCCGCAGCTGGCCTACGGCGAGGTGCTGCAGCAGATCGGCACGCTCGAGCAGCAGCTGGGCGTCACCGCCGGCCACGCCACGCCCTTCGTCAAGAACGACATCGTCAACTTCATGGCGCTGACGTTCTGCCTGATGGTGGGCACGGCCGCGCTTCCGCACATCCTGATGCGCTTCTTCACCACCCCGAGCGTGAAGGAGGCCCGCAAGTCGGTGGGCTGGAGCCTGTTCTTCATCTTCCTGCTGTACTTCACCGCGCCGGCCTATGCGGCCTTCGCCAAGCTCGAGGTCTATTCCAACGTGATCGGGCAGTCCATCGCCACGCTCCCGGCCTGGGTGGCTTCGTGGTCGAAGGTGGGCCTGGTTTCGATCTGCGACGCCACCAACGCGATGGAAGTGGTGAAGGGCTGCGCGGCCAACGGCAACGGCGACGGCATCCTGCAGCTGGCCGAGCTGGTGCTCAATGCCGACGCGATCGTGCTGGCCACGCCGGAAATCGCCGGCCTGCCCTACGTCATCGCCGGCCTGGTGGCCGCCGGTGGCCTGGCGGCGGCGCTGTCGACCGCCGACGGCCTGCTGCTGACGATCTCCAACGCGCTCTCGCACGACGTCTACTACAAGATGGTCAACCCGAACGCGTCGGCCAAGAAGCGCCTCACCGTCGCCCGCATCCTGCTGCTGGGCGTGGCGGCGATCGCGGCCTACGCGGCCTCGAACGCACCGGCGACCATCCTGTCGATCGTGGCATGGGCCTTCTCGATCGCGGCGGCGGCCTTCTTCCCCGCACTGGTGCTCGGAATCTTCTGGAAACGGGCGAACAAGGCCGGCGCGGTGGCGGGCATGCTGGTGGGCTTCGGCCTCACCCTGTACTACCTGATCAACGTGAAGTTCCTGGGCATGACGCCGTGGTTCGGCATCAAGGACGTGTCGGCCGGCATCTTCGGCATCCCGCTGGGCTTCCTCACGATCGTGGTGGTCAGCCTGCTGACCAAGGAGCCGTCGCAGGAGACCAAGGACATGGTCGAGGAGCTGCGTTATCCCAAGCTCGCCCGCGGCTGAGGCGTGACGCCGCCTTCCCCCTCCCCGGGGAAGGCGGTGCAACCGGCGCCGGTGCCCGATGCGCCGGCGCCTTTTTCATGGGGCTAGAATCGAACGATGCTGACCGCCTACACCCTGCTGAGCTACGTGATCGCCGTGCTGATGTGGACCCTGGTCGGCCGCGGCGTGCTGCGGCTGATGATCCCCGGCGACCCGTCGAAGAACCCGGTCTACCAGCTCTTCACCTGGGCCCTGTGGCCGGTGCTGGCGCCGCTGCGCGCGACGCTGGGCCGGGTGGTGCCGCACGCGCACCTGGGCTGGTACGCCTTCATCCTGCTGCTGGGCCTTCGCATCGGCCTGTACATGCTGTTCTACAGCCAGGGCTGGCTGGTGCTGCCGGCCGGCTAGTGGTTTTCCCCTGCTCCCCCTGGGGGGAGGACCGCATTGGCCTGCTCCGCCGGGCAGCCGATGCTCCGGCCTCCCCTCAGGTGGAGTCCCGTCCATGTCCCGCAAGCGTCCCCTCCGCAACGCGCTCGCCGCGGCGTTGCCCATCGCCCTGCTCGGCCTGTCTTCTTCCGTCCTCGCCGCCCGCCTCGACCCGGCCCTCGAATCCCTGATCGCGGACGGCCAGTTCACCAGCTCGCACGAGGTCATCGTGACCTTCGAGGGCGACGGCCCGCTCGGCAGCGATCAACTCCAGCGCCTGCGCGCACTGGGCCTCAACGGCGTCGTGATGGATTCGCTGCCGATGGCGGGCGTCGTCGCGACGCAGGCCCAGGTGCTCCAGCTCGATGGCTGGGACGACGTTCGTTCGATCTGGCTCAATGCGAAGCTGGAGTACGAGAACCACGAGGCCACGGCACTGACCGGCGTCGACAAGCTCCGCCGCGACCCCTCGCTGCGGGTCCAGGGCATGCCGGTGACCGGTCGGGGCGTGGCGGTGCTGGTCAATGACTCGGGCATCGACGGCACCCACCCCGACCTGGTCTTCCCGCGCCACGTGGTGCAGAACGTCGCGGCCCAGACCAACCTTCGCTCGGTGTCCGGCCTGCTGCCCGTGACGCGCACCGAGAACGTGCCCAACACCGACATCGCCGGTGGCCACGGCACCCATGTCGCGGGCATCGTCGGCGCCACCGGCGCGTCCTCGCCGGGCGCGAAGTTCGAAGGCGTCGCGCCGGGCGCCGACCTGGTCGGCTACGGCTCGGGCGCGGGCCTGTTCATCCTCGACACCCTGGGCGGCTTCGACTACGCGCTCAGCCAGCAGGCGCGCTACAACATCCGGGTCGTTTCGAACTCCTTCGGCCAGACCTCGGACACGGGCACCGACTTCGACCCGGACCATCCGACCAATATCGCCACCAAGGCCCTGGCCGACCGCGGGGTCGTGGTGGTCTTCTCGGCGGGCAACTCGGGCCCCGGCGAGGGCACGATCACCGGCCAGTTCAAGAAGGCGCCCTGGGTCGTGACCGTCGCCGCCGGCGACAAACAGGGCGGGCTGGCGTCCTTCTCCTCGCGCGGTGAGTCCGGCCGCGGCGGCGACGTGGTGGTCGATGGCGAGACCCTTCGCTGGGAAGACCGCCCCACCCTCACCGCCCCGGGCGCCGACATCTATTCGACCCGGGCCGCGGGTGGTCCGCTCGATGCCCTGTCGCTGCAGTCCGAGATCGAGGAGATCGGCGCCGCCGACGCGGTCTACTACAGCCGCAAGTCCGGCACGTCCATGGCCGCGCCGCACGTCTCGGGCATCGTCGCGCTGATGCTCCAGGCCAACCCGTCGCTGGATTGGCGCGGCGTGAAGCAGATCCTCCAGGACACCGCCACCAACATGACCGGGCGTCCGGCCTGGGAAGCCGGCGCCGGTTACGTCAACGCCCACGCGGCGGTCCAGGCGGCGATGGAGCTGGGCCTGTTCGGCCAGACGGTGAACCTCAACCGGGACTTCAACGCCAGCGCGGTGGTGTCGGAGGCCAGCAACGAGCAGGTCAGCTTCCCGTTCAGCCCGGTGGGCAGCACCGGCTCGGTGAGCTTCCAGGTGCCCGCGGGCGTATCGCTGGTGAGCGCCAGCGCCAACGTCGGCGGCAACACGATCGCGCTCGTGCTCGTCGATCCCGACGGCAAGCGTTACGGCTCGGGCGTCTCGTTGCCCGTGCTCGGGCCCAACGTCGCGGTCACCGCCCCGGGCGTGCCGGGCACCTGGACGCTCACGGCCCGGGGCATCGGCAGCGTTTCGGGCAACTCGCTCGACCCGGCCCAGGCGACGAACGGCTACGGCATCCCCGGCACCGTGGTTGCGCGCATCAAGCAGGTCCGGACCGATGGCTTCACCGGGCTGGGTGACATCGCGAACCACCCGGCGCGCGCCTTCATCGAGTACGGCGTGAGCGCGCGCCTGCTCGACGCCGGTGCCGACGGCCGCTTCCGGCCCGACGACACGCTGCTGCGCAAGGACCTGGCCGACTTCCTGGTGATGGGCATGGGCGTGCGCCAGGCCGATCCGGTCGACGGCCCGAGTTTCGCCGACGTCCCCTCGTCCGATGGCCTGTACGCCTTCGCCGAGGCGGTGGCCGCCCGCGGCGCCGCGCTGCGCGACACCTTCCAGGGCCAGGATCCGCTGATGTCCGGCGATTCGACCGGCCGCTTCAACCCCGCGGGCGGCGTCACGCGCGAACAACTGGCCTACGTGCTGGTGCAGGGCCTGGGGCTCCAGGACCAGGCGCGCAGCCATGCCGGGGACGTGACCGTGGCGTTCGACGGACGGCGCTACGTGCTGGCCGACCAGGCCAGGATCGATCCGTCGCTGCGCGGCTACGTCCAGCTGGCGCTGGACGCCGGCCTGCTGCCGGCGCGCTTCTCGGTCAGCCAGGGGCCGTTCGATCCGCAGCCGACGCTGCAGGCCAGCTTCGGCCCGCGCGACGCCGTGAACCGGGCCGACTACGCGGCCGCCGCGACGCGACGCGCCATGCGGTGATCCCGGCACCGCTGGCCGGCCCCGACGGGGGCCGGCCATGCGGCGGGCGGCTCAGGCCCGGGCCGGCACCATCGAGTAGCCCTTGAGGCGCTCGGAGAATTCCTGCAGGTGGGCAATGCCCGAGGCCTCGGCCTCGGCGCACCAGGCGCGCAGGGCCTCGAGCTTGGCTTCGGCCTCGGCGCTCTTGATGTCGTAGATGGCCAGCAGGCGGGCGCGGAACTCCATCAGGCGCGCGGTCTGCGGGCGCTCGGCGATCCAGGCGCTGAACCGGGCGCGCTGCTCCTCGCCCAGCCAGCGGCCTTCGCTGCGGAAGGCGCGGCGCAGGCGACCCGGCAGGTCGGCGGCTTCGGCCTGCAGGTGCGGCTTGAGCACGAGCTTGTAGTAGTCGGTGGCCACCTGCCAGCGGTGCGCCATCATCGCGCGCATCGTGTCGGTGTCGGGCACCTGGATGTTCGGGCGCACGTCGAGTTCCGGCGCCACGCGCAGCACCTTGGCCAGGCCCAGGGCCTGCAGGCCGCGGATCACGGTCCAGCCGATGTCGAACTCGTAGCGGCGCAGCGCGAACTTGGCCGAGCTCGGGAAGGCGTGGTGGTTGTTGTGCAGCTCCTCGCCGCCCACCCAGAACGCCCACGGGGTGAGGTTGGTGGCGGTGTCGGCGGTGTCGAAGTTGCGGTAGCCCCACCAGTGGCCCAGGCCGTTGATGACGCCGGCGGCCCAGAACGGGATCCAGGCCATCTGCAGCGCCCAGATCGCGATGCCCGGGATGCCGAACAGGGCGAGGTTGATGAACAGCATCAGGCTCGGGCCCCAGGACGGGTGCGCGGTGTAGAGCTTGCGTTCGATCCAGTCGTCCGGCGAGCCCTTGCCGTACTTCTCGAGCATGTCCTTGTCGTTGCGCGCGCTCTGGTAGAGCTCCACGCCGCGCCAGAGCACGCGATTGATGCCCTGGAAGCGCGGGCTGTGCGGGTCTTCCTCGGTCTCGCACTTGGCGTGGTGCTTGCGGTGCACCGCGGTCCACTCCTTGGTGACCATGGCGGTGGTCAGCCAGGCCCAGAAGCGGAAGAAGTGCGTCAGCACCGGATGGAAGTCGACGCCGCGGTGGGCGGCGCTGCGGTGCAGGTACAGGGTGACGGTGAAGATCGTCAGCTGCACCACCACCAGGAAGTAGGCGGCCATCTGCCAGTAGCTGGCCTGCGTGAAGCCGCGGGCCAGCCAGTCGAACAACTCAGGGGACATCGGTAACTCCAGGGGGGCGGGCGAATGGCCCGGTGGCAGGACGATGATGCCCGCCCTTCACGGCGAAATCACCTCTGCAGCCTTCATGGGGGTGCGCCGGGCCGCCCGCAAGGGCCGCCGGGCGATCGCTTTCCCCGCCGGCCGTTCAGCTTCGCGGGTCGGCCGGCGGCGCGGGCGGCTGGGGCGCGGGCGGCGTCGGCAGCTCGCGCACGTGCAGGTCGAGCTGCGGGAAGGCGAAGCCCACGCCGTGCTGTTCGAACAGTTCGACCAGGCGCAGGTTGATCTCGTTGCGCACCGCCAGCCGGTCGGCGATGCCGCCGACGAAGACGCGCAGCTCGAAGTCCAGCGAATTGGCGCCGAACTCCAGCAGCCAGCTGCGTGGCGGCGGCGACTCGAGCACGCGCGGGTTCCCGGTGGCGGCCTCGATCAGCAGCCGGTGCACCAGCACCGGGTCGGTGCCGTAGTCTACGCCCACCTTCACCACCACGCGCGTGGTCTCGTCGCTGAGCGTCCAGTTCACCAGCTGGCCGGTGATGAAGGCCTTGTTGGGCACCACGATTTCCTTGTTGTCGAAGTCCAGGATCGTGGTGGCGCGGGTGCGTATGCGGGTGACGGTGCCATCGAGGTTGTTGACCGTGATCACGTCGCCCACCCGGAACGGCCGCTCGAACAACAGGATCAGGCCCGAGACGAAATTGGCGAAGATCTCCTGCAGGCCGAAGCCCAGGCCCACCGTCAGCGCCGCCGCCAGCCACTGCAGCTGGCTCCAGCGCAGGCCCAGCAGGCCCAGGCCGACGACGATGCCCACCATCACGATCGCGTAGCGCGCCACGCTGGTGATGGCGTAGCGCGAGGCGGCGTCGATGTGCACCTTCGACAGCAGGCCGATCTCGAGCAGGCCCGGCAGGTTGCGCGCCGCCACGAAGGTCAGCGCCAGGGCCAGCAGGCCCAGCAGCGCGGCCATCAGGGTGATCGGCACGGCGGTGTTGCCGCCGTCAGCGGCGGCCTGCTGCACCGTCCACAGCACCACCTCGTCCAGGCGCGCGAAGGCCGGCATGACGTCGGCCCACACCCAGGCCAGGCCAAGCACGAGCAGCACCCACTTCACGGCGCGCAGCAGGCGGCGCGTCTGCGCGTTGACCTGCTCGAGGGCCAGGTCCTCGTCGATCTCCAGCGGGATCGCCTCGCCGCCGCCGTCATCCACCGCGCCGCCCTCGGCGCGGGCCTGTTCCTCGGCCTCGCGCTTTTGCTCGGCGCGACGCAGCGCCAGCCGGCGCTCGCCCAGCGCGAACCAGCGCGCCAGCAGGCCGTGCAGCACCGCCACCGCGATGAACACGCCGACGCTGGCGAACTGCGCCTCGAGCAGGATCGCCGTCGAGTACACATAGCCCTCCAGCGCCAGCACCACGCAGGCCAGCAGGCCCAGCGGCAGCAGCAGCCTCATCGCGCGGCGGCGGAAGGCGCTGGGCGGCCGGGCGCCGCGCTTGTGGGTCATCCGCTCGGGGCCGAGCAGCCAGGCCAGGGCCGCGGCCGACAGCAGCGAGGCCAGCACCACGCCGGTGCGGGCGGTGACGTCGATGGCCAGGTCCTGGTTGCGGATGAAGCCCAGCGCGACCACGAAGTACAGCGGCAGCAGGCCGGCCTGCAGCAGCGGCACCCAGCGCTGCAGCGCCTCGCGGCGCTGGCGGGTCCAGCGGAAATGCGCGTGGGCCAGGCCGCGGTCGCGCACCAGCCAGCCGAGGAAGGACAGGGTGATGGCCGGCAGCGCCAGGGCCTGCAGCGCCAGGCCCAGCGAGTCGCTGTACTTGCCCAGCTCGCCGACCTCGCGCAGCAGCCCGCCGGCCAGCCACAGCGCCGCGGCCGGCGGCAGCGCCGCGACCACGGTCCAGGCCAGGCTGGCGACGGTGCGGCGATAGCGGTCCTGGCTGATGTCGCGCAGCTTCTGGCCCACGGCCTCGAGGCGCGCCGGGGCGCGCCAGCGCAGCCAGGCCAGGCCCAGCACCAGCATGATCGCCAGCACATAGCCGGCCGGCCGCTGGGCCGCGGCCGCGGCGACGAGGCGCGCGGTGGTGGCGAAGCGCGAGGGCTTGGCCAGGTCGGCCAGGGCCGCCGGCCAGCGCGCGAACCACTCGCCATCGACCGCGGCATGGCTGCGGATCCACAGCAGGTGGCGGTTGAGCAGCTGGCGCAGTTCGCCGGTGGCCTGCAGCCGCGCCTGCAGGCTGCGCTCGGCCTGTTCGAGCGTGGCCACCTGGCGCCACAGCAAGGGCTCGAGCCGCGCGTACAGGTCCACGCGCATTTCCAGCCAGGCGGCCAGGGCGTCGGCGTCGCCCGCCGCCGCCGCGCTGCCGCCCTCGTCCTCGCCGGCATCGGCGCCGGCACGCGAGTCGCGGGCGCGGCCGGGCAGGTCGGCCAGGTCGCGCTGGCTTTCGTCGAGCGAGATCAGGCGCAGGCGGACCTCGGCCAGGGCCTGGCGCACGTCCGACAGGCGCCCGGACAGCACCGCCTCGCTCTCCAGCCGGCGCAGCACCGCCCAGAGCCAGGTGCCGACCTGCTCGCTGCTGCCGCCCAGCTCCAGGCGGGCGCGGCTGTCGCGCAGCGCGGCGCGGTCGTCGGCCAGGGCCTGCTCCTCGGCGGCGAGCCGGCGGCGGTATTCGGCCAGCCGTTCGTTGGCGGCCAGCAGTTCGCCGGCCACCGAGAGGTTGGTGGCGGCGGCACGCGCCAGCGCCGGGTCGTCGGCGGGCAGCGCGGAGGCGCGGGTGTCCACGTCTTCGACCAGGCGCTGCAGGTCGGCGCGCGCCTGGTCGAGGATGCGCCGCTGCAGCAGCAGCACGCGCGGCTCGTGCTGGGCCAGTCGCAGGCGCAGCACGCGCAGTTCGAGTTCCTGCGGGCGCTGGCGGGTGGCCGCGGAATCGTGGCGGGTCTCGCGCAGGGCGATCTCGGCCTCCAGGCGCCGGCGCTCGGCGGCCTGGCGCAGGCGATGCGACTCGGCCAGGGCGGCGGGCTCGCCGGGGGCGGCGGTGAATGGCGCGGAGAGCGTGGCGAGGCGGTTGCGCAGCTCGTCGAGGCTGGTGGTGGCCACCGGGTCGGCGGCGAGCGCCTCGCCCATCGAGCGGGTGAGGTTGGCGATGCGGTCGCCCAGGGCCTGGGCTTCGCGGCGCTCCTGTTCGAGCAGGCGCTCGAGCACCTCGACGTCGGCGCGCGCGGGCAGGCCGGACTCCCAGGCCGCCAGCGCCTGGCGCGGCGAAAGCTGCAGCAGCTGCTCGAAGCGACGGGCGCGGTCCGGGGCGGAGGCGATGTCGGCCTCGAGCGCGGCCAGCTGCTCGCGCAGCTGCGCGGTTTCCTCGTCGGCGCGGGCGGCGGCATCGAGGTTGTCGCTGGCGGCCTGGCGCTGCGGGTCGGCCAGGCCCGTGAGCGCGGCGCGCAGGCTTTCGGCCGGGCCCGCCGGCGCCGAGGCCTGGGCCAGGGCCGGCAGGAGCAGGACGAACAGGCCCAGGGCCAGGCGGGAACGCGGGGGGCGGGCGGTCTGGGGCATCGGCCAAGGCTATGCCGCGCCGGGCCCGCGCCGCAATCACGCCGGGGCGCGCGGGGCTCTGCCAAACTTCGCCCATGCCTGAACTGCCCGAAGTCGAGACCACCCGGCGCGGCCTGGCGCCGCACGTCGAAGGCCGCCTGGTCACCAGCGTGGTGCTGCGCCGGCCGGACCTGCGCTGGCCGATCCCGCCCGAGGTCGCGCGCGAACTGCCCGGCCAGCGCGTGCTGGGCGTGCGCCGCCGCGCCAAGTACCTGCTGCTCGACACCGCGCCCGGCAGCGCCCTGCTGCACCTGGGCATGAGCGGCATGCTGCGGGTGCTGCCGGCCAGGACGCCGGTGGCCACGCACGACCACGTCGACCTGGTGCTCGATTCGGGCCGCGTGCTGCGCTTCACCGACCCGCGCCGCTTCGGCTGCCTGCTCTGGCAGCCGGCCGGCGAAACCCACGAGCTGCTGGCCCACCTCGGCCCCGAACCGCTGTCGGACGCCTTCGACGGCGACTATCTGTTTGCGCTCAGCCGCGGCCGCAAGGCGCCGGTGAAGACCTTCCTGATGGACCAGGCCGTGGTGGTGGGCGTGGGCAACATCTACGCCGCCGAAAGCCTGTTCCGCGCCGGCATCGCGCCGGGCCGCGCGGCCGGCTCGGTCAGCCGCGAGCGCTACCGGCGCCTGGCCGCGGCCGTGAAGGACATCCTGGCCCACGCCATCACCCGCGGCGGCACCACCCTGCGCGACTTCCTCAGCCCGGACGGGGCGCCGGGGTATTTCGAGCAGGAGCTGTTCGTCTATGGCCGGGAAGGCGAGGGCTGCAAGGTTTGCGGGCGGACGATCCGGGACGGGCGGATGGGCAACCGCGCCACGGCCTGGTGCCCGGGCTGCCAGCGCTGAAGCGGGGCCTCCCGCCCCCCGAAAGGTGACCCGGGCCACACTTTGGTTATAGTGTCCCCAACCCGCGTCAGACGGGCCCCGGGGACCCATGAACGAAACGGCTGAAATCACCCAGTGGCTCAGCGCCGCCCGCGGCGGCGACCGGTCGGCGCTCGACCGGGTGCTGGCCACCCTGTACCGCGAGCTGCACGGCATGGCCCGGCGCCAGCTGGGCGGCCAGCAGCACGGCCACACCCTCGACACCACCGCCCTGGTGCACGAGGCCTACCTCAAGCTGGCCGGCCGTGCCGAGGCCGAGTTCGAGGACCGCGCCCACTTCTTCGCCTACGCCGCCAGCGCCATGCGTTCGGTGGTGGTGGACTACGCCCGCCAGCGCATGGCGGTCAAGCGCGGCGGCGACCTGCACCGGGTCACCGACCTGCCCGAGGACGCCGGCGGCGGCATGCGCCTGGACGAGGACATGCTGGGCCTGGACGTGGCGCTCAACAAGCTGCACGACCTCGACCCGCGCCTGGCCCAGGTGGTGGAGATGCGCTACTTCGCCGGCCTGTCGGAAACCGAGATCGCCGGCCTGCTCAAGCGCTCCGAGCGCAGCGTCCGCCGCGACTGGCAGAAGGCCCGCATGTTCCTGCTGGCAGCCCTGCAGGGCTGAGCCCGGCCCGCCCGCGTGGATACCGAGCGCTGGGCCACGCTGTCGCTGCTGCTCGACGAGCTGATCGAGCTCGAGCCACAGGCGCGCGAGCGCCGCGTGGCCGAGATCGGCGACGCCGACCCGGCGCTGGCGGCGGAGCTTCGAAAGATGATCGCGCTCGAGGAAGGCCGGCCCGACTTCCTCTCGCAGTCGGTGGTGGACGCCTCGCTGTTCGCGCCCCAGGCCGGCCAGTCGATCGGCCCCTACAAGCTCGAGAAGCCGCTGGGCGAGGGCGGCATGGGCCAGGTCTGGCTGGCCATCCGGGCCGACGGCCTGTACCAGCGCCGCGTGGCGGTGAAGCTGCTGCGCCCGGGCCTGGGCGACGCCGGCCTGCGCCAGCGCTTCACCCGCGAGCGGCAGATCCTGGCGCGCCTGGGCCACGCCCACATCGCCCGCCTGCTCGACGCCGGCGTCAGCAGCGACGGCCAGCCCTACCTCGCGCTCGACTACGTGCAGGGCGAACCGATCACCGAATACGCGGAGAAGCTGCGGCTGCCGCTGCCGGCCCGGCTGCGGCTGTTCCTGCAGGTGTGCGCGGCGGTGAGCCACGCGCACGCCAACCTGGTGGTGCACCGCGACCTCAAGCCGTCCAACATCCTGGTCACGCCCGCCGGCGAGGTCTGCCTGCTCGACTTCGGCATCGCCAAGCTGCTCGACGAGCCGCACGGCGAAACCCTGGTCACCGGCACCGGCACGCGCGCCTTCACCCTTCACTACGCCGCGCCCGAGCAGCTGCGCAACAGCGTGATCACCACCATGACCGACGTGTACGCGCTCGGCGTGGTGCTCTACGAACTGCTGGTGGGCCGCAAGCCCTACGACCCGGCGCGCGCCACCGACGCGGCCTGGGAAGAGGCCATCCTCTCGGCCGACCCGGTGCGGCCCTCGCAGGCGGCGCTGCGCCTCGCGCGCGAGCGCTCCGACCCGCATCCGCGCCGCCTGGCCTCCGAGCTCGCGGGCGACCTCGACAACATCCTGCTCAAGGCCCTGTCCAAGGCGCCCGAGGACCGCTACGTCTCGGTCGAGGCCCTGGCCCAGGACCTGCGCCGCCACCTCGGGGGCGAGCCGGTGCTGGCGCGCCCGCACAGCCTGGGCTACCGCGCCGCCAAGTTCGCGCGCCGCAACGCGGTGGCGCTGGCGGTGGGCACGCTGGTGGCCACGCTGGCGGTGGCCGCGGTGACCTTCATGGCCTGGCAGACCGGCCGCGCGCTGCGCGAAGCCGAGCGTGCGCAGGCGATGCAGGACTTCGTGGTGGCGCTGTTCGAGAACACCGAGCAGGCCGGCGATGGCGGCCTGGACGCACGCACCCTGCTCGACGCCGGCGTACGCCGGGCCGACACCGAGTTGCGCGGCCAACCGCAGGCGCGGGCCGAACTGCTGGGCCTGATCGCGCGACTGCGGCAGGGCCTGGGCGACGACCGCCAGGCGCTGGAGCTGCTCGACCGCCAGGCCGTGCTGCTGCCGCGCCTGGAGGGCAACGACCCCGCGCGCCTGGGCATCGAGGCCGCGGCGCTGCGCGGCCGCAGCCTGCGCGCGCTCGGCCAGCCTGAAACCTGCGTGCGCGCGCTGGTGCCCTGGCTGCCGGTGGCGCAGCAGCAGGGCGCGACCCAACCGAACGCGGCGGCCGAGTTCCTTTCCCAGCTGGGCCGCTGCCATCGCCAGCTCGGCGGCCGCGAAGTGGCGCGCGACCTGTTCGGCCGCGCGCTGTCGCTGCGTGCCGACGGCGGCGCCGGCAAGCCGCTGCAGGCCGAGAGCCGCGCCGACCTGGCCGGCCTGCTGGCCGACGAAGGCCGCTACGCCGAGGCCGTCACCGGCCTGCGCGAAGCGCTGGCGCTGCTGCGCGAGTCGGGTGGCGACCGCAACGCGCTGGGCGTGGAGATCTGGCGCGACCTCGGCCGCTACCAGCAGGCGCTGGGCGACGTGATGGAGGCCGAGTCCTCGTACCGGCAGGCACTGCAGATCACGCTCGACCGCTTCGGCCTCAACCATCCGCTCACCACCGCGGTGCAGCGGCCGCTGGGCGAGCTGCTGCTGGACCAGGGCAAGCTGGCCGAAGCGCGCCAGCTGCTGGGCAGCGCGCACGAGCGGCTGGTGACGCGCTTCGGCCCCGAGCACCCGGAAGTGGCGGCGTCCTGGCACCAGCGCGGCCGACTGGCCTGGGAGCTGGGCGCGCTCGACGAAGCCGACGAGGCGCTGCAGCGCAGCCTGCAGCTGCGCCGGCGCGGCAACGACCTCGCCAGCCACGTGCCGGTGCTGTGCGACCTGTCGCAGGTGCGGCTGGCCCGCGGCCTGGACGGCAACGCCGGCACGCTCGCGCAGGAATGCCTGCAGCTGGCGCGCGGCCGCGACACCGCGCTGGCCACGCGGGCGCGCACGCTGCTGGCCGCCGCCGCCCAGCGCGGCGGCGACCCGGACGCGGCGCGGGCGCAGGTGCAGGAAGCCAGCGACCGCCTGGGCGAAGGCAACTTCGTGGCCCGCGCCGAGCTCACCCTGGTGGCGGCGCGGCTGGCGCTGGCGCGCGGCGAAGTGGCGCTGGCCGGCGCGCAGATCGAAAGCCTGCGCACCCAGGCCCGCGCCCGCGACCAGGTGGCCCAGGCCTGGACCTTGCACCTGGACGCGCTGCAGGCCGAGCTGCACTGCCGCGTCGGCCGCCTGGGCGACGGTCGCGCGCTGCGCGAGGCGACGCTGGCGCTGGCGGCCGAACGCCAGCCCGAGCGCGCGCGCCTGCGGACCGAGCTCGAACTCGAGTCGGCCAGCTGCGGCCGCGGCTGATCAGTCCGGCGTGCCCAGCGGCAGCTGCGGCTGCTGCAGGTCGATGCGACCCTCGCCGGCCATCACTTTCTTGAACTCGCCGCGGCTGACCGAGACGTAGCGCTCGTTGCCACCGATCTCCACCTGCGGGCCGTCGGTGATGGCGCGCCCGGCCTCGTCCACCCGCAGCACCATGGTGGCCTTGCGGCCGCTGTGGCAGATGGTCTTGATCTCGACCAGGTTGTCGGCCCAGGCCAGCAGGTACTGGCTGCCCTCGAACAGCTCGCCGCGGAAGTCGGTGCGCAGGCCGTAGGCCAGCACCGGGATGTTCAGGCGGTCGACGATCTCGCCCAGCTGCCAGACCTGGCGCTTGGACAGGAACTGCGACTCGTCCACCAGCACGCAGTGCAGCGGGCCGTGCGCGGCGATGTCGGCCTCGGCCAGGGCCTGCAGGTCGTCGTCGCGGGTGAACACCGTGCCGCGCGCCTTCAGGCCGATGCGCGAGGCCACCAGGCCCTCGCCGTAGCGGTTGTCGAGCTTGGGCGTGAGGATGAGCGTGCGCATGCCGCGCTCGTGGTAGTTGTGCGCGCTCTGCAGCAGGGTGGTGGTCTTGCCGGCGTTCATCGCCGAGTAGTAGAAGTAAAGCTTGGCCAAGGCGGGATCCGGCGGTGGGACGAGGCGGCATTATCGCCGCCCCGGCCCCCGCTGTCCGGCCCGGTTCAGTCCTCGTCGGACGGCTGGGCTTCCTCGGCCTCGTAGGCGGCCTCGGCCGCGGCATCGGCGGCGGCATCCTCGGCGCTCATCACCTCGCCCACGTCCACGGTGCCTTCGGCGTAGTAGGTCCAGTCGCCGTCGTGCCACTCGATGTACTTGTCGATGTCCCAGAACTTCGGGTCGTAGTAGGTGCTGCCGTCGATGATCTGGTAGCCCGACGGGGTCGGGATCTGGATCTTGAGCGAGCCGACCGAACCCAGGCGGCTGCCGGTGCTCTGGCGCTTGGCCTGGCGCAGCTCGCGGTCGAGGCGGCGCTTGCCGGCCTCGTCGCCGAACTCGGCGTAGATGGCCTCGCCCAGCTCGAGCGCGCGGGCGCGCTCGGCCTCGTCGAGCTCGGCCCAGTAGCGCTCGCGCTTGACCAGCATCAGCGGGTACTGGCGCTCGGCGGCCAGGTCCATCCAGACGTAGGCCAGCGCCTTGTCGCGGGCGACGCCCTGCCCTTCCCACAGCATCTCGGCGACCATGCCCTGCGAGGGCTTGTCGGCGAAGCGGGCGGCGCGGCGGAAGCGCTCGTAGGCGCCGGCGAAGTCACCCTTGTTGTAGGCGCGCAGGCCGGCCAGGCGGTGGCGCAGGTCGGGGTGGGCGGAAAGGAAGCCCTCGCTGGAGACGACCAGCTTCTCGTCCTCGTCGTTGGACGACTGGGCGAAGGCGGGCGCGGCGATCAGGGCGGCCAGGGAAAGGACGCAGGCAAGCAGGCTCAGGCGCATCGGTGGGTCTCGCTGGACGGGGGGCTGGAAGGGGCAGTGTGCCTGCGCGGTGCCGGCCCGGCATGGGCCGGGCGTCATGCCCCGGGGTCGGGCGGGGACAGGCCGAGCAGGTCGAGCGCGTGCAGGAACTCCGCGTCCGGCGGCGCCACCACGGTGAGCTGGCGGCCGTCGGCGGGGTGCGGGAAACCCAGGCGCCAGGCATGCAGCAGCATACGGTGGACGCCGCGCATGCGGAACGCCAGGTTGTGGCGGCCGTCGCCGTGGCTCGAATCGCCGACCAGATGGTGGTGGACGTGCTTGAGGTGCCGGCGGATCTGCCGGAAGCGGCCGGTGCGCGGACTGCAGCACAGCAGCGCGTAGCGCGAAGTGGGGTGCTGCTGGCTGGGCCAGTCGACTTCGGCGGTGGCGAGGGTGCGGTAGTCGGTAATGGCGGGTTTCTTCACGGGCTTGCCCGGGCCGCCGTCGAGCGGGTGGTCGATGACGCCCTCGGGCGGCGCGGGCCAGCCGCGGCAGACGGCGAGGTAATCCTTGCGGAAATGCTCGGCCATCAGGCTGCGGCCCAGGGCCGAGGCGGTGTCGCGGTCGAAGGCCAGCAGCAGGCAGCCGCTGGTGGCGCGGTCGAGCCGGTGCACGAGGAAAACGGGCCGCCCGAACTGCTCGCGCAGCCGGTCGGCCGCGAAATCGGTTTCGCCGCGCGCGAGCTTGCTGTCGTGCACCATCAGCCCCGCGGGCTTGTCCACCACCGCCAGCTGTTCATCGATGTAGAGAACCTGCATGCGCGCATTCTCCCACGTGAAGGCGCGGGGTCGGAGGTAATTTGCGCTGAGCGCAAATTACCTCCGACCCCCCTTTTGGGGCATCCTGCGGGTTCAGCCCTTCTTGGGCACATGCACCCGGAGCTTCCATGACGACGAATGTCGCCGCCCGCTGGTTGGGCGCCTGCCTGCTGGTCCTTGGTTTTGCGCTGTCCTTCACCGTCCACGCGACGACGCTGCCCAAGGGCGTGTCCGAAGTGGCATCCGTCGAGGGCATCACCGAGTACCGGCTCGAGAACGGCCTGCGCGTGCTGGTGTTTCCCGATGCCACCAAGCCCACCGTCACCGTGAACCTGACCTACCTGGTCGGCTCGCGCCACGAGGGCTACGGCGAAACCGGCATGGCGCACCTGCTCGAGCACCTGCTGTTCAAGGGCACGCCCGGCAACGCCGACATCCCGGGCGAGATGCGCCGCCGCGGCATCCGCTACAACGCGACCACCTGGTACGACCGCACCAACTATTTCGGCAGCTTCGCCGACGGCGAGGGCAACCTCGACTGGCTGCTGTCGCTGGAGGCCGACCGCATGGTCAACTCCAACGTGGCGCGCAGCGACCTCGACAGCGAAATGACGGTGGTGCGCAACGAGATGGAACGCGGCGAGACCGAGCCCTTCCGCGTGCTGATGTCGCGCCTGTCGGCCACGGCCTACCTCTGGCACAACTACGGCAACAGCACCATCGGCGCCCGCGCCGACGTCGAGAACATGCCGATCGAGGCGCTGCAGGCCTTCTACCGCCGCTACTACCGCCCCGACAACGCCACCCTGCTGGTCGCCGGCCGCGTGGATCCGGCCGACGTGCTCGCGCGCGTGGCCCGTTACTTCGGCCCGATCCCGAAGCCGGCCGAGCCGCTGGCGCGCACCTACACCGCCGAGCCCGTGCAGGACGGCGAGCGCGAGATCACCGTGCGCCGCGTCGGCGAAACGCGCCTGGTGGGCCTGGGCTACCACATCCCCGCCTCGGCCCACCCCGACACCGCCGCGCTGCAGGTGCTGGGCCAGGTGCTGGGCGACACACCCACCGGCCGCCTGCACAAGTCGCTGGTGGAGCCCGGCCTGGCCGCCAGCGTCAGCGCCAGCCCCTGGCTGCTGGCCGAGCCAGGCTTGTTCCTGTCGTTCGCGATGGTGCCGGTGGACGGCGACCCGGAGGCGACCGCCAGGGCCCTGATCGAGGGCGTCGAGCAGGCCAGCACCACGCCCTTCACCGAAGACGAGGTGGCGCGCGCCCGCGAGCGCCTGCTCAAGAACATCGAGCTGCTGTTCAACGACGCCAACAGCACCGCGATGGCGCTGTCGGAAGCCATCGCCGCCGGCGACTGGCGCCTGTTCTTCCTGCGCCGCGACCGCATCGAGGCGGTGGGCGTGGAGGACGTGGCGCGGGTGGCGAAGCAGTACTTCAAGCCGGCCAACCGCACGCTGGCGCGCTTCGTGCCGACCGACGCGCCCGACCGCGCCGAGATCCCGGTCGCGCCCGACGTGGCCTCGCTGGTCGAGGGCTATGTCGGCCGCGAGGCCGTGGCCGCGGGCGAGGCCTTCGACGCCAGCCCGGCCAACATCGATGCCCGCACCACCCGGGCGGCGCTGTCGAACGGCACCGGGGTGGCGCTGCTGCCCAAGCAGACGCGTGGCGACACGCTGGCGCTGAACCTGCAGTTCCGCTTCGGCAGCATCGACGACGTGACCGGCCGCGACGCGGCCGGCGGCCTGGTGGCGGCGATGCTCAGCCGCGGCACCACCGAGCGCGACCGTGCGCAGATCACGCGGCGCCTGGACGAGCTCAAGGCGCGGGTGTCGATCAACGGCGGCAGCCAGTCCATCGGCGTCGGCGCCACCACCACGCGAGAGCACCTGCCGGAGCTGTTGGCCCTGCTGGCCGAGATGCTGCGCACACCGGCCTTCCCCGAGGACGAATTCGAGCAGCTGCGCAACCAGGCCATCACCGGCCTCGAGGCCGGCCGCAACCAGCCGCAGTCGGTGGCCAGCCGTGCGCTGTCGCGGCACTTCAGCCCCTGGCCCAAGGGCCACCCCTGGTACATGCCCACGCTCGACGAGTCGATCGAGGAGATGCGCGGCGTGACGCTGGAACAGGTGCGCCGGTTCCACGCCGACTTCCACGGCGCCGGCGTGGGCGAGATCACGCTGGTGGGCGATTTCGACGGCGATGAGGCGATGGCCCTGCTCGAGAAGCACTTCGGCGGCTGGAACTCGCCCAAGCCCTACGTGCGCCTGGCCAACCCGGCGCACTCGCCCGAGGCGGTGGTGCGCGAGCTCAAGACCCCCGACCAGGCCAACGCGGCGATCTTCCGGCGCGCCGCGCTGGCGCTGTCGGACAGCCACCCGGACTTCGCCGCGCTGGTTGTGGCCAACAACATCTTCGGCGGCGGCGGCATGAAGTCGCGGCTGGGCGACCGCGTGCGCCAGACCGACGGCCTGAGCTACTCGGTCGGTTCGCGCTTCAACGCCAGCATCCTCGACGAGAATGGCTCGCTGGAGATGTTCGCCATCACCGCGCCCGAGAACGTAGGCCGGGTGCGCACGGCCTTCGACGAGGAGCTGGCGCGGTTCATCGCCGAGGGCGTCACCGAGGAGGAGCTCAAGGATGCGGTGGACGGCATCCTCAAGGCCCGCGTGCTTTCGCGCGCCGAGGACGGCAACCTCGCCGGCCTGCTGGCCAGCAACCTGCAGTTCGATCGCAGCCTGGCCTGGAGCGCCGATCTCGAGGCCCGCATCGCGGCATTGACCAAGGCCGACGTGGACCGCGCCATCCGCCAGCACTACGGTGCGGCGGTTTTCAGCGACTTCGCCGCGGGAGATTTGTAAAGCTGGAAGGCTTGGGGTCGGAGGTAATTAGCGCTATGCGCTAATTACCTCCGACCCCAGGCATTTGCTTTACCGCCGCGGCCAGGCGGCCAGGAAGGCGCCGAAGGCGCCCAGGGCGGCGATGCCGGCGACGGCCGGGATGCCCCACAGGCGCGGGCCGCCGGCTTCGAGGGCGTAGAGCACGGCGGCGACGATCATCAGGCCGGTGCCGAGGATGGCGTACACCGTCTGGCGCTGGCCGGCGCGCGAGATGCGCGCCAGTTCGGCCAGGTCCTCGCTGCGCATGTTGATGGCGTGCTCGCCGCGCACCTGCTGGGCCAGGAACTCGTGCAGCAGGCGCGGCATGTCCGGCGCGTGCGTCACCAGCTCGGGCAGGCGCCGGCGGAACTCCGCGCCCAGCGTGGCCGGGCTGTAGCGCTCGCGCAGGATGCCCTCGAGCACCGGCCGCGCCTCGGCCCAGATGTCGAGCTTCGGGTCGAGCAGGCGGCCGACGCCCTCGATGTTGAGCAGGGTCTTTTGCAGCAGGATCAGCTGCGGCTGCAGAGTGAGTTCGTAGCGCTGGGCGGTCTTGAACAGCTTCACCAGCACCTCGCCCAGCGAGATCTCGCTCAGCGGCCGGGTGAAGTAGGGCTCGCAGACCGCGCGCGTGGCGGCTTCGAGCTCGTCGATGCGCACGGTGGACGGCATCCAGCCGGCCTCGATGTGCAGCTCGGCGATGCGGCGGTAGTCGCGCCGGAAGATCGCCATGAAGTTCTCGGCCAGGTAGTACTGGTCGCGGCGCGCGAGCTGGCCCACGATGCCGAAATCGATGGCGATGAAGCGCGGGTTGGCCTTGCGCGCCGGGTCGAGGTCGACCCAGATGTTGCCGGCGTGCGCGTCGGCATGGAAGAAGTTGTCGCGGAACACCTGGGTGTAGAAGACCCGCACGCCGCGCGCGGCCAGGGCCCTGCGGTCGATGCCGGCGGCGTCGAGCGCCTCGATGTCGTCGCTGGGGATGCCGCGCACGCGCTCCATCGTCAGCACCGACTCGCTGGTGTGGGTCCAGAACACTTCCGGCACGTACAGCTCGTCGCTGCCGGCCCAGGTGCGGCGCATCAGGCTGGCGTTGGCGCCTTCGCGCTGCAGGTCGAGCTCGGCGTAGAGCGTGGATTCGATCTCGCTGACCACCTCCTGGGCGCGGATCTTGTCCGCGCGCGGATGGTGGCGATCGGCCAGCGCCGCCAGCGTGCGCAGCAGGGCGATGTCGTCGGCGATGCGCTGGGCGATGCCGGGGCGCAGCACCTTGACCACCACCTCGCGGCCGTCGTGCAGGCGCGCCGCATGCACCTGGGCGATGGAGGCCGAGGCCAGGGGCGTGGCCTCGAACTCGGCGTAAAGCTCCGGCACCGGGCGTCCGAGGCCGAGCTCGATGCGCTCGCGCGCCTGTTCGCCCGGGAAGGGCGCCACGCGGTCCTGCAGCAGCGAGAGCTCCTCGGCCACGTCCGGCGGCAGCAGGTCGCGGCGGGTCGAGAGCACCTGGCCGAACTTCACGAAGATCGGACCCAGCTCCTGCAGCGCCAGGCGCAGGCGCTGGCCGCGCGGCGCGTCGTCGTCGGTGGCGCGGCGGGTGAAGGGCCGCAGCAGCCACAGCCAGCGGCCGACCGCGGTGCCTTCGAGCAGCGCGTCGAGCCGGTGCCGCAACAGTACGCGGGCGATGCCGATGGCGCGCCAGCTGCCCCGCAGCGGGGTCATGCGGCGCCTCCCGGCGACAAACGCGAGAGGCGCGCGGCGAGGCGCTCGACGCGGTCGCGCAGTTCATCGACGTCGTCGTGGAAGGCCGACAGCTCGGCCTTGCCGACCACGTCGCGGCGCTCTTCCACGAGGTAATCGACCGCGTCGCGGCTGAAGCCCTGTGCGAACTTCAGGCTGCCCGAAAGCGCCTCGCGCAGCAGGCGCGCGGCCTGCGGGCCGATCACCGGGCCAAGCAGGTCGGCGAAGGGTTTCTCCCAGTCGGGGTCGAAGCGCCGGGCGAGCTTCTGCAGCTGGCGCGCGAGCTCCGCGTCGCCGTTGATGCGCACCTTGCCCACCGGCGGGGCGCCGGGCGGACGCAGGAAGGGAAGCTGGGAGAGCACGCCGGAAAGCGTGGCGCGCACGCCCAGGTCGGGCTCCTCGCGCGGCGGGCCGACCTTGAGCCGGCCTTCGTCCACCGACAGTTCCAGCGCGATCGGCGGTGCCTCCAGCGCCAGGCCGATGCGATGCCCGCCCAGGCGGGCGAGCGCGGCGGCGGTGTCGGGGTCGAGCGCGACCAGGCGGTTGAGCGCCTGTTCCAGCGCGCGGCCGGCCAGGGGCTTGAGGGCGTCGAAGGGCGAGGCGGCGGCTGGGCTCATGCCGCCATTCTAGCGGGCCGCCGATGTGAACGAACCGAGAGGGTGCTCAGGCGCGCCCGGACCACCACTGCGCGAGCCGGGCCAGGCCTTCGTCCATCGACACGCGCGGGACGTAGCCGAAATCGCGCGCCGCGGCGGAGATGTCGTACCAGTGCGGCGTGGACAGCTGCTCGGCCAGGAAACGCGTCATCGGCGGCTCGCCCGCCAGGCGCAGCGCGCGCCAGGCCAGCTCGAGCACGGCGCCGGCGGCATAGGCCACGCCGTAGGGAATGGACTTGTCCACCGGCGGCACGCCGGCCGCCACCAGCATGTCGTTGACGATGCGGCGCACCTCGCGCGGCTCGCCGTTGGAGATGAAGTAGGCCTTGCCGGCGCAGGCCGCGCCCGGTGCCAGCGCCTTGAAGGCATCGAGGTGGGCCTGGGCGGCGTTGTCGATGTAGGTGGTGTCCATGCGGTTGTGGCCACCGCCGACGAAGCGCAGGCGGCCGGCTTTCGCGCGCTCGGCCAGGCGCGGCAGCAGCTGGGTGTCGCCCGGGCCCCAGATCAGGCGCGGGCGCAGGGCCACGGTGGACAGCGAGGCGTCGTTGGCGGCCAGCACCTCGAGCTCGGCCACCAGCTTGGTGGTCGGGTACGGCGCCTTGAAGCCGTGGCCGTAGGGCGTGTTGGCCTCGTTGCCACCTTCCACCGGCGTGCGGCCGCTGTGGGTGACGCTGGGCGTGGAGGTGTACACCAGCCGGCCGATGCCGTGCGCGCGCATCGCCGCCAGCACGTTGCGGGTGCCGGTGACGTTGGCGTCGAAGTAGCTCTGGTAGCTGCCCCAGGCGCCGGCCTTGGCGGCGTTGTGGAAAACCGCCTCGTGGCCGGCGAAGGCGGCGTGCACGGCCTGCGCGTCGGCAAGGTCGCCGCGCAGCTGGCGCACGCCCATCGCCTCGAGCGCGGGCGAATGGCTGCGCTGGAAGCTCGTCACCTCGTGGCCTTCGGCCAGCAGGGCCTTGCACAGGCCCTGGCCCAGGAACCCGCCACCACCCGTCACCAGGATCTTCATCGGCGCCACCTCAGTTCCTTGCTTGCCCAGGCCGCGAGCTTCTCGCGGCCGATCTTGGCGTTGTGCCGGATGTCCACCGGGAAACCATCGTGCACCAGGAAATGCCGGATGCGCGCGGTGTGCACGAAGCCTTCCGACAGCCGGCGCAGTTCGGCCAGCACGCGCTCGTGTTCGTACTGGGGCAGGTGCTTCTCCACCTCCACGCAGAGCACGGCTTCCTGCGCGGTTCCCTCGCCCACGCCCACCAGCGCGGTGCGCGCCACTTCGGGGTGGGTGTTGAACACCGGCTCGACCTGCTCGGTGTAGAGGTTGCCCTCGGGCGTGCGCACGCGCTGCGACTTGCGGCCGCAGAACCACAGCCGGCCCTGCGCGTCGAAGTAACCCAGGTCGCCCATGCGGTGCACCACGCGCGTGCTGCCATCGGGCAGCGTCTCGCGGATCTTGGCCAGCGCGGTGGCCTGCGGGCGGCGGAAATACTCGTCGGTGGCGGTGGGGCCGGCGACGGTGATCTCGCCGATGGCCTCGGCGCCCAGCGCCACCGCCTGCGACCAGTCTTCGATGGCCGCGTCGGTGATGGCGATGATGCGCACTTCGTTCGGCGGTACCGGCCGGCCGACGCAGGTGCCGGCGCCGTGCTCGGTGGCCTCGCGCGTCGCCTCCAGCTCACGGGCTTCGATGACGGCGACGGGCAGGCACTCGGTCGCGCCATAGGGCGTCCAGAACGAGGCCTGCCCGGGCAGCAGTTCGCGCATCTTCGCAACGACGGCGGCGGGCACCGGTGCGCCGGCCGAGGTGACGCGGCGCAGCGTCGGCAGCGGCTGGCCGTGTTCGGCCAGCACGCGCATCAGCGCCGGCGAGCCGAACAGCTGGTCGACGCCGAAGCGTGCGATCGCGTCGTGCAGCTTGCGCGGGTCGGCCTGGGCGGGCCGCGTGGGATCCATGTCCGGAATGATCGAGGCCAGGCCCAGGGCCGGGTCGAACAAGGCGAAGGGCGGGAAGGTCGGCAGGTCGACGCCGCCGGCCTGGATGCCGAAGGCCTCGCGCAGCAGCTCGACCTGGGCGACGAAGTGGCGGTGGCGGTAGACCACGCCCTTGGGCACGCCGGTGGAGCCGGAGGTGAAGAGGATGGCCGCGACGTCGTCGGGCTTCGTGTCGGCCAGCTGCGGGCCGGCGCCCGCGCCGGCGGCCTCGATGGCGGCCAGCGTGGGCCCGCCCCAGAACCAGCGGCGGCCGGCGGTGACCACCACGCGCGCCCGGCGGGCCCAGCCGAGCAGCTTGCGCGCGAACACGGCCAGCGGGATGCCGATGAAGGCCTCGGGGTCGGCCTCGTCCAGGCACTGGCGCAGGGCGCGCTTGTCGATGCCCGGGTCCACCAGCACCGGCACGGCGCCGGCCTTGAACAGGGCGAACATCAGCAGGAAGAACTCGGGCGAGGGCCGCACCATCACCACCACGCGGTGGCCGCGGCCGATGCCCTGCGCGGCGAGCCCGGCGGCGATGGCGTCCGAGCGCCGGTCGAGCTCGCCGTAGCTCAGCGTGACGTCATAGCGGGCGAAGCCGTTGGCCCCGCGACGCCCGGGGCAGCGCATCGCGACCTGCTCCGGCCCCGCCGCCGCCAGCCGCGGCAGCGCCGCGGCAATGTTGCATGCCGCGGTCAAAGCGGGTTGCGCTCCAGGAAGGCGCGGATGGCGGGGACGAGGGTGTCGGCCTTGTCCTCGAGCACGTAGTGGCCGCCGTCCTCGAAGGCGTGCACCTCGGCCTTGGGCAGCGCGTCGGTGAAGCCCTTGAGGAAGTGGTGGTCGAACACGAAGTCGCGCAGGCCCCAGCCGATGAAGGCCGGGCGGTTGGCGTACTCGGGCAGGCGCTTGCCGGCCTCCTCCACCAGGTCCCAGGCGCGGTCGCCGGCGCGCAGCGGGATGTCCTGCACGAAGCGCAGGGTCGAGATGCGGTTCTTCCAGCTGTCGTAGGGCGCCTCGTAGGCGCGCTGCACGTCGGCCGGCATCTTGTGCACCACGCCCTGGCGGGTGGCGCCGGCGGCGAAGGCGTTGAAGCCGCGGATGGCCAGCGCGCCGAGGTTGTAGTCGCGGCCGAGCTTGAGCTGCCAGGGCATGGGCTTGGAGGCCGGCAGCGGGAAGGACGCGGTGTTGAGCACCACCAGCCGCCTGATGCGCGCACCGTGCTTGAGCGCCCAGCCAAAGCCGATCATGCCGCCCCAGTCGTGCACGGCCAGGGTGAGCTCGTCGCCGACGCCGGCGTGCGAGAGCACGCGGTCGAGGTCCTGGATGCGGCTGCGCAGGGTGTACTGGTAGCGCTTGTCGTCGGGCTTGTCCGACAGGCCCATGCCGACGTGGTCGGGCACGATGCAGCGGTAGCCGTCGCGCAGGCCCAGCACCAGCTTGCGCCAGTAGTACGACCACGACGGGTTGCCGTGCAGCATCAGCACCGTCTCGCCCTGGCCCTCGTCGAGGTAGCTTTGGGCCAGCCCGTTCGGGTGGCGGAAGGTCTTGGGGGTGAAGGGGTAGTCCGGGAACGGCCCCTTGCCGAGCACGCGGGCCTGTTCGGCGCTGAGAGTGGTGTTTTCCATGCCACGCATTCTATAAGAACGGGGTCAGGTTCAGTTCCCGGGCCGGCCTGGAGGTGAACCTGACCCCCTTTCCTGTGACTGCCGTCATCACGGGGGTTTGGGTATCTTCGGGGCCGAAGACCCCGCCCCCGGAGCCCGCATGACCCGCCGCCGCCTTGCCCTGCTCGTCCTGCCGATCGCGGCCCTGGCGGGCTGGATGGTCCTCGGGGCGCTGCGCGGGCCCGAGCTGGCGGCCTACGAACTTCGCGAGCAGCCGCTGGTGCAGACCGTGGTGGCCACCGGCCGCGTGGTGGCGGTGTCCCGCGCCCAGGCCGGCAGCCCGGTGACCGGCGTGGTGCTCGAGCGCCGCGTGCGCGAGGGCGACCGCGTGCAGCCGGGCGACGTGCTGGCCGTGTTGCGCGCCGACGAGCTCGAGGCCGCCGTGCGCGAGGCCGAGGCTGCGCTCGGGCAGCTGCTGGACTCGGCCCGCCCGCAGGCCGAGGCCGCGCGCCGCGAGGCCGAGGCCCGCCACGAGCAGGCCCGTCGCGAAGCCGCGCGTCGCGCCGAGCTGTTCGAGCGCCAGCTCATCGCCCGCGAAGCGCTCGAACAGGCCCGCCAGGCCGAAGTGACCGCGCGTGCCGCCGCCGAACGCGCCCAACTGGCCGTCCGCGAGCTCGCCGCCGGCGGCCCGGCCGAAGCGGCGGCGCACGCCCGCCTGGCCACCGCCCGCGCGCAGCTCGAGAAGACGATCGTGCGCGCCGAAGTCGCCGGCACCGTGCTCACCCGCAACGCCGAGCCCGGCGACCTGGTGCAGCCGGGCCGCGTGCTGTTCGAGATCGCCCGCGACGGCGACACCGAGGTGCTGGTGCCGCTCGACGAGCGCAACCTCGGCGTGCTGGCCCTGGGCCAGCCAGCCCGCTGCGTGGCCGATGCCTTCCCCGGCCAGCCCTTCGACGCGACCGTGGGCTTCATCGCGCCGTCGGTGGACGCACAGCGCGGTTCGGTGGACATCCGCCTCGCCGTCTCGCCCGCGCCCGGTTTCCTGCGCCAGGACATGACCGTGTCGGTGAACATCGAGACCGGCCGGCGCGAGCGCGCGCTGGTGGTGCCCAATGACGCGCTGGGCGCGATCGACGGCGACCGCGCCGAAGTCTGGCTCGCCAACGAAGGCCGCGCGATGCGCCGCGAAGTGAGGCTGGGCCTGCGCGGCCTGGCCCTGAGCGAAGTGGTCGAAGGCCTGGCGCCCGGCGACGTGGTGCTGGCCGACGCGTCCGCGCCGGTGGCCGAGGGCCAGCGCGTGCGCACGACGCCGATGGCCCCGCCGGGCGCTGGCCAGGACCCGGCCACGCGCAAGGAACTGCCGGCGAAGCTGGACTGACGCCGATGTGGGCGCAGTGGACCATCGCCACCCGCTTCCTGCGCGAAGGCAAGGCGCAGAGCACGCTGATCCTCGTGGGCATCGCGGTGGGCGTGGCGGTGATCGTGTTCCTGACCGCGCTGATCACCGGCCTGCAGGACAACATCATCCAGCGCACGCTGGGCACCCAGGCCCACATCCGCATCCAGCCGACCGAGGAAGCCAACGTGGTGCTGGCGCCGGCCGACGGCACCGTGCAGCTGCTGCTCGAAACGCGGCGCGCGCAGCGCCTGCGCTCGATCAACAACTGGCAGCAGGTGGTGGCCGCGGCCGATGCGCTCGAGCAGGTGCGCGCGGTGTCGCCGGTGATCTCGGGCCCGGCCTTCGCGCGCCGCGGCGAAGCGGTGGAATCGGTGGCGCTGGTGGGCATCGAACCGGCGCGCTACCTGCGCATCATCCCGGTGCAGGAGGACATCGTCGCCGGCAGCTTCCGCGTCGGCGCCGGCGATGCGGTGATCGGCAGCCAGCTCGCCCGCGACCTGGGCCTGCAGGTGGGCGACAAGCTGCGCCTGGACGCCGGCCAGGGCCGCGAGGCGGTGCTGAACGTGGCCGGCATCTTCGAGCTGGGCGTGCGCGAGCTCGATTCGCGCTACGTGTACCTGGACATGAAGCAGACCCAGTCGCTGCTCGACCTGCCCGGCGGCGCCACCGTGATCGACGTGACGGTGGACGACATCTTCGGCGCGCGCGAGGTCGCCGCGCGGCTGTCCCGCCTCACCGGCGCCAAGGCCGAAAGCTGGATGGAAACCAATGCCCAGCTGATGAATGCGCTGCGCTCGCAGAGCCTGAGCACCCGGATGATCAGCCTGTTCGTGGCGCTGAGCGTGGCCCTGGGCATCGCCAGCGTGCTGAGCGTGAGCGTGGTGCAGCGCACGCGCGAGATCGGCATCCTGCGGGCGATGGGCACCACGCGCCGGCAGATGCTGCAGGTGTTCCTGCTGCAGGGCGCGATCTTCGGGCTGGCCGGCTCGGTGGTCGGCGGCGGCGCGGGCTACGGCCTGGTGTGGGTGTTCAACACTTTCGGGCCGCGGCTGTTCTACATCCCGGTCGATCCGTGGCTGCCGGTGGCGGCCGCGGGGCTGGCCACCGTCACCGGCATCGTCGCGGCGGCCGTGCCGGCGCGGCGCGCGGCGGCGCTCGACCCCGTGGAGGCGATCCGCCATGCCTGAGCACGACGCCGCCCAGGAAGTGCTGCGCCTCGAAGGCCTGCGCAAGCGCTACAACCTCGGCAAGCCGACCGAGGTGGAGGTGCTGCACGGCCTGGACCTGGCCCTGCACCGGCACGACTTCGCCGCGCTCGTCGGCGCCTCGGGCTCGGGCAAGAGCACCCTGCTCAACGTGGTGGGGCTGCTCGACCAGCCGACCGAAGGCGAGCTCTACCTGCTCGGCCGGCCCACGCGGCGCATGGACGACGAGGGCCGCACGCGGCTGCGGCGCGAGTCGATCGGCTTCGTGTTCCAGTTCCACCACCTGATCCAGGCCTTCACCGCGCTGGAGAACGTGCTGATGCCGCTGATCGTGGCCGGCGGCAAGCCCACGCCGGCGCAGCTGGCCTGGGGCCGCGAGCTGCTGGCGCAGGTGGGGCTGTCGGGGCTGGAGCAGCGCCGGCCGGACCAGCTCTCGGGCGGCCAGCAGCAGCGCGTGGCCGTGGCCCGCGCGCTGTCCACGCGCCCGGCCCTGCTGCTGGCGGACGAACCCACGGGCAACCTCGACAGCCATTCGGCCGCGGAAGTGTTCGCGCTGTTCCGCAAGTTCAACCGCGAGTTCGGTTGCGCGGTGCTGCTGGTGACCCACGACCCGCGGCTGTCGGTGCAGTGCGACCGCACCATCACCCTGGTCGACGGCAGGATCGAAAGCGACCGGCGCTAGGCCACCCGCCGGCGCCACAGCAGCCACGAGGCCGAGATCGCGCTGCCGGCCATCGCCAGCGCCATGTCGTGGTGCGCGTCCCAGACATCGCCCTGCGTGCCCAGGTAGGCCATGCCAAGCTCACCACCGAACAAGGCCGCGGCGACGCCTTCGATCAATTCGTACAGGGCCGAATGCGAGCTGATGAAGGCCACCGGCAGCAGCCAGCGCCAGGCGCCCGTGGGGCGTGCCCGCGCCTCGATGAAGTGCATGGCCACCGGCGTCACCAGCAAGCCATAGGCGAAGTGGATCAGGCGGTCGTAGTGGTTGCGCCCGAAGCCGAACGCCTCGTTCGGCGACCAGCCCAGCAGCGATTGCAGCCACGCGTCGTAGGGCACTTCGGAATAGGTGTAGTGCGCGCCGACTTCATGCAGCAGGCCGAACACGAACAGGCCCAGGCAAAGGCCGTTGCCCAGCGGCATGCGCCGGTGCGACCAGACCAGCACGGGGATCGCCACCAGCACCAGCACGTTCTCGAGCAGCCAGTCCTGGCGGTAGCGCGGTGCGTAGCCCAGGACAAGCCAGGCCACCGCGAAGAGTGCCAGCAGTGCGCCGGGTACGCGGCCCCGCCAGTGCGTTGCAATGCTGGCTTCGCGATCGTGCATGGCGCGTGCGCCCCCGTCCGGCTCCCGGGCCCCTCTCCCTTTCCCCGGCCCCCACCCGCAAGCGGGGGAGGGGATTCAGGGGTTTACCACTCGACCTCGGCCATCGAGCAGTTCAGGCCCGAGCCGATGCCCAGCAGGGCGACGCGGCTGCCCTTCTTGAGGCGGCCCATCTCCTTGAGCTTGCTCAGCACGATCGGCACCGAGGCCGGGCCGATGTTGCCGTGCTCGTTGAAGATGGTCATCACCTTGTTCGGGTCGATGCCGAAGGCCTTGATGAAGGCCTGGGTGTGCACCTGCGAGACCTGGTGGATGACGAACTCGTCGAGCTCGTCCACCACCCAGCCCAGCGCCTGGCGCGCCGCGCCGAAGGTGGCGGTGGCGAGCTTGAGGCCCTCGATGAGCAGCATGCGGGTGTCGGTGACCATGCGGTCGAGGTTGCCGCGGCACAGCGTGTTCCACTGCGTGGCGGCCTTGGTGACGCCGCCCTTGTAGCGCGGCGCGTCCGGGGTGAGTTCGCTGCGCGAGAGCACCATGGCCGCGGCGCCGCAGCCGAGCGTGAGCGTGGCCAGCTCGTTGCGGAACTGCTCTTCGGTCACGTCCGGGCCGCTCAGGCGCTCGAGCGTCTTCTTGTAGGCCAGGTTGGCGGTTTCGCCGTCGACGACCAGGGCGTACTCGATCTCGCCGCGCTCGATCATGCGGCTGGCGATGTCCATGCCGTTGATGAAGGCCAGGCAGGCATTGGCGACGTCGAAGTTCTGGCAGTTCTCGCCCAGGCCCAGGTTGCCCGAGACGATCGACGCGGTGGACGGCTCGAGGTAGTCGCGGCTGACCGAGGTGTTGACCAGCAGGCCGATCTTGGCGCGGTCGACGCCGGCGTCGGCGATGGCCTTCTCGGCAGCGAGGGTGGCGGCGTCGGAAGCCTGCACCTCGTCGTCCCACAGGCGGCGGGCATAGATGCCGGCGATGTCCTGGAGCACGTCGGTCTTGATGCCGAGGCGGTCCATGGTCGGCTTGAGCCGGGCATTGATGTCGGCCGAGCTCAGGCGATGCGGGGCATCGATGTGGGCAAGGCCGGCAATGGAGACGTGCTTGAACAACATAAGCGGGGATGCCCGGCGTTGGGGAAACCCGTCAAAGTTACCCGTTTCGCCCCCCTGGCTCAACTTCCGGCGGCCTTCACGCGAAGGCCGCCGGGGCCGTCAATCCTCGATGGGATAGGTCTCGACGCCGTCGTCGGAGCGGTTGCCGGCGGCCGGGCGGGCGGCCGGGGCGGCGCCTCGGCAGCTGAAGGCCAGGAAGCGCTGCTCGCCGTCGTTGGGCGCGGCCTTGGGCTGCACCGTGTCGGCGCCCAGCCCGGGCGCCTCGTTGCGGGCCAGGGTCTCGAGCTCGTCGCGCACCTTGATGTCGTTGCGCGAGTAAGGCCCGAGGCGGTCCTTGACCGACACCGAGATCTCGCCGCGGCGCTCGCAGGACGAAAGGTCCTGGCCGGCGGCCGCCACGCGCACCTGCGCGCCACCCGGCGCCATCTTCACCCACGTGCAGGCGGCGACGAACGGAACAAGGACCAGGGCCAAAGCGATCGTTCGCATCCCAATTCTCCAAAAAGGCACGGGCGGGATTCTCACCCCGCCCGTGCTTAACCCGCAATGTACCGGGGCTGGCTTACTTGCCGGCCACCGGATTGCCGTCGGCGTCGATCACCTGCACCTCGCCCAGGCCGAGGGCGCGCACGCCTTCCTCGATCTGCTTGAGGTCGCCCACCACCACCCAGGTCAGCGAACCGGGGCGGATGGTGCCGGCGGCGGCATTGACGACCTCGGGGGTGAGCGCCTCGATCTTGTCCTTGCGCTGCACCACGTAGTCGTCCGGGCGGTTGTAGCGCACGATGCCGCCGATGGCGCCGAGCACGGCGTTGGCGGTCTCGTACGAGCCCGGCAGGCTGCGGATCTCGCTGGCCTGGATCTTGGCCACTTCCTCCGGCGTGGCCGGCGCCTGGCCGGTGGCGTACTGGCTGATCTCGCGCTGCAGCTCGGCCATCGACTCGGCGGTCTTGTCGATCTGCACGGCCGCGAAGGCCATCCACGGGCGCTGGCCCTTGGCGGCCTGCACGAAGCTGTAGCTGCCGTAGGCCCAGTGCTTGTCCTCGCGCAGGTTCATGTTCAGGCGCGAGCTGAACTCGCCGCCGAGCACGGCGTTGGCGATCTCGAACTCGGTCGCCTTCTCGTCCATCGTCGAGGGCGCCAGCTGGCCGACGTAGATATTGGCCTGGATCGCGCCCGGCTGGTCGACCAGGAACACGCGCGGCGCCTGCGGCAGCGCCACGGTGGCCACGTCCGGCATCGCCGGGGCCTGGCCCTGGCCCTTCCACTGGCCCAGGTGCTTCTCGAGCACCGGCACGATCTCGGCAAGCGTGGTGTCGCCCACCACGATCAGGGTCGAGCCCTCGGGGCGGACGAAGTCGCGGTGGTAGGCCAGCAGCTCGTCGCGGGTGAGCGAGGCGATCGAGGCTTCGTCACCGGTGCCGCTGAACGGGATGGCGTAAGGGTGGCCCTTTCCGTACAGCAGCGGCGGCAGCAGGCGGGTGGCGGCCGAGTTCGGACGCGCCTTCTCCTGCTTGATCGTCGCGATCCAGCCCTGGCGCACGCGCTCGATCTCGGCCTCGTCGAAGCGCGGGGTGCGCAGCATGGTGGCGAACAGCGCCACCGACTCGTCGAGGTTCTCCTTCAGCGCCGACAGGAAGGCGCTGCCGCCGTCGAGCGCGGCGCTCGAGCCGAGGTTGGCGCCCAGGCGCTCGGCCTCGTTGCCGAACTCCAGCGCGCCGTACTTGCCGGCGCCCTCGTCGAGCATGCCCATGGTGAAGCTGGCGGTGCCGAGCTTGCGGCCCACGTCGGCCACGTAGCCGCCCGGCAGCTGCAGGCTCATCTGCACCACCGGCAGGCCCGGGCGCTCGGCGAGCACGAGGGTGATGCCGTTGGAGAGCTGGGTGCGCTTGAGCTCCGGGAACACCAGGTCCGGGAACTCGGTGGTCACCGGCGGGCCCTTGGAGCGGTCGACGTCGCTGGCGACGGTGGTGTACTTCGGGTCGGCGGCCGGCACGGCCGGCATGTCCGGGTGCGCGACGCTCTCGTCCTCGACGGTCGGCACGCGCTCGCCCGGGGTGACCACGATGGTGTGGTCGCCGCGCGACAGCCAGCGCTGGCCGGCGGCCTTGAGGTCCGCGGCGGTGGCCGACTCGATGGTCGCCAGGCTCTCGCGGAAGCAACCCGGGTCGCCCATGTACACGGTGCACTCGGCCAGCGCGTCGGCCTTGCCGCCGAAGCCGCCGATGCGCTCGATGCCGCGGATGAAGCCGGCCTTGAAGGTGGTGCGGGCCTGCTCGAGCTCGCTGTCGGTCGGGCCTTCGGCGAGCAGGCGGCGCAGCTCCTCGTCCAGGGCCTTCTCGACCAAGGCCGGGTCGACGCCGGCCTTCACGTCGGCGGTGATGAAGAACAGGCCACCGAGCTGGTTGCCCCAGGCGCTGGCCGAGACGCGGTCGGCGATCTTCTCGCCGTGCACCAGGCGCTTGTCCAGGCGCGAGGCGCGCGAGCCGCCCAGCACCTGCGAGAGCAGCTGCAGGCGGTCGACGTCGACGTTGCCGTACTCGGCGATGTTCCAGGCGCGGTAGATGCGCGCCTGCGGCACGCGGTCGGTGAACTCGTCGCGGGTCGACTCGGTGCGCGGCGCCGGGTCGACCTTGGGCTGGGCGAGCGTCGGGCCGGCCGGGATGTCGCCGAAGTAACGGGTGACCTTGCGCTTCGCCGTCTCGACGTCGATGTCGCCGGCCAGCACCAGCACGGCGTTGTTCGGGCCGTACCAGCTCTTGAAGAAGTTCTGCACGTCCTCGAGCGAGGCGGCGTTGAGGTCGGACATCGAGCCGATCACCGGCCAGCTGTAGGGGTGGCCCTTGGGATAGCTGGCCTTGAGCAGGCGCTCGAAGACCTGGCCGTAGGGCTGGTTCTCGCCCTGGCGCTTCTCGTTCTGCACCACGCCGCGCTGCTCGTCGAGCACTTCCTGGCTGACCGCGCCGAGGAAGTGGCCCATGCGGTCGGACTCCATCCAAAGCGCCATGTCGAGCGCGGTGGTGGGCACGTTCTGGAAGTAGTTGGTGCGGTCGGAGTTGGTGGTGCCGTTCTGGTCGGTGGCGCCGACCAGCTCGAACGGGGTGAAGAACTCGCCCTGGTGGTTCTCGCTGGACTGGAACATCAGGTGCTCGAACAGGTGCGCGAAGCCGGTGCGGCCCGGCAGCTCGTTCTTGGCGCCCACGTGGTACCAGACGTTCACCGCCACGATCGGCGCCTTGCGGTCGGTGTGCACCACCACGCGCAGGCCGTTGGGCAGGGTGAACTGCTCGAACGGGATGTCGGCCTGCACCGCCGGCGCGGCGTCGTTGGCGGCGTCGCGGGCGTGCACGGGCGAGAGGGTGGCCACGGCGAAGCCGAGGGCCAGGACCAGCGCGCGCACGCGCGGAAGACGGGACTGGGTCATGCGTGGGTTCCTGTTCTTCACCCGGACAGCCCGGGGGGCTTGAATCCTAGCCTGCCTTGACGGGCCATACACTAGGCCGAAGGCCATAGTCGGAGCATGGATGTGAAGAAGCCGCGCACCGTCGTCGTCACCGGGGCCAACCGCGGCCTCGGGCTGGAGTTCGTGCGCCAGCTGCTGGCGCGCGGGGACCGCGTCGTTGCCGGCTGCCGCCAGCCGGGCCATGCCGACGCCCTCACCCAGCTAGCCGCGGCGCATCCGGGCCACCTGCACGTGGCACCGCTGGACGTGGCCGACGAGCACTCGCGCCAGGCCTTCGCGGCCGAGGTCGCGGCCCTGCATCCCACGCTCGACCTGCTGGTGAACAACGCCGGCGTGCTGCCCTCCGGCGAGCGCTTCGGCGCGCTCGATCCGCGCGTGCTCGAGCACACCCTTCAGGTGAACACCATCGCGCCGCTGGTGCTGGCCCAGGCGCTGGCGCCCCTGCTGGCCCGCGGGCACCGGCCGCGGGTGTTCAACCTCTCCTCGCGCCTGGGCTCGATGGCCCTCACGCAATCCTTCCAGACACCGAGCTACAACATCAGCAAGGCCGCGCTGAACATGGCCACGGTGCTGATGGCGCGCGCGCTCAACCCGATGGGCATCGGCGTGCTCGCCGCCAGCCCGGGCTGGGTGCGCACCGACATGGGCGGCGACAAGGCGCCGGTGACGGCGGCCGAATCGGTGCACGACATGCTCGAAATGCTCGACCGCCGCGCCGAACCCGGTGCCGGCGAATTCGTCGACCGCGACGGAGGACCCCTGCCATGGTGACGCTTCGCCTGATGCTGGCTGTTTCGATCACCGCGCTCGCCGCGCCGGCGGCCGCCTCGCTGCAGTTCCAGGAAGGCCTGGCGCGCGACCCCGACAGCGGCGCGCTGCTTTACCGCGAGCAGCACCTGCTCGACCACGCCGACGGCGAACTGCGCCGGCGCCTGGTGGTCTATCGCTGCACCGACGGCACCGCCTTCGCGCGCAAGCAGGTTGATTACGGTGATTCCTCGCTCGCCCCCGCGTTCTCCTTCGAGGACGTGCGCCTGGGCTATCGCGAAGGCCTGCGCCGCGCCGGCGACGCCGGCGAGTTGTGGGTGCGGCGCGGCCCGCAGGCCGCCGAGCGCAGCGCGCCGGTGGCCGGTGGCGAGGCCCTGGTCGCCGACGCGGGCTTCGACGAGTTCATCCGCGAGCGCTGGCAGCCGCTGCTCGACGGCAAGCCGGTGCCGCTGCAGTTCGCGGTGCCCTCGCGGCTCGACGCCTACGACTTCACCGTGCGCCGGCGCGGCGCCGGCGAGGTGGCGGGCGAGCCGGCCGAGTTCTTCCGGCTGCGCCTGGGTGGCCTGCTGGGCTGGCTGGCGCCGCACATCGACGTGGCCTACGGCCGCGACAGCCGGCGCCTGCTGCGCTTCGAGGGCCTGAGCAACCTGCGCGACGACCAGGGCAAGGAGCCGCTGCTCGCGCGCATCGACTTCCCTCGCCCGGCGGCGCCGGCCGCCGCGGACCAGTGGCAGGCCCTGTCGGCCGAGCCGCTGTCCGCCTGCAGCGTCCGCGGGGGCTGAGCGGACAGCCCGGACACCGCCAAGCCTTTGATTCCAAAGGGTCGCGGGGGTGGCACGCTTCCTGCAGAACCTGGGTGCCACCCCCCTGAAACCGGAACCCGCCATGTCCCACCAAACGCACCTGCGCCGAAGCCTGGCCGCCCTGCCGCTGCTGGCCCTGGGCTTGGCCGCCCTGTTGTTCGAGCCGCCCAGCCTGCACAAGGCCCTCGGCGACGTGGTCTCGGCAGGCCTGGCCTGCGAGCCGGGCCCGGGCCAGGCCGGCCCGCGCGGCCTGTCGCGCATGCCCGGCGACCTGGGCCTGCTGGTCCGGCGCCTGCACTGCGCGGGCTGAGTCCCGCGCCCGGCCGCGCGCGGCGATAATGCCGCGATGCTGCACGTCATCCTCTTCCAGCCCGAGATCCCGCCCAACACGGGCAACGTGATCCGGCTGTGCGCCAACACCGGCGCCCACCTGCACCTGGTCGAACCGCTCGGCTTCGAGCTCGACGACGCGCGCCTGCGCCGCGCCGGCCTGGACTACCACGAGTTCGCCAGCCTTCGTTGCCACGCCAGCCTCGATGACTGCCTGGACGCACTGGACCGGCCGCGCCTGTTCGCGTTCAGCGCGCGCGCCACGCGGCGTTTCGACCAGCCCGCCTACCGCGAAGGCGACGCGCTGCTGTTCGGCCCGGAGACCCGCGGCCTGCCGCCGGAGATCCTCGCGGGCGTCGCGCCGCAGCAGCAACTCACGCTGCCGATGCGCGCCGGCCAGCGCAGCCTGAACCTGTCCAATGCCGTCGCCGTGGCGGTGTTCGAGGCCTGGCGCCAGCTCGGCTATGCCGGCGCGCGCACCCATGACTGACGACAGGGTTAAGCGCGAGTCAGCACCGGGTTAATCCTTCGTTACGTTTGGATTCGGATACTGGCCCCCAGCCTCGCCATGCGGGGCCTCCCCCAACAACAACGGAAGTAGAAAAACATGAAGCGCACCCTCATTGCCCTTGCCCTGGCTTCCCTGCTGCCGCTGTCGGCCCAGGCCGACGACAAGCTGAGCTACACCTACGTTGAAGCCGACTACGTCAACGTCGACGGCGACGCCGACGGCTTCGGCTTCCGCGGTTCGTTCGAGTTCGGCCAGTCCGGCTTCTACGGCTTCGGCGGCTACAACACCGTCGAGATCGACGGCACCAACGTCGACGTCGACACCTACGACCTGGGCCTCGGCTACGCCCACGGCCTGTCGGCCAACACCGCCCTGATCGCCGAGCTGGCCTACATCAACGCCGACGTCAACGGTTTCGGCGACATCGACGGCTACCGCACCTCGGTCGGCCTGCGCGGCTCGTTCTCGGACAAGTTCGAGGGCCTGCTCAAGGCCAACTACATCGACGGCAGCGACTTCAGCGGCGACTTCAGCGCCACCGTCGGCGGCCAGTACAAGTTCAGCCAGACCTGGGGCCTGGTGGGCGAGGTCGAGTTCGCCGACGGCGGCGAGACCTACCTGCTCGGCCTGCGCGCCAGCTTCTGATCCCCCGCGGATCGAGAGCACGAAAGCCCGGCTTCGGCCGGGCTTTCTTTTTGCGCCTGAACAAACTGAACGCCGCGCCAGCCAGCGCCCGCCACAACAGGCGCTGAAAACCGCCGGCGCGGGTTAATCGTCGGTTCGTGTGCCCTTTCGATACTGGGATCGTCCGCCCTGCGCGGACACTCCCCCCAAACGAAAGGATGCACCGCATGAAGCCCAATACCCTCGCCACCGCCCTGCTGCTGGCCGCCGCGCTGCCGGTCGCCGCCCAGGCCCAGTCGTCCCCCAGCAACACCTGGGTCGAAGGCAGCTACGTCAACGTCGACGGCGACGCCGATGGCCACGCCGTGCGCGGCTCCTTCGCCTTCGGCCAGAGCGGCATCTATGGACTCGGTGCGTACTCGCGCATCGGCGTGGACGATTCGCCGATCCGGATCGACGGCTGGGAGGCGGGCCTGGGCTATGCCCACGGGCTCTCCGACCGGACCCAGCTTTTCGCCGAAGCCACGCGCCTGAACACCGAAGTGATCCGGCCGTCCGCGCCCGGGGCCGTCGATGTGTTCGACGCCCGCGGCTACCGCTCGTCGCTGGGCCTGCGCAGTGCCCTCGGCGAACGCTTCGAAGGCCTGGTGAAGGCGAACTACACCACCGGTGAGCGCGTGCTCGGCCACGAGTTCAGCGGCACCGTGGGCGGCCTGTTCAAGCTGGGCCAGACCTGGGGCGTCAGCGGCGACGTGACCGTTGGCGAAGAGGCCGAGACCTACCAGCTGGGCCTGCGCGCCAGCTTCTGATCGCCCGCGGATCAAAAGCAGAAAGCCCGGCTTCGGCCGGGCTTTCTGCTTCGCGCGGGAAACCCGGCTCAGAGCAGGCCTTCGGGGAACTCCGGCTTCTGCTCGCGGGCGAGCAGCATCTTCAGGCCCTCAACCGGGGTGATCGTGCCGTGCAGCACTTCGCGCACCAGGGCCGAGATCGGCAGCTCGATGCCGTGGCGCTCGGCCAGGCGCATCACTTCGTCGGCGGTCTGCACCGACTCCACCACCTGGCCGATGGCGGCCACCGCCTCGGCGATGGACTGGCCGCGGCCGAGCGCAAGGCCGAGGCGACGGTTGCGGGAAAGATCGCCCGTGCAGGTGAGCACCAGGTCGCCCAGGCCCGCCAGGCCCATCAGCGTCTCGGCCTTGCCGCCGAGCGCGAGGTTGAGCCGCAGCATCTCGTTCAGGCCGCGGGTGATCAGGCCGGCGCGGGCGTTGAGGCCCAGCTGCATGCCGTCGGCGACGCCGGTCGCCACCGCCAGCACGTTCTTCATGGCGCCACCGAGCTCGGCGCCGAGCATGTCGTTGCCGGTGTAGGCGCGGAAGGTGGGGCCGTGCAGCGAAGCGGCCACCGCCTGCGCAAAGGCCTCGTCGTCGGAGTGCACCGTGACGGCGGTGGGCAGGCCCTGGGCCACCTCCTTGGCGAAGGACGGACCGGTGACCACGGCCAGCGGCACGCCGGGCCCCAGGGCTTCGGCGGCGACCTCATGCAGGAAACGCCCGGAACCGGGCTCGAAGCCCTTGGTGGCCCAGGCGACGCCGGCGCCGGCCCGGCGGTGCGGCGCGAGCGCATGCAGGGTTTCGGTGAAGGCATGGCTGGGCGTCACCGCCAGCACCAGGTCGGCGCCGGCCACGGTGGCGGCCAGGTCGGTGCTGGCCGCCAGCGACTCGGGCAAGGGAATGCCCGGCAGGTAGCGCGGGTTCTCGTGCGTGCGGGCGATGGCCCCGACCTGGGCGGCATCGCGCCCCCAGATCGTGGTCGGGTGCCCGTTGCGGGCGATCAGGCTGGCCAGCGCCGTGCCCCAGGAGCCACTCCCGAGCACGGCGACCGACGGCTTGGCCGAGTTCACCGGCACGCGGCCCGGGTCAGGCGTTGCCGGCGCCCGGGGCGGCGGCCTGGGCCTGCTCGGCGCGGCGGCGCAGGCCTTCGGCGTACAGCGCCTCGAAGTTGATCGGCTGCAGGTAGAACGGCGGGAACCCGCCCGAGGCCACCAGGTCGCCCACGGTCTGGCGGGCATACGGGAACAGCACGTTCGGGCAGTAGGTGCCGAGCATCATGTCGAGGGTGCGCTCGTCGAAGCCGGCGAGCTGGAACAGACCCGCCTGCTCGACCTCGGCCAGGTAGACGGTCTTGTCGGCGATCTTGCAGGTCACGGTGACCGCGAGCACGACCTCGAACAGGTCCTCGCCGACGCGGCCGACCTTCTGGTTGAGGCTGAGCTCGAGCTGCGGCTGGCCGGTTTCGTTGAAGACCTGCGGCGCGTTGGGCGCCTCGAAGGAGATGTCCTTGACGTAGATCTTCTGGATGGTGAACTGCGCCTGCTGGTCGCTCGCGGCGACGGCGCCGTTGTTCTGCTCGGCCATGGTTTGCTCCGGGAATTAAGGGGAATCGTGGAAAGACCGGGGATTATCGCACGGCGCCCGAGGCCCGCGCGAAAGCCCCGGCGCGGGGCCTCAGGCCTTGCCCTTGGCCAGCGGCAGGCCGGCCTGCTGCCAGGCGCCGATGCCGCCCTCGAGGATGCTGACCTGCTTGTAGCCGGCCTTCACCAGCCGGCCGGCGACGCCGGAGGCGGTGATGCCCGCCGCGCAGACCACCACCACCGGCGACTCCTTGGCCTTGGCCAGCAGCTTGCCCTCGGGGTCGACCTGGCTGGGCAGCAGGTGTTTGGAGCCGATGATGTGGCCCTTCTCGAACTCGCCCTGGCCGCGGATGTCGAGCACCAGCGCGCCCTCGCGGTTGATCAGGTCGGTGAGCTGGGCCGGCGTGATGCCCTTGAAGCCCCGGAACAGGCGGGCGATCTCTGTGTAGATGAGCGCCACGGTGAGGCCGGCGAACACCAGCGACAGCACCAGGTTGGCTTGGAAGAATTCGGTCAGGCGATCCATGGATGACGGTTCGACGCAGGTGGGCCGGGCATTATGGGGCCGCGGGCCCCGCCGGCCAAACCGCTCAGCGCGCCGCGTCCAGGTCGGGCAGGCCGCTGACCAGCCACCAGCGCTTGGCCTGGGCGTCGTAGCGCCAGCGCTGGCGGTCGGTGATGAGCTTTTCGACCTGGGTGTGGCGGTTGACCACCCGCACCTCGACCACCTGCTCGTACTCGCCCTCGGCCGGCTCGCGCGCCGACTTGACCTCGTAGCCCGAGACCTGGAACTGCCGGTAGCGCTCGCGTTCGGCGTCGGTCATCGGGTTGGCGGCCAGCCAGGCCGGCTCGAGGAACTCGTAGGCGGCGTCGAAGTCACTCCAGCGCACCGCGCTGACGTAGTGGTAGAGCGTCTGGTCACGGGGGCTGCGCTGGCCGCCGCCGCCGGCACAGGCCGCGAGCATGAGCACCAGGCAGGTCAGGACGAGCGGGCGCAGGATCCGGTTCATGGCCGCATTATGCCCGCCTCGCGCCGCCGTGCTCACGCCGGCCGCAGGGCCGCGAACCGGCCGCTGAGTTCGGCCGCGTTGGCGCCGTCGGCGCCGGCCACGCGGGCCAGCACGCCGGCGCGGGCGCGGCCGCGGGCGGCCCAGGCCGCCAGCACCGCGTCCCAGTCCACCTCGGGCGCCAGCCAGGCCTCGGCCTCGAGGTCGGTGTAGACCGGCGCGAGGTAGCGCACCTGGCTGTCGGCCACGTAGACCTCGGCCTGGATGCCGGCTTCGCGCAGGCGCAGGGTCAGCAGGCCCCAGCCGGCCAGGGTCATCAGGCTCACCAGGCTGCCGCCGAAGGCGCAGGCCTTGTCGTTGACGTTGGCCGCCAGCGGCGCGTGCAGGCGCAGGCGCTGGCCGTCGTAGTGCACCGCGCGCACCTGCATCGCCGCCACCGGCGGCATGGCGTCGTAGTGGGCGTTGAGTTCGTCGAGCAGGTCCATGCGATGCCGTTTCCCGAAGGCTGTGCCAAGCTGTCGGCATGGACAAGAACGGGTCCGCGCCAGCGCTGGCGGGATGGTACGTCATCTCGCTGCGCCCCTCGGGCAGCCACGCGCCGGTGCGCCGGGCCGCGTCGGCGCTCGGTGCCGGCGTGGTGTCGGTGTCCACGCTGGCCCTGCGTCCGCTGCCGGCACGGCCGGCACTGGTCGCCGCCCTGGCCTGCCCGGTGGTGGTGGTCACCAGCCCGGCGGCGGTGCGATTCGCGAGCCGGCTGCTGCCGCTGGCGGCCGCACCCGGGCAGCGCTGGCTGGCGCTGGGCGCCGGCACGGCGGCGGCGCTGGAGCGCGCGGGCGTGCCGGGCGCCGTCTTCCCGGACAGCGGCACCGATTCCGAAGCGCTGCTCGCGCTGCCTGCGCTCAAGCCGCCGCCGCCCGCGGTGGGCCTGCTGACGGCGCCGGGCGGGCGCGGGCTGATTCCCGAAACCCTGGCCCAGCGCGGCGCCGCGGTCCACCGCGCGAACGTCTACCAGCGCGTGGCCGTGCATCCGGGCGCGGCGCGGCTGCGCCGCCTGCGCAAGCTGCCGGCACGGACGGCGCTGCTGGTGAGCAGTTCGGAAGCCTTCGACGGGCTGTGGAAACCGCTCGACGAGGCGGGCCGCGAGGCCCTGCGCGCGCGCCCGGCGGTGGTGAGCAGCCCGCGCCTGGCGGCGCAGCTGGCCGCGCTGGGCTTCCGGGCGCTCGTGCTGGCGCCGGGCGCGGCGCCGGAAACGATGCTCGAGGCCCTGGCCGCCGATGTTGGCCAGGGTCGCTTCCGGTAGGATTGGCAACGATTCCCGCGTTGATGCCCCCCGTGGACACCGAGCAAGACGAGACCGTGATTTCCCGCTCCCCCGGCCGCGGCCCGGGGCTGTACGGCTGGCTGCTGGGCGCGCTGGTGCTGGTGGCCGTGGGCGCCGGCGGTGCCTGGTGGTGGAGCCAGCGCGGCGCCACCGCCGCCGAAGGCCCGGACCTGAGCCCGGAAGCGCTCGACGCGCGCCTGCTCGAGGCCGAGCAGGCCGTGGCCTCGCTGCGCCGCAACCAGCAGGGCATCGAGCAGCGCGTGGTCGACACCCAGGCCCGCACCGGCCTGCTGCGCGAGGAAGTGCTGGGCGTCGGCCAGCGCGCCGCCATCCTCGAAGAAAACCTGCGCGAGCTCTCCACCCAGGCCGCCGAAGGCGCGCAGGCGCTGCGCCTGGATGAAGTGGAGCTGCTGCTGGGCCTGGCCCAGGCGCGCCTGGTGGTGGCCGGCGACAAGGAAGGCGCGATCCGCGCCACCGCGCTGGCCCAGCAGGCGCTGGCGCCGCTCACCGACCCGCAGTTCATCAGCCTGCGCCAGACCATCGCCCAGGAACTGGCGGCGCTGCGCGCGCTGCCCGACGACCCGCGCGCGCTGGCGGCCGGCGAACTCGACGCGCTCGAAACCACGCTGCCGCGCCTGACCAGCCGCGCGCCGGGCACGCCGCCGGCGGCCGGCGAGGGCAGCAGCGGCTGGCGCCGCGTGCTCGACGCCGTGGTGCAGGTGCGCCCGAGCTCGAGCCAGGACCTGATTTCCCCGGCCGACCGCGCCACCGGCGAAGCCACGCTGGCGCTGGAGCTGGCGCTGGCGCGCACCGCGATGGAGCGCCGCGACGACCCGTCCTTCCAGGCCAGCCTGGTGCGCATCGACCAGTGGCTGCAGCGGCTTTATGCCGATGACGCGCTGCTGCGCGAGCGTCGCGAGCGCCTGTCGGCGCTGTCGGGCCAGTCGCTGGCGCCGGCCCTGCCCGACCAGGGCGCGGCCCTGCAGCAGCTGCGCGACCTGCGCCGGGGCCGCGGCGCGCCATGAACCTCTACCGCAGCCTGCTGTGGTGGCTGGCGCTGGCGGTGCTGGGCGCGCTGGGCTGGCACTGGTTCTCGCAGGACCTGGGCGACGTGGTGGTGCGCTTCCGCGGCCTGACCTACACCACGACGCTGGCTTATTTCGTGCTGGCCTGGGGCTTGCTGTGGTTCGCGCTGTGGTCGCTGTGGTGGCTGCTGCGCCTGCCCTTCCGGGCCTGGCGCCGGCACGCGCACCGGCTGGCGCGCAACCGCCTGGTGAGCGGCCTCGAGGCCCTGCACCAGGGCCGCTGGCAGCGCGCCGAGCAGCTGCTGGCCAAGGCCGCGACCGACAAGGAACTGCGCACGCCGGCACTGCTGGGCGCGCGCCGCGCCGCGGCCGCACGCGGCGACGCCGAAGCGGTGGCCCGCCACCACGCCGCACTGCTGGCGCACGACGCCAGCGCCGCCGCGCTCGACCAGGCCAAGCGCCTGCTCGGCCAGGGCAAGGCCAGCGAGGCGCTGGAAGCGCTGGGCGGCCAGCCCGGCGCCAACTCGCCGCGGGCCGGCGTGCTGCGCGCCGAAGCGCTGGTGGCCGCGGGCCGCGCCATCGAGGCGCAGGCGCTGCTGGGCACGCTGCGCCGCGACCAGGCGCTGGAACCCGCGGCGCTGGCCACGCTCGAAGCCCGCATCGCCGCCGCCACGCTGGCGCAGGCGGCGCAGGCCGACGAACTGCAGCAGCGCTGGCACGCCCTGCCGCAGCCGCTCAAGACCAGCGCGCCGGTGGCGTCGGCCTTCGCGCTGCGCGCGGCGCCGCTGGGCCTGGAAGACGCCGGCGCGCACGCCGTGGCCGACGCGCTGGAAGCCAACTGGGACGAATCACTGGCCGCGCTCTACGGCCGCCTGCCGCCGGGACGCGATGGCCAGCGCCTGGGCCGCGCCGAAGCCTGGCTGGCCCAGCATCCGTCCAGCCCCGGCCTGCTCACCGCCCTGGGCTGCCTGTGCCGCGCACAGCAGCTGTGGGGCAAGGCGGAAGACTTCCTGCACCGCGCGCTCGCCCAGGGCGCCGGCCCCGACGCCTGGGAAAGCCTGGGCCACGTGTTCACCGCCCAGGGCGATGCCGGCAAGGCGCAGATCGCCTACGCCAACGCCCTGCGCGTGGCCCGCGACGAACCGCCGCTGGCGCTCGGCGGCCGCAGCCTGCGCGAGCAGATCGCCGACCAGGCGGTGGCGGAAGTGCGCAACGCGCACGGCATTCCGCTTCTCCCGCCCTGAAATGCGAGGGGTCGGAGGTAATTAGGCTTCGCCTAATTACCTCCGACCCCTGCCTTTGCTATCGCTCGACGATGGCGGCGACGCCCATGCCGCCGGCCGTGCAGACCGAAATCAGCACGCGGCCCGAGCCCTTTTCCTTGAGCAGCTTGGCGGCGGTGGCGACGATGCGCGCGCCGGTGGCGGCGAACGGGTGGCCCACGGCCAGCGAGCTGCCGACGACGTTGAGCTTGCTGCGGTCGATCGAACCGAGCGGCGCGTCGAGGCCGAGCTTTTCCTTGCAGAACACCGGGTCTTCCCAGGCCTTGAGCGTGCACAGCACCTGCGCCGCGAAGGCCTCGTGGATCTCGTAGAAGTCGAAGTCCTGCAGCGTGAGCTTGTTCCGCTGCAGCAGCTGGGCCACGGCCCAGCACGGCGCCATCAGCAGGCCTTCGCCGTGCACGAAATCGACCGCGGCCACCTGGGCATCGCGCAGCCAGGCCTGCACCTCAAGCCCGTGCGCGGCGGCCCATTCCTCGCTGGCCAGCAGCGCCGCCGAGGCGCCGTCGGTGAGCGGGGTGGAGTTGCCGGCGGTCAGCGTGCCCTTGCCCGAGCTCTTGTCGAAGGCGGGCTTGAGCGTGGCGAGCTTCTCGACGGTGGTGTCGGGACGCAGGATGTTGTCGCGCTCGACGCCGCGGAAGGGCACGACGAGGTCGCGGAAGAAACCGCGCTCGTAGGCCATCGCCGCCTTGGTGTGCGACTCGTAGGCCAGCTGGTCCTGGGCCTCGCGGCTGATGCCCCACTCCTTGGCCATCATCTCGCAGTGCTCGCCCATCGACTTGCCGGTGCGCGGCTCGCCCACGCCCGGGAACTCGGGCTTGAGCTCCTTGAACGAGAAGCCCTTGAAGGCCTTGAGGCGCGCGCCGAAGCTGCGGGCCATGTTCAGGTCGAGCAGGCGGCGGCGCAGGCGCTTGTTCACCGCGATCGGCACGTCGGAGGTGGTGTCGGAACCGCCGCCGATGCCGGCCTCGATCTGGCCGAGCGCGATCTTGTTGGCCACCGTGATCACGGTGTCGAGCGAGGTGCCGCAGGCGCGCTGGAGCGTGATGCCCGGCGTGGCCGGCGACAGGCCGGAGCTGAGCGTGGCCTCGCGGCCGATGTTCCAGTCGCTGCTGTGCTTGAGCACCGCGCCCATCGCCACTTCGCCGAGCTGCTGGCCGTGCAGGCCGAACTTCTCGACCAGGGCGCCCAGGGCCTTGATCGACATGCCCAGGTTGCCCACGTCGTGGTAGGCGGTGTTGTTGCGTACGAAGGGGATGCGGACGCCGCCCAGGATGGCGACGCGACGGGAAGGCGACATCGGTCACTCCGACGTGGAAGGTATGATGTCGGATCATACCCCGACACCGCACGCCACCGTATGTCCAAGCCCGAACTGAGCGTCCTGGCCGCCCTCGCGCTCGAACTGGCGCCCGGCGCCGAGCCCGGGAAAACCGCGCTGGACGTGGCCGCGGCCGGCGAGCTGGCGGGCCTGGTGGCGCGCGACCTGGCCAGGCTGGTGCCCGAGGCCGCCGGGCTCGACCTCGCCCTGGTGGCCGGCCTGTTCGACCCGGTGGAGCTGCTGCGCCCGGGCTGGCCGCTGCACGCCGAGCTCGAGCGCCTGGTGGCGCGCGCGCCCGGCGCCGCCGGCGGCCGCGTGGTGGGCTTCGGCGCCGACGGCGCCGGCCTGCCCGAATCGCTGCGCCCGTCGGCGGAATTCGCCGGCGGTCCGCTCAAGCTGCTGCCGGTGCTGTTGCGCGGCGCGCCCGAAACGGTGGCGCCGGTGGGCGAGCGCCTGGAGCAGGTGCTGCTCGACACCGGCATGGCCGGCGCCGACACGGCGCTGCTGGCGCAGGCGGGCTTCGCGGTGCCGGTGGAGCACGCGCGCCTGCTCACGCTCAACGACCTGGCCGCGATGATGGCCATGCAGTACGAGCACGCCGGCCTCGCGCCGCTGTGGCCGCTGCTCGAGGCCGCGCTGCTCGCGCCCGATGCGGTGCAGTGGCTCGACGCCCCGCCCGAACCGCTGGCGGTGTACGAAAACGGCGGGGTGCGCATGGCCCTGCTCGACATCGACGCCTGGGCCGAGGGCGGCTTCGCGCCGGCCGACGCCGACGCCGAGCGCCTCTCGCGCGCCTTCGACCGCTTCCAGATGCGCCAGCGCCAGCTGGCCGCGGTGCTTGGCGCGCACGGCGTGCCGGTCACCTTCGACCACTGCCCGGCCGGGCGCGACCCGCGCACGGTTCTCGCCGAATGAACATCGCGCGCCGATAGACTGCGGGCCAGGCCGGCCCCCGCCGGCGACGAGGTTTGCCCGGATGCGCGCGTTCCTGTCCTCCCTGCTGTTGCTCGCCACGGCCCTGCCGGTCGCGGCCGAAGACGTGCTGCCCTGCCGCGCCGGCGGCGGCGACCCCGACCGCCCGCGCATCGGCCTGGTGCTGGGCGGCGGCGGCGCGCGCGGTTTCGCCCACGTGGCCGTGCTGCGCGAGCTCGAGCGCCTGCGCGTGCCGGTGGACTGCATCGCCGGCACCTCGATGGGCGCGATCGTCGGCGGGCTCTACGCCTCGGGCATGGATGCCGACGCGATCGAGCGCGAGATGCGCGCGCTGGACTGGTCGGCGGTGTTCCGCGACAGCGTCGACCGGCCGAACCGCAGCTTCCGCCGCAAGCGCGACGACGACCTGGCCCTGCTGCCGGCGCGGCCGGGCATCGGCAACACCGGCATCAAGCTGCCCGCCGGCGTGCTTTCGGGCCAGCGCGTCACGCTGTTGCTCGAGCGGCTCACCCAGCCGGTGGGCTTTTCCAAGGACTTCAACCAGCTGCCCATCCCCTACCGCGCCGTCGCCACCGACCTCAACACCGGCCAGGCGGTGGTGCTGGGCGAGGGCAACCTGGCGATGGCCATGCGCGCCAGCCTGTCGATCCCCGGCGTGTTCAAGCCGGTGCTGCTGGACGGGCGCGTGCTGATCGACGGCGGCCTGGCCAACCAGCTGCCGGTGGACGTGGTGCGCGCGATGGGCGCCGACATCGTCATCGCCGTGGACGTGGGCACGCCGCTGGCCAAGCTCGACGAGTCGGCCGGGCTGGTGCAGATCATCGACCAGATCAGCGGCTTCATGACCGTCGGCGGCACCGACGCGCAGGCGCGCACGCTGGGCCCGGACGACGTGCTGGTGCGCCCCGCGCTCGGCGCCGACGTGGGCACGGCCGACTTCGCCAAGTTCGAGCAGGCGCTGCGCATCGGCGAGGAAAGCCTGGACGCGGTGCGCCCGCGGCTGGCGGCGCTGGGCCTGGACGCCGCGGCGCACGAGGCGCGGCTGGCGTCGGCGCAAACGCCCTCGCGCGAGCCGCCGGTGGTGCACTTCGTGCGCCTGGACAACCGCAGCCGCTACGACGACACCTTCCTGCTCAGCCGCATCGACATCGCGCCCGGCCAGCCGCTCGACACCGACCGCCTGGAAAAGAACCTGCAGGCCATCCACGGCCTGGCCACGCTCGACCAGGTGTCCTACGACCTGATCGAGGAAGGCGGCAACAACGGCCTGCTCGTCACCGTGGTGCCGCATCGCCACGGCCCGAACTACCTCGAGACCGGCCTGAGCCTGTACTCGGACTTCAGCGGCGATTTTTTCGTGAACCTGCGCGCCGGCGTGATGCGCGCGCCGGTGAACCCGCTGGGAGGCGAGCTGCGCGGCCTGCTGCAGCTGGGCGACGAACCCGGCCTGCTGCTGGACTACTACCAGCCGCTGGGCCGCCAGGGCGACTGGTTCCTGGTGGCGCAGGCGGGCTACGAAAGCCCGCGCTTCGGCCTGTTCAACGCCAGCGGCGAGCGCCTGGCCAACTACCGCGCGCCCAACTACGGCGCGGAAGTGATGCTCGGCCGCGAATACGGCAACTTCGGCGCCGCCACGGTGGGCCTGCGCCGTCGCAGCGGCGACATCCGCCTCGACCTGGGCGAACCGGTGTTTGACGGGTTGGGCTGGGACCAGGGCGAGGCCGAACTGGCCTACACCTACGACCGCATCGACTCGAGCTACCTGCCGCGCCAGGGCCTGCAGGCCACGGCCTCGGTGGTGGTGGCGCGCGAGGCGCTGGGTGCCGACAGCAACTACGAGCAGTACAACTTCGACCTGATCGGCGCCGGCGCGATCGGCCGGCATTCGGGCTTCGGTGGCCTGCGCTGGCACGCCAGCAGCGACGACCCGGTGTCGCTGCCCGGCCTGTTCCGCATCGGCGGCCTGACCCGCTTCGCCGGCTACCGGCCGAACGAGCGCCTGGTGGAGAACTACGCGCTGGCCTACGGCGGCTACACCTGGGAGCTGGGCCGCGTGCTGGGCCGGCCGGCGGTGCTGGGCGGCACGGTTGAATACGGGCGCATCTGGGGCAGCGGCCAGGACCTGGACGACGGCGAATCGGAGCTGCACGGCAGCTTCTACTTCGGCTTCGACTCCTGGCTTGGCCCGCTGCAGCTGGGCTACGGCATCCGCGAAGGCGGCGAGGGCATCTTCCTGCTCGAGCTGGGCCGGCCGCGCTGAGCCGGGCTCAGCGCGTCGGCGCCTCGTACATGCGGTAGCCGGCGTCGGCCATGCCCAGCGACTCGTAGGTGCGCTGGGCGTTGGCGTTGTGGTGCTCGACGTACAGGCGCAGGCCGCAGACGCCGGGCGTGGCCTTCGCCGCTTCGAACACGTGGCGGTAGAGCGTGGCGTAGCAGCCCTGGCGGCGGCTGGCCGGCTCGACGTACACGCTCTGGATCCACCACCAGTCGCCGTTGCGCCAGTCGCTCCACTCGTAGGTGAGCATCAGCGTGCCGCCGGGCACGCCCTCGCGCTCGGCGACGAAGTAGGCGCCGCGCCGCGGCTCGTCGAGCACGGCGCGGATGCCGGCCTCGACCGTGGCCGGGTCGAGCGCCTTGTCTTCGGTTTCCCTCGCCATGGCGACGGCCCAGTCGCGCAGGCGCGGCACGTCGGCCACGCCCGCGGGACGGATGCGCCAGGCTGGCGTCACTGCGCCGGGCCTTCGTAGGCCGGCGCCGGGGTGGCCAGCTCGATCACGCCGCAGGCGATGCGCGCGCCGGCGTTGCCGGTGGGCTGGGTGGTGTAGTCGTCGGCCTGGGCGTGCACGATCAGGGCGCGGCCCACCACGTCCACCTCGCTGCCGTCGCCGATGCGCAGGCCCACCAGGCGCTTGTCGGCCTGGGCCACGCCGTCGTCGCCGGCCACCAGGTTGGGCATGTCGCCGGCGTGGTGCGGCACCGCGGCCTGGCTGTCGCCGTGCGGCGCGCCCATCGGGTTGAAGTGGCCGCCGGCGCTGGTGGCGTCGGGCGCGCTGCAGTCGCCGGTCTCGTGCACGTGGAAGCCATGCGTGGAGCCGGCGGGCAGGCCGCGCACTTCGCCGCTCAGGCGCAGCGCGTCGCCGTCCGGGTCGAACACCAGCTCGCCGCTGACGCCGCTGCCCTGCACCTCCTGCAGCACCACGCGCGCCTGCGCGGCCAGCGCGATGCCGCCCGCGGCGTCGGCCGGCGCCGGTTCGGCGGCGGGCTCGGTGGTGGCGGGCGCGGCCGCGTCGCCGTATTCATTCGCGGCCGGGGCCCCGGCCTCGTTGGCCGGGCTGCAGGCGGCGAGCGCCAGGGCGAGGGCGGCGGCGATCAGGGTGGTCTTGGTCTGCATGGGAAGTCTCCGTGGGGATGCGTGGCGGCCGAGCATGCGCCGGCGCGCCTTAAAGCGCGGTCAAGGCGAATCGGACGGTTTGCGGCGGCGGCGGGCGGCGCCGAGCTTGCGGGTGAGCGTGTTGCGGCCCAGGCCCAGGGCTTCGGCCGCCTGCTGGCGGTGGCCGTGGCTGTGTTCGAGCGCGGTTTCCAGCAGCACCTGGTCGAAGGTTTCGCGCAGGCGTGCGTGCAGGCCGGTTTCGCCGCGGACCAGCGCGGCGCGCGCTTCGTCGGCCAGCTCGCGCTGCCAGTTGCCCGCCGCGGCGCCCGTTTCCACGCGCAGCGCGCCGGCGAGGTCGCGCGCGGTGATGGTGTCGCCCGGCGCCAGCGCGGCCAGGCGCCAGCACAGGTTTTCCAGCTCACGCACGTTGCCGGGCCAGTCGTGCCGCTGCAGGCGCTCGAGCGCGGCGGGCGCCAGCCGCTTGGCCGGCGTGCCCAGGCCTTCGGCGGCCTGGGCGAGGAAACGCTGCGCCAGCGCGGGCAGGTCGGCCTTGCGTTCGCGCAGCGGCGGCAGGCGCAGGCGCACCACGTCGAGCCGGTGCAGAAGGTCGGCGCGGAAGCTGCCGTCGCGCACCTTGGCCTCGAGGTCCTGGTGGGTGGCGGCGATGACGCGCACGTCCACCCGGATCAGCTCGCGGCCGCCGACGCGGAAGAACTCGCCCTCGGCCAGCACGCGCAGCAGGCGCGTCTGCAGCGAGGCCGGCATGTCGCCGATTTCGTCCAGGAAGAGCGTGCCGCCGTCGGCCTGCTCGAAGCGGCCGACGTGGCGCTTTTGCGCGCCGGTGAAGGCGCCGGCCTCGTGGCCGAACAGCTCGCTCTCGAGCAGTTCGGCCGGGATGGCGGCGGTGTTGAGCGCGACGAAGGGCTTGCGCGCGCGCGGCGATTCACGGTGCAGGGCGCGCGCCACCAGCTCCTTGCCGGTGCCGGTTTCGCCGGTGACCAGCACGTTCAGCGGCGCCTGCGCGAGCCGGCCGATGGCGCGGAAGAGCTCGCGCATCGCCGGCGCTTCGCCGACCAGTTCGTCGCCGCCGGCCTTGGCGGGCGCCCCGGCCGCGGCGGCGTCGGCCGGCGCGGGCAGCGCGCGCTCGACCAGGGCCACGGCCTCGTCGAGGTCGAAAGGCTTGGACAGGAACTCGTGCGCGCCGCCGCGGAAGGCACCGGCGGTGCTGGCCACGTCGGTGTAGGCCGACATCACCACCACCGGCAGCTGCGGCCGGCGCTGCTTGAGCGCGTCGAGGAAGGCCAGGCCGTCCACGCCCGGCATGCGCACGTCGGTGAACACCAGGTCGGGCGTCTCGCCGTCGTCGAGCGCGGCCAGCGCCTCGCGCGCGCCCTCGAAGGCGCCCACGGCATACCCGGCGTCGCGCAGGGCCTGGGCCAGCACGATGCGGACGGTGCGGTCGTCGTCGACGACCCAGAGGCGGGCGGAACGCGTGGCCATGCGGACCCCGGCGGGCGGGTGGTTTGCACCATCATAGTGCAATCGCGGCAGCGCCTACGCGTTTGGCGACGAGGTTCCACTACACTCCGGGCAACCAGGCTGCGGGGCCCCCGATGAGCGTCGACAGTGCCCTGATCGTCCGCAAGGCCGACCTGCCCACGGCGGCGCAGCTCACCGCCGACATCGCCGAAACCGGCGTCACGCTGGCCTTCCCGGCGGATTTTGCCCTCGACCAGGATGTCAGGGGCTGGTTGCCGGTGACCATCGACGGCCAGCAGAGCGGGTTCAACTACGCCGTCCAATCGCTGGCCGGCATCGATCCGGCCGAGCTGCCGGAAGGCGCGACCGAGGCCGGCGACACGCTGCTGTCCTTCGGCGGCCAGGGCAGCCTGTCCGCCGAGACGGTGCTTCTGATCCAGCTGGTCATGGGCCGCCGCTACCGGGCCTGCCTCCTGATCGAGGACGAGCTGCTCCCGCCGGAGGAAGGCTGGGGGCCCGACGCCCCGCTCGACGACCTCCACGTTGGCCAGCGCGGCTCGCCCGCGAAGCTGGCCGCGGACGTGGAAGCCCGTGTCGCCAGCCACTACCCACCCCTGCCGACCGCCCGGCAGATGATGGTGAAGGACCTGCTCAAGCAGCTCGTCGTCTTTGCGATCGTCTTTGGCGCCCTCGGCGGCTTCTACCTCTGGTCCCAGCTCCGGTAAGGCCGCTTCGGGCCCCGGGGCATCGCCCCGGGCACCCGGACTTGCCAAGGAAACAGAACAGGGGCATCCTTTCTAAGGAAAGGAGGCCGCATGCGTAGCCAACCGCAAACCCTCGCCACCCCGGAGGCCGCCGCCGTGCTGGCCAAGGCCGTGACGCGGGCCGCCGCCCAGCTGGGCATTCCGAACGTGGCGCTCGGCCGCATCCTCGGCCTGAGCCAGGCCACGGTGACCCGCCTGCACCAGGGCAGCTACCGGCTAGAGCCGGATTCCAAGCCCGGCGAGCTGGCCCTGCTGCTGGTGCGCCTGTTCCGCTCGCTCGACTCGATCACCGGCAGCCAGGAAGCCGCGCGCGCCTGGCTCGACGGCGACAACGCCGGCCTCAACGGGCGCCCGCGCGACCTCATCCTCGGCCCGCGCGGCCTCGTGCATGTCACCGACTACCTGGACGCCCACCGCGCTCGCGTCTGAGGCGCGGGCCTGGCGCGGCAGCGCCTGGCGCGTGGTCGAGGCCCAGCACGAGGCCTCGACCCTGAAGCTGGTGGACTCGGCCGCCGAGCAGCGCCTGCTCGAACAGCTGCTCGAAGCCGCCAAGCCGCCGCTGCCGGCCTCGGCGCACGGGCTGCACTACCTGCTGGCCACGCCCTTCCGCTACCCGCCGCTGCCGCGCGGCTCGCGCTTTCGCGCCGCGGGCGAGCCGGGCGTGTTCTACGGCGCCGACCGGCTGGCCACGGCCTGCGCCGAGATCGGCTACTGGCGCTCGCGCTTCCTGGCCGACGCCAGCAAGCTCGAGCGGCTC
>Ga0208242_100084_pt1 | contig 132226 bp, 140 predicted proteins | sample SubbioAug_CSW13A_FD_184825 | JGI IMG/M metagenome (GOLD analysis project Ga0208242, IMG submission 184825) | Serpentinite rock and fluid subsurface biosphere microbial communities from McLaughlin Reserve, California, USA - CR12Aug_CSW13A (SPAdes) | ecosystem: Environmental > Terrestrial > Deep... | reverse complement strand
TTTCGAATTTCATTTCAGGCATCCAGCCCCCTCACCCCACCCCTCTCCCCGACGGGGAGAGGGAGCGCATCACGCCCGCGTCCTGATCCGTACCATCCGCCAGGACAACAGCAGTTACGCCGTCGCCTTCATCTCGAGCAGCTTGGCGTGGATCAGCGGCAGGCGGTCGTTGCCGAAATACATGTCGGTCTTGTCGAGATAGATCGTCGGCGAGCCGAATGCGCCGCGCGCGATCGCCTCATCGGTGTTGGCCTTGAGCTGATCCTTGACGGACTGCTCGCCGATCCCTGCGAAGAACTTTGCCGGATCAATGCCGACGCGCTCGCAGATCTTTGTGAGCACGTCGTCCTTCGAGATGTCCTGATCGTCGCCCCAGTACGATTCGAACACCGAGGTTGCGAACGGCACCAGCTTGTCCGGGTGCTGCTGTTGCACCCAGATACATCCGCGCATCGACTTGACCGCATTCACCGGAAACACCGTCGGCGGCATGGTGATCTTGATGCCGGCGAGCCGGGCCCAGTCCTGCATGTCCTTCGCGGTATAAGCTTGCTTGGCCGGCACCGGATTGGCGCGCGTCTCGTACATCGCCTTGTTGACGGTGTTGAAGATGCCGCCGACCAGAATCGGCCGCCATGTGATCGGCGCGCCAAGCTCCTTCGCCATCGGCTGGATGTTGGTGAACGCGAGATAGGTCCACGGGCTGGAGCAGTCGAAGAAGAACTCGATCATGATGGCGTTTCCTTATTAGTTACGCGTTTGGCCTGCCGTCATTGCGAGGAGCGTAGCGACGAAGCAATCCATTACTTCAGGCTCAACCGGTATGGATTGCTTCGCTTCGCTCGCAATGACGAATCCCTGTTACTGCGCCTGCTGCGCTGTCTTGCCGAACATGTTCTTGCGCTGCTCCTCGGTGAACGGCGTCTTGTCGAACTTGCCGACGGAGAGCCCCTTCTGCACCTCCGGCCGCGCGCGCACCGCCGCATACCAGCGCTTGAGGTTCGGAAAGTCGTCGAAGGTGAAACCCTGCGCCTTGTGGGTCATGGTCCACGGAAAGCAGGCGATGTCGGCGATGGAATACTCCTCGCCCGCGACATAAGCGCCGGTCCGGCCAAGCTGCCGGTCGAGCACGGCATAAAGCCGCGCGGCCTCGTCGCGGTAGCGCTCGATGGCATAGGGAATCTTCTCGGGCGCGTACAGCGCAAAGTGGCCGTGCTGGCCGAGCATCGGGCCGAGCCCGCCCATCTGCCACATCACCCATTGAATGACCTTGAAACGCCCGCGCACATCCTTCGGGAGGAAGCGGCCGGTCTTTTCGGCGAGATAGATCAGGATCGCGCCGGTCTCGAACATCGGGATCGGCTCGCCGCCGTCGGCAGGCGCCTGGTCGATGATCGCCGGAATGCGGTTGTTCGGGCTGATCGCAAGAAACTCGGGCTTGAACTGGTCGCCGGTGCGGATGTTCACCGGGATCACGTTGTAGGGCAGCCCTAGTTCCTCCAGCATGATCGAGATTTTCCACCCGTTGGGTGTCGGCGCATAAAAGAGGTCGATCATGAGGTATCCGCAAAAGAGGAACAGCCGGAGGAGCGAAGCGCGATCCTACCCACGCTCGCGGTGACATTCCATCCCGCAAGCGCGAACGGCTTGTATGCCACGCCCCGGACATGGCAGATAGGCGTGCAACCAATAAGAAAGAAGCGCCCATGCTGTTTCAAACGACCATCGCAGGTTCGCTGCCGAAGCCCGACTGGCTGGCTGAGCCCAATACGCTGTGGGCGCCGTGGAAGCTCAAGGGCGCGGAACTGGCCAGCGCCAAGCGCGATGCGACGCTGCTCTGGGTGAAAATCCAGGAAGACGCCGGCATCGATCTCGTCACCGAGGGCGAGCAGGCGCGGCAGCATTTCGTCCACGGCTTTCTCGAGCGCGTCGAAGGGATCGATTTCGCCCACAAGGTCGAAATGGGAATCCGCAAGGACCGTTATAAGGCGATGGTGCCGCAGGTGGTCGCGCCGCTACAACTCAAGGGCCGCGTCCATGCGGATGAAGCGCGCGCCGCGCGGGCGCATACCGCGCGCAAGCTGAAGTTCACCCTGCCCGGTCCGATGACCATCATCGACACCCTCTCCGACAGCTATTACGGCGATCGCGTGAAGATGGCGTTCGCCTTCGCTGACCTTCTTAATCAGGAAGCCAAGGCCTTGCAGGCCGACGGCGTCGACATGATCCAGTTCGACGAACCCGCCTTCAACGTCTTCATGGATGAGGTGAACGACTGGGGCATCGAGGCGCTGACCCGCGCCGCTGCAGGCCTCACCTGCAAGACTGCGGTTCACATCTGTTACGGCTACGGCATCAAGGCCAACACCGACTGGAAGGAATCGCTCGGCGCCGAATGGCGGCAGTACGAGCAGATTTTCCCGGCCATCGACAAGAGCCCGATCCAGCAGGTCGCCATCGAGTGCCGTAACTCGCATGTGCCGCTGGAACTGCTCGCGCTGCTCAAGGGCAAAATCGTGCAGGCCGGCGTGATCGACGTCGCCAGCGATGTGGTGGAAACGCCCGATGACGTGGTGAAGACCATCGAGGCTGTGATGAAGTTCGTGCCGAAAGAAAACATCATGGCCACGACCAATTGCGGCATGGCCCCGATGCGGCGCGATATCGCCGAAGCGAAACTGCGCGCGCTTGGCGCAGGCGCGAAGCTGGCGCGGCAGAAACTGGGGTAATTTTTACAGACCTGGCATCGACAGCGGAGATGGTCTCATGACAATCGTGTATCGGCCCGCCCAGACGCAAGATCTCGAGCGAGCCGATGCGCTGGTGGTCGGCAGCATCAACGATCTGACCGCGCGGCACGGATTTGGCGCGATTGCCAGCCCCCACCCCCCGCACTTTCAGATGTTCTCGCTGCGAGACGATCCCGCCGGCCTGTGGGTCGCCGAAGACAACAATGACATTGTCGGCTTTGCCTGGAGCTGGGTTTGCGGCGATCTTTGGTTTCTCGCCCAGTTGTTTGTCTCGCCTGATCGTCAGGGCGCCGGCATCGGTGATGAACTGATCAGACGCACCGCCGCGCACGCGCAGGCCGCCGGTGCGACCCGCAGGGCGCTGATCACGTTCAGCTTCAACACGGTGTCGCAAGGTCTCTATATCCGGCATGGCCTGCTCCCGGGATTTCCGATCTACATGATGTCGGTTGCACGGGATCGTCTGATGGGCCGGCTGCAGGGCGATCAGCCGGTCTGCGTTCCGCTGGAGCAGACCGACGCCCAGATACGGGCTCTCGCGGAGATCGATATCGCTGCACTCGGCGTCTCACGCGAAAAGCACCACCGGTTTCTGATGAGCGACAGCGCGACGCGCGGTGTCACCCTTCACGACGGGGACAGGTGCCTCGGCTACGCCTACGTCAGCGCGAGCGGTCATATCGGCCCTCTCGCGGTGACAAAGCCTGAAAGCCTTGGCCCCGCGTTCAGAGCCGCGCTGAACCTCGCGCTTGAGGGCGGCTCGCCGCAGGTTTCGGCGTTTATCCCCGGTACCGCCGACGCATGTCTTCAGATTGCCACCGAAAGCCGGATGCGCATCACATTGCCCATGGTCCTGATGGCCACGCGAAATGTCGGCGACTGGGCTCAGTATATGCCGCGCAATCCGGGCTTCATGTGACTATCCGCGCGCCAGATCCAGCAACCGATCCTTTTCAGGAGTTGGCGGCCGCGCGCGCCCCGCGCCCCGTCGGCTGCGATATGTAACCAGCGCGATGGTGATCCATGTCGCATGGAAGATCAGCCCGGCAAACAGCACAAGCTGGCCGGGGATCGGCCCGACGGTTGCCCGCGCGAACAGTTCGTGCAGCGAGACGACGGGCTCCGGATGGATCAGAAGCTTTCCGAGATAGGCGGTGACCTGGATCGCGAAAATCCAGCAGTAGTTGTTGCGAAGCCTCCGGCCGACCGCCTCGAGGTAACTGATGTGCAGGTTGGGCGCCTTGTAATCCTGATAGAGAATCTCGTTCCAGCCGTTCGCGGTCTGAACGCCCTCGCCCCTGAGAATGGGCCCGAAGAACTGGACTTCAAGCACATGCGCCCGCATGCGCCAGAAATCGAAGAAACGGTAACGCCGCGCTTCGATGAACAGGAACGTGGCGACCAGAAGCCCCACCAGCACCAGCGGCAGAGGCGACGCATGCTCGCTGCTGAACGTCAGGGACAGCGCAATGCCGGTGGTCAGGACCGCCCAATTGGTGGTGGCATCGAGCCTCGTGCGCCAGACCGTGCTGCGGTAAAGCTCTCCGCGATACAGATGTGACAGCGCGGTGATATCGGAGGAGTCGAACGCGCGTTTGTTTTCGATCATGCTGCCGGTCATGGTCCCGATCCTCCACATCCAGATCATCGATGATCGCAGATTACGAGGTCGACCGGCGAGGTTCCAGCGTGTTCGGTCGTTGCACCGCACTACGCCGCGCCGTCCCGGCCGGGCTTGTCCCAGTGATGACGATCGAGCGCGGAAAAAGATCGCGCGGGTCGGCCTGTTCGCGTCATTGCGAGCGAAGCGAAGCAATCCATCCTCAAGATACCAACAAAGAGTAGATTGCTTCGTCGCTCCGCTCCTCGCAATGACGATTGCGACCGCTTCTACGCAGCCCCATCCCGGATCGGCGGCTGGAACGAGAGCCCCGTGTCCCACGGAAAGAAGATCCAGGTGTCCTGCGAGACTTCGGTGATGAAGGTATCGACCAGCGGCTTGCCCATCGGTTTGGCGTAGACCGCAGCGAGATGCGCCTGCGGCACCAGATCGCGCACAATACGCGCGGTCTTGCCGGTGTCCACGAGGTCCTCGACCACCAGCAGCCCCTTGCCGGTGCCGCCGCCGAGCCGCGCCACCGCGTCCGAGATACCCTTCAGCACTGTCGGTTCACTCACCTGCGAGGTGTGGCTGTAGCTCGACACGCACAGCGTATCGATGACGCGGATGCCGAGTTCGCGCGCGATCACCGCCGCTGGCACAAGGCCGCCGCGCGTGACTGCGATCATGGCTTCAAACGGCCCCGCCCCGCTCAGCCGCCATGCCAGCGCCCGCGCATCGCGGTGAAACTGGTCCCACGACACCGGAAACGGTTTGCGCGCCTCGTCGCTCATTATGGATCTCCTTTTCACCTCTCCCGTGGGGAGAGGTCGGATTGCGAAGCAATCCGGGTGAGGGCGTACGCTCTCTCGATAAATCGAGCCCCCTCACCCCAACCCTCTCCCCGCCGAGGAGAGGGAGTGCGCTCCCGGACCTGACGGTCTCCCGCCATCACAACGCGATCTTACGAAACAGCGACGTCGCATTGGCGGTCGCCACCAGCTTGTCATCCTGGAACAGTTCGCCGGCAAGATGGAAGATTTCCTTGCCGCGCATCGTCACGCGTCCGAAGCCCTTGAGCTTGCCGATCTTCGCCGGACGATGAAACTGGACATTGAGCGCGAGCGTCGGCGCGAACTCTCCAACGTTCATCATCGTTGCGGACGCAAGACCCATGCAATCGTCCAGCATCGCGGACAGGAAACCGCCCTGCACGATGCCGATGGGATTGGCGAACTCCGGCTTGCCGTCGAACGCCAGTTCCACGGTATGCGCATCAAGATCGTAAGCGATGATTTCAAGGCCCAGCGTCCTGGCGCATTCCGGCGGCGGAAGCTTCCCCGCGGCGATGGCCTCGAAAAATCGCTCGCTCATATTTTGGCGACCTTGAGGTTTGCCAGCATGGCTTCGACGTCCGTCATCGCCGCGCGCAGCTTGGCCTCGTCGCGCGAGCGCACCACGACATTGGTGTTCGGCTTGCCGTTCTCGTCGAGGAACGGATAGCTGCCGATGCTGGTGTCGGGGTGAGCTTCCTGAATCGCGCGCAGCGGCGTGCCGATGTCCCCTTCCCGCGCATTGGCGCGCACCGACTCCGACAACATCCGCACACCGGATTTCAGCTTGGGCGAGACGATGTCCATCATCGCCTGCATGATCGACGGAACACCCGCCATGACGATGACATTGCCGATCTTGAAGCCGGGTGCGAGGATGGTCGCGCTGGAAATCAGTTCCGCACCGTCCGGAATACGCGCCATCCGCAGCCGGGCCTCATTCAGGTCCGCGCCGAAGCGCTCCTCGAACCGGGCGACGACCTCGGGGTGGTGATCGATCTTGACCCCGAACGCCTTGGCGACGCTGTCGGCGGTGATGTCGTCGTGGGTCGGGCCGATCCCGCCGGTGGTGAAGACATAGGTGTAACGCTGGCGCAGCGAGTCGAGCGCGTAAATGATCGCGTCCTCGTCGTCGGCGACCACCCGCACTTCCTTCAGGTCGATGCCGATGTTGGTCAGGTACTCGGCGATAAAGCCGATATTCTTGTCCTTGGTGCGCCCGGACAGGATTTCATCGCCGATCACGAGAATGCCGGCGGTGACGATCTCACTCATCTTAACTCTCCTACCTGTCCCCGAACCGGTGTGCCGGCCATCCTACCGGTACGCCCGGAACCTTGGCGTACGCAACGCATTGAAGTCACGAGCTTTTGCCGCATCCCTGGGCAACCGCCCGCCCGTTTTTCAGGCAGATCGACGCAAGGTCACGCCAATTGCCCGCAGGCAATGCATATCGCGCTGGCCCAAGCCTTGCTACCATCAGTTTGAGCAGCGGATCTGGTATCCCGCCGCAGAGAGAAGCGTTCTGGTTTATGTCAGTTGCCTTCGATGAAATGAATGGGACCGGCGGAGACCTTCGCTCCGCCTACCACGAGCTCAGCCTCTGGCTGAAGGAGACCCCTCCGGACGCGCTGGAATACCGGCGTCAGGAAGCGGAACTGTTATTCCGCCGGATCGGCATCACCTTCGCCGTCTACGGCGAGGCGGAATCCACCGAGCGGCTGATCCCGTTCGACGTCATTCCCCGGATCCTGTCCGGCAAGGAATGGACGACGATGGAAAAGGGGCTGAAGCAGCGCGTGAAGGCGCTCAACATGTTCCTGGGTGACATCTATCACAACCGGGACATTCTCCGCGCCAAGATCGTCCCTGATGACCTGATCTTTCAGAACCCGGTGTTCCGGCCGGAGATGAACGGCCAGGACGTTCCGCACGATGTCTATGTCCACATCGCCGGCATCGATATCGTCCGCGTCGACGCCGACAATTTCTATGTGCTGGAAGATAATGCGCGGACACCGTCCGGCGTGTCCTACATGCTGGAAAACCGCGAAATCATGATGCGGCTGTTTCCGGACCTGTTCGCGCGCCATCGCGTGGCGCCGGTGGAAAATTATCCTGATGAACTGCTGGCCGCGCTGCGCTCCGTCGCGCCGCTCACCTCGAAAACCGAGCCGACCATCGCACTGCTGACGCCGGGCATCTACAACTCGGCCTATTACGAGCACTCGTTCCTGGCCGACAAGCTCGGCGTGGAACTGGTCGAAGGCCGCGACCTGATCGTCAAGAACGACGAAGTGTTCATGCGGACCACCGAGGGGCTGAAACGGGTCGATGTGATCTATCGCCGCGTCGATGACGATTTCCTCGACCCCCTCACCTTCCGCCCCGACTCCGTGCTCGGCGTTCCGGGCCTGATGTCCGCTTACATGGCCGGCAATATCACGCTGGCCAACGCTGTCGGCACCGGGATCGCCGACGACAAGGCGGTCTACAGCTACATGCCGGACATTGTGAAATTCTATCTCGGCGAAGAGCCGATCCTGAAGAACGTGCCGACCTGGCGCTGCCGCGAGCCGAACGATCTGAAATACGTGCTCGACAACCTGAAGGACCTCGTCGTCAAGGAGGTCCACGGCTCAGGCGGCTACGGCATGCTGATCGGCCCGGCAGCAACCAAGGAGGCAATCGAAGCCTTCCGCGCCAAGCTGATGAAAGAACCGGAAGGCTTCATCGCCCAGCCGACGCTGGCACTCTCCACCTGCCCGACCTGCACCGAGTCCGGCCTCGCCCCGCGTCACGTCGATCTGCGGCCGTTCGTGCTGACCGGCAAGGATCATGTCACCGTCGTGCCCGGCGGGCTGACGCGCGTGGCGCTGAAGGAAGGTTCGCTCGTGGTCAATTCCAGCCAGGGCGGCGGCACCAAAGACACGTGGATTTTGGAATGAGTAACGTGCTCGCGTTTCAGATGTGTGAGCTTGCATGCTGCGCGCACCTCTCCCTGCTGGTCGGGGGTGGGGGTGCGCGAACGAAACTCTGGCTTTGTCCCCCCTCCCCAACCCTCCCCCGCAAGGGGGGAGGGAGAAAAAACTGACACATGCTGTCGCGCACCGCAGAAAGTCTCTACTGGCTCGCCCGCTACGTCGAACGGGCGGAATATCTCGCGCGCACCATCGAGGCGACATTGCGCGCCACCGCGCTCCCGGACGCCTATGTCGGCAAGAGCAACGAATGGGAGTCCGCGCTGCTCACGGCGGGCATCGACGAGATTTTCTATCAGTTTCATGACGAGGCGAACGAGCGCACCGTCGTCGACTTCCTGTCGTTCTCGCCCGACAACCCCTCCTCGATCCGCAACTGTATCGAGAACGCGCGGCTGAATTCACGCTCGGTACGCACCGCGCTCACCAGCGAGATGTGGGACACCATCAACAGCGCATGGATCGAACTGCATGCCTGCTGGCCCAGGGGCGCGAAGACGCGCGAGGACCTGACCAAATTTCTGCGCTTCGTGCAGGAGACATCCCTGCGCTTCGACGGCTCGGCCTACCGCACCATGCTGCGAAATGACGCCTACTGGTTCTCGCGGCTCGGCCTGCATCTGGAACGCGCCGACAACACCGCGCGCATCCTCGACGTGAAGTATCACGTTCTGCTGCCCGAGGAAGAACATGTCGGCGGCCCGCTCGATTATTACCAGTGGACCTCGATCCTGCGCTCGGTCTCGGCGCTCACCGCCTATCACTGGGTGTATCGCGAGACGTTGAAGCCGTGGCTGATCGCCGATCTTCTGATCCTGAATGAATCGCTGCCGCGCTCGCTGGCGAGCTGCTACGGCAATCTTGTGCGCAATCTCGACCAGATCGGCGTCGCTTACGGGCGACAGGGCGCGGCCCAGCGCCACGCGCGCGGTGTCCGCAACCGGCTGGAACATGCGCACATGGATGATCTGTTCCAGCGCGGCCTGCATGAATTCATCCAGGAATTCATTGCGGACAACGCCCGGCTGGGGGATACCATCTCGAAACAATATCTGATCTGAGTTGCCCCGGATGCAGGGCTGCATCCCGTCATTGCGATGCGTATTTGCGGCGAAGCAATGACAGCGTTGTGTTATTGACGCCCGTCCCATGAACCTGCGGCATCGCCATGCGCCTGAAGATTTCTCACTCGACGACATACCGTTACGAGCCGCCGGCCACCGGCGTGATCCAGATTTTGCGCATGACGCCCGGCAGCCATGACGGGCAGTATGTCGCCGACTGGCAGATCGACGTCTCTACCGATTCACGCCTCGACGTGCATCAGGATGCGTTCGGCAATGTCACGCATGTGCTGACCCATGGCGCGCTGTCCGACCTGACCATCCATGTCGAAGGCCTGATCGAGACTCACGATACCGGCGGCGTGCTGCGCGGCACCGACGAGCGGTTTCCGCCGAGCCTGTTCCTGCGCGCGACCCCGCTGACCGAGGTCAATCCCGCGATGGCGAAGTTCGCCAGCGACCTCTACCTTGAGGCGGCAGGCGACACGCTGGGCTTCCTCCATGCGTTGATGCTTCAGATCAACGATCACATGACGTTCGACACCGATCCGACCAACGCCGGGACATCCGCCCCCGAAGCCTTCGCGCTCAAGCGCGGCGTCTGCCAGGATTACGCGCACATCTTCATCGCCTGCGCGCGCAGTGCCGGGGTCCCCGCCCGCTATATCTCGGGACACTTGCTGCGCTCGGACGGCATGATCGCGCAGGATGCGGGACATGCTTGGGCCGAAGCTTATGTCGAAGGACTTGGATGGGTCGGCTTCGACGCCGCGAATGCGATCTGCACCACCGATGCCCATGTCCGGGTCGCCGTCGGGCTCGATTATCTGAGTGCCGCTCCGGCGCGCGGCACCCGCTACGGCGGCGGCACGGAAACCCTCGAAGTCGCCGTGCGGGTCGATCAGGCCGGGCGGCAGAGCCAGAGCTGATTGCGAGCGAGATTCCGGTTTCGCGTCATTGCGAGCGAAGCGAAGCAATCCATATTGCTGCCGGAAAATGGATTGCTTCGTCGCTGGCGCTCCTCGCAATGACGGCAACTGTCATGCTTCTTAAGCCTGTCAATCTCCCGTTGCCCCCCACGTCTCCGCCGCGTAGAAATGCGCGGTCTGGAGAATGGTAGTGATGACCTATTGCTGCGGAATCCTGGTTCGTGACGGCCTTGTGATGATGGCCGACACCCGCACCAATGCGGGTCTCGACAACATCTCCACCTTCCGCAAGCTGCACGTCTTCAGCAGCCCCGGCGAACGCATCATGGCGATCGCCACCGCGGGCAATCTCGCCATCAGCCAGTCGGTGATTTCGACCCTGAACGAGGGGTTCGAAGACCCGATCACCGGCGAAGTCGAGACGCTGATGAATGCGCCGACGATGTTTCAGGCGGCTCAGCGGATCGGCCGGGCGATCCGCGAGGTGCACAAACTCGAGGGCAACGCGCTGCGCGCGGAAGACATCTCGTTCGACGTGTCGTTCCTGTTCGGCGGTCAGATCAAGGGCGCGCGGATGCGCCTGTTCATGATCTACACCGCCGGCAACTTCATCGAATGCACCACCGATACGCCCTACCTGCAGATCGGTGAACACAAATACGGCAAGCCGGTGCTCGACCGCGCGATCTCCTACGACGTCGATCTCTACGACGCGCTCAAGGTCGGCCTCGTGTCGATGGACTCGACCATGCGCTCCAATCTCGGCGTCGGCATGCCGATCGACATCCTGCTGGTGCGTCCCGACGTGCTCGACGCCGAGGTGAACTATCGCATCGAGGCGGGCGAACCGTATTTCCATGATCTGCGCTCGCGCTGGTCGGCGGCGCTGCGCGCCGCGCATCAGAGCATTCCCCGTCCGCCTTACGGTCAGAAGACCTGACACCTGCCATACTAAAAATCAAAACAAGCCGCGGCAGCGGCGTAAAAAGGGAGAAACCAATGAAAGTCGCAATCGTCACCGGTGCGGGCTCTGGAATCGGACGCGCCTCGTCGCTGGCGCTGATGAAGGCCGGGTTCTCGGTGGTGCTGGCCGGACGGCGCAAGGATGCGCTGGAAGACACCGCGAAGGCCGGCAAGGATCTGGGCAAGAGCCTCGTCGTGCCAAGCGACATGACCGATCCGGCCTCGATCGCGGCGCTGTTCGCAAAGACCATGGACACGTTCGGCCGTCTCGATGTGCTGTTCAACAACGCGGGCGTCGGCACGCCGCCGGTGCCGCTGGAAGATCTCAGCCTCCAGCAGTGGCAGACCACGGTGGCGACCAACCTCACCGCGCCGTTCCTCTGCACCCAGCACGCGTTCCGCATCATGAAGGACCAGACGCCGCGCGGCGGGCGCATCATCAACAACGGCTCGATCTCGGCCTATGCGCCGCGGCCGTTCTCGTCGCCCTACACCGCGACCAAGCACGCCATCAGCGGCCTCACCCGCGCCACCGCCCTCGACGGCCGCGCCTATGACATCGCCTGTGGCCAGATCGACATCGGCAACGCCGCGACCGAGATGACCGAGCGCATGACCGGCGGCGTGTTGCAGCCACGCGGCGACACCATGGTCGAGCCGCGCATGGATGTGCAGAATGTCGCCGACGCCATCGTGTTCATGGCGACGCGTTCGCTCGATGCAAACGCCCTGTTCCTCAACATCATGGCGACCAAAATGCCGTTCGTCGGGCGGGGCTGACGGCAACACATATGCGTCAGCGGTTCAATTCCGCTGACGCCAGCTCCGCGACCCGCAGATCGACCTCCGCTGGATCACCGTCGTCGAGATACCAGGCCGCGGACAAGCCGGTCCACGCCAAAATCCAGCGCAGCATCCGCGCGCGTTCGACCTTCGCGGCCTTTGTGACGATCTCCAGCCGGCGCGCGAACCGTTCCGGGATGGTCGCGATCGGCCATTGCGGATGATCGAGGTCGGGATTGGTGAAGATGTTCGCGTAGTCGAACGCACGCTCACCGGTCAGATGCTTGGGATCGATCGCCAGCCATCCCCGCGCGCCGAAATCCAGCACATTGTTATGGTGCAGGTCGCCATGCAGGACACAGACATCGCGCGGCTCCGCCAGCAGCATTCGCGCCGCCTCGGCGCTTTTCACGAGGATGCCGCCGTGTTTCGCCGCGGCGGGACCGAGGTCGCGAAACCATTGCGACAGGGTTATCAGGCCCGGCGGCGGATATGATCTCGGGCTGTGAAGCCGCGCCGCAACGTCACAGAGAATTTTGGTGGCTTCGTCGTCGCGTCGGGTGCGCGCCATCAAAGCCAGCGACTGACTGCCCTCCGCGCGCTCCAGCAGAACTGCGATGTCGTCGCGGGCCAGCACCCGCGCCGCGCCCTCGCCGTTCCACCATTGCATCACTGCGCCGCCAATGCGCTCGTCGTCGTGATCGGCGATCTTCAGCATGGCAGCGACGCCGCGCTGCCGGACCGGCAGCAGGTGAGACGCGCGGGTGATAATGGGAGCGCCGTCGGGGATCAACTCCCACGCGCGAAGGTAGGCATCGAACATCGCCGATACTTACGACATGGGATGCCGGTTCGCACCACCCTGCGGCAATCAGACGTAGCGCGCGTTACGCGGTGAGTTCGACCGTCTCGAATTCCGCAGGCAGGATCACTTCGAGCAACTCGCAATTGTCGGAGTAGTCGCGGATGAAATGCTTGATGCGCGGAGGCTGCGTCCAGCAGCTTCCCTCGTTCATCGTGATCTCGCCCTGCCCTTCAAAGTAGGCCTTCACCCATCCCTTGAGGACGTAAACCATCTGAAAATCCACGCCGTGGAAGTGGAGCTTGGACACTTCCTTGGGGTCGCATGGTCCGATCAGGCGGATGACATGGGCCTGCGCCAGTCCGTGCGTACCCTTCGCGATGCCGAGGTCGCGATATTGTGCATAGGCGCGCAAGCCGTCAGCGCGAAAATCCTCGTCCCGGTGATGGCTGACAACGAAGCGCTGCTTCGAACGGGCTGGTCTGGGCGATGCGCGGCGCGCGGCAGGCGTGCGGAGTTTGCTCGGCTTCGCGCGAGCCGTGGATGCTGCGGCGGCCTTCTTGCGCGGCGCGGATTTTTTCACAGCCGCGGAGCGGGCCGCGGTTTTGAGCCGCTTGTCTGATCCCGCTGCTGCCGATTTTGTCTTGGCTGATTTTGTCTTGGCGGATTTTGTATTGGTCGATCTTGTTTTGACCATGCGCGCCTCCCCTTTTTTGGCCCGCTGCATCCATGATGCAACGCGGCTCGGGAAGACTAGCCATTGCCCGCCGCCTCGACAATGATCGGCGGGCACTCGCCTCGCGACGTTCCGTCAGTGCAGCCGGAACACCCCGTCGATCGCCTTGATCTCCGCCGGCTTGATCAGCTTGGAATGCGCGACGGTGACCGAGACCAGCGGCCCGTCCAGCTTTTCCTGCCAGAAAGCGAGAAAGTCCTTCAGCGCCGGAAAGTTCGGGAACAGATCGTAGTTCTGCCAGACGTAGGATTGCAGCAGCCAGCGGTGATCGGGGCGCCGGTAGAGAATTTCGGCCGTCGTCAGGCCGTAACCGGCGAGTTGCCGCTTGAAGTCCTCAGAGACGGTCCCCTGCGGGACCGGTGTTTTCGAGACCATGCCAACCTCCATGCCCGGCATGAAGAAAAGATGACGCAGTACGTTAACCAATCACAAGCTCAAAAGTTGAATAAAGTGTTAACTATCAAGGCACTAGCAGCATTGCCGCGGGACTGCTGATAGCGGGCGGCTGCGGGTTAATGATGCGGGAGAAGAATCTGGCAGCCGTCACACCAGAGTGCCAAATTTTCTGCTACAGACCCTTGCCCGGCACCCGCCATCGGCCTATGTCCGTGTCAGTCGCGGTAGCACTCGCCTACCCAGACTGCTAAATTTGCAAAAACACAGCGTTATCAATCCATTAGGAGGACTGCATGAAATTCCGTCCGCTTCACGACCGCGTCGTGGTCAAGCGCATCGACGCCGAAGAGAAGACCAAAGGCGGTATCATCATTCCGGACAGCGCGAAGGAAAAGCCTTCCCAGGGCGAGATCCTGTCGGTGGGTCCGGGCGGCCGCGACGAGGCCGGCAAGCTGATCCCCATCGACCTGAACGTCGGCGACATCGTCCTGTTCGGCAAGTGGTCCGGCACCGAGGTCAAGATCGACGGCCAGGAAGTGCTGATCATGAAGGAAAGCGACATCATGGGCGTCATCACCGATGGCAGCGCCAAGAAGAAGGCCGCTTAAGAGCGCCCTCTCCCACCCAAAATTCAATCTTCCTGACACCTAAGGAAAACCCAACATGTCAGCCAAAGAAGTCAAATTCGGCGTTGATGCCCGCGACAAGATGCTGCGCGGCGTCGACATCCTCGCCAACGCCGTCAAGGTAACGCTCGGTCCGAAGGGCCGCAACGTCGTTCTCGACAAGTCGTTCGGCGCTCCGCGCATCACCAAGGACGGCGTCACCGTCGCCAAGGACATCGAGCTTGAAGACAAGTTCGAGAACATGGGCGCCCAGATGGTCCGCGAAGTGGCCTCGAAGTCGGCGGACCTCGCCGGTGACGGCACCACCACCGCGACCGTTCTCGCCCAGGCCATCGTGAAGGAAGGCGCCAAGTCGGTTGCCGCCGGCATGAACCCGATGGATCTGAAGCGCGGCATCGACCTCGCGGTCGAAGCGGTCGTTGCAGACCTCGTCAAGAACTCCAAGAAGGTTACGTCGAACGACGAGATCGCCCAGGTCGGCACCATCTCGGCCAACGGCGACAAGGAAATCGGCGACTTCCTCGCAAAGGCCATGGCGAAGGTCGGCAACGAAGGCGTCATCACCGTTGAGGAAGCCAAGTCGCTCGACACCGAACTCGACGTTGTTGAGGGCATGCAGTTCGACCGCGGCTACATCTCGCCGTACTTCGTCACCAACGCCGACAAGATGCGCGTTGAATTCGACGACGCCTACATCCTGATCAACGAGAAGAAGCTCTCCTCGCTGAACGAGCTGCTCCCGCTGCTCGAAGCCGTGGTGCAGACCGGCAAGCCGCTGGTCATCGTCGCGGAAGACGTCGAAGGCGAAGCGCTCGCCACCCTCGTCGTGAACCGTCTGCGCGGCGGCCTCAAGGTCGCAGCCGTGAAGGCTCCCGGCTTCGGCGACCGCCGCAAGGCCATGCTGCAGGACATCGCGATCCTGACCGGCGGCCAGGCGATCTCGGAAGACCTCGGCATCAAGCTTGAGAACGTGACCCTGAACATGCTGGGCCGCGCCAAGAAGGTGATGATCGACAAGGAAAACACCACCATCGTCAACGGCGCCGGCAAGAAGGCCGACATCGAAGCCCGCGTGCAGCAGATCAAGGCGCAGATCGAAGAAACCACTTCGGACTACGACCGCGAGAAGCTCCAGGAGCGTCTGGCCAAGCTCGCAGGCGGCGTCGCGGTGATCCGCGTCGGCGGCGCGACCGAGGTTGAGGTGAAGGAGCGCAAGGATCGCGTTGATGACGCGATGCATGCGACCCGTGCGGCTGTGGAAGAAGGCATCGTTCCGGGCGGCGGCGTCGCCCTGCTCCGCGCTTCCGAACAGCTCAAGCGCATCAAGACCCAGAACGACGACCAGAAGACCGGCGTCGAGATCGTCCGCAAGGCGCTCTCCGCTCCGGCCCGCCAGATCGCCATCAACGCTGGCGAAGACGGCTCGGTCATCGTCGGCAAGATCCTCGAGAAGGACCAGTATCACTACGGCTTCGACTCGCAGACCGGCGAATACGGCAACCTCGTCTCCAAGGGCATCATCGACCCGACCAAGGTCGTGCGTGCGGCGATCCAGAACGCGGCTTCGGTTGCTTCGCTCCTGATCACCACCGAAGCGATGATCGCTGAAGTGCCAAAGAAGGGCGGCGCGGCTGCTCCGGCGATGCCGGGCGGCGGCATGGGCGGCATGGATTTCTGATCCACGCCCCTCAGGCAGTGACAAGAATGCGAAACCCCGGCAGCGATGCCGGGGTTTTTGTTTGCACCCGCTCTTGCCGCGCCCGCTCCAGCCTTCAGTCCGCGTGCTTGAGGATCGTCTTCAGCAGGCCCGGAAAGCGCGCGTTGATGTCGGCCTCGCGCACGGCGTTGCGATGCTCGACGCCCTGCTTGGTGGTGTGGATCAGGCCCGCCTCGCGCAGCACGCGGAAATGGTTCGACAGCGTCGACTTGGCCATGTCCGGGCACGGCGCCGCCGCCGTACATGACATGCAATCCTTCTGGCCGATCAGTCCCTTGACGATCATCAGCCGCGCCGGATCGGCCAGCGCGGCGAGAACGCCGGCCAGCGTGATGTCCTGCCTCGCGGGGTGAACGAACTGCACCATAAAAATAATATAGGCCGCCCCTTGATCTGGTTCAATAGTTCAATACTTCCGAACTACTGAAACAACCAAAGGTCCGGAAGACGGATCGGACAGACAGGTCAGGGACAACGATCATGACAAAGAAACTTGAAGGCAAGGTCGCGCTGGTCACCGGCGCATCCAAGGGCATCGGCGCGGAAATCGCGCTTCAGCTCGCAGCGGAAGGCGCCAGCGTCGCCGTCAACTACGCGTCGAGCAAGCAAGGCGCGGACGATGTGGTGGCGAAGATCAAGGCCAAGGGCGGCAAGGCCGTCGCCGTTCACGGCAACCTGTCGGACGCCAAGGCCGCAAAGTCCGTGGTCGCGGAGGCCGTGAAGGCGCTCGGGCCGATCGACATTCTGGTCAACAATGCCGGCGTCTACGAATTCGCCCCGCTTGAAGCCATCACGCCGGAACACTTCCACAAGCATTTCGACCTGAACGTGCTGGGTCTGCTGCTGGTGTCGCAGGAAGCCGTGCAGCACTTCAACGCGAACGGCGGCAGCATCGTCAACATCTCGTCCGGCGTCTCGACCATCACGCCGCCGGGTTCGGCGGTCTACACCGCGACCAAGGCGTCGGTGGATGCGATCACCTCGGTGCTGTCGAAGGAGCTGGCCGCGCGCAAGATCCGCGTCAACGCGGTCAATCCCGGCATGATCGTGACCGAAGGCGTGAAGTCCGCAGGCTTCCATGAAGGCGAGCTGCGCACCTGGATCGAAACCGCCACCCCGATGGGCCGCGTCGGCAAGGTCGAGGAGATCGCCTCGGTCGTCGCCTTCCTCGCCTCCGAAGGCGCGTCCTACATCACCGGCGAAACGCTGCACGTGACCGGCGGGTTCAGGTAAGGAGGGACCTGCCCCAATGCCTCTGCGTTACGGCTTGGGCGACATCGGACTTCTGAGAGAAGCCGTCATTCCGGGCGCGGTGCGGCATTCTTCATGCCGCTCCGCAGACCCGGAATCTCGCTCAACGATACCAAATGCAAAACCCCGGCAGCGATGCCGGGGTTTTTTATTCAATAATTGCGGGAAGCGTCATGCCACGAGTTTATCTATCGCCGCGATGAGTCCATCAAGCTCATCAAAGACTACGCCTTCCTCACGGAGGCGTATCAATATCGCAGATGACGACGCAGGGAATTTTAGAGAAAGGTTGGCGTCGACGTTATAGTTCTGAGCGATTTCTGCTCGCGCAGCGTCGAACTTCTCCGCACCTGCTTTTAGTCGAACGTATTTTTCAATCTTACAATCCCAAGATGCAAATTCGTCAAAAACGCCTGCAGGCCAATCACTGCAGGACTCATCAGTCCAACCCGCCAATTTTTGTAAAAGTCGATTCGAGGCGATGCTGTCAGCCTCGTTTTCACCCTTACTTTTGTCGTTATCAAATACCCAGTAGCAGGGAATTTGAAGTGCATCAAAAACCGTAATGACTTTTGCTAAGTTGTTTTTCCCACCAACTCCTACAATTACTATTCCTTCGGCGTGAGGATCGCGATCCGCGATCTTATACCACGCCTCCAAAACAGCTTGATCTCCCACTCCCTCAACAAGCACAACCCGGTTTCCGAAAAAACCCTCCGCTATCTCTGGACGGAAAATGTGGAGCTTCGCTCCAAAATTATGCGCTGACCAAGCCTGCTCAGGTGGCAACCCTGAAAGAACGGCTATTTTTCTTGAACAATCTGCTAAACTAATTTCACTTGGAAGAACGTTATTGCCCTTGTCAGTTTTGACCCGTCGCACCATTCGTATCGCTTCACATTGCGACAAGGAGATCATGAGCGGCGAATGTGTTACGTAAATCGTCTGTATTCTGATTCCTGTGCTTTCATTAAAGCTCTGCGCCAATTGATTTAAGAGTTTCGCAAACAGCCGCTGCTTAATTGGGTGCTGATATATTTCAGGCTCTTCTATCGCCAAAATTATGTCACTTTGAGGCTCAGCAAATATTTCGGCCTCTTTGTTTTGCGTGGCCTGATACTGCGCCATAAATTGAAGGACTGTAAGGATGATCGCTCTTTGAAGCCCATGACCAACTCCATCAATAGAGTTTGAAAAGTCATTATCGATTATTTCGAGGGTAGCTGTCGGGAAATTTGGCTGTATCTGTGTAATCGGCTCCCACGTGGCGTTAATTTCCGAATCTTTGTAGTAACGCGTGAGTATGCCGGTTAATTGACCACTGATGTCAGCGAGAACCGGTACCTTAGCCGGATCTGTAAGTTCAGCTATTTTTGCGTTAGCCTCGTCTATAAACTGCTTGAACGCAGAGCTGTTTTCTATCGCTTGTCGAGCAATTGCATTGACCAAATTTTTTACGGGTGAATTTTTATTTTCCTGAATGTTTTCTGTCGCATCTTCTACGGCTCGAATTAAAATAAAATCCGTTTTTTGCTTTAGCTTCCCGCTTGCAACGTTCGTCCACCCCTTAAAGCTAGACGTTTTTATTATCTCAAGCGCATCGGAATTCGGATTAGCTATTTCCCAGTTAATGAGATGCCCTTCGATTTCGTCGGCACTTTTTACGTCCGGAAGCGAATACTTCTCCTGAAGCTTTTTATAAGCCGCTCGTTTCGCAGTTGCTTTTTCCTCGCTGCGGCATTCTGCGAATTCTTTATTCACTCGCGCAGATACAAAGTACTTTCCGCTATCTTTGCTCCCGTCGCTGTAAAATCTTCTCGTTACGATGAGATCACCATTTAATAGATATTCATCAAACTCTTTATGGTCGTCGGGCGTTAAGTCGCCAAAATGCAAGGTAATGTCGATAGGCACTTCAATTTTCTCATCGGAAAAATCTCTACGTTTTATTCGTGGACTTCCTGAGAAAAATAATTCCATTGCGTTCAAAAATGCCGATTTGCCGCTATTGTTTTCACCTATTAGCGCGGTTGTTGGAGAGAAGTTCAAAGTTGCGTTGCGGAGTGCTCTAAAGTTTGAAACATCTATACTCTTAATGCGCATGTCACTTACCCCAAAAAACAAAAACGATGACAAGATGTACAATTAGGCGTTGTGGCGCCAGCGGGATGCTCGTTATTTCCCGATAATCTCGTCTACTTGACAATCTCTAGATATGAGACTATATTCCTATCCATCCCGCCCCGTCATGAGGGGCGTTTCGCGATCGTCACGATACGCGGGGCGGGATGCGGTGGCCGCGTGCGGTGTTCGAACGCGGGCCGGATGATCGGGCGCACGCCTCGCAAGAGGCCGCGCCGTTTCGTCCCGCCCCGTTGACGACCACGCCGTGACGCGGACGGCCCAAGGCGTGTCATCCCGGCGCATCGGCTTCGCGCCAAGGGGCAGGACGACGCCGTCGCTCCTCGTACAGAGGGCGATGGAAGAGTCCGTCAGTCCACACAACGGTGGTGTACTCAGCACCGGCCACCGGGGGTGCCTCACGCAACAAGCCGTTCCAACCATTGCGTGCGGAACGCCGGATGCCTCCGGCGTGACCGTGGCGACTACGCTCGTGTGCTTTTTACCTTTTGCACACGGGGCTGCGGATGCGCTCGCGCATCCGGCGTTCCGCGCGCCCTCATTCAGGGCGAAGCGACGAGAGGAATTCGGGCGCCCCCGCGCCTTCCAAATAATAGGGGGGATGGCGCACGGCCCGCAACGGCGCGGGTTTTTAAGACGCGAACGGGGCAAGCCCCGCGCGCGCGCCGTCATAACAACAGGGGTAATTCCGCTTGGCTGTATGAAAATTGAATCTGGATGCGAAGATTGCGCACAATGTCGCCTGATCCACAATCGTCATACGCGGGCTTGACCCGCGTATCCATCACTCAAGAAAGATGGATGGCCGGGTCAAAAGGGCGTTCACGCCCGTCTTCGACGAGCTATGCCCGGCCATGACGAACTGCGAATTAGAACAAGCTCACGGCAAGACCTGCGCGGGGACGACGCGGAAAGAGCCCCTCACCCGCTCGCCATAGCGAGTCGAAGACGCGCGTGAACGCGCTTATGGCTCGCGACCTCTCCCCGTAAGAACGGGGCGAGATGAAAAACCCCTCAGTCCTTCAGGCTCGCGACGACGACCAGGCGCCGCACTTCGCCGCGCTGATAGGCTTTCAGGAATGCGTTGTAGTCCTTGAACGACACGCAGCCGTTGGAATCGCCGTTCGGCCCGAGCATGTAAGTGTGCGCGAGCAGTCCGGTGCGGCCGTGGATCGCGCCCTCGCCGCCCACCGGCGTCAGGCGCAGCGCGGCCACGCCGTGAAACAGCGCCTCGCGCGGCTTGAGCGTGTAGATGTGCGGCGGCGTCGCGCCGTGCATGCGCACGTTGACGTAGCGCGGATCGTCCAGCTTCGCGCCGAGGCCGGAATGCGCCTCGAGCTTCGAGCCGTCGGGCATGTACACGGTGCGCGCGGTGATGTCGTAGATCGCGGTGAGCTTGTCGTCTTCGCTCGACCCCGCGGGCGTCATCGCGGTGCCGTCGCTCATCACGCCGCCGTCGGAGCCGGCATAGGCGAGCACGGGGCCCGGCGCGGGCGTCCTGCCGAACAGCTTGTCGAACAGGCTCGGCGTCTTGCTGGCCATCGCGGCGAGCGCGGCGTTCTTCGCGCGCTCCACCATCTCGGAGTGGCCGGGCTTGACGCGCCCCTGCTGGGTGAATTTGAAGTCGGCCGGGCGCGACGATGGCAGCGGAATGCTGGCGACGCGTGCGGATGCCGGCGGAAGCGCAACGTCCGGCGCCTTCGCGATCTCCGCCCGCGACGGCGCGGGCTTCGGCGTATCTGGGGCCGCGACAACCGTGGGCTTGAAGGTCACCGGCGGCGCGCCGAGCGAATGGGTGACGTCCATCAGCGCGGCGTAATTCTTCTGCTCGACGGTGAGCGCGGGCGGCTCCTCGCTTGCGGGCATCAGCGCCGCGAAGCGGTCGGCGAAGGCCTGCTGATCGAGGCCGCTGGCTGCGGGCACGAACACCACGCGCGCGTCGCGCGAGGCGAGGTCGTAAGCCGTGCCGAACGCATTGCCGCTGAAGACGTTGCTATAGAGGGTCCAGCCGCAGGCCAGCGTCACGAACGCGATCGCCGCGACGCCTGCAATGTTCAAAGGGCTGGAAGTTCGAACCGAACGACCTTGGGGGTGGGCTGTGTAGCCGGTACGCGCAACAGAACTGGTACTCATACGCCTTGCATCCAGAACAATCCCGCCTTGTCCTTCCGGCCGCATTCGGCAGGTCATGCGCGAACAGCGCATGCGAAAGCGGGCCAGCGTCAGTTGCCTTGCGGAGCTTGGAGTTCCCCACGCGACATCTCGCAAAGGTGCGGAGCGGCATTAAGGCGGCATTTAGTTAAATGCGGATTAAGTGGCGGCGGATGTAAGGCAGGCCGTAAATCCGGGTTCCCTTCACTCGTCGTCGTCATCCGACGGTGGTGGCGGCGGACGCCGGGACCGCTGCTGGGCGCGGCGCGTCTGGTCGGTCGCGCGCGGCGGATTGAACACCGCATAACAGGCCGGGCTGAGGCGCGGCCCGGCATTGCGCAGGCAGGCCTCGATGCGATCGGCATCTGGGATGAATTGCCCGCACAGGCGCATGGCGTCCGGCGTGCAGGCTTCGCGCTCCTGCTCGGTTCCCTGTGCGGAAGCGGGCTGAACGCAGGCGATCACAGCGAACACAATGAAGCCAGTCACCTTCCCCATCGGGCGTCTCCTGGATGGATGGATCATCGTGAGCCAACTCATCGGCCGTCAATGCCGTTCCCGCATCATTTCTCCGCATTGCGCGCAAATAATGAGCGCGCGGAGGCGATGTGTTGTCGGATCGGAAACAGCGCGGCGCTGACTATCGAGGCCCGCCAAGCTCCGGCGCAGGCGAGCGGTCGAGCATCTCGCCTTTCGGTCCATCGAGCAGGCTGGCCTCATAGGTCTCGAAGCCGACGCCGCTGCGTTTGCGGGTCAGTTCGGTCAGCGTTTCATCGCGCGCATAGGTCTCGCGGTAGAACGGGCTTGCGCCGGGCGGGCCGATCAGGAGCGCCCTGCCCGTGAGCAGTTTGGCGTCGGGCTCCTGCATGAAGGTCCAGCGATAGCGCTGCTGGAATTGCGCGATGCAGGTGCCTTTCGGCAGATAGAACATCATCCACGACGTGGTGCCGTAGTCCGCCGCCAGCACGCAGTTTGCATTTTGCTTGATGCGAAGCGCTTCGATCTCTCTGGCCAGTTCCGGCCAGCCGACCCCAACGCTGCGCACGGTGGCATCGCGCCGGAATCCGGTGAACACGCCGGTGTTGGTCTGGACGATCAGCACCACGAACAGGATCACGCCGATCGGCAGCGCAAGACGGCGCGACCAGTTCACCGTGCGCTGCTCGCGCGCATTCCATGTCGTGCCCCACACGGCGAATGCGGCGGCGATGGCGAATGCCGGATAGACCGGTCCGAGCCAGTTGGCCTCAACGCGGGCGTGCAGCGAGTGCCAGACGAAATAGAGGAAGATCATCCAGACGCTGATGTTGACCAGCGCCGCGCTCGCGGCATTCGCAGCCCTGCCCCGCGCCAGCGCGTAAAGGCCGAGGACGCCAAGGATAAAGACGGACGGCGTCGCGAACGCAAACTGCGTCGGAATCATTTCACCGAGATACTTGAGCGTCATGCCCTCGACACGCGCACGGCCAAGCTGCTTGATGAACGACACCCACTGGTGGTCGGCGTTCCACAGGATCACGGGTGAGAAAATCGCGACGGCGACAATGCCGCCAGCATAGAGCCATGGCGATAGCAGCCACCGGCGCTGGTCTCTCACCAGCACCAGCCACAAAAGGATCTGCGCCCCGAAGAACAGTGCGGTGTATTTCGAGAGCAGTCCGAAACCTGCCGCGGCGCCAACTCCAAGCCACCAGATCCCGCGGCCGGTCTCCAGAATTTTGGCGAGGAAATACAGGACAAATGCGGATGCCACCATCAGCGGCGCGTCCGGCGTCACGATGGTGGTGCCCACCGACGCCATCAGGGTGGCATTGAGCAGGATCGTCGCCGTCGCGGCGATCCGCGCGTCATCGAACAGAATCAGTGCCCCGCGATAGACCGCCCAGCTCATCGGCAGCGCCAGCAAGACCGACACCAACCGGACACCGAATTCGGTATCGCCCGCAATCATGGTGCCGAGCCGGATCACCACCGCGACCATTGACGGATGATCGTAGTAGCCGCCCGCGAGATGCTTCGACCACGTCCAGTAGTAGGCTTCGTCGAAGGTCAGCGGTGTAAACGCCGCCGCAACAAGGCGAAGCAGCACCAGCACGGCGACGGTGACAGCCGCGCCGCGCGCCAGTTTAGATTCAGACGAAATCATTTTGCGCGCCAGACAAACAGGCTGGAGACGCCGTAGTTCCAGACCACGCCCATCAGTGCACCGGCCGCGCCCGCGAGCCACCAGATCGGCTCCTGATCGAACACGGTCGCCGCAACGCCGACATTGGCGAGAAGCCCGACGCTGCAAACGAGATAGAACAGCAGGAGACCGCGAATAAGCGCCCCGCCCTTCAGGCGCTGGTCGCGATACGTGAGCTGGTTGTTGAGGAGAAAGTTTCCGGTCATCGCGACAAAGGCAGCAACGCCTTGTGCTTCGGCGAACGGGACCTTGAGCGCAAGCGACGTGTACAGCGTCGCGAAGTGAACGAAGAGACCGATCGCGCCGACAAGAGCGAACAGCAGGAAGCGCAGCGACACCAGATCGCCAGTCAGCTTGGCAAGCACAAGACCGAGGAAGTCCAGCACGACCAGCGAATCCAGCTTGCTCTCGCCATGCTGCCGCGCGCCGAACGAAAACGGCACCTCGACCACGCGGAGTTTTCCGCCGGCGGTCGCCACGATATCGAGCAGGATCTTGAACCCCTGCACCGACAGCGACGGCGCAAGCTGCTCGAACCGTTCGCGCCGGATCATGAAGAACCCGCTCATAGGGTCGGCGATTTCGACATGCAGCAGCTTCTTTGCGATGTTGGTCGCAAGTACGCTGCCGCCAAGGCGCGCGCTCCCGAAACTCCCGGTGTCGCCGCCACTGACATAACGGCTGCCGACCACGAGTTCGGCCTGCCCCGATTGCAGCAGCGCGAGCATCTTTGGGAGCTGTGTTTCGTCGTGCTGAAGATCGGCGTCCATCACCGCGACGTAGGGCGCGCTGGAAGCCAGGATGCCCTCGATGCATGCCCCGGAGAGCCCTCGCCGGCCGATCCGGCGAATGCACCGGACACGGGAGTCGGTTTGGGCCAGTTGCCGGGCCACGTCCCAAGTCCCGTCCGGGGAATTGTCATCGACGAAGATGACCTCCCACGCGATACCGGACAGCGCGGCGTCCAGCTTCGCGAAAAGCTTGGGAACGTTGTCGCGCTCTTTGAAAGTCGGCACCACGACACACAATTGACGTGCAGGTGCTGCCCCGGGTGAGATGGCCTCAGTCATGGAGCCAGCGTATATCCGGGGGACCGGACGATGCCAAGACGCCCTGCCGGGACGCGATTTCGATGCGATAATGGCTGGAAATCGGGTGGCGGCGGGCATTCAGGGGTCCAGGAATGCCAACGACCACGGAGGGAAACCAGTGAGAGAATCAAGTCTGCGCGTACATCCGGCGCGCCCAACTTCTCACGGTTCTTCTCGTGGTCGTCCCGACAATGGAGCGGAAGCTGCAACATTGCCGATAGAAGCTAGATAGGTATGGGACCGGCGTTCCGCAAGGGTCTCCAAGGGAAATGGGAAATGGCTAAGAAATCAGGTCAAATTCATATCGGGATCGGCGGCTGGACCTTCGCGCCCTGGCGGGGCGTGTTCTATCCGGAGAAGCTGACCCAGGCGAAAGAACTGTCCTACGCCGCCTCCAAGCTGACCTCGATCGAAATCAACGGCACCTATTACGGCTCGCAGAAGCCGGAAAGCTTCCGCAAATGGGCCAGCGAGGTCCCGGACGGCTTCATCTTCTCGGTCAAGGGCCCGCGGTTCGCCACCAACCGCCGTGTGCTCGCCGAGGCCGGGGATTCCATCAAGAGGTTCTACGATTCCGGCGTCACGGAAATGGGCGACCGGCTTGGGCCGGTATTGTGGCAATTCGCGCCGACCAAGAAGTTCGACGAAGCCGACTTCGGCGCCTTTCTCGACCTGCTGCCACGCAAGTTCGATGGCCTCGCCCTGCGCCATGTGGTCGAAGTGCGAAATGACAGTTTCTGCACGCCGGCGTTCATCGCGCTGCTGCGCAAGCATAACGTCGCGGTGGTCTACGCCGATCATGCGAAGTATCCGGCGATCGCCGACATAACCTCCGATTTCGTTTACGTCCGCCTCCAGACCGGCAAGGATACGGTGAAGACCGCCTACCCGCCCAAGGAGCTGGATGCATGGGCGAAGCGGCTGACACTCTGGGCGCAGGGCAGCGAACCGGATGACCTTGCCCGCTTCGACAAGACGCCGCCGAAGAAAAAACCCCGCGACGTGTTCGCCTATGTGATTCACGAGGGGAAAATCCGGGCTCCTGCTGGGGCGATGGAATTGATCGAGCGCGTGACGTGAACGAACGAGGACGGGAGACAGCATGGCCAAAGCCAAAAAGCTCTTCACCATCGGCTACGAACAAACGCCGCCGAAAGCGGTGCTCGACGAGTTGCAGCACGCGGGCGTGAAGCTCCTTGTCGACGTGCGCGCGATCGCGTCATCGCGCCGCCCGGGATTCTCCAAGACCCAGCTCGCAGCAGGGCTCGATGAACGCGGCATCTCGTACGTCCATTTGCGGGGACTCGGTACACCGAAGGACGGCCGCGAGGCCGCGCGCAGCGGCGACATGAAGGCGCTGTCGAAAATCTATCACGCGCATCTGAAAACCCCGCAGGCGCGCGCAGAGATGGACGAGCTTGCGGCACTGGTGATGAAAGCCGGACCGGTCTGTATTCTCTGTTACGAGCGCGATCACACAGCCTGCCATCGCAAATTCATCGCCGAGATCATTGAGGACCGCGAAGGCGTGAAGATCGAAAACCTGGTCGCCCCGCAGTTCTGAGTTATCCACAGGCTGCCGGAAAATTTTTGCAGCCCGTTCACGGCGCGTTCCCGCTCGTTCGCTGGACGAACTTCGCCTTTGGCGCTCTAATCAATGAGTATTTTTACGTAAGTATTTTTGCGTCCGGGGCTTGGGGGCTCCATGCGTTGCGTTGGGAGGGTGCGCGTGTTTTGCGTCACCGCCGCCGCGTTGCTTTGCGGAGGCTCTCCAACTGTGGCCGATCCCCTGAATGATCTTCTGCTGCCACCGGCCAGCGCTCTCAGCGGCGGCGCATATCCCGAGAAGTTTCTCTATTTCAGCGGCTTCGATCTCTGGCGCAGTGGCGGCTCCTTCTACGGCGGCCTGCAATGGGCCCCCGGCGGCCTCAACGAGGATGGCTTCACACTCAAGGTGCTGCTTGCACAAGGCAGTTATCGCTACCTCGCTGGCAGCACCAACATTCGCGGCACCGGACTGCTGGGAGCGATCCTTCCGGGCTGGCGGATCAAGCGCGGCGACGTCGAAATCAAGGCCTTCGCCGGTCTCGATCTACAGAACCATCGCCTGTCGCCGGACGATCCCAGCAACAGCCTGCGGGGCAATCATGCCGGCCTGCGTATAGGCGCGGATCTCTGGTGGGAGCCCACCCCCACCATGATGCTGGCGTCGTCGATCTCCGGCTCGACCATCGGCAACAGTTTCGGTGTGCGCGGCGCTGCCGGCTGGCGCGTCATGGATCGTTTCTGGGCGGGGCCCGAAGTGGAAACGTCGGGCGATGTGGTCTATCGGCAGTACCGGATCGGCGCCCACCTGACATCTTTCAAAATGTCGGCTTTCGAGTGGTCGCTGGGCGCAGGCTATGTCCAAGACAACAGCCACCGCTCCGGAGTCTATGGGCGCATCGGCGTGCTCACGCGCCGGTAGCCCAAGCCTAGACTTTGGTCGACTCCGAACCTAAGGACCGTTGAAGCGTGTGATTTCGGTCATACTTGAGCGCTTCTTTCCTTCCCGTTTCAGGACACGCAATGCTTTCTTCGTGGGTTTCGGCACGCCTTGCCACGCGCGGCATTCACTATGGCTGGGTCATGGTGGCCGTGACGTTCCTGACGGCGCTTATTAGTTCGGCCTCCGTGGGTGCGCCCGGCGTCTTCATCCTGCCGCTGGAGAAGGAATTCGGCTGGAGCACGACGCAAATATCCTCCGCGCTGTCGATCCGCCTGCTGTTGTTCGGTCTGATGGCTCCCTTCGCCGCCGCGCTGATGGTGCGCTTCGGCCTGCGCAACGTGGTGATTTCCGCGCTGACCATCATTTCGGTGGGCCTGCTCGCGTCGCTGGCCATGACCCAGGCCTGGCATCTGATCGCGCTGTGGGGTTTTGTCGTCGGCTTCGGCACAGGCATGACCGCGATGGTGCTGGGCGCAACCGTCGCCACGCGCTGGTTTGTCGCGCAGCGAGGGCTGGTCGTCGGTATTCTGGCGGCCAGCGTCGCAACCGGACAGCTGATCTTTCTCCCGATCATGGCCTATCTCACCGAAGTATTCGGCTGGCGCACCGCCATGGGCACCATGTGCGTGATGCTGGCATTCGCCGCCGTGACGGTCTTGCTGTTCATGAGCGACAGGCCCTCGGACGTCGGCCTGCGTCCCTATGGCGATAACGGCAATGCTCCCGTCCCGGCGACGCCACCCGCGACCTCGATCGTTGCTGCGGCTTTCGCGGCTCTTCGCGATGCGTCGAAAACCCGCGTGTTCTGGATTCTGTTCGGCACGTTCTTCGTCTGCGGCGCCAGCACCAACGGATTGGTCCAGACCCACCTCATCCCGATGTGTGCTGACTTCGGCATTCCCGCCACGACATCCGCAAGCCTGCTCGCGGCCATGGGCATCTTCGATTTCGTCGGCACCATTGCGTCAGGCTGGCTTTCGGACCGCTACAGCAACCGCTGGCTGCTGTTCTGGTATTACGGCCTGCGCGGGCTGTCGCTGGTGTTCCTGCCGTTCACCAATTTCTCGTTCTATGGCTTGTCGCTGTTCGCCGTGTTCTACGGCCTCGACTGGATTGCCACCGTCCCGCCGACCGTGAAGCTGACGGCGAAGCACTTCGGCCCGGAGCGCGCGGCGATGGTGTTCGGCTGGATTTTCGTCGGCCATCAGCTTGGATCGGCAACGGCCGCATTCGGCGCGGGCCTGACGCGAACATTATATGAAAGCTATCTGCCGGCGTTCTTTGCCGCTGGCATCCTTTGCCTGATCGCGGCGGCGGTGATGATGCTGCTTCGGAACAACCCGAAAGCGGCGACGGCATAACAGATCAGCCGAGGCGCCAGACCGCCATCGGCTGCTCGTAGCCTTTCACCGCGACCTCGCCGAGCGATATCGCGTCCGCGCAGGCATCGCCGAGAGAGTCGCGAACCGCCGACGAGACCAGAAATTGCGAGTTGAATTCCTTGTTGAGGGCTTCAAGCCGCGCCGCAAAGTTCACCGTGTCGCCGATGACCGTGTATTCCTTGCGCCGCGATGAGCCGATGTTGCCGGCGACGACTTCACCGAAATGAAGTCCGATTCCGACGCGCAGCGCCCAGGTATTCACTTCATTGTTGCGCGAGACCGCGACCAGCATCTCACGCGCCGCCTCGACCGCGCGGGCCAGCGCGTCGGGCGACTCGAAGGGCGCTCCGAAAATCGCCAGAAATCCGTCACCGAGAAACTTGTTCACGATGCCGCCGTGACGGTCGACGATCTCAACAAGAACTCCGAATACGCCATCCAGCCGGTCGACGATTTCCTGCGGCGTATGCGACCGCGCGGCGGCCGTAAAGCCGCGGAAATCAACGAACATGACGGCAACGCGGCGGATGTCGGAAGCCGTGCTGGTTCCTTCCGTCAGGAGGCGCTCCACAACCTGCGGTGAAACATGCTGACCGAACAGATTGGTCACCCGGTCACGAGCGGATGCAGCCGCGATGCTCTTCTCGAACTGCCGCCGCAACTGAACCCCGACCGCTCCCGCGAGCACGCCGCCAGTAAAGAAGATCAGGCTGCGCGCGAAATGGTACTCGAATTCCGGCCGCCCATCGGGATGATAAAGCATCGCCATCGCAAGCAGTTCGGCGGCGGCGACGAACCCGGTGAAGGTCGACAGCCAGAAATCAAGCCGCAACGTGGAAAGAATAATGAAAACGAAATAGACCAGCGGCGCGACGAAACCGAGCGCCGTAACCGACCCCATATTGTCGATGTGAAGCGCAAGCGCGATCGTCGGCATGCTGGTTTCGATGAAGGCGCTTGCGTAGCGCCTTGCGACCGATACGTCGCGGTCAAGCTCGAGTTGCCGCTTCACCAGCGCATGGGCGAGCAGCTCAAACAGAAGGAAAGGCCCGAGAACGATGAAGAGATAGACCGGTTTGAGATTGCCGTGCCAGAGCTGTTCGATTTGTTCAGGTGCGATCAGGTACACCGTCCACAACATGCCGGCGATCGCCGAAGCCGTAACGATCAGCGTCTTGATCCGGATCAGTTCGGTTTTCAGAATTTCCCGCGTCAATGCGCGGTGGAAGTCCGCGGAAACCGGCTCCCGTTCTTCGCTGCTCAAAAGCTCTTTCAGACCGCGTATCATGCCTGCCCCTACAGCGCCTTTACGGGCAGAATACAGCATCGGCCAGCGGCCTCAATCCAAAGTGCGCCGGAATCGCGTGACAGCGATGCTCATGGCGACCAGCACCAGCACGCACAGAGCGACGGCGTCGTACTGCAGGTTCTCCAGCGACGCGCCTTTCAGCATGATGGCGCGGACGATGCGAATGTAGTGGGTCAGCGGGAGCGCTTCTCCGATCCATTGCGCCCAGACCGGCATGCCCGCGAATGGAAACATGAAGCCGGACAGAAGAATGTTCGGCAGGAAGAACATCATCGACATCTGCATCGCCTGAAGCTGGTTCTGCGCGATGGTCGAGAACGTGTAGCCGATCGACAGATTGGCCGCGATGAATAGTGTCGAAAGGGCGGCCAACACCGACAGGCTGCCGAGGATCGGCACATGGAACAGGAAGTAGCCGATGCCGATGATGATTGTCGCCTGCAGAAAGCCGACGAGCACATAGGGAATAATCTTGCCGAGCATCACCTCCACCGGAGTGATCGGCATCGCCAGCAGGTTTTCCATGGTGCCGCGTTCAATTTCGCGGGTCACCGACAGCGCAGTGAAGATCAGCATGGTCATGGTCAGGATTGTCCCGACAAGACCTGGCACGATGTTCAACCGCGATTCCGCCGCCGGGTTGTAGCGCGCATGGGCGCGGATTTCGAACGGCATCGAAGGCGGATCGCCGGCGTAAAGATCATGCTTGAGGGCCGACTGCGCGATCTGTCCTAGTGCGCCGAGCGCAGAGCCGGACGCCACCGGATCGGTAGCGTCCGCAGCCACGAGCAACGCCGGCCTGTCGCCCCGCCGGACCGCGCGCTCGAAGCCGCGCGGAATCTCGACGCCGAACAGGACCTTGCCGGATTCCAGCAGACTGTCGAACTCGGCGACGGTGTGGACTTCACGCGTGAAGCGGAAATAGGCGGTGTTCTGGAGCGCCTTGAGGATCGAACGACCGAGATCGCTGTCCTCCTGCAGCAGCACGGCGGTCGGCAGGTTGCGCGGCGTGGTGTTGATGGCATAGCCGAACAACAGCAACTGCATGATCGGCAGCATCACGATCATCGCGAACGAGACGCGGTCGCGGCGGAGCTGAAGGAACTCCTTCACCAGCATCGCATAGGTACGCTGCCAGAAGCCGCGCGCGCCGCCGTTGCTTGTTTCGGTTGCGCTCATTGGAAGTTATCCTTCGAACGGCTCATCAGCTCGATGAAGACATCTTCAAGTGAGGGCTCTGACTTGTGCCATGTCGTATCGCCGCCGGACCTGTATGGCGCGATTGCGTCCTCAAGCGCTGCCGCATCGCGTCCCGACACATGAAGACTGGTGCCGAACGGCGCGACCATATCCACGCCGGGCTTGCCGGTGAGATCGGCGGTCAGCTTGTTCAGTCCTTCGCCGGTCACGGTGTAGGTGGTCAGCGCCGACTTCGCGATCACCTCCTCGACAGTGCCATGCACCAGCAGGTTGCCGTAGGCGATATACGCGATCTCATGACAGCGTTCCGCCTCGTCCATGTAATGTGTCGACACCAGAACAGTCAGGCCCTCGGCTGCCAGCGCATGGATCTCATTCCAGAATTCGCGCCGCGCCTTGGGATCGACACCGGCGGTCGGCTCATCGAGCAGCAGCAACTGCGGACTTGGCAATGTGCAGGCGCCCAGCGCAAGCCGCTGTTTCCAGCCGCCGGACAGTTCGCCGGCGAGCTGTTCTTCGCGCCCCGACAGACCAATGCGCTTGATCATCTCGCGCGCCGCGCCGCGCGGGTCCGGCACGCCGTAGAGTCGCGCGACGAACTCAAGATTTTCCCGCACCGACAGATCCTGATAGAGACTGAAGCGCTGCGTCATGTAACCGACGCGCCGCTTGATCTTGTCGGCATCGCGCCTGATGTCGTAGCCGAGGCAGGTCCCCTCGCCGCTGTCTGGCGTCAAAAGTCCGCACAGCATGCGGATGGTTGTGGTCTTGCCCGAGCCGTTAGGACCGAGAAATCCGTAGATCGAGCCGCGCTTCACCTGCATCGACAGATCGTGCACCACCTCACGGCCGTTGAACGACTTCGACAGGCCGTGGACCTCGATCGCGATATCGGATTGTGCGGTGTCGGTGCTCACGGCGTCTTGCCATCTGTGAAGATGCTGACCGGCTGACCGACGCGCAGGCTGTCCGGCTTGTTCGGCCGCGCCTGGATCAGATAGACCAGCTTCGAGCGCTCATCGAGACTGTAGATCACGGGCGGCGTGTATTCCGCCATGGTCGCGATAAAGTAAATCTTCGCGGTTAGTTCGCTGGCGCAGCCGTCGCATGTCACGCGAACGTCCTCGCCGACCTTCAACTTTGGCAACTCGGGCTCCGGCACGAAGAAGCGGACCTTCATGTTGCCGGGCGGCAGGATCGACACCACCGGCTTCTGCGCAGGAACGGTCTCGCCTTCGCGAAAATAGATCTGCTGGATTGTGCCCGCGATGGGCGCGTTCATCCGGCGGCGGGCCAGCCGCGTCTGCGACGTGTTCACCTGCGCTTCGGCAACGCGCAACGCGGCCAGCGCGGAATCGAGGTTTGCCTGCGTGCCGGAGCCGGTCTTGCTCAGAGACGCCGCGCGATCGTAGGCCTGCCGCGCATTGACGAGTGTGGCGTTGCTCTGGTTCAGGGCAGCCTGCTGGAGATCATCGTCGACCGCAAACAGCGGCATGCCGACTTCGACCCTGTCGCCTTCGCGAATATTGAGTTTGACCACGCGCCCCTGCTCGTCCGGGCTGACAAAGATCATGTCGGCTTCGACCCAGCCCTGATAACCGGGCTTTTTGGAATCCCAGCAACCCGCCAGGCTTAGGGAAGCCAGCAACAGCACCAAACTTTGCGAAACACCTCGCGACGCAATCATGTCGCTTTCCCTTCACTAAAAATCAGATCGAGATGAATCCGCAGCATCGCGGCAATATCGAGCGGTGCCTGCTTTCCGAAAAGACCTTGCCAGATCACCGCAACAACCAGCGGCCCGACCAGAAGTTGCGGAAATTCCGCCAGTGCCGGATTGCGGATTTCGCCGCGCGCGATGCCGTATTCGATCAGCTTGCGCATTCCGGCGATACCGTGCGTGATCACCTCGCGGTAATAGAAATCCGCGAGTTGCGGGAAGCGCGTGCCTTCGGAAATGATCATCCGCACGATGTCGGCGCGCTTTGTGCCGATGACGTCGCGAGCAAACGTCTCGGCCAATAATTCGATCGCCGCGCGCGCCGATCCCGCGCCTTCCCCGATCTGCGGATTCGAAATCCGGACAATCAGCGGCCCCAGCGCCGTGCGCACCAGTTCCTGAAACAGCGCTTCCTTGTCCTTGAAGTGCAGATAGATCGTACCTTTGGCGACGCCGGCGCGTTTGGCCACATCGTCGAGGCGCGTCGCCGCAAATCCTTTGGCGGTGAATTCATCGAGACCCGCCGCGATGATCGCAGCACGCCGTTCGGTGGCACCGACCGCGCGCTTTGACGGACGCGGCGATGCAGCGCGATCCGCCGGCGCGCGCGTCCTGGCCTTGCGCGCGGCTTTGTCTTTCACGGGACGCGTGTCGATCAGCGGGAGTTTTGCCATCCGCTGAATATGACTGACTGGTCAGTCATATTCAAGATCAGAAAACAACTTTCCAAATGAATCTCTTAAACCTTTGATTATATGCAGATTATTCAACCACCTAGGCAAGCTGCGGCGAGAGGCTTTGCTGAAAACCTCTCCTAGCCCTTGGCGTCGCACGCCCAGGCACGGATGACGCATTCCTTGCCGCCGAACGCGTAGCACTTCTTCATCGCCTCATTGAGTGCGCTGGAAATGCGCGGGGCAACAGCATAGCCATGGGCTCCGCACGGCTTGGTCATATCGAGCGACAGCGCAGCACAGGCGCGTTTCATGGTCACTGCCGAGCACTCACCCTTGCATTGCTTGAGGGCAGCGGCTCGTGCGGCCTGCTCGGCGGGATAGTCGAATGCCTGGCCATAGGCGCCGCATTTGCCAATCGCCAGCGCGCCAGCGGCAAACGCCGGTGTGGCAGCAAGGTGGGCGGCAAAAGCTGAAACCAAAGCAAAAATAAAAACAGCGCGGCAACACGCCGCCGTAAAAGCCGTCAACGTCCCCTCCCCAGAGGTCATTCCGGGATCACACTAGGCGGAAGGGCGTTTCAACTTGGTGAACAAGGCGGAAAGAAAGGAGGTAAACGCTAGCCGCGCCGTGCGTCTGCCAGCATTTCCGGCGTATCGATATCGAGAAAAGCGCTCTTGCCCTCAACCTCGACTTCTGCGACCGCTTCAGCATGCTGAGCGATCAGGTGCCGCGCACCGATATCACCATCGAGCGTCATCAATTCCGGGAAGAACCGCCGCGACCACAACACTGGATTACCGCGCCGGCCGCCCGCCACCGGCACGACGATCAGTGATCCTCGATCCGGCGCAAACGCATCCACCAGCCGGTCGATCAGTTTCGAATCGATCAGCGGCATGTCGCCCAGACACACCACAGCACCGTCAGCGGTCTCAGGGACCGCACCGATGCCAGCCTTCACGGAAGTTGCGAGGCCTTCGGCAAAATCAGGATTTCGCGCAAACTCGACCTTGAGCCCCTTCAGCGCCGCTTCGACCTCCAGGCTTTGGTGGCCGGTCACAACAATGACAGACGATGCCTTCGAGGCTAGCGCCTGTTCGGCGACGATCCGCACCAGCTTCTTCCCGTTCAGCTCGGCCAGCAATTTGTTCGGCCCGCCCATGCGCGTCGAGCGTCCCGCCGCGAGGATCACGGCTGCGACCTTGCGATTGCCATCGGCCTCGACCGGGACGCGCGGCTGCGGTCGTGTCACGATTTCCATCAGGAGGCCGCCGACTCCCATGCCGGTGACATCCGCGCGGGTGACCGGAAGCCCGGCCAACAGGCGCATCAATATCCAGTCGAATCCGTTTTCCTTCGGCGAACGTGCACAGCCCGGCGCGCCGAGTACCGGTGAATTTCCGACCTTGCCGATCAGCATGAGATTACCGGGATCGACCGGCATCCCGAAGTGCTCGACCGCTCCGCCGACGAGTTCGATCGCCGCCGGGATCACGTCGCGCCTGTCGGCGATCGCGGAAGCACCGAACACCAGCACCAGTTCGGCGCCGAGCGCGAGCAGTTCTTCGATGGCGGGCGCAAGCGCACTCTCGTCGTGAGGAACGCGGCGTTCGCCGATGATGCGAGCGCCGGTCGGAGCGAGACGTTCCTCGGTGACGCGTAACGTTTTCTCGATCACCTTCGGTGCCAACCCCGGCAGGATCGTCGAGACGATCCCGACACGCTTGATCGTGAACGGCGCGACCCGCATCCGCCCCGCACTGGCAGCGACCACGGCAGCGTCGCGCAGCTTCGCCTCCACGCCAAAGGGAATGATCTTGACGGTAGCGATCATTTCTCCGGCAACCACCGGCTTGAAAGCTGACAGCGTGGCGAAGGTGATCGCCTCATCCACCCGGTTGATACGGTCGACGGCATCGCGGTCCACCACCAGCACGCCGGCTTCCGCCGCAAACAGGTTGGCGCGGCCAGTGAAGGCGCGCTCGACGTTGACGCCCTCACCCGCCACCGCAGCAGCAATGCTGGCCGCCGCCTCGTCCTCGGACACATCGTCCTTGTCCAGGCGCGCGACGACGATTTCATTCACGCCAGCCTGCTTGAGGGCCGCGATTTCAGCCGCGCCGATGACAGTGCCTTTCTTGAGGACGAGCGGCCCCTGACGGATGGCGTGAACGGTGACGCCGCCGATGCTGTCTTCCGGCGCAACAGGACCGAATTTCATGCCGCTGACTTCGTCTTGAGGGGCGTGTCTGCAGGAAGCCGGAGCCGCGCTGTAATCTCGGCCATGATAGCGACCGCGATCTCCGAGGGCGACACCGCACCGATATTGAGTCCGATCGGCGCGTGGATACGCGCCAGCGCGGCGTCGCTCGCACCCTGGGCCTTCAGACGCTCGAGACGTTTGCCATGCGTCTTCCGCGAGCCCAGCGCGCCGATGTAGAAACAGTCGCGCTCCAGCGCATGCAACAGCGCCGGATCGTCGATCTTGGGATCGTGGGTCAGCGCGACAAACGCCGTGTAGCGGTCGATGTTAAGCGGCGGCAGCGCCACGTCGGGCCAATCCGCAAACAGCGGCACATCGGGGAAACGTTCGGGCGAGGCAAAGGCCGTACGCGGATCGACCACGAACACATCGTAGTCCAGCGACTGCGCCAGCGGCGCCAGCGCCTGACTGATGTGGACCGCGCCGATAATCACCAAACGCGCGGTCGGGGCATAGACGTTGAGAAACAGCTTCCTGCCGTCGCTCTCGATCATGCCGCTCTTGCCCATGCGCAGATGCTTGTCGAGTTCGGCATGAAGCGGATCGGCCGCGATGTCCGCCGCCTTGATCAGGCGCTGGTCGCCGCTCACCACATCGGTCACGACGATCACAGCCCGGCGCGCCGCGCGCTCGGCGTTCAGCTCGGCCAGAGTATTCTGTTTCAAGAGTTGTCCACCTTCTCGACGAAAACCCGGATCGTGCCGCCGCACGACAGTCCGACATTCCATGCGGTCTCGTCGGCCACGCCGAATTCCAACATCTTCGGCTTGCCGCTGGCGATCACGTCGAGCGCTTCGGTGACCACCGCACCTTCAACACAGCCGCCGGAGACGGAGCCAAGAAACGTGCCGTCATCGTTGATCACAAGGCTCGATCCCGCCGGACGCGGCGCGGAGCCCCAGGTCTCTACCACGGTGGCGAGCGCAACACCGTGACCGGACTTCATCCAGATCTCGGCGGCCTTCAGGATGTCTTCGTCGCGGTTGAGCATGGTTCGATTCCTCAAGCTGCGGAGCGGGTCTCAATACGCCGTGGCGGCTGGTCCGACGACAGCGCGTCGATCAGCCCCTCCATCGACTTCAAGTTATGCACGGGACGGAATTCATCAACATGCGGCAGCATCATTTTGATGCCCTGCGCCTTGGCTTCAAAGCCCTCAAAACGCAGAAGGGGGTTGAGCCAGATCAGGCGGCGGCAGGACCGATGCAGCCGGTCCATCTCGAACTCCAGCCGGGTATCAGCCTCGCGCTCCAGCCCATCGGAGATCAGGAGTACGATGGCACCCTGCCCCAGCACCCGGCGGCCCCAGAGGTTGTTGAAGTTGTGCAGCGAGGTCGCAATCCGGGTGCCGCCCGCCCAATCCTCGACACTGCTTGAGCAGGCCGCCAGCGCCTCGTCTGGATCGCGCGCGCGCAGCGCCCGCGTCACGTTGGTCAGCCGCGTGCCGAACAGAAACACCGAAACGCGTTTGCGCGCGTCGGTAATCGCATGCAGGAATTGCAGGAACAGACGGGTATAGTCGGTCATCGAGCCGGAAATATCGAGCAGCGCCACAATGGGTGCGGGCTTATCGATGCGCCCGAGCCGCTGGAATTTCACAATCTCGCCGCCGGTGCGCAGACTGCCACGCAGCGTCCGTCGCAGATCGAGCCGCTGGCCTCGCGCGTCCGGCTTGAAGCGGCGCGTGCGCAGCTCAGCCTGCGGAAGCTTCATCTTCGCGATGGCGCGGGTAACCTCGGCGATCTCGGCCGCGCTCATCTGCGCAAAATCCTTGCGCTGAAGCACCTCGCGGTCGGACACCGAAAGCTGGACGTCCTTCTCCTCGACTTCCGGCCCTTCGATATTGCGGCTTTGCGCGAACGCCTCCTGGACACGGCGTGAGGCTGGCGGCGGCGGCTTCTGCGCCTCGGGCGGCAGCGGCACCGAGTCGAGCATACTTTCCGTGCCCTCGGCACGTCGGAAGAACAGGTCGAACGCCTGCGCGAAAATCAGCGCATGCTCATGGCGTTTGACGAAGATCGATTCGAGTGTGGTGAACAGATCGGCACGGTTGCCGATATCGATCAGTCGCATCGCCTTCAACGCGTCGATCACAGCGCCCGGCCCGATCGGCAGTCCGGCGCCGCGGAGCGCTCGTGCAAAGCCGATCACATTGTCCGCAATCAATCCGGTCGTTGGGGTCTCGATGTCATCTGCCATGACGATTCCCGAAAGCGCATTCAGGCCGCAGGATCGCTGACGGCTTCCTTGATGACCTTGTCGAGGGCCGGCCCCTGCATGCGCGCGATATCGTCCTGATACTTCAGCAGCGCGCCGAGCGTATCGCCCACCACCTGCGGAGTCAGCGAACGGGCATCGAGTTCGGTGAGAGCCGTCGCCCAGTCGATGGTCTCGGCCACGCCGGGCACCTTGAACAGATCCTGTTCGCGCAGCGCCTGCACAAAGCCGACCACCTGCTCCGACAGCTTCGCGCCGATATTCGGCACACGCGACTTGACGATGGCAAGCTCGCGCTCGGCGGACGGATAGTCGACCCAATGGTAAAGGCAGCGGCGCTTGAGCGCGTCGTGGATCTCGCGCGTGCGGTTCGAGGTCACGATGACGATCGGCGGCTGCGGCGCCTTCACGGTGCCGAATTCCGGGATCGTCACCTGAAAGTCGCTGAGAATTTCCAGCAGATAGGCTTCGAACGCCTCATCCGCGCGGTCGAGTTCGTCGATCAGCAGCACCGGCGGTCCGGCAACATCCGGCTCCAGCGCCTGCAGCAGCGGCCGCTTGATGAGATACTTCTCCGCAAACACGTCGGCAGACAGCTGTTCGCGGTCAGTCTCGCCGCTCGCTTCCGCCAGACGAATGGCAATCATCTGCGCGGCGCTGTTCCATTCGTAGACAGCGGATGCGACGTCGAGACCTTCATAACACTGCAGACGGATCAGCTTGCGCCCGAGCGCCGCGCTGAGAACCTTCGCAATCTCGGTCTTGCCGACGCCGGCCTCGCCTTCCAGAAACAGCGGCCGACCCATCCTGAGCGACAGATAGACAACCGTCGCGAGCGAACGCTCCGCGAGATAGCCGCGGCTGGTGAGCAGATCGAGCGTTGCATCGACGGACGCCGGGATCTTGCTCATGAGGCGAAAAACTCCAATGGCGCTACTTTGCTGTGGCGGCTTCCACGGCCCGGCGTGCGAGCACACCGATCAGGTGCGCACGATACTCCGCGCTGCCGTGAATGTCGCTATTGAGGCCATCGGCGGACACCGTCAGCCCATCAAGCGACTTCGGCGAAAAACGCTTCTTCAGCGCTTCCTCGAACTCGGTGACGCGGAACACGCCGTCACCACCTGCGCCGGTCACCGCCACGCGGACATCCGACGGACGCCGCGCAACGAACACGCCGACCAGTGCGTAACGCGAGGCCTGATTGCGAAATTTCTGATACGCGGCCTTTTTCGGCAGCGGGAACATCACGCGGGTGATAATCTCGTCCGGCTCAAGTGCTGTCGTGAACAGGCCCTGGAAGAATTCCTCCGGCTTCAGCCGGCGCTTGTTGGTAACGATGGTCGCGCCCAGCGCGGTCACGGCAGCGGGATAATCCGCCGTCGGATCGTTGTTGGCGAGCGAGCCGCCGATGGTGCCCTTGTGGCGAACGGCGGGATCGCCGATCAGACCTGCAAGCTCCGCAAGCGCCGGGATCGCTTCGCCGACAATGGCGGAGTTCGCAACTTCCGCGTGGGTCGCAGTCGCGCCGATCACCAGATTGCGGCCCTTCATCTCGATGCCGTTCAGCCCCTCGATGTGGCTGAGATCGACCAGATGCGGTGGGCTGGCAAGCCGCTGCTTCATCACCGGCACCAGCGTGTGGCCGCCGGCGATCAGCTTGGCGTCCTCGTTCTTGACGAGAAGATTGGCGGCCTGCCGCACAGTCCCCGGACGATGATATTTGAAGTCGTACATGAGCGGTCCTTCGGGAACGGCGTCGGTTACGCGAGATCGGATTTGGCCATCGCCTTGGCGCCGGCCGCGATCGACAAGACGATGTTCTGGTAACCGGTGCAGCGGCACAAATTACCTTCGAGTTCTTCCCGGATCACTTCGTCGCTCAGGTCGTGCCCCTTGCGATGCACGAGATCCACCGCCGTCATGATCATTCCCGGCGTGCAGAAGCCGCATTGCAGGCCATGATGTTCGCGGAAGGCTTCCTGCATCGGATGCAACGGCGCACCGTCTGCGGCGAGGCCCTCGATGGTCTTGACCTCGTGCCCGTCGGCCATCACCGCCAGCGTGGTGCACGACTTCACGGCCTTGCCGTCGAGATGGACGACACAGGCGCCGCATTGCGAGGTATCGCAGCCGACATGGGTGCCTGTCAGGCGCAGATGCTCCCGCAAAAACTGGACGAGCAGCGTGCGCGGTTCGACCTTCCCTGTCACGGGATTGCCGTTCACGATCAGTGAAATCTTGGCCATCAACACTCTCTTGTTTTCAGCTTGGCGCCCAGATTGTGGGACTCAAGTTCTGGGACTCACGCAGCACCGCATGGCGCGGCGCAAAACGCGTTTATAATGGTTCCAAATTCATAATATGGGCCATTGCGGCAATGAGCAACCTCATGGCGCGCCGCTTCCGGACAAGAAGGCTTGATTTGTACGAGGACCTGATATGCCGAAACGGCCTTAGCCCGTCTTCACCGCGTCAGCGAATTTGGCGAAGAATTCATCGGCCAGCTTCTTGGCCGCGCCGTTGATCAGCCGCTGACCGAGCTGCGCGAGCTTACCGCCGATCTGGGCCTCCACATTATAGCTCAGCAGCGTGCCGCCATCCTTTTCCGCCAGCGCCACAGTGGCGCCGCCCTTGGCGAACCCGGCGACACCGCCCTCGCCTTCGCCCGAAATCTTGTAGCTGTTCGGCGGATCGAAATCGCTGAGCGTGACCCGGCCCTTGAAGCGCGCGGACACCGGCCCGACCTTCATCTTGGCGACGGCCTGAAACTGGTTGTCGCCCGACTTTTCCAGCTCCTCGCAGCCCGGAATGCAGGCTTTCAGCACGGCTGGATCGTTGAGCTTTTCCCAGACCACTTCGCGGGAAGCAGGAAGCTGCACCTCGCCCGTCATCGTCATTGCCATGTGCAAGCCTCCCTTTAACTCGATGGCCGCGTCCCGCGGTTCTGCCAGTGTCAATTAGGATACAGCGCCCGCAAAGGAAAGGGTATCGTGCGGGAGGGAGCGTTGCAAAACTTACGCAATGCACCCGGCAAATGTCGCTTCATGTTGCGGCGCTTTCAGCAATGGGTATCGCGCTATTGGCACGCTTCTGCGCGTTGGATAGGGTCCGCGCATCATGAGTTCTTCCCTGCCTCCCCTGCTCGCACCCTTGCTGTCGAGCGCCGCCATGCGCACTGTGTGCGACGATGAAGTCTATTTGCAGCATATGCTGGACTTCGAGCACGCCCTTGCGCGCGCTGAAGCCGCGGTCGGCATCATTCCAGCCAGCGCCGTCGTCAGCATCGCAAAAGCCTGTCACGCCGAATCGTTCGACCGCCCCGCGCTGGCCGAAGCAGCCGTGCAAGCCGGCAATCTGGCGATTCCGCTGGTGAAAATGCTGACTGCGAAGGTCGCCAGTATGGACCCGTCCGCCGCACGTTACGTGCACTGGGGCGCGACCAGCCAGGATGTGATCGACACCGCCACGATGCTGGGCCTGCGCGCCGCCATCAACGCCCTGATCACGGATCTTGACCGCGCGATTGCAGGATTCGCCCGCCTGGCGATTCAGCATCGCGAGACCGCGGTTGTCGCACGCACATGGTTGCAGCATGCCCTGCCGATGCCGTTCGGATTGAAGCTGGCGGAATACGCGGCTGCGCTGCATCGCTCGCGCGAGCGGTTGAAGCGCCTGCGCCGCGAAACTCTTGCCCTGCAATTTGGCGGCGCCGCCGGAACGCTCGCCGCACTCGGCGAGAACGGTCTCAAGGTCGCCGAACAGCTCGCCCAGGAACTATCGCTGCCGCTGCCGGACGCGCCATGGCACACCCATCGCGACCGAATCGCGGACGTCGCGTCGGCACTGGCCATTCTCACCGGCACCTGCGGCAAGATCGCCCGCGACGTCTCGCTGATGATGCAGACCGATGTCGCAGAAGCCTTCGAGCCTGCGGACGAAGGCCGTGGCGGCTCGTCAACGATGCCGCACAAGCGCAACCCTGTGGCGGCAGCGCGAGTCCTGGCCGCTGCGACAATGGCGCCGAATCTTGCCGCGACGATCATGGCCGCGCAGGTCCAGGATCATGAACGCAGCGCCGGCCCCTGGCATGCCGAATGGCCGACATTGCCGACACTGCAACTGGTCACATCGGGAGCGCTTGAGGCGATTGCAGAGATCGCCGAGGGACTCGAGGTCGACCCCGAGCGGATGCGCGCCAATCTCGACATGACCCAAGGCCTCGTGATGGCCGAGGCCGTATCGATGGCGCTGGCGGAAAAAGTCGGCAAGAGCGAAGCGCATCACATCGTCGAAGCCGCAAGCCGCAGGGCCATCGAAACCCGGCGGCATTTGCATGAAGTTCTCGCGGAAGATACACGCGTCACGACACATATCGACACAGGCACACTCAAGGGCCTGTTCGATCCGATGGCCTATCAGGGCGTCGCACAAACGCTGATCGACCGGCTGCTCGCATCATTGACCAGCGAATAACAACAAGACCTGACGGAGACTGCATATGCCTATGATCGACGCCGACGGATGCCTGCTCAATGTTTCGGTGGAAGGGCGCGACGGCGGACCGACGATCATGCTGTCGAACTCGCTCGGCGCGACGATGCAGATGTGGGAACCGCAAATGGCGGCACTGACGAAGCTGTATCGCGTCGTCCGTTACGACCGACGCGGACACGGCAAATCCGGCGTTCCCGCCGGACCCTATTCGATGGAGCGCTTCGGCAAGGACGTGCTGGCGATACTCGACGATCTCAATATTGAAAAGATCCACTGGTGCGGCCTGTCGATGGGCGGAATGGTCGGCCAGTGGCTCGGCGCCAACGCGCCGGAGCGGATCGAAAAACTGATTCTCGCCAATACGTCCTGCTACTATCCCGATCCGACCAACTGGCTGAACCGCATCAAGGCGGTCAACGAAGGTGGGATCGCATCCATCGCGGATGCCGTTATTGCTGCCTGGCTGACGGCGGATTTCCGCGAACGCGAGCCGCAAATCACCGCACGCATGAAGGCCATGCTGGTCGCCACCCCTGTGCAAGGTTATGTCGCCTGCTGTGAGGCATTGAGCCGGCTCGACCAGCGCGACCTGCTGCCCCGCATCACCGCGCCGACGCTGGTGATCGCAGGACGCCACGACGTCTCGACGCCGGTCGAAGCCAGCGTGTACATCCGCAGCAACATCCCCAATGCAAGCATGACCCTGCTCGACGCGGCGCACATCTCCAACGTCGAGCAGTCGCACAACTTCACCGAGGCCGTGGTCGGCTTCCTGACCCAGCGCTGAGAGAAGCCATGGACGACGATCAACGCCGCGATCAGGGCACGGCAAAACGGCGCAAGGTGCTCGGCAACGCCTGGGTCGATAAATCGGTGACCGGCAAGAACGCATTCAATGCCGACTTCATCGATCTCATCACGCGCTACGCATGGGGTGATATCTGGACGCGTCCGCATTTCGACGAACGTACCCGCCGCGTGCTGGTGATCGGGACCATGGTGGCGCTCGGACAATGGGACGAATTTCGCCTCCATGTGCGCGCAGCCTTGAGCGAAGGCGGTTTCACACCGGACGACATCAAGGAAATCCTGCTGCAGCAGGCGATCTATTGCGGCGTCCCCGCCGCCAACCATGCGGTCAAGGAAGCCGCCGCCGTGGTTCAGGAATTAGGGCTGCTCGAGAAGTAGCTGTGATGCGGCTCCGCTGCGGCTGCCTTCTCGGTCGCCGGCGCAGTTTCCTGATCGGTATCGACGATCAGCAAAATCGCGGCTCCGATCAGCAACAGCGATTCACTGGCATGAAGCCGCAGCGCCGCGAGTTCGCCGACTTTTGACGCCGCGATCAGGCTTGCCATGCTGATGAAGGAGCCAACCCCGAGCGCGAAAGCCAGCGCCTCGTCGGCTCCGCCCTTGTTGCGGATCGCCGCACGGATCACCAGCAGCAGAAACACAAAGAAGAACGCGGCTACGATGACTTTGGAGAGGGCGAGCAGCCACGCGACGCGGATGGTTCCCATCGCCGAGAGAGTCACAAAGTCGCTGACATACATCGCGGCGGCGATATTGGTGCGGTCATAGAATCCGCGGATCGGCGAGACCCAGATCTTCATCGCCGAAATCACCCATGACGGGATGAAATAGCACGCCAGAAGCACGCCATTGAACGTGCTGATCCGCCAATCCTTCGGCATGCCGCCTCGCCCTGATCTGAGGGGCATAGCGCTCCGAAACTGGCGCTTCGATCATGCCCCGGCCAAAGCGGCGCCCTGTTGGACACCGCAATGATGATCGGCGGAGCTAACGCCCCTCAAAGGCGAGCGGCAATTTAAACCCTTTCTTAACCTTAACGGCGCCCCCGGCCCTGTGGACAACCGGCCCGGAACGCCGCGCCAAAGAAAAATCCCGCCTTTCGGCGGGATCTTCCTGAGACTGTCCGAACGGAACAATCAGGGCATGAAGATCATGCCCGAAAATTCAGTGTCCGCCCTTTTGCTGGCCCTGCTGGCCTGGCTTCTGGCTCGGGTCCTGCTGCTGCTGGCCCGGCTTTTGGCCGCCACCCTGCTGCTGCCCCGGCTTCTGGCTGGGATTCTGGCTCTGCTGACCCGGGTTCTGGTTCGGATTGTTCTGGTTACCCATGCTGGCTCTCCTTCGTTGAACACTGAGCCAACCGCTGGCATCTGCATTGGTTTCAGAGGAACCCGAGGTTCCGGCGTGACCATTTCGCGGCAACGCAAACATCGTGGACGACGACCCCACGCCGCACCCGGTACAGTTGCCGCACCCAGTTCCCGCTGTTAGAAAATGAGACGACGCGACGATCCGGCTGCCGGGGCCTTCGACGTGTCGAGAGATTTGCTCAAACGCGGCAGCCCATGGATTATTTCGCCCAGCAACTCATCAACGGACTGGTGCTAGGCTCGATCTACGGCCTGATCGCGATCGGTTACACGATGGTGTATGGTATCGTCGGCATGATCAATTTCGCCCACGGCGACATTTTCATGATCGGCGGATTCATCGCCCTCATCACGTTCCTCATCCTGGTTTCGATCGGCCTCACGGCCATTCCCGTGATCCTGCTGCTGGTGCTGCTGGTGGCGATGGCCATCACCGCCCTTTACGGCTGGACCGTCGAGCGGATCGCCTACCGTCCATTGCGGCAATCATTCCGCCTCGCGCCGATGCTGTCCGCGATCGGCATGTCGTTCGTCCTGACCAACTACGCGCAGGTGTCGCAAGGCGCGCGCGTCAAGCCGGTGCCTCCTGTCATCACCGGCGGTTACACGCTGTTCGAGAACGACGGTTTCGTGGTGCGGCTGTCGAACATCCAGATCATCGTCGTCGTCACCACCGTCATCCTGCTTGCGATCTTCTCGTGGCTGGTGGCACGCACACGGCTCGGCCGCGACATGCGCGCCTGCGAGCAGGATCAGACCATGGCGGCGCTGCTTGGCGTCGATGTCGACCGCACCATCTCGATGACCTTCGTGATCGGTGCGGCGCTCGCCGCAGTCGCTGGCATGATGTACCTGCTCTATTACGGCGTGGTCGACTTCTTCATGGGCTTCGTCGCCGGCATCAAGGCCTTCACTGCGGCGGTGCTCGGCGGCATCGGCTCCCTGCCCGGCGCGATGCTCGGCGGTCTGCTCATCGGTCTGATCGAGACCTTCTGGTCCGCCTACTTCTCATCCGAATACAAGGACGTCGCGGCGTTCTCGATCCTGATCGTCGTCCTGATCTTTCTTCCGACCGGCCTGCTCGGCCGTCCGGAAGTTGAAAAAGTCTGAGAGGCAGCGTGGCGCGTCCGACCGATCCCGCCGCCCGCGCGCCCAAAGCCGCTGCTGCTGCTCCGTACGGCGTCGCTTTCATTCTCAAGAAATCCCTCATCAGCGCCCTTGTGGCGCTGGTTCTGTTTTCGCTGATGATCGGCATCCGGACCGAAGCCGGACCGGAAGGACAACTGATCTACTGGACGCGGTTCGGTGATCTTGCCGCGCTCGTGGCCGCGGTGTTTTTCGGCAGCATCATCGTCGAATTGCTGCGGCAATGGATCGGTCCATCGAAGAGCATTTCGCTTATTCCTGAATCCGCCAAAGGCGCTGTCGATACTGCCGGCCGTTTTCTCGCCCCGGCGCTTCTTGTCTTTGCCCTGCTGGTGCCGGTGATCTTTTACGATCAGCGCTACATCCTCGATCTCGGCATCCTCGTTCTGACCTATGTCATGCTTGGATGGGGCCTGAACATCGTCGTGGGTCTCGCCGGCCTGCTGGATCTCGGCTACGTCGCGTTCTATGCGGTCGGCGCCTATTCCTACGCGCTGCTGGCGACGACCTTCGGCCTGTCGTTCTGGGCCTGCCTGCCGCTGGCGGGCATTCTCGCCGCCTTCTGGGGCGTGCTGCTGGGCTTCCCGGTGCTACGGCTGCGCGGCGATTATCTCGCCATCGTCACGCTGGCATTCGGCGAAATCATCCGCCTCATCCTGCTTAACTGGCAGCATGTCACCGGCGGCCCGAACGGCATCACCGGCATTCCGCGCCCCTCGTTCTTCGGCATTCCGCTGACCAACACCGACGACGGACTCGCAGCCCTGCTCGGCATTGAGTTCTCGACCACACACCGCGTGGTGTTTTTGTTCTATTTGATCCTGGCGCTCGCGTTGCTGACCAACTGGGTCACCATCCGTCTGCGCCGCCTGCCGATCGGCCGCGCATGGGAAGCATTGCGCGAAGACGAAGTCGCGTGCCGCTCGCTCGGCATCAACACCACCACCACGAAACTCACGGCCTTCGCGACCGGTGCGATGTTCGGTGGATTCGCCGGCGCGTTCTTTGCCACACGTCAGGGTTTCATCAGCCCCGAGTCCTTCACGTTCCACGAATCCGCGCTGGTGCTCGCGATCGTCGTCCTCGGCGGCATGGGCTCCCAGCTCGGCGTCGCCCTCGCCGCACTTGCGATGATCGGCGGTTTTGAACTGTTCAGAGGACTGGAGCAGTTCCGCATGCTGGTGTTCGGCTCGGCCATGGTGCTGCTGATGATCTGGCGCCCACGTGGCCTGATCGGTCACCGCGCACCATCGGTATTTCTGGAGAAGCCGACGCAGATTTCATCCACCGTGGTCAAGGAAGGCCATGGCTGATGGCAGGCACCGGCGACAACATTCTCCACGTCGATCACCTCTCGATGCGCTTCGGCGGAATCATCGCGGTCAACGATCTGTCATTCACGGCGAAGCGCGGCGACATCACGGCACTGATCGGTCCGAATGGCGCGGGCAAGACCACCGTCTTCAACTGCATCACCGGCTTCTACAAGCCGACCACCGGGATGATGCGCCTCGTTCACGAAGATCGCCGCGAGTTCCTGCTGGAGCGGCTGTTCGATTATCGCATCTCCAAGGTCGCGAAGGTCGCGCGCACGTTTCAGAACATCCGGCTGTTCGCGGGTATGACCGCGCTGGAAAACCTGATGGTGGCACAGCACAACACGCTGATGCTGGCGTCCGGCTATACGATTCTTGGTCTTGTCGGCGCACCAAGGTTCCGCCGCGCCGAGGACGAAGCCATCGAACGAGCGCGCTATTGGCTCGACCGCATTGGTTTGACCGCACGCGCTGACGACGCCGCGGGCAACCTGCCCTATGGCGACCAGCGGCGGCTCGAGATCGCGCGCGCCATGTGCTCCGAGCCTGCACTTCTCTGCCTCGACGAGCCAGCGGCTGGGCTGAACGCGCGCGAGAGCGACGAACTGAGCGAATTGCTCCGAGCAATCCGCAAGGATCACGGCACATCGATCCTGCTGATCGAACACGACATGTCGGTGGTGATGGAAATCTCCGACTGCATCTTCGTGCTCGATCACGGGGTCAAGATCGCCGCGGGCACGCCGCGAGAGATCCGCGACGATCCAAGAGTCATCGCCGCGTATCTGGGCGCTGACGAAAAGACCGCCATCGAGGTGATGGAGGGTGGCACATGAGCGAGCCCCTCCTCTCAATTCGCGGACTGGTCGCCGCCTACGGCAACATCGAAGCCCTGAAGGGCGTCGACCTCGACATCAACGCCGGTGAGATCGTGGCTCTGATTGGCGCCAACGGCGCCGGCAAGTCGACGCTGATGATGTCGGTGTTCGGGCGGCCACGCGCGCGCGCCGGCACGATCGAGTTCGACGGCCGGGACATCACCAACGAGCCGACTCACCATGTCGCTCGGCTGCGTATTGCGCAGTCCCCAGAAGGACGGCGCATCTTTCCGCGCATGACGGTGGCGGAAAACCTGCGCATGGGCGCGGACGCCGCTGTCGAGAGCACGGAAGCGGAGCGGAATGAAGATCTCGAACGCGTTTTCACGCTGTTCCCCCGCCTCAAGGAGCGCATCGCACAGCGCGGCGGCACATTATCCGGCGGCGAGCAACAGATGTTGGCGATCGGACGCGCGCTGATGAGCCGTCCAAGGCTTCTGATGCTTGATGAACCGTCGCTTGGCCTCGCTCCGCTGATTGCGCGGCAGATCTTCGACGCTGTCCGCACGCTCAACCGGCAGGACGGCCTGACCGTCCTGATCGTCGAGCAGAATGCCAATCACGCGCTGAAACTGGCGAACCGTGGTTACGTAATGGTCAACGGCTTGATCACGCTCAGCGGAACCGGCGAGGAACTGCTGGCGCGGCCTGAAATCCGCGCTGCGTATCTTGAAGGCGGCAGACACTGATGGGTCAGCTCTACTCCAACGAATCCGTGTTTCAGGTGCTGTTTATCACCCTTGTGCTCGGCGGCGGTTGCGCGCTGCTCGCCGGCCGGGCGATTGCACTGACGTGGCGAAGCATCTGGATTGCGGCGATTGCCATGATTCCGATGGGACTGGCGGTGCGATTCGTGCATTTCGCGCTGTTCAACGAAACCCTCTGGCAGCCGGCGACCTATCTGCTCGAAACCGCAATGCTGATGACCATCTCTTGCCTGGCGTTTCAGCGCACCCGGGCTTCACAGATGGTGAAACAGTATTACTGGCTGTACGAACCGAGCGGCCTCCTTGGCTGGCGGCTGCGGCAAGATGCGCCATCCAACTCCTGAGCAGGTGCCAAAATTGCCGATGACTTGGCGGTAAAATCAGCCGACAATGCGCGGGATTTATTCGCCCAGCGGGCCGTCTGGCCACGCTCCTTCGAGACCTTCATGAGGACTGTCCTATGAAACCGATCCACATCCTTGGCCTCGCACTCGGCGCGTCGATTGCCATGTCGACTGCTGCGTTTGCGCAAGACATTTCCGTCGCCGTCGCCGGCCCGATGACGGGCAGCGAGTCAGCCTTCGGCCGCCAGATGAAGAACGGCGCGGATCTCGCCGTCGCCGACCTGAACGCCGCGGGCGGCGTCAACGGGAAGAAGCTCGCCCTGCAAATCGGTGACGACGCCTGCGATCCGAAGCAGGCGCGTTCGGTAGCCGAGAAGCTCGCAAGCTCGAAGGTGCAGTTCGTCGCCGGTCACTTCTGCTCGTCGTCGTCGATCCCGGCGTCGGAAGCCTACGCGGAAGGCAATGTGCTGCAGATCACCCCGGCCTCGACCAATCCGGTGTTTACCGAGCGCAAGCTGTGGAACGTGCTCCGCGTCTGCGGCCGCGACGACCAGCAGGGCCTTGTCGCCGCGCAGTACATCGTCAAGGCGTTCGCCGGCAAGAACGTCGCCATCCTCAACGACAAGACCACCTACGGAAAGGGTCTTGCGGACGAGACCAAGAAGGCGCTGAACGCCGCCGGCTTCAAGGAAAAGCTGTTTGAATCCTACAACAAGGGCGACAAGGACTTTAACTCCATCGTCTCGCGCCTGAAGCGCGACAACATCGATCTGGTCTATGTCGGGGGCTATCATCAGGAAGCAGGCCTGATCCTGCGTCAGATGCGCGATCAGGGCCTGAAGACGATCCTGATGGCCGGCGATGCGATGAACGACAAGGAGTTCGCCTCGATCACCGGCGCGGCTGCAGAAGGCACGCTGTTCACCTTCGGCCCCGATCCGCGCAACAAGCCGACCGCGAAGGCCATTGTTGAGAAGTTCAAGTCGAAGGGCATCGATCCTGAAGGCTACACACTCTACACCTACGCCTCGTTCCAGGTCTGGTCGCAGGCCGTCAACAAGATCAAGAGCACCGATCCGAAGAAGGTCATCGAGGCCATCAAGGGCGGCGAGTGGGACACCGTGCTGGGCAAGCTGTCGTTCGACGCCAAGGGCGATATCAAGCTGCTCGACTATGTCGTCTACAAGTGGGACGCCAAGGGCAACTACGCCGAACTGAACAAGGGATCGTAAGCATCCCTTTCAACGAACAGCATGATGGTGGCCGGGCTTGCCCGGCCATTTTCTTTGCTGGCCGTTACCCGAAATTCTGCAACGCCGGAAAGGTTTCCAACAGCCAGATGCTCACATCCGTGACTGCGCCGGTAAGGAATCCGATTCCCACCAGAATCATCAGCACGCCCATCACGCGTTCGACGGTGGCGAGATGTTTTTTCATCCGCGCGAGCACTGATGAAAACTGCTCCACCATAAATGCCCCGATCAGGAACGGAATGCCAAGGCCGGCGGAATAGACCGCGAGCAGCCCTGCTCCCTTCGTGACCGTTGTCTCCGACGCCGCCACCGACAGGATTGCCGCGAGGATCGGCCCGATGCATGGCGTCCAGCCGAACGCAAACGCTAAGCCCATGACGTAAGCGCCCCACAGCCCGACAGGCTTGGGAATCGGGAGGCGCCCCTCGCGCATCAGGAAGCCGATCCGTGTGAGCCCGAGGAAGTGCAGCCCCATCAGAATGATCGCGATGCCCGCAACAATCGACAGTTGCGCCGACCACGCGCGGATCAGCCCGCCGACGAGGCTGGCGCTGGCGCCGAGCGCCACGAACACGGTCGAAAATCCCAGCACAAAGATCAGTGCCGACAGCATCACCGCCCGCTTGGACGCCTTCTGCTCCTCGTCGTTGGCGACATGCTCGATGGTCGCGCCCGTCAGATAGATCAGATACGGTGGCACCAGCGGCAGCACGCACGGCGAAAGGAAGCTGATAACGCCGGCGGCGAGCGCGGCGGGGATGGAGACGTCCTGGATCATGCCGCTTATTGCACTGTCGCCCATATGCTATGCAAGCTCCTGTCTCTATCGTTCCGTTTGTTGTGATCGGAACGTGACCGGGAAAGAGAAGCGATATGAAAAACCTGCTCACCGACATCGCCGGCGTCCGCGTTGGCCATGCCCATGACGCGGCGGTCGCATCCGGAGTGACCGCCGTGATATTCGACAGAGCAGCGGTCGCTTCCGCCGATGTTCGTGGCGGCGGCCCGGGCATCCGCGATGGCGCCCTGCTCGAACCGGTCAATACCGTCGAGCGCATCGATGCCATCGCGCTCTCGGGAGGCTCAGCGTTCGGGCTTGAAGCAGGTGGCGGCGTGCAGGCTTGGCTGGCCGAGCAAGGACGAGGCTTCGCGGTCGGCGACACCCTGATCCCGATCGTTCCGGGAGCCGTTCAATTCGACATGCTGAATGGCGGCAACAAGAAATGGGGCCGCTTCCCGCCCTATCGCGATCTGGGATACACGGCGGCAGCCGCTGCGACCGATGGCGCGTTCGCGCTCGGCAGCGTCGGTGCAGGATTCGGCGCGACCACCGCCAATTTCAAAGGAGGACTTGGTTCCGCCTCCGCTGTGATGGCCAACGGCGTACGAGTGGCGGCCATCGCGTCCGTCAATGCCGTCGGCAATGTCAATGTCGGCGATGGACCGTGGTTCTGGGCTGCGCCTTTCGAGCAGAACAACGAATTCGGCGGATATGGCCTGCCGTCTGCGTTCACTGCGGACATGCTCGCGATGCGGCTCAAGGGCGGTCCTGCCGCGACGGCGATCGAAAACACTACACTGGCCATTGTCGTCACCGACGCTATCCTGACGAAGCCGCAGACTCAGCGGCTTGCAATGATCGCGCAGACCGGATTCGCCCGCGCGATCTATCCGGTCCATGCGCCGCTCGACGGCGACATCGTGTTCGCGGCAGCGACCTGCGAGAAAACGATCGATCCGCTATACGGCCTGACCGAACTCGGCGGCGTGGCTGCGAACGTCGTCGCGCGCGCCATCGCGCGCGGCGTCTATGAGGCGAATTCGCTGCCTTTCGCCGGCGCATTGCCGTCGTGGAAAATGCGGTTCGGAAAACTGTGACTGATTTTGCCGTGCGGCTGCTTACGTATTTGTCCGTAAGTAGTCACGCATCATGCTGTCGCAAAATGCAGAAAACCCCTGCCGTTTAAGGTTATCTTTCCCTTTCGATTGCAGTCGGCATTCTCCGCAATACGGTCCGCGGCGTGCACAACGTCGTGCACGTAACAGTGGAGAAAACGTCATGAAGAAAATGCTGTGCCTGGCCGTTGTCGCGACTGCGTTCATCAGTGCCCCCGCCCTCGCAGGAGGTGGTGGCGGCGGCAAGGGTCTGAACGTGGGAGCGAACGTGCTTACCGGCAAGGGCGGCGTGCTCGGCCTGCTTGACGGCCGGGGCGCTCTCGTCGTCAACGCGGCGGTCACCACCGGCAAAGGCGGCGTCCTCGGCGCCGTGCTCGGCAAAGGCGGCGCCCTTGGCGGGCTGCTCGGAGGCGGCTGCGGCTGCGGGCACTGACGTCTAGACCACTGCAAGACCGCGAATGAGTTCCCCCACATCCCAAGTCTCATTCGCGCGGCAGCCTGGTCCGGCACTCCCCCTGCTCGATCAGGCTGCTGCCACCCTAACTTTTGGTGACAGGTTTGTCCTTCAACACATCTTTCGCTCCGTCCTTTGCGAAGGGTGAAAACTTCTTCGTCAGCGACGATGAGATAACGAACGCGCTGGCTTTCTCACCCGAGATCAATGTGCCTTGCGCGCGCGTGAGATCGAGGCCGATCGCATAACCATTTCCAAGATCGTGCGACGCGCCGATTCCGTAGGTCACCGTCTGCGCGCTGAAGCGCGAATCCAGGTAGTCGGTGGTGGCGTAGCCGATCGCCGCCGTCAGGGTCAGTTGCGGCTCAACCAGCCAGCTCCCCTTCGCTGTATAGGCTGTATCGATTGTGATCGGCGAGATCGGAAATGTGGTCTCTCCGGCCCGGCGGTAGGCAGCGAGATCGATTGTAAACGCCGCAATCCGCCAGGACAGACTGGCATCGAACAGCGTCGTATTCACGTTGGTAAAATCGACGTCGTGGAACGTCGCATACAACTGGGAGAGCGAGCCGAACACCGTGATGTCCTTGTCCTGATACTTCGCGAACAGAAACGGCTGCACGCGCTCGTTATCACGACGATAGCCGAAATCATCCAGTTCCTTTTGATAGCGCCGCACCGACAGGTTGACCGACGCTCCAACCTCGAACCTGTCGGCAACATAGGCGACGCCCGGGATCAGCGTGCCCCGCAAATAGACCTGTGGATTGGGCAGAAAGTCCTGAAAGATCGCGTTGGTCTGGTTCAGGCTCGAACGGGCACCCTCGACCGTCGTGAAAACCTTCACGGAGCCGAACTTCGCTTCGCCCTTCACCGACTGCACGAAATCCGACGAGCGGAGATTGTAGGTGTTGGTATCGGCGATAGTCGTGGTAGCCGCGATGCTGGCATCGTCACCGCCGTACGTTCCTCGCAGCACAACCTTTCCCGCCAATGCAGGCACGGCCAACGGATTTGCGTACTGCGTCGTGCTCGCTTCCGCGGCGACACCGTAACTGTAGTCTTTCTCCCTGGTGCCGGCGGCAAGCGCAGTGTCCGTTCCGATGAAAGCGCTGCCGCCAATTCCACTGCCGGTCGAGAATTGCGGATTGGTGTCGTATCCGCCGCGCAACCGCAGCGACGCGACGAAGTCGTCCTCGGCATGAGCGCTGCACGCAACAACACCGATGATGGCAGCGCTCACCCATTTCTTCAGCACAACATGCACCCTCGCAACGAATTCGCGTGGGTGTCATTACCGGGCTGGTGTGGTTAGCGACTGATGAAAATCGCACTTTTGTGCGTAGTGCTACCGATGCAGACGGTATCCGCTACCGTCAGATTTTGACGGAGACGGACTGTTTCGCTGCGGCGGCAAGAGAGTCGGCCTGACGCTGCACCATCCGCTCGACCAGATTGTATTGCGACGACGCGCTGCTCGACGAGCCCGAAGCCGCAGGCTGGCTGATGGTGATTTTCGACCCGTCAGCGTAGGTCAGCGTGGTGGTGATCGAACCGTCGCTGTTCGTGGTCGAAGTGCTCGAAGCGCTCTGGAGCGCCTGCATCAGCGCATCTGCGCCGCCACCGGTCTGATGCGCGTGAGGATGACCGCGGCCCTTGCCCTTCAGCGCCGTTGCCATCTCGTCGAGGTTCACCGAGCCGTCGCCATCGGCATCCATCTTGCTGAAGACGTTATCAGCGGCTGCGATATTGGTGCCGCCCGCACCGAGCTTGTCCTCGAATTCGGCTTTGGTGATCTTGCCGTCACCATTGGTGTCGATCTGCGCGAACAAGTCCTTCAGCGCGTCGGACGGACTGGCCTTGCCGGAAGAATCCTGTGCTGACAGCAGCGCATTGAATGTCGATGGCGAGAGCGCTCCCGCCGGAGCCGGGCCAGTCGAGGATACAGATGTTACGCTCTGCGTGCTGCTGTTGGATCCGATCACATCAAACAGCGAATTCGTTTGCTTGACGCCCGTCGTCGAGCCCGATTTCGCAGGCGTCAGCGAGGACAGCAGATCCAGTGCTGTTCCGGCGGCGGCAGCGGCAGCTCCAACGGCACCTGCGGCAAAAAACATCGCAATACTCCCCGAGACCGCGCACGCGGCCTGATCGTCCGCCTGTTATCCAGCAATTGCCGTGCCGCTGCGGAAACCCAGCAAATCTGGGGCTTTCATGCACCCGAGGACACGATCTGACGCGGCAATTTCTGCCGCCACGGGCAGGATTTGCCGCGTGCCGCGCGTGGTTCCTGTGCATGCCGCATGGGTTACATTGCCCACACACGGGTGGCGTGTTAGGCGAAACACCTGATCCCTGCTGCGCCAAGGGCAACACCGGAAACCGCCATGTCCCAACCCTTCGCACCCCGTCCGCTGATCATCGCGCCATCGATCCTGGCATCTGATTTCTCGAAGCTCGGCGAGGAAGTCCGCTCCGTCGATCAGGCCGGCGCCGACTGGATCCACCTCGACGTGATGGACGGCCACTTCGTGCCGAACATTTCCTACGGTCCCGACGTCATCAAGGCGATGCGCCCGCACTCGAAGAAAATCTTCGACACGCATCTGATGATCGCGCCGTGCGATCCGTATCTCGAAGCCTTCGCCAAGGCCGGCTCCGACATCATCACCGTGCACGCCGAAGCCGGGCCGCATCTGCATCGCTCGCTGCAGGCGATCCGCGCGCTCGGCAAGAAGGCCGGCGTGTCGCTTAATCCGGCAACGCCTGCGAGTGCCATCGAGTACGTGATCGACATGATCGATCTCGTGCTGGTGATGTCGGTCAATCCCGGCTTCGGCGGTCAGTCGTTCATTCCCGCCGTGCTGGAGAAGATCTCACAGGTTCGCGCCATGTGCGCCGGACGACCGATCGACATCGAGGTCGACGGCGGCGTCACCGCCGCCAATGCCGCGGAAATTGCGGCCGCTGGCGCCAACGCGCTGGTCGCCGGATCGGCTGTGTTCAAGGGCGGTACACTGGACAGCTACAAGGCGAATATTTCCGCGATCCGCGGTGCAGCGGCGTCCGCGCGCGGCGAAGCGATTTAGGCCCAAAAGGCCTGATTTTCCGCACAGAACTGCACCTCAAGGGTGGCCTCGCGGGATACGATCTGCTAAAGCGCGGCGTAATCCCCAACCCTGCGAGTTCGCGATGATTCCCCGTTATTCCCGCCCCGAAATGGTCTCCATTTGGGAGCCGCAGACGCGTTTCAAGATCTGGTTCGAGATCGAGGCGCATGCCGCCGACGCGCTGGCCGAACTGGGCGTGATCCCGAAGGACGCCGCAAAGACGATCTGGGCCAAGGCCAAGGATGCGGTGTTCAATGTCGAGCGGATCGACGAGATCGAGCGCGAGACCAAACACGACGTCATCGCCTTCCTGACGCATCTGGCGGAAATCGTCGGGCCCGAAGCGCGCTTCGTGCATCAGGGCATGACCTCGTCGGACGTGCTCGACACCTGCCTCAATGTGCAGCTTGCGCGCGCCGCCGACATCTTGATCGCCGACACCGACAAGGTGCTCGCCGCGCTGAAGACCCGCGCATTCGAACACAAGATGACGCCGACCATCGGCCGCTCGCACGGCATTCACGCCGAGCCGGTGACCTTCGGCCTCAAGCTCGCTTACGCCTATGCGGAATTCACCCGCGCGAAAGAGCGCCTCATCGCCGCGCGCAAGGAAATCGCCACCTGCGCCATTTCCGGCGCGGTCGGCACCTTCGCGCAAATCGACCCGCGCGTCGAAGCGCATGTCGCCAAGGCCATGGGCCTCGCCGTCGAGCCGATCTCAACGCAGGTGATCCCGCGCGACCGGCACGCGATGTTCTTCGCAACGCTTGGTGTTGTCGCATCATCGGTCGAGCGTCTCGCCACCGAGATCCGCCACATGCAACGCACCGAAGTGCTGGAAGCCGAGGAATTCTTCTCCGAAGGTCAGAAGGGCTCGTCGGCAATGCCGCACAAGCGCAACCCGGTGCTGACGGAAAACCTCACCGGCCTCGCGCGCATCGTCCGCTCCGCCGTGACACCCGCGCTGGAGAACGTTGTGCTCTGGCATGAGCGCGACATCTCGCACTCCTCCGTCGAGCGCATGATCGGCCCGGACGCCACGGTGACGCTGGACTTTGCACTCAACCGCCTCGCGGGCGTCGTCGAAAAGCTGTTGGTCTATCCGGCCAACATGCAGAAGAATCTCGATCGCCTCGGCGGCCTCGTTCATTCGCAGCGGCTGCTGATTGCGCTGACGCAGAAAGGCGCATCGCGCGAGGACGCCTACAAGCTGGTCCAGCGCAACGCGATGCCGGTCTGGCGCGGCGAAGGCGACTTCCAGTCGCTTCTGAAGAAGGACGCCGACGTGAAGAAATATCTGTCGGACAAGGAGATCGAGGAGCAATTTGATCTCGCGTATCACTTCAAGCACGTCGATACGATCTTCAAGCGCGTGTTCGGAGCATGATTCCGAAAAGTGGGCACCGGTTTCGGAATCATGCCCATCAATAAAGGGCCTCCTAACCTGATGGGTGTCGTCACCGCAGTCAGCCTTCGCAAAGGCCACCATTTCAGCAAGACGAACTCGCTGAGCATCCGCCTGCTGAAAGGCCTCGGTGTCGACGGTGATGCACATATGGGCGAGACGGTGAAACACCGCTCACGGGTCGCGAAAGACCCGACCCTGCCGAACCTGCGTCAGGTCCACCTGATCCACGAGGAGCTGTTCGACGAACTGGCTCCGAAAAGCTTTGTCGTGCGGCCCGGCGAGATGGGCGAGAATGTCACCACCCGCGGCATCGACCTGCTCGGCCTTCCATCCGGCACCCGGCTGCACCTGGGCGAAAGCGCTGTGGTCGAGATCACTGGCCTGCGCAATCCCTGCATCCAGATCGACCGCTTTCAGAAGGGTTTGATGGCTGCGACCTTGGACAGGGACTCAGGCGGCAAGCTGATCCGCAAGGCCGGAGTCATGAGCATCGTGCTGGCAGAGGGCGACGTCCGGCCGGGCGATCCCATCCGGATGGAATTGCCGGACGGTCCGCACCGGGCGCTCGAACCCGTCTGAAGTGCGGAAACACGTCAGATGTGAGTGCCCGGCATAGAGCCGGGCATGACGGATCATTCGGACGTTTCCGCGCCGAACGTCAGTCGGCGATTTTCAGGATAACCTTGCCGAACGGCCGCTCCTCGATCAGGTATTGAAGCGCCTTCGCCGCCTCCTCCAGCGGGAAAATGCGCGCCACCGGCGGCTTGACCGTGCCCTTCACAAGCAGCGGCGAGATCACGTCCCACGCGGCTTGAATCTCCTGACGCGTGGACCGGAACAGGCTAAATCCGGTGACCGAGAGATCCTTCCAGATGATGTCCGTCACATCGATCGTGGTATTGCGGCCTGCCGAATAGCCGAGCGTCACCAGCGATCCTCCCATGGCCATGGCCTTGAGCGCTTCGCTCGTGATGGTGCCGCCAATGGCATCGATTACCACGTCGATGCCAGCACCATCGGTCAGTCTCCGCACGCCTTGCGCGAGCGACTCTGCGGACAGATCGACAACGTTATCGTAGCCGCGCTCACGCGCCTGCTCGGCCTTCGCCTTGCTGCCCGCCGTTGAAACCACTTTCGACGCGCCGAGCGCCCTGGCAAGCTGATAGGTGGCGTTGCCGACAGCGCCGCCGATCGCAGGCGCGAGCACCGATTTGCCCGCCGTAAAACCCGCCTGCTGCAGCGTCAGATAGGCCGACAGATAACCGACGACGGCTGCGGTTGCGGTGACGTCGTCGACGCCGTCAGGGATGGGCTGCAGTTCCTCAGCCTTGATCTGTACATATTCCTGCCAGCTCCCGTTGCCGAATGGAGCGGTGAACATCACGCGCGCGCCCACTGGCAGCGACGACGGGCCGCTATGCGTGACAACGCCCGCGCCCTCGTTGCCGAATACGGCCGGAGGCTTGGCGCGCGGATGCCCCCCGGACAGAATGGTGTGATCGAGCGGGTTCACGCCTGCCGCTAGCAGGCGGACGGTTACCAGGTCCCGGCTCGGCGCAAGGTTCTCGCGTTCGACTAGCCGCAACCCCGAAAATCCCGTGAATTCAAATGCTTCGATGACGCGCATCAGCTCGCTCCAATAAAGTTACAGACCTGTCTGTAACTTGCATATAGTTACAAACCTGTTACATTGTCAACTTCAACTGACGAACCCGAGCAGGCCTTTGAGCGAACTGGAATTATCCCGGCCCCGCCGCGGCGCCCCCCGAAAGACCGACGCAACGGCCAGAGAGCGGATCATGTCCGTGGCCGCTGACCTGTTTTACCGGGAAGGCATCCGTGCGACGGGCGTTGACCGGATCGTCGAGGTGTCAGGGGTGTCGAAGACCAGCCTCTATCGGGTTTTCCAGTCGAAGGACGAACTGATCGCGGCCTACGCGGAAGCCCACGACCAACGGTTCTGGGACAAATGGAATAAGGCCGCCGAGGCTCATCGGGACAGCCCGCTCGATCAGATCAATGCCGCCCTCGACGACGTGGCGGAGAGCATCGCGCGCCCGGCGTATCGCGGCTGCCCGATGATCAATCTGGCGGTGGAAATTCCCGACGAAACTCATCCGGCACGCATCATGGCCTCCGCCAACAAGATGCGGCTCAAGACCGAGCTTGAGCGGCTTGCGGCACAGCTGTCCGTCGCCAATCCGGGATGGATCGCCGAGCAAATTATGCTGCTGGTCAACGGAGCTTATGCCTCTGGCAGCATCGACCCGCGCTCAGTCAGCGGGGAACGGCTGAAGAGCGCCGCCGCTGCCATCATTCGGGCAGGCCGGACTGGCGTTAAAACAACTGAATCGTAACGGCTCTTTCGATACACTCCCGCCGTGTCCCGTGTTCCGACCATCCTGGTTTTCGATTCCGGCCTCGGCGGATTGACCGTTTTCCGCGAGATCGTGAAACTGCGGCCGGGCGCGCGTTATACATACGTCGCGGACGACGCCTATTTCCCCTACGGCCAGCACACCGAGGACGAGATCATTGCGCGGGTCGTGCCGCTGGTCGGAGACCTGATTGCCAAGCACACGCCAGACCTTGTGGTCATCGCCTGCAATACCGCCTCAACGCTGGTGATGACGCACCTGCGCCAAGCCTACACCGTCCCGTTCGTCGGCACCGTGCCCGCCATCAAGCCGGCTTGCGCGTCCTCTCAGACCAAGCGCGTTTCGGTGCTCGGCACCAAGGGCACCGTGAAACGCGAGTACACGAAGAAACTCATCGCAGACTTCGCGCAGGGCTGCGACGTGACGCTGGTCGGCGCGGAAAATCTGGCGAGCCTCGCGGAAGCTGCCTTGCGCGGCGAGCGCGTCAGCGACGAAGCCATCGCCGCCGAAATCGCACCCTGTTTCCTCAACGGCCAAAATGGTGATGGAGCGCGGACAGACACCGTCGTGCTGGCCTGCACGCACTATCCTTTGCTGATCGACCAGATGGTCGCCCTCGCCCCCTGGGGCGTGGACTGGATTGACCCCGCGCCTGCCATCGCCCGGCGGGTCGGTGATCTGCTCGGCTCCGCCAACGGCGCTGGCGAAACGCACGATGCGCGAATCTTGTTCACGTCGGGACAAGCGCCCTCGCCGGTTCTGGCCAAGGCACTTGCGCCGCTGTTCGGCGCCAGCCTTGTGAACTGAGAACCTCCCTTCCGCCGGTAACATTGGGCTGCTAGCCTCCCGCGCGATCTGTTCCGAAAGAGAACAGCGAAAGGGAGATACACATGCTCAGGAAGACAGTGCTTTGCGTCTCGGTTCTCGCGCTCGCCGGCATCGGCGCAGCCCTCGCACAACAGCCGCCCGCAGGGATCAAGCGCACACCATTGCAGACGGTCTCGTTCCCGGAGGGCTACAACACCGTCACCGGCCTCGCCGAGCTGGCGCCCGGAACCAAGGCTGGCCGCCATACCCATCCGGGCATCGAAACCGGCTATGTCCTGGAAGGCGAACTGGTGCTGTCTATCGACGGGCAGCCCGACAAGACGCTGAAGGCAGGTGATTCCTACCAAATCCCGGCCGGCGCGGTGCATGACGCCGCCGTTCATGGCGATAAGCCTATGAAAGTACTGGGAGTTTATGTGGTGGACAAGACCAAGCCTCTGGCCTCTCCGGCTCCGGCAAAATAGCCGAACTGTTTGACTTGGCGGCCTTTTCTACCTATGAACACGTTGCTCGCGGGCCGGTTTTCGGCCCGCGTTGCGTTTCGCGACCCGTGGTCCTCCCCATCAAGCTTATGAGGCGGACCTGTCAGCACCGGGATCATATCCCGCTGCACAGGAGGGCGCGTTTCCTCAAAACCCACGTTCAAAGAAAGAGGACGCGATGACTAAGCGTAGTGAGGCGAAGTATAAAATCGATCGCCGTATGGGCCAGAACATCTGGGGCCGCCCGAAGAGCCCCGTCAACAAGCGTGAATACGGCCCCGGCCAGCACGGCCAGCGCCGCAAAGGCAAGCTCTCCGACTTCGGCACGCAGCTCCGCGCCAAGCAGAAGCTGAAGGGCTATTACGCCAACATTTCCGAGCGTCAGTTCCACGCGATCTACGTCGAAGCCAGCCGCCTGAAGGGCGACTCGGGCGAGAACCTGATCGGCCTGCTCGAGCGCCGCCTCGACACCGTGGTGTACCGCGCGAAGTTCGTGGCCACCATGTTCGCCGCACGCCAGTTCATCAACCACGGCCACATCAAGGTGAACGGCAAGCGCGTCAACATCGCCAGCTACAAGGTGAAGGTCGGCGACGTCGTCGAGATCAAGGAATCGTCCAAGCAACTCGCCTTCGTGCTCGAAGCCAACCAGCTCGGCGAACGCGACACGCCTGACTATCTCGAAGTCGATCACGGCAAGCAGACTGCCAAGGTCGTGCGCGTTCCGGGTCTTTCGGAAGTGCCGTTCCCGGTTCAGATGGAACCGCACCTCATCATCGAATTCTATTCGCGCTAATTCCTCAGCGCGGATTACAGAAAGCGAAAGGCCGCCCCACAGGGCGGCCTTTTTCTTTGGCTGATCGCATCAGGTGGAGGATACCGGATTGGGTTCGGCCAAAGCGAAATCCCGCAACAGGCGCACCGCGATCCGCACCACTTCGGCCTGTGTCTTGGCTCCGGTGCGCGACAGCGCACTCCGCAGATGGAATCGCGCGGTGTGAATCGTGACGCCTTCGCTTTCGGCGAAGGTCTTGAGATCGTGATCAGCCGCCAGAGCCGCGACCAACCGCGCGGCTCCCTTGGACAGCCCAAGCCCCTGCTCCAGAATTTCGGACGTATTGGCAGATCCGGAATCGGGATCGTGGACGACAACGATCGCGCCACGCGGCCCGCCGCGCTCCCAGTCGGATTGCATCGCCGACGCCGGAGACGGCGCGACCAGCACAACATAGTCCCGTCCCTTGGTGCGCGGTACGGCAACCACGCCGCCGGCACCACCGCCTGCGACATTGATCAACAGCGCATCAAAGCGTCGGCGCGCGTCAGTATGGGTGACCAGAGGCTTGCCCATCCGGCCAAGCACGAAGCCGTCGCTCTGCTGCGTGAGAGCGTGCATCGCCGCGTTGACGAAGAGCACCTCCCCGTCGGCCGCCAGCAACATCAGGCCGGCCTGCAGCCGGTCGAGCGTCGCCTGCAAGCCGACATTCCGTGAATCGATCCGGAAGAACGTGCGGCGCAATTGCAGCGCACGCGTGATATGCGGCATGAGCTGTTCGAGATATGCGGCCTCCTCTTCAGTGAAGGCAGGACGATCGTCCCCGCGAATCAGCGCGATCATCGCGAAGTTTCCGTCACTCGAATAAAGCGGTCCGCCCAGGGTCTCGATCAGGCCGATCGGCTTGAAGAACTCGATATAAAAGGGATCGACAGCACGCTCTTCCGCCGTGAACAGCTTGTTCGTGGTCATCGCGCGTCCGGCAGGCAGAGCGAGAAAGCGGGCCGGCGCGGGATCGATCTGGGCATATTTCTCGACATAAAGCTGCAGACTCTGCTGCAGCGTGCCCGAGGTCTCGACAAAACTTGCCGTCGGATCGCGTGCGTCAACCATCACCAGCACGGCGCTGCGGCAACCGAACATGTTCTGGATCAGTCCCAGCGCGAGAGTGAGTTGGCTGCTGTCGGAAACACCCTGATAGAGCGCGTCCAGAAATTTGCCTTCGGCCTCGCTCACGACCACCCCGCCGCACCCGCTGTGGAAAGCTAAAATGGCATAGCCATTTAAAACTAACCCTATTCATTTGAATAGTGCGTTGCTCCCATACCTTTGGCACCGTTTTTCCATTGCGGGTGGAACGTGGGGCGATTGTGACAAAGTCTATTGGTGGGACGCGTCGCGCAGGGCGCGCGCTGGACGTGATTGTGTGCGCCGCCAGCGTGGCTGCGTTGTTGATGGCCGACACTTTCGGTCCTGACGCCGCCAAAGCCGCCGATGTCGAAATCATAAGCAACACGCCGAGCGTCAACCTTGATGCCTTTGCAGGGACGACCGCGCATATCGCCACCGGCGTCACCGTGGGATCGGGAAATCCGGCCATCAGCGCCACATTGCAGGCATGGTCCGTTAACAACGACGGCACCGTGACCGGTGGCAATACCGTAAAGCTTGACCAGGGCGGCACATTTACCAACACGGCCGCGGCGACCGTCACAGGCACGCTGACCGCAATCACCTTTGGCTACAAGCCGTTTAGCCTGCCTCCGGCCGGCGGTCCCGGCACGTTAAACAATTACGGCACGATCACCGGCGGCGTCGAAGGCGTGACGATGTGGCTCGGCGGAACGGTGAACAACTATTCCGGCGGCTTGATCAAGACCGATACCGGCGTCAATGCGGTGTCCATCGGACAAGGCACGTCCCGCACCTTATACAATGCAGGCACGATCCAATCGAACAAGACGACGGGTTTCAGCACCGGCGTACTCATTCAAGGTGGCCCATCGACATTCACGAACACCAGCGCCGGTGTAATCTTCGGTGACTATAATGGCGTCTATGGGAGCGCCACCGCGGTGTGGACCTCGTTCAGCAATGCTGGCTCGATTACCTCGAATCGAGGCGCGGCGGTTGAAGCCACCGGCGGCGGTACGATCACAAACAGCGGCACCATTTCGAACACCGGCAGCGCCGGAAATGCCACGGACTGGAACGGAATTCTGGTGCGCAACACCGCAGCAGCCGAGATTATCAACAGCGGCACAATCTCCGGCAAGACAAATGCGATTACATTTGCGGCGGCCGCTGGCGTGCCTGCAGGCGCGACCCATACCCTTCGGCTGCAAACCGGCTCTGTCCTTATCGGAAACGTCGTGGGCGGTACCGGCACCGACAACCTGATCCTGGAAGGCACGGGCACCGAGGGCATCGCGAAGTTCTCCAACTTCGAAACATTGACCATGAATGGCGTGGACTGGACCCTGACCGGCAACGGGACCTTCTCCACCACCACGACCGTTCAGGCCGGAACGCTTCGGATCAACGGACAGCTCACGAGCCCCGCCGTCGGCGTGCAGAGCGGCGGCACCGTGACCGGCAACGGCACTGTTGTCGGCAACGTCACGAACAACACCGGCGGCAATGTGCAGGTCGACAGCGGAACGCTGGCGTTCAACGGCAACTACATCCACCAGATGGGTGCGTTTTTCACCGTGGGTGTTACCCCTTCCGCCAACGGTGTGCTCGCAATCACCGGAGCCGGCCACACGGCCACCATCAACGGCGGCACCGTGCGCGTGACGGCTGGCATCGGCAGCTACGCGCCCTCTACGCAGTATACGATCCTGACCACCACGGGCGGCCGAAACGGCACCTTCAGCGGCGTGACATCGAATTTCGCCTTCCTCGACCCCTCGCTGACCTACGATCCCAACAACGTGTATCTGACGCTGGTCCGTAACAGCATCGACTTCGCCAGCGTCGGCATTACGCCAAACCAGAAATCGGCCGGCGGCGGCCTCGCCGTGCTGGGCATAACCAATCCGATCGTCAGCGCGGCGCTGATGCTGACGCCGGACGAGGCGCGCGCTGCGTTCGACAGCGTGTCGGGCGAAATTCATCCGAGCCTGCGCTCGCTGATGCTGGATGAGAGTTCTCTGATCCGCGACGCAATTCTCGGACGTCAGCGACTGGACCCTGCGAGCGGCTCACAGGCAACCGGATTTGCAGATGAAGAGGGATCCGCACGCGCCTATGCGAAGAAGACGCGCAAGGCCAAGGGCGGGCCAAAGTGGCCGATCAAGGCGCCGCCACCCGTCATCGCACCTGTTTATGCCGCGTGGGTGCAGGGTTACGGCAACTGGACGCACCTCAACAGCGACGGCAACGCCGCGACGCTGCGCGCAACCAGCGGCGGGGCCATTGGCGGCGTAGACGTGACCCTCAATCAAAACTGGCGCCTCGGCGTAGCGACCGGCGGCGGACGAACCGATGCCCGCGTCGATGCACGCACGTCATCCGCCACCATCGACACCTTCCATCTCGCGGCTTATGGCGGCGGACGACTTGGCGACCTCACAGTCCGCACCGGCGCGGCTTATTCGCATCACGACATCTCCACCACACGCACCATCGCCTTCCCGGGCTTCGCGGACATGGCCACCGCGAGCTACAGCGCCAGCACGGCTCAGGTCTTCGGCGAAGCCGCCTACGGCGTCGTCAGGAACTGGGTGAACGCCGAGGCCTTCGCAAACCTCGCTTACGTGTCGGTCCGAAGCGACGGCTTGACGGAAACAGGCGGGCCCGCAGCGCTCAGAGTCGCACAGGCCACCACCGCCGCAACTTATTCAACGCTCGGCCTGCGCGCACAGGCGCCGATCCCGGCGATCGGCCCATGGGCCATGACCGCGCGCGGGTCGCTCGGATGGCAGCACGCCTACGATGGAGCTACGCCCGTCTCGCTGATGTCGTTCGCGGCAAGCCCGTCGCCATTTGCGATTGCGGGCGTTCCGATTGCCGCCGACACGCTGCTGGTCGAAGCCGGGCTGGATGCGCTTATTTACCGGAATACGGTTCTGGGAATTCTGTACACCGGGCGTCTCGCCGCCGATGCCAGCGCCCATTCGGTCAGGGCCAACCTTGCTGTGAGATTCTGATTATTTCATCGCGCCGTAAACAAGGCTCCTGAATGCTGACTGGATGCGCCCGCGCTGTGAAGGCGACTGGATCATCAGGATCGCGAACATGTTTTCCTTTGGATCTGCCAGGAAATACGTTCCGCTGCCCCCGCTCCACTCGAACTCGCCGACCGAGCCGGGCCAATGGCTGACGCCAGCGTCCGTCCGCACGGCAACACCGAGGCCGAAACCAAATCCAGCACCAGGGAAATAGTATACCCACGGCTTGATGCCCGTTCCCTCGCCGATGTGGTTCGACGTCATCAGGTCGACGGTCTTGCGCGCCAAAATACGCGTGCCGTTGAGTTCACCGCCATTGAGCAGCATCTGTACAAAGCGCGCGTAGTCGGCGATCGACGACACCATGCCGCCGCCGCCGGATTCCCATTTGGTGACCTCGCGCGGATCGCGATCGAGCTTGTCATATTTGGTTTGAAATGGATCGGCCAGCAGCGCCTGCTTCGCCGGATCGGTGACGAAGAAGCTCGTATTGGTCATCCCGAGCGGGCCGAGCAGATTCTCCTTCTCGAATTCGTAAAGCGATTTACCAGACACCACTTCAATCACCCGCCCCAGCACGTCGGTGGCGTGACCGTAGGTCCAGTATTCTCCGGGCTGACTGATCAGCGGCAGCGCGGCGATCTTGTCCGCAACTTCCGCATTGGTGAACTTGCCGGACATCAGGTCGGCGTCTTCATAAGGCTTCTTCACAACGCCATAGGCCAGCGATGCATACGGAATGCCCGCTGACTGGCGCAGCAGATCGTGAATCTGGATCGGGCGGCGCGGCGCAACGAGATCGAGTTCCGGCTTGCCGTCAGGGCCTGGTTTCTCCGCGCCAACCTTGATGGTGTAGAAGCCCTTGATGTACTGCCCCACCTCGTCGTCGAGCGCGAGCTTGCCCTGCTCCACCAGCATCAGCGCGGCCACCGATGTGATCGGTTTGGTCATCGAAAACAGCGTGAAGATGGTGTCCGGCGTCATCGGTGCCTTGGTGGCAGGACTGCGGACACCGAACGATTCGTAGTATGCGGGCTGGCCGTGGCGCTGGATCAGCACGATTGCGCCCGGTATCTTGCCGGTCGCGACTTCGTTGTTGAAATACGCGGTGATGCGCGCGAGCCGTTGCGGGAAGAATCCGGCCTTGTCCGGGTCTGTTCGCCCAAGGCTTTCGGCGCAAGCCGGCAGTGATGTCGTTATGACTGCGGCAGAGATCGCTGCGACAACCAAGGCAGCACCAGCGCGCCGGACGATATTTGAATCAAACAAAACTGATCTCCGCCAATCCGGTCAATGAGCCCGGACTTTAGCGGGCAGCGGCTATCGTGCAAAGCGCGCCGGTCACTCTAAAGCGTCATAAACCATGGCTTTCAGCGCAGGCTGAATCCGGCCGCGTTCTGACGGCGACTGCATCATCAGGATCACGAACATATCCTGAGCACGGTCGATCCAGAAATAGGTGCCGCCGGCGCCGTCCCATTTGATTTCGCCGAGCGATCCCGGCGGTGGAGGCGTCGCATTCCCGGGTTCGGTGCGAATGCCAAAGCCCAGGCCGTATCCGAAGCCGTCGCCGGGGAAGTAGTACGATCCACGCTTCACGCCTGTTGCGGGCGCGATGTGGTTCGCAGTCATGGTCGCGAAGGTCTCGGGCTTCAGATAACGTTTACCGTCGAGTTCACCGCCATGCAGCAGCATCTGCGAGAGCCGGCTGAAATCTCCGATGGTCGTCAGTAATCCGCTGGTCCCCGGCTCCCATTTATAGGCCTTCCGGGGATTGCGGGAATTCCCGGTCCTGAAATTGCTGTCGCTCGGCAGCGGCTCTGCAATCCGGCGATACTGCGAAGGGTCGGCAACGTAGTACGAGGTGTCCTTCATGCCGAGCGGATCGAACAGCCGCTCCTTTTCGAAGGCGTAGAGAGATTTTCCAGATATCACTTCGATTACGCGGGCGAGCACATCCATCGAATGGCCGTAGTCCCACAACGTCCCCGGCTGCTCGGCCAATGGCAGGCGCGCGATCTTTTCGGCCACCGCGGCATTGTCCGTTCCATCGGCGTAAATGTCGGCACTCTTGTAGGCCGTGCGCACCAGGCTGTTGCCATAAAAGCCATAGGGAATGCCAGCGGATTGCCGCATCAGATCTTCAATGGTGATCGGACGTTCCAATGGCACCAGCTTGAGGACGGGGTCGCCATTCTCGCCCTTGGTCTCGACGCCGACCTGTGTATTGGCGAATGAGGGAATGTACTTGGACACCGGATCGTCGAGCTTCAGCTTGCCGTCGTCGACCAGCAACATCGCCGCGATACTGGTCACCGTCTTGGTCATAGAGAAGATCCGGAAGATCGCTTCCGGTGTCATTGGTTCGCCGGTCGTCACATCGATCTTGCCGAAGGACTTGAAATAGGCCTGCTTGCCGCGGCGCTGAATCAGAACGATCGCGCTGGAAATCTTGTTGTTCGCGACTTCGGCATTGAAAAACTCGGTGATGCGCTCAAGGCGCTGCGGAGAAAGAACGGCGTTCGGCGGATAAGTCCGCATTGCGCTGTCGGCCGACGCTTGAACGGCTGTTATGAGAAAAAGTGCGACAGGCAGAATACTGCGGGCATAGCGCAGAATGGGCGTTGCGCCAATCAGCTGACGAGTTGCGGAAACGGGCATAAAAAATCCTTGCATCCCGGCGTGTCCAGGATGGAAGGACTGTATCTGTGAAAAAGGTGGCCGCACAAGCGAGACGGCTTGAGCCGTCTCGCCCTGAAAAACATCAGCCGACGGGCTGCTGAACCGCGATGCCCTTGTCGGCGAGCAATTGCTGCAATTCGCCGGCCTGGAACATCTCACGGATGATGTCGCAACCGCCGACGAACTCACCCTTGACGTAGAGCTGCGGAATGGTCGGCCAGTTCGAATAGATCTTGATGCCATCGCGCAGTTCGCCCGATTCAAGAACGTTCAGGCCCTTGTAGGCGACACCGACGTGATCGAGGATCTGGACCACCTGGCCCGAGAATCCGCACTGCGGAAACTGCGGCGTGCCCTTCATGAACAACACGACGTCGTTGGACTTTACTTCGTTGTCGATAAATTGGTCGATGCTCATATTCGCGTCCTTGCAAACCCGGGGCCTGCGGCCGGTCCGGGAATCTCCCATCGGCCAGCCGTTCTGGCCATATATGTAGCCCGGAACGGCTCCGCATCCCAATTAAATCGCTGAAAAGGAGCCATGCGGCGCTCCCGAACGGGCGCGCGGGTCTGCCATGCCATCCCCATGAAACAATCATCGCCTCCGCAACGTATGGATTTCATGGCCCACGGTGCCTTTTTTCTCCGGAAGGCCGCCCTATCTAGAGCATCCCTACTGCGGAACCGATCCCGAGAAGCATCGTTCTCCCCTCAACCGGAGATTCTTGTGACGAAACCAGCCTCCCAGTCCGACGCCCGCGTCACCAGTCCCTCCGCGTTTCCACCCGAATCCCGCGACGAGCGGGCAACAAGGCTGCTGACGGCCTACAGCACGGTCCGGGATGAGACCGAGCGCCGGGCAGCCCCGTTGTCCCCCGAGGACCAGTTGGTCCAGTCGATGCCGGACGCCAGCCCCACCAAATGGCATCGCGCCCACGTCACCTGGTTCTGGGAGCAATTCCTGCTGGGCGAGCATTCTCCCGGCTACAAGCCTTACCACCCGGATTATGCCTACCTGTTCAACTCCTACTACGTCAGCGCCGGCCCCCGTCACGCCCGGGCCCAGCGCGGCCACCTCACCCGCCCGGGTGCGGACGAGGTGACGGCCTATCGCAAGCATGTCGATGCCGCGGTCGCGGCATTTTTCAGTTCGGCGGACGCGGACACGCTGGCCAGACTGGAGCCGCTCATTGAGGTCGGCCTCAACCACGAGCAGCAGCATCAGGAATTGCTGCTCACCGACATCCTGCACGCCTTCGCGCAAAATCCGATCCCGCCCGCCTATCAGCCCGGCTGGCGATTTCCCGCCGCGACCCGCAAGGGCGACGCATGGGTCACGCTGATGGAAGGCATCCACACCATCGGCCACACGGACGATTCATTTCACTTCGACAACGAAAAGCCTGCTCACCGCGCGCTGGTCGGCCCGGTGAAACTGGCGCGCAATCTCGTCACCAACGCCGAGTGGCTCGCCTTCATGCAGGACGGCGGCTACGAGACCGCCACGCTTTGGCTGATGGATGGCTTCGCTGCCGCCGAACGTGAGGAATGGCAGGCCCCCGGCCATTGGCGCAACACTGACGGAGAATGGAAGATCATGACGCTCGGCGGTTTGCAGCCGATCGATCCATCAGCCCCCGTCTCCCATGTCAGCTACTACGAAGCGGACGCCTTCGCGCGCTGGAGCGGAAAGCACCTGCCGACGGAAATGGAGTGGGAAGTCGCCGCCCGCGCCGGCCATCTCAACGACGCCTTCGGCATCGTCTGGCAGTGGACCCGCAGTTCGTACTCACCTTATCCCGGCTATCGCGCCATCGAAGGCGCGCTCGGGGAATACAACGGCAAGTTCATGGTCAACCAATTGGTGCTGCGCGGCTCGTCGCTGGCAACGCCGGACAACCATAGCCGCGTGACCTATCGCAATTTCTTCTATCCGCATCATCGCTGGCAGTTCACCGGACTGCGCCTCGCCGACTACGCCGTTTGAACCCTGAACACACGAGATCGTCATGAATGTGCATGTCAACACGCGGGCCGACGCCCCGCACCACGATCAGATTGACCATTCTTTCGCGCAGGACGTGATCGCAGGTTTGTCGCAACAGCCGAAAAAACTGTCGCCAAAATACTTTTACGACGAGGCGGGCTCGAAACTGTTCGAGCAGATCACGCTGCTGCCGGAATATTACCCGACCCGCACCGAACTGCGCATTCTGCGCGACCGCGGCGAGGAAATTGCAGCGGCGATCCCGGCCAACGCCGCGCTGGTGGAATTCGGCGCCGGCGCCACAACCAAGGTGCGCCTGCTGCTCAAGCAGTGCGCCTTCAAGGCTTATGTTCCGGTGGATATCTCCGGTGATTTCCTCAACGGTCAGGCCAGCGCGCTGCGCGGGGACTTCCCCGATCTCGCGGTTCATCCCGTAACGGCCGATTTCACCAAGCCGTTCGAACTGCCGCCGGAAGTGAAGGACATGCCGAAGGTGGGCTTCTTTCCGGGCTCGACCATCGGCAATTTTGACCCGCACGAAGCCCGTGCCTTCCTGCGCAGCGCCCGCGCCATCCTCGGCGAAGGTGCGACATTAATCGTCGGCGTCGATCTGGAGAAGGACGAGCGCGTGCTTCACGACGCCTACAACGACTCGGCGGGCGTGACCGGCCAGTTCAATCTCAATGTGCTGGCGCGCATCAATCGCGAACTCGGCGGCAATCTCGATCTCGACGGATTCAAGCACAGTGCGATCTACAACCGCGAGCGCCATCGCATCGAGATGCACCTGATCAGCCGCAAGCCACAGACCGTGCGGGTGCTGGATCACACGGCGACGTTCCGTACCGGCGAGACGATCCATACCGAGAGCAGCTATAAATACAGCATAAAGCGCTTTACGGATCTGGCGCGCAGTTCGGGATGGACGCCGCGCGCGTCATGGACCGATCCCGACGGAATGTTTTCGGTTCACGCGCTGGTGGCGCAGGCATAAGCCCGCAAGGTGGGAGCGGCCAACCTCTAGATCTCGTCTTCCTTCGTCCCGGAGCCGAGCGAGATCGCTTCCCAGGCGGCGACGATCAGCATGATCACCGTCGTTGCCGTTGACAGCAGCAACGGCGACAACGAGTGCGCAAACGGGATCAGCACAATCAGCAGACCGATGCCGACGAGGTGGGAGAGCTGAAAGATGCCGCGGATGCTGCGCTTGAACAAGATCGTGCCGATCAGGAACAGCAGCGGCCCGCCGATGATGCTGAGTATGGCCTTGGTGTCCGTATGTCCTGCGGGATGCGCCAAGAGTAATTCGTCGCCCACTGCCGACACCACGATCCCCGCAACAATCGGCAGATGCAGATACGTGTAGGCCAGCCGCGCCAGCTTTCCCGTTTCGTCGGAATGCGAGATGTGTTCCGCCCCCGCTTCGGCACCGATATGGAAATAAACCCACCACATCGCGATACTGCCGATCAGCGCGACGATGAAACCCATGACCGTCGGCGCGGTCCATGTAGCTTCCGCGAAGGTGGCTCCGGTCACCACGATGGACTCGCCGAGCGCGATGATGATGAACAGCGCGCAGCGCTCGGCCATATGGCCACCCTCGACCTCCCAATCCGCGAGCGGCGTCGCCCCCAGGCCGGGAAACCGGAATCGCATCACCGGTCCGCAATATTCGATCGCCACCGCAACGATCCACAGCATCAGCCGCGCCTGCCCTTCGGCCAGCCCGCCCGCGATCCAGAATACGCCGCTGCAGACAAGCCACAGGGTGATGCGCAGCAGATTCATGCGCAGACCGGGCTCGGATTTGGGAATCGACCAGAACGTGAAAGCGGAGCGCCCCACCTGCATGACGACAAAGGCCAGCGCGAACGCCAGCCCCCGGCTTTCAAACGCCTTGGGAATGGAGGTGGACAGCAGCAGCCCGGCGACCATCAGCCCGAACAGCATCACCCGGATCGGTGTGCGCTCCGGGTCAAGCCAATTGGTGATCCAGGATGTGAAGATCCAGACCCACCAGACCGCCAAAAACAGGATCGTCGTCTGCAAGACGCCCAGCGGCGTGAAGTGTGCCAGCAGCGTGTGGGAAAGCTGCGTGATGGCGAAAACAAACACCAGATCGAAGAACAGTTCGACGTAGGTGACGCGATGATGCTGGTGCGGCGTCCGCGCCCGCAGCAATGTTCTCTTTGTCGACACGGCGGCCCCCGCTTTCGTCGATCAGGCGTCAGGCACACCCGTCTGCAACGCCAGCGCATGCAGCACACCACCCATCTGTCCCTTCAGCGACTGATAGACGATCTGGTGCTGCTGCACCCGCGACTTGCCGCGGAAGGATTCCGAGATGACGGTGGCCGCGTAGTGATCGCCGTCTCCGGCGAGATCGCGGATGGTGACCTGCGCGTCAGGCAAGGCAGCCTTGATCATCGTTTCGATGTCCCGCGCGTCCATTGGCATGTCTTTGAATCTCCTCATGTTGAGCCGTACCCGGCTCACTCAACGCACGAAATATGCCTGATTCTAGCCCGCACAACCCGCGCCGTCACGCGAGCATTGCGGAAGATAGCTCCTATATTGTGGCTCTCAACAGGAAGCCCGCCATGAACATTCGTATGAAGATTCCAGGCCCGGACCACCCGATTACAATCGCAGAGAACCCCAAACGGGTCCGGGTCAGCGTCGGTGGCGAGGTGATCGCCGAAACCAGCCACGCCCTGACGCTCAAAGAGGCAGGCTACCCTGCCGTCCAGTATATTCCCCGCGCCGATGCCAATTCCGACAAGCTAGAGCGGACGGACCACAGCACCTATTGTCCCTACAAAGGCGACGCGAGCTATTTCAGCATCGTGTCAGGCGGCCAGACGCTGGAAAACGCGATTTGGACCTACGAGACGCCCTATGAATCGGTGAAAGAGATCGAAGGGCATCTGGCGTTTTACCCCAACAAGGTCACGATCGAGGAAATCTAGCCTTCCAACACAAAAATGCCCGCCGGAGTGTCGCCGGCGGGCAAAGTCGGGATATTTCCGTTTCTACTTTTTAACGAGAGGGCATTCGCTCTCAGCCAGCGGCTTGAACGACTCGTCGCCCGACATCGCAGCCAGTTGCTGATAGAAATCGCCGCGATATTTCGAATCCGCCGGTGACTTCACCTTCATCAGGAAGGTCTTGTGCATCACCCGGCCGTCCGCGCGGATCTGGACGTTCTTGTTGTAGAAATCGTTGACCGGCATTTCCTTCATCTTGGCGGCCACCGCCTTGCCCTCGTCGGTCCCGGCCGCCTCCACCGCCTTCAGATAGTGAAGCACTGACGCGTAGGTTCCCGCGGTGATGAGGTTCGGAATGAACCCGCCCGAGCGCTCCATGAACCGCTTGGCCCATGCGCGGGTTTCGTCGTTGGCGTCCCAGTAGAACGAGGTCGTCAGCGTCAGGCCCTGCGCCACGTTCAGGCCCACACCTTCGATATCGTTGATGTAGATGACGAGGCTGGCGAGGTTCTGCCCGGACTGCACGATACCGAACTCGCGTGCCTGCTTGACCGCGCTCAGAAGGTCCGCACCCGACATGGCGAGCCCGATCACCTTGGCCTTGGACGCCTGCGCCTGCAGCAGGAACGACGAGAAGTCCGGCGAACCGAACGGGAATCGCACGCTGCCAAGCACCTTGCCGCCGCTGGCCTCGACAAAACGGCTGGCGTCGCGCTGGAGCGAATGGCCAAACGCATAGTCGCTGGTCAGGAAATACCAGCTATCACCGCCCTGCTTGGTGACCTGGCTCGCCGTGCCCTTGGCGAACGCATAGGTGTCGTAGCTCCACTGCGACGTGGTCTCCGAGCACGCCTTGCCGGTCAGTTCGGTGGTGGCGGCACCGGAGATCAGCAGCACCTTGCCGCGCGAGCGCGCGATTTCCTGAGTCGCCAGCGCCACGGCTGAACCGGCGACGTCGGTGATGGTGTCGACGCCCTCGGTCTCGAACCACTTGCGGCTGATCGCTGAAGCAATGTCGGCCTTGTTCTGATGGTCGGCGGTGACGACACTGATCGGCTTGCCCAGCACCTTGCCGCCGAAATCATCGACCGCCATCTGCGTCGCCTCAACGGAGTGCTTGCCGACCAGATAGGCGAAACCGCCCGAGTGGTCGGTCAGCACGCCGATCTTCACCGCGTCGTCAGAAACCTGCGCCTGCGCCGCGCTGCCTGCCATCAGCATCGCCGCGACAGTCAGTCCGATCCTTGTTGTTCTCACGATAGTTTGTCCTCCTTCTAAATTCTGTTGTTTGGCGTCAGACCGGCAGCGCGATGCCGTCATGTCCGGGGTCTGCGCCGCCGTCGAGTTTGTCGCCGTCGATCTTGATGCCGTGCACGGCTGCGAAGCCGAACGTGTAAGGGCTGCGGATTACCTCGTAGCCGTCGGCTTCAAGTTCGCGCGTCACGCCGTGGACGATACGGTTGGACACGTCGATGGCGTTGCTGGTCGCTGAGAAGCGCGGCGCGCTCACCGCTTCGGTCATGGTCATGCCGAAATCGAGCACGTTGAGAACCGCCTGCAGCACGCCCATGGCGATCTGCGTTGCGCCCGGCGCACCGATCACGAGATACGGCTTGCTGTCCTTGAAAACGATCGACGGAACCACCGAGGTGAAACGCGCCTTGCCCGGCGCGACCGATCCGGGGCGACCCGGCCGCGGATCGAACACGCCCATGCAACCGTTGTAGATGAAGCCAAGGCCCTCGGTGATGACACCGGACGGCATGCCCAGCGAATGCGTCATGGTCACGCAGTTGCCGTCACGGTCGACCACCGACACATGGGTGGTGTCCTTCGACGGATGACCCGAATTGAAGCGCGGCACGTCACCCTTGATGCGCTTCTTGATTTCGGCAGCCATCGTCGCCGCATACTCTTTCGACGTCAGCTTGCCGACGGGAATGTCGAGAAAACCGGGATCACCCAGGAAACGGTCTTTGTCGGCGGTCGCACGCTTCATCGCCTCGCAGACCACGCGCAGATATTCGACGCTGTTGTGTCCGAGTGAGGAGAGATCGAAATTCTCAAGCACGTTGAGCATTTCGAGCAGCATGACGCCGCCGCCCGGCGGATTGTTGGTCGTCACCTCATAGCCGCGATATTGGCCGCGCAGCGGCTCACACCAGCGCGGCTGGTAGTTCGCGAGATCGTCTTCGGTGATCAGGCCGCCATTCGCCTTCATGTCGGCGGCGATGCGCTTCGCCAGTTCGCCGCGATAGAACACGTCAGAGCCGCCTTCGGCGATCATCCGCAAGGTCTGCGCATAGTCCGGATTTTTGACGACATCGCCGACGCGCTTGTAGCTGCCGTCGTCGCGGCAATAGAGCTTCCGCCCCGAGGCGGTGAACGAGAGACGATCGATACCCGAGGCGCGGTCCATGATGCCAGGATCGGACCAGAACAGTTCGACATGCGGACGCACCATCCAGCCGCGTTCGGCCCATGCGATCGCTGGCGCAACGATCTCACGCCACGGCAGCACACCAAACCGCGAATGCGCCTCGTAGTAGGCCTTCAGCGACGCGGGCACGCAGATCGACTGGTAACCGAGGTCGTTCACCTTGCCGCGCAGGATGAAGCCGTAACCGTCGCGCGCCTCGCCTTCGATCAGATCGGCCCACATGTCGGGACGCGCCGCCGCCGGCGCGGGCGCATGGAAATCGAGATACTGATGGAAGTTCTGTCCGGGAAAATAGATGCCGGCGCTGCCGAAGCCCGCGATGCCGGTCATCAGCGGATCGACAACGCCCTGAACCAGCGCGCAGGCAATTGCCGCATCGATGGCGTTGCCACCGGCCCGCAACATCTCCGCTCCGGCTTCCGCCGCTTCGGCCTGCGCCGCAACGATCATCTCCTTGCCTTTGGGCATGGTCTCTCCCCTGCGTTTCTTGTGGTTGCGCCGCGCGCGGCGAAGCAGGGCGAACCTCACCCCGCGGATCGATACGGACCGGTTTGACAGATGGCATTCATGCCTGTCCAATACCAATCAAGCTGTGATTGATGCCTTTAAGGCAACAATTGGAACCGTCCGCGATCTCTTTCCATGACCCGTCCCCTGCTGCCCGCCAGAATTCCGTACTTTCTCGCCGTCGGCGAAACGCTGAGCTTTCGCAAGGCTGCCGAACAGCTTGGCATCGCCCAGCCCGCGCTCAGCCGCGCCATCCGGGATCTGGAACGTCAATTGGGCTTCGCGCTGTTCGAGCGATCCACCCGGCGCGTGGTGCTGACACCGGCCGGCGAAGTGCTCTACCGCGAAAGCGCGGACGCGATGCAGCGCCTGACACGTGCGACAGCGCATGCGGAGCGTGTCGCCCAGGGGCTCAGCGGCACCGTCAGCGTCGGCTACTCGACCTTTGCCGCGACCGGCCCGATGTCCGACATCATCATCGAATTCCGCAAGCATCACCCGCAGGCCCAGGTCGGCCTGCGTCTGCTCGCCTCGTCCGAACAGGCCGCAGCCTTTGAGGAAGGCACGCTCGATCTCGGCTTCATCATGTCGAATGTCGCCGCGCCGCCGCTGCGGGCCATGCCCATCTCGCGCGAACGGCTGGTCGCACTGATCCCCGCGAGTCATCCATGGGCAGAGAAGCCGACAATCACGCTGGAAACGCTGTCAACCTCTCCGCTGGTAATCGGCACCGCGCGGCGATGGCGCGGCTTTCGTGCGCTCATCGATGAGTTGGTGACGGACCGTGGCTTCTCCCTGACAATTGCCGAGGAAGCCGACGACGTGCCGGTGCTGCTGCAACTGGTGCGGTCAGGATTCGGCTGCACGATCCTCGATGCATCCTTCATCCCGACCCTGCCGCCGGGAATCGTATCGCTGGAAATCGTGGACGCGACCGCGACGCTCGATATCTCGCTGGTGTGGCGCGAGGATCATCTGTCGCCGCTGGCGGCGCGGTTCATTGACGTCGCGAAAAGATTCATGGCGTCGCGGCAGGAACAGCCGCGACGGCGCACACGTCAAAGCAGGAAATGATCGCAGCGCGCGATCAGTTCTTTCCGGACATGTAGGCCGGCAGCCAGTTCTCAAAGCCCGCCTTGAGCGACGCCACCGAAACCGGCGTCTCGCCTTCGACCGCGATGTCGTGCCCGCCGGTCTTGCCGATGACATGGCACGGCACGCCGACCGCCTTGAGCTTGCTCAGCACCGTCAGCAGATGCTCTTCCTGCACGGTGACAACATAGCGCGCCTGATCCTCGCCGAACCACCAGGCATGCGGCACGATCTCTTCCGGCGGCGCGTCCAGGATCGCACCGATGCCGCTGGCCATAGCCATTTCGGTGAGCGCCACCAGCAAACCGCCATCGGCCACATCGTGCACAGCGGTCGCAGTGCCGCCCTTGATCATGCCGCGCACCACATCGCCATTGCGCTTCTCGACATTGAGATCGACCGGCGGCGGAGCGCCCTCTTCCTTGCCGCAGATATCGCGCAGATAGACCGACTGGCCGAGCCAGCCTTGCGTGTCGCCGATCAGCAGGATCGCCTCGTTCTCAGCCTTGAACGCCAGCGTCGCCGACTTGGTGAAATCGTCCAGCAGGCCCACGCCGCCGATGGATGGCGTCGGCAGAATGCCGCGGCCATTGGTTTCATTGTAAAGCGAGACGTTGCCCGACACGACGGGGAAATCCAGCGTGCGGCAGGCTTCCGCGATGCCCTTCAGGCAGCCGACAAACTGGCCCATGATCTCGGGCCGCTCGGGATTACCGAAATTGAGATTGTCGGTGATAGCGAGCGGCTTGCCGCCCACCGCCGTGATGTTGCGCCACGCTTCGGCCACCGCCTGTTTGCCGCCCTCGAACGGATCAGCCTCGCAATAGCGCGGCGTCACATCGCAGGTCAGCGCGAGGCCCTTCGGTCCGTCCTGCACGCGCACCACTGCCGCATCGCCACCGGGACGCTGCAAGGTGTTGCCGCCGATGACATGATCGTACTGCTCCCACACCCAGCGCTTCGAGCAGAGTTCTGGCGTGGCGATCAGCTTCGACAGCGCCTCGGTAATCGACACCGGCGCCTTGACGTCGCGCGCATGGATCACCGGCAATTGCGGCGACGGCACATGCGGCCGGTCATAGAGCGGTGCTTCGGATTCCAGCTCCTTGATCGGCAGGTCGGCCATCACGTCGCCGCCATGCTTCACAACGAAGCGCTGCGTCGGCGTGGTGTAGCCGACGATGGCGAAGTCGAGCCCCCACTTCTTGAAGATCGCTTCCGCCTGCTTTTCCTTTTCGGGCTTCAGCACCATGAGCATGCGCTCCTGGCTTTCCGAGAGCATCATCTCATAGGCGCTCATGCCGGTTTCGCGCGTCGGCACTGAATCCAGATGCAGTTCGACGCCGAGGTCGCCCTTCGCGCCCATTTCGACCGCGGAGCATGTGAGACCCGCCGCGCCCATGTCCTGGATCGCGATCACGCAATCCGCTTCCATGATTTCGAGGCAGGCTTCCAGCAGCAGCTTTTCCGCGAACGGATCGCCGACCTGCACGGTCGGGCGCTTCTCCTCGCTGTCGTCGTCGAATTCGGCGGAGGCCATGGTGGCGCCGTGAATGCCGTCGCGGCCGGTCTTCGAGCCGAGATAGACGATCGGCATGTTCACGCCGGAGGCCGCCGCGTAGAAAATCTTGTCGCTTTCGGCGAGGCCCACGGCCATCGCATTGACGAGAATGTTGCCGTCATAGCGCGTATGGAAACGCGTCTGGCCGCCCACCGTCGGCACGCCGAACGAGTTGCCATAGCCGCCGACGCCCGCGACCACGCCCGAAACAAGATGACGGGTCTTCGGATGGCTCGGATCGCCGAAGCTCAGCGCGTTGAGACAGGCAATCGGCCGCGCGCCCATGGTGAACACGTCGCGCAGGATGCCGCCGACACCGGTGGTCGCGCCCTGATAGGGCTCGATGTAGCTCGGGTGGTTGTGGCTCTCCATCTTGAAGACCACGGCCAGCCCGTCGCCGATGTCGATGACGCCTGCGTTCTCGCCGGGGCCCTGAATAACCCACGGCGCCTTGGTCGGCAGGCCGCGCAGATGGATGCGCGAGGACTTGTAGGAGCAATGTTCGTTCCACATCGCCGAGAAGATGCCGAGTTCCGTGAAGGTCGGCACGCGGCCGATCAGCTTCAGGATCCGTTCGTATTCGTCCGGCTTGAGACCATGGCTGGCGACGAGATCGGGGGTGATCTGGGGTTCGTTCCTGATCGTCAAGGCGACGGCGCTCCGGTCAAATGCTTCGGCATCCCTCCGGGCGGCCGGAGGTGCGGGATGGACGGAATATGCTTGATTCCGGGCCTCTTTGTGCACGGCAGCCCGGCCTGCGGCAAGCATCAGATAGGGACAAATCCCGGCTAAAAAAGCCCCTGCTGCAGCCCTTGCCGAGGGCTCGAGGGGGCAGCACCCGTCCCTCTTTTCGGGCCTTCGGACGACCGTGCGCAAAAAAACTCCGCACCTGGCCGGCCTCCCGGTCGCGGACGCGATGGCCAGCCGGCAGGCAAAGGAAAAGTGATTGAAATCACGTCGTTACCGGGCGGCGACCCGTAAAATTTAGATCGCATTAACCAAACCTTCGTAGCGTAGCCCGGCCAGCGCGCCTTCAACGCGCCCCGGCTCACTCCGTCGCATCGGACTGCGTAACCCACTGCCTGCCCCCCGCAAGCGGTAGACGCACCGCTACGCTTTAAGTCAGGCCCAGACATCATGAATCCTTCCGACACTCTCGCCGCCCGCATGGCCTTCATCGGAATTGACGACACGACCCGCACTCTGCTGCGCGAGGTCCGCCCCATGGCTATGGCGGCGCTGCCAGCGATCCTCGACAAGTTCTATCGGACCGTCGCGAAGTTTCCGGACGTCCAGAAGATGTTCCCGCGTCCCGAGATCGTCGCACATGCGAAAGCTGCGCAGCTTGCCCACTGGGACATGATCCTGTCCGCGCGCTTCGATGCCGACTATGTCCGCTCTGTCACGCGGATCGGGGAGACCCATCACCGTCTCGGCCTTGAACCGCGCTGGTACATCGGCGGCTACAAGCAGATCATCGGCGGCCTTGTCGCCGCGATCGAAACCGGCGTCACGGCGCGTTTCGGCGGCCGGGCGTTGCTCGAAAAGAAGGCCGCGATCATCGAAGCCGTGGTCGGCGCGGCGATGCTGGACATGGATTTCGCCATCTCGGTCTATCTGGATGCCGGCAAGCGCGAAAAGCGCGACGTTCTCGAACGGCTTGCGGGGCAGTTCGAACAAACCATTTCGCAGATCGTGGGGCGCGTCGGCACGACGTCGCGAGATCTCAATGCGGCGGCCGACACGCTGAAATCAACCGCCGACCAGACGCGGACCCTGTCGGGCTCCGTCGCATCGGCCTCCGAACAGGCGTCGCAAAGCGTGCAGTCCGTGGCGGCTGGCGCGGAGGAAATGAGCGCTTCGGTCTCCGAGATATCGCGGCAGGTTCAGGAATCGCTGCGGATCGCAAACGATGCGGTCAAGCAGGCGGAAGGCGCGAGCGGCCGGGTGGCCGGTCTCAGCGAAGCCGCCGCCCGCATCGGCGATGTCATCAAGATGATCAACGCCATCGCCGAGCAAACCAACCTGCTCGCGCTCAACGCGACCATCGAGGCTGCCCGCGCGGGCGAGGCCGGCAAGGGATTTGCCGTCGTTGCGCAGGAGGTCAAGGCGCTCGCCTCGCAGACCGCAAAGGCAACGGACGAGATCAGCACTCAGATTGTCGGCATGCAGGCCTCGACCGGCGAAACCGTCAGCGCCATCACCGAGATCAGCGGCACGATCAGTTCGATTTCGCAAATTGCCGGCGCGATCTTCGAGGCCGTGGATCAGCAGAACGCCGCGACGCGTGAGGTCACCAGCGGAATTCAGGTTGCGGCGACCGGATCGTCGAACGTGGCCGCCAATATCGTCATGGTCAGCAAGGGCGCGGAAGACACCGGCCGCGCCGCTGCGGACGTGCATTCGTCAGCCAGTTCGCTGACGGCAGAAAACCAGCAGCTGCGGACCCAGGTGGATCACTTCCTGGCCACCCTGCGCAGCGCCTGATCCAGAAAAAATCGCGGCTCCTTGCGGGGCCGCGATACCGTCTCTCTGATGGAAACCGTCGCCGCGCCTTGACGCCTCAGGCCGCGCTTTCCAGATGCGCCACGAGGCCTGCAAACAGCCCGCGTCCGTCGGTGTTCCCCATGATGTCTTCGACGTGGTTTTCCGGATGCGGCATCATGCCGAGCACGTTGCCCTTGTCGCTGACAATGCCCGCGATGGATGCCGCCGCGCCGTTGATGTTGTGCGTGTCGCCGACTTCGCCTGAAGCGCTGCAATAGCGATAGAGCACCCGGCCCTCGCCTTCGAGACGGCGGATCGTCTCTTCGTCGGCGGCGTAGTTGCCCTCGCCATGCGCCACCGGCACGCGGATCACCTGCCCGGCATTGTAGCCGCGCGTGAATGGCGTATCGGAGCGCTCGACGCGCAAATGCACATCGCGGCAGATGAACTTGAGCTGCGCATTGCGCATCAGCACGCCCGGCAGCAGGCCCGACTCGCAGAGAATCTGAAACCCGTTACAGACGCCGAGCACGAGGCCGCCATTCGCCGCATGGGCACGCACCGCGTCCATAATCGGCGCGCGGGCCGCGATCGCGCCGCAGCGCAGGTAATCGCCATAGGAAAACCCACCCGGCACCACAACAAGGTCGGTGCCCTTCGGCAGGGCAGTGTCGGCGTGCCACACCATCGCGGCGTCGTTACCCGACGCGAGCTTGAGCGCGCGCGCCATGTCGCGCTCGCGATTGATGCCGGGGAAGACGAGAACGGCTGATTTCATCGGTCGCTTGGCCTAACCCAGAACCTCGACGCGGTAATTCTCGATCACCGTGTTCGCGAGCAGCTTGTCGGCTGCGGCTTTCAGCGCGGCTTCGGCTTTCGCCTTGTCGCTGCCTGCGACTTCGATGTCGAACACCTTGCCCTGCCGCACGCTGGCAATGCCATCGACGCCGAGCGATTTCAGCGCTCCTTCGATGGCCTTGCCCTGCGGATCGAGAATGCCGTTCTTCAATGTGACGGTGACGCGCGCCTTCATCGAATTCAGCTCTTCACAAGCACCGGGCCGGAGCCCGCAGGACGGTCGTTCTCGATCAGGATGCCGAGACGCTTGGCGACTTCGGTATAGGCCTCAAGCAGCCCACCGAGATCGCGGCGGAAGCGGTCCTTGTCCATCTTCTCGTTCGACTTGATGTCCCACAGCCGGCATGAGTCCGGCGAGATTTCATCAGCGACGATGATGCGCATCATGTCGTTCTCGAACAGCCGTCCGCATTCCATCTTGAAGTCCACAAGACGGATACCGACGCCGAGGAACAGCCCGGTCAGGAAGTCGTTCACACGAATGGCAAGCGCCATCATGTCGTCGATCTCCTGCGGCGTGGCCCAGCCGAACGCGGTGATGTGTTCCTCGGAGACCATCGGGTCGCCGAGCTGGTCGTTCTTGTAATAGAACTCGATGATCGAACGCGGGAGCTGCGTGCCTTCCTCGATGCCGAGGCGCTGCGACAGCGAACCGGCGGCGACGTTGCGCACCACAACCTCGAGCGGCACGATCTCGACCTCGCGGATCAACTGCTCGCGCATGTTGAGGCGCTTGATGAAATGCGTCGGCACGCCGATGTCGTTCAGATGCTGGAAGACATACTCCGAGATCCGGTTGTTGAGGACGCCCTTGCCCTCAATGATCTGGTGTTTCTTGGCATTGAACGCGGTGGCGTCGTCCTTGAAATGCTGAATCAGGGTTCCAGGCTCAGGCCCTTCGTAAAGGGTCTTGCCCTTGCCTTCATAAATGCGACGCCGACGGCTCATAGGGATGTACCGTGTTCTGTTGAAGTCCATGAATGGGGTGCTCCGGGTGATTTACGCGACCCACGGCGGAGCTGCCGTGAAGTCCGGAATCGTGAAACAAACCGCGAACCGGACTCATCGGCAACGTACCCGATTGAACCCGCCGATACAACGCAACGCAGCGCGTATTCCCGCAAAAGTAAGCGGTGTTTTGCGCTGGAAATCCTCAAGAATTCCAGTTTCGGCGTATTTCGCCCGCAATCGCCACCTCCTGCGACCTCTGGGACGTTGCCTTGCCGGGGTCGGACCTCCTATATGCAGGGTCCCGCCGACATCCCGGCATGACCAATTCAGCTTTACGGAACAGATATATGTCCACTTTCGACAAGCGCGAGGAAGGTTTCGAGAAGAAATTCGCCCTCGACCAGGAAACGAAGTTCAAGGCGGAGGCCCGCCGGAACAAGTTGCTGGGTCTCTGGGCCGCCGAAAAACTGGGCAAAACCGGTGATGACGCCGTGGCCTACTCCACGGAGGTTGTCGCGGCCGATTTCGAGGAAGCCGGCGATACCGACGTCCTGCGCAAGGTGGCCGCCGACCTGGCCAGCAAGGGCGTGTCGGAAGCCGACGTTCGCAAGAAGATGGACGAACTGATGGCCGTCGCCGTCGCCCAGATCAAGGCCGGGTAGTAATTCCACCCCATTGAACGAAAGACGCCGCGCGATCCGCTCGCGCGGCGTTTTGCTTGCCGGAATGATTTACTTCAGCGCGTCCTGAACCTTCGCGATGCCGGCGAGGACGCAGACTTCGTCCTTTTCGCCACCCGGTGCACCCGATGCGCCGACCGCACCGATGACCTCGTTGCCGACCTTGATGGGGGCTGCGCCGCCGACAGCCACCACACCCGGAATCTGCTTGAGGTAAGCCGTTTCCGGCTTGTCTGTCAGCTTCATGAACTCCAGCGAGGTCTGGCCGCGCGTGCGGGAGGTGTAGGCCTTCAGGCGGCTGAACTCCATGGTGTGGGGATTGGTGCCGTCGCCCCGAACCTGAGCCGCGACGTTGCCGGCCTTGTCGACGACCGTGACAGACACCTTGTAGCCGTCCTTGGTGCACTGCTCGATGGTGCCCTGGATGATGGCGATGGCCATCGCCATCGACACGTTCTTTTCAACCTGCGGCGCCTGCGCGTGAGCCGGACCGGCGATAACGATTGCAGCCGTCGTCAAGGCTGCAAGACCGAGTGAACGCATATGGAAGCCTCCCTTTGATGGTTTTTTGGTTACGCGTTTTTGTAGCAACCCTTGGTAACGCGCTTTCATCCCATCAAAGAAGAAAAATCGGTACTGCGGTAGCGAAGGACTAGGCGGTTGCGGCCAGCCGGTCGAGTTGCGCGGCGAGATCGGCTTCCACGTCCGCCGCATTGATCAGGCAAACGCGATACCCCCGCGCCTCCAGCCATTCGCGCCGCGCCGCGCGATCCCGTTCGATCACATCGGTCTCATTGGCGTTGACGAGTTCGATCGCCAGCCGCTTCGTGAACGACACAAAATCCGGAATGTGACGCCCCACCGGCGTCTGCCGCTTGAAGTGAGATGCGAAACGGCGGTCCGTCCTCAGCGCCTGCCAGAGAATACGCTCCGCATCGGTCGGATTACGCCGCAGCAACCGCGCCAGCCCCCTCACCGTGCCGCCGCTTTCAGACGGGGTTCGGCCGTCAGACTGCTCGGCCAGCAGCGCGCGCAGCCGCGTCGCCTCGTTGCCGTCGAGAATCCCGCCTTTTGCAGGCCCCTTCCTGCCCTCCGCGATGGCCATGACCACGCCGTGCAGGGTGTGCATGTCCTGCTTGGTCGGCTCCATCCGGGTGAAGATGTTGCGCATGTTCACCAGCATGGTGTCGCGCTTTTCCGGCGGACGCAGGAATTCCACCTTGTCGAGTTCGCTCACGAGGTTGTCGAAGAACGCCTGCATCTGATGGTTCGACGCCCGCTCCGAACGTTCGGGCATCGCGAACGGCAGCGCATTCGATGTGGCGAGCTTGAACCATTCATAGCCCATCAGCAGCACGGCCTGCGCCAGGTTCAGCGAGGCGAACCCCGGATTGACGGGAAACGTGATGATGCGGTTGGCGAGCGCGACCTCGTCGTTCTGTAAACCGTAACGCTCGCGCCCGAACATGATCGCGGCCGTGCCGCTCGCCGCGGTTTCCCCGACGATCTGGCGGGCGGCCTCCTCGGGACCGACGACCGGCTTGGCCTGATCGTGCGCCCGCGCCGTGGTCGCGAACAGCAGCGAACAATCGGCGACCGCAGCTTCCACAGTGTCGAACAGTTCGACTTTATCAAGAATGTGATCGGCGCCCGCGGCGGCGCGCTGGGCGGCCATGTTGGGCCAGCCGTCGCGCGGGTTGACGATGCGCAGCCGGGTCAACCCGAAATTGCCCATGGCGCGCGCGCACATGCCGATGTTCTCGCCAAGCTGCGGTTCGACCAGCACCACCACGGGTCCGGCCAATTCCTTTCGCGTCTTGGTTTTGTCGCTGCCTGAACCGGTCATGATCCTGCTTTGGTTTTCGCTGCGCCCTGCCGTAACGCAGTTGGCGGCGCACAGGTCAAGATATTTTTCGGGATAATGGACGTTCGGCAAATTTCTCGGCAATCAGGTGCAACAGGGCAATGCTGAAAATTACAAGTTTCGCTCTGAATTTCTCCGCCGCTTGGAGTAGCGTGATGCTGATGGTGACCCATGACTCAGACAGATAATGCCTCCGCTGGCGGCCCTGCCCCACAGCAGGCTCCGGCGACATCCAGCACGGCTCCGGAGCCGTCGCATGCAAGTGATACGGTGCGCCGGCTGGCGATTCCAGTCGCGTGCCTGATTGCGGCAGCGGTTTTCGTGGTGCTGGCGACCCTGCGCTGGGACGCGTGGATCGGCAGTGCCGTGATCCAGACCACGAACGACGCCTATGTTCGCGCCGAGACGACGCAACTCAGCAGCCGCGTCGCCGGCGAAGTGATCAAGGTCGCCGCTAGCGATTATCAGCACGTCAAGGCTGGTGATCTGCTCGTCGAGATCGATCCGGCGGACTACGAAGCGCAGGTCGCGCAGGCGGAGGCCTCGGTCGCCGGAGCGCAGGCCGCGCTCGACAACCTCGCCAATCAGGTCGAGTTGCAATACGCCACCATCGCACAATCCGAAGCGCAGCGCGCTTCCGCCGAAGCCCTTCAGATCGAGGCGCAACAGGAACTCGAACGTCAGCAATCGCTGACCCAGAGTTCATCCGGCACGCGCCAGCGGCTGGAACAGGCGACCGCTTCCCTTGCTAAGGCGGACGCCGACGTGCGGGCCAGCCGCGCTGTCATCGCCGCGCAGAAGCATCAGCTCGAAGTTCTCGCCGGAACGAAAAAGCAGCGCGCCGCCGATGTGCTCGCCGCTCAGGCCGCGCTGAAGGCCGCAAAGCTCAAGCTCGGCTACACTCGGATCGTGGCACCGTTCGACGGCGTGGTCGGGGCACGGCAGGTTCAGCCGGGCGACTACGTCAACGTCGGCAGCAACCTGTTCAACGTGGTGCCGCTGCCGAATGTCTATGTCATTGCGAACTATAAGGAGACGCAGCTGACCCGCGTAAAGCCCGGACAGCCGGTGGAGATCACCATCGATACCTTCCCGGACGAAACGCTGCGCGGGCAGGTCGCGCGCATCTCCCCGGCGAGCGGCTCGCAGTTCGCGTTGCTGCCCCCCGACAACGCTACGGGGAATTTCACCAAGGTGGTGCAACGAATTCCCGTCCGGATCGAGTTCGACAAGGGCCAGCCCCTGCTCGACCGTCTGCTGCCGGGCATGTCGGCCGTGACGCGGATCAACACCGAAGGCACGGTTGCCCCCTCAAGCGCCGGAGCCAAAGCCGGTGTCGGACGCTAAAATCATCGCCAGCGGGCCGGTCTCCACCGGCCAGCCCGTTCACTATCCGCTGCTTGCCGTGATCGCCGTGCTGCTCGGCTCGTCGATGGCGAACATCGACAGCCGGATGTTTTCGATTGGCCTGCCCGATCTCAAGGGCGCCTTTTCGCTCAGCTACGACGAAGGGGCCTGGCTGAGCACGGCCTCGACCGCGTCGCAGATTTTCATCGCGCCCGCGGTGGCCTGGCTCGCCACCGTTTTCGGACTGCGCCGCATCCTCGGCACGCCCAGCCTCGTGTTCGCGGTGATCTCGTTGGCTCTTCCATTTGTCCGCGATTACCACACACTTCTGGCACTCACGATCCTTCATGGCCTACTGATCGGAACCTTCGTGCCGGCCACGCTGATGATCATTTTCCGCAACCTGCCGATGCAGTGGTGGCTTGTGGCGATCGGGATTTACGCATTGCGGGTCGGCTTTGCGCTCAACTTCGGTCCGGCACTGGTCGGCCTCTATGTCGAACATCTCGGCTGGCAGTGGCTTTACTGGCAGGATGCGATCATCGCCGTGCTGATGGCGATCCTGGTTTACTTCGGCGCCGCCCGCGATCCGGTCAACCGGACGCTGCTGGAAACCGCGGACTGGGGCGGCATGCTGTTGCTGGGGACCGGCATCGCCATGGTCTATGCCGGCCTCGATCAAGGGAACCGGCTGGATTGGCTCAACTCCGGAACCGTTGTCGCAATGCTCGGCTGCGGCGCGTTTTTGCTGGTGGCGTTTTTCATCAACGAGGCCGTGGTGAAGGAGCCGTGGGCGCACGCCAATGTGCTGTTCTCGCGCAATATCGGCTTCGCGCTGGTCGTCATCCTGCTCTACACCCTGACCAGTCTCTCCAATTCATCGCTGGTGCCGAATTTCCTCTCCGCCGTTGCGCAGCTCCGGCCGGAACAGACGGGGCGGCTGCTTTTGATCTATGGCGTTCTGCCCTTTGCCGTGCTGTTTCCCCTCTCGGTCTGGCTGCTGCGGCGATATGACGTGAGAATCGTCCTGATCATCGGCCTGATCACGTTCGGGATCGCCGCATTGCTCGGAACGCAAATCACCAATACTTGGCGGCTGGCCGACTTCATCCCGATTGTGTTGCTGCAATCGGTCGGCCAGGCATTCACGCTGTTTCCGATCATTATCATCGCGCTGTCCAACTCCGATCCGACCCGGGCGACGGCGTTTGCGGCCTATATCCAGATCATGCGCCTCGGCGGCGCAGAGATCGGCATTGCGCTGATGAGCACCTGGCTGCGGGTGCGCGAACAGACCCACTCCAACCTGATCGGTCAGCACATCACCCACGCGACTGATCAGGTGGAGCAGTTTATTGCCCGCATGTCGGGTTATTTCGCCGGCCATGGCACAGCGACGGCCCCCGCGCGCAGCGTCGGAACACTGGCCGGTATCGTCCAGCGGGAGGCCAACGTGCTGGCCTACGTCGACGGTTTCTGGCTGACGTCCTGCTTCGCGATCGCAGGGCTGCTTGTCACCGCCCTGATTACCAAATCCCCGCCGGGGCCGTTTACGCCAAAAGCACGATAGCGCCGCTCCGGCTGCGGTCATGGCATTTCGAATCAGGATCGAGAGGGCCTTGAATCAGGTTCTGATGATCCGGATTCAACTTGTGAAGGTTTTGAATCAGCTTCTGAAGGTTTTGATTCAAGCCGTGAAGGAATTGATTCAAGAACCGAACAGGCCGATTCAGCCCCGGCCATAACTTCCGAAATTATCCTTATAAATCAATGGGGTTACCGAATGGTTTGAATCTCGCGCGAAACGCGAGGTTCGCTTCCTGTCGCACCGCGGCTCTCCAAAACCACGCCTCGGGGAAGTGCGCACGGGTTCTGCCACGGCACGGTTTCCGCACACAGCGGCAAAGCGCGGATCGCTTCACGTTCATCGGCTGAAACAGGGTCCGGATTTGCCCGCCGGAACGCCACACCCGCCCGGCATGCCAGAAAGTCTCAGGTGCGTTGCCTTCCAGCCCGCCAAGGCGGGTGCTATAGCCTCGCTACGGAACCGTTGCGGTTCTCTCGCCCTCTCCGCCCCCAATCTAAGGCCCGATTCCCCATGGCAAAAATCAAGGTGACCAACCCCGTCGTCGAACTCGATGGCGACGAGATGACCCGGATCATCTGGCAGTACATCAAGGACAAGCTCATCCACCCGTTCCTCGATGTGAACCTCGAATACTACGACCTTGGGATGGAATACCGCGACAAGACCAACGATCAGGTCACCATCGATGCGGCCAATGCGATCAAGAAGCATGGCGTCGGCGTGAAATGCGCCACCATCACCCCGGACGAAGCCCGCGTGAAGGAATTCGGCCTCAAGGAAATGTGGAAGTCGCCGAACGGCACCATCCGCAACATCCTCGGCGGCGTCGTGTTCCGTGAGCCGATCATCTGCAAGAACGTTCCCCGCCTGGTTCCAGGCTGGACCAAGCCGATCATCATCGGCCGCCATGCTTTCGGCGACCAGTACCGCGCCACCGACTTCAAGTTCCCGACCGCTGGCACGATCAGTCTCAAGTTCGTCGGCGACGACGGCAAGGTGATCGAGCGCGAGGTGTTCAAGGCTCCGGGCCCCGGTGTGACCCTCGGCATGTTCAACCTGGACGAGTCCATCCGCGACTTCGCCCGCTCCTCGTTCAACCTCGGTCTGGCGCGCGGCTATCCGGTCTACCTTTCGACCAAGAACACGATCCTCAAGCAGTACGACGGCCGCTTCAAGGATATCTTCCAGGAGGTGTTCGACGCCGAGTTCAAGAAGGATTTCGACGCCAAGGGCCTGACCTACGAGCACCGTCTGATCGATGACATGGTCGCGGCCGCGCTCAAATGGTCGGGCGGCTATGTCTGGGCGTGCAAGAACTACGACGGCGACGTGCAGTCCGATACCGTGGCGCAGGGCTACGGCTCGCTGGGCCTCATGACCTCCGTACTGCTGACGCCGGACGGCAAGACCATGGAAGCGGAAGCCGCCCACGGCACCGTGACCCGCCACTTCCGCGAGCACCAGAAGGGCAAGGAAACCTCGACCAACTCGATCGCGTCGATCTTCGCCTGGACCCGCGGCCTCAGCCACCGCGCCAAGCTCGACAACAACGAGGAACTGGCGAAGTTCGCCAAGACGCTGGAAGAGGTCTGCGTCGCCACCGTCGAATCCGGTTTCATGACCAAGGATCTCGCGCTGCTGGTCGGCGCCGACCAGAAGTGGCTCTCGACCACCGGCTTCCTCGACAAGGTCGCGGAGAACCTCACCAAGGCGATGGCTGCCTGAGGCAACGCACGACGCCTGATCCGTCGCTCTTCAACGGCGCAGACAGTGTCTGCGCCGTTTGCTTGTGGACTTCGAAAAGAACGGAATGCCGAACATGACCCGAGACCAGTTCAGCTTCTTCCAGCCGTTCCGGGTCCGTTACTCGGAAATCGACGGTCAGGGCGTGGTGTTTAACGCGCACTACCTGACCTTCTACGACACGGCGATCACCGAATATTTCCGCGCGCTGGGCTACGACCAGTACGCCGACGCCAAAAAGACCGGCATGGACTTCCATGTGGTCAAGTCGGTGGTGGAATATAAAGCACCGATCCGTTTCGACGCGGAGATCGAAGTCGGTGCGCGCGTCGCACGGATCGGCAGCTCCAGCATGGCGTTTGAGCTGGCGATCTTCCTGAAGGACAGCGCGGATCTAATGGCCACCGGTGAAATCGTCTGGGTGAACACCGATCAATCGACGCATCGCCCCGCCCCGATCACTCCGGAGATCCGCAACCTGATCGCAACACGCGAAAAGCATCTCGCATCCTGACCCGTAGCGGCCAGCGCTCAGATGCTGGCGAGACCGATCTGCGCGATCATCGCCTTGGCGATTTCCATCTCGCCCATGATCACGAAATTCGCGCCATGATGCTTGAGGTGCGCGATTTCCTCTTCCGAATGCGCCCGCGCAATGATCGGCAGTGTCGCGCTGATCGCGCGGGCTTTCGCGACGATCTGCCCGCCCTCGAACGCATCGGGTATCGCGACAATGAGCCCGCGCGCGGCCTCGAGGTTTGCCGCAACCAGCATTCCCGGCGCGGCCGCGTTGCCCGTGATCTTCTCGATTCCCGCCTGAGTGAGCTTTTCGAGGCATCCCGGATTATCTTCGATGACCAGAAGCGGCACGCCTCCCTGCTTTAACGATGCCCCGACAACACTCCCGACGCGCCCGTAACCCACCAGCACGACATGACCGGTGAGAGCGGTGACAGGCAACTCGACTCGGGCCGGCTTCTTTCTTGCCGCCTCCGCGGCCACCTCTGCAGCGGAGTCCTCCGCTGACGAGGCTGCTGCCGCGGCTTCCTCGGCTGCCTGTTTTTTCGCCTCATAGCGATCCAGCAACGCAAAGAACAGCGGGTTCAGCATGATCGAGATGATTGCTCCTGCAAGAACAAGATCACGGCCACGGTCCGGCAGCAGCGCTAGGCTGACGCCGAGACTGACGAGAATGAAGGAGAATTCGCCGATCTGGGCGAGACTTGCAGAGATCGTCAGCGCGGTGGATGTCGGATGCCCGAACATGCGCACGATGCCGAACGCCGCGACAGATTTTCCGAAGATGATGATGAAGACGGTCACCAGCAGCGGCAGCGGCTCGCGGACGATGATCGCCGGATCGACCAGCATGCCGACGGACACGAAGAACAGCACGGCAAACGCATCGCGCAGCGGCAGGGTTTCGTTCGCGGCGCGCTGGCTGAGTTCGGATTCGCTCAGGATCATGCCGGCGAAGAACGCGCCGAGCGCGAAGGACACATCGAACAGGATCGCCGCGCCGAACGCGACGCCGAGCGAGATCGCGAACACCGCGAGGCGAAACAGTTCGCGGGAGCCGGTATGCGCGACATAGTGCAAAACCCACGGGATCACACGGCGGCCCACCACCAGCATGAAGATGACGAAGGCCGCGACCTTGCCGAGGGTGACAAAAACCGGCTGCGCCATCGCATAGGCGCTGAGACCATTGGCACCCTCGCCTTTCAGCACGCCGGCAAGTGCGGGCAACAGCACCAGCGTCAGCACCATCGCGAGGTCTTCGACGATGAGCCAGCCGACCGCGATTCGTCCGCGCTCGGTATCGACCAGCCGCCGCTCCTGTAAAGCGCGCAACAGCACGACCGTACTGGCGACCGACAGCGCGAGACCGAACACCAGCCCGCCGCCAATGGGCCAGCCGAGCGCCCAACCGAGGCTCATGCCGAGCAGTGTCGCGACCGCGATCTGCACCACCGCACCGGGGACCGCGATGGCGCGCACCGACAGCAGATCTTTCAGCGAGAAATGCAGGCCGACGCCGAACATCAGCAGAATGATGCCGATTTCGGCAAGCTCATTGGCGATATTCTGATCCGCCACATAACCAGGCGTGAAAGGGCCCATCACCACGCCCGCAAGGAGATACCCCACAAGGGGTGAAGCGCGAAACCGCTGAGCGATAGCTCCGAGAACAAATGCCAGCACGAGGCCGACGACGACCGTCGAAATCAAAGGAGTATTGTGATGCATGCCGCATTTTGCCGCATGAGGTAGATTGATGCCAGTGCATCTTTCGCTACCCATCGCCGCAGCAACTGTCGCGCCCTTGTTTTGTCGTGTTTGGCAGCAGAGTGAAACGTTCCTTTCAGGAATACCCCATGCGCCGCCGCGTTGTTCTTGCCGTTCTTCTTTTCATCGCCACCGTCTACCTTCTCAACGCAAGCTGGCTCGCATTCGCGCCAACGGGCAAGCCGTTTCTGCTGGCGCATCGCGGCGTGCACCAGACCTATCCCGCCTACGCTCAGACTGCCGATGACTGCACCGCGACGATGATCCACCCGCCTACGCACGATTTTATCGAGAACACCCTGCCCTCGATGAAAGCTGCCTTCGACGCAGGAGCGGATATCGTGGAGTTCGACATTCATCCCACCACCGACGGCCACTTTGCCGTTTTTCACGACTGGACGGTCGATTGCCGCACCGAGGGCAAGGGCGTCACCCGCGAGCACACGCTTTCGGATTTGAAACGTCTCGATATCGGCTACGGCTACACGGCGGACGGCGGCAAGACGTTTCCCCTGCGCGGCACAGGCGTGGGTCTGATGCCGACCCTCGACGAGGTGCTGACTGCGTTTCCCGATCGCCGCTTCCTGATTCACATCAAGAGCAATGATCCCGCCGAAGCCGACAGGCTCACGGCCCGCCTGAAACAACTGCCGCCCGATCGCCTGAAGATGCTCATGGTGTATGGCGGCGATCGTCCGGTCACCGCGCTACGCGCGCAGTTGCCGCAGATTCCAACGATGTCGAACCGGCAGGAGATCGGGTGTCTGTGGCGCTATCTCGCCGTTGGCTGGACCGGCTACGTGCCATCGTCGTGCGCTGGCAGTTTGTTGCTGATTCCGCAGAATTACGCATGGCTGCTGTGGGGATGGCCGGATCGCTTCCTGACCCGCATGCATAGCGCTTCCGCAGTCGTGATCCTTGCAGGCCGCTATCAGAAAGGCGATTCCTCCACCGGCCTCGATACGCCGGAGGAGTTCAAGGCAGCACCGCAACGATCCGGTCTCGGCATCTGGACCAACCGGATCGAAAGCATCGCCGCGCCGCGCTAGGCACCCATCGCCGCTTCGATCGCCTTCAGCGCTGCATCGGCCTTTGCGCCATCGGGACCGCCGGCCTGCGCCATGTCGGGACGGCCGCCGCCACCCTTGCCGCCGAGGGCTTCGGACGCGACCTTCACCAGATCGACGGCGCTGAAGCGTGACGTCAGGTCGGACGTGACACCGACCACCGCGCCGGCCTTGCCGTCTTCGCCGACATTGATGATTGCGACCACGCCTGAACCGATCTGCTTTTTGCCGTCGTCGGCAAGGCTCTTGAGATCTTTCATCTCGATGCCGGAAACGCGCTTGGCCATCAGCTTCACGCCGCTGACTTCGATGAAATCATCCTCGCTGCGATGGGAGCCGGACACGCTCGTGCCGCCCATGGCGAGTTTCTTGCGCGCGTCCGACAGATCGCGCTCGAGCTTCTTGCGCTCCTCGATCAGGGCCGCCACACGCACAGGCAGATCGTCCAGCGTGGTCTTCAGTTCCGCTGCCGCTGCTTTCGCCGTGTGAATGGTTGCATTCACCGCATGACGCGCATTGTTCCCGGTCAGCGCCTCGATGCGCCGCACGCCGGAAGCCACCGCGCTCTCGCCGGTCACCGAAATCAGGCCGATATCGCCGGTGCGTTTCACGTGGGTGCCGCCGCACAGTTCGACCGACCAGCCGAGCGCATTGCTCGCCGCGCCCTCGCGGGCCGCGCTGCCCATCGACACCACGCGCACCTCGTCGCCGTACTTCTCGCCGAACAGGGCACGTGCGCCGGATTCGCGCGCGTCATCGATCGCCATCGAGCGGGTAACGACCTCGCCGTTCTCCAGCACGACATCGTTGGCGATGTCCTCGATGCGGCGCAGTTCGTCCGGCGTGATCGGCTTGTTGTGCGCGAAGTCGAAGCGCAGACGTTCCGGCGCAACGAGTGAGCCGCGCTGCGCGATGTGATCGCCCAGCACCTGCCGCAGCGCTTCGTGCAAAAGGTGCGTCGCGGAGTGATTGGCGCGGATCGCCGTGCGCCGCCTATGATCGACTTCGAGTTGCAGCGGCGTATCGAGCTTCACCGTGCCCTGCTCGACGGTGCCGAGATGCACGAAAAGATCGCCAGCCTTCTTCTGCGTGTCAGTGATGCGCACGCGTATGCCGTCGCCGGTCAGAACGCCGGTGTCGCCGACCTGACCGCCGGATTCGGCGTAGAACGGCGTCTGGTTCATGACGATGGCGACGCTGTCGCCGACCTTGGCACTGTCAATCTCCTTGCCGTCCTTCACCAGCGCAGTCACGACGCCTTCGGCGATCTCGGTGTCGTATCCGAGGAATTCGGTAGCGCCGAGTTTCTCGCGCAGCGGGAACCAGACGTTCTCGGTTGCGGTGTCGCCAGATCCGGCCCATGCCGCGCGGGCCTTGGCCTTCTGCTTCTCCATCGCGTCGGTAAACGAGGCGATGTCCACGCCGATGCCGCGGTTACGCAGCGCGTCCTGCGTCAGATCGAGCGGGAAACCATAAGTGTCGTACAGCGTGAACGCAGTCTCGCCATCGAACATATCGCCCTTCTTGAGCGACGCGCTCTTCTCGTCGAGGATTGTGAGACCGCGGTCCAGCGTCTTGCGGAAGCGGGTCTCTTCCAGCTTCAGCGTTTCCTCGATCAGGTTCTCGGCACGCACCAGTTCCGGATAGGCCTGACCCATCTCGCGCACCAGCGCCCACACGAGGCGATACATCAGCGGCTCTTTCGCCCCGAGCAACTGCCCGTGGCGCATCGCGCGGCGCATGATCCGGCGCAGCACATAGCCGCGGCCTTCATTCGACGGCAGAACGCCGTCCGCGATCAGGAACGACGAGGCGCGCAGATGGTCGGCGATCACGCGCAGCGAGGCTTTCTGTTCGCCCTGCGGATCGGCCCCGGTGAGATCGGCAATCGCGCGGATCAGCGCGACGAAAAGATCGATCTCATAATTGTCGTGCTTGCCCTGAAGCACGGCGGCGATGCGTTCCAGGCCCATGCCGGTATCGATCGACGGCTTCGGCAGCGCGACGCGATTTCCCGATGCGATCTGGTCGAACTGCATGAACACGAGATTCCAGATCTCGATGAACCGGTCGCCGTCTTCCTCGGCCGAACCCGGAGGCCCGCCCCAGATCTTGTCGCCGTGGTCATAGAAGATTTCCGAACAGGGACCGCAGGGGCCGGTGTCGCCCATCTGCCAGAAATTGTCCGATGTCGCGATTCGGATGATTTTCGATTCGGGCAGGCCCGCGATCTTTTTCCAGAGGCCGAACGCCTCGTTGTCCTCGGAATAGACCGTGACCAGCAGCTTGTCCTTCGGAAGGCCGTACTCCTTGGTGATCAAATTCCAGGCAAGCTCGATGGCGCGGTCCTTGAAATAATCGCCGAACGAGAAGTTCCCGAGCATCTCGAAGAAGGTGTGATGCCGCGCGGTGTAACCGACATTGTCGAGGTCGTTATGCTTGCCGCCGGCGCGGACGCATTTCTGCGATGAGGTCGCGCGCTGATAGGGCCGCTTCTCAAGGCCCGTGAACACGTTCTTGAACTGCACCATGCCCGCATTGGTGAACATCAATGTCGGATCGTTGCGCGGAACCAGCGGCGACGACGGCACGATCTCGTGGCCGTTTTTCGCGAAATAATTCAGATACGCTGACCTGATCTCGTTAACGCCGCTCATGCTCGTCCAATCGCGCCCAAAAAGCTCTCAAAAAGCCCTGAATGTTCTGATGCGTTTTCGGCATGCAAAACACGCTCTGTTTCGCCCGAAAACACTCGGATGTGCCGCCCGCCTTCAATGACGCGTGCAGCGCAATTTGTCCCGCCCTGTTTCTAGACGGAACGGGCTAGGAATGTCCAGAAAGTGTGCACCGGATCAGCAGCTTGCAAGCAGTCACAAGAGCGCCGCGAAGGCCGTTGATAATCTCGCAGTTGCGTTGACAGGGCCTCGAAAGGCGTGTTTCCCTGCCTAAGTAAGCTATATACTAAGCTGATAAGTCACGTCGGGAGAGACCGGCTTCATGCCGGCGCCGAAGGAGCAACCGCCCCGGAAACTCTCAGGCAAACGGACCGTGTGACTGACTGAAATCTGGAAAGAGATGCGGCCGGCAGACCGGCGCGGCATCCGCCGACGGGATAATACTCTCAGGCACAGCGACAGATGGGGCTTCGACAAGGTTTCGGGAACTGTCCCGGAATCCGTCAGGAGCCCTGAATATGCTTGCCACTGAGCGCCAACCAGACTCCCCCGAAAATGCGCTGAAGCGCGTTCCGCTGCACGACCTGCATGTGGCGCGCGGCGGCAAGATCGTGCCCTTCGCAGGCTACGAGATGCCGGTGCAGTACACCGCCGGCGTGCTGAAGGAACATCTCCACACCCGCGCCTCCGCCGGCCTGTTCGATGTCTCGCACATGGGCCAGATCGTGCTCAGGCCGAAGTCGGGCAAGGTGGAAGATGCCGCCCGCGCGCTGGAGCGGCTGGTGCCGCAGGACATTCTCGCGGTTCCGCACGGCCGCCAGCGCTATGCGCAGTTCACCAGCGATGCCGGCGGGATTCTCGACGATTTGATGGTGGCGAATTTCGGCGATCACCTGTTCCTGGTGGTCAATGCCGCCTGCAAGGCCGAGGACGAAGCGCACCTGCGCAAGCATCTCTCCCACACCTGCATCATCGAACCGCTGCCGGACCGCGCGCTGATCGCGCTGCAGGGACCGAAGGCGGTCGAGGTACTGTCGAAGCACGCGCCGAGCGTCGCCGCGATGAAGTTCATGGACGCGGGACCGCACAAGGTCCTCGGCATCGATTGCTTCGTCTCGCGCTCAGGCTACACCGGGGAAGACGGTTTCGAGATTTCGGTTCCCGCCGAGGATGCCGAGCGGCTTGCGACGGCCCTGCTCGCCGATCCCACCGTGCTGCCGATCGGGCTTGGCGCCCGCGACAGCCTGCGGCTGGAGGCAGGCCTCTGTCTTTATGGCCATGACATCGACACCACGACCACACCAGTCGAAGGCGCGCTGGAATGGTCGGTGCAGAAGAGCCGCCGCCTGGGTGGCGCACGGGCCGGCGGTTTCCCCGGCGCGGACATCATCCTGAAACAGTTCGAAACCGGCGCATCGCGCCGCCGTGTCGGCCTGCGGGCCGAGGGCCGCGCGCCGGTGCGCGAAGGCGCAGCTCTCTACGCCAGCGAAACATCATCCGACAAGATCGGCGCTGTCACATCCGGCGGCTTCGGGCCGACGCTGAACGCGCCCGTCGCGATGGGTTATCTGCCGACATCTCTTTCCAACGAAGGCACGACCGTTTTTGCCGATGTGCGCGGGCAGTGTCTGCCGCTGCGCGTATCGGCGATGCCGTTCGTGCCCAATGGCTACAAACGATAGCAATCAACAGGCTGAGGATTTCATGACCACACTGTACACGCCCGATCACGAATGGCTCCGCATCGAGGGAGATGTCGCCACCATCGGCATCACTGACTACGCTCAGACCCAGCTCGGCGACGTGGTGTTCGTCGAACTTCCGAAGGTCGGCCGCGCGCTGAAGAAGACTGAAGCCGCCGCTGTGGTCGAGAGTGTCAAGGCGGCGTCCGACGTCTACGCGCCGATTACCGGCGAAGTGATCGAGATCAACGACGCGCTGGTCGCCGATCCTGCGCTGATCAATTCCGACCCCGGCAAGGCGGCCTGGTTCTTCAAGCTGCGCATCGCCAACAAGGGCGATCTCGACGGCCTGATGGATGAAGCTGCCTACAAGGCCCACACGGCATAAGCCCACAGAGTGAGGACCTACGCATGACCGCCATCCGCCCGTCCGCCGAACCCGCCGTCGATTTCGCCCGCCGGCATATCGGTCCCTCGCCACGCGACATCAATGCGATGTTGCAGACCGTCGGCGTGGCCAGCCTGAGCGCGCTGATGGATCAGACGCTGCCTGCGTCCATCCGCCTGAAGACGGCGCTCGATCTTGGCAAGCCGCTCAGTGAAATCGACGCACTGACACACATGCGCGGCATCGCGGCGCGCAATCAGGTGTTCACCTCGCTAATCGGCCAAGGCTACTCCGGCACGATCCTCCCCGCTGTGATCCAGCGCAACATCCTCGAAAATCCCGCATGGTACACGGCCTACACGCCGTATCAGCCCGAGATCAGCCAGGGACGGCTTGAAGCGCTGTTCAACTTCCAGACCATGATCTGCGATCTCACCGGGCTCGATATCGCCAATGCGTCGCTGCTCGATGAAGGCACCGCGGCGGCGGAAGCCATGGCGCTCGCCGAGCGTTCCTCATCGGTGAAGACGAAGGCATTCTTTGTCGATCGCGAAGTGCATCCGCAGACGCTGGCCGTGCTGCGCACCCGCGCCGAGCCGCTCGGCTGGTCGCTGATCGTCGGCGATCCCGCGAACGATCTCGGCAAGGCCGACGTGTTCGGCGCGCTGTTCCAGTATCCCGGCACGCATGGCGGGCTGAATGATCCGCGCGCACCCATCACGGCGCTGAAGGCGAAAGGCGGCATCGCTGTTGTCGCTGCCGATCCGCTGGCGCTCACGCTCCTCGCTTCACCCGGCGATCTCGGCGCGGATATTGCGGTTGGCTCGACGCAGCGCTTCGGCGTACCGATGGGCTACGGCGGACCGCATGCCGCCTACATGGCAGTGAAGGATGCGCTGAAGCGCTCGCTGCCCGGCCGCATCGTCGGCCTGTCGGTGGATTCGCGCGGCGCGCCGGCCTATCGCCTCGCGCTGCAGACCCGCGAACAGCACATCCGCCGCGAGAAGGCGACCTCGAACATCTGCACCGCGCAGGTGCTGCTCGCCGTGATCGCGTCGATGTACGCGGTCTATCACGGCCCCGAAGGCTTGAGCCATATCGCACGGACCGTGCACCGGCGCACCGCCGTACTGGCGGCCGGACTGAAAAAGCTCGGCTTCGCGCCGTTGAACGACGCCTATTTCGATACGGTCACGGTCGCCGTGAACGGCCAGCGGCAGGGGATCATCTCCCACGCTGCCCATGAGCAGATCAATCTGCGGCTCAATGAGACCACCGTCAGCATCGCGCTGGACGAGACCACGACGCCTGCGATTGTCGAAAGCGTGTGGCGCACCTTCGGCGGCAATCTGGTTTACGCTGACGTGGAGAAGGAGGCACGCGACGCGCTGCCGTCCAGCCTCGCACGCACCAGCAAATTCATGACCCATCCGGTGTTTCACGAGCACCGCTCGGAGACCGAACTCCTGCGCTACATGCGCAAGCTGTCCGACCGCGATCTTGCGCTCGACCGCGCCATGATCCCGCTCGGCTCCTGCACCATGAAGCTGAACGCCACCACCGAGATGATCCCGGTGACCTGGCCGGAATTCGGCGCGCTCCATCCGTTTGCGCCAGAAGAACAGGCCGGCGGCTATCACGCCATGTTCACCAGACTGGAAAAATGGCTGGCCGACATCACCGGCTATGACGCGGTATCGCTGCAGCCGAACTCCGGTGCGCAGGGCGAATATGCCGGCCTGCTCGCGATCCGCGCCTATCATCGCTCGCGCGGCGAGGCGCATCGCAAGGTGTGTCTGATCCCCTCCTCCGCCCATGGCACCAATCCGGCCTCCGCCAGCATGGTCGGCATGGACGTTGTCGTGGTCGCCTGCGATGCGCGGGGCGACGTCGATGTCGAGGACCTGCGCAAGAAGGCGGCGCAGCACGCGAACGATCTCGCGGCGGTGATGATCACCTATCCCTCGACCCACGGCGTGTTCGAGGAGCACATTCGCGAGATATGCGACATCGTCCACGGCCACGGCGGACAGGTCTATCTCGACGGCGCGAACCTCAATGCGCAGGTCGGCCTCGCCCGCCCCGGCGACTACGGCGCGGACGTCAGCCATCTCAACCTGCACAAGACCTTCTGCATTCCGCACGGCGGCGGCGGTCCCGGCATGGGCCCGATTGGCGTGAAGAAACACCTCGCGCCGTTCCTTCCGGCGAACATCACAAACGGTGATGACGCCGCGGTCGGCCCGGTGTCGGCGGCGCCCTACGGGTCCGCATCGATCCTCGTCATCTCCTACATCTACATCCTGATGATGGGCGGCGAAGGCCTCACGCGCGCCACGGAAGTCGCGATCCTGAACGCCAACTACATCGCCAAACGGCTCGATCCGCATTTCCCGGTGCTCTACCGCAACCACAACGGCCGCGTGGCGCATGAATGCATCGTCGATCCGCGCGGGCTCAAGGCGGGATCTGGCGTGACGGTGGACGACATCGCCAAGCGGCTGATCGATTACGGCTTCCATGCCCCGACCATGAGCTTCCCGGTGCCGGGCACGCTGATGATCGAACCGACGGAATCCGAATCGAAGGCGGAACTGGACCGCTTCTGCGACGCCATGATCGCGATCCGCCGCGAGATCGCCGACGTCGAGGCCGGACGATGGCCCATTGAAGCTTCGCCGCTGCGCCATGCGCCGCACACCGTGCACGACATCGCCGAGGATCATTGGCAGCGGCCATATACGCGCGCGGAAGGCTGCTTCCCGGCCGGCACCTCGCGCAGCGACAAGTACTGGTCGCCGGTGGGCCGTGTCGACAACGTCCATGGCGACCGCAATCTGGTCTGCTCATGCCCGCCGGTCGCCGACTACGCGCAGGCGGCGGAGTAAGCGCACGCTCGAATTCCAAACCGGTCATCCCCGCGAAAGCGGGGATCCACCTTCCTCTTCTCATCTGAAGAGAACGACGCATCTGCCCCACATCCCACGGCATCGATAGCTTAGGAAGTATGGGTCCCCGCTTTCGCGGGGACGACGCGGAGAGAGAACAGCCGCGCTCGTCGCTCAAAAACAAATCGGGCGCTGGGGATGTCGGCAACTCAACATCCACAACGCCCGTTTGCTTCCGAAGGTGCGATGGATGCCCGAAAAGGATTCCCGTCTTTTCGGATCGCACCGGCCGGGCCGTGAAGCCCGGTCGAAAATGAACTCTTTTTAGTTGTCGCGTTTTCTTAACGCGAACCGGTTCCCACTTCGCTTGAAAACGCTTTAGTCGTCCTGCGGCTCCTCGCCATCGGCATCGCGCTCCGGCGAGCCTGCCAGAATCTGCTCGGCGATCAGGCCGGAATTCTGCCGGATCGAGGCTTCGATCTTGGCGGTGATCTCGGGATTGGCCTTCAGGAAGGCCTTGGAATTCTCGCGGCCCTGCCCGAGGCGCTGGCTGTCATAGGAGAACCAGGCGCCGGACTTTTCGACGATGCCGGCCTTGACGCCGAGATCGAGGATTTCGCCCATCTTGGAGACGCCCTCGCCGTACATGATGTCGAATTCGACCTGCTTGAACGGCGGCGCCAGCTTGTTCTTCACCACCTTGACCCGGGTCGAATTGCCGACGACTTCGTCGCGTTCCTTGATCTGGCCGATGCGGCGGATATCGAGGCGCACGGAGGCGTAGAACTTCAGCGCATTGCCGCCGGTGGTGGTTTCCGGCGAGCCGTACATCACACCGATCTTCATGCGGATCTGGTTGATGAAGATCACCATGGTGTGGGACTTGTTGATCGAGGCGGTCAGCTTGCGCAACGCCTGCGACATCAATCGCGCCTGCAGGCCGGGCAGCGCATCGCCCATTTCGCCTTCGAGTTCGGCGCGCGGCACCAGCGCCGCCACCGAGTCCACGATCAGCACGTCGACCGCGCCGGAGCGCACCAGCGTGTCGGCGATTTCCAGCGCCTGCTCGCCATGGTCCGGCTGCGAGATCAGAAGTTCATCGACATTGACGCCGAGCTTGCGGGCATAGACCGGATCGAGCGCGTGTTCGGCGTCGATGAAGGCGCAGATGCCGCCTTTCTTCTGGGCCTCGGCCACGCAATGCAGCGCCAGCGTGGTCTTGCCGGAGGATTCCGGCCCGTAGATCTCGACCACTCGTCCCTTGGGCAGACCGCCGACGCCGAGCGCGATGTCCAGCCCCAGCGAGCCCGAGGAAATCACCTCGATGTCCATCGACCGGTCGTTCTTGCCGAGCTTCATCACGGAGCCCTTGCCGAACTGGCGCTCGATCTGGGAGAGCGCGGCCGACAGGGCCTTGGTCTTGTCCATGGACGATCCTTCAACGATACGCAGGGCGGCGGGGGCCATCTGTGATGCTCCTTATGTATGGGATTCGCCTGCCGGACAAACGGCTTCCCAAGGTCGGCGGACCGGAATCGGGGTGGATCCGATGAAAAGAATGTACCCTTTTTGTTCCAAGTTCGCAATATGTTCTTTTGCCAGGTCGGGTACTGGCCTGTTTTATCCCCTAGTGGCTCAATTTGATTTTAGGGGTGGCCTATTTAGATTTCGAGCATGAAAGACGAACTCGACCATCGCGTGAACATAGGTCTCTTCGCAGCCCTGATCGTGTTTGTTGTTATTTATGGTGTGCTCATCGCTCGCTATGACGGTTGGGGTCTAGCGCTTGGTTGGATCCCCGCGCTCATTGCCGCCGCCCTTACGGTCTATGCAATCTACCGGAGCGATACACTTACGCGCATCATCGACGCGCTGTTCAGCCTTCCACACGTCGGGCCCTAAGGCCGCCTCAGTGGGCGGCCAATTAGATTCCTGGAAGTCTAGGCCCTTCATCTGGTTAACCCATAGTGGCCCAACTTGATTTGAAAGGCCTGTTTCGGCTTGGCGGGGTGCGCTGCTAAGCGCCCCTCGGTCCAGCCAGACTACAGAAACCGCCTACGCCAACACATGAGGTCCGCATGAGTCTGTGGTACTTCCTGAGCGACTGGTTCGCAGCCGTCCCGACCCGCGGCGCGCTGCTCAAGCGCATGTTGATCAACGCCGCATGGGCCTTCGCCATTCTCGTCGCCATGGCGCTGTTGCAGGTGCGAGCCGAATATGCGGCCGTCGTTTTCTTCGGTGTTTTTGCTGTGAACGGCGTGATGTGCGTCGTTTACGAACGACAGCGTCATCAAACGCGCGGCTGAACGATAAAAAGTAAGGCCGCCCCAACGGCGGCCTCTTCATTTGCACAGCCTGACTTCGGGCGACCGCCGTTACTGGAGGCGGTAGCTCAGGCCCGCGCGCTGGATATGAGTATTCATATCGTAAGACGTCTTGAACGGCCTGTATTTCCAGCCAGTGAATCCAAACAGCTGTCACCGGCGGCCACAGTTAACACATTGCAGCTGCTTTGCCTTTTCGCTCCCTGATGCTCCTGCACGGAGATTTTGCAGCGGCCGGTGTTAGAGGGGAACGGATTCGGCCATTCGGGGTTGTTCAATCGTACACAGGACGATCGAAAATCCTCCCTTCATCCCGCGCCGGGTTTTGTCCCCCGCTTTCCCGGCGCGGGCTTCCTTTGATTGCAGCGCGAGCATCGGCGGTCTCTGCTTGCTGGCTTACTGCTTGTCGGCTTTTTCGTTTTTCCGGGCTGCAGATACGTCCGCCAGGCTCGCCGTAACGGGCAGACCCATTTTCCGCAGCAAATAGGCTCCGACGACATAGGCAATGCCGGCGCCGACCAACCCCACCGCCGCTCCCAGTGCGATGTTGCCGCCGCTGAACAGCGCGCGGAAAACCGGAAACGCCCCGGCAATCGTCGCCAAAGTAATCGGAGCCGGAACTGGTCCCTTGATGAGCACTGCGCCTCCCGCTGTCGCGCCGAGCCTACCACAGCACTGATGGAGCAGCGCCAGTATCTGATTTATGATGCGGCCATGAGCACCAGCGCACGATACGGAACGCTGCACTGGATCAGGGTGCTGCTCTGGCCGCGGCCGGTCCTGACGATCGTCCGGATGTGGCGCAGACGCGGCCGGCTGTAACGATCCCTCGCCAAAAAAACCGCCGCCTCCCGTCAAGGAAGCGGCGGCTAAGTCCAGGGAGGAAACGCCCGATAAGGGCACCACAGCGGTATGAGCGCCGCCGGGGTTCGGAATGGCTCGAAGAGCCGAATTCTTCAGATCATGAATCGATGGCCGCGTCTGTGAGCGCGGTCACAGTTCACAATGCGCAGCCGTGCGGCCGAAAACTCCGCATCACTTCTCACGTGTTTTTGCGAGGCATCAGCGGGCTGTAACCCGAAGTGATGAATGGCGCCGAACTTTTGCCACGGCTAATGACTTCTCCTGTGACAGTTTCTTGACAGGAGTGGCGACGATGAGCCCTACCCAGATCGCGAAATCGGCCCACGACCAGTTCATGCAGGTGGTTCAGAAAGAGCTTGAGGCGTTTGAAAAACGCGAGAGAGAGTTCCTGGCCAGGGAACGCCGTGAGCGCGCCGATGAGCTCAAGCTCGCTGAACGGAAAGCCGGGCCTATTCACTAGACCGGTTGCGGGGCTTTGAAAGCGTGCGGCCGCTTGAGATCCCTCTTTGTTAAAATCCTCTCCAATATTCGCGCTTCTTTGCGAGATGTATCTGGCCGGCTGCCTCCCTCGAAGGGAGTAGACATGTTCTGATCCTATCGCAGCAATTTCTGATGCAGCGAAAATCGGAACCCGCTAAGCTTGTGAGATCACCGTCCGACCGTGGCATCACCGGTGACTGAGAGTGTTGTGCTCCCCGCCTCGTCCACGCGGAGCGACCCATGACCTCGTCTGATCCTTCAGTTTGTCCCGTGTGCGGGCAACGGATGACGCTGGTTTTCAAGAACAGGCAAAAGCAGTACGTGTGCGAGGTGTGCGACACCGATCCGCTCACGTCGCCGAAGCTGGACAAGCTTCTGCACGCCGTGCGGCCGCCCGAAGGGAAGTAACCCGGGCCCCGGTTGGTGCGGCTTACAAGAAGTGGGCTGTCGCCCGCCGCTGCAATGTGCGGCGGCTCCGGCCAGCAGGCTCAAAGCTCACCTGCTCAAGGCGGCATGTGCGGGAAATCCGCCGCCGCCGGCGACCCCATGGCCGACAAGCCCGCCATGTTCACAAGCAGATGGGTATGGGGACGTGCGGCTGCTGCAAGAACATGGCGATGATGGACGGCATGAAAGCCGACGATCCGCACAAAGGCATGGATATGCCGAAGCAGTAAGCAAGCACGGAAAGGGCCGCCTCACCGGGCGGCTTTTTCCTGCGGATCAGACCATGTCAGGCGCCTCGGCCGTCGGCTGTGTCTGCCGCCGGCGGGTTCGCCGGAGCCGACGGGTCCGGGCTCGTTTCAAGCAGCCGGACCAGATCCGCCATGCTGGTCGAATCCTGCGCCGGGGACGGAGCCTCTTCCGCCACGGGCCATAGCCATCCCTGAATAAGCCGGATCGGGCTAAACATGTGTCCCCCCACTCGACATATCTCAGCAAGACGAATGAGGCGCGGCTTTCGTTCCACCGCGATGCAAAAATATGTCCCGGCCGGCCATCCTCCCCAAGGGATCGTTTCGACCAACCGCCGGTTGAACCGGTTTACGGAAACCGGCGGCTGCTTCGATTAGGCTGCTGCCCTGGCTCACCCCTGACGAACAGGAGAGCGCCATCCATGGCCCGGACCAACTCAATTTCGATCGAAGAAAAGTGGCAAAAGATCGCGGACGACACGCGAAATCAGGCAAGCGCGATGCCGCCCTGCCAGAAGCGTGATGACCTCTTGAAGAAAGCCCGTCAGCTCGACGTGGCGGTCAACCTCAGCAACTGGCTTTCAGCCGACCAGAAAAACCCGAAGTAGCCAGCCTTGCGGCGGACGATCACTTCGCGGTGGATTTCGCTTTCGCGGCGGGCTTGGCTGCGGGCTCGCTGCGGACCGAGGCCCATGGATCGCTGTTCGCCTTGGCGTCGGGGATCTTGGAGCGCGCAGCCTTGGCCGCCTCCTCATTGGCCTTGTTCCGCGCCTTTTCCTCCTCGGAGAGCTCCTTGCCCTCGTTCAGCTTGAAGCCGGGCATCAACTGGGCGAACGCCGGCATGGAAACCGGGCCCATGGCCAAGGCAATCAGCATCGCCACCCGAAACACCCGCATCAAAACTCTCCCGGAGCAGTCCAATTCTTGAGGTTGATCGCCACCGGCCCGGCGGCGGCACCGTTCTACTCCACCGGCAAACGATGGCCAAGACGGGGCAATCGCAGGGCAAGCCCCTGAATTCGCCGGCGGACCAGCCCTGGCAGCCCCGGGTCCCCGCTGCCAACGTCGTGAATCAATCCTGAATGCGGGTGCGGCCTGCGAGAGGCGCCGGTTTAAGGGCTGGCAACCGGCCGCAATTTAGTCTGCGGCCGTGATCCAGAGGCAGGTAGCCATGACAGAAGTACCACTGGCGGAAAGGCGGTCGGAAACGCGCCGCCGCGTCTTCAAGGGCGGCGTCATCACGTTCAATGGCGCTGGCGTCGACTGCACCGTGCGCAACATATCGACGCGCGGCGCGGCACTGGACGTCGCCAATGCTGCGATGATCCCGCCGCGATTCAATCTTGCCATCAAGGCGGATGATTTTATCGCCCGCTGCCGCATGGTCTGGAACAACGGTCAGCGCGTCGGCATCGCGTTCGACAGCCCGCCCCAGAATTGAAAGACAGCTAGAACGAAACCCCGAGACGCGGCCCCTTCGCCCACACGACGCGGCACTTCTTTTTTGAGCCGGCATAGAGCAGCTCAAATCTTTGCGGCAGCGGCTTGCCGGGCGTCACCTCGAGGCAGGCTCCGCCCGCCGAGTAGTCCACGACGTTGCAGCCGATCACCGGAGACTTCGGATCGACAATGATCTTGGCCGACCGGGAGAGATTTCCCGACGGCTTGACGCGGTTGAAACGGCGCTCTTGAGGCATGAGACACATCCGTAAAATGGTTTGCAGATAACGGTCAGGCCATTCCTTCCACCGGCGCCCGTCTTGCTGCCGGAGATGCAGTCTTTTTCTTGGTGATATCGGGTTTCAGGAAGATCACGCCGATCTGGTCGCCGTTGACGCGCACCATCTTGCATCGCCGGTAGGCGAGTCCTGTCGAGGACAGCAGCAGGAAGAATTCCTTCAGATCGAGATTGCCGACGGAGCCTTCGACCTTCAGCAGCGCGCCGCCTTCTGAAACGTCAAGCATCTTGCACGGGCGGCGCCAGGTGCCGTCAATTCCCATGATCTGAACATCGAAGCCACGCTCGAAATCGATGCGCTGGCTCTTACGAAGTTCCTTGCTCATTGCGACCTCCTTCAGAGGTTGCTTGTGAAAATGTATTTCCAGAATTTCGGTTGCAAAAACTGTCTTCTTGAACGGCGCCGCTATGAAAATCCTGCGCCGGTAGTGTCATAATAGTTTGACATTACGCGCAATTGCTTAAACTTCCTTAAGCGTACGGATCATTTCCAACCGGATGATACCGGCAGGCGCTGTCACGCCATCGGCTGCGCGACGCGTCATCGTTAACGGACGATGAAAAAAGCACCGCGCATTTAACCCGAACCCCACATCCGATTTTGATGTTTCGCCCATAACGTCTGCCCTGGGACGCACAACAAAACGGCGCGACGCACGAAAAAGCTGCGCGCTCAAAAAACGCGTGAACAGGGATTGGGACGGTGGTTGAGATTGCCAATGCAGCACAAGCCGCTGCCGCGCGCCGCGCGGTGGGCTTTGTCCGTGAGCAAGCGGACGAGAGCAACAGCTCCGCCGAAACGACGCTCGCGCTGCTCGATACGATTTCTGCGGAGCTCTGGCGGCGTCTGAGCGAGAACGCCATCGAGCCCAACGGCTACTACCTGCCCGAATGGGAACTGGCGGTGAATGCCTCCGCGCAGGCGCGCACCAGTGTCAGCGCCCTCGCCGCTGATGCCGTCGCTGTCCATGACACGCCGTGTCTGATCGGCCTGCTGCCGGTGATCTCCGCCTGGCGCGCCTATAACCTTCCCTTGCCCGCGCTTGTCAGCGCTGATCCATACGGAACGCTGGCGACGCCGCTGCTCGACCGCGATCGGGCGGATGAGGCCGCGGCAAGCCTGATGCAGCAGGCACGCAATGCCGGCGCCCATGCGCTGATCCTGCGCGATATCACGCTCGACGGCGCGGCGATGATGGCATTCACCCGCGCCCTTGCCAGCGAGGGACTGAAGCCGCGTATCCTGCAAAGTCACGCACGCGCCAGCCTCGATGCCACGCGCAACGCCGACGATCTGCTCCGCGACGCGCTCGGCCCCAAGAAGCTCAAGGAACTCCGCCGCCAGCGCAACCGGCTCTCCGAGCATGGCGAGGTCATCTTCACCATCGCCACGACGCCGAGCGAGATCAAACGCGACCTCGGAATTTTTCTCGCCCTCGAAGCCAGCGGCTGGAAGGCCAGGCGCGGCACGGCGCTGGCCCAGCACGAAGGCGACGCTGCATTCGTCCGCCGCGCGGTCTATGACGCCGCCGCGCGCGGCAACTGCGAGATCGTGACGTTGCATGCCGGCGAGACGCCGGTCGCATCCGCCATCGTGCTGCGGCATCTCGACCGCGCATTTTACTTCAAGCTCGGTGTCGACGAGAACTTCGCCAAGTACTCCCCGGGCGTGCAGCTGACGCTCGAACTGACGCGCCATATGTGCGCCGACGACACGATTGCGATGGTCGACTCCACCGCGATCCCGGGCCATCCCATGATAGACCCGATCTGGCGCGGACGCCTCGCCATCGGCGACGTGTTGATCCCGCTCAACCGCCGCGACCCATTCGTGCCCGCCATCCGGCTCGGCCTGGCCTTGCGCACGCTCGTTCGCGAGCCTGCGCGCCGCATTGTTCATTTCATCAGAAAATTTCGGGAGACACGCTCATGAACGTCGCCTCAAGCATTTCGCCGGTCATTACTGCCGACAATGAATCGCTGAAGCGGGATTTTCCGCTGAAGCCGTTCGCGATCCGTCACAAGCTCTCGGGCCATCCACTGCTGACGCTGCCCCGCATCGCGCAGCTTGCTGCCGAGATGCCGCGCGACCTGATCGAGTACAATTCCGGCGACGCTTCCGTCAGCCAGGACCCGGACAAGGTGAAGAGTGTCGATCTCGATCCGGTTGAAGTCGTCAACCGCATCCAGACCGCCGGTGCATGGATGGTGCTCAAGCGCGTCGAGAAATCACCGGAGTACCGTCAGTTGCTTGAGGACGCGCTGACGTCGGTCGCCCGCGCACGCGGCTTCAAGAGCATCGAGGATGCCGGCTTCTCGCAGATCGAAGGCTTCCTGTTCGTGTCATCGCCGAACTCGACGACGCCGTTCCACATGGACGCCGAGGACAATTTCTTCGTGCAGATCTACGGCGAGAAGATTTTCGCGGTCTATGACAACCGCGACGGCCGGATCGCCGACGATGCGCAGGTCGAGCATTCCACCGTCAAGCACCGCAACGTTCCGTTCCATGAGAGCTTCCGCCCGCGCGGCATCGAATTCAATCTCGACGCCGGTGACGGCTGCTACATTCCCTATCAGTGGCCGCACTGGGTCAAGACCAAGGGATCGCATTCGATCTCGATGGCAATCACCTGGAAGACCGAAGAGGTGCGACGGCTGAACGATCTGCACCGTTTCAACTCGATGCTGCGTGGCCTTGGCCTGCCGCAGGCGGCCCCGGGCAAGAACCCGGCGCTCGACGGCGTGAAGCTCGGCCTTTACCGCACAGCCGCCGCAATCATCGAGCCGCTGCGCGGATCGGAGACCATGCGCCGCATCATCCGCCGCATCGCGCTCGGCAAGAACGCGAACTATTATCTGAAGAAGGCGTGAGGGTCTTCAGGTCAGCCCTCTTCGTCATGGCTGGGCATAGCCCGTCAAAGACGGGCGTGAACGCCCTTATGTCCCGCCTATCCGCGTCCTACGAGAACATTCTCCCGTGTAGCGAAATCCGGGCTACATCCCGCCCCTGCTGTGTGAACGATCATGCGCTATGTGATGATATGGATCGTGATTGCTCTGATAACCTTGGCACTCGCCGGGAGTTATATATTAGACGCCGATGCAAGCCGTTTCCGCCTTACAATCGAGATCAACACCCCGGAAGGCACGAAGTCTGGCTCTAGTGTAATTCAAACTCAGCACTATGCGAGCGGGACCTGGGGGCCTGTTGAGGCAAAAAATATAGTAAGTCAGGCGAAAGGTACGGCTGTCGTTATTGATCTTGGCGACAATCGGCAGCTTCTTGGAATTCTGGGATTCGGGCCAGATGGTTCAGATGAAAGCAAGCTGTTTGGACTTGTTCGCGCGGCGCTGGCTGGCGGCGAACCTGTAAGCTGGAAAGACGATCATAAGCTGAAAGGGCGAGGAGAACTACATCCAGATTACGTTCCTGCGCTCATACTGTTTTCCGATGCCAATGATCCAAAAACAGCAAGATTGGTTGTCCCGACTGATTTCAGCCGCATGATCGGGCCGGGATACAGCTTCAAGCGTGCGTTCATCGAAACAACGAAAGATCCGATTAGCCGAGATATTGCTGACAAGTTACCGTGGTGGGGCAAACCAGATCGCCCTGCTGTTGTCGCATGGAAGGCGTGGGGCGGTGGGACCGTGACAAAGTATTCGATTGGACCCGAACGACTTTTCTTAAAGGAGTGAGAAATGCCTCTCTCTAACGATCCGCTGTTAGAGCGGTAGACCATCACGCGACCCCTTCGCTCCTCAGCGAACTCGGCGGCTGGCCCATGGCCTTGCGGAACGCGGCCGAGAACGCGCTCGAACTGCTATAGCCGTTGCGCTCTGCGACGCGCGAGATCGGCTCGCCGCTCACGATAGCCTCCAGCGCGTTGTGAAACCGCACCCGCTGACGCCACGCCGCGAAGCTCAAACCCAGTTCAGCCTCGAACAGCCGCGCCAGCGTGCGCGTCGAGGCGCCCGCGGTATCGACCCAGCTGTCCAGGGTGAGGCGGCTCGCCGGATCGGCCAGCAGCGCGTTGCAAACGCGCAGCAGGCGCGGATCGCGCGGCATCGGAATCACCAGCGACAGCCGTTTCGCCTTGGCGATCTCGCTCAGGATCAGCAGCGCCACCGCGCCGCCGCGCCCCTGCTCGTCATAGACCACCGGCTCCTCGATCAGCGCCAGCACCAGTTCACGCAGCAGCGGCGAAACTTCCAGCACGGTCGGCGCGGCCGGAAGATCGTCATGGGCATCGCGCACGATGTAGAGCGTGCGCATCTCCACATGCCCGCGAATGCTGATGGAATGTTCGGTGCGCGCGGGCAGATACACCGCGCGATCCGGCGGCACGATCCACGCCTCGTCAGCCGTGCGCACCCGCATCACGCCCGTCACGGCGTAAACGAGCTGATCGCGCGCGTGATGATGCGGCTCGATCTCGAAGCCGTCATCGAAGCTCTTCGACATCGCCGCCAGCGGACGCGGCACGAACTGATAGTCGTTGGCGTCAGTGCTGCGGCTGCGCACGCGCGGTGTCATGGCCGGTCAAAGTCCCGATGGCAGATTCTCGACGAAAATTGGCATGACCGCGCCATCCTGCCAAGGGTACTTTTTCGCCAGAGATTCTGTTTCGAGGCCCCCATGACGCGCGACCGCATCCATTTCCTGTTCCTGAACATCGGCCACTATCTGGACCATCTGTTCACGCTGATCTTTGCAACGGTGGCGGCGCTCGCGCTCTCGCGCGAATGGGGCCTCAGCTACAGCGAACTCCTGAAATATGCGACGCCGGGCTTCTTCGCGTTCGGGCTGTTCTCGCTGCCCGCCGGCTGGCTCGCGGACAAGTGGAGCCGCGAAGGCATGATCGCGGTGTTCTTCATCGGCATCGGCATCTCGTCGATCGGCACCGCGTTTGCGCAGACGCCGCTTCAGGTTGGCATCGGCCTGTTCATCGTCGGCGTGTTCGCCGCGATCTATCATCCGGTCGGGCTCGCCATCGTCACGCAGAAATGGAAAAACACCGGCATGCGCCTCGCCGTGAACGGCGTCTGGGGCAATCTCGGCGTCGCCAGCGCCGCATTGATCACCGGCTACTTCATCGATCACGGCGGCTGGCGCGTAGCCTTCGTGGTGCCGGGCATCTTCTCCATCATCGTGGGCGTGCTTTACGCCGCTCATCAATGGAGCGAGATGTCCACCGCGCATCAGAAGACTCCGGCAGCAGTTGCTGCCGCGCCCGTCCAGCCCGCCGACATGAAGGCGCTGCTGCTGCGCATCTCCGCGATCGTGTTCCTCACCACCGCCGTCTCCAGCCTGGTGTTTCAATCGACAACCTTTGCGCTGCCGAAGATCTTCGACGAACGGCTGCAAGGCATCGCCACCGATCTCACGCAATGGCTGTCGGCGAGCGGCGTGACGGCGGCCCGGGGCGATATCGCCACCATGGTCGGCGCGTTTGCCTTCGTCGTGTTCGCCGTGGCATCGATGGCGCAGCTTGTGGTCGGCAGTCTGCTCGACAAATACGGCCCGCGCACGGTTTTCATGGTCGTGGCCGCGATCCAGATCGTGTTCTTCGCGGTGATGCCCGGCCTCCATGAGGGCTGGGCGCTGGCGGCGGCATTCGGCTTCATGCTCGGTGCGTTCGGCCAGATTCCGATCAACGATTTCATGATCGGCAAGATGGCGAGCGGCGAAGCCCGCGCCCGGATCTACGGCGTGCGCTACGTCGTCAGCTTCACGGTGCTCGCGCTGGCGCTGCCGATGATCTCATTCGTCTACGGCAATTACGGCTTCGACACGCTGTTCCGGCTGATGGCCAGCGCCGCGGCGGTGATCTTCGTCGCTGTGGCGTGCCTGCCGGCGAAGCTGCCGACGCCGGTTGCGGCGGCGGCGTAAATAGAGACACCGACATTTTCTCTCGGGATGCGGTGGTATCCCTCCCCCTTGTGGGGAGGGTCGGCCGAGCGAAGCGGAGGCCGGGGCGAGGGTTCACGCCACACCGAAAGTCAACCCCACCCGGCGGTTGCTCGCTACGCTCACAACCCGCCACCCTCCCCACAAGGGGCGGGATAAGAAGATCGTCACGCCGCCTGATTGATCTCCGCCGAGACCTGCCGGATCGCGCGGGCGAGCTGGTCCGCCGGCTGCGCGCCGGAAACCGCGTATTTCTGCGCGAACACGAAGGTCGGGACGCCGGAAATGCCTTTCTCGGACGCCTCCTGCGCCTGCCCTGAAATGCGGTCCACGTCCTCGTCGGTGGCAAGGCGCTTGCGCACGCTGTCTGCGTCCAGCCCGACGTCTGCCGCCGCCTGCACCAGCACATCGGTATCTGTGAGATCGCCTCCGTCGCGGAAATAAAGCTCCATCAGCCGCTGCTTCATTTGCGCGGCCTTGCCCTCCGCCGCGGCCCAGTGGATCAAACGATGGGAATCGATGGTGTTGGGCTGACGCTTCACGCGGTCAGAATTGTATTCGAGCCCCTCCTCCGCAGCCGCCGCGACCACGCGGCCCGCGATGCCCTTGTAGGCTTCGGGCGAGCCGAACTTCGCGGTGAGATATTCGTCACGCGAGATGCCTTCCCGCGGCACCCATGGATTGAGGAAGAACGGCCGCCAGTTCACCTCGACCGGAACATCCGGCACCAGCGCCAGCGCGTCTTCGATGCGTTTCTTGCCGATGTAGCACCATGGGCACACCACGTCGGACACGATATCGATCTTCAACGGCTTCAAATCGCTCATGATGCTGTTCCTCGGCATATTGTGACCGGAAGATAAGCCGATGAAACCTTGAGGCAAGGTCCGTGGCGGCAATGCTCCCTGTGGGTCACGACATAACCTCCGGGGTTATTGTGCATCGCCACCCCCGCTCCTAGGACGATCTGAACACCGATCGAGGAGCCCGCCATGACCGCCATTTTCGTCCCCGAAGGCCATTCGTTTCGCGCCACCGAACAGGCCGGCGGACCATGGTCGCCGGACATGCTTCAGGGCAGCGCCACCACCGCACTCATGACGCGCGAGGTCGAGCGGCTGGCGACGGCCTCGAATTTCGCGGTGCGCCGCCTCACCTTCGATCTGTGGCGCCCCGCAGGGCTGCGCGCCTTCAGCGTCGAGTCCGAACTGCTCCGCGATGGCCGCAAGGCCAAGACGATGCAGGTACGCCTGATGGACGGCGATACCGAAATCGGCCGCTGCACGGCGCTCCTGACCGCACAGGGCAACGAGTCCCCAAGCGATCCCTTCGCAAAGGCAACCGCGAAAGACGCTGCGCCGGAAACCGGCTCGCCGCCCCCGGCGTTCGCACAGAAATGGAGCCGCTACTTCCAGAACGTCTCGGTGCGACTGATCGAAGGCGCGCTCGAAAAGCCCGGTCCGGCCGCAGCGTGGATGCGGCTCGATATGCCGCTGGTGCAGGGGGAAACCAACACGCCGCTGCTTCAGGCTGTTCAGGCCGCGGATTTCTCCAGCGGCGTTGCGCAGATCGTCGACATGCGCGAATGGACCTTCGTCAATCCCGAGATCAGCCTGTATTTCTTCCGCGCGCCGGAAGACGAATGGATCCTGATCCGCTCGCGCACGCAGGTCGGCGCCAATGGCGCAGGATTGACGATGGCGACGCTGAGCGACCGGCGCGGACCGTTCGCCGAGGTGATGCAGGCGATGACATTTGAGCGGCGCGAAGCCTCGCAAGAAGCGTTTTCAGGCGAAGCGGGCACCGGTTCGCGTGAAGAAAACGCAATAATCAAAAAAGCTCAGGCATCCTGAGCGGCAAAGGCATTCAGCGCCGCCTCGGATTGCGCGTCCGCCGGCATGAACATCTCGACGCGCAGTTCCTGCAACGTCACATCCTGCGGCGTGCCGAGCGTCAGCACCGCGCCGATCAGGCCGATGCATGTGTCTCCCGAGCGCAGGCGCACCTCGCACAGCGGCCCCGGCGCTTCACCCTCGTTGAAATTCGGCGCGGCAAATATCGGGCAGCTTCAACAGATCGCGCCATGTCGCCTGCAACGCCTGATCGAGCGGCGCCGCCATTGCCTCATGCCGTGCCCGTGCCAGCAATGCCGCGGCGACATTCGGCCAGTTCTCGACGAACGGGCGCAGTTCATCGGGCGCGAGAAACATCCGCATGTGATTGAGCGGGCGTTTCATCCGCTCAGGCCCGAGCAGAAGTCCCATCAGCCGCTGCGCGGCGCGGTTGGCCTGCACCACATTCCATTGCCGGTCGGTGACGATGGCGGGAAATGGTTCATGACGCTGCAGCAGCAGGTCGATGGCGCGTTTTGCGTCGGCGACTTCCGGCGCCGACAGATCGCACTCGCCATACTGGCGCGCATAGCCGCCCGCCTCCAGCAACGCATTGCGGTCGCGCAGCGACAGACCGAGCGCCGCCGACAATTGCATCAGTGCATCGCGGCTCGCCGCCGCCTTGCCGGTTTCGACGTAGCTCAGATGACGGATCGAGATTCCAGCCTCGAAGGCCAGATCGGCCTGGCTCATGGCCCGGCGGGTGCGCCAGCCGCGCAGGAGATCGCCAACAGGATGAGAGTGCGAAGCCGTCAGTGCGCGTGTTGTCATGCACCGATTATGCGAACCGCGCTGCGCGCTGTAAACAGCGGGACGCTTTTATCGCTCGAGTTGAGCCTGCTTCACATAGGCTTCGATCGCGGCAAATCCGGCAGCCTTCGGCATGCCTTCGAGAACGTCGCCGGGCGTGCACCAGGGATATGGCAGGCGGGACAGCCAGGCCATTGTCGCCGTCAGTTCGGCGGCGGGAAACAGATTCATGATATCGATCGTGATGACGAGCTTTTCGACCAGACCGTCCGAACCGAAGGTCCAGTCGTAGCGTCCGCAGCCGACCCGGACCTGACCGTCGCTCTTGGTGGACATCCCCACCAGCCAGCGGCACGCGAAATGACGTGGATCGGCATCCGACGGGCGCGAGAGGCAAACGGTATAGACGTTTTCGTAGTCGGCGCCGAAGCGCCGCACGAGAACATCCGCGATTTCGCTGACGCCCCTTGCCGTGCTCGGAAACGAGATGGCGTCGGTCTTCACCACCATTTCAAGCTCTGCATTCGCCGCGAAGGCGCGCGTCATCAGGAACGGCCGGTTGCCGTCCTTGGCGAGAATGTAGGTTTCAACGGCGGCAGCGGGGCTTATCATCATGTCCATCGATCCATGCGTTTTGCGCTTGTAGGCGATGAACGAGAGAACCTGCAATCACCGCGGCTGCATTGCCCTCATGAACCCAGCGGTCTTCTCATCTGCCGGAAAGAAGGTCTCGAGCGCCAGCTCCGACAGCGTGACGTCCACCGGCGTGCCGAAAATCATGGTGGTGGAGATGAAGCTCAGCACCTCGTTGCCGAACCGCATCTGGAAAGGGATCGCCACGGAATCGGCGAGGTTCGCGCGCGCCCCGCCCCGCGCAGGGATCGGATAGGTTTTCAGTTCGTCATAGAGCGCAATCAGCACCGGATCGGCAGTGGCCTCGCACTGGCGATGCAGCCGCTCCAGCAGATGCCCGCACCATTCCGCAAGATTGACCGTGAGTGGTGCGAGACCCTGCGGATGGAAACTCAGGCGCATCACATTGAGCGGCGGCTCCAGCAGCGACGGCGCAACACCCGCGAGGAACGGCGCGATCATCGCGTTGGCCGACACCAGATTCCAGTGCCGGTCGACGGCCAGCGCCGGATACGGCTCGTGCGCCTTCAGCACAAGCTCCATCGCCTGACGCGCGGCCGCGAGCGCGGGATCATCCAGCGAGCGCGTGGGAAACGCGGGCGCGAAGCCCGCCGCGACCAGAAGCACGTTGCGCTCGCGCAGCGGCACGTCGAGACGCTCGGCAAGACGCAGCACCATGTCGCGCGACGGCGCGGCGCGGCCGGTCTCGACAAAGCTCAGATGCCGCGCGGAAATCTCGGCATGGCCCGCGAGATCGAGCTGGCTGAGATGACGGCGCTGCCGCCACTCGCGCAGGTGCTCACCGAAGTGATTGGGCGGAGTCTTCACCAAAGACTTGGCGGACGATTTGACGGCGCGGCGCGCCGAAGATGGTGCGTTCATCATGGTGGAAAACCTACCATGCAGAATTCACGCGTTCCATTACCTGCAAGGTAATCGATTTGGTCCCCTCGCCGGATCATCTTCCGCATCACAGGAGATGACCGATGACCATGCGAACGACATCACACCCACAGCCCGCCACTCAGCAGCCGCCATCGGCGAAGACCAGCCGGACCGCAGGGTTCGACACTTCCATCATCGCGACAAGCCCGCTGGGCTGGATCGCCAAACTCGCCAAGCGCCTGCTCGCGCAGTCGCTCAACATGCCCGAGCCGCTGCTGCACAACACCGGCGTCTTCGTGTTCGCCCATGTGCAGGCCGCCGAAGACCGGGCGCTGAAGACGCTCTGCCCGTTCACCCTGCTGCGTCAGGCCCTCGCCCGCCGCCGCAGCCGCAAGCTCTGACTGACCACAAACCCCTCAAGGAGAACTGACATGATCAATGCATCCCCCTTCCTGCGCCGCGCCCTTCAGATCGATGCCATCTTCAGCGGCGCCGCCGCGCTGATGCTGATATTCGGCGCCGGTTTCTTCGCCGCGCTGCTGAATCTGCCGGAAGCCTTTCTGCGTAACGCCGGCATCGTGCTGGTGCCTTTCGCTTTGGGCGTCGGTTACCTTGCCTCGCGCGACGTGGTGTCAAAGACTGCCGTATGGGCCGTGATCGTCATCAACGCGATCTGGACCATCGACAGCATCGCGCTGCTCGCCAGCGGCTGGGTCTCACCCAATCTTCTCGGACAAGCCTTCATCGTGATGCAGGCGATTGCCGTCGGCGTGTTCGCGGAACTGGAGTTCATCGGGCTGCGCAAGAGCGAAGGCGCCGTTGCGGCGCGCTAACACCCGTCCCCCCAAGCGAAAGCCGGGCCGGACATCCTGTCCGCCCGGCTCGATTTTTCGATAAAAGTTTAGCGATCCGCGTTCCGGCCATTTAATCCGGGTCCGCTAGCTTTGATCCCTGTCGTTGATGGGAGCCGAAGATGTCGGTTATCGAAGCGGAATTTGGAATGACCACCGAAGACACGTTCGATCACCGCCTGCCGCTCGTTCTGCTGCGCGAGCGCCGCCGCGAACTGGTGATGCAGATGGGCTCCGGCGCGCCTGCCCTTTCAAAGGCCCTGATTCAGGAAATCGCGGCGATCCAGCAGACCATCAAGGCCGTCGAAGCCGTCATAGCCGAATAGCAGACAGGAATTCTGCTAAGCCTGTTTCGCACGGCCCGCGTTTTGCGCCTGGACAAGCTGTGAGAGCGGCCGGGTCCGCGCCGACTTGGTCTTGGTCGGCTTTCCGGTGCCTCGAGCGTGCGGATTGGCCTTTACACCCGTCTTTGCGCCCGCCAGCACGGTCTTGCGCTTCGATGCGGCTGTCGCCTTCGCTGCCTTGACGGCCTTCTTCACAGACTTGTCAGCTTTCCTGCCGACCTTGAGCGCCTTTTTGGCGGCCTTCTTCTCGGCCTTCAGCTTCAGCCGCAGCTTTTCCGCGCGAGCCTCGGCGCGCTTCTTGGCACGCTTCTTCTCGCAGTGGTCGCACTTGCAGCCGATCGGCTTGAGGAAGATCTTGAAGTAATCGGTACCGTAATCGTAGTTGATTTCCTCGCCCGGCTGGATGGTCTTGATGGCGCGGATCACGACCTTGCGCTTGCGCGAATTGACGTCGGATTCGGCGTTCGGGCGGCAGGCGTGGTTGATGTAGCGGGCGATATTCTTGCGGACCGAACCGTCGATGGTCCAGCGATTGTTGATTTCGAACAGATACTTGTTGTCGATGTCGTCGTGCTTCTTGTTCTTCGAATCGAGCATCGGCCCGAAATAGCGGATGATCTTGGTGCCCTTCTTGATCTTCTTGGTGGCGAAGAGGCCGAGGCCGGTCTTGGAGCGGCCGATGCGATAGGGCTTGTTCGAGGATATTTCGGGCATGGCTCACTGCAGGACGAACGAGGAACGATACGAGAAGACTGAAGGCTTATGGCCGTGTTCTAATGCGATTCCACGCATCATGACATGATTTTCGCGTCAGGCCCATGAACGATCCACACGCCTGTCGCGACCAACCGCGAGACGTGTGACAACACACCCTTGCAAAACGGGTTCCAGTTCGCGCCGGGCACATTTCACAGCGTTTTCATGATGACGGTGATACCCGCGAGCGCCTTCGTCGGCACGGCATCCGGGCAACCAGCTCAAAATGTCAGCAGCTTGAAGGCTTGAAGTTAAAGCGGCCGATGGTCCGGCATCAGCATCGCGGCCAGCAGCGACTCTTCGGTGGTGCCGGGCGGCAGGCCATCCATGATCGGCGAGAGCCGGCCGTCCAGATAGAGCATCGCGAAGCCGTGAACCAGCGACCAGATTCGCGCGATATCGGCCGCCTGCTCCAGCGTCAGATGGTCGGGCACGACCTCTTCATGACGGCGCGCCGCAACGATGCCGGCGAGTTTCCGGAAAGCGGATTCGGAGGCCTCGCGCAGCGCTGGCCTGTCGTGATCGAGCCGTTCACCGCGGAACATCAACTGGAAAAGGCAGGGATTCTCGCGCGCAAAGGAGACGTAGGCGCTGGCCTTGCGCGCGGCGACGGCTTCCGGAGCGGTCTCGCTGCACGTCGCCGCACCGAGCTGCTCGGAAAATTTCGTGAACCCGATCGCCGCCAGTTCGCTGAGCAGGCCGGTGACGTCGCCAAAATGATGGGACGGCGCGGCATGAGAAACGCCTGCCTCGCGGGCCACCGCGCGCAGCGTCAGCCCATTGATTCCCTCACGCTCGGCAACCCTCTTGGCCGCCTTGAGCAAAGCGCCGTGCAAATCGCCGTGATGATACGGCTGCTCGCGATCAGGCTTGTGTGCGGCTTTGGCGGCGGAGGGAGTGTTTTTTTTCACAGACACGGGCTTGGACAGCGGCTTTCTACCAGCCGCTGCGGCCTTGGGGAGTTTCTCCCGCTTTGCTGCGTTTTGAGCACCCATGATCGCAATCTAGGTATGCATTTTGACGCTGTCAAGATTTTCCTTGACGACAGCCATGAAGGCGACTAAATGCATCTTTACAGCGTCAAGATATTCCCAGGCAGGCAGCCATGGCCCTCTTTTTAATTCTTGCCCCGTTCGCCACCTTCGCCACGCTCATGCTGCTGACGACGGTCAAGGTCAGCCTCGCAGCCAGCGCGGCGGTCGCCCTCGGCCTGGTCTTGCGAGATATGATCGAAGGCCGCTCGATCAAGATGCTGCCCATCGGCGCCCTGGTTATTTTCACGTCGCTGGCCGGATATCACTTTATCGCCGCCGCCGAGATGAGCCCGACATCCGTCCGCCTTGCCGTCGACGGCAGCATTCTGGCCATCGCGCTCGGTTCGATCGCAATCCGCGTCCCCTTCACGCTGCAGCATGCGCGGGAAGTGGTCGATGCCGAAACCGCCAAGCTGCCGCGCTTTATGCGGACCAACTACATCCTCACCTGGGTCTGGAGCGCCGCCTTCGTTCTGATGCTGGTCGCGGACATTGTCTCGATCTATCTGCCCAGCACCCCGCTGTGGGTTTGCGCCGCTATCGCGTTCGCCGCCCGCAACACCGCCGTCTACTTCACGAAATGGTACCCGAAGCACGTTCGCGCCGAGATCGCGGCCAGCGCCAATGCGGCTGCTGCCTGATCCCGACCACAGCGCAATCCGTTACAAACTCAAGGAGCCTTCGATGGCCCGCACTGCTCTCAAGATTGTCCTCGGCTTCCTCTCGACTGCTGTCTTTTTCGCGGCCTTCGCTCTCGTCGGCGATGTCGTGCTGGCGGCCTTGGCCGCGATCTCCGTGGTCGTCGCCCAGATCGTGTTCGGGCGAACCACCAGCGCGAAGCCAAGCGTCGCGATCTGGGGCAGCCTTGCAATCGTCCTGACTCTCACCGGCGTTTCACTCGCCGGCGACGACACGACTGAGCCGCTGGTATCGCAGACCGACGTCACCGGCACGGTGACCGATTGCGCCTGCAAGCCCGCCGCCAAGGTGCGCGGCTTGCCCGTCCCGTTCCGCCACGCTCCGGAAGCACCGAAAGCCCTTGCTCCGGCGCCCGGCCCCGTGTGACAGTTGCGGCATGGCCGCCGTCTTTCGTCAGCTCTTCGTCGATTTCTTCTCCACCATCGTCTTCCTCGTGGTCTATGCCGCGACGGGAGACATCTTGATCGCGACAGGCGTCGCCATCGCAGGCGCGATCGGGCAATTCATCCGCGCGCGGATCAAGCAGCAGAAGCTCGATATCATGACGTGGGCGAGCCTTGGGCTCGTTATCGTCCTCGGCAGCGCGACACTGCTGACAAAAGATCCCCGCTTCGTCCTGATCAAACCCAGCATCGCGCATTTCGCCATCGGCGCGATCATGCTGCGCAAAGGCTGGATGCTGCGTTACCTGCCGCCGATTGTGCAGGAGAACATCCCTCGCCTCGTCACCATCGCAGGCTATGCCTGGGCCGTTCTGATGTTCGTCCTCGGCATCGGTGTCATTGTGTTCGCCATGATTGGCGACGTGAAACTGTGGGCGTTTTACGTGACCGTGATCGCCATCGGCGCCAAGGTGCTGGCATTCGCCATTCAGTATGTGGTGTTCCGGGTCACCATCACCCGGAAACTGCGGGCCGCGGCGGCAGCGGCGGCGGCAACCTGAAGCCGCACGTTATCTTCCCCATTTTTCGATGATCTGCTCCGTATCTGCAATCTCGATCTGCACGTCGAAACGCCGGCGATAAAGATCGGTCAGCGCATCGTGGCTCTCGTCCGATGAACTGCAAACGGCGTCAGCGGCCAGGATCACGCGATAGCCATGATCGACGGCGCCGAGCACCGACGACAACACGCAGACATCGGTCTCCGATCCGCTGACAATCAGAGTGTCGCATTGCCGCGCACGCAGCTCTGCGTGCAGCCGGCCATTGGCGAATGCCGAATAAACCAGTTTGTCGAACACAACGGCCGGCGGCACGAACCTCTGCAATTCAGGCATCAACTCCAGCAGGCGCGGATCGAGCCTCTCGCGTGTCGTTTCCGGCCACTTCTCGTAGTAGCGCGCCCAGGTGCCCGGCATATCGCACGCGCGATGCGGCGTGATGAAGCGCGTGAAAATGGTCCGCACCGGCGCATGCCCCGTCAGGGCGAGCGCATTGGGAAGCACCCGCTCCATCCAGGGCGTCGGCCAGGGACCGTCGCTGGAAAATATCCGCTGCATATCGATGCAAAGGTGAACCGCATGCGAGGGCACTTCCCGCTTTAGCTCTCCCATGGCCCGGCTCCTCTGGTGTCCTGAAACCGAAGTTCGCTTCACGTTTGCGGCGGGCGCCATAGCGAACTTCGGATTCAAAAGGACCCTGGTTATGAATCTGGTGTGGTTTGGCTCGCAAGTCCGCAAAAGCGTGCTGCAGATGGAGCGGACATGCGAGCCACCACACCAGCGCCGGGACAAACGGTCTTCGCGCATGGGGGTTCCGGCGCGGATATGTCCGCCGCGTGACAAATCGCACCTGACAAAATTGGCGCCGGCAGTGCAAAATACGCTATATCGGCGCTGGCGCGTCCTGCTTCAGACCAATTCAGGCTTGCGGGACGCGGAGAGAGGGAAACACATGGCAGTTGACGGAAACTGGAATATCACCCTGAGCACGCCGCTTGGCGATCGCGATGCGACGCTGACGCTGAAATCCGATGGCGGCGCGCTGACCGGCAAGCAGGCGGCGGATGGCAACGAAGCCGATATCGTTGACGGAACGGTCAATGGAAACGACGTGGCATGGAAGGCCTCGATCACCAATCCGATGCCGCTGACGCTGGCTTTCACCGGCAAGGTCGACGGCGACGCCATCTCCGGCGATGTCAGCATCGGCCCGATGGGTTCATTCCCGTTCAAGGGAACGCGGGCGTAAGAACTTCTCCCTCTCCCCGTTTACGGGGAGAGGGTTGGGGTGAGGGGCTGTAGCGACGAAAACAGCTAGTGAGCTCCGCCTGTCGGCGCAAATTTTTCTGCACGCACAGTCGTCATCACCGGGCTTGTCCCGGTGATCCACGTCTTTGTTCTTTCGCCCACAATATGTTTGAGGCGTGGATGGCCGGGTCATAGGCGAGCGAAAGCGACGCCGTTCTTCGAACGGGCTATGCCCGGCCATGACAACTTCTTGCTCCGCGCATCTTCAACCGCTCGTCCCCGCGAAAGCGGGGACCCAGTCCTGGCTTGAAGAACTGGATTCCCGCTTGCGCGGGAATGAGCGGAGATTACAGCCTCACCAACGCGGCAAAATCCATTACACCCCCGGCATCCAGTTGCCGTGGAAGCCCTGCGGCACCCGCGCCGGCAACTGAATCCGCGCCACCGGCTTCGACTCGATGTTCTGCGCATCGAGAATGATGAAATCGCTGGCATCGCGCGCGCGGTCGTAGACAAATCCCATCAGCCAGCCGTCGTCTTCACCGCTGCTGCCTTCGGGCGCGACGTGCACAAATTCGCCCGGCAGGCCGGTCCTGAAATCGTGGACCGTGCTCTTGCCCGACTTCAGATCGTATTTGCGCACGCTGCTGTATCGCGTCGATGCGAGATCCGTTCCGGTATCGACCGAATAGACGATGTTGTGATGCGAACCGGTCAGGCTCTCATTGACGCGCGGGAATTCAATGGCGCGGTCATCGAGCTCCTGCTCCTGGGCCTTGGTGGCACCGGGCGGAATCCGCCAGCGTTTCAGGATTGCCTTGTCGAAGCTCGTTGCCGAAGGCCCGCCGCGCCAGAGTTCGCTGTACCAGGCCACATCGATCACGATGGTGCCGTCCGCTTCCTCGAAGGCATTGGCGACGTGGAAGACATAGCCCGGCTCGACTTCCACCCAGCGCAGGGATTCGATGCCCGCGCCGCGCTTGAGGATTCCGAGCCGCGCGCCATAGCTGTCGTTCCACGCGAACGGCATGGTGCCGCGCTGCGCGGCCGGCATGTCGAACACCACCGGCAGATCCATGAAGATCACGTGCTCCGACGTCATCGCGAAGTCATGCATCATGGTCGGCGCCTTGGTCGGGATCGGAATGCTGCCCATCAGCGCGCCGCTCGCGTCCACCGCATGATAGGTCAGGAACGGCGGCACGAAGCCGTAACCGAAGAAATGCAGTTCGCCCGTGGCCGGGCAGATTTTCGGATGCGCCGTGAACGCCGTGTCGAGCTTGCCGCCATAGTCATGGAAGCCGACCGTATCGAGATCGCGGGTCATCATCATCGGCAGCGCGTTCTCGACCAGCGCCATGATCTTTCCGGCATGCGCGATGACGTTGGTGTTGGCAGTGGATGCACGGATATCGGGAACACCCGGCCGGCGCGGCGCGCCGTTGAAGCGCGGGGTGCGGACCCAGCGGTTGCGGTACCACTCCGCCTTGCCGTTGTTCAGCGAGACGCCGTGCAGCATGCCGTCGCCCATGAACCAGTGGCCGGAATGACCCTCGCGCGGATTGGCCCCGTTGCGCGCATAAAGCCCGTTCAGTTCGGGCGGAATCGCGCCTTCCACCGGCAGATCGAACGCGGTCACCTCCTCCTGAACCGGGGCGAGATTGCCCCGCTCCCAGAACGGCGTATCGGCCCCTGCTTTCACCTGGCTCATTGTTTGTCCTCCCTGATGCTTCTGGTTTTAAGTAAGCAGTGCATACTTTACGGCGCACCCGGAGCAATGTAAACACCAGTTACATGAAGCCTGTAAAAAAAGAGGCCTATCACCACGGCGACCTGCGCAGCGCGCTGGTGGCGCTGGCGCTGGAGCGTGTCCGCCGTGGCGGCACGGAAAGCTTCAGCCTGCGCGAAGCCGCCCGCGACGCCGGCGTCACCTCGGGCGCCGCCTACAAGCACTTTGCGGACAAGGATGAATTGCTGGCCGCCGTCGCCGCCGAGGCGCTGCTGCTGCTGGCGAAACGGACGCAAAAGGCGACAGAAGGACTGAAGGGCAAGGAGCGCCTGAGCGCCGCGGCGATGGCCTATATCGACTTCGCCTCCGCGGAGCCGCGGCTGTTTCGCCTCGCGTTCAGCCGCTTCGGCTCGAACAGCCACGCTGAAGTCGACGGCATTCCGGATTCATTCGAGCAACTGCGCGTCGCGGTCGCCGGCGTTCAGACCGATCCGGGCAAGCCGGTCGATACGGATGCGCTGGCGCTGGCATGGGCGGTCGCGCACGGCGTGGCGTCGCTGATCAGCGACGGCATGTGGAAGAAAAACGATCCGCGTGTCGCTGCGGCGTTGCGGCTGTCGTTCAAGGGCATCGCACCGGGGAAGTAACCTGCGACGGCACGCGTCACCGTTTGCAGACTCCCTCGACGCGCTTGTTATAATCCGCAATCGCAGTATCGATCGCGCCGACATTCTGCGCGCGGTTGGGACCGGCGTCGCAGCGTTCGATGACGCCGCGCTGCGCGGTCAGCGCCGCGATGTACCGGCGATAAGCCGCGCACATCGCAGCGTCGGTGCTGTCCGTGAGCTTTTCGATACCGGCACGCGCCCTGCGGACGTTCTGATCGGCGGCCGCATGATCCTCGCGGCAATCCGCCAGGGCGGAAGTCACGCCGCACATCAGCATCATGACGATTGCAGCAAACAGGCTTGAGCGATGCATTGTATCGATCCGTCCCACGCCCTAACGACGAGCGTTACAATCGTCCTGCGGCGACCGCGTTTGAAATGATCCGCTTCACGCCCCATTTGTGAAACGGCACGATGAAGAACAGGTAGAGCTTTCCGAACAGATTATGCACGGTGCAGATCGTCGTCACGATGACGCTCGCCGTTTCGGCATCCATGACCTTCAGCACCGAGAGCCTGAAGTCCAGATGCTTGTTATCGCGGCCGGCAACGAGTTCGTTCTCCGTCAGAATATAGATCGGCCAGACACCGATCTTGTCGCCGACGCTGAAGCTGTTCTTGGACGTGAAGTTGAGAATTTCGGAGTCCGATGCCGCATCGAGACCGAACAAGCGGACAATCCGGTTTCGCACGATCAGGATAGCCTTCATCCACACCGGATGGTGGGCGAAGATGGCGATGAAGATATCGGTCACGCTCGCCTGCGGACGGCTCAAGGGAGCCCTATACGAGTCCCGAAAATACGCAGCCTCGATCACACTGCGATCCAGCATGCTCAACAACGGCGTATCGCATTCCACGACGGTCAAATCGGCTCCCTAAATTTGAAGCTGACGCCGGTCCGGGCCCGAACAGCGTCAGCATCAAAGGCTACCCCAGATTCAATTCCTTGAAGAAGTCGTTGCCCTTGTCGTCCATGATGATGAACGCCGGGAAGTTCTCGACCTCGATGCGCCAGATCGCTTCCATGCCGAGTTCGGGATATTCCACCACCTCGACCTTCTTGATGCAGTGCTCGGCGAGGTTCGCCGCCGAGCCGCCGATCGAGCCGAGATAGAACCCGCCGTACTTCTTGCAGGCGTCGCGCACCTGCGCCGAGCGGTTGCCCTTCGCCAGCATCACCATCGAGCCGCCTACCGCCTGGAACTGGTCGACGAACGAATCCATGCGTCCCGCCGTGGTCGGACCGAACGAACCCGAAGCATAGCCTTCCGGAGTCTTCGCGGGACCTGCGTAATAGATCGGATGGTTCTTGAAGTAGTCCGGCAGCGGCTCGCCCTTCTCAAGGCGTTCACGCAATTTCGCATGAGCGGAGTCACGCGCCACGATCATGGTGCCGGTGAGCGACAGCCGCGTCTTGGTCGGATACTGCGTCAGTGTGGCGAGGATGTCCTTCATCGGCTTGTTGAGGTCGATCTGCACCACCTCGCCGCCGAGCTTCGCCTCGACCTCGGGCAGATATTTCGCCGGATTGTGCTCCAGCTCTTCGAGATACACGCCGTCCTTGGTGATCTTGCCGAGCACCTGACGGTCGGCCGAGCAGGACACCCCGAGGCCAATGGGAAGCGACGCACCGTGACGCGGCAGCCGGATCACGCGCACGTCGTGGCAGAAATACTTGCCGCCGAACTGCGCGCCGACGCCGAGCGACTGCGTCATCTTCAAAATTTCCTGCTCCATCTCCAGATCGCGGAACGCGTTGCCGTCCGGCGAGCCCTGCGTCGGCAGTTCATCGAGATAGCGCGCCGACGCAAGTTTCACCGTCTTCATGCAGAGTTCAGCGGAGGTGCCGCCGATGACGATGGCGAGGTGATACGGCGGACACGCGGCGGTGCCGAGCGTCAGCACCTTCTCCTTCAGGAAGGCGTGCAGGCGATCCTTGGTCAGCAGCGATGGCGTCCCCTGAAACAGGAAGCTCTTGTTGGCAGAACCGCCGCCCTTGGCCATGAACATGAACTTGTAGGCGTCATCGCCCTCGGCATAGATCTCGGTCTGCGCTGGCATGTTGTTGGCGGTGTTCTTCTCCTCGAACATCGACAAAGGCGCCACCTGCGAATAGCGCAGGTTGCGGCGCAGATACGCATCGCGCGCGCCTTCGCTCAGGGCTGCTTCGTCATCCCCCTCGGTGATGACCCGCGCACCCTTCTTGCCCATGATGATCGCGGTGCCGGTGTCCTGGCACATCGGCAGGATGCCGCCGGCGGCGATGTTGGCATTCTTCAAAAAGTCGAACGCGACGAACTTGTCGTTGTCGCTCGCCTCGGGATCGTCGAGGATCTTGCGAAGCTGCGCCAGATGGCCCGGCCGCAGGTAGTGGTTGATGTCGCCGAACGCCGCTTCGGAGAGCGCACGCAGCGCCTCGCGCGACACCACCAGCATCTCCTTGCCCATCACGGTTTCGACCCGGACGCCCTCGGTCGTGATCTTGCGATACGGCGTCTTGTCCGCGCCCAGCGGAAACAGCGGGGTGTGCTTGTAGGGCGGAACGGCCTTGGGCGACGGGATGGCGGTCGGAGCGTTCATAACGGGTCTCGCGGGTTGGAAAGGCGAAAAGCGCTGGACTTTCAAGGGCCCGGCTCGCGCCTCGTCTGAAGTTTGAACCGTTCTAATCGCTTTTCCGACAAAAGGAAGATGGCCCAAAGCTGACCCGTCGCTTGCAGGGCGGCTGTGCGCCGCGCGCGGACGCGCTAAGTTCCGGCCTTTCAGAATGGATTTCGATCAGGACTTTCAGACATGACCCCCGCTACGCCGGTGATTGCCGATCCTGCCGCGCCCGAGCCCACATCCATGCCTGCCCCGCAAATGCTCGGGCTGCGCGCCGTGCTCATTATTCTGGCCCTGATCGAGGCTGGGCTCGGTCTCTCCGACGCGCCGACATTGTTAGGCGACATGTCGCATATCGGCTCGGGCATCGGCGCCGGTCTGGTCAAAGCGCACCTCGCCGCACATCCGGTGCTGGCCATCGCCGCGATCGTGTTCGCGGCCATGGGCCGCGCGCGGCACGCCATCATCGCGCTCGGCACCATCATCATCATGGCGTGGCTGAGCGACATGCCTTCCGTCGTCGCGCACGGGCTCGAGTTCAGGAGCGCCTTCGGCGCCGTGGAAACCATTGCGAAGATCATCGCCTTCCCGCTGGCCGCCGCCTGCGCCATCGCCTATGCGGCGCATAACGAACACCTCGGCCGCGCGACCTTCCTTGTCGCGGTCCCGACGCTGTTCAATGTTGTACTGATCGTCGGATTCGCGATCAGCGTCATGATCCACGGGTTTTGAATTCTCACAACGACGCATCTTCTCCCTCCCCCTGTGGGGAGGTTCGGCCAAGCGAAGCGAGGCCGGGGTGGGGGTACATCTTTACGCATGAAATCTTCGACGCTGAATGACACCCCCACCCGGTTTGCCGCGCATCCGCGCAACAAACCACCCTCCCCACAAGGGGGAGGGACAAAAGTGCCCACCTTGCGCAAAGCAATGCCGCACGCTTCAATGGCACCGGGGGAAACCATGACAGCACGCATCTCATTTTTCAAAAATTCCGCCTTCGCGGCTGCGCTCATTGCGGCCATGGCTGCGCTCGGCAGCACCCCTGCCCGCGCCGACCGCTGCGACGATCTTGCCAAGGATCTCACCAACCAGATTCCCGGTCTCAAGATCGGCAAGACGGTCGCCGGCGTGATCTATCTCGAACATCCCGCCGTGGCTCAGGCGTCGCTCGGCTGCTCGAGCCGCAACCGCACCAACGACGTGTTCGCCTCCACCGACAAGAAGAAGCCCGCGGAAGCCTATTACGACTTCATCGGCACGGCGGCGGCGCTGGTGTTCACGATCCCCAAGCCCGACGCGGTCAAGGGCGCGAAGCGCTGCGTCAGCCGCACCAATATCATCCGCGGCTACAATATCGATTCACGCTACCGCAAGCTCGACGTCCACTGCACCGTCGCCAAGACCGGCGTGCGCATCACGATGTCGCGCGAAAAGGGTGTGTGAGGGAGCAACGACTCTAATGCACGGCACCACTATCTAATTTAAACATTCATTAGATCGTATTCAGATTATTTAGGAGTTCGTTTGTGGCTCAACTAGCCCAAGCATACATCCACCTAAAACCCTACCATGCCTCGCGCAAGAAACTACAGCGACTTGGCAAATCCACCGACATACTAGCTGCTGATATCGCAAAACGCATTTACGGTGGTAACGTTGTAATTGATGTTCAATTTGAGGAAGGGTCGCTACGGGTCAGGGTAACTGTAATCGGCACACTAGCCGCAACTCTTGCTGTCTATAGTACAGTTGCCGACTATAAGGGCTTTAAAGATAGCGTAGCAGAGCTTTGCGACGACGCCCGGCAGTACGCAACAGATGTATGCGAGCCTTTTACAAAAAAGGCTGGCGCTAATGAGGAACAAGTCTATCGCTTCGAACGGCGAACGAAGACGACCGGCAAGCTGTATCGCTTAGCAAAACGGCTAGAAAAGTTAGAAAATTCTGTATCGGCGCTTAGCCCCAACGACGTTAAAAAAGAACTTTCACAAGCGAGCCGAGAACTTGCCGCAATTGCAAAAGATCTTTCGCCAACCGAAATGGAGGCAGTCGAAAAACAGCTAACCTCAAAGACGCTTCCTCCTCCATCTAAGTGGCCTCCCCCTCAATTGGAACCACCGAAAGCAGCAAAGAAGGATGAGGAACAACTTGTCCTGGACAAAGGCTTAGGACTAATGCTGCCTGCACCGAGCCCGCCATCTCCTAATCATCTCGTCGTTTATCACAATCAGACTCGGGTTGAAGCACAGCTTCCTGGCATTCGCGACAACTCAATACAACAAGTGCCTACGCTGAGCTTCGATAAGTCGCATAATGACTAAGAACCGTCAGAAAAATAACGCTGCACTCATTTCCATTCATCAACATGATACAAATCCCCACCCTCAAGACCTCTCTTATGTTCGGCATGTCCCGCCCCGTCATGAGGGGCGTTTCACGATCGTCACGATACCCGGAGCGGGATGCGGTGGCGCGCAGCGTCAGGCAGGAGCAGCAGGCGGAAAAGCTTCCCTCACCCCCCATACATCGCGTCGTCGCCGACAAGAAGATCGCGGATGCTGTTCGGAACGGGAAAGCCGTAACCCCGACCCGGCTCCAACCAGATGAGCTGCCTCGCCTCGTGATACTTGCTTGCGTAAATTTCCGCGCCGATCATCTGCATCGCGAAAAGAAGTGCCTGCACGGAATCGATGCCTGCCGCGTATCGTTTGACCGTCCCCTCAGGCCAGCCGATTTCAAACCGGCAAATCCAGTCGACGTCGGCGCGTTCCGGCGCGGATATACTGATCGGAACATTCACTTCCGATGCCGCCATCTTCACAATCAGGTGTCTTGTCGCAATCGTCATTGGCTCGACCTCAAAAATTTAACGGTGGAAGCGGCTTTCCGGTCAAACAATTCGCATAGTGCTCCATTGCCTGCCTGCGACACGAAGCCCGGCGTGGCGCCGGAAACTGGGGCGCTACAGAGACCGATCCAGCTTCCTTGTGTCAAATTGACGGTGATCGATGGCAAACCAATCTTGACATTCCAAGTTATCGGACTATATTCCTATTTATCCCGCCCCGTCATGAGGGGCGTTTCGCGATCGTCACGATACGCGGGGCGGGATGCGGTGGCCGCGGCGGTGTTCGAAGGCCGTGACGCGTGTGGAATTTCCCGGCTTGCAGGGTGATCTCGCGCGGCACGGAGATGACGACCACACCGTTTGCGGACGGCCCAAGGCGTGTCATCCCGGCGCATCGGCTTCGCGCCAAGGGGCAGGACGACGCCGTCGCTCCTCGTACAGAGGGCGATGGAAGAGTCCGTCAGTCCACACAACGGTG